>Ga0116227_10000048_pt1 | contig 198774 bp, 143 predicted proteins | sample S1TSphgellanicum_FD_89693 | JGI IMG/M metagenome (GOLD analysis project Ga0116227, IMG submission 89693) | Host-associated microbial communities from peat moss isolated from Minnesota, USA - S1T2_Fb - Sphagnum magellanicum MG | ecosystem: Host-associated > Plants > Peat moss > Unclassified...
TATAATTGGGAACGCCCCCACCAGGGTATCAAAGGCAAAGAACCTATTGAAATGTGCACCTTAAACAACATATAAAAACACCTAATTCTGTTACCGAATTACCTAACCATTACAATTGCGAGGAGCGGTTGGTACCTTGAGTGATGGGGCGACGTGGTAATCTCGTAGTTGGTTTAGCAATATGAAATTTAACCATAGGAGGGCACAGAGGCCTGTGTTTTTTAACATTCACAGAGGACACAAAGCATTTGTTATGTATGATTAGCTTTGTGCCCTTTGTGAATGTCAGTTGCGCAAGTCTCTGTGACCTTTGTGGTTAAATTTTGAAAATGAACGTCATTGATAACGGCGGCCGATAGCCCCGCTTTTCACTACAAATCCTCGTTTCGCTGCGCTGCACTCCGGGTTTTCCGTTTCAATCGGGTTTAAAGTGAGTGGCCATCGGAATCAACGAATGCATTGTTAGCATGATGGAGGCTAGTATTATTAAAAAGATTAAAAAGGATCGGATGTCTTTAACTGTCCGGCCTGGCTTTAGTACTATGTGTTGAATGGGTTTCACAAAAAACAAAGACAAGGCAAAGGCGAGCAAAAATATTAATGCAGCATTAATACCTGTGTCCAAATTTATGAATGACCTGCGGCCAAAGAATGCTTGAAAAAAAGCAGGCAACAGGCAAATGTTCCAGATAGCAACAACAATTATTGCGGCAAGCGGCCGAAGCGGAAACCCTCCACCTTGCTGCATTTCGTGAATTTCCTGCTCTAATTGGGCTGGTAGTTGATCTGCGTTGGTTAAAAATCCTGTTTTCCTGATGTCGTTAAGAAGGTCGTTTGAATTGCCGGTAGTGGTAAAAACTACAAGAGATTTATAGTTTGATACATTATGGATTATTTTAAGCCCTCCGGCTACACCCATACTATACGTTTCTATAGACGTAACGTCTGTTGGCTTAAATACGAGGTTGCCAATAATTCCGCCATTCAGTTGTAATTTATCGCGGCTTACCGTAAGCTTCGCAAATGGCCAGCTTGCTTTGGCCCAGCCAATACGCGCTCCGCCCGTAATATTTACTTCATAAATTGCTGTTTGGTTTGGTTGCATTTTTAAAGCTAATAAAATGTATGCAACAATAAAAGGAACATTCATCCAAACTTTTGCGCATCGCCCATTTCCTATTCCCCAACAATTTTTCTATTTTGGCTCACCATATAAATCTACAATGATCGTTATACACAACTACGCCGAGTTTGAGGCACATTTGGGGCAGGTACTGGGCACATCGCCATGGCATACTATTACCCAGCAGCAAATCAATCTGTTTGCCGAGGCTACTATCGATCATCAATGGATCCACACCGATGCCGAACGCGCCGCTACCGAAAGTCCGTTTAAGGCAACTATTGCTCACGGTTATTTAACGGTATCGTTGCTGCCTTACTTCTGGAACCAGATTGCCGATGTGCAGAACCTTAAAATGCAGATCAACTACAGTATTGAAAACATCCGCTTTGCGCAAGCCGTAGTGGTTAACAGTCAGGTACGTTTAATTGCTAAGCTAAATGCTATTGCCAACCTGCGCGGTATTACCAAAGCCACAATCGGTGTAACTATGGAAATTGATGGTATAGCCAAACCTGCCTTCACCGGCGAGGTAGTGTTTTTATATCACTTTAACGGATAAGCATAAAAAGTTAACCGCATTACATAGTCGTTCATCCAGTAGGGGCCAATGGCTATGTCCTCTTCATAGGCTATTTTAAACCCCATTTTTTCGTAGAAGGTCAGGGCTTTGTTGTAGCGGTTTACGTTTAAATCTAAGGTTTGCTTTCCTGCCTTTTTAACTTCGCTTATCACGGCGTTCAGCAGCAGTTTGCCGCAGCCTTTGCCCTGGGTTTTGGGCAGGCAGTATAATTTGTGCAGTTTGTAAATCTCGGGGTCTTCGGCACGGGGCGAGAATGCTGCAAAGCCGACAGGTTCACTGTCTTCCATCAACAATAAAAAGGTCTGCTCGTTGGTTGCTAATTGATGGCTGATCTTTTCGGTCGAATAGATTTCGCCCAGCATAAACTCAATCTGCTCTTTCTCTAAAATAGGCGAGTAGGTAGGCCACCAGGTTTCGTTGGCCAGATGGCGGATAATTTCGGTATCGGCAACGGTAGCGGTTTTTATTGCGAAGCTCATATGATAATTAAAGGCGGTTAATGATTGTAAAAAATAGGGCGAGGTATGTCGTCGCTATCCTTTTTGGTTGTATCGTACAACCAGCGAGTGTAACAACCGTTAATATTGCCCAATATGGGGCAGAATTTAGTTTTTTATCAAAAAAGTACTAACTTCACGGTTGTTACATTTACCGGTTGAAATACTGTCTACAAATATGAAAAAAATACTCATCGTTGATGATGAAGTTAATGTTGGATTATTATTGTCCAAATTTTTAACGCGCAACAATTTTGATGTAGTGACCGCCAACAACGGTGCCAATGCAATGGAACACCTTAAAAACGGGGAGTTTGATTTGGTATTGTGCGATTTTAGGCTGGAAGATACCGATGGCCGCGAAATGTTGGTGCATATCAAAACCAACTATCCAAAAACAGGGGTCATCATCATTACCGGTTACTCGGATATTAAAATGGCGGTGGAACTTATCAAAATGGGTGCTTATGATTATATCACCAAGCCACTATACCCTGATGAGATCCTGAACACGGTAAAAAAAGCGATAGAAACGCGTCACGCTTTGTTAGATGAGGAGCCGGTGGCCGCTGTAAGTGCGCCTTCCAAATCGCCTAAGCAAAAGCAAATCATGTCGGCCGAATTTGTGGCCGGGCAGGGTAAAGCATCTAAAGAATTACTGCGACAAATAGAACTGGTTGCGCCTACCAATTACAGCGTAATCATCATAGGCGAAAGCGGTACCGGTAAAGAGTCGGTAGCCAAAAGCATCCACCTGAACAGTCCGCGCCGCGATCAGCCATTTATAGCGATGGATTGCGGATCGTTAACCAAAGAACTGGCACAGAGCGAATTTTTCGGTCACGAAAAAGGATCGTTTACCGGAGCTTTGTACACCAAAATCGGCCACTTTGAAATGGCTAACGGCGGTACCTTGTTTTTAGATGAGGTGGGTAACCTTTCGTACGATATCCAGGCCGCCTTGCTGCGTACCGTGCAGGAGCGTAAAGTAAAACGCATTGGCAGCACCAAGGAGATTGATCTTGATGTGCGCATTATTGTAGCGACTAACGAGAACCTGCAGGATGCCATTCAAAAAGGCCGCTTCCGCGAGGATCTGTTCCACCGTTTTAACGAGTTTGGTATTTATATGCCGGCCCTGCGCGAGCGTGGCGGCGATATTATGTTATTAGCTAATCACTTTTTAAAGATCGCTAATGATGAGTTGGGTCGTACGGTTACCTCATTCGCTCCCGAAGTAGAAGAGTGCTTTATGACCTACCGCTGGCCGGGGAACATCCGCGAAATGAAAAACGTGGTGCGCCGCGCGGCTTTGCTTACCGAAGGCGATGTGGTACAGATGAAAGCCCTTCCGCTGGAAATCTCTATCAACGCAAGATATACCGCGCCTGAGCCAGCTGCTGTTAACCACTACGAACAACACCAACCCATTGCCGCTGCGCCGGCAAAAGAATCTAAACACGATTTAAAGAACGCCGCGCTCGAAGCTGAATATGACACCATATTAAAGGTATTGCGCGAAGTGAATTTTAATAAAACCAAAGCTGCCGAAATTTTACAGATAGACCGTAAAACGCTCTACAATAAAATGAAGGCCATTAACCTGGGTAAATAATATGGAACGCGCAGAAAATACTCCCGAGTTTGAAGAACTGCGCCAGCTTAAACATGACATTAAAAATGAGCTGTCGGGGATGATATTATGCCTTGAGCAACTCCGCTACGAAATTACCGACCCGCCACCCGATTGGGAATACTACATGGATTCCATCAGCAACGGCTGCAAGAATATTAATAAGCTGCTGAAGTAATACGGTTAACGCCGGGTGTCATCGAATGATAGCGGGCAAGCCCCTCCGCACCAGTCTTCGACGATGCTCAGACTGACAGCCCCCTTTTCATGATCTTTCGTGCCGCCGCAAGGGGCTCGATATAGGGCGTTGCGGGCTTACGCTATTGTCGGGTTTAGACTATTCCGCTATTGCTTCTATTTTCGACAGCAAACGGCTTCCGGATGAAATCGGGCAGAACAATGGTGGCTTGTGCGGGTGGGAGGGCATTAGCTTCGGGCTGAAGCGAAGGCTGTGGGTGCGAAGCAGAGCACGAAGGTACCGCCCTGTGGTTCTGACTGATTTGCAGGGCAAGGGCCTGTGCGGCAAAGGAAGCATTTTGCTGTCTTGAATTTTGGTTCTTTTTTTCAAGAAAAAGAACGGCGCGTGAAGGTAAGCTGTGGTTTACAAGCGACGAGATTGCAGCGTCGCCCTACCGCATCAACCCCAACGCTGCTCCTTGCAATGACAATCTCAATAAAACACAAAACCCGGCTCATCGCCGGGTTTTGTGTTTTATATAATAGCCAATCTGCTTATTGTTGTGCAACTGGTTTTGGCCATACGTTGTTGGCCGGGTTAAAGTCTGGTAATTTGCCGTCGGGGTTGTAGGTTACCGAAACGATTTCCTCGGTTGACGGGTACTTGAACGACCAGCTTACGTTACGCTCCCAAATTTCGGCAGCGAAGTGTACACGGTCGGTTTTACCGCTTTTCAATTTAATTTCCAAATCAACAGGCATTGCCATTTTCTCCAGGTTATCTAAAGTGATGATAGCGCCCTTAGCAGCGTTGTTATCTACATAACGTACGTTACGCACGGCAACATCCAGTCTCCAGGTGTTTTCAAACCAGCCTCTCCAAAACCATTGTAAGCTTTCGCCGGCGGCGTTTTCCATGGTGTGGAAGAAATCATCAGGCGTAGGGTGTTTAAAGGCCCAGCGATTAATATAGGTTTTAAACGCGAAATCAAAACGCTCCGGGCCTAAGATATTTTCACGTAAGAACACTAAACCTGCGCTTGGTTTGCTGTATAATAAAGTGCCGTTGTTAGCTTCTTTTAAGTTGTCAGGGTTGCTGAAAATCGGCTCTAAAGTAGGCCTTGTAAATGCGGTAAACTGGGCTAAATTACCTGCCGCGGTTGGTGCACGGTAAAACTCACCTTTTAATGAGTAAGCGGTCGAAAGTGTATTGATGAAAGTATTGAAACCTTCGTCCATCCAGCCGTAAAGGCGTTCGTTCGATCCAACGATCATCGGGAACCAGGTGTGGCCAAATTCGTGATCGATAACGCCCCAGCCGCCGCCTAAGCTACAGAAAACGATACCCGGGTATTCCATACCGCCAGCTTTGCCGGCAACGCCTGTAGCAGCAGGATAAGGATATTCGAACCATTTTTTAGAATTGTACTCTAATGATGCTTTGATCATTTCGGTACCGCGCTCCCAACCCGGGCGACCGGCAGTTGTCGAGATAGACTCGACAGGGTAAGCCGAGATTGCGATTGATTTTTTACCGCTTGGCAGGTTAATGCGTGCAGCATCAACTATAAAAGATGATGAAGCAGCCCATGACGCATCACGTGCGTTTTTGATCTGGTAATGCCAGGTCAGTTCTGCTTTACCAGCAGGGCGCGATTTTGGATCGGTTACCTCGTTAGCGCTGCGGATAGCTACCGTAGTTTCACTTTGTGCGGCTTTGGTCCAACGGGCTAATTGCTCAGGGGTATAAACATCCTTAGCATTTAATAACTCGCCCGAACACATCACGATATCTTTAGCAGGCGCAGTGATATTCAAATCAAAATCACCATACTCTAAGTAAAACTCGCTTTCGCCGGTATAAGGCAAGGTGTTCCAGCCAATGATGTCGTCATACACACACATACGTGGGTACCATTGCGCCATCTGGAAGATCTTTCCGTTTTTAGATTGACCACGCTCAGTACCTTGCTGGATGATCCCCATACGGTCTGATCCGTAATCAGGAGATTGGAAAGAGTATTGAATTTCTAATTGCAGCTTAGCGCCGTTGCCTTCTAATTCTTTCGGCAGATACACCTGCATGCGGGTATCGTCAATTAACCATTTCAGCATGGTGCCGGTAGGGGCTTTAGCGCCTTTGGCAGTGCTTAACAGTTTAACCGAATTGATACGGAAACCGGCGTTAAAATCCTGGCCCTGTCCCCAGTTACGGCTGCTTTGCACAATGCCGTTAGTTGGGTCGTTCACTAAAGGCACCTGCTTGTTACCGCGCGAATCTAATTTGAATAAGTTTTGATCTAACTGCATCCACAAAAAGCCTAATTTTTGCGGGCTGTTGTTGGTGTAGGTTAAAACTACGGTACCGGTAACCTCGTTTCTTTCTTCGTTCAGTTTGGCAGATAATTTATAATCGGCACGGTTTTGCCAAAATTTAGGGCCCTGGTTACCATCGGCTGCACGATACTCGCCGCCATTTTTAGTGTAAAAAAATGGTTTCCAAAGTTCATGATAATCGTAGTTTGTAGTCGGGACGTTTTCTTCGACAAATGGGGTAGGGCGTGCCCTGCCCTGTGGACGGGCGGCTCCCGCTGGTGGGGTTGTTGCAGGCGGGGTAGTTTGCGCATCTGCAGCAAAAGCACCTGCCATTAATGCCAGCGATAAACCGGCAACCAGGTTTAATTTCATATCAGTTAATAGTTTGTTTAATTTAAACACAAGTATATACTTAATTAACCGGAATTTAACCTCGTAAAACGATTGTTACCAAGCGGATTGGAAGGGAATCTGAAAGTCGGAATGCCAATTGCGAAATGGTTGTAATTGATATTTCCTAAAATTTCGAAATTGGCATTTCGACTTTCGAATTAACACTAAGCGCCGAAATGCTCCTTATACACCGCTTCATCAAATCCAAAAAAGAGGAAACCGCCGTCTTCAATAACCGGGCGCTTGATCATGCTGGTGTTATCTTTCAAAACCTTTAGCGCCGAATCGGCATCGACTATGCTTTCTTTAATTTCGGGAGCCAGACCGCGGTAGGTGGTGCCTTGTTTGTTCAGGATTTTTTCGTAACCGGCTTTGGTGTTCCACTCGGCCAGTTTATCGGCGGTAACGCCTAACTTTTTAAAATCCTGAAAATCGTAAGGGATATTATTGGCCTGAAACCAATCGCGTGCTTTTTTAACTGAATTGCAGTTTGGGATGCCGTAAACTTTCATGGGGCAAATTTAGGGGTTTTATGGTTAGGATTACGGTTTAAAGAAAGTCCAAACGCAAATCAAAACGGGCGTGTCATCCTGAGCCTGTCGAAGGACGACGTGGGGAGGGGCTTGGAGTTAATGCGGTTATCAGCGCCGGTCTGCTCATAGCCGCAGGGGCCTATTACTTTTTTCCTTGATGAAAAAAGTAACAAAAAAATCAAGCGAAAAAAATCCTTCCACGCTCCCTGCCATTTTTGCTTCCGGCGCAGCCGAAGCAAAAATGAGCATTCCCGCCAGCGCAGGCCCGGTTTTTTCGCAGGCCCACGCGCTTTTAAAACCGCAGAGCAATACCCACCCCGTCATCGCGAGGAGCTTCTATCAGCGACGTGGCGATCCCCGGCAAGCAGAGCCCCCACGCAAATCAAAAAGGCCGTGTCATCCTGAGCATCGTCGAAGGACGACGTGCGGCTGCCCTGCCACGCGGTGGTTCGACAAGCTCACCATGACACATTGGTTATTTGTTGTGGTGACCTGCACACGGATCACAGATCCTTACTTAATTTAGGTCCGGGATGAAACATCCGGACCAACAGGGGTAACATGGAGTATTTTTATTGTCAATATTAATCTTGTTTTTCCTTATATTGCCCTACCTAATAAAATTATTGATTAGCCTATCACTTTATGAAAGAACAGAATCTTTTAGCATCTGCTGCACTATTTAGCGAACTTTATAATGACGACAATTATCAAAACATTTCTGACATAATAGCCGAATTTATCAAAGGAGCGATTACCCTTGAAAATAAATACAGTTTTAATTCAACGGAAATTACCGATTTACTGGAAAAAATTTATGAGTTTCAAATTCCCGAGTCTGTTGTTAGAACGACATTAAACAACAAGCTAAAGGGAGATATAGAACGAAAAGATGGATATTACCATTATAAAAGTGCTGTAAACTTATCTCAATCCATCAACCATGAACACGAAACAATTATTGAAAGTCAGAATAAACTATTTTTAAATCTGATTGGGTTTATTGAGCAAAAGGAAAACAGGGAATTAGAAAAGGCAGAACGTGCTGAGGTATTCGAAAACTTTACTCATTTCCTTTTTGACAACGGATTTGCGGACAAATTTTCAAATTATATTAGTGCTTATATTATTCTAAATGAAAAGGACGTAGAGTTCACCAATAGCTTAAATATTATAAGAGAAGGAATTATTCTATATCAAGGCATAAGATTCACTGCAGACATAAATGAATTAGGTAAGTGGAATACAGATCTTACTTTATATTTAAATACTGAACAGCTATTTAACGCAACCGGGTACAATGGAATTTTATATCAAGAAATTTTCAACGATTTCACCACATTAGTTTATGAAATAAATTCTGCCAATAAATCGACAAATCAACGTAAAAGAATAGAGCTTAAATATTTCGAAGAAACAAAAAGAGAGGTAGATAATTTTTTTTTAAGCGCAGAATCTATAATTCGTGGGCATAAAAAATTAGACCCATCAAGGGCCGCCATGAAAATGGTTTTGGAGAATTGCCATTCTGCCAGTGATATTAAAGCAAAAAGAGTAAAGTTTGATCTTGAATTGAAACGCAAGGGCATCGATCTTCAAGAGTTCAATGTCGAACTGTCAAAAATGTCACAATATAATGTGGAAGATCAAAATAGCATTGATGAACTGCAAAAATTATCAATGGAGAAAGGGCGTGAATTTGACGACTTTATGTGCTCGCAATATTTCAAAATATTTACAAAAATAAATTATTATCGTAAGGGAGAAAGCAATAAACCATTTGAAAGAATTGGACATTTATTAATCACCGATAATGGTTTTGCAAAATATTTGGCCCATCACAATCTTGTAAAATTTGACGATGACGCCATATCTTTTGCAAAGGACATGGATTTTATAATCACCAGGTTATGGTTTAAGTTAAAAAAAGGATTTTCTAATAAACAATCTCTCCCAAAATCCTTTGATGTAGTTACAAAAGCTCGGCTAATTTTATCTTCTCATATAAATAGCTCTATTTCCAGTGGATTTCAAAAATTAGTAGGCGAGACAAAAAACGGCAAATTAACTAAAGAAGAAGCCTTAGCACGGAGCTATGAATTTAGAGAGAAACCAAATCGGCCAGAGGATATAACCACTGAAAATATAGATGATTCGTTAGCTTTTCTAAATAATGAAACATACTTTGAGGATATATATCGCGAAAAGGAGAGGAAAGAGGCTTTGCTAAATGATATACAAAGAAAAAATCAAGAACTTGAAAATGAGATCAAAAAAAGAGATTTGCTTGAAAAGCAAAAGCAAGAAACAATAGTTTTAATTGCATTCATAAAATCAAATTGGAAAGATCAATCGAAGAAGAACTGGAAAGATTTTTCATTGTTTTTTGCAATCTTCTTGTTAAATTCTTTTTTGTCATTATTAGCTATCGTTGTCTCTGTCGACAAACGTGTAAAAGATTGGTTGAGTATTTGGGGGAGATATCAAATCTTTGCTGTTGCGTTATATATTTTAGTTATTGTCACCGAAGTGTTAGGCAGATCATATCTATTCAATAAGGAGCGATTAAAATCTGGCTGGAGTTGGTTTTTGACATTAATAACGTTTAATTATTCACGGAATAAAAGAGAATTTGAAAATGAGTTAGAAAGAAAGTTTACTGAAGTCAACAAGGCTATTTCTGATTCGTGAATTATTCTCTGGTTGCATACGTCCCGCTTGTAGCGACATTGATTAGCCCAAACTCACGGTTGGGACGGTCGTGCAAAGCTTTAAACCCCTAAATTTCGACGCAACACCCCCTACTCTCGGACCACCTCCCCTTCACTCACCAACTTATTCACCAAACCCAGGCTGAAGCGCAGGCGTGCGGCAATGTCGCGTTGGCTGTAGCCCTGGCTGTGCAGGCTGCGCACTTCCATAATCAGTCGCTCGCGTTCTTGTTGTTCGGGGCTGCTTAGCAAGGTGTGTTCGGGGAGGGTGTCCGTCAGCTCGAAGCCGATGAACGCGCCTTTGCGTTCCAGTTTCATCAGGCATACGCGGTCGGCGCCGTAGGTTTCGGCAGCGGCGCGTTGTTTTACCTGTTTCAGGTAACGGTAGCCGGGGCGGGTATTACTTTCGCCCATGGCAAAGGCGCTGTCGGCAAAATTAATCAGCTGCTTGCTGCCGCCCAAATCGTTACGGGTAAGGGGCAGCCCGGGGCGGCGTTTGGGCGTATGGGCCAGCACCAAAATGCTCAGCTCGTGCCGGGTTTTCAGCAGCTTTAGCTGGCGCATCATAGCCAGGGCTTTGCCGCTTTGTTCGGTACTGCCCATGCAGGTAATATTATCGATGATAATAATTTGCGCGCCGGTATTTTTGATGGCGCGGTGCAGGGTATAGGCCATATAGTCGGTAAAATCGGCATACTTGGGCGGTTTGGTGGCTTGCAGGTCAACCTCGGCGCGGTAAAAGGTATCCTTAAATTGGTAAACCCCGCGCTCGTCGGTATAGCGCGATTGAAACTGCCGGCTGCTCAGCTCAAAATCTATATACAACACGGGCGAGGGCTTAGTTTCCATTTCAAAACCGCCAATCTGCTGTCCGCTGGTCAGGCTGTCGGCCAGTTGCACGGCCAGGATGCTTTTGCCCAAATTGGTATCGGCAAAAAGCATACACAGCTCGCCCTCCAGCCACAGGTTGCCAAACAGGCGTTTGGGGACGGGTTTGTGGCGCTCCAGGTGTATCCATTGGTTGGCGGTTTTGATATCCAGCAGGCGGGCATCGTCGCTCACGTAACCAGGCGCATAATCGGGGACGGGCTTGCCCCCGGCGACTGATTCCTTCGCAGGTCCCACCCACGATCCGCGGATGCGTTCAATAATTTCGGGGCGTTCGGTGCCGTCGGCGTATTTCATGATGTAAGAAATTTGATTTGGTCCCGCGTGGCGGGGGATGGTGAAGTGTAGAAACGTATCCCCGTAAGGGCTTCTTGTTATTAAGATACTTACAAATTTACCCATCAACCTGCTGCCAAATGGTGGCACAAGTGTGCGGGTAAGGGGAGGTAGTTAAACAATGTCGCAAGCGACACCCAAGAGGGCGCTTTGCGTCGCTGGCTATGTTCACGCGTGAACATGAATATTAAAGAGTTGATTGATAGCGCAATAAGTGTTCACGGGTTTGCAGCCGGGTAAATTTGTAAACCACGCGTAATTTATATCTTATCCTGTTTCCGCATATTTACTCCTTCCAAAAAATCATTAAGTTTGCCGGATGGAACAAAAATTATTTGTTTACAATACATTAAGCCGTACTAAAGAAGAATTTAAACCGCTAAACGCCCCACACGTGGGGATGTATGTTTGCGGCCCTACCGTATATAGCGATGCCCACATGGGTAATGCCCGTACCTATATCTCGTTTGATATTATTTTCCGTTACCTCAGTCACCTGGGGTACAAAGTGCGCTACGTGCGCAATATTACCGATGCCGGCCACCTGGAAGGCGATGCCGACGAAGGCGAGGACAAAATTTCTAAAAAAGCCAAGCTGGAAAAACTGGAGCCGATGGAAATTGTGCAACAGTACACTGTGGGTTTTCACGATGTTATGCGCCAGCTTAATAACCTGCCACCAAGCATCGAGCCGACTGCCACCGGCCATATTATTGAGCAGATAGAGTTAGTTAAAGAAATCCTGGCCAGCGGCCTGGCCTATGAAGTTAACGGTTCGGTTTATTTCGACGTTGAAAAATATAATCATCAAAAAAATTACGGCGTGCTGAGCGGTCGTAATTTGGATGATATGCTGAATAATACCCGCAGCCTTGGCGGGCAGGAAGAAAAACGCGGCAAACTTGATTTTGCCCTGTGGATTAAAGCCAAACCCGAGCACTTAATGAAATGGCCATCGCCATGGGGCGTAGGTTTCCCGGGCTGGCACTTGGAGTGCTCGGCCATGAGTAATAAATACCTGGGTCATAAATTTGATATCCATGGTGGGGGGATAGATTTGGTGCCGACTCACCACACCAACGAGATTGCCCAAAATATGGCCTGTTGCGGCGAAAACCCGGCTAACTACTGGGTACATACCAATATGCTGACCGTTAACGGCCAGAAGATGAGTAAGAGCCTGGGTAACAGCTTTCTGCCGCACGAGTTATTTAGCGGTAATAATAAGATCCTGAATAAAGGCTACAGCCCAATGACGGTGCGTTTCTTTATTTTGCAGGCCCACTACCGCAGTACTTTAGATTTTGGTAACGAGCCAATGGAAGCATCAGAAAAAGGCTTTAAACGCCTGATGAATGCCTTTGCCTTAGTTGACGGTTTAAAAACATCTGCTACTAACGAAGTAGATATTGCCGCCCTACAGCAAAAATGCTACGATGCCATGAACGATGATTTTAACACCCCGGTATTGATTGCCGAGTTGTTTGAAGCATCGCGCATTATTAATTCTGTACACGATGGTAAGCTGAAGATTGATGCAGAAAACCTGGCCCTGCTGCAAAAGCTGATGAAGGATTTTATTTTGGATGTTTTAGGTTTGGAAAGCGAAATTGCCGCTAACGATGATTTGCCAAAAGTAATGGATATGATTGTGAACCTGCGCAGCGAAGCCAAAGCCAACAGCGATTACGCCACATCGGACAAGATCCGGAACGGACTATCGGCCATTGGTTTTCAATTGAAGGACAGTAAAGAGGGTACCACCTGGAATAAAATGTAATAACTCTTTAATTTAATGATATTATTAAGGAGTGGCACTGCTGCTCCTTTTTATTTTAACCCGCCTTAATCCGGGCAAAATAAAAGAAGATTACCATACGTTATACGCAGAGAATTTTAATACATAAAACAAGTTGCACAAGCTGTTGTTGTAAGCCATGATATTAAGCCTAGCATTTAACATTAGCATTTGCAGCTTGATATTTATTATTAAATTGCCGGCCAAAGCTAAATACACGCGCCATACATCGCAAAATTACCCTGCCTTTTTAAAGCTGCCGGGGCTTATGAAAACAAATTAACCTTGAAATGAAACGATTTACCGTAACTGCTACCTTACTGTTTTTTTGCACTTGTTTAGCAGTGGCCCAACGGCCAACCACTACCGCCAAAGTACAAACCGTAATTGCCGCCGAAGAGAGCTTTAATAAAGCCGTTGCCCGCAAAGGGATTAAAGATGCCTTCTTGTCGGTTGCCGATCCGGAAGGGATTGTTTTTAAACCGGAGCTGAAAAACATTACCGAATTTTATACAGCAATAGATAAACAGCCCGGCACTTTAAGCTGGACACCAAAATATGCCCGGATCTCTGCCAACGGAGATTTGGCTTTTACGGCCGGTCCATACGTTTACGATAGTGGAAGTAAAAAAGACGATGATAAGGTGTATGGTGATTACGTATCGGTTTGGCGCGCTGATGGCGAAGGCAAACTGAAATTACTGATTGATTTAGGCGTACAGCACCCTGAATCGGAAGGCGCGGTAATGACTGATGTTAAAGAACCAGATTCGGCGAAACGCAGAGCACCAAGTAAAGATCCGTTTAAAGGTAAAAGCATGCTTACCAATTATGATATTGCTTTTAACCAGGCCCTGACCAAATCAACTTTGGGTACCTATAAAGAATTTATGACACCTGAGGGCAGATATTATTTCCCGGGCTACGAGCCTATCACCGGTTTGGATAAAACCATGAAGTTTTTAGATAACGAAGCCATTAACATAGCGGCAGAGAATCTAAACGCAGGTGTTTCTACCAGTATGGATCTGGCTTATACCTATGGTAAAGCGCGCATAAAGAAAGGTAACATCGTAAGTAACTTTTATTACGTGCGCATATGGGAAATTGACGCCAAAAGCCAATGGAATATGCTGATGGAAGTATTTTCGGCAGTAGAGAAATAGTAAAAAATAAAATATCAGGGCTTAATAGCCTTGTACAAAGCAGATTGTTAGGAGAATGGGCCTGATAATCTGCTTTTTTTCATTTATAACTGGTGGTTTTTATAAAATTTCGAAAATTATTATCGATTATTTTGCCGTTTTATTAAAAACACTTTATAAATTACCCTAAATTTATAAAAACGGACTATTGTAATATGCAAGGATCAGGCTATTTTAATGAGTACAACGCTATTGATGGTGTTTGGGATGAAATGTTTGGCCCTGATTCAAATATTCGTGAGCATTATAGCAAGGTAATCGGCTATTTATCGCAAGAATCGCCCGAAGAGCTTAAACAAAAAGAGGAGTTAGCCAAGCGGCTTTTCATGAGCCAGGGTATCACTTTCACTGTTTACAATAGTGGTGAGGGTATCGAAAAAATATTTCCGTTTGATATTATTCCCCGCATTATTACCGCTGCCGAATGGGCATTTGTAGAGAAAGGCATTAAACAACGCCTTACCGCGCTTAACCTGTTTTTAAAGGATGTTTATCACAACCAGTTTATTATAAAGGATGGTATAGTCCCTATCGATATCATTTACTCCTGCCCGCATTTCCTGCGCGAGATGTATCAGCTACAGGTACCTTATGATGTTTACGTGCACATAGCCGGTATCGATCTGATCCGCGATTTCGACGGTACGTTTTATGTATTAGAAGATAATCTGCGCACCCCATCAGGCGTCAGCTACATGCTGGAGAACAGGGAGATCACCAAGCGTTTGTTTCCTGATTTGCTGCCGCAATGCAACGTGCGGAGTGTGACTGAATATCCGGCATTGTTATATAAAAACCTGATGGCGCTATCGCCGCGGGCGGTTAGCAATCCTACAATTGTATTGCTAAGTCCGGGGATATATAATTCAGCTTATTTTGAGCATACTACGCTGGCCCGCTTAATGGGCGTGGAGTTGGTTGAAGGCCGTGATTTGGTGGTAGATAACCACAAAGTATACATGAAAACCACCAACGGCCTGCAGCAGGTAGATGTGATCTATCGTCGGGTGGATGATGAATATCTCGATCCGCTGGTGTTTAACCCAACCAGTATGTTGGGCGTGGCCGGTTTAATGGGCGCGTATCGTAAAGGTAACGTAGCCATAGTAAATGCCATAGGTAATGGCGTGGCTGACGACAAGGCAGTTTATGCTTATGTCCCGGCTATGATCCGCTATTACCTGAACGAAGAACCCATCCTTAAAAATGTACCTACCTATCAACTGGGTATTGCCGACGAGAAGGAGTATGTGTTTGCCAATATGCATAAAATGGTGGTTAAAAAGACTAACGAAAGTGGTGGCTACGGTATGCTGATGGGTCATGCATCAACCGAGAAAGAGATAGAAGATTATAAACAGGAGATATTAAAAGCCCCACGTAATTTCATTGCGCAGCCAACTATCAGTTTATCGGCGGCGCCATGTTATATCGGCGGAGAATTAGCCCCGAGACGGATCGACCTGCGCCCTTACGCCCTATGCGGGCCAAATGGTATTGAAATAGTACCCGGTGGTTTAACCCGTGTAGCGTTGAAAGAAGGATCGCTGGTGGTAAACAGCTCGCAGGGCGGGGGGAGTAAAGATACCTGGGTGCTGGGGAGTTAGCCCCCTAACCCCCTGAAGGGGGAATTGATGTGCAAATTTGCGAATGTGCAGATATGCAAATGGGAGAATTAAAAATGATGAACAAATCCGAAATCGAAAATTCGAATTCCGAAATTTACACCCCCTTTAGGGGGCTGGGGGGCCTATGTTAAGCAGAGTAGCAGCAAGTTTATATTGGAGTAGCCGTTATGTAGAGCGCAGCGACGGTTTGTTGCGCATGCTGAAGATCAACTACGCGTCGTCGCAGGATGCGGTGCAGGATTTTACCTGGGAGCCGATGATTCGCCTTTATACCGGCGAAGATGATGAAGGCGTGATTGAAAAATTGGGTAATGATAGCCGTGCGGTGTTGAAGTATATGATCACATCAAAGGATAATCCAAACTCCATCTTAAACATCATCACCCTTGCGCGCGAGAATGCCCGCGGTGTGCAGGAGCATATCACTAAAGATTTGTGGCAGTGCCTGAACGAGTATTATCATACCGTAAAAGATGCTAAATTGGAACGTATGCTGCAGCGTGAAGACCCGATTGGTACTTTGGATATTCTGATTAAACAGGTAATGCTTTACTATGGTACCGTCGAAATAACCATGGAACGTGGTGAAGGCCGCAGCTTTATGAATATCGGCAAGTACCTGGAACGGGCCATTCAATCGGTTGATATTTTAGATACCAAGTTTACCACACTGAACGATAACCCCAACCTGCTGACCGATACCACTTACTGGAAACACTTACTGTTGTCTATAGGCGGGTACGAGCTCTATCTGAAAACGTATCGCTCGGGATTTGAAGCTAAGAACGTTTTGGAGCAGGTAGCTTTGAATAACGATTTTCCACGCTCGGTAATTTATGCGGTGAATCATATCCAAAGATATTTTGACCGTTTGAAAGGTGATCACGAGCGGGAAGATTTTCGTCGGATGTCGTTCCAGATTGGTCGTTTGCAAAGCCGGATAAAATATAGTTCGGTTAACAGCATCAGGCAGGAAGGATTGCACGAATACCTGACCCAGATTCGCAGTGAACTTTACGGAATTGGTAACGCGCTGAACGAAAATTATTTTGCCAATTCTTAATCGGATTCAGCTCGATTTAGACTTTGTACTTTTGACTTTTTACTTAAAAAGATGCCCGAATTTAAAATACAACACGTCACCAAATATACATACGAAGGTCTGGTTCGCGATAGCGCCAACCAAATCATCCTGTTCCCAATCGAGGACGAGTATCAAGATGTGCTAAAGCAGGAATTGGCAATTACCGGCAACCCGGTAGTTGATAGCTATATTGATTATTACGGCAACAAAGTGGGCAGTTTTACCCACCGCGATACACATAGCCAAATGATTATAAATTCGCAGCTATGGGTAAACACAAAACACCGCCCATTACCTGTCAACGATATTTTCCCCGAACAGCAATGGAAGGATTACGAGCGGTTACGCTACATCGTGCCCTATATCGATTTCCTGAAACAGGAATATTTTGATGGCCAGGCTGAATTACAAGCCATCGTAAATAAAGAACTTCATAAAGAAGATACCCCCTACCAGGCTATATTGCGGTTTTGTCAGTACATATACGAGAACTTCGACTACATCAAAGGCGTTACCACTGTTGAAAGCACTTTAGATGATGTTTGGAAGCTGAAAGCCGGCGTATGCCAGGATTTTGCTCACATTCTGATGGTGATGCTGCGGCTCATCAACATCCCGGCCCGTTACGTCAGCGGTTATATTTGCCCCAACCATAACGGGATGCGCGGCGAGGGTGCCACCCATGCCTGGGCCGAAGCCTACCTCCCCGATTACGGTTGGCTGGGTATCGACCCGACTAATAACGTGGTGGCTAACGAAACCCACGTACGCCTGGCAGTAGGCCGTAATTTTTCAGATTGCTCCCCGGTTAAAGGCACCTATAAAGGCGCACACGGCCATAAACTGGAAGTTGCCGTATCTGTAGGGTACGATAAAGATGGTCCTATGGTTGGCGGTGAAATAGGCGAAGTATTTGACGAACCCGTAATTAAACACCCCACACCCGATCTTTCAAAAAACAGCTATCAGCGCTATATGGAGATGATCCAGCAGCAGCAACAACAGCAGCAGTAATCAGTTTGTAGTTGACGGGGATGAAAATAGACGATTTTGTCATTGCGAGGTACGAAGCAATCGCGAACTTGAAGAGCGGCTCTGCCTATCCGCGATTGCTTCGTACCTCTCAATGACAAATCCCCAAAAAACTCAATGTTTAGAGAACGCCTTAATCAAATCCACCAAACCCTCATCTTCGATAATCCGCATGCCGAGGCGTTCGTTTGAGATGCCGGGTTTAAGTTTGTAGGTGTAAACCGCTTTGTCCTGCATCATTTCGGTGCTAAGGCAATTAAAAAAGATATTGTCAGCATCTTTCAATTCGTCGGCCACTTCTACAATATGTGTCGAAATCATGAACACCGAACTTTTCACTTCTGCAAAAGCCTTCACAATGGCCAGCGAAGCATCGTAAGCATCCTTTACGTTTGTTCCGCGGAAAAGTTCGTCGAATATCACCAGCAAATTTTTTACCGATCCTACTTTGGCTGCCACCTGCTTAATCCGTAACACCTAGCGATAAAAATGGCTGTGACCGAGGGCAATATCATCTGCCAGATTAATAGTGGTGAACAGGCCGTTAAAGACAGTTGTCTGCATACTTTCTGCCGGTACCGGGAAACCCATGTGGGCCAGATAAGTGCAAATGCCGATAGATTTTAGCACAGTTGATTTCCCGGCCATGTTTGCCCCTGTGATAAAGCAGAGATTTTTGCCGTAGGTAAATTCAATATCGTTAGGTACCGGGTTTTTAATAAACGGGTGGGTAAAACCTTTCAACACCAACTCAGGATAATCGGCAACAATGAACTCGGGGTAACAGAATTTAAACTCGATAGCGGTTACTGCGGTCGAATTTAAAACATCGGCCACGTACAGCAAATCTAAAAAGCGTATTACCTGGGCTTTCTTTATTTTGCGAAAAAGGTGGTCTAAACGTTCGGTAGCTGTTATGCCGGGATCCTGCCCGTTCATCAGATCGTGCGGCAGGGATTTAAACAGATCATCTGTTTGTTGCCGCAGATCTTTTAACGGTTTGGGAATTTCATGCTGATGCCTTTCAAAAGCCGAGGACACTTTTTTAATCAGTTTGAACAGCAACCGCACCCCGCAGGTAACCACATATAGCTGGTTCGATGGCTTGATCCGGTTCTTTACCTGGTCCGCGTAAGCACTTATTTTTGAAACCTTGGTAGCTCTCCCTTCCTGATCGATATAGAAGCTGATAAAATCGCATTCTTCTTTATGCAGCGAGATGTGAAAATCGTGATTGCCGAAATATTGAATGGCAGCCAGGCGTTCGCGGATAGTATCGATATCGGTTAGGGGATGGTTAAAAAATTCTTTCAGTTTTACTGCGCCGCCAACGGTTACCGGCTTAAACAGATCGAGGATGGCAGGCTGGCCGTTTATCCCCGTAAGGGAAAGATCCTGTAAGGTTTGCGCGTCAGTTTCAAAAGGCATGTGCAGGGTTTGATTTTAATAAACACATTTACTTTTGATTTATTGCCTTATTCCTCATTCCCCTCCATTTCCTGTCCGAAATGGATGATATTGCCGTTGTTATCTAAAATGCTAAATTGTTTCATCTCCCAGTCCATTTCTTTTAATGGTCCATTGGGATGCACAACGCCGTGTGGCAAATATTCGGCATAAAGACTCTCAATATCGCTCACGTTAACGTAGCACCCTGTGTTTTCAGGGATTTTTTTATCATCAGCCGGCCACAGGTGTATATTTACCCCATCACGACTAAAGATCAAATAACCATCCCAGCTATCATGAAAAGTAAAGCCTAATTTTTCGGTATAAAATTTAACGGTTTCGGCTTCGTTGAGCGAGGCAAGGATGGGGATGGCATAGTTGAGCATGGGGTTATGATTGAGTAAATCAAATATAGAATATTCCTAATCCTGTAACAACTTTGTTAAAAGCTGGTTGCCAATATTGCAGCGAAAATAAATTAAGTTTGCTATCTCTCTAACTAAAATAAACAAGCAATGAAAAAAACTTTACTCTTATCTTCTTTAATGCTTGCAGTAGGATTAACCGGTACCGCTTTTGCGCAGGAGCCTGTTGATGCTGCCATGAATGCCAAGCTGCGCGAAGAAGGTTTAAATCACTCTAAAGTGATGGAAATTGCCTTCAACATGACTGATGTTGCAGGTCCGCGTTTAACCGGCTCTCCGGGCTTAAAACGCGCTCAGGAATGGGCGGTAAAACAATTAACCGAATACGGTTTATCAAACGCCAAACGCGAACCATGGGGCCAAAAATTTGGCACAGGCTGGGAAGTGCAAAAAAACTATGCTGCTATCACCGTGCCTTACTATCATGCTATCATCGCTGTGCCTAAAGCATGGACTGCCGGCACCAATGGCCCAATTAAGGGCGAAGTAGTTTTGGTAAAGGCCGATACCACCAGCGATCTGGAAAAATACAAAGGCAAATTAGCCGGCAAGATCATTATTATGGAAGCGGCAGCTTTGCCTGAGCGCCCGATCAGTGCTGATATGTCCCGTTACTCTGACGCTAAGTTAGACTCGATGGATAAAGAACACATGGCCGCTCCGCGTGGCTTTGGCGGCGCTCCGGGTGCCCGTCGTGGCGGTGCTGGTGGCCCTGGTGGTAACCCGCAATTTGCTGCTTTAATGCGTCAACAACGGATGCGCGGTGCGATCACAGCATTTCTTAAAAACGAGAAAGTTGGTTTGATTTTAAGCCAGGCCCGTGGTAAAGACGGAACGGTGTTCACCACCAACGGTGCATCATACCGCGATACCGCACAAATTGCAGGCGCCGAACTGGAAACCAGTGCCGAAGACTATCAGCGTATTTTGCGTTTGGTACGTGCAGGCCATAAAGTGGAAATGGAAGCCGATATCAAAACCCAATTTTTTACAGATGATATGCAAGGTTACAACGTAACGGCCGAAATACCGGGTACTGATAAAAACCTGAAAGATCAGATTGTAATGATTGGCGGTCACTTTGATTCGTGGCATGGCGGTACCGGCGCAACTGATAACGCAGCAGGTAGCGCGGTAATGGTTGAGGCGATGCGTATTTTAAAAGCAGTTGGCTACAAACCAAAACGTACTATCCGTATTGCATTATGGAGCGGCGAAGAGCAAGGTTTATTCGGCTCTAAATACTACGTGGCCAATCACTTTGCCGATGTTGCAGACATGAAACTGAAGCCAGAGCATTCTAAATTATCAGCTTACTATAACTTAGATAACGGTACCGGTAAAATCCGTGGTATCTATCTGCAAGGCGATTCTGTTACCCGTCCTATCTTCCAGGCTTGGTTAGCTCCTTTTAAAGATTTAGGCGCATGGGCTGTTGATGTGAACAACACCGGCGGTACCGATCACCAATCGTACGATGCTGTTGGCCTTCCGGGTTTCCAGTACATTCAGGATGGCATGGATTACAACACCCGTACCCACCACAGTAACCAGGATACCTACGACAGATTGGTTGAAGCTGATCTGAAACAAGCCGCTACCATCGTAGCTTCGTTTGTATACCATACTTCGGAGCGTAAGGAAATGATTCCGCGTAAAGCGTTACCTGCTCCTCGTCCACCGGTTACTCCGGGTGGTGCCCCAGGCGCTGGTCGCTAAATAGCTTAAAGCGACAAGCATAAGGCTTAAAGCCGAAAATGGCATCTGCTAATAGCGGGTGCCATTTTTTATTTGATATTTTCTGTGGTTTAGCCGGTTTATACTTTTCAAAAGAATATTTTGATTTTATATTTGCCCTACCTGTTATGAAACCACTATTCTTTTTAAAATCCCCTAAAAATACATTGGTAATTGGTATTGCCATTTGTTTAAGCGCCATTATTTCAAACGATACTTTGGCACAATCAAAAACCGCAGCCCCTGCACAAAAGAAGGCAACGCCGGCTAAATCGTCAGCAAATCAAAAAGCGGAATTTAAGGGCGGTGATGCAAAGCTGACCGAGTATCTGAAAAAGAATTTGAGATATCCGGCTGATCCTAAAAGGCCAAAACTAACAGGCACCGTAACTATCCATTTTGTAGTTGAAATGGACGGGAATATTAACGATTTGCAAATAGTAAAAGGCATGGGCGGCGACTACGATGGAGAAGCCCTGCGTTTATTGCGCGACTCGCCTAAATGGAGCCCGGCTATACAGAACGGCCAACCGGTGCGCAGTTATCTTACACTGCCCATTAGTTTTTCGCCGAAAGCAAAATAAAAATCCTGAAAAATATTAAAGCCGCTTAACGCGGCTTTTTTATTGTCAGTAAGCCAAAGTTTGGCTGTGCTATTTAATTAGTTTGTTGTCGTTATCCGGAAATATCAATATCGGCTCATAAGCTCGCGCCTCAGCTTGTTCCATGTATGCGTACGACATAATGATCACCACATCGCCTACCTGTGCTAAACGGGCTGTAGCGCCGTTTAAACAAACCGTACCACTACCGCGCTCGCCTCTTATCACGTAAGTTTCAAAACGGGCGCCGTTATTATTGTTTACAATCTGCACCTTCTCGTTAGGGATAATGTTTGCAGCTTCTATTAAATCCTCGTCGATAGTGATGCTACCTACATAGTTTAATTCGGCCTGCGTTACCCTAACCCGGTGAAGCTTTGATTTTAACACCTCAATAATCATGGTGCAAAGGTAGTGTTTTATTTAGTCCATGGTCAATAGCCCATGGTCCATGGTTGGTAAAAAAATGCAAACGGTTAAATGACTGTGCGTTCTGCTATGGTCTATTGTCCTTCAACGATGGACTATTCAACAATCACATTATCTATCAACCTGGTTTTACTAACGCGGGCGGCAACTAAGGCTACTATGGCTTTTGATTGGCTGGTTGCAGGGAGTAATGTTTCTCCATCGGCTACAGCCAGGTATTCCAGTTCAACGCCGGCTTGCTGTTTGATGATATTTGCTGCCTGCTCCTGTGTTCCGCTGATATCGTTGCGATTGAAATGATCTTTTAACCAGAATAAAGCTTTAGACAGTACAAGCGCATTTGACCGCTCTTCTGCAGAAAGATGGATATTGCGCGAACTCATAGCCAGGCCGTCATCGTCGCGCAAAATGGGGCACATCAATAACTTTTCAGGTAGATCCAACAGGTTTACCATTTGTTGAATCACCAGGTATTGCTGATAATCTTTCTGACCGAATAAAGCGATGTTGGGCTTTACAATGTCAAACAGTTTAAATACCACCTGGGTAACACCCTGGTAATGCCCCGGGCGAAATTCGCCCTCCAGTAAAAACTCCAGTTCGCCAATATCTAAATGCCATTGCTCATCCGCGACATACATTTCGTTAACCTCGGGGTTAAATAAAATATCACAGCCGGCCTGTTCCAGTTTCTGTATATCCTGCTCAATAGGGCGGGGGTATTTTTCCAGATCTTTAGGGTCGGTAAACTGGGTGGGATTTACAAAAATGCTGCTCACAACCACATCGGCATTTTGGCGGGCCTGCGCCAGTAACGAAATATGGCCCTGATGCAATGCGCCCATGGTAGGCACCAATGCTATGGTTTTACCCTGGTTACGCAATGTTTCCAGGTATTGTTGCAGTTCTGCTTTTAGCTTAAAAACTTTCAAATCAACTAAAATTATAAAAAGTGGGCTAAGTTGTACAATTACAACAAATAAACCAAAACTTACTTGCATATTCCGTTGCCATTTGTTAGAATAATGCTTATATTTGCAGACTCAAATTTTTTGAGTTCACTTATAATTAAAACACCGATAAAAGATGGGTAAATCTAAGCTTCTGTTTATAACTCATGAAATGTCACCTTTCCTTGATCTCACAAAAATTTCTGAAATAACCCGCCAGCTTCCTCAGGCTATGCAGGACAAAGGATTTGAGATCCGTATCCTGATGCCGCGCTTTGGGAATATTAACGAAAGACGTAACCGTTTGCACGAGGTGATCCGTTTATCAGGGATGAACATTATTATTAACGATAATGACAACCCGCTGATTATTAAAGTTGCTTCTATTCCATCGGCACGTATGCAGGTTTATTTCCTGGATAACGACGAGTATTTTCAGCGTAAGCATGTGTTTACCGACAAGGATGGTAAATTTTATGCCGATAACGACGAACGCATGATCTTTTTCTGCAAAGGCGCTATTGAAACGGTGAAGAAATTAGGCTGGTCGCCGGATATAGTACATTGCCATGGCTGGATGAGCGCTTTGGTGCCGGTTTATTTAAAAACAACCTACAAAGACGACCCTACCTTTAAACATGCTAAAATTGTGTATTCGATTTACGAAAACGGTTTTAAAGAAACTTTAAATGCTGATTTTGCTCATAAAGCTATTATGGCCGATATGAACGAAGAGCATACCGAAGTGTTTAAACCAGGCACTAACGTTGCGCTTGATGCAGGTGCGATCAAATACTCGGACGGCATTGTTTTAGGCAGCGCCGATATCGACGCAGAAACGTTAAATAATGTTAAAAACAGCCAAAAAACGGTTTTAGAGTTTGAAGACACCGCCGAATTCGAAAATTATTACAATTTTTACGACGAAATCACCAACGACGAATTGGTGCATGTTGCATAAGTTTTTTAACTCGCGTATGAAATTTTTCCGGATAGACTTATTGACCCTGTTAATAAGTCTTTTTATTTTGAGTGGTTGCAAAAAGGAGGACGGTATAGGCCTTACTCCTGACAATGCATTGAGTGGGACGCTTGTTGTTGATACCAATATTCTTATTAACACTGTACCTGAAGATTCTACTTATACCAATGCTGTTTCTAAAACACCTTTCGGTTATTTTAAAGATCCGCTGATAGGTGCCACAGAATCAAACCTGGCGCTTAATCTTTATTTACCATTAAACACGGCGTACACTCCGCCGTCAGGCGTTGCCGTAGTAGATTCGGCCATTATGGTTTTAAGATATGCCGATACTTTTTACGGAGATTCGTTAAACTCTAAATACAAGGTAAATGTATACCAGCTTAACGAGCGCCCGCTAAGTACCCTCAATTATTACAATACGTATAATTGGAAATACAACAGCGGCACTATACTTGGTACAAAAACATTTAATATGCGGCCGCATACCACGTTCCAGATTACCGACATTGTATCCGGCGGCCCTGATACTTTAAAAAGAGTGCCTTCACACATTCGTGTGCCGCTTGATCCGCGTTTTTTTGAAGCCCATTTGGTTAACGCACCGGCTGCCGATCTAAGATCGAGCTCGGCATTTCAAAATGCTACTACCGGCTTTTTTGTAACAATGGATAAAGCGCAGGTTGGTGCCGGGGGTACTGCCACTATACTGCTCGATTCGAGCAGCGTATCGGTTTATTACCATTCAACCTACCTGGGTGCTATAGATACCGGGGTTGCCGTTTTACCTGTTGCTACACACGCTGCGCAAATCAAGCACACTTATACTGCGCCGGGTGTAATTAATGCCCTTGCCAATACAACAACGTCAAATAGCACATTTTATGTACAAAGCCCACTTGGTTTAAGGGCTAAGGTTAGTTTCCCTAATTTGCAAAGTGCAATCAACCCACCAGGTGGTAATATTGTTATCAATCGGGCTGAATTGGTGATTACCCCGGTTACAAACACCATTGTGCCTTATTTGCCGCAATCAAAGCTAAGTATGTATCAGCTTGATATTGCTAAGCAACGTATACCAATACAAGATGGTACACCAGCTACAGGGTCAAATTTTGCAGATCCGCGTTACCTCGGGATTGGGGCATTTGGCGGGTTTTATACAAACACTAACGATTATCATTTCCTGTTAACCGGTTACATACAAGATTTAATGTCCGGTAAAACAAAGGACTACGGTACTTACATCGGCGCTGTTGAATTTACCACAACTGCCATCCCTTATGCAGCCGCACCACCGGCCATGGGCCGTGTAGTTGCAGCCGGAACGGTAACCGACAAAACATCGCCCGATTTTAAATATAAGATCAAGCTCAACGTAATTTATACTAAGGTTATTAAATAATAAAAAATCCCCGCTAAGGGGATTTTTTATTTATATACTTTAGCAAAATAAAAACCCGGTTATTTTGTTAGGGTTTTGTTAGAGATTTAAAGCCCCTTATTTTATGTGTGGAATTGTAGGTTACATTGGGCATAGAGATGCCTATCCTATTATTATTAAAGGCTTACACCGGTTAGAGTATCGTGGTTACGATAGCGCTGGTGTTGCCCTGTTAAACAAAGATTTAAAAGTTTACAAAAAAGCCGGAAAGGTTAGCGATCTGGAAAATTTTGTAAAAGATATTAACGTTGGCGGTACTGTTGGCATGGGCCATACCCGCTGGGCTACCCATGGCGCACCAAGTGACAGGAACTCTCACCCGCACTCGTCGGGCAATCGTAAGCTTACCATCATCCATAATGGTATTATCGAGAATTACTCCACAATAAAGGAGGCACTTTTAAGTAAAGGGCACGTTTTTAAAAGCGATACCGATACCGAGGTGTTAATTCATTTAGTTGAAGATATCCAAAATGAAACCGGGCTTGATGTACAGGAAGCGGTGCGTATTGCTTTAAATAAAGTGATTGGCGCTTACGCCATAGTAATTATGAGCCAGGACGAGCCTGATTTACTCATCGCTGCACGTAAAGGTAGTCCGCTGGTAATTGGAGTTGGTAAGGACGAGTACTTCATTGCATCGGATGCTACGCCGATAGTGGAATATACCAAAAACGTAATTTATCTGAACGATAACGAGATTGCCTACATCCGCCGCGATGATCTGCTGGTTAAAAATATCGATAACACCGTACAGATCCCTTACATACAAAAGCTGAATTTGCAATTAGAGATGCTGGAAAAAGGCGGCTACGATCACTTTATGATGAAGGAGATCTACGAGCAGCCCCGTTCTATCCGCGATTGTATGCGCGGTCGTATTTATCCTAACAAAGGCCTGGTGCAACTGGGCGGGATAAAGGAGTATGTAGAGAAGCTGAAAAATATCGACCGGATTATCATTGTTGCCTGCGGCACATCATGGCACGCCGGTTTGGTAGGGGAGTACCTGATTGAAGAATACGCCCGTGTACCTGTGGAGGTTGAATATGCATCGGAGTTTAGATATCGTAACCCTATTATATCCGAAAAAGATCTGGTGATTGCCATCTCACAATCAGGCGAGACAGCCGATACCATGGCCGCTATTGAGCTGGCTAAAGAGAAAGGTGCTACCATATTTGGTATATGTAATGTGGTTGGTGCATCTATACCGCGTACTACCCATGCGGGTGTTTATACCCACGCCGGGCCCGAGATTGGGGTAGCATCAACCAAAGCCTTTACCGCACAGGTTACCGTGCTTACGCTGATGGCATTCTATATCGCTCAGCAACGCGGTACTATTACCCAAAGCAAATTAATAGAATATTTAACCGAGTTGGATGAAATACCCGAACTGGTTGAACGCGCGCTACAGCATAACGATAAGATTAAAGAGATTGCCGCTAAGTTTAAAGATGCTACCAACTGCCTGTTCCTTGGCAGAGGCAGCTCGTTCCCGGTGGCTTTAGAAGGCGCTTTAAAGCTTAAAGAGATCTCTTATATCCATGCTGAAGGTTATCCTGCGGCTGAAATGAAACACGGCCCTATCGCCTTAATTGACGAGCATATGCCGGTTGTATTTATTGCTACCAAACACTCATCGTACGAGAAGGTAGTGAGCAACATACAGGAAGTAAAAGCCCGCGGCGGCCATGTAATTGCCATTGTAACCGAAGGTGACACCACCGTACGCGAAATGGCCGAATACGTAATAGAAATCCCGCAAACCGGTGAGGCATTTGTGCCGCTGCTGGCAACTATTCCGCTGCAGTTATTATCGTACCATATTGCGGTAATGCGCGGCTGTAATGTTGATCAGCCACGTAACCTGGCAAAATCGGTAACGGTAGAGTAACACATAAAACCGTAGAGCCAGATAATTATCTGGCTTCCCATGGAGAAAATACAAAGGCTGCATTAAAAATGCAGCCTTTGTATTTTAAACTAATTTTTAATTAGCCTGTTTATATCGCTCCGAAAACTCAGCAGCAAATTCTTCCAGGCCGATATTCCCTTTTTTAGGTTTATGTGCGTCGAAATCAGTCCACATGATGCCGTTGCGAACTGCTTCGCCCATCTCTGCAAACTTGTTAGCCATATCGGCCGAGAAGCCAGCCTGTTGCATGGCACCGACGGTCTGTTCATCAGGGAACTCAATCCAAGGCAGTTCGGGCTTGCCAATTGCCTGGCCTAATACTTTGGCAGCTTCACCGGCGGTTGTTTCTTCGCTGTAAACATAACGGATGTTTTTCCCTTGAGATGTTTTTTGTAACTCATCAGCTACTGCGGCTGCAATATCTGCAGGGTGTACAAATACCACGCGGGCATCGGCCGGATAATTGCCGCCCAAAATATCCATATGCTTAATCATATTGATATTGTTGAAGAAGTTGGTATAAAAGAACGCAGGGCGTATAAAGGTTGCAGCCACATCGGTTAATCCGTTTAATTTCCCTTCCATATCATGCGATCCGATGATCGGGCCGTTGCCAGCATCATACTGTGCACCCACGCTGCTTAAAAAAACAACGCGTTTAACACCCGATGCTTTAATCGCTTCGATATAACTATCTCCAATGCTGTTGGCGTACGCTCTGAAATCTTCGGCGGTTACACTCGGTGGGATCATGGCGTAAACGGCATCGGCGCCTGTAAAAGCTTCGGTTAAGAATAGAGTATCGGTAATAGAGCCTATGGCCGATACCGCGCCTAAAGTTTCAATAGCTGATGTTTTATCGGTATTGCTGCTGATAACGGTTACCTGGTGGCCTGCTTTAACTAATTGTTGGGTCAGTGGCTTGGTGATATTGCCTAATGAGCCGGTTAATGTGATTTTCATAATGTTATTCTATTTTGTTTTTGTTGATGTCAAAGGTATATTTGTACTTACTTTTATACAAGTACTTACCCTTAAGTATGTATCGATATGGAGATCAAAGAAAATTCAACCATCCAGGAAAATAAGCTGATCGCTTTAAACGAATGCCCGGTAACCTATACCATGACTAAAATAGGTGGGTATTGGAAACCCATTATTTTGTATCATTTACTATCGGGCAGTAAACGTTACAGCGAATTGCGGAAGAATATTCCGGCTATTACCGAAAAAATGCTGATACAGCACCTGAAGCAATTAGAGGCTGATAAACTGATTATCCGCGAAGCGAAGCCTGTTGTGCCGCCGTATGTAACCTACAGCCTTACACCGGCTGGCTGGGGCTTAAAAGATGTAATGTACGCCATGGCTAACTGGGCAATTAATGAACTTGGCGCATATTCGCCTTTGGAGCAACAACGGCTGGAAGATTCGGCATTGGGTAAATAAGTTGACTTTTAAAATCAATTATTTTACGATAGCTAAAAACAATAATATCTATATTTGCATAGATTAATACTATATCTATGACGCTTGTTCAATTAGAATATATGGTGGCGGTTGATACCTACCGCAATTTTGTTTTGGCCGCCGAAAAATGCTTTGTAACCCAGCCCACTTTAAGCATGCAATTGCAAAAGCTGGAGGATACTTTAGGCGTAAAACTTTTCGACCGGAGTAAACAGCCGGTGGTGCCTACCGAAATTGGCATTGAGATTATTGAACAGGCCCGGGTATTACTGGCCGAGAGCCAGAAAATAAAAGAGATTGTAAGCGACCGGCAAAAAGAACTATCGGGCGAACTGAAGATTGGGATTATCCCAACCGTAGCGCCTTACCTGCTACCGCGGTTGATTACTAAGTTTATTGAGAAGTACCCGAAAGTAAAACTGATTGTATGGGAGCAAACCACCGAGCAGATTATTCAGCAGTTGAAATTAGGGTTGATTGACTGCGGCATCCTGTCCACCCCCTTACAGGAGCCCGGGCTGACCGAGATACCTGTGTTTTACGAAAACTTTGTGGCCTATACCTCTAAAACAAGCAAGCTATTTAAAAAGAAACACATTGCGCCCGAAGACATTGACCTGGAAGAGATCTGGATCCTGAACGAAGGCCATTGTATGCGCGAACAGGTGCTGAACATTTGCCAGCACCGCAGGTCTACCCAAAATTTCCTCCACTTTGAATATAATACAGGAAGCGTGGAAACCCTGAAACGCATGGTTGAGCAAAATAACGGCGCTACCATTCTGCCCGAACTTGCATTGTCTGAACTATCGGAAAAGCAATTGGATAGGGTACGCTATTTTAAATCGCCTGAGCCGGCACGCGAGGTAAGTCTGGTAATACAGCGCAACTTTTTAAAACGCCGGATGATTGAAGCGCTGAAGGCCGAAATTTTGGAATTTGTGCCTAAACGTATGCGCAGCCGCAAAAAGAAAGAGATAATGGATCTCTGATTATTGCAGGCTCAGATCGCTGTAAACAGGGTAATGGTCTGATAGCTTTTTACGGATAACGCCATAGGTTTGCACATTAAACTGGTAACTGGCCATGATATAGTCTATCTGATAGTTGGGGAAGTTACCGTTATAGGTACGCCCCAGGCCAGATCCTTTTTCGCGAAAGGCATTTTTTAGTCCGGCAGCCATTTGATTAACGGCATAGGATGAAGGAGTATCGTTGAAATCGCCGGTGATGATATACGGGTAAGGGCATTGCGCAGCATGCTCTTTAACCCGGGTAACCTGTTCGCTCCGTTTTAAATACGCTTTTTTTAGTTTGCTGCCTATCCTGCGCGAGCCGGTTACATCTGTTTTTCCTTTGGCCGAGATTAAGCTGAGGTAGCGGTAATCTTCCGGATCGAGACGGATTGATTGCAGGTGTACTGCGTAAAAACGAAAGATCTTACCATTCTTTTTTAAATCGGCAAAAAGGCATTGGTTCAAATCCTGATGATCGTAATCCTTCAGCCAAATAATACCCTTATTTACGATAGGGTATTTCGAAAATATTGCCATCCCGATACCATCGTTTTCGCTTCCGTAAAATGGCACACAATGGCATTCTCCATTACCCAATATTTTCTTTATAGAATCGCGCATGGCATATTGCCCGCGTGCGCGGCTGTAAAATTCTTCAATCCCAATAACATCCGGCTGTTCGTGACTGATAATTTCGAGGATCTCATGTTTAGTCGAAACATCATTTTTCTCCCCGTACTTTTTAAAATCATGCACGTTATAAGTCATTACCCGCAAGTGGGTAGAATCGGTAGAAAAAACTTCAGTTGCCGATGTGCGGAACCCAATATTGTTGTTCAGCACTTTCCACCCAACCAAGATCCCGATAAGGGAAAGCAAGGCCCAAGCGTTTTTACGGAATAGCCAATAAACAATAAAAATGATGTTGATTAGCAGCACCGGCGGATAAGCCAGGCCGAAAAAGGCGATGATCCACAGCGTACGCGGATCAACCATAGGGGCCAGGTAACCAATAAGCAAGGTTATTACGGCGGCATAATTAAGCCAAAGAATAAATCTATCAAAAAGTGTTAACCCCTTTTTTTTACCGATCATTATTGCTGGCTCTGGATAAGGTTTCTCTCTCTTGCTTGCTCAAACTATCAATGCCGCTTTGCGATATTTTATCTAAGATACGATCGATCTCATCCTGCCGGGGTAATGCAGAAGAAGCCGATTTACGTGAATCGGTAGCGCCACCTGCTACTACCTTCATTTTTGGATTAGCAGTGAAAAGCCGGTTTACAGGCTTACTCCAGTCATTCCCGCGTTGTAGTTGTTTAATGTAAATAAAGCCTATTAATGCGCCACCTAAATGTGCCAGTTCGCCACCTGCATTTGGGCCAACGGTGCCTAAAAAATCAAGGATAACATAGGCAATGGCCAGCCATTTCAGTTTAACCGGGCCAAGAAACATCAGGTATATCTCATAATTGGGCAGTAACGTAGCAGTTGCAATCACAATAGCCATCACACTGGCCGATGCGCCGATGACAGCTACGCTTTGCCATTCAGGCCCGCTAAACAGAGGGATGAGGTTTATCCCGGCTACAAAAAATATGGCACCGGCAAGGCCACCTAAAAAGTATAAAGTTAAGGTGCGCTTGTTGCCTAAATATTCTTCAAATATCTGCCCCATCCAGTACAGCCAAAGCATGTTGAACAGGATATGCAACGGACCTGCATGCATAAACATGTAGGTGATGGGTGTCCAAAAATGCTGAGCCAAGGTTTTTAAGTTGGCGGGTAGCTCCAGGTACTTTACTGCAAAAGCATCGATATTGGCGGTCTTTAAAAAAAGCTGCTCAAATACAGATGGGATACCAATGGCTAAAAAAACAATAACGTTGATACCAATAAGCAAGCCCAACTTACTGCCCGAATGCAGCATTTTATATCGTATATCTTTCCACAGGGTGCTCATATTTTAAATAATATTTAAAGATAACCCATTTGGCTAAAAAAAGTTGCCTGTACTACGGTATCCCCACAGTTTTATTACAATAAAACCAATAAGCGCGCCGCCAATGTGCGCAAAGTGAGCGACTGAATCGCCCGAGAATTGACCTATACCCAACACTACCTCAAGTACGACATATATAGGGATTAGGATTTTGGCTTTGATAGGCATCGGGATAGGCATTACCATCATCTCTAAATTAGGATACAACATACCAAAAGCCGCCAATATACCGAACACCGCCCCTGATGCGCCTACCATTGGTGCGTTGTAAATGCCATATAGTTTGAGACCTGCAGCCTGTCCGTATTTTAGATAAGTCGCATCCAGATCAATGGTGAAAATGTTAATGTCAGGGTTAAGAATATGCCCTGTTATAGCGTGCGCTTCAAAAGCCTGTACCAGCATTTGCAAGGCAATGGCACCCAGTCCGCAAATAAAATAGAAACTCAAAAAGCGTTTACTGCCCAGGGTTTGTTCAACAATTGGTCCGAACGACACGAGGGCAAACATGTTAAAAACGATATGCCAGATACCCCCATGCATAAACATATAGCTAACAATTTGCCATAGCCTAAAGTGGGGCGAATCAAAATAATAAACGGCTAATATTTTATCTAAATCGATACCTGCCGTGCCTAATGCGTAGGCGCCTACAAAGAAAACGATATTGATCATCAGCAGGTTTTTTACAACCGGCGTCATGTTTGCGAAGGGGTTTTGTATCATGGTTGTTTAGCCACTAAAGGGGCTACTTTTCAAATCTGTCTAATAATTCATTCATGGTAAAAGTACTGATCACCGGTTTGCCGTTCAGCGCCAGGTTGGGCATCTGGCAGGCAAAAAGCTGATCTATCAGTACGTTCATTTCTTCTAACGATAAGTTGGCTCCGGCTTTTATCGCCGCATTACGGGCCAACGCACGGGCCAGGTTATCGCGCTTATCTAACTTTAAAATAGCAAGGTTGTTTTTAAATCCTTCCAGCAAATGCTCTAACAAAGCGTGCTCGCTGCTGCTGTTTAAATCAGCCGGAACGCCATCCACCACCACACTGTTCGGCCCAAACTCGCGGATATCAAAACCCAGGGCGCGGATATCCGGCAGTAACTCTTTCAGTAATTCAAAATCGCTGCTATTTAAAGTTACTGTTTGCGGGAACAAGCTTTGCTGACTTACACCCGAATGATTCTCTAACTGCTGCAAATAACGCTCGTACAATACCCGCTCGTGCGCGGCCTGCTGATTGATCAGCATAAAACCCGACTTAATCTGCGACAGGATAAACCGATTATGAATCTGAAACAGCTGCCGTTCGCTTGTTTTGGCAACCAGTTGCTCTTCTACTTCAATCTGCTCGGTATCTACCTCCAGCACGTGCTGGGTATGCGTTTCTTTCTTGCTGATCTCGTACAAGGTATCCCAGTTGGTTGGGATGGTCGCTTTTTGATAGCTGCCGGTACCGCCGCTGTAGCTTTGTGCCGGAGTAACGCTCCCGCTTTTATATTCCTTGGCAAAAGGATTAAAATCGGGATTAAAAGCGATGCTCGGCGCTGTAATATCCTCAATAGCCATGGGGGTAATCATGTGCTGGATATTGTTATCTATCTCAAAATCCAGACTCGGGGTGATGTTGTATTTACCCAAAGCCCGTTTCACGGCCGAACGGATAATGGCGTAAATGGCCTTATCATCCTGGTATTTAATTTCGGTTTTAGTAGGATGCACGTTGATATCTATCCGTGATGGGTCAATATCAATAAAAAGCACATATAGCGGATAACTTTCATCAGGTAGTAATTCTTCAAAAGCTGTCAGCACCGCGTGATTCAGATAAGCATCCTTAATAAAACGGTTGTTTACAAAAAAGAACTGCTCGCCACGTGTACGGCGGGCAAACTCGGGTTTACCTACGTAACCGTGCAGCTTAATAATGGTGGTATCTTCTTCCACCGGTACTAAGCGTTGGTTATAGTTATTGCCCAAAAGGTGAATAATGCGCTGTTTTAAAGGCGCAGCCGGCAGGTGATAAACTTCCTGCCCATCGTGGTGCATGGTAAAGGCTATCCCCGGATTGGCCAGGGCCACGCGCTGAAATTCATCTATAATATGGCGGGTTTCTACCGGGTTGCTTTTTAAAAAGTTCCGCCGTGCCGGGGTATTGTAAAACAGGTTTTTAACCGAGATAGACGTACCGGCGGTGCATTGGCAAGGTTCCTGTTTAAGCACCTCCGATCCTTCTATCGTCAGTATCGTACCCAGCTCATCATCGTGGCGGCGGGTTTTCATTTCTACCTGGGCAATAGCGGCAATAGAAGCCATCGCCTCGCCGCGGAAGCCCATGGTGCGGATACTGAACAGATCATCCGCCTTACGGATCTTTGATGTGGCGTGGCGTTCAAAGCACATGCGGGCATCCGTAATGCTCATACCGCTGCCATTATCTATTACTTGTATCAGCGCCTTACCGGCATCCTTTAATATCAATTGTATTTTATCGGCCCCGGCATCTATCGCGTTCTCTACCAATTCCTTCACCGCCGATGCCGGCCTTTGCACAACTTCTCCCGCTGCTATCTGGTTGGCAACTGCATCCGGTAAAAGTTGTATAATATCACTCATGTAAAAATTTCCCTCTATTTCGTTTTCGATGCTAAATTAAATATTTGAACCCATAACTTTACGGTTTGTTAATTGTATATAGCAATACATTTACCCTACATTCATATTTGTGCCATAGCTGATCTATGAGAAAATTACTGCCACTATTGCTGATTGTCGCCATAACGTCCTGCCAGCAAAAAGAATATAATGCCGACCTGCTGGTGAAGAACGGACAGGTATACACCGTAGATTCAAAGTTTGGCATGGCCGATGCTTTTGTTGTGAAAGGCGGCAAAATTATAGCCGTAGGCAAGGCCGATAGCCTGGAAGAAATTTATCACCCCAAAACCGTTGTGGATGCGCATGGCAAACCGGTATATCCCGGTTTTATTGATGCCCATGCCCATTTTTACGAGTATGGCTTAAATTTAAAAGTTGCCAATTTGGTAGGTACCACCAGTTGGGATGCCATTGTTGATACCGTAAAAGAATACGCCCGCCATAATACCGAAGGCTGGATCATCGGTCGCGGTTGGGACCAGAATGATTGGAAAACGAAAAACTTCCCTAACAAAGCAAAGCTGGATAGCCTTTTCCCGGTGCGCCCCGTGATCCTGACCCGGATTGACGGTCACGCTGCTATTGTTAACCAGGCTGCTTTAAATATTGCGGGTGTAAAACCCGGTCAAACTATTATTGGCGGCACTGTTGAAACTATTAAAGGTAAACTAACCGGAATTTTGGTGGATAACGCAGTTGGCATTGTAGAACGTAAAATCCCGGCCCCTACCGAGCAACTTACCCAGGATGCATTTTTAGCCGCACAGGCTAATTGCTTTGCAGTGGGTTTAACTACGGTTGATGATTGCGGCGTAAATTTTACCCTTGTAAATACCATTGAGCAATTACAGCACAAGGGCTTACTGAAAATGCGCATTTATGCGATGCTATCAGATCGCCCTGAAAATTACGACTACCTATTTAAACGCGGTGTATTTAAAACCCCGGGGTTAAACGTACGCGCGTTTAAAGTTTATGCCGATGGCGCATTAGGCTCTCGCGGGGCTTGTTTGCTGTCTGATTACAGCGATCAGAAAAAATGGCGCGGGTTCTTATTGAGCGATCAGAAGCATTTTCAGGAAGTGGCGCAAAAGATTTATGACAAGGGTTTCCAGATGGCTACCCACGCCATTGGCGATTCGGCTAATCGTACTATCCTGAAAATTTACGCCAACCTGTTGAAAGGTAAAAACGATCGCCGCTGGCGGATTGAACATGCCCAGATTGTATCGAAAGGTGATGTGCATTATTATGCTGATAACAATATCATTCCATCGGTACAGCCTACACATGCCACTTCGGATATGGCCTGGGCAATCAAACGCCTTGGTCCAACGCGGTTAAAAACAGCTTATGCTTATAAAGATCTGCTGAACACCAACGGCTGGATTCCCCTGGGTACAGACTTCCCGGTAGAGAATATCAACCCGTTGTATACTTTTTATGCGGCTGTGGTACGTAAAGATTTGCAGGGATCGCCATCGGGTGGTTTCCAAATGGAGAATGCTTTAACACGCCAGGAAACCTTAAAAGGGATGACCATCTGGGCGGCTAAATCAAACTTTGAGGAGAAAGAAAAGGGCAGTATTGAGGTTGGCAAGTATGCCGATTTTGTGATACTGGATAAAGATATTATGAAAATAAACGGTGCCGAAATACCAAAAGTGAAGGTGCTGAATACTTATGTAAACGGAGAAAAAGTGTATGAGAAAAAGTAGTTTGGGCTTACTCCCAATTGTTGGCGCGGTGTTTTTAATGTTTAATTCGGCTTGTGCCCAAACCCCGCATCAGCAAAATCTAAAATTTGTTAAAGATCAGCAGCAGGTTGTCAACACCACCGTGCTACTTAACAATAAACAGTTCCAGGTCCCTATCCAAAATTTAGATCAGAACAAAGTTGCCAGCGTCCATTTTCAGTATCAGTATTTTTCGCCTTTCGATAGTCTGCTGAATAAATATACCCGGGTTGATGCTTTTAACGGCAACGAATACACCGGCGGCAAAACCATAGCCAACCTGGCCGATGATTTGAAAATGTATAGCACCATTATCCTGGAGTTAACGGAACCAGATTTGGCTAATCAGCAATTGATCAACTATATAACCAGCACGCAAAAAATTAAAAATCTGATCCTGGTAGTATCGGGCAACGGTAATGCCTTAGCACGATTAGATAAAGTGGAAGCCCCAATCATATGGACTGAGAAACCATCGCCGGTATCGGCTTCGTTTTGTGCGCAGGCGGTGTTTGGTGGGGTAGCCATTACCCAAAAATTACCAAGGACATTCTCGCAGCAATACACTGCTAACAGTGGCTCATTCACCATCAAAACACGTTTGGCTTATACCGTGCCTGAAGATGCCGGTGTAAATTCAGAAAACCTGGCCGGGATTGATAAGGTTGCTGCCGAAGCTATACGCGAACATGCCACACCTGGCTGCGTGGTGCTAATTGCTAAAGATGGCAAGGTGATCTTTAACAAAGCTTATGGTTATCATACTTATGATAATGTAGCTCCCGATAAACTGAATGATATCTTCGATCTGGCATCGGTAACCAAAGTATCGGCTACTAATATGGAAGCCATGCGTTTATATGAGCAGGGTAAATTAGGATTGGATAGCACCATCGGTACCTACATCGCCACCGCCCGAACCAGCGATAAAAATGATATCAAAATTCGCGAGTTGCTAACCCACCAGGCCGGCCTAATCCCCGACGTGCGTACCTGGGAAGATTTGAAACCGGTTGATTTGAGCAGCGATTCATCGGCCCTATTCCCAACCAAAATTGCCGAGAACCTGTATTTGAAAAAGAATTACTTCCGTGATGTTACCTGGCCCAAAATGCTGGCCTCTCCGCTGAAAACGCGCGGTAAATACGTGTATAGCGATGTGAGCATGTACATTGTAAAAGAGATTGAGGAAACGATAACCACTATCCCGCTGGATGTTTATACGCAGCAAAATTTTTATACCCCGCTGGGCATGCAGACCGCTGGTTTTAAGCCGCTGTTACGTTTCCCTAAAGACAGGATCATCCCGACAGAAAATGATGCAACCTTCCGCAAGCAATTGCTGATTGGTTACGTGCACGATCAGGGTGCGGGGATGTTGGGCGGCGTATCGGGTCACGCGGGTTTATTTGCCAGCGCTAACGATTTGGCCATTCTTTATCAAATGATCTTAAACAAAGGCACCTACGGCGGCACCCAATATTTTAAACCCGAAACCGTCGACCTGTTTACGGCCAAGCAATCAAACGTTAGTCGCCGTGGTTTAGGGTTCGATCGTTGGGATCCTGAAGTAAGCAAAAAATATCCATCAGAACTGGCCGGGCCGGAAACTTTTGGCCATACAGGCTACACCGGTACTTGCTTTTGGGTGGATACCAAACGTAACCTGGTTTACATCTTCCTATCCAACAGGGTAAATCCTAAAGTGAGCGATAAGCTATCGAGCCTGCAAATCCGCGGCCGGATAGAGGACGTAGCCATCAGCGCGGTTGATAAAGGACTGAACTAAGATCTGAAAAATACTATAAAACAAGAAACCCTGCCAAGCGCAGGGTTTCTTGTTTTATCTGATGGATATTTGAACAATATCGCCACCGGCTACCTTGTAAGCAAACACGCAATCGTTCCGCTTGTAAGACCGGCCTCCGTTATTATCTTTTTCACCTAATAATGCAAAATCCAACTTACGGCCAACTTCCATAGTGCCTACCAACTTACCCTTGTTAAAAAACACCAGGATATTGGCATCATCACGATATTTGATATCGGTACGCTCAATAGCCGATGCAGCCGATGCTACCAAGGTGTCGCGTTTATCTACAACAGCATAAGGAGGCAAAACGTGCACCAGGTCCCAGTCAAACGCTTTAAATTCTTTCAAACTTAACGAGCCGGATTGGCCAACAACCTGCTTCGATAAAAAGTCGGTAAGCGGTTTGCTATCCAGTTCTTTACCCGCGTTGTTAGCGCAGGACAAAGCGAAGACGGCAATTAGCAGGAAAAATACTTTCTTCATTTGTCAGAATATTATTTCCTATCCCAGTCCAACGTATAATCGTTGTTATTGGTAAACAGGAACGTAAAGGCAGTTTGCGTAGTCTCAAAATCAGCATCAGGCGTGGTAGAAACTACAGTTTGTGCGGTGCGCAGCATGTAAACACCCTCCCGGTTCATGATGATAGAAAACTCGCCCTTCTCGTTTGTGCTGGCGTGATCGACATAAACATTACCGCTGGCTACTTTTACAAAAACATCAATAGTAGCGGCTTTTACCGGTTTGCCTTTCACGTAGTATATGCCGGTTATTTCATCGCCATAGTTTAATTTGTAAGGGTTCTTTTTCAGCGTAATCTCGTATTCCTGACCGAATTGTTTTTCGTAATCGCTGCCATTAGGTTTATCAACAATAAACAAACTTTTCATATACACCGTCTTTTTTTCCTTAAAGGTGTTTTGATTGCTGTTATTTACAGTTTCGGCCAGTTTGGTCAAGCCTTCATCGGTCAGATATTTGGCATACTCATCACGGTCGATGGGGGTGGGGGCAATTTTGCGCACCATCTCTACCATAGCCATGCCCTGGTTGTTCATCACGTTGCTCAGCACCGGCGATGCGCTGTCTTTAGCCGCTGTCATCAGGTTTATTTTTTTGCCGCCGTCTATTAGGTTAAATTTGGCTGTTTTAGATGAATCGTACTTAAACTCATCCAAATCTTTAAACTGTATGCCGCTTAATAAATAAATATCCAGCTTCTCGCCTTTATGCATGCGATACTTTTTTGCAGCCAGGTAAGTATCCTGCGCTTTAACACATATAACGGTCAGGCACAACACCAAAACCGGGAGCAGTTTTTTATAATTCATAATATCCTATAAAAGTAACGTTCTGGACGCTCCAAACATACAAAGTTTTAAAAAATCATTAGCTTAGCTATATGATTTTTGACAGAAAAAATCTTGACAACAATACCTTACTCGCTTTTTATAAAACGCTTTTATGGCCCCGCGCTATCGAAGAGAAAATGCTGATCCTGCTGCGGCAAGGGCGTATAGGCAAATGGTTCTCGGGAATAGGGCAGGAGGCTATTGCCGTAGGCGCTACTTTGGCCCTGCAAAAAGACGAGTATATTCTACCCATGCACCGTAATTTAGGGGTATTTACCACCCGGGGCATCACCTTATCAAAGCTAATGGCGCAATGGCAGGGTAAAACAGCAGGCTTTACCAAAGGGCGCGACAGATCGTTTCACTTCGGATCGCAGGAGCATAAGATCATCGGGATGATATCGCACCTTGGTCCGCAAATGGCACTGGCAGATGGTATTGCCCTGGCCGATGTTTTAGCCGGGCGCAAAAAGGTAACGCTGGTTTTTACGGGCGAAGGGGCGACCAGCCAGGGTGATTTTCACGAAGCCGTGAACATCGCAGCCGTTTGGAACCTGCCGGTGATTTTTCTGATTGAGAATAATGCCTACGCGCTCTCTACCCCGGTTAGCGAGCAATATAAATGCAGCACGCTGGCCAGTAAAGCCGCTGGTTACGGTATAGAGGGTTTTACTATCGATGGTAATAATATTTTAGATGTTTACCACGCCGTAAGCGATTTGGCAACCAGCATGCGCGCTAATCCCCGACCGGTGATCTTAGAATGTATGACCTTCCGGATGCGGGGGCACGAGGAAGCATCGGGGGTTAAATATGTACCGCCAGAGTTGATTGCTGAGTGGGCAGAAAAAGATCCCGTTAAAAACTTCGAGGAATACCTGATTAAGGAGGAAGTACTTCGCCCCGAATGGGTAGGTACACTGAAAAATCAGTTTGCCCCGGCTATTGATAAAGAAATTGAATCCGCTTTCCGGGAAAAAGAGCCAACACCAAAAGCTCGCCGCGAACTGGCTGGTATGTATATGCCGTATGCTTTACCCGCTGAACAACCGGCCGCCGACTTCACTAACAAACGTTATTTGGATGCCATAAGCGATGCTTTGAGTTTGAGTATGCAACGTTACCCCAATTTGGTTTTAATGGGTCAGGATATTGCCGAATACGGCGGCGCTTTTAAAATCACCGAAGGCTTTGTAGAAAGCTTTGGTAAAGACAGGGTGCGCAATACGCCCCTTTGTGAGTCGGGGATTGTGGGCACAGCCATGGGCTTATCGCTTAACGGTTACAAGGCGGTAATGGAAATGCAGTTTGCCGATTTTGTAAGCACGGGATTTAATCAGGTTGTTAATAACCTGGCCAAAACCTATTATCGTTGGGGGCAACATGTAGATGTGGTGATCCGCATGCCAACTGGGGCAGGTACCGGCGCGGGGCCATTCCACTCGCAAAGTAACGAGGCCTGGTTTACCAAAACCCCGGGACTAAAAATAGTATATCCTGCTTTCCCCGATGATGCCAAAGGCTTGCTGATGGCCGCCATTGCCGACCCAAATCCGGTAATGTATTTCGAGCATAAATATTTGTACCGAAGCAATACCGGCAATGTGCCTGATGGCGATTATTTTGTTGAAATAGGCAAAGCTAAAATCGTAAAAGAAGGATCATGCGCAACCATTATCACTTATGGTTTAGGTGTACACTGGGCTTGGGAGTATGTCGACGGACATCCTGAGCAATCTATCGAAATTATAGACCTACGCAGTTTACAACCCTGGGATAAAGAAGCGGTAGAAAACAGTGTACGCAAAACCAGTCGCGCGCTTGTGCTGCATGAAGACACCGTAACCAGCGGTTTCGGTGCCGAAATTGCCGCCCATATTGCCGAGCACTGTTTTGCCAGTTTAGATGCCCCCGTAATGCGCTGCGCCAGTTTGGATACCGCCGTACCGATGAACAAAGTATTAGAAGATGATTTTTTGGCGAAGGCAAGGCTGGCGGAAACGGTGATGAAGTTGTTGAATTATTAGACAAAGCACCACAATTATGGTAACCGAATGCTGAATTGTCTAAAATGAAAGCGAATGCCAGTTGAGCTTTACCGGGCAGATTATATGCCAAGCATTTTTTAAGTACCCATCCGGCACAATGCGGGATAATTAATATATTAGTAGGGTATACTTATGACACGAAACCTTATACACGTTTTAGTTTTATGCCTATTTAACTGCCTTATAGCCAGTGCGCAACCTAAATATATTCAAGTATCTGAGATGGCTTTTAGCGAGGGGGGCGGTAATTCTATTAGCCAGATAGATGCAGGCGGCAATGCTTACTTTACATTTAACAATGGTACGAGTATAAATGTCCGGGGACAGTCTTTTTCGAATAATCATACAGTGATGGCTAAACTTAACGCTGCCGGTGCTGTAATGTGGAGCCGGCCTTTATCGTTGTCACGGGTATCCGGATCCGATCAAATTTACGATCTGCAAATTGATAAAGATCAAAATGTTTATGTATCAGGTGCCGGTGGGAATGTTATTTTAGATGATGGCACCGTATTAAACGCCGGAACTTTTCTGATCAAACTTGATAAGAATGGTAAAACGCTGTGGGGGATATCGCCCGAAGCTACTTATAACGGCTCATCGCAAACCGGCGGCCCAATAGCAATAACAGACGACGGCGTTTTTGGAGTTCAATTTTCTATACCAAATTATCGTTGCAGGGGCGTACGCTTGCTACAAATAATCCCAACGTCGGTTCGCCAGATGCATTTATAGCCAAAGTTACAGCTAACGGACAGGTAACTGCGTTATATCATGATCCGGGCCGATCCAGTATCCCTCAACTTATGGTACCGGCAGGTAATGGCCAGGCAGCAGTTGTAATATTAAGGGGGGATATCAATCGTTATAAAGTATTGCTGGATAAAAATTGTACTGTGGTTTCAGAAAAACCATTTACCAAATATGGCGATTTCCCGAGGCCTCTGCGCGAAAATGCTGATGGCTATGATATGCAGACCTACGTATACGACACCAATACCAATGGAGTTTATGGCGTGGGTTTTTTTGACGTCAGGTACAACAAACAGTTAGATATATTAACCACTACCAAACTTTTCCAGCCATATGATCCATTTGTTGGAGGCTTAATGATTTATGATGGTGTTTTACGGCCTGATGGCGGCTATTACTTCCGGTCGCCCGAAAATAATTCTGGTAACGAGGTCAACTGGCTCGATTATACTTCGGGGGCACTAACAAAACTTCCGTCCGAAAACAAAAATGTGGCAGGACAGGATGCATTTCAACGCACTTTTATGAAAATGGTTGGCGATACGCTTAATATGGTACTACGCTATAACGCTGCGTACTCCAGAAACTTTGAATTAAATGGCCTGCCATACAACTTGTCAGGGAGTTTGAATGCCGCTTTTTTTTGGGTGAAATATCTTCCGGAAGATCCTAATCCGTGTCAAAAGCTAACGGCATCGGTGTTAGCTAACGGTGTTGAAGGTAGCAAAAACGCTGCTATTAAAATAGCCTTGCCCGCCGGTTGCACAGCAACTGAAGACATTACTATAAATGCGCGATTACTTAAGCCAGAGTCTAATCAAAACGACTTTATATTACCCCAGAGCGTTATATTAAAGAAAGGACTATCTGAAATTGTACTACCTATAAGCATTATCAACGACGATTACATTGAGAATACCGAAACCTTTACCCTGAATATCAGTACGGAAACTAATGGTGGCGGCTACGTTGTGAAAGCCGGCACCAACCTCGATTTTTCAATCGAAGATGATGATAACACGGCAGCTAATCGTACTTTCACCATCTCCTATTCCCCACAAATAACCGAAGGGCGGGCTGGTAATATAAAAGTATCCCTGCCTGCGGGTGTAAAACTGTCGGCGCCGTTAAACTTTTCTTTCGTTTTAGATAATATTACATTTAGCGCTACGCCTGTAACAGATTATAATCCGCTATTAATAACCATCCCCGCCGGCACCAATCAAATTAATTTCCAAATAAATGCCCTGACTGATCAGTTAATTGAAGGCGATGAATTTATTTCGGGAACTCTTTCGCCTATAGCTAATGATTACGGGACATTTACAACCGCGAATGATAAAATAAAAATTACCATTGCCGATATTGATAATACGCCCGAAGCCAGGATTATAGAAATCACTCCTGCCGATGATATATTGGCCGAAGGGACAAGCAATAGCTATCAATTTAAAATTGCATCTCCTTACAATATTCAATACCCACTAAATATTAACATCAGTCAATTACAATGGGCCAGCTATTTAAATCAATTGCCCGGGAGTTTAACGCTTAACGATCAGCTGAAGACGGCAAACTTACAGTTAACTTATCCGGATGATAACGTAATTCGTTCCAACCAAAACGTTAAAATAGGCGTAATGGCTACAGACCAACATACCGGCAATTATCAGTTTAAATGGAAAAGTAAATTAGTTACCCAACTTGATGTTGGGTTAACAGATAATGACTGGGCCGATGCAGGTATATCAATAACACCAGCCAATTTAAAAATAAAAGAGGGGAAATCAGATCAGCTTAATTTAAAGGTGAATAACAATAAAGTTTTTGATGATGATATTTCAATCAATTATTTGTGGGATGGGACTGGTATAAACAATGATAGCCGCATTGCCTTAAAAAGCGGGACTACTGTTATGCCCAAAGGTCAAGGCAGCATATCGTTGCCAATATCGATAATAAATGATCAGGTTGTTAATGCTGATAATTCGCGCGTGATAAATTTCCTTGCAGTTGATGTAAATAAACAACCGGTTTCTATCACTCTTAATAACAAAGTTTCTGTTGATATTGTGGATGACGATATCACCTCCTTACACATTCCTAACACTTTTACACCCAATGGCGATGGAATAAACGACAAGTGGAATATTGCTAATTTAAACTACGATGGCGATTGTAAGGTGAAAATTGTAAATAGAAACGGCGATGTTGTTTTCCAATCAACCGGATATCCGAACCCATGGGATGGAACTTTCAATGGTAAAAGCCTCCCGGTCGGAAGTTATTTTTATCTAATAATTAGTCACAATATTACTTATTCCGGTAGTGTTAGTATCATCAGATAAATCCGGCAATTGAAACGTTGAAAATATAAAACCACAGCAGGAATATCCGGCACTATATCACCAACAGTCATCGGCAAATTGTACGCATAAAAAAGCCCTGCGATATTTTTTATCGCAGGGCTTTCTATTTTATCAAACCGGCTCTTTACTTCGCGCTAAAAGCACCACTCAGTTTAGTCTCGTAACCTTTAAATTGGTTGGTTAACCTTGTGGCTAAAGCATCCTGATGATTGTCTTTTGCAAGGGTAGCCAAGCCATTAATTACCGATAAACCTAATTGGATATCGCGCGGGTTGTAATCGCCTGAACCTGCCGCTGCTTTCTCGGTATAATCAAGCAAGTTAACGAGATAATCGTCGATCTCGTTGGTCCATTTCAGGGCCAGCGCGGTAGAGCCTACTTTGTAAGCGTTGTCAACCAGGTAATATTTACGACCTACAACATCGGTAAACGGTGTCAGGTTAGGCATTACTTCATCGTATTTAGCCAAGGCTTTACGGGCCGAATCCAGTTTACCTTCGGCAATCAAATGCTCGGTAAGCAACAGGAATTGTTTCATGATGATGGGGTAGAACATCGTTAACGATTCATGATCCAGGTATTTGGCATTTTTCATATTACCCCATTTAAACTTGGTCATGATGTTGTTATACATCACATTGGTATTGGCTGCTTCTAACGGCTGGGTTTTGGCAGTATCGATCATGATCGGCATCAGGTGGTATGCAAAACCTTCGTTATACAGGTATTTATCCAAACCCATCATGTTTTCGGTACCCACGGTAATGGTAAAATAAACCGGGCGTTTCCAGTTGTTGTGGGCTAAAATATCTATCATGGCCAGGTTATCTTTGGTCACATAGTTCGATTGATATTTCCACTCCATTGCCGGCTGAATTTTAGCTTTATCGGCAGCAGGTACTACGCCATCTTTCACTAACTCATCCGCGTTAAGCGTCATTTTCAAATCTTTAGTCGGCATGTAGTTCATCGGGCCGCCACCTTCAAACAAAGTAGCCTGCGCGGCCGGATCATCCGACGTGATGAAATCAAACAGATCCTTCAGTTCGGTTGGGCCTTTAATGTTGCCGTCGCTGTAATAAATCACATCGCGCACGCCTGCTTCAAATTTCTCGTTCGGCATGGTGATTGGCAACGGTGCCGATTCATTCATTTTTTGCTTCATCTGGCGGATGTACCAATCGGTACCCAGCAAGCTCAAGTTCACAATACGTACATCGGGGCGGATATTTTCAACCTCCTGGGCATACCACAGCGGGTAAGTATCGTTATCACCATAGGTGAATAAAATCGCATTCGGTGCGCACGACTCCAGGTAATTGGTAGCCATATCGCGCGGAGTAGTTTTGGTAGAACGATCGTGATCATCCCACTCCTGGCTGGCCATTAATACCGGCGCTGTTAATAAACAAACCACGGTGGCAATAATAGCGCCTGTTTTAGCATTGATTTTTTTGCTCAGTAATTCGGCAATAGCCAATACACCCAGGCCTATCCAAATGGCAAAGGCATAGAAGGAGCCTGCATAAGCATAATCACGCTCGCGCGGTTGCAGCGGGTCCTGGTTAAGGTAAAGCACAATAGCTAAACCGGTAAAGAAGAACAGTAAACCCACGATACCGGCGTCTTTTTGGCGACGGATAAAGTGATACACAGCACCAAACAAACCAATAATCAGCGGAAGCGCATACATACGGTTGTATGATTTGCTTTTGGTAACCTGGTACGGATAATCTTTATTGGGTTTCAGCGGGTTGGTCCAGTTGCCATCCATGCCACTGCTGCTGTTCTGTCCGTCCATTTCGTTGGTACGGCCTACAAAGTTCCACAGGAAGTAACGGGTATACATCTGGTTAATTTGCCAGCTGAAAAAGAAACCAAAGTTGGTAGCAATATTTGGTCGCTCGTCGGCGCCCATTTGCATCCACTGGCGGTAAAACTGTGGTGCATCCTGCTTATCTCCCTTGTAAATACGCGGAAAGATGGTGTTATGGTCGTAAACGGTAACCTGTTTGTGGCCGGCAACCTCGTACTTGGTTTTACCACGACGGTAGATAGCGGCACCTTCCTGCGGTGGAGCAGTTTGATCTGGCTTGGCATCAAAATACTGACCGTATAATAACGGGGTATCGCCATACTGATCGCGGTTAAGATAGCTGTTCAGGGTAAAGGCATCCTGCGGATCGCTATTGTTAAGGTTGGTACCCGCTTTAGCACGGATCACCAGCATTACAAACGAGCTGTAACCGAAAAGAATAAACAGGATACTGATCAGTGCGATATTCAGCACGTATCGTTTCTGACGGATCTTGACAATGTATTCTAAAACCGCTAATAAGATAGCGGCTACAATGAAAGCGATAATTCCGTTACCCACGCCCGAAGCGCCGGCAGCAAATGTAGCCAGCACCACAAGGATGGCAGCAGCGGCAACTATGTAAGCCTTAACTGGTTTAACAGTATAGGCAACACCTAATATCAAAGCAGTAATTAGCAGCAGGTAGAATAATACCGCACCGGTACCAAAGCCCATACCTAAGGTATTAACAAAAAGCAAATCGAAAAACGCAGCGCCTTTTACGCTATACTGAATTACACCCCAAAGTATCACACCCAAAGTAACTACACCCAAAACAAACGACCAAATAGTGCCCGATGGGGTAGTGTTTTTGGTACGACGGAAATAGATGAGCACCGCGATAGCCGGGATAACAAGCAAGTTTAACAAGTGGATACCGATAGACAGACCCATAATATAGGCGATGAAAACCAACCAGCGGTCGGCGTAAGGCTCATCGGCATGGGCTTCCCATTTCAGGATAGCCCAGAATACGATGGCAGTACACAAAGACGACTCGGCGTAAACCTCCGACTCGACAGCCGAGAACCAGAAGGTATCAGACCAGGTATAAGCCAACGCGCCAACTAAACCGGCACCCATTATCAGCAATACGTTGGTGAAAGTATAATCAGATTCTTTCTTGATCAGGATTTTGCGGGCAAGCGCCGTAATACTCCAAAACAGGAACAGAATGGTAGCCGCGCTGGCCATGGCCGATGCCATGTTTGTCCAGTAAGCAACCTGGTGGATATTGCCCATTGACAGCAACGAGAACACTTTACCGATAATGGTAAACAGCGGAGCGCCGGGTTGGTGAGCTACCTGCAAACGGTAGATACAGGCGATAAACTCGCCGCAATCCCAAAAACTGGCCGATGGCTCCAGCGTTAAAATGTAAGTAACGGCGGCTATAAAAAAGGCCAGCCAGCCGAAAATGTTATTGGTTTTAGTGTAATTCATGTCAAAGTTTTACAATATGGTGCTCTGATTTAGTTGGACGAAATTAGCAAAACAATTAAGATGTTTTATGCACCCGGGCATAGTTTAACATAATTTAACGCCGAAACCTGCGTTACGCGCGGGCACGCGGTGTAATGATGGCCATATCTGATGTCTGTCCTTTTGAGTATTAGTGTATTGCTTATCAGTTGTTTGAGGCTTGTGCCCGCGAGTGAAAATGGGCTTTGGTGTAATGCGCCCCTGGTGGGTGCGATTGCGACAAATGTGTACCTGCTGACACAATCCCGTCAGCATGGCAATCCCGCTTTAATTGCAAAAAACTATGTCTTTCTGAGTTGAAAAACCGGGCGGTCTTTGACGGTGTATTTGATGATTTCTCAAACTCAATTTGTCATGCTGAAGCCAAGCATTTAACGGCTATGCACTGCCGCTCTGCTTTTGTGAAAGCCGTTGCTTTGCTTTGACGAGGCCGTTTAAAACAGGAAAGCCGTTGCAATTTGCAACGGCTTTCCTGTTTTCTATCTTCCGGACTTTCCGACTTTCGCGGACTTCCGCACTATTTCAATGCAGACATAATCTCGCTTATCGCTTTATCCAGTTGCGGGTCGTTATTGTTTAAACGATCTATAAAAGCGGTTTTAACGTTGATATCGGGTTTAACGCCGGTCTTCTCGATATCCTGACCATCCAGCGTGAAACAGCCCCAGGCCGGTACGCGGTAGCTTGAACCATCTACCAAACCTTTAGCGCTGGTGAAGATGATCCAGCGGTAAGTTTCGGTACCGATGATCTTACCTAATTTCAGCGCCTTAAAGCCGGCTGCGGTCATCTCGCCATCGCTCAGGGTTTGCTCGTTCACCAACAGTATGATTGGTTTAGCAGCCGGACCGAAGTTTGGCTGCTGGGTGCGGGCGCCATCGCGGTACTGCCATTGCAGGTACGGTTTCTGCGACAGGAATTGCAGCACCCCATCGTGCACGTTACCGCCGGTATTATAACGCAGGTCAAGGATCAGTGCATCTTTGTTATAAGCATCGTTCACCATATCAATTTTAAACTGCTCCAGGCTGCCGGTCGACATATCCTTCATATACACATAGGCAATGCGGTTTTTGCTCTTCTCCTCTACCTCTTTTTTGTTGTGATCAATCCAGTCGTTATACAAACCATCATTTAAACTCCCCTGTGGATGAACTTTTACTTTGATGTTTTTACCGGCACGCTCAAAGGTCAGCTCCATTTCGGCATCGATAGATGGTTTGGTGAAGTAGAAGTTACGATCCTGCTTAGTATCAACTGCCACGCCATTCACGGCAACCAGTTTATCGCCGGGCTTAATGTCGATACCTTTTTTATCGGCGGCACTTTCTTTCAGGATAGATGCCACCGTGTACGGATTCTCGTTATCGTAAATAATACCGGTTTCCATGGTACGGTAGCGCAGATAGGCACGCTCTTCGGTACCACGCGAGTTAAAGCCCTGGTGCGATGAGTTGAGTTCGCCCAACATATCGTTCAACAGCAAACGCAAATCGGCACGATTGGTGATGAATGGGATGTATGTTGCGTACTGATCGTGCACCTTAGCCCAGTTAGCGCCGTGGAAATTACCATCGTAATAGTTCTCATCCAATCCAGCCCAGGCTTCGTCAAACATCTGTTTAAACTCGCCGGCCAGGTTACGGTCAAAGTGAAAACCCCAATCTATCCTGTCTACCCGGTTTTGGTCGATGTTTAAGCGATAAGCGGTACCGCCGGCCAGCATAAAATATTTATCGCCGCTAATAATCATATCATAACCAAAGAAATCACCGCCGGTTACCCGCTCGGTTTTATTAGCTTCGAAAGGTTCAATGGTAACGCGGTATAATCCCGGCCTTCCTTCAACCTGGTTAGAGCAGTAATAAACATACGTTTTATCACCTTTCTGAATCACATCAACCGAACGCTGTGTACCAAACGACGGACTGATCTGCTCAATGCGTTTCATAATATCTGCCGTATCAATCACAATATCGGCAGGCGCTTTTGGCGTTGGCAGGGTCGATGGTTTCTTTTCATCTGGCTTAGCCGTTGCCGCTGTTTTGGTTTTATCGTCGGCAGGTTTCTTTTTATCGTCCACAGGTTTTACCGGTGGTACGCTGTCTTTTTTAGGCTCCTTAAACAGATCGTTAAACTTGCTTAGCTTATAATCATCATCATACTTTTGCAGCGGCATGCGGTAAATGCGTGCATTCTGCTGCCCATATGGATAATCGGGCTGGGTACGCGACGATGCAAAAAAGATATACTTCCCATCCGGCGACCATACCGGCTCTGATTCCGTTACGCCGGTTTTTGTCAGGTTGGTAATTTTACCGGTGCTAATTTTATAGATAAAAATATCCTGTTCAAAATTGCGGTGGGCTGTATAAATTACATACTCTCCATTTGGCGAAAAGCCCGGCGCCGAATTTTGGAAACCCCATAACTCATCCTTAGCAATAGTTTTGCTTACCAGGGTTTTCAAATCAATGGTACGTACCTCTGTACGGCCGCTGAAGTATACGCCCATGGTATGCGCCTTGTTAACTACCAGCATGCGGTCGCTGCCTTTATCGGTTGTTAATTGTTTAGGCTTACCGCTGCCATCGGCTGCTATAGTGAATAGATTTGGATACCCGCCCGATGTTTGCATGTAGATCAGCGTACGGTTATCGGGCAGCCATTTTACTTCGGTTACCCGTTCGCTACTGCCGCGTTGTACCTGCTGCATAAACTTGCCCTCGGCATCGGCTACAAAAATCTCCCCGCGCGATACCGTGGCCATCTTTTTACCATCGACAGAAAAATCAGCCGACTCTAACCTGCCGTTAATATCAAACTCCTGCTCTTTAGGCAATACATTATTGCGAAAGATGGTGAGGTTTAATTTTTGCGTTTGCTTTGATGCAACATCGTAAGTGAACAGCTGATAATCTTTTTCAAAAACCACCTTCTCGCCGTTGGCGCTTACCACCGGGCGGCGCATGGAAGTTGGGAACTTAGTCAGCGCTGTTTTTTTACCGTTGATAAAGGTGTACAGGTTATATTCCTGGTTACCCTCGTCAGATATAAAATAGATGTTCCCTTTCTGATCTATCGTGGTATTAAAATCCTTACCCTCCCAATCGGTATATTGCTTATAGGCTTTGGTTTTAGGGTTGTACGATGCGATATCCGGGTTGTACGATCCTTTATAATGTTTCCTGTTCGGGAAACGGTAGCTCTCCCAGGTATCGCTAAAAAACAGCTCACCCGTTTTAGGATGCTCTACCACACCATGTATCGTATTAAAATAATTGCCGAACAGGCGCACCGGGGTGCCGCCGTCTTTATTCACTTTATATTCAGAGAAGGCATTATAACGGCTGGAAGTAAAGTAGATGGATTTTGAGTCCCAGCTCCAGGAATCCACCTCGTCGTTACTCTCGTGATAGGTCACCTGCTTAATATCACCGCCGGTGAGCGACATTACATACACATCGTTATTACCGTACTGGTTTGATGAAAAAGCCAGCCACTGTCCATCGGGCGATACCCGCGGACTGGTCTCCTCGCCCTGCATGGCAGTTAAGCGGGTGGCTACCGGGTTATTCAGCTCCGCTTTCCAAAGGTCACCTTCAAAGCTAAAGATAACCGTTTTACCGTCGGGCGTAAGCGCCGGGTTAGAAGTAAAATAAACATCGTGACTTTGCGCCTGCATGGTAAAAGGCAAAAGCAGGGCGCATAAAAAAGGGTAAAGTTTTTTCATGTACTATAAAAAGTGATAATGTGCTGTAAGTTACTTAATTGCCTTTAAAACGATATAAGGCGAAAACACTTTTGTTTCGACAGGGACAATTTTGGTGATGATTTTCCCAGCCAGCCAGATGGCTTTTACCAGGCCTTTTACCAGGCCACCCTGCTCTGAACGGTTCTCCAGCCACACCGAAAATTTGCCATGATAAAAAGCTTCAACCTCGCTCAGGCCTAAATCGCGGCAGGCTCGTTTCAGCAGTTCCAGGTTCATGCTTTCAATAAAGTGCTTATCGTAATTGCTGCGGTCAAATTTCCGTTGGATCCAGCCGTTTACGCCCTTAAAGTTGGGAAGCGTTACAAACAACACACCGCCGGGTTTTAAAAACGGCAGGTGATGGCTCAGGATATCTTTGGTATCGTTAAAATGCTCTATCAAACCAAAAGAAGTAACCAAATCGTACTGCTTTTCAGGTTGATAAGTAAACAGGTCCGATTCGATGATATGGATATCGCCGGGCTTCAAACCGTTGGCATCAAGCAAGCGGTTAATAATTGGCTCGTCGATATAGTAATCAAAAAGCGTGGTATCTAAATGCTGGTACTTTTTTAAATAAGTAGCATAATACCCCGGGAAACCGCCCAGTTCGATAGCCGTTTTCAGGCCCTTATCGGCAATCAGTTTCCCCATAATATTACCGAAATAATAATCGGGTTTTATCGGGAAGATCAGGTCTTTTTTCGATTCCCAAAAAGCCTTCCAAAAATTACGGTCTGTTAAATTTTCCAAGTATCCTCCTAAAACCTCTCACAGCAAACGGAGAGGTTTTCTATTATTAAATTATTCATTACAGAGGCGTTGCCAACCACTGACTGCCTACTGTTAACTGCCCACTGCTAACTCAAAATCCTCGCCGGGTTCCCTACTGCCACACTGTTGGCAGGGATATCCTTCACTACGACCGATCCTGCGCCAATCACTACATTATCCCCTATCACCACATCGCCAATAATGCACACATTGGCGCCAATATCTACATTATTACCTATCCGCGGGCTTCCGCTCATAGTTCCATCGGCCAGTTTTTTGTGACCTATGGTTACCGAGTTGCGCAGCGTGCAGTTTTCACCAATTATGGTTTTAAAATTCACCACCAGCGCCTGGCCATGATATAAGATCAATCCTTTACCTATCTGCAGCTTGCGGGGCAGTTCAATACATAAAACCCACTCCACAAAAAAGCGGTACCACATCAGGTAAGGAAAAAAAACGATCTTGAGGATAGTATAACGATTAATGTATTGCACCAGCCTGAACATCAACAGCACCATCTTTGCTTTGGGGTTGCCGCGGTTTGCTTTCCAATCCTGGAATAAATAGCTGAATAGATCCATTTTAATGTTACAGTGCCGGCTAATATGCTGATGCCACCACCAAAAGTAAAATTTTCATTTTTATAATTATTATAATTGCTGCAAATAGCGTCATCTGCATCATGAAAATAACTTTAATCAACACATCCGATGCCGGCGGCGGTGCCCCGGCAGCCTGCATGCGTTTGTTAAAGGCCCTGCTTTTAAAAGGTACCGACGCTAAATTGGTAGTACAGTATGGTAAAACCGGCCACCCCAAAGTATCGGCCACAGCCAATAACTTTTTTAGCCGGCTGATAGCCAAATACCATTTTTACCGCGAACGCATTCCTTTCATGCTTTTTCAATCGGTGGGTAAATCGGTCAACTTTGCTTTTTCTACCGCCCGGGTGGGGACAGATCTTACCGATCTGCCTGAAATTGAGCAAGCTGATCTGCTGCATTTGCACTGGACCAACCAGGGCTTTCAATCAGTTAAAAATTTAATTTCGATTACGCGGATGGGCAAGCCGGTGGTTTGGACGCTGCACGATATGTGGGCTTTTACCGGCGGTTGCCACTACGCCGGCGACTGTACCCATTTTACCCGCGAATGCGGTCACTGCTGGATGCTGAAAGATCCCGAGGCTAAAGATCTATCCCACCGAGGCTGGAAACGCAAGATGCACTTGTTTGCCGATCCATCGCAAATCGTTTTTGTTACCTGCAGCAACTGGCTGGCCGATGTGGCCAAAACCAGTTCTTTATTGCAGGGCTACCGTATTCAGGCGATTCCTAACCCTATCGATACGGCCATTTTTTCTCCCAAGGATAATTCAGCTAATCTGATTAAATGGAAATTGCCTGCCGATAAAAAGATCATCCTGTTTGGTGCCGCCAATATTATGGACCGGCGCAAAGGCATCATTTACCTGGTTGAGGCTTTGAATTTGCTTAAAGCTGATTTTACCGACGAAATTGAGATCGTCATCTTCGGGAAAAATAAGGCTTTTGATATGACTTTGTTGCCGTTTAAGGTACACGAGATGGACATCATCACCGCTGAAGAAAATCTGGCCGAACTGTACAGTCTGGCTGATGTTTTTGTAACCCCGGCCATTGAAGATAACCTACCCAATACCGTAATGGAGGCCTTAGCCTGCGGCACCCCGGTTGTTGCTTTCAACACGGGTGGCATCCCCGATATGATAGACCACCTGCAAAACGGCTACCTGGCCGAATACAAATCGGCGGTTGATTTTGCTGCGGGCATCAGCTTTGTGCTGAACGGGACTAATCCCAACCTCGCCACCAACGCCCGTACTAAGGTGCTGGACAACTTTAGCAATGAGGTGGTTGCCGCAAAATATTCAGACCTTTACCAATCGCTGCTTAATTAATGGCTGAATTTACCCCCACCCTTTCTGTAATTACCATTGTTCACAATAACGTGCGGGATATCGAACGGACCATGCTTTCGGTAATTGGTCAAACGTATGCCCGCATAGAATATATTGTGGTTGATGGTTTATCTAACGATGGCACCCTGGGTGTCATTCATAAATACCGCGACAGGATCAGCAACCTCATCAGCGAAAAGGACGAAGGTATTTACGATGCCATGAACAAAGGCCTGGCCGCCGCCACCGGCGATTATGTGATTTTCATGAACAGCGGCGATGAGTTTTACGATAAAGCCACCGTTAGCAAAGTCTTCGCCACCGCGCCCGATGCCGATATTTATTACGGCGAAACGGAAATGATTAACGATGAATTGGTGAGTCTTGGTCGACGCCGGCACAAGGCTCCCGATCAGTTTACCTGGCGCAGCTTTAAACTGGGCATGAGCGTTAGTCACCAGGCTATTTATATCCGCCACATCCTTACCCAACCGTACGACCGCCGCTACCAGCTCAGCGCCGATATTGACTGGATTATCCGCGCAGCCAAAAAAGCAAATAAGATTGTACGCGTTGATGGTTATGTAGCCAAATACCTGGTCGGCGGGATGTCTAAAACCAAACAACGCCAAAGCCTGGCCGAGCGGTTTGATATTATGAAACGCTACTACGGCTTAGTCCCCACGGTACTCAACCACGTTATCATCGCCTTTAACCTGGCCTGGCATAAGTTGTGGAACAAAACAACTAATGATTAATTCCTTCGGCAGTAATTAAAGCTAATACTGGTTCTCCCGGTTTGTCATTACACCTTTAAAATGCGCTTGGTTTTAAAACACGTTATAACGATGTTTTTTTAAATATTAATCCCTATCCCTGCTCAGCTTAGTAAACTGTAACGGGTTCTCATTCAAAACTGCGTTTTCTCTACGATTTTTTACGATGTGGATAGCCGAGAATAAAGCTTCGCGGAAGGATATTTCAGATGCTTTGTTTTGCCCGGCAATATCATAAGCGGTACCATGATCGGGCGATGTACGAACAAAGCTCAATCCGGCAGTAAAATTAACGCCCGATTCGAACGAGATCTGTTTAAACGGAATCAAACCCTGATCGTGATACATAGCCAGTACGGCATCAAACTTGGTATAAGTAGCGTTGGCAAAAAAACCATCGGCCGGATACGGCCCCATGGCTAAGATGCCTAAAGCACGGGCTTGTTCAATAGCCGGGATAATGATGTTTTGTTCTTCTTCGCCAATCAGGCCGTTATCGCCGGCATGCGGGTTAAGTCCCAATACGGCAATCTTTGGTTTACGAATCCAGAAATCCTGTTTCAAACTGGCGTTCATCAGCTTTATTTTAGCCAGTATCTTTTCGGTAGTGACAGCCTGCGGGATTTTGGCTATCGGGATATGCCCGGTAACCACCCCCACACGTAAAGTATCACTCACCAAAAACATTAATGATTCGGGCGCACCGTCGCGTTCTTGCAAATACTCGGTATGGCCTGGGAAGTTAAAGGTCTCACTTTGGATATTCTCTTTGTTGATAGGCGCGGTGATCAGCGCATCAATCTGTCCGCTCAGCAAATCGTTGGTGGCTCGTTCTAACGACAGGAAAGCATATTTGCCACCGACTTCATTACTCTGACCAAGATCAATCTTTACGTCTTCTTCCCAGCAGTTAATGATATTGGCTTTGCGGGGCGCCGCATCAGCAGGAGCGTTGATGACGTTAAAATTAAAATCGTGCGCGGCAATGGTGCGCTTGTGGAACGACACCACCTTGGTATGCCCGTAAACTATCGGGGTGCAATAATTCATAATTGCTGCGTCGGACAGGGTTTTGATGATAATCTCTAAACCGATGCCGTTTACATCGCCTATACTTATGCCTACTTTAATTTTATCACTCATCTTGGTAAAGCTGAAAGCCTAAAGCAAAAAGCTGAAAGCCGGATTACAAAGCTAAAAATTTTTATTTAGTAGAGAAGGGGAATGCGGGGGTGGAAGATGTGGCTTTTAAACTTATAAGTCTTATAACTCGTTCAAAAAATCATCGGCGGAAAGTGGTTTTCAATTTTCCTTGTTTAAATAAACGTACTTCATTTAATCCGGCTCTGATATTATCTGATATCTCACGATCTACCGACGGTTCATTTTCATAAGGAGTTTCAAGCCCCTCTAAAATCAATTCTAACGCTTTTTGCTGCGCTTCGTTTTCCGGATGCATAATCAGTGTATCCATATTCAAATTTACGTTTTTAAACATCAAAAAGCAATAACAAGAATTCGCCCAAAATCCGCACATTTGCATATCAACAGCATCTAAACCTATATGACACCGGCCCAGGCACTCCAAAAATATTTCGGCTACAGCGAATTCAGACATCAGCAGGAAGCCATTGTGCAGCAGGTGTTAAACCAGGGCGATGCTATGGTGTTGATGCCTACCGGCGGGGGGAAATCGCTTTGTTACCAGTTGCCGGCGGTGCTGTTAGAGGGCCTAACCATCGTAATTTCCCCGCTGATTGCCCTGATGAAAGACCAGGTAGATGCGCTGAACGTAACCGGCATCCCGGCTGCTTATCTTAATTCTACCCAAAACAGCGGCGAGCAAACGGATATTGTAAATCGCCTCAAAGAAAATCAAATCAAGCTGCTTTACCTGGCTCCGGAGCGGTTGTTTAAAACGGGTAATCGCTTAACCGAATTTCTGCAATCGTTAAAAGTTTCGCTGATTGCTATTGATGAGGCGCACTGTATCTCGCACTGGGGTCATGATTTCCGGCCCGAGTATTTGATGTTGGCAGGCTTGAAAGAAAAGTTTCCTAACATCCCGGTAATTGCCCTTACCGCCACGGCCGATCAGCTGACCCGGAAGGATATTTTGGAAAAACTGGCCTTGCATAACCCGGCGCAGTTTGTATCATCGTTTAACCGGGCTAATATTACTTATACCGTTGCCCCTAAAAAGAATAGCCTGAACCAACTACTGGCTTTTTTAGATGACCATAAAGAGGATTCGGGAATTATCTATTGTTTGTCGCGGCAGTCGACCGAGGATTTGGCTGCGCAGTTAAAAAACGAGGGCTTCCTGGCCGAAGCTTATCACGCCGGATTGACAAATGATATCAAAGCCAAAAACCAGGAAGGTTTCCTGCGCGATGAAGTAAAGATTATCGTGGCAACGATTGCCTTTGGGATGGGGATCAATAAATCGAACGTGCGGTACGTAGTACATGCCGATCTGCCTAAAAACATCGAGGGTTATTACCAGGAAACCGGTCGCGCCGGGAGGGATGGCCTGCTATCCGAAGCCTTATTATTCTACTCGCCCGGCGATGCTTTTAAACTTCAGCGTTTTGCCCAGGTTGAGGGTAACGAAGAGCAAAGCAAAATTATGCTGAAGAAGCTGGACGATATGGTAAAATATTGCCAGCTCACCACCTGTCGCCGCCAATATTTACTTAACTATTTTAATGAACCGTTCCCCAATCATTGTGGAAGCTGCGATGTTTGCCTGAGCGAGTATGAGAAATTCGACGGGACAATTATCGCACAAAAAGCATTGTCGGCAGTATCGAGGTTGAAGGAGCGTTTCGGAAGCGGCTATGTGATCGATCTGCTTTGGGGTGCCAAAAGCGCCAAGCTGCGCGACGAGCATAAGCAGTTAAAAATTTATGGCGTGGGTGCCGATATCAGCAAAGCCGATTGGCAGCGGTACATCAGGGAACTAATCACTTTAGGGTATCTGCAAGTCTCAACCGGCGAATATCCCCTTTTAATGCTGACCGAAAAAAGCGATCCCGTATTAAAAGGGCAGCAAAAAGTAGAGTTAACCCTATCCCAAACAACAGAAGAAACTCACCAGGAAACGCCGCCGCACGAAGCCGAACTGTTTAATCGCTTAAAAAACGTGCGCACAACTATTGCCCGCGACGAGAACGTTCCGCCGTACATCATCCAATCGGATGCGACGCTGATGGAAATGGCTACCTACCTGCCGCAGACGTTGGAAGAACTGCGTTTCATCTCCGGATTTGGCGAGGTAAAATTGGCCCGCTATGGCCAGGTGTTTTTAAATACGGTGGTTAACTACAGCACGGAACGCAACTTGGTATCGAAAATTGACAGTCGTCCCGCTAAGCGCGAGCGCAAGGAACGTAAACCTAAAATCGGCACTCTTACCGGCACCAAGCAGGAAAGCTTTAACATGTACAAATCGGGCAAAACGATTGAGGAAATTGCCGCCCTGCGCGAGTTATCGCCAACCACCATCCAAAGTCATCTATGCCACTTCATCCAAACCGGGGAGATGGAAGTATCAGAAATGGTTGCCCCCGAAAAAATGCCCGCCATTCAGGATGCCATTGCAAGTTACGGCGCGCAGGCCCTATCGCCCTTAAAAGAAGTTTTGGGGGATGATTACAGTTACGCCGAAATTAAAGCAGTGGTTGCGTGGATGAATAGGGAAGCTTAGTCCGAAAGACGGAAAGACCGCAAGTCCGGAAGATAGAGCATCTGAAAAATAGTCATTTTGTCATTGCGAGCGTAGCGCGGCAATCGCGAACCATGCAAGACCGCTTTGCTTATCCGCGATTGCTTCGTACCTTACAGCAATGACAAGGTTTTTAAACTTTCGGACTTCTCGTCTTCCGGACTTTCCGACTTTCCCCCATTTTTTCTCCACTAAACTTGCGCACTAACAAAATCTTTCGGACTTTCGGTCTTACCGACTTTCGGACGACACACCATGACCACTACCGAGCGCATTTATCAGCATTACCTGCAAAACCCTGTCATCAGCACCGATACCCGGAAGATCACTCCCGGCAGTATCTTTTTTGCCTTGAAGGGCGATAAATTTGATGCCAATGAGTTTGCCCCGCAGGCTATTGAGCAGGGTGCCGCGTTTGCTATTATTGATAATGCCCACTATCGCGTAAGCGAACAATATATTTTGGTTGATGATGTACTGGAAACTTTGCAGGATGTGGCTCGGCTGCATCGCAAGCATCTGAAGATCCCGGTGATCGGTTTAACCGGCAGTAACGGAAAAACCACTACTAAGGAACTGATCAACGCCGTATTGTCCGAGCGCTTCAATACCTTGGCTACCCAGGGGAATCTGAATAACCACATCGGCGTACCGTTGACTATCCTGAGCATCAACAATACGCACGATATGGCAGTGATAGAGATGGGGGCCAATCACCAGCGTGAGATAGAATTATTGTGCAGCATAGCCAAACCCAGTCACGGGTTGATCACTAATGTTGGTCGCGCGCACTTAGAAGGTTTTGGCGGGGTAGAAGGCGTTAAAAAAGGCAAGGGCGAGATGTACGATTACCTGCAGCATTACGGCGGCGTAGCCTTTATTAATGCCAACGATCAGGTGCTGATGGAAATGCAATCGGCACGTGATATAGCCAATATTGTTTTTTACGGTGATACTAATGATGCGCTGGTACGTGGCAGATTGATTGCCAATGCACCTTATCTGTCATTAAGCTGGACGAATCATAATAATAACGAAACCTATAATGTCCCTTCGCAATTAACCGGCGAGTATAACCTGGATAATATTGTGGTGGCTATCTGTCTCGGTGTGTTTTTCGGTTTAAGTGCCGATGAGATTAATGCCGGTGTATCGGGTTATCAGCCTAAAAACAACCGCTCGCAGTTAACGCAAACCGAAACCAATACCCTGATTTGCGATTATTATAACGCCAACCCCAGCAGCATGGCCGTGGCTTTAGATAATATCAGCAAGCTAAGCGCCGATAAGAAAGTATTGATTTTAGGCGATATGTTTGAGTTAGGCGATGAATCGCCTGCCGAACATGCGGGCGTAATTGAGAAAGCCATGGCTGCCGATGTGCAGGAACGCATTTTTATTGGCGATGTATTTTACCAGGAAAGGCAATCGGTTAATGCTACCTTCTATCGCACGGCTCAAGATGCTATCGATGCGCTGAAAGCCGCACCCATCCGCAATGCAACAGTACTGATCAAAGGATCGCGCGGGATGGCGCTGGAACGGTTGGTGGAGTTGATGTAATACGCACACTCATTTCAACATCTTGTCATTTCGAACGATAGAGAGAAATCTTGTACGTGCGATAGGCATCTTTGCAAAGCATAATGTATAAGATTTCTCGCTCCCGCTCGAAATGACAAGGCTTTTGAATAAAAATGCTCTTTAATACTTATACCTATTCCCCCACAACTTCTTCATTTTCTCTCTAATCTCATTCTCCTTCGGATTATTACCCGGTTGAAAGATCTGCGTGCCTCTGATTGCTTCGGGCAAAAAATCCAGATCGGCGAAGTTGCCTTCAAAATTATGGGCATATTTATAGTTTTTGCCGTAGCCGATATTCTTCATCAGTTTGGTTGGAGCGTTGCGAAGGTGTAGAGGGACAGGCAGATCGCCGGTTTGTTTAACTAAAGCAATGGCTGCGCCGATGGCTGTAGTGGCCGCATTACTTTTAGGCGAAGTTGCCAGATAAATAGCCGTTTGCGACATGATTAACTGTGATTCGGGCATACCAATTACCTGCACGGCATTAAAGCAGCTTTGCGCCAGCAGCAGGGCGTTGGGGTTGGCGTTGCCAATATCTTCAGATGCGAGGATCAGCATCCGGCGGGAAATAAACAACGGGTCTTCTCCACCGACAATCATCCGCGCCAGCCAGTAAACGGCACCGTTTGGGTCGCTGCCGCGCATAGATTTTATGAAGGCGGAGATGATATCGTAATGCTGTTCGCCCGTTTTATCGTACAGGGCCATGTTTTGCTGCACGTGTTCCAGCACATTATCATTAGTCAGCACCACATCCTTTTTGCCGAACGAATTTACCAGCAGCTCGAAGATGTTCAGCAGCTTCCGTGCATCGCCGCCTGACAGGCGCAGCAGGGCTTCATGCTCTTTAATCTGGATCTTTTTTTCCTTAAGTACGGTATCTTCCTTCATCGCCTTATCCAGCAGGTTCAGCAGGTCGGTTTCTTCTAAAGATTTTAGGATGTAAACCTGGCATCGCGACAGCAAAGCGGAGATGACTTCGAACGATGGGTTTTCAGTAGTAGCGCCAATTAGCGTAACTATTCCACGCTCGACGGCACCTAATAAAGAATCTTGTTGCGATTTGGAGAAACGGTGGATCTCATCTATAAACAGGATAGGTAAAATTTCGCCCTGTTCTTTCAGTACCGATGCTTTTTCTATTACCTCGCGCACATCCTTCACGCCAGAATTAATGGCGCTGAGCGAAAAGAAAGGGCGGTATAAGGATTGCGAAATAATATAGGCCAGCGTAGTTTTCCCCACACCCGGCGGCCCCCAAAATATCATAGACGGTAACACGCCCGATTCGATAGCCTTGCGTAACACCGCACCCGGGCCAACCAAATGCTGCTGACCGGCATAATCATCTAAACTGGCTGGCCGCATCCGCTCGGCCAATGGGGGCAGGTTATTCATAAAGTAAAATTGAGGAAAGAAAACGCTAAATCCTAAAATAATTAGTAATTGTTGCCGTTTCCAAAAATCAACATTGACTTTAATGAAAATGTTTAGATACCGATTGCAAATAAGAGCGATTAAATTTTATTCTTTTTAGGATTTTGCCTGTTGTCTATAAATGCTATCAATTCAATATAATCGCTGCCTGGTTTTATTCGATAAACTAAGGAGACCTGTTTAATTATAACGCCAATATGGGTATGCTTTAACCGAGTAGATTTCCGATACATCAACGGATGATCTTGTAGTAAAGCCAAATATTCGTTCACACGGGAGGTAAAGTTGTGTATTTCCCGTTCTGTCCAATGTTTTTCTAAATATGCTATTCTTTTATCAAAGGTTTTAATAGCTCTTGGAGTCCAGACTATTTTAGTCCCCATTTTCCAAATAGCTTAACTACTTCTGAATGTGGAACGACTTCGCCACGATCTGCTTCAGCTAATCCCTCCATTACATCGGCTTGTTGCTCATTGTTAAGCTCGTCGAACCAATCTGTTTTTCTATTTAATAAAATAGCTCTGATATCCATTATCAACCCTTCATCATCGGTATTCAAAATTAATTTTGAAAGACTCAATTTCTCTGCCTGTAAATTCATGCTGCTAAATTTAAATGCTAAAATAATTATTTATTTTGTCAATTACTATTACCATGATCCACCAATTCAACCACGCTAATTTCCAGTCCATCTGCGATACCCTTGCTGAAAGAGACTCCGACCTGGCCCGGATCATCCAAACTTACGGTTACCCGCCCATGTGGAACCGGCCTAATAGTTTCGAATCGTTGGTGCATATTATTTTAGAGCAGCAGGTATCGCTGGCATCGGCATTATCAGCGTTAAATAAACTGAAAGAGCGCATATTGAATATTACCCCGGCGCGGGTATTGTTGCTTACGGATGAGGAAATGAAAGCCTGCTATTTCAGTCGCCAAAAAACGGTGTATGTGAGGTATCTGGCGGAAGCTATCCTGAGCGGGCAGATTGATTTGGACGGCTTTGTTCGGCTTCCGGATGATGAGATCCGCAGGCAATTAGTTGCGCTGAAGGGCATAGGCAACTGGACGGTGGATGTTTACCTGATGTTTGTGCTGCAACGCGCTGATATTTTCCCCGTAGGCGATCTGGCCGCCGTAAATGCTTTTAAACGATTGAAAGGTTTGCCGCCGGCCAATACCCGAGAAGAACTGGTTGAATTATCAGGCGCTTGGCGGCCTTATCGCACGGTTGCCACAATGCTGCTCTGGCACTACTATTTATCGGCCCCGAAGAAGGGTTAAGGCAATTTTTCTTAATAATTAACGTATAGTAAGCTGCCGGTTGCGTGTAATATTTATGCAAGGTGTTGTATACCATTGCTATTAAGCGTTACTTTGTGTACCGGTTGGCTAATCAAATCCAAAATCAAATTTAAAGCGTGCGGAAAATCCTACTTTTTCTTTTTTGCAGCATCATTAGTTTTACGGCATCGGCCCAATGGTGGCGGTTAAAAAAACGGGAGCCGCATCCGGCGCCTATCGAGCAAACCGAACTTCCTAAAATAAAGATCGATGCATTAGATGCAGCGCCCAAACGTGTTATCATGAGGCCAATTTTTATGCTCAGCGATGTTGCACTCGAAAACATGCAATCTTCGGCCATGAGGGCGGCGCAGCATAATATGCGTTACCGGGTTTATGGTGATGCAAGCTATAATTTTAGCGATCTGGCGCAGTTATACGTTAAACAAGGCCGCTATTCTGAAGCAAAGTGGTATTTCCTGCAAAGCATTAACTTATCGCGACAGCAAAATAATCATAAACTTACTTTCAGCAACTTGATTAACCTCGCGGCGGTAAAATCAGCCATCGGCGATTTTGCCCTGGCCCAGCAAGATTTGATTGAAGCGCGTAACCTGGCCACCACCAAAGGCTGGCTGATAGATTTGATAGAGGTTGAAAAGAAACTGAGCTATATTCAGCACAGTCGTTTCGCTACGCTGCGCAGTCCGCGCTATGCTGATGAACTGGCGGCCGAAAATTAATTTTTAGCGCCTGTTATTTAAACCGATAAGCCGAAAACACCAAACATGGCCGGTCACTGTAATTTAGGCGTAAATAAATTGGGTTTTTCAATTTAATAAAACATAATTTGTAATATTGTTATTCATAAAAAAGAGACACCATAAGCGATGTCTCTTTTTTATTACATTAGCAATTACAATAAGGTACAACTATTGATGTTAAATATAAAATCCGACTTAAAGGATACTAAAGATATGTTAAAGAAATTATATATAGTGTTATTGCTGGGTAGCGCCGTGGCCTGCCAGGCCGCAAGCGAAAAAATGCCCGTGCTGAAACCGATGGTGAAGGTAAAGGGATCTAACGATATTGAGCCGGATGCGCAGCAAAGCATTGTGGCCCGTACGGTTACCCTGTATATATCGCAGGGGAATTACAAAAAGGTTCCTATTAACGATTCGGTATCTACACTGGTGTTTAACCGCTACATTAAAAGCCTTGACGAAAACCGTAACTACCTGTTAGCATCGGACATTAAGGACTTTGAAAAATACAAAACCGTGTTGGATGATGATATGCGCGAGGGTAACCTGAACGATGTTTTCTACATCTTCAACATCTATCAAAAACGATATAACGATCGTATTAAATACTCGCTGGCCCAGGTAGATAAGGAGTTTGATTTTAACAAAACCGAAACCTTTACTTACGATAGGGAAAATATGCCATGGATAGCATCGCAAACGGATATGGATGCGCTATGGACCCAACGCGTAAAATATGATTTGCTGAACCTTAAACTGGCCAGCGCAGATATGGCGGCCAACCGCACCAAGCTTAAGAAGCGTTACCAGGATCTGTTAACCAACTCTAACAAATTAAATAATCAGGACGTGTTCCAGATTTTTATGAATGAGTTTACCGAGACGATCGATCCGCATACCAACTATTTTAATCCGGCTAATGCGGCTAATTTCAATATCGATATGGCCCGCTCGTTAGAAGGTATCGGCGCTACATTGAACTCGGAAAACGAATATGTAACCATTAAAAGTATTGTACCTGGCGGCCCTGCCGATAAGAGCAAGCAAATTGAAGTAGGCGACCGTATTATTGGTGTTGCACAGGGCACTAACGGCGAGTTTTCGGACGTGATTGGCTGGAGGATTGAAAACGCGATAGCGCTGATCCGTGGTAGCAAAGGCACTACTGTACGCCTGAAAATTTTAGGTAAAGGTAAAGGCGCTGCCGAAAAACCAAGAATATTACAACTGGTACGCGAGAAGATCATCTTAAAAGATCAATCGGCCCAAAAAGAGATCCGCACGTTTAACAGCAACGGTAAGCAAATTAAAATAGGTATCATTTCGTTACCGACTTTTTATATGGACTTTGCCGATTACCGCGCAGGTAACCCTAACTACAAAAGCACTACCCGCGATGTAAGACTGATTTTAGATACCCTGAAAAAAGCAGGTGTTGATGGTGTGATTATGGACTTACGCCAAAATGGTGGCGGTTCGTTACCTGAAGCTGTTGATTTAACCGGATTGTTTATTAAGAGCGGTCCGGTGGTACAGATTCGCAGTAGTAACGAAAAGATTGAAGCTTTAGATGACGACGACCCAAGCGTAGCCTGGAGCGGTCCGTTAGCCGTTATGGTTGACAGGTTCAGCGCATCGGCATCTGAGATTTTTGCCGGCGCTATACAGGATTACGGTCGTGGTATTATCATTGGCTCAAACACCTATGGTAAAGGTACGGTGCAAAATGCCATGGATTTAGATAAGGCCATTAATCCGGCTATTAAAAATCAATTACTGGCCCTGGCTAAAAAGCCTGAAGGTAACGGCGTACAAACCAAAATAAGCAATGCACCGGGCAGCCAAAGCATGTTTGGTCAGCTGAATTTGACAGTAGCTAAATTCTACCGTGTAAGCGGCAGCTCAACTCAGCATAAAGGTGTTGTACCTGATGTTAAATTCCCGTCAATTATTCCAATGGATAAATATGGTGAGGATACAGAGCCATCGGCGCTGCCTTTTGATATGATCCCGAAAGCTGATTATAAAGTAGAGGGAAGCTTTACAACAGTTTTACCTAAGCTGAACCAATTGCACGATCAGCGTATGGCGGCTAACCCTAACTTTAAATACATGGAAGAGGATATTGCCGACTATAAAAAACGTGATGCCGAAAAAAGCGTGACCATAAACGAAGCCGCCCTTAAACAACAACGCGATAATGATGAGAAAACCGCGTTCGACCGTACGAACATGAAACGTGTAGCGTCAGGCTTCGCTCCGCTTAAAAAAGGCGAAACCGCCAAGGCGGTTGATAAAGCTGCCGGCAAAAAATCAAGCGACCTTGACTTCCTGAAAATTGAAGCAGGCCAGGTACTGACAGATTATATTACGCTGGAGCCAAAGTATTCGTCGGTGAAACCGTGAGGTTTAGAGAATCAAGACAGATGGAGTCAGGAATCAAGACTTAGAATCAAGATATCAGAATCAAGAACCAAGACCATAGAGTCAGGACAAATAGAGTCAAGAATTAATATAGAAAGTCCCGCTTCGGCGGGATTTTTTGTTTTATGATGCTTTTCCCGGTCGTGGTTCTTGAATCTCATGTCCTGATTCTATCTTCTGGTGTTTCCCGGTCTTGATTCTTTACTCTCGATTCAATTCTAAACATTATCAAAACTCAATTGTCTTAATCGCATGGCTACTCCCCTCCTCGAATTTACCGACCGCGGCATTTACTGTGCTAAAGGCAAGTTCTATATCGACCCGTGGAAGCCGGTTGACGATGCAGTGATTACCCATGCCCATGCCGATCATGCTTACGTAGGTCATAAACGCTACCTGGCGCATCATCTCTCGCGCGAGGTAATGTTGTATCGCCTGGGCGAAATCCACCTGCAGACGGTAGAATACGGCGAAACGGTAATGAAAAATGGCGTGGAGATTACCCTGTTTCCCGCCGGGCATGTAATCGGATCAGCGCAGATTAGGGTGGTTTATAAAGGTGAAGTATGGGTAGTGTCGGGGGATTATAAAGTAGAGGACGATGGAGTTTGTACGCCATTTGAACCGGTAAACTGCCATCATTTTATATCAGAATGTACCTTTGGGATGCCCGTTTACAAATGGAAACCGCAGATTGAAACCTTTAACGAGGTAAACAGCTGGTGGCAAAATAACCTGCAAAATAACGTAGCCACCATCATTGTAGGTTACTCTTTAGGTAAGGCGCAGCGCATCCTGCAAAACCTGGATCTATCCGTTGGCAATGTTTACACCCATGGGGTGATTGAAAATACTAACGAAGCCTTACGCAGAAACGGAGTGAGCTTAAATCCAACTATCCGCATTACGCCGGATAGTCATAAGGATGAAGTGCGAAAAGGTATTATCCTGGCCCCGCCATCATCGGTAGGTACGCCCTGGATGCGGAAATTTCAACCTTATAGTTTTGGTTATTGCTCGGGTTGGATGGCCATCCGCGGGGCCAAACGCCGCCGCGCGGCAGATCGCGGTTTCGTCCTGTCCGATCATGCCGATTGGGACGGCCTGATCAGCGCCATAGATGCCACCCGCTGCGAAAAAGTTTACCTCACCCATGGCTACACCGCCAGCTTTGCCCGCTACCTTAACACTATCGGTTTCGATGCGCACGAGGTGCATACGCTGTATGGGACTGAGGAAGAGGAGCAGGTTGCGGTAGGAGAGGCATAGCGATTTAAAACACCCCGTCATTGCGAGGTACGAAGCAATCTCTACGATAACAGAGCCGCTTTTAGTATTCGACCTTTGTGTGTAGAGATTGCTTCGTACCTCGCAATGACGTAGCCCTCAAATAAAAAAGGCCCCTAACCGGGGCCTCCTTATAATCTCTTAAAATTTATATACCCGAATCTCTGCCGGTTTCTACCACATCCTGTACGCTTTGTGGCAGGGCCGATAACAGGTTATAGCCTGTAGCCTGCTCAATAGCCCGTACGGTGGTGATGTATCTGGTCCAATCGGCATTAATGCTATTGATGTTAGGCGTGTTAACCGCAATAACGCGGGTTGTTGCACCAACGCGGATGATATCGCCGTTACCAACAGGTAAAATTACGGCAATCTTCCATACGTTTGATGGTACGGTTACGTGGCCGTTGTTAATTGTATTAACCGCAGTAGTACCAACCGAGCCTATACCGCCCTGGCCGTAGCTGCCCATAATAATATAAACCTCGTTACCGCCTGATACTTGCAGGCGCAGGTAATTCTCTAAATCGGCCCAGGTGTGCTGGTTGTTATTTGGCGCCTGAGGGATCATGTTAGTCATCAGGAAGGTTGAACCGTTCGCTGCAGTCGAGCTTGTTCTATCAGCCGACGGGCAGTTGTGACCACGGTCAAAACCGGTTACCGAACCTGCGTAGCTATTGCTTTGCACGGCGTAAAAGCTGGTTGGCAAGGCGCTCCATGCAGCAAAGTTATTTAAACGATCTGTTGTGCCGGTTGCGTTGCTTGCATCTAAGTGCCAGCTAACCCAGTTTGGCGTACCGCGAGTAGCGTTGTACGATTCTACATAGTATCCGGCATCTATCAGGTAATTATCGCCGGTGGTTAATGATGTTGTGGCATTTGATGGGTTACCGAACAGCAGGTTACTGTTATCGCCTGTGGCAGGCGGCGCATCTGCACCAACTACTATCGGGCGACCAGATGCCGGGGTTGAGGTACCTACGGTATCTACCGGTCCTGTATCTGGAATACCAAAAGTTACGCCCGATTCGCCGGCGCCTTTAAAAGTAATATCATCAAAATTGGTACGCGAAGTTGCAGCGCCCGATGTACGGCGGATCTGGAAACGAACCGGACCGGTAGTAGCTACGTTGATAGAGTCGGTAACTAAAACAGTGCTGGCTTCGTTGTATTCGGTACCTAACTGGCCCCAGGTCACGCCCTTATCGCGCGATACATATAAGGCCCAGCCGGCAGCAGGGTCTGCACCGTATTTGGCGTGTTTGATGATGATTTTCGATAGGTTAGATACGTCGAAGTTCATGGTAATCTTACCATTACGCATCCTTATCGACCAGTTGCCGTTTTTTATATCGGTTGATAAGTTACCTACCAACGCATCGTCAAAGTTCCACGATCCGGTGTTCAGCAAAACATCCGCGGCAGCGTAAGCCGTTTTTTTACCTTGCTCAAAATTTTCAGTTACGATGTATGGTTTCGGGATAACAAATTTGGCCGTATCGGTATAACGGATAAAATTGCTGTTGCCGTCTTTTTTACAGCTTGATGCCAGCAACGTTATTGCGGCGGTAAAAATTAGTAGTGCTTTTTTCATAGGGTATTTTAATATTGGTGCAAAGATGTGGATTTTAAATTAACGTACTGTTAAGTTTTTTTCTACTATAGAATTGTTACAATGCTATGGGTGCTAACAAGTTGAGCGCGAGTTAATTTTTGTTTGTTTTAATACAGGTGTGTATTAATCAGGGGGATAGTCCTTTTACGGCTGTTGTAACGATAAGGTTTTGCGGGGCTAACAACAAAGCACCGATTTTTGTACTTTTGCCCAATGGATATGTTTGATAACGACGAAACTACAGGGATAGAAAACTTAGGCGAATTTGGCCTGATAGATCACCTGACCAAAAATATTGAGCTAAAACAGGCCGGCACTTTAAAGGGTATTGGCGATGATGCCGCCGTGCTCGATTTCAGCGGTAAAAAAGTATTGGTATCAACCGATATGCTGCTGGAAGGTATTCATTTTGATTTGGCTTACACCCCTTTCAAGCATTTGGGCTATAAAGCCATACAGGTTAACCTGAGCGATGTTTACGCCATGAATGGTACACCAACGCAGGTAACGGTATCGTTCGGCGTGTCGAGCAAGTTCCCTTTAGAGGCTATTGAAGAATTGTACCAGGGTATTTACCTGGCCTGCGAAAAATACAATGTGGACCTGATTGGCGGCGATACTTCGGCATCTAAACAGGGACTGGTAATCAGTGTAACTGTTTTAGGTTACGCCGATGAAAAAGATATCGTGTACCGTAACGGCGCGCTTGAAGGCGACCTGATCTGCGTATCGGGCGATTTGGGTGGCGCATATACCGGTTTGCAATTGTTGGAGCGCGAAAAACTGGTTTACCTGGAAAATCCGCAAATTCAACCCGATTTGGAAGGAAAGGATTACATCATCGAACGTCAGTTAAAGCCCGAAGCACGTAAAGATATCATCGACCTGTTGAAAGCCTGGGAAGTTACCCCGACATCCATGATCGATGTATCTGACGGCCTGGCATCTGAGTTATTGCATATCTGCAAGCAAAGCAACAAGGGCTGTCAACTTTACGAAGAGAAGATCCCTATTGACCCGATGACTTACGATACAGCCCGCGACTTCGGTTTAGACCCAACCATATGCGCACTGAGCGGCGGCGAAGATTACGAGCTGCTTTTTACCGTAAAACAAGCCGATCACGATAAGATCAAGCATCATCCCGATATCAGCATCATCGGCTACGTTACCGAAGCTTCAGCAGGCTGTAATTTGATCACCAAATCGGGCAACGTTCACAAGCTAACCGCGCAGGGGTGGAATGCTTTTGGCGCAGCACAATAGTTATGAGTATTGAGTTTTGAGTAGTGAGTGAGAAAACAAGGGCCTTTCTAAACTCATAACTCACTACTCAAAACTCAGTACTTTTTAGAAATATTAAACAAAATGTTCAAATCCAGCTGAGTCATAGTTGGGGTGATGTCGCTTTGTACAAAGTGGCGTTTAAAGGCTAATATGGCATCTTTAGGGGTGCTGATATCGTACCCGATCAATCTTAACGCGGTCAGATAATCATAATTTTCGGGGGCCAGTTCAAGAATTTCATCACTCCAAAAGCTAAAGCCGTGCGCGGCCATTACCTTCCAGGGGAACAGCGGTCCTGGATCCGGCTTGCGTTTTGGTGCCCAGTCCTGGTGACCGATAAAGTTAGCCTGCGGGATGGTGTAATCTTTTTTCAATTTGGCTAACAGCGCTAATAAACTATTGATCTGCGGAGCAGGGTAAGGTTCTGAGCCGTTATTATCAATCTCAATCCCAATAGAGCAGCTATTCATATCCGTAATGCTTCCCCATTTGCCTACGCCAGCCTGGTTGGCGCGCAGGTAATCGTTCACCATGTGTACTATGCGGCCATCTTTGGCCACCACGTAATGCGCGCTAACGGCGGTACGTTTCAGCTGGAAGGTTTTAATAGTTTGCGCCAGGCTATCCTGCGCGGTGTAGTGAATAATCACATAATTAGGCTTACGGATCCCGAAATTCACTGTCCCCACCCAACTGGTTGGCAGCGTGGTGCCTGTACTGTCAATAATTACCGGCGCCGCTTCAGACTGGGCAAAAGCCAGCAACGAGTCTTTTTGATGGGTATAGATTTTATCGGTAACAGCATACGGCCCCTTAGGCGAGCAGGCCGAAACCAATGCTGCTATGGCGATACCGAAATATAAAAAATGCGATTGTTTTATCATTATAAAGGGGTGTTGTGCTTACAAGTTTACTGATTTAGGCTCAGTGATGCAAGAATAACGATTTAGTGAGGTGAACTGTAGCGAAATGTAAATAGCAAACGTAATGGTTGTGATGTTTTGTCATCCTACGCAGGGCGTGTTTGTTTCAGCTATGCTTCTCTGCCGACAGCAAACCGCTTCCGGGTGAAATCAGGCAGAACATGGTGGCTGGTGTGGTGGATGGGGCATTAGCTTCGGGCTGAAGCGTGGGCCTGTGGGTGCGAAGCCGGGTCCGAAGGTACCGCCCTGTGGTTCTGCCTGATTTGCAGGGCAAAGGCCATGTGCGGCAAGGAAGCATTTTGCTGTCTTGATTTATTTCATGAGATCGCTACGCTAAGTCTTGGTTCTTTTCATCAAGGAAAAGAACGGCGTTTGAAATTCATCGTTTGGGAGATTATACCTTAGCGGTATGGGATTTTAAAACTTAGAATAGTAAATGGGTTGGGGAGGCGTAAAAACAAAAAAGGCCGGACAACTCTCGCAGTGTTCCGGCCTCTACATCTACCTATGAAAAACAGCCCTTTGGTGGGCATTAAACATAATTCAATCGCCGTGCCAGTTAAACAATGTGGCTTATTTATCGTAAAAAGCAATGTTTTAATAGATGGTTAGCTTATTAACCGGGAAAGCATTACTCAAATTGGGTATTTTGTTACCTGCCACACTACAATCTGTTCACATTATATTAACAACCAGGTAGATAAAAATTTAAACCGGGCCATTATCTTTACCAAAACCTATATCTGTAAAATGAAGAAACTTTTACTTCCAGCCTTAGTCGCCGTGTTATTGTTCAGCTCGTGCAGCAAGAAATTCTACGCGCCGGCACTGTTCGAGCATGATATGTCGTACCAACCCAAACCTACTTCTTTCGATAGCAGTAAGACGGCCCGGTACATCTCTATCGGCGGTGGTTTTAACCAGGCCGTTAATATAGATGATGCGGTATCTTTTGCCGAGTTGAATATTTCGCAGGCGCATGTGTTTAAAAACACCAATCTATCGTATGGGGCCTATGGTTTTGTTGGCGGTATCGAAAACGAAAACTATCAGAACGAGACAAAAACGCCTTATAGTTTCTCATCAAAAGGTTTTGCCGGTATCGGTGGCCGTGCATCCTTTAATTTCTATACCATATCGGGCAATACCAATTTCCGGTTTTTTGGAATAGAGGCCAGTTACAGTAAAGAGTACGGCGACTTTGCAGCCTACCGCCGCATGGTAAGCAACGTGCCCGATTACCAAGCCATTACCAATACCGAAATGCTAACCTTAGGTGCTACCACCGAAGTGACCTGGCATAGCCGCTACAACCCTAAAATACAACACGCGCTACGCGGATTGATTGGTAAAACACTTGGCGACTACACCAGCGTGCGGGTGACAAAAGATACCGGCATGCCATCTGACTTACAGATTTATTTGGCAGCCAGTTATTATTTAAAAATAAACAACATTTGGGGCGCTGCCGAACTCACTCAAACCGATTACGGTATCCCCGGCATGCGGATAAAGTTTGGCTATAAGTTTTAACTTGAAATTTTGATTTGGGTGAAGTGCTTGATAATGTGAATGATATATTGTAGGTTTATGCGTCGCATGGTAAAGCTGTGCGTGTTAACCCCTTAAACACAGTTTCACATGTCCGATTCCTCAACCCCGGCCATAGCGGCCCCCTTAAACAAAAAAGAACGCATTCTTTCTATCGATGCTATCAGAGGTATTGCCCTGCTGGGGATTTTGCTGATGAACAGTATGGAGCAAAGCCAGGCTCATTTCTTTTACGTCTCCCTGAATTTAAATCAACCCATTACCGGCCCTAACTTTTGGGCCTGGGTGGTAGAGGTAGGCGTGTTTGAAGGGACTATGCGGGGGCTGTTCTCTATTTTATTTGGCGCCGGTACGGTATTGCTGCTTAACCGGCTGGAGAAAACCCGCGGGCATATCGATGCTGCCGATATTTACTATCGCCGCATACTATGGCTGCTGATGTTTGGGTTAATTAACGCCTATATTTTCCTTTGGCCGGGCGATATTTTATACTCGTACGCGCTTTGCGGCCTGGTGCTTTTCCCGTTCCGTAAGCTATCGCCCCGTAGTTTGTGGATCGGCGTGTTTCTGCTGCTGGCCTTCGGTACCTATCGCGAATCGGCAACGTTGTCAGACCATAAAGAAACCATTGCCAAAGGTAAAGCGGTTGAATTATTGCAAAGTCAGCATAAAAAACTAACGCCCGACCAAACTGCCGACTTGAAAAAATGGCATAACTACCGCGATCATAACGATAGTAAAGGCATTATGAAGCAAGCGCAGGAAGAAACCATTAAGGTGCAAAAATCAAACTGGAAGGAGTTGTTTGTTTTTTACCGCGATATAAATATGGACCTGCAAAGCCGCGGTTTTTACAATGGCTGGTGGGATATGCTAATGTTCTTTTTTATTGGGATAGCTGTTTATAAATCGGGATTTTTAACCGGCGATAGCCCAACCTGGCAATACGTTACCATAGCTATTGCAGGCATAGGCCTGGGGCTGGCCATTAATTACATGGGCCTTAAAGAGATGTACCACACCCGTTTTGATTTTGTTAAGCTGACCGAAAGTTCACCGTTCGAAATTTATCAGCTACGGCGCTTTGTGCAAACCATGGGTTATTTAAGTCTGCTTATTTTGCTTTACAAAGTCACGCCTTTCCGCGCTGTGCTGAACAGATTTGCGCCGGTTGGGCAAATGGCTTTCACTAATTACCTTTCGCAATCTATCATCACTTCTATTTTCTTTTACGGTATGGGCTGGTATGGGCTGCTGCAGCGCTACCAGGTTTACGAGGTGGTGTTGGCCATCTGGATCTTCCAGATCATCTTCAGCACTATCTGGCTTAAATACTTTCTGTTCGGCCCGTTTGAGTGGGTTTGGCGCAGTCTTACTTATTTAAAACTACAGCCAATAAAACGCGTACGCGAAGATGTGCCGATTGAAACGGTATCGGGCACGGCGGCGAATTTGTAGGAGAGTGCTATAGTTGCAAAAAAGAAGTTTCCCCTCTTGAGAGGGGACGCACTGAAGTGGCATAATGCCGAAACTTTCATAGGGGTGTGTCCTCCCGAAACTAAATCTCAGAAAGGATACACCCCTGACCCCTCTCAAGAGGGGAAGCGCGACTTTTTACGCTTTTAAAACTTACTGCCTTTTAATCTTATATCCCAAACCAATATTCAGGCTTACAAAAAAGGCGCTGCGTTTGTTGCCCGGGCCGTTGTTAAGGGTGTAATCATCATCAATTTTCCATTTGCTGTTGGTGGCTTGCAGGTAATAACCAGCCCGAATCCCGATAGGGATATTACGTTCGATAGTCACTCTATCCATTTGTTTAGATTTTACCTTGATCAGGTAATCGAAACCGCCGCCTAATTCAATGCCCAATTGTGGATTCCACAGCGTTTTGCTGGCGGTTTGGTTCAACAACTCGTTCGAAAATTCGGAAGTACTTTGCGTGCGGTTATCGTCGCGGATGCGCAACATCGCATCGTTAAAGTTAAGACCGACGAATGGGTATGCTCGTATACTTTCGTTTTTAGAAAAGTTGTAGCCTGCACGGGTAAAAATCTGAAACTGATTATACTTAGCCTGAATGCCGTTTACCGGATTTTTATCGCCGGTTGATGTAAAAGTACCGCCGATACCATCCTCAAACAACCAGTTTTTATGGATGTGGCTCATAGACAGGTTCAGCCAGATGTTATTATCGGGCAGAGAAGGCAGGCCATTGTTGTTTAGAATAGAGTTGAGCTGACCAAGTTTCGAATCGCGGTAGGTAACCTGAATTTGCGCCGCACCGGCAATTTCGCGTTTAAACCAGCTGCCGTTTTTACTGTCGCTTTGGGCATTTGCGGTATTGATGGCCCCTGTTAAAACTACCAGCAAACCCAGGATTGATGTAATTTTTTTCATAATTGTTTAATAGTGGTATTAATAGGTTAATTAAAAGCCTAACGTTTTGTTTTACTTAATCATATCTACGCGCAAAAACAAACCTAAGATTTACTTAAAGCAGATAAACAAAAGCTGCCCCCGCGAGGTTATATAAATACAATCATAACACGGCATAAGTGCTATGATCGATGAACCATCAACCATGAAGGCCATGAAACCATTTGCATATAAAAAAGTAAGCGCGGCGTTAAGGTCGCAAATCACCAACCTGTCGGGGCAAGGCTTTAAGCAGATCTTTGATCATATCGATCAGCTCAGCATTAAAAAAGGGGTGGACAAAATGGGGCTGGACCGATACATTGAACAATGCGCCATCCTGGCCGCCACATCCGGAGCCATATCCGGCAGCGGCGGCATGCTGACAATGATTATCGGCGTCCCGGTTGATATGGCCAATTTAATCGGTCAGCAGTTTAGGGTAACTATGGCAGTGATGTACCATAACCAGGGGACTTACCGTTTCGGGTTCGATGAGTTTATGCTGATGATAGCCACATCGTTGAAAGTAGAAACCAGCATTGCCCTGACCAAAACCATGATGGAAAGCGTTGCGGAAAAGCTTTTGCTAATGTTAGGCACCCGCGCTGCCGAACGTTTGGTCCCTATAGTTGGCGCCGTAATTGGCGGTACAACCAATTACCTGTTCATCAAACGCGTTGCCGCCAGAGCTAAGGAGTTGGAAATGGAGAATAAGCCGGTGTTGGTGATATAAAAAAGGTCTGAAATATTTGCTTTAGCTATGCTTCTCAGCCGACAGTAAACGGCTTCCGGACAAAATCTTTGATTAGTAACTATCTCGCAGCCGCAATCTTATTAGTCAACAACACGAAATCTGCTACGCTTAACCGTTCCGCACGGAGATCGAGCATCGGTTCATCAACCATTTTTTCTTTATTAATAAGGGACGATAATGCGTTACGCAAAGTTTTACGGCGCTGATTAAAGCCTGCTTTCACTACCTGCCAAAATAGCTTTTCATCGCAGTCTAAAGCTTTTGTTTCGTTCCGCGTAAGGCGGATGACGGCTGATAATACTTTAGGCGGTGGATTAAACACACCGGCTTTTACGGTGAACAGATATTCTACTTTATAGTAAGCCTGCAAAAACACGCTCAGTATGCCATATTCCTTGCTGCCGGGTTTTACGGCGCAGCGCTCGGCTACTTCTTTTTGAAACATGCCTACCACTTCAACCACCTTATCGCGGTTATCTAAAACCTTAAATAAAATTTGCGACGAGATATTGTAGGGGAAGTTTCCAATAATGCCGAACGGTTCGGTTGATACCTTATCAAAATCCATCTCCAGGAAATCATCATTGATCAGCCTGTCGCCCAATTGCGGGTACTTCTTTTTCAGGTAGTTGTACGATTCAGTATCGATATCGATCAGGTGGGTTTCCAGTCCGGGTTTTTGTAGCAGGAAATCAGATAGTACGCCCATACCGGGACCAACTTCAAGCACGGTGGTGTATTTACCTTCGTACTTCAGGCTGTCCACAATTTTTGATGCGATGTTTTTATCGGTCAAAAAATGCTGACCCAAATGTTTTTTAGCGCTGACAAGAGACATGGTGCAAAAGTACGTTAATTAAGGTGAAAGGATAAAGGCGAAAGGTAAAAGGTTGGGGAGTGGTGATGACGCAGGCTATTGATAGCCTGCTTATTGCATTTTGAAGTTTTTAAATGTAAATTTGGTATATGGCGCAGGTTGAAGAAGTAATTACAATTGACGAGGAGATATTAGGCGGTCAGGCCGTTTTTAAAGGGACTCGTGTACCTATCGAGAGCTTGTTCGATCATTTAGAAGCCGGAGTATCGTTAGATGAGTTTTTAGATGATTTCCCCTCGGTATCTAAAGAACAAGCCATCGCCATGCTTGATATTGCAAACAAACTGCTGACATCAAAAAACATAGCTAACCTATATGCGGCTATTGCTTGACGAGAATTTACCTAAGCGTTTGAAAGAAGATTTTTCTGCACACGAAATTTATACGGTGCGGGATATGGGATGGACGGGAGTAAAAAATGGGGCGTTATTAGCGCTGATGATTGAAAACTCTTTCGATGCTTTGTTGACTTACGATAAAAATCTTCAGCACCAGCAAAACTTTTCTAAATACACAATCGCGGTTTTTGTATTGATCGGAAAAATCAACCAGTACGCAGAATTAACAAAGCTATCCCCGCAAATAAATAACTTTCTTAATACTTCTCCATTACCGGTAGGGCCGCAGATTATAAAATTAGATTGAATTTGCTACATCGGGATTCATTCTTATTATATTAGCTTTCACATATGGTTAAAAAATTACTCTCCCTGTTAGTTTTTATTGCTTGTTTAAGTTTGGCTAAGGCTCAGCAACTGCAATCTCCGTCCGATTTTTTAGGATATAAATTGGGTACGCACTTTACCTTCCACTCGCGCATTGCCGATTATTTCAGGTACGTATCTCAGAACTCAAAAAATATTAAACTGATCCAGTACGGTACCACTAATGAGGGTCGCCCGCTGCTGGCCGCCTTCATCGGGTCGGAAGCTAATATCAAACGACTGGATGAAATTCAGAAATATAACCTCTCGCTGGCCGGTTTGGATAAAAGTCCGGCTATCAGTAATCCGCCGGTAATTGTTTGGCTTAGCTATAATGTGCACGGTAACGAACCATCGTCAAGCGAGGCAGCTATGCAAACTTTGTTCGATCTGGTTGATCCGTCAAACACCCGCACACAAGCCTGGCTGGCCAATACGGTGATCGCTATCGATCCCTGCCTTAACCCCGACGGGCGCGACCGTTACGTGAACTACTACAACCAGGTAGGAAATATGATCCCCGATGCAAGCCCGTTCTCGCGCGAGCATACCGAGCCATGGCCGGGTGGTAGGGTAAACCATTATTACTTTGACTTAAACCGCGACTGGGCCTGGCAGGTACAGAAAGAAACGCAGGCGCGTGTTGGCTTGTATAACCAATGGCTGCCGCAAATTCATGTGGATTTTCACGAACAGGGGTATAACAGCCCTTATTATTTTGCCCCGGCGGCCGAGCCTTTCCACAAGGTAATTACCCCGTGGCAGCGCGAGTTTCAGACTACCATCGGTAAAAACAATGCCAAGTATTTTGATGAGCAGGGTTGGATGTATTTCACCCGCGAGGAATTTGACTTGCTGTATCCATCGTACGGGGATACTTACCCGTTGTACAACGGTTCCATCGGCATGACTTACGAACAGGGTGGCATTAGCGGCGGCTTAGGGGTGCAAACCAAAAGCGGCGATACGTTAACGCTTGGCGACAGGATTGCTCATCACCATAGCAATAGCCTGAGCACGGTAGAAACAGCATCAAAAAACGCCACAAAAGTACTGACCGAGTATAAAAAGTTTTTTGATGATAGCCGCACCAACCCATCGGGCGAGTACAAAACCTATGTGGTTAAAAACGATAATAAAGATAAAGTAGCGGCCCTTGCCAAAATGCTGGACAGGAACGGTATTCAATACACCTTCGGCGTAAATAAAGCGATAGTAAGCGCTTACAACTACTTCAACGCCAAAACCGAAGGCTTTAATATTACGGGCGATGATATGGTGATTAATGCCTATCAACCCAAATCGGTATTGCTGAACGTGTTGTTCGAGCCTAAAACCTTTATGGCCGATTCAAACACGTACGATATCACCGCCTGGTCTTTGCCCTATGCTTACGGGTTAAAAGCTTATGGGTTAAAAGAATCGGTTAAAGGGACCGAAAACAACCTTACACACACCACCGAAGCGCCGATGAATGTAACCAAAGCCTACGCGTACGTTGGCGGATGGCAGTCTGTAGAGGATGTGAAGTTTTTGGCGGCATTGCTAAAAAAAGGTATCAAGGTGCGCTATGCCGAAAACGAATTTGAAACTGGTGGAAAGAAGTTCAACGCAGGGTCGTTGATTATTACCAAGGCCGGTAACAGCCGCCCAGATTTTGATAAGCTGATAGCCGAGACGGCCAATATGTTCGGCCGTAAGCTGGTACCGTTAAATTCGGGTTTTGTAGATAAGGGGGCTGATATCGGATCGAAAGAAGTACACTTTATCAGCAAACCGCAAATTATGCTGCTGACCAATGAGAGTACTTCGTCATCGAGCGTGGGCGAGATCTGGCACTTTTTTGAGCAGCAATTAGGCTACCCGGTTACGCTGGTACGCTACCAGGATCTTAACCGGGTAAAACTATCGGAGTTTGATGTGCTGATTGTGCCGGACGGTAACTACGGCGAACTGCCCGAGAAATTAGTATCATGGGTGCGCGATGGTGGTAAACTGATTGTGATGGGCGATGCCATCGGTCAGCTGCCTGACAAAAAAGGCTTCCTGGCGAAATCAAAAGAGAAGAAAGACGAAGACAAAGACGGTGATAAAAAGAAAGTAAAAGAAGTAAAAATATACGGCGAACGCGACCACGAGGCCTTACGCTCATCCGTTCCCGGCGCTATTTACAAGCTGAAGCTGGATAACACCCACCCGCTGGGCTTTGGTTTCCCTAACTACTATTACGATTTAAAATTAGACGATACCGTCTACGAACTATTTGGCGACGGCGGCTGGAACGTTGGCACCATTAAAAAAGATGGCTACGTAGCCGGCTTTGTAGGCGAAAAGAGTAAAGAAAAAATCGCCGATGGCATGCTGTTAGGCGTACAAAACATGGGCCGCGGTACGGTAGTTTACATGGTTGATGACCCGTTGTTCCGCGAGTTTTGGGAGAACGGTAAACTGCTGTTTAGCAACGCTGTGTTTATGGTAGGACAGTAAATTCAGTTTGCAGTTAGGAGTTTGCAGTGCTACTTAGTGTAGACTAAGCGTCCGTTAAGTGCGGGTTTCTTTAGCCTTACAAAAAATAACAGCATAAAAAGCCCAAAACATAGAAAGGAATATAGTTTACAATTAGCAATATCGTTAATTATTTGATGTTGGTGTGCATCTAACGTTTTTGAAGAGTGTATATAATCTTCAACCTCATATTTATAACTAACCAAACTGTTAACATACCCAAATACAAACAAAAGAGCCAGTAGCGCTAATGTTATTAATGTGATGTTTAGTAATCGTTTACTGACTTTCATTTTGTTAAATTATAAAAAAGGGCGCTATTATATAGCGCCCTTTTTGCAAACTGCAAACTCAAAACTGCGAACTTAATTCCCCCCTCCCGCGCGATTTTTCTCATCGTCGGCGCCGGTTTGGTGCTGGCGGGCTTTTATTTTATTGTTACCGAAGTTATAAGTGAAGGTTAGGCGACTAACGCGGGTTTCATTCCGTTGCCTAATCTGCAAATCGACTGATTGGTAAAAGCTGTTCACATTGTTTTGACGGGTGTTGAATATATCGCTGACCGAAAATTTAATCATCGCTTTTTTATTAGCAAAGCTATGGCTGATCCCGGCATCGGTAGCGTATTGCGGGCGAACATCATAGATACCTGTTTTTATACCCGAACGGTATTGGCTCATCAACTCTATCCGGTAACCTTTAATAAAAGTTAAGTTTTGGCCCAGCTTACCAATATAAGATAATCCCCCGCTGTTTAAATTGCCACCCAATAAGCCTTGCGATTTATTATCTAAATAGAAGGTATTTACGTTAATATTACCTGTCCACCATTTTACAATAGTAAACGGCGAGCTTACATTAAGGCCGTAAGCATTTTGCGTTTGCAGGTTCATATTGGTTTGGAAGCTGGCCTTGGTAATAGGGTCGGTCAAAATCAGTTCGGTTATAATATCGCTGGTACGGCTGTAACTTAACGATGCATTGATAGTATTGTTCCAGGTATACTGCAACTCAAACGAGTGGGTATACTGCGGTTTCAGGAAGGGGTTACCTTGCTGATAGGTCAACGAATCCAGATAGAAAATAAACGGATTTAAGTTACCGTAATTAGGTCTGTCTATCCGGCGACTGTACGAGAATCCAACACTATTCTTTTTATTAATAGTGTGGTTGATAAATAAGCTGGGGAACAAATCGAAATAATGGCGCACTACCGGGGCCGCTGTGGTTAAGGTACCAACCGATGATGTATACTCGGTTCTTAAACCAATTTGTGCCGATGTGTTTTTCCAGGTTTTGCCCAGGTTAACGTAACCAGCATCAATTTTCTCTTCGTAAATAAAGTGATTGGTACGGGTTGCGTCGTTCACATAAACCTTGGCGGGATTTTGACGTTCGGCCAGCAGGTTATTATCTGTTTTTACACTGCTAAATTTAGCGCCGGTTTCAAATTTCAATGTTTTGGTAAGCGGTAAAGCGTAATCGACCTTACCGGTACGGATATCTATTTTAGATGGCGACTCGTTACGTAAATAAGTGGTAGTCATTTGCTGTGAGCCGTTGGGCAGGAAGCTGCTGTTGGCATAGTTGGCAAAGCTGTTGCCGATAAATTTAGAGTAATCCAAATCTACACTTAACGATTGGCCTGAAGTGTCCAGTTGCAAACGGTCGTTCAGGTTGGCTGCAAAGTTTTCGTTATACTGATTGATGGCCGAATAGCTGCCCAGGTACGAGTTTACCGCGCCGGCTGTATTGCCAATATAAGTGGTGCTTGGGGTGCGCTGTTCGCCATTACTGGTATAGCCACTCACTACAAAACCAATGGTGTGGCTTTTAGTCAAATCATAATCGGCACCGAAGCGATAGTTGTTGTTATGATTCACCTGATCCATGTGGGTATACTGGTTAAAAAAGCTTTTTTTACCAACGCTGTCTACTACGCGGATGATGTTGAAATCGCGGCCATTTTTGTTATCGTTATGGCTAAAAGTACCGAAGGCGTTTAGTTTGCCCTGCTTATGGTTCAGGCTAATGCTCTCATTATCTTTCCAGGCCACTCCGTAGCCTGCGCCTGCGGTAATGCTTCCGCTGGTACCTACTTCACGGTTCTTTTTCAGTTTAATGTTGATGATACCCGAGTTTCCGGCAGCATCATATTTAGCCGATGGGTTGGTGATCACCTCGATAGAGGCAATGTTACTGCCATCGGTAGCACGCAGCATGGTAGCCAACTGTGCCGATGATAGATAGGTCAGCTTATCGTTAATCATTACGGTAACACCGGCTTTGCCTTGCAGGCTAATGTTATCGTCTTTATCAACAGTAACACCGGGGGCGCGCTCTAAAATTTCCATAGCGTTGTTACCGGCAGCCAATACGCTGTTCTCTACGTTCATTACGGTACGGTCAAGCTTACGCTCAATTAGCGGGCGACTGGATTGTACATTAACCGTTTGCAATGTTTTAGCCGACGAACCCATGGTAATGGCCGGCAGTTTTACTTCGGGATTTGCTGCGGTAATGGCAAAAGGCTTACTTAACCCTTTGGTAAAGCCAACCACCGTTGTTTTTATGATATAGTTGCCATTTGGCACGCGGTCAAGCTTGTACTGGCCGTTAACATCGCCCAAGGCACCTTTAACTACGGCCGAATCTTTGGCGCGTAAAAGGCTTACCGTTGCAAACTCTACCGGTTTGTTATCGGCAGAAACAATGCTTCCGCTGATTCTCCCCGTGGCTTGCGGCGCCTGTGCAAAGCCCGCCGTGGCGACGGTGAGCAGCAACGCCGCATATATGATGTGTATTTTGTTGATGATCGTTTTCATGTTGTGATGGGTGTATCTGAATGTAAAATTTGGGCAATAGCTATCCTGTTAAAGATTTTTGTCTTTTTAAAAAATTGATGATTAAAATTTTGCTTGCCGGATCCTAAACCGTCGCCGGGCTGTTTATTGTAAGATGCTTTTAGGGGTGCTTTGGTTACACCGTTTTTTAAAAATATTTTAAGGCAGGCAGCAATTTTGTGGCCGCAGCCTTTAAAAACGAGGTTTCTGCAGGCGCATCGCCGTCGTGCTGAGGATGTTGCGGGGCTTTTACAACAGGGGTAATAACCGGCGCAGTTTGGTGTACAGCGCCGGTACGTTGATAGATGGGAATAATGATCCCGCCGGCAAGCAGCAGGATCATATATTTTATCAGGGTTTTCATTTCTTTACGTATACGGTGTCAATACGGGCTATTACAGCAGTATCAACTTTGCATTCCAGTCCGTTCGGGGTCATAATAAAGGTAGGGGCCACATCATGGTCTAACTTATTATCATCCTGGCATTGCCAAACGTTTACGTTGTTAAGGATGTAGTCGATATCACGATCGATCACCACTTTAGCATTCACAGGTATTTTAAGCGTTAACCTAACCTCCTGGCCACGGTACGGCTTGTTATTTAAGCGCTGCATGTGGCGGTCGAAGGATAGCAGGCTATCTCTTTGTGTGAAGTGATAAGTAACGTCGCGGGCATTCATCAAGGCATCAGCATAAGTACGTCCACGCGAGCCGAACGACTCTATCAGTACCGGCTCCGATACATCAGATCGTTCGATGTTTAACGATACATTGCGTAAGCCGTTATCATCGCCATCAAAGTTGTCAAAATCACCGTCATCATCTAAAATGATTTTACCGGCAAAGCCATTTTTAATATTAAGGCGGGCGCTGTCTTCGGCCGTAAGGTTACGCACGTTGTTCAGTTTAATATAATAGGTGTTGCTTTTTGCCGGTATGATATTCACCGTCTGGCTAAACTTACCGCCCGATTTAAACTCGGCTGCCATTTGTACGCTGTAATAGATCACTATAAAAATGGATACTATCCAGCAAACCAGTATGCTGTAACCAGCCGACTTGTTCATGGTAGCGCGGTTAAACACCAAACGCGCAGCCAGCAGCATAATGCCAATTAAAGGCAATACCAAACATAGGAACGAGCAGATGATGAACGGAAAGCTATACTCGGCGTTAATAATGCTGAAAGGGAACAAATGCAGCACCTGGTGATGACCGTAAGCAAAATACATAAACATGGCTACAATAAGCCCAATGCTGCAACCAATACAGGTAAGCATAATGGCTATGCCAATTAGTTTAACCACTACTTTGCCTGCACCACCTAAAAATGCGCGCAGGTGATCGAAGAAATCGCCGGCAAAATCGCGGGTTTTGTAAACGAAGGGTTTAGCTTCTTTATGCAGTTGCGACATGGAGCCCTGCACGTTTTTCATCTCATCTTCGAAGTTGCGTTTAAAGCCCTGCAAGTCCAGCGGCTCGCCTTTCATAGCCATCCTGTCGGCGCGGGTAACGGCCTTAGGGATCACGATCCATAAGATAACGTATAAGAATAAGCCGGAGCCAAAAAAGCAGAACGCTATAGCAAAGGCCAAACGGATCCATATCGGCTGGATATCAAAGTAATTGGCAATGCCCGAACATACGCCTGCAGCCAGGTGATCATCCGGATCGCGGAACAAACGGCGACTTTCGGTAGCATAGCCAAAATTGTTTTTAGACGCCGATGTTGCAGTAGGGCCGCCGTCTTCATCAGCCGATGCAAAATCCTCAACCGTACCCATCTGGGCAATAACGGTTTTAACATCCTGTTCAATAATTACCTGTTTGCTATCGCGGGCCAATATTTCGTTAAACATCTCGGCCAGGCGGTTTTCGATGTCGGTAGTAATCTCCAGGCTATCGGCCGAATCGATAAAATGACGCTTTACATCCGTCATGTAGCTTTTAAGCACTTCGTAAGCATCCTCTTCAATATGGAAGACGATCCCGTTTATATTTATGATGATAGTTTTGTTCATGATTTGATAATGTTAAGCGTTTGGTTTATTGCGTTGGGCTATAGAGGTTTCTACGGCGAAGGCCAGTTCCTGCCAGGTTCCATCCAGTTGGGCAAGCACATTCCGGCCTTCATCAGACAAAACATAGTACTTGCGCGGCGGCCCCGAAACCGACTCGACCCAGTTATAACTTAACAGGCCATTATTTTTTAAACGGGTTAGCAAGGGATATAAAGTGCCCTCAACTACAAGCAGTTGGGCTCTTTTCAGCTCAGCAATTATGTCTGATGCGTATATCTCGCCCCTTGCAATAATGGAAAGGATGCAATACTCCAGTATGCCTTTCCTCATTTGGGTTTGGGTGTTTTCTACAATCATAATGCAAAGATATATGTTTAAGATTGTATTATGCAATACATAGTACTAAAAATATTTCAATTTTAGTCGGAAGGATGGTTTTTTTGGTTTTTTTTTAACTTTTTTTAACAAATAATTTCACTATCTAAAAAGTTAACACTACTTTTATGATTAATTAACTATTAACTGATCTTATTATTAACGAAATGAAAAAACTTTTACTAGCAAGTTTGTGCTTCCTGATGCTATGTGCCAGCCAGGTTTTTGCACAATCAAGAACAGTTACTGGTACGGTTACAGCAAAGGATGACGGGCTGCCGCTTCCTGGTGTAACTGTTAAAGTAGCCGGAACTACTACAGGTACTCAAACAAGCCCAAGCGGTAAGTTTACTTTAAGCGTACCTGCTTCAGCAAAGTCGTTAACATTTTCGTTCGTAGGTTTCACAACTGAAATAGTTGCTATCCCTGCTGGCGGTGTTGTTAACGCAGTTTTGGTGTCAGACACCAGAAACCTTAGCGAGGTGGTTGTAACCGCCGGTGGTTTAACAGCTACTAAAGGTTCGCAAGGTTATGCTACTACTTCAATTAAGCCAGAAGTGTTAACCCAGGGTAAAGCGGTTAACGTTGCTTCGGCTTTATCTGGTAAAGTAGCAGGTTTACAAATTAATACCATCAGTGCAGGTGTTAACCCAACTGTACGTATCGTATTACGTGGTAACCGTTCATTATTAGGTAACAACCAGGCGTTGATCGTTTTAGATAACATCATCGTTCCAAACTCAATTTTAGGTAACATTAACCCTGAAGATATCGATGATATCCAAGTGTTAAATGGTGCTGGTGGTGCTGCCCTTTACGGTTCTGATGCATCAAACGGTGCGATTATCATCACTACCAAAAAAGGTAAAAAAGGTACTTCGGTTGTTAAAGCTTCTCAAACTTTCAGCGGCGAGCACGTAAGCTACTATCCGCAATTACAAACTGGTTTCGGTTCTGGTACTGCATCTGATGTTCAGGAGTACTTAGAGACTGAAAATCAGCAATTTGGTCCGGCGTTTGATGGTAAAACCCGTATTTTAGGTTTCCCTCTGGTTGATGGCCGTACGCAATCTGTACCTTATCAGTACAACGATAGCAAAAACAAATTCTGGGAAACTGGCGCTAACAGCCAGTCAGATTTCTCTGTAAGCTCAGGTGATGATAACTCTTCATCTTACATTGCAGGTCAGTACTACAACACTAAAGGTACTACCCCGGGCGATAAATACAACAGGGTTGTTATCCGTGCTAACGGTACCCGCAACCTTGCAAACAAAATTTCCGTAGCGTACAACACCAGCTACACTCAAAACAATTACGATCAGACAAGTGCTACAGCTGGGTTATATGACCAATTGCAGCAAACTCCTGGTCAGGTTGTTGTAACTGATTACAAGGATTATCAAAACAATCCTTTTGCCGACATCAACGGTTATTATAACTTTTACTATGCTAACCCATACTTTACGGCCGCTAATCAGCGTCAAAAAACCCGTAACAACTATTTCCTGGGTAGTGTTGATTTGAAATGGGATCCGTTTAAATTCTTAAACGTTACTTTCCGTAACGGTATCACGTCTACCAATCAGGTAAACAGAAATACTGTTGGTAAATATAGCTTAACTGCTTATACCAAAAACTTAAGAACTTATGGTGAAGGTGCCGGTGGTGTAAAAACTGACGACCAAGTTGGTTCAGTGTCTGACGATGCTAACAGTACTTCACGTATCACTTCAGAGTTACAGGTTTCGTTCAAGAAACAAATCAGCGACTTTAATGTTAGTGCAACTGCGGGTGCAAGCTTACGTCAAGACCGTGCAGATAACGAAAATATACAAACTACCGGCTTATTGCAGGAAGGTTTATATAACGTTGGTGCCCGTACCCAGCCTAACCCTTTAGGTAGCCAAAACTATAGCTTAACTCGTCAACAAGCTGTTTACGGTGTGGTTAACGTTGGTTACAAAGGTTACTTAAACTTACACGTTACAGGTCGTAACGATTGGTTGTCAATCCTTCCGGTTCAAAACCAATCATTCTTCTACCCGGCTGCCGATTTATCGTTCATCCCGACAGAAGCTATCGATTTCCTTAAAAACAACAAAGTTTTATCAAGCTTAAAATTACGTGCAGGCGTATCTAAAGTAGGTCAGGCTAACATTAATGCTTATGCTTTAGTTCCTACTTTCAGCCCAGCTGCAGGTTATCCTTTCCCTTCTGGCCCGGGTTACAACCAGGGTAACAGAATAGTATCTCCGGATTTGAAACCAGAGATCACTAAAGGTTATGAGTTTGGTGCCGATGCAGATTTATATAATGGCCGCATCAGCGCAAGCGTAACTTATTACAAAACCAGCACTACAGCCCAAACTGTACCGGTAAACATTGCCGTTAGTTCTGGCTTTACTTCATACCTGTTAAACACCGGTCAGGTAGATAACCAAGGTATTGAAACCTCTTTAAGCGTAGTTCCAATTAAAACAGCTACAGGCTGGCAATTAACTTTGGGTGCTAACTTTACCTGGAGCGATAACAAAGTAGTATCATTAGCCGAAAACTTACCACAATTAAGCATTGGTAACGGTATCTACGCTGTCCCTGGTTTAGGTTACCCGGTAGTTGAAGGTTCTGATTATAACAGAGATCCACAAGGCCGTATCATTGTTGATAAACAAACAGGTTACCCTTCTTTATCTTCTGTAACTACCAATATCTTTGGTAATACAAATGCTACTAAACGTTTAGGCGCTAACTTTGAGTTACGTTACAAAAGCTTGCGTTTAACTGCTGTTGCTGAATACCGTACAGGTTTTGTAGTATACAGTAACGTTGGTGGTAGCTATGATTTCTCTGGTTCTGGTGCACGTACAGCTTATTACAACCGCGATCGTTTCGTAATTCCTAACTCATCATACTCTGATGGTGCAGGTGGTTACATTGCTAACACCAACGTTGTTACTGCCGGTGGTGGTGCTGAGTTCTGGACTTCTACTCAATATGAGTACAACATTGCAAGTAACTATATTTACAGTGGTGCATCATGGAGATTAAGAGAAGCTGCTTTAAGCTGGGATGTTCCAAAATCTATCATTGGTCGTCAAAAATATGTTAAGGGAGCAACTATCAGCGTTCAAGGTCGTAACTTGTTATTATGGTTACCAAAATCAAACGTTTATACAGATCCTGAGTTCAACTCTACAGATAGCAATAACGGCAACGCAATTGGTGTAAACACTGTTGGCCAAACGCCGCCAACCCGTTACTATGGTGCCACGTTATCGTTAACTTTTTAATACGAAAAGACATGAAAAAAATATTTAATGCATTTATTATTTTAGGCTTGGTAGCCTCATCCACCGCTTGTAAAAAGTACCTGGATGTAAATACCAACCCAAATGAGGTTACAACCGCAACTCCGGATTTGGTTATGCCGCAGGCTCTTGCTGCAAGTGCTGCTTTAAGCCAAACTTTTAACGGCCCAACGTATGGTATGGACCTTGGTGGTTATGTTGCTAACGCAGGTGGTGTAGGTGGCTTTGGTAACTTCTGGACGTTTGTATTTAATAACGGTGATGCTAACGCTTGCTGGAACAATACTTACGATAACCTGCAAGATTACCAGTACATTATCAACAACACTGCAACAACCGGAAACTACAAAAACTTTAACGCTGTTGCCCGCTTAATGAAAGCGATTGACTTCATGCGTTTAGTAGATGCTTACGGTGATGTGCCTTACAGCCAGGCATTAAAAGGTTCGGCACAGTTACAGCCGGCTTATGATAAAGGAACGGATGTATACAAAGCTTGTATCACTGAAATTGATGCAATTATTCCACAAATGCAGGTTCCGGCTACGCTGACAACTATTGCTCTTTCATCAAACGCGGCTGGTAAAATAGACGTGACTGCTTATAGCGGCGATGGCGGAACAACAAGTCCTTTAAGCGGTACCACCGGTAAAGACATGAGCCTGTGGGTTAAATTTGCCAATACCGTTAAATTGAAAGCGTTGATTCGTATTTCTAAAGTTGCTGATTTAGCTGCTTTTTACAATACAGAAAAAGGTACTTTAATTAAAGACTTTACTACTTCTGATGTATTGATTAACCCTGGTTATGTACAGCAGGATGGTAAACAAAACCCATTGTTTAATGCGCTTGCATTTGACTATAAAGGTAACGGCTCATCATCAAGCTTCCTGCCATCTACTTATGCAGTTGCTTTTTATGATGGTACTAAATTAAGCGATCCAGGTCGTGGTAAATTGGTTTATCGCCAAAACGCCGGTGCATATTCTTATAAAAACCAGTTAGGGTTTCAATCAACTTCGCTTGTTGCCAACCCAACAGGTGGTGCATGGTATTCTGGTAAAGACACAGGTGGTAATCCAACTGGTGTTGCTGCTGAAGGTTACGGTGTAATGAAAGCTTTTGATCAGGGCCAGCCAATTTTGCTGACAACTGAAAGTTACTTTTTACAAGCTGAAGCTGCTTTAATCGGGTTAATTCCGGGCGACCCTGCTGCCTTATTCAAATCTGGTGTTGTTGCGTCTTTCAACTATCTTGATAAAAACCGCGCAGGTGTTGTTACAGCAGGTACGCCAAGTACTCAGTTTGATACTTATCTTACTAATAATAGTGGATCATATTTGGTGAATTCGGCCTTATGGGCTTCTCCTGCTGCTGCCGATTATAACCGTGATGCTACTCAAAGAGCTTTAGAAGCTATTATCACACAAAAATACATTGCGCTTAACACGCTTAATAGCGAAGAAGGCTGGAACGATTATAGAAGAACTTACAACGCAAACTTGTCTATACCTGGATCACCGGCAAAACCAGTACCTTCGGGTTACCCTTTCTCAAGTGTTGATAATTCTACTGCTAATGCTCCTTATAGCTTTGCTGCCAATTTTCAAACTAACACATCGCCACGTGCTGATAAGTTAGCTGGTCGTATTTTATACCCTGCATCAGAGTATTCATTAAACACTAAGAATGTACCTGCTACTAATCCAAATTCTACATTGGTATTCTGGGATGCAAGACCGAAAAATTAACAATCAATATTAAAGATATTAGAAATGAAAAAATTAAATGTATTAATGTTTTTAGCAGCGATGACGGTTTTTGCATCCTGCTTAAAAGACGGGAAGGTTAACTTTGCTCCCGGAGCTTCGCCAGTGACGATTCAATGGTCGACTACGGCTCTTGATGACGCACCGTCAAATTCGGCTGCAAATATTTATCGTACATATTCACGTAGCTTTGACATCAAAACAGCTGTTACAATGGATATTCAGGTAGCCATTACCGGTACCGATCCGGCTACTGAAGATATCACAGTAGGTATTGGTGTTAAAAACACCGCTGTTGATGAGTATAATGCAAAATATACTGCTGGTTTTACTTTATTGCCAACTAATATGTATACTATACCAACTTCGGTTATTATACGTAAAGGGCTCCGTACAGCAACAGTTTCTGTAGTATTGAATACTTCTTTATTCGATTTGAGCAAAAATTATGCTTTACCGGTATCAATTACTTCAACCACCAGCGCTGCAATCAGTGCAAACTATGGTACAGTAATTTACACAGTAGGTGCAAAAAATATCTATGATGGTATTTACAGCGCTAAAGGTGTTGTTGTACGCGCTACTGACCCTGTATTGAGCGGTTTCTTCAGCGGCTTAACCTATACTTTGAAATCAACTGGTGCAACCAGCGTAGGTTTCTCTCAAACCTGGTCTACAGGTGGCGGTATTGCAGGTATCGATGGTACTACTATCACTGTTAACCCTACCACTAACCTGGTTACTATGTCTGCTACAAGCAACCCGGCATTGGTTAACAACAACGTTGGTATTAAAGATGGTGTTGGTTCACCAGGTACTGGTTTCGTTAACAAATACGATCCTGCTACCAAAACCTTCTACTTGTCTTTCTACTGGGGTACTGGTCCAACCAACCGTGCTGCACAAGACACTTTGGTGTTTAGCAAACCAAGATAATTTAAAAAGTTATTTAATATTGAAGCCCTTCCGGAAATCCGGAAGGGCTTTTTTGTTGTTAGGATGTGTTTGGGCGGTTACGCCGGCGCAACGCAGGTGTTTTTAAAGATAATGTAAGGTGTTAATATACCATTGAATCTAAACCCGATAATAGCGGAAAGCCCGCAGCCTTAAGGGAAGAGGCATTGGGGAGGCGAGGACTTGCAGCGAATAGCGGGGCTACCGGTACCGATAGACTACTAATCGCTGATTTACAAAACGACTTACAAAAAAGCCCGTAGTACTTTAAAAGGAGCTACAGGCTTTTATTGAATAATGATGGAAACCTATTTTTTATCAGCGCTGTATTTACCAGGACCGACAAACAGCAAGCCGGCAAACATTACGGCATCTTCAATAGCGTGGGCAGCGCCGTCCCAACCATCGCCTTTGCTAAAATGCAGCAAGGCTGCAATTACCAGGTTAATTACCAGAAACAAACAAGCAGGGCGGAAAGCGAGTCCGATGAGGATCAGGAAGCCGCCGATGGTTTCGGTAAGCGCTGCAAGTAAACCCCATACTACGGGTAAAAATGTGATACCGACGGTTTTCATGGCACCGCCAAGGCCACGCCACATATCCGGCCCACCTTGTAGTTTGGGAAGCCCGTGGTAGATAAACATAGCCCCAAGGCCTACGCGAATAATTAGTAAACCTGTGTTACGATAGTTATTTAATTTGCCTAAAGCTGCCATTATAATTTTGTTTAAATGTAAGATGCTGTTACTTCTTGCCCGTTAACCGTTAGCGCTAACGGCTTGCCAAATACAATGGCATGGTTATCCGGAATATGCCCGGCCGGGAAATCGAAGCAAACGGGGTAATCAAATTCTTTTACCAGGTTCATTACCATATCGGCCACGGTAAAGCCGAAGGGGATCTCGTTATCCTTCAGCTCGGTAAAGCCACCAACAATTATCCCTGCCAGATTGTTTAGCTTGCCGGCGCGTTTCAGCGTATACAGCATCCTGTCAACCGAATACAGGTATTCGCCTACATCTTCCAGAAAGAGGATCTTGTCGCTGTAGTCCATGTCCGATACCGAACCTAAGGCAGCAATTAATAAACTTAAGTTACCGCCAACTACCGACGCCGTAACCTGCCCCGGACGATTTGCGTTATGCGATTGGAAGCTGTAAGTAACCTCCTCGCCAAACAGGGCTTTTTTAAGCGATATAAGCGAGGCTGACGATGCGTCGGGTACATTTACGGGCATTTGCCCGTGGATGCTTTGCAGGCCATAGTTATTGTGCAGATGGCTATGTATAATGGTAATATCGCTAAAGCCAATGAGCCATTTAGGGTTAGTAGCTAAGCGGCTAAAATCAACCAGGTCAATCATCCGGATGGTACCGTAGCCTCCCCGGGCTGCAATGATGGCTTTGATACTGTCATCATCAATAAAGCGCTGCATATCGCGGGCGCGCAACTCATCGTCGCCGGCAAACTGGTGATAGCTGGCATCTAAGGTTTCGCCGATAACTACTTCCAGGCCCCAGTCTTGCAGGATCTTCACAGCCGCATCCATAGGGCGGGGCAGTTTTTTAGCAGGACAGGTAATGGCTATTTTATCGCCTTTTTTGAGATATGGGATCATATGGTAGTCCGCAATTCCGTAAGTCGGAAAGTCCGGAAGTTCAAAGATAAAAAAGTCCGCAACAAATTGTAGAGGCACGATACCTCGTGTCTCTTGTAAATGCGTACAGTTACGATACTTCGTGTCTCAGCCTCGCAGTGTCCGACACAATTCGCCCTCAAACCGTACGCTTACTGTACGCTGGCGAACAGTTTTAATTTGTGATTTGAATGTAATTATCTGATTATCAATCGATTTATAAATTGGTTTCAATTTTGGCATAGGGGAGTTATAACAATAGAATTGCCATGATGACCGAAGATAAATTGAAAGCGATATGGGCGGGATGCTTACAGAACGACCGTAAACAAGAAGAACTGTTTTATAAAACCCTGGCCTCGCGGATGATGGCCGTTTGCATGCGCTACGCACACGACCGTGACGAAGCCCAGGATATTTTGCAGGAAGGCTTTATTAAGGTATTTAAAAATCGCCAAAATTACCGCGGCGAGGGTAGCCTGGAAGGTTGGGTACGCCGGATTATGGTGCACGCGGCTATCTCGCGTTACCGTAAAGCCCGCCCGGTAATGCTTTGCGAAGACATGAGCCTGAACGAAACGCTGTTGGACAGCTACCGCAACAACGATTTGGAAGCTAAAGACCTGATGAAAATGATTGGGCAACTGCCGGATACTTACCGCAGCGTGTTTAATATGTACGCTATTGAAGGCTATTCGCACCAGGAAATTGGCAGTAAACTGGGCATGACTGAACTGTTATCACGCACCACATTATGCCGTGCCCGTACCATTCTTAAAAATAAATTGGGCAGGATAAATACCGGCGCGGCTTACCAAATGGCAGGGTAATGATTAGCTTTTAAATGCCTGTACCGGCTTAGTATTGTTCATTTTAACCATAATGTGTTTTAACAGAAAATTAATTTTAGCATGTTGAAAAATCTGTTAAATTTGATATCGACTAATTACTCCTTACACACTATTGGAAAAGAAACAACAAATACTTGCGGCGGCATTGGCGCTGTTTGTAGAATTCGGCTTTCATGGCACTCCTACGGCCAAAGTCGCGCAGGATGCAGGTGTCGCTAACGGAACATTGTTCCACCATTACAAAACAAAAGATGAACTGGTAGTTAATTTGTATAACTCCGTTAAGGAAGAGCTTGCGGCCTACCTATCTGAAATTACGCACGAGAGCGACTTTATCACCCCCAAATTCAAAAATATCTTTACCCACACTCTTTATTGGGCGTTACAAAACCGCGCTAAATTTTACTACATCCGCCAGTTTGAGGTATCGCCGCATTACGCCAAAATATCGGCCGATACCATTGAAAAACATGGCGCCATTATGAACCAGCTGATTACCGAGGGCGTTAAAAAAAAACTGCTGCAAACCCGCCCGGTTGATTTAATGCTATCGCTATACAACAGCAACATTTTTGGCATCTATCAATATATCATTAACTCCAAACCCGAACCTGAAGAACAGCAAGCCGCTGTATTGGCCGGTTACGAAATGGTGTGGGATATGTTAAGATATAAGGGGTAAGCTTCGCGTCATTAAGCTGCGCTGTCATTATGCCTTCGGCGTCATTGAGTCATTGCGCCGCGCTGTCATTGTGCTTCGCGTCATTAAGGGTATTGATCAGTGGAAATCTAAAATTTGTCATTGCGAGGTACGAAGCAATCGCGGATAAGCAGAGCCGCTCTTCAGGTTCGCGATTGCTTCGTACTCGCAAGTCTGGACAAATTACCCCAAAACAAAACCGGTCCCCATTGCTGTGGGGACCGGGTTGCTATTAAAGATATTTTGTAATGTCTTCAGACATTGGCGTGGTGGCCGAACGGAAGCGGTGGATTAGTTTACCGTTTTCGTCGATCAGGAATTTTTCGAAGTTCCATTTAATTTCGCCGGTGAAGTCAGGATTTTCGGCAGTGGTTAGGTATTGGAACAATGGGTCGATATCCAAACCTTTTACACTCACTTTACCACTCATTGGGAAGGTAACCGAGAAATTATCATGGCAAAAAGTTTTAATGTCCTGGTTAGTGCCTGGCTCCTGACCGCCGAAGTTGTTGGCCGGGAATCCTACTACTACTAATTTGTCTTTATAGGTATCAGATAGTTTTTGCAGATCGGCATACTGCTTAGTGTAACCGCATTTTGATGCTGTGTTAACAATCAGCACTTTTTTGCCTTTGTATTTTTTTAACGATAGTTTACCACCATCAATGCTTTGCAGCTTGAAATCGTAAACCGAGCTTGGGGCAACTGTAAAAAACAGCGCGATAAATAAAATTAGAGCTTTCATGGTTATAGTTTTTTTAAGATTTAATTACGTACAAATATGGTGAACGGTTGCGCAAGTTAAAAACTTCTTAGCGCCAAGTACTTGTCTTCCATGTTTGTCATTAAAATTTTACTGGCTTTGGTTTTATCTTTATAGCCCAGCAAGTGTAGCGCGCCGTGAATAATTACCCGGTGCAATTCATCAGCCGGTGATGTTTTAAACTTTTGGGCGTTCTCTGCAATCCGCTCGGCCGAGATAAAAATATCGCCCACAATTACCTTCTCCTCTTCCGAATTATCAAACGTAATGATATCCGTATAGGTATCATGGTTAAGATATTGCTGGTTGATAGTCAACAGGTAGGCATCCGAGCAAAAGATATAGTTCAACTCCTGTAATTTAAACCCTTCGGCTATGATGGCGTCTTTAATCCATCCGCGCAAAGCGAGTTTATTTTTAGGTTTAAACTTTATATCTTCTTCAAAAAAAGAAATAGCGGGCATTAAAATTTAAAATGAAGTTCGATCTCGTTTCCGCGACCGTTAAAAATACACTGATCGGCCAGTTGTTTAATAATAAATACACCACGACCTGATAAAAGCTCTAAATTTTCGGGAGCGGTAGGGTCGGGGATGTAATCCGGATCAAAGCCGTCGCCTTCGTCAGTCACCGTCCAAACAATGCGGCGGCCATCCACTTCGGCGTTTACAATTACTTTTTTGGCAGGATCATTTTGGTTACCATGTATAATGGCATTATTAACCGCTTCGCTTAAACAGGTCATCATGTTAGCGAAGGTATCGTCAGGAAGTTGGTATTTATCGGCAATCTCTTCTATCAAAACTTCCACCTGCGTAAGGCTGTCCGGTACGGAAGCCAGTTGCAAAGTGTAAAGCTCGGTAGTAGGATAGTTAGATGCTTGCATATTATTTAGCATTAAGTTGATCAAAGTACGATTTTATTTTCTGCTTATAATACAAATTAAGTGCCGCAGGTACTGTTTTTACCTGTTCTGTCTGTTTTGCCTTGGCTTGCTGATAGTCTTGCAAAGCTTTTATATAGCCCGGCGGGATATCTTTCCCGGCATGGCTGTCTCTTTTATTATCTTCCTCGCGTTGCTGCTCGGCTTTCTCGGCTTCTAATAGCTTAACTTGTATGGCCTGCTGACGTTTGATCGATTCGTCAGTTATTTTTCTGTTTACGAGATCGTTCTCAGTTTGTTCCATTTGTTTAGCAATTTTTTGCAAATCGCCCATTTTATTTTGCCCATCTTTGTTTTCCTGCTGATCCATCTGCATCAATTGCTGACGGATTTCCTGCTGCTGACGCGCCATGCGGGCCAGTTGTTCGCTCTGGCTTTGGTGTTGACTTTGCCCCTGGTTAGGATTATTGCCCTGCTGATTTTGCTGCTGCTGCATCTGATCGCGCATTTGCTGCATGTTTTGATTCAGTTGTTGCTGCATTTTACTCAGCTGCTGCATAGATGGTTTGCCTTTTGAGTTTTTCTTGCTTTTGCCTTTACCCTCTTTAGCGTTTTTCATGGAATTTTCCAGCTGATCTTTGGCGTCACTTAGCATCAGGGCCAGGTTGTTTAAGCTGGTCATGGCGTATTGCTGATCGCGATTGGCTTCGGCGGTGCGACGATCGCCCAGGCTTTCCAGTGCTTTATCGATATGATCATTAATGCTGTTAATCTCGGTATTGACGGTAGAGCTAATTTGCGGCACACGCTTGCTAATGGAGTATAACGAGTCCTCCGCAGTTTTTAAATTGTCTTTAATATCCTTTTGCTTTTGGGCCAGGGTAACATAGTTAGGGTCGCTCGGGTTGGTGCTGCGCAAAGTTTGCATCACCTTTTCCTGATCGAACGAACTGTTTACCAAACTCTTTAATAACTCGCGCAACTGCTGGGCGTCAAGAGCTTCCTGCTCCTGCTCTTGCTCATCTTTTTGATCCTGCATCTTCTGCGCCATCTTCTTCATTTTTTGCGAAGCCTGCTTTTGCGATTTGGATGCCTTTTGCTTGCTGTCTTTCTTCAGCTGCTCCTTGCTATCGTCCATATCCTGCTCAATGCTCTGCTTCTCTTGCGGCGAGTTTTCAAAATCCTGCTTTTCTTCCAGCTGCTCGTTATCCTTTTTAAGCTCGTCCATTTTCTTTTCAAGCTCTTTAAATTCTTCGTTCAGTTTTTCCTGCTCTTTTTGCAGCTGATCTTTCTCGGCCTGCTTTTCAGCATCAGTTTTTGGCTTATCCTGGTTTTGCTTATCGCCGTTCTGCTTATCAGAATTCTGTTTGTCCTGATTCTGTTTGTCGCCGTTCTGCTGATTTTGCTTATCAGCGTTTTGTTTATCCTGGTTCTGTTTGTCGCCGTTTGGTTTGTTCTGATCTTTTTTATCAGTATTCAACTTGTCGGCGATGTTCGGTTTATCCTGGTTTTGTTTATCCGGATTCTGCTTATCCAGTTGTTGTGTTTTTTCAGCCAGTTGATCCTGCTTTTCGGCAATCTTGTTCAACTGTTTAATCGTTTGATCCAGTTTTTGATCAAACTCCAGTTTCTTCATCAGCTCCTGCGCGCGCGATAGTTCCTTTTTCAGGTTGCGATTCTCTGTCTGCATTTTGTTAACGGCATCGCGGGTTGGTTCTTTGCGCTCGGCTTCTAACAGTTGTTGCAATTTATCCAGCATCTCCTGAGTTTTCGGGTCGAGGATGTTTTTCAACAACTCTTCCATTTGTTTCTGCTTGTCGGTCAACTCCGGGCTTTGATCCTGGTTTTCCTGACGGTTCATCTGGTTGCGACGATTTTCGGCCTGGATATCTTTAATCAGATCGTTCAGGTCTTTTTTCTTCTGCATCAAATCTTCCACCTGCTTCTTCTCATCAAACGAAAGATTGTTTTTATTCAACAATGTTTGATTCAGCTTTTGCGACTCTCGCTCTAACTGTCCAGCAATCTTAACCGCGGAAGCCATTTTTTGCTTCACCGATTCGGTACCGGCATTCAGTTGTGCCTGTAGCTCTTTTTCGGTCGGCACTTTCAGCGTACGTTCGGGCGTACGCGCCCTTTTTGGACCGGATACGGCATCGTTATCGGCAACCTCAAAATAGTAGCTCAACTCATCGCCGGCCTTAACAGTCAGCTCTTTCATATCCCAATAGTAAAAGAAATCGCTTTGGGTAGCGCTCAGATCGGCCTTGACCGGTTTGGTGATGGTTTTTTCTTCGGTATTATTGCCCGGCGCGCCAACTTTATAGTGGAAGGTTAACGAACTGAAACCATGATCATCCTGAATTCGTCCATTGAAATAAATAGCCTTGGTACTGATAGAATCCGCCTTCTCGATAGCTGTGATAGCCGGCATCTCATCGGCAATAACATTGACGCGGTAACTGGCCGAATCGCCACGGGTAACGGTGTTACTCTCCGGCTTTAACGAGAACATCGCATTTTTGCTGATGCGCTCGGTATGCTCAAACAAGCCTTCGTTGCCATCGCTAATCTTGACCGGTTTGCCATCTAAACTGAATAGAACCCTGTCGGCATTTTGTGTGTGTAATTGCCATTTTACGGTGGTACCGGCAGGCAGGGTTAAATCGCCGGCGTTAATTAGCTTTTCATCCTTCTTGTGCAGATAAGCCGGGTAGCTGAGTTCCACATCAAAGTTTAATAAAGATGGTTTCAGGTTCACCTTAATTTGATAAGGCTGCGAGTAAAAACCGTTAGCGCTTAACCTGAAGCTGGTATTTTGCTGCAGGTTGCTGAACAGGTAATGGAATTTGGCCAGGTTCTCTTTATCCAGCTTAAAGGTATTGCCATTGGTCTCCACATACACATCTGCAGGGAGTTTGTTGCCCGTCATTTTCAGGTCGAGCTTTACATCCTCGCCCTGTACGGCGCTTAAATTATCGTTCAGCACCATAAACTGGAACGGGGCGGCAGGGGTGTAGTATTTGTTATGATTGATGAGCCTTTTAGTACTTTCCGTCAGGATAGACGGCGACGCCAAAGCGATGAACAGGATAACGCCAGCCGGAGCTAAAACCCATTTCAGGTATTTATTATTATCCTTTAAATTAATAGCCGACGGGAAACTAACCGGTCGCAGCGTCTCAATTTTTTGATTAATGCTGGCCTCGATTAATGCACGATGTTTAACATCTTCTTCAGATAGTTTTTTAAGTTGCAGGGTGTTCAGCAACTTGTCTTTCACATCGCTGAAATGGGTGCCGATGATCTCGGCGGCTTCATCGTGCGTGAGGGTTTTACCCAATTTAAGATAAGCCATTAACGATGGTACCACCAGCCAGATAATCAGCCCCAGATTTAGCAGGATAAAGGCATAGAACAGGACGGTGCGCGTTACGGTATTGAAGTTAAAAAAGTACTCGCCCAGGGTAATGACCACGTAGGCCGAAAACAAGCCTGCACCCAAAAATATCAAGCCCCGCAACAAGTTGTTGAAGTAGTATTTTTTGATGAAGACATTGATCTTGCTGATTAGCAGATCGTAACTATTTTCGTTCATGGGTGCGTTTATTGGGCAAGACTATACCTGATTACTAATATAGTAAGATAATAAGCTAAACGAAAATTTTTAATTGATAATTGTAGCGTAGCAGAAAATAAAAACGTATCCTAACTAACTTGTTACGATATATTTGTTTTATAAAGCTATTTGTACAATTTACCTAACCATTATATTGCATGCCTAAACTTAAATTGATCTGCTTAATCACCTCTCTGGTCATTTTTACTCAGTTATTTACCGCCTGCCGTAAAATTAAACAAGGTATTACCACCAGTGTGCATGGCCGTGCCGAATTTGACGGAAAACCGGTGGCAAACGTAATGGTGCAAATAGGTGAAATGGCGAGCTCGGGTATTTACGGCAATACCCATGTGCAGCGTTACCTGGATAGCGCAACGACGGATGCTAATGGCAATTACGCGCTAAACTTTACTACCACAGGCGAGGGGTCATCGTACACATGCATGATTAAATCAGCCCCATCAAACTATTTCGGCGGCGATGAGCAGGAGGTTAAAGTTGGCATGGATAATACCATCAATTTTGGCTTGCTAAAACTACGTGAATTGGAGGTGGCGCTCAGCTTTAAAAATAAGTTGAAAGAAAATATCTACATATCATCGTACTGGCTCGATCAGCATCGCATATTGGCCACAACGCGGGATACCACCATAAAGATCAAAATCATCGATTTTACCACCGTAAACCTTTTTGTAAACTACTATACCAATAAAGATTACGTGGGTGTAAATTATTTAAGTACCGATACCATTCCCCTGCTTAAAAATCCGGGATTAACTACGATTAAGTTTACTAAAGATCCGTCTTTGTTTCCCTGGAAATAAAGACGGATTAAATTACTTCTAAGGATAATTGTATGTGTTCGTTGTTGCTTCTAAGCCGACAGCAAACCGCTTCCGGGTGAAATCAGGCAGAACATGGTGGACTGTGGGGTGCAGAGGGCATTAGCTTCGAGCTGAAGCGGGGGCCTGTGGGTGCGAAGCTGGACTCGAAGGTACCGCCCTGTGGTTCTGCCTGATTTGCAGGGTAAGGGCCATGTGCGGCAAAGGAAGCATTTTGCTGACTTGATTTTTTTGTTACTTTTTTCATCAAGGAAAACAGTAAAGAACTGTAAATTCCCAAACCCAACTATTTCGTTACACAACAATTTCCCCTCGCCGGCGCGTTAATATTATTGTATTTTTAACGCTATATGATATACCGCCTTCGCCAGTTTGTTTTGATCTTTTTGCTGCTCACCGGTTGCCGCATCGCTGCGCAGGCGCAATACAGTATTTCGGGGACAGTGCTCGACGAAAAAGGCGAACCGGCCAAATCGGCCACCGTTTTCATCAGCGGGACCCAAAAAATCACGGCCACTAACGAGGAGGGTAAGTTCAGCTTCGGCGGGATGCAGCCGGGTACGTTTCAGCTTTCGGTACAGATGATCGGCTACGCGCCCTTTGCGCAGAATGTGCTGGTACAAACCAAATCCATCGACCTGAAGATCGCTTTAACCATTAAAGCAACTGCACTGCGCGAAGTGGTAATTGGCAACGGCAGCAGTTGGGATAAGCACTATAAAATCTTTGTAGATAAGTTTATCGGCTCATCAAAAAACGCGAAGGATTGCGTGATTATGAACCCGAAGGTGATCGATTTTTCTACCAATCGCAACGTGCTGAAAGCCGATGCGGATGAGTTTTTGATCATTGAGAATAATCGGTTAGGGTACCGCATCCGTTACCAGTTAAAATCTTTCGAATTTGACGGTCGGGCCACCAGCTACGATGGTGAAACCAATTTTGAAGAAATGACCGGTACCGATAAACAAAAAGCCCAATGGGCTAAAAACAGGTTGGAGGCTTACAATGGGTCGATGATGCATTTTTTGCGGGCCGTTTATCATAAAAACACGCAGGAGCAAGGCTTTGTTACCCGGCAATTATACACCAGCCCCAATTCCAGCACCCCGCTAATGAACCCTGAGCCGGTTGATTTTAGCAAACTGGTTACCCCGATAGATACTTCCTTTGTCTCGCTGAAATTTGGGATGATGTATATGATTTACAATCCCAAGCAAGCTGCCGACGATAAAACCGGAGCATTTAAACTGGCCGACAAGGGATCGGTTTTAAAACTGTACTTACCCGAAGCCATTATTGATGCCCGTGGCGCCGATACGGACTATCGCACCTTCCAGGTAGAAGGCAAATGGGCAAAGGACAGGATTGGCGATCAGCTACCGTTTGAATATCAGCCACCGGCGAAAGTGGAGTGAAATAGGTACGTTAATATTTGTCATTTCGACGATAGGAGAAATCTTAAACGTGGGATAAGCACCGTTGCATAGCATTTTGTATAAGATTTCTCTTTCGCGCCACCTGTATTCCACCGCTCGCTCAATCGAAATGACAATGAAGGCAATAACACCGTTGTTGACTTCTGAATCAACGCATTATCTTTAATGTATATTTCTCTGCCAAATTCCTAATTTCATTACACTAAGTGCGCAAATATTTTAGTGTAACAACGGTTAAATTTTAAAAACTATAATAATGTTATTGGGTTTTTACTTTACCGATCTTTGCTTAAATTGACCCAATAAAACCTGTCGATGAGAATATACCATCTTGCTGCCGAATGTTACCCTATTGCCAAAATTGGCGGACTGGGCGATGTAGTTGGCGCGCTCCCCAAATACCAGGTAAAGGCCGGTTTGCAGGCCGCCGTGGTGTTACCGCATTACGATCGTAAATTTGTGCACGAAAATAAATTCGACGTTGTTTTTCGCGCTACCAACCTTTTTGCCGGTGTAAGGCAGGATTTTGAAGTTTGGAAAGAATCGACCGATACCCTGGGTTTCGAACTTTATCTTATCCATATCCCCGGTTTGTTAGACCGGCCCGAGGTATACAGTTACCCTGACGAGAACGAACAATTTATAGCCTATCAGCTGGCTTTTTTAGATTGGATTAACTGGTCGCAGCAGTCGCCGGATATTATTCATTGTCACGATCATCACGCCGGGCTGATCCCCTTTGTTCTGAAATATTCGGCCATTTATACCCGGCTGGCCAATACACCAACTGTGTTTACTATCCATAACGGACAGTATCACGGTGCGTTCGGCTACAATAAATTTAAATACCTGCCCGAGGTAGATATGCGTTACGCCGGTTTGTTAGACTGGGCGGGGGCAATCAATCCGTTGGCTTCGGCGGTACGTTGCTGCTCGGCTTACACTACGGTATCGCCAAGTTATATGGACGAGTTAAGCTGGCAATCTAACGGGTTAGAAAAGCTGTTCCAAATGGAACGCTACCGTGGGGTGGGGATAGTAAACGGTATCGACTCGCAAGTTTGGGACCCGGCAGTTGACCCGATGATCCCGGGTAAGTACTCGGCCAAGTCATTTAAAAAAGGTAAGGGCGATAATAAAAAAGAATTGTGCAAACGTTTCAATCTTGATCCGGAGTTGCCGCTGATTTCCTTTATTGGAAGATTAGTGAACGATAAAGGCGCTGAACTATTGGCTGAAGCCATTAACCGCAGTATTTCCGAAAATCCCGGCAAGGTTAACTTTTTGGTATTAGGTACCGGCGATAAGGTGATTGAACGATCGATAGAGAACTTGGTGCCTTATCAGCCCGATCATTACCGCACTTTTATTGGCTATAACGAAGAACTTTCGCACCTGATTTACGCCGGGTCTGATTTCCTGCTGATGCCGTCGCGTGTGGAGCCTTGCGGCTTGAATCAGCTTTATTCCCTGCGTTACGGAACCGTGCCAATGGTACACCGCACCGGTGGCCTGCGCGATACCGTAATTGATTTTGGCGATGAAGGCGGCTACGGTATCTGTTTCGACCAAACCAGTGTAAACGATATTTGTTACTCGGTAGGCCGGGCTATTACGCTTTACGCGGATAAAAAACATCTGGACAGCCTGCGGACGAGGATGATGGAGCTGGATTTCTCGTGGGACCGCTCGGCACAACAATACATTGAACTATATCAACGCTTAATAAATAATATATGACATCCAAAGTAATCAGCATTGTGCTTGGCGGTGGCCAGGGATCGCGCTTGTTTCCCCTTACAGCAACCCGTTCTAAACCTGCAGTGCCAATAGGTGGCAAGTACAGGCTGGTTGATATCCCGATCTCAAACTGTCTGCATTCAGATATCACCCGCATATTTGTTTTAACGCAGTTTAACTCGGCATCGCTTAACAAGCACATTAAAAACACGTACCATTTTAGCAGCTTTAGCCAGGCTTTTGTTGATATTTTGGCAGCCGAGCAAACGCCTACCAGCGGTTCATGGTTTCAGGGTACGGCCGATGCGGTTAGGCAGAGCCTGCACCACCTTTCGGTACACGAGTTTGAGTACGTGTTGATCCTCTCGGGCGATCAGTTGTATCAGATGGATTTTGACGAGATGATCAGGGCCCACGTAGCAGCCAAGGCCGATATTTCTATCGCCAGCATCCCGGTGCATGTTAATGATGTGCCCGGCTTCGGCATCCTGAAAACGGATCACGACAGCAATATCACCGAGTTTGTAGAGAAACCAAAATCAGGGTTCGAAGCGTTGGTATCAGACGTAAGTCCTGAGATGCAGGCAGCCGGCCGTTTGTACCTGGCCTCTATGGGTATCTACATCTTCAACAAAAAAGTATTGTACGATTTATTGCAGGGTAACGAGTCTACCGATTTTGGTAAAGAGATCATCCCGCAATCTATTAAAACCCATAAGGTAATAAGCTACCAGTACGAAGGTTACTGGACAGATATCGGTACCATCCCGTCGTTTTTTGACGCTAACCTTGGCTTAACCGACGAGATCCCTGAGTTTAACCTGTTTGGCAATAAACCGATATTTACCCGTGCTCGCATGCTGCCGCCGTCAAAAATATCAGGCACCCAGTTAGAGCGGACGATTATATCCGAGGGCTGTATCATCAGCGCAAGCAAAATTACGCACTCGCTGGTAGGCATCCGTACCCGTATAGGTGTTGATACCATAATAGAGAGCTGCTACGTAATGGGTAGCGACGAGTACCAAACGCTGGAGCAGATTGCCACATCGCGCGCTAACGGTACCCCGCTAATGGGTATAGGCGACCGTTGTAACATCAAGAACGCTATTATTGACAAAAACTGCTACATCGGTAACGATGTAACCATTAACTGCGGCGAGGTATTGCCCGACGGCGATTTCCCAACCTATACCGTGCAAGGTGGGATTGTAGTTATTAAAAAACGCGCCGTTATCCCGAATGGAACGGTGATATAAGATTTTAGGATTTAATCTGATTATTAGAGCTACGAAGTTTGAAAAACTTCGTAGCTCTTTTTTTTAAAAGTCATGCCGAACTTGTTTCGGCACCCCACTTGCAAGGCTGCTCGTGCTAAGTTACCTGCATAATGGGTGCCGAAACAAGTTCGGCATGACCGGAGAATTAAAATATTTCTCAATAGTTAAAACAATCCAGTGCTTGTAACTCTTTTATAATCAGTAAACATTAATTTATCGATCATGAAAAAAGCAATTTGTATGGTCGCCTTAGCGGCGGTAACAACCTTCGGAACAGTTTATGCAGCACCGGTAAATAGTGGTACAAACAATACCCCTACCGCGCAGCAAGACACCGTTAAAAGAAAAGTAAAGGTGAAAGACGACAAGAAAAAAGTGAAAGTGAAAAAAGATAGTTTGGGCGTCACCAAAAAAACTAAAATGAAAATGAAAAAAGATACCACGCATAAAATGTAGTTTTTTTGCAAGTATCTGCTAAGCAAAAGGGCCCCCAATGATTAGTCATCGGGGGCCCTTTTGTATAATGATATTTTATAGACTACCAGAAGATGGTGTACAATGCAGCAAGGATACCGCAAACTACCAGTGCACCTACGGTAAACGCATTGTTGGTTTTAAACATTGATGAATCAACTTCCAGTCCGTTAGTTTTAACGCCTTTGGCTTCATCAACTTTACTGATGACAAACATACCGGCTACGCACAAGATGAATACAAACAGCATACGATCGATAAACGGAATTTCGTAAAGGCCGCTGTCGGCATTTTTGGTAGAGAAACCGCTGCCGGCCAGGAACGATAAGTCCATCATTTTAGGCAGGAATTTGAAGAACACCGAGAAGATAAAACCACCGATGGTAGCAAATAAGGCTGCGTTTGATGATGCTTTTTTCCAGAAGAAACCTAAAATAAACATGGCAAAGATACCCGGAGACACAAAGCCGGTATATTCCTGGATAAACTGGAAACCACCTTTTTTATCGATACCCAAAAAGTTACAAAGCAACACGCCTAATATCATGGCTACAACCACTGTAATTTTACCAACAGTAACCATTTCTTTATCGGTAGCATCGGGTTTAATTTTCTTTTTGTAGATATCCAGCGTAAAGATGGTAGAGATACTGTTGGCTTTACCCGCTAACGATGCTACAACCGCCGCTGTTAAAGCTGCGAATGATAAACCTTTAATACCGGCTGGTAACAGGTTTAATAATACCGGATAGGCATGGTCATGATTCTCGGCAATGCTGGCCGTGTTTACCGCATCAAATACGTTTTGTTTGTAAAGGATATAAGCTGCAATACCCGGGATAACCACGATGATCGGCATCAATAATTTCAAGAAAGCCGCGAACAAGATCCCGCCGCGGGCCGTTTTTAAATCGGCGCCTAAGGCACGCTGAGTGATGTATTGGTTACAGCCCCAATAGTTAAGGTTAACAATCCACATACCGCCAATTAGTACGCTCAGGCCCGGTAAATCGCCGTAGCTTGGGTTGTCTTTTTTCAGGATCATGTGGAAGTGATCATTGGCCTGCTGGTACATAATAGTTAAGCCATTAACAACCCCTTGCTGGTGATAATGCTCGGCCACTTTGCTTACCGCGATATAGGTAGTTACCAAACCACCCAAAATCAGGAAGAACACCTGGATAACGTCGGTATAGCCAATTACCTTCATCCCGCCAAGGGTAATAATTACCGCAAAAACAGCCAGTAAAATTAAGCACAGCGTGAAGTTAACACCCGAGATACCGTTGATAGCAACCGCACCTAAATAAACAATAGAGGTTAAGTTCACAATTACATACAGCAATAACCAAAACACGGCCATAATCATAGCCACGGTACTGTTATAGCGCTGATGTAAAAACTGCGGCATGGTGAAAATCTTATTCTTCAGGTACACCGGCATAAAGAACACCGCTACAATGATCAGGGTTGCAGCGGCCATCCACTCGTAAGTTGATATGGCTAAACCCATGGTGAAACCGTTACCGCTCATGGCCACAAATTGCTCGGCCGATATGTTTGATGCGATAAGCGATGCACCGATAGCCCACCAGGTTAAGGAGCCTTCGGCCAGGAAATAATCTTTTGATGTGGCATCGGCATCGTGCTTACGTTTGTAAACCCACCAGCCATACGCGGCTACAATTACAAAGTAAATTAGGAATACAATGTAATCCCCGGTAGTTAGTGTTCTCATTTTTTAATTCTCAGGTTTGTTATGTTGGTTATTGATATTGATCGGGTAGCAATTATAAGTATTAATTACCCATGCATCAAACTTTTGGCTGGCTAAATGTACTGTATATTTTAAATATTACAAACCACCTTATTGTATTAAGTACAATATTAAAATCTGTCATAAATACAGTTAAATCCTTGGGTTAGCCTGCGCTGTTACTGTTTAATGTAGGAGACGATTAACAAGAGAAAAAGGGCTTGTCAGTCAGAGCGTAGTCGAAGACTGGTGCGGAGAGGCCTGCCCGCCACGCTTCGACGATGCTCAGCATGACACCCCGCTGCATAGTCTGATAACAAAAAGTCATGCCGAACTTGTTTCGGCACCTCACTTGCAAAGCGGGTCTGCTTGATGGGGTGCCGAAACAAGTTCAGCATGACTTGGTTTATAACACAACTACAAAATAAACTTAGTGCTCAAAAAGTTCGAGTCGCTGTCGTTTACTATTTCGTTAATGATATGCTTGTTGGTCTCGTTCATTTTGGTGGCCACCAGGCTGCGGATAGAGAACGAACGTAAAGCATCGGTTACCGAAAGGGTGCCCTCGGCGCTATCTTTACGCCCGGTGAACGGAAACACATCCGGACCGCGCTGGCATTGGGCGTTAATATTTACGCGGCTTACCAGGTTTACAAACGGATCAATCAACGAGGAAATCTCTTTGGCATCGTTACTGAAAATACTCACCTGCATACCATGCGGCGAATCTATCTGGTATTGGATCGGCTCCTCTATCGATTCGAACGGAATCACCGGAATTACCGGGCCAAACTGCTCTTCGCGGTAAAGCTTCATTTTTTCATTAACCGGATATACCACGGCCGGGAAGAAGAACGACTCGGCGCTTACACCGCCGTTTTCGTTAATCACCGTTGCACCGTTGGCTATGGCATCGTCAATACACTCCCTCAGATAAGCGGGCTTGCCTGGCTCGGTTACCGGGGTAAGGTTTACACCTTTGCTCCACGGCATACCGGGTTGCAGCTTGCTGATGGCTTCGCTTAGCAGCGTGTTAAATTCATCGGCTACTTCTTTATGTACAAATATCAGTTTAATAGCCGTACACCGTTGCCCGTTGAAAGATAGTGCACCTAAAATACACTCGCTTACCGCCAGTTTCAGGTCGGCGTTTTTGGTAACGATGGCCGCGTTCTTGGCATCCAGACTTAATACCGCACGTAAGCGGTTTAGTTTAGGATGGCTTTTCTTTAAATCATTAGCTACTTTGCTACTGCCGATGAAAGCCAGTACGTTGATCTTACCGGTACGCATTAATCCGGGAGTCACATTTGCCCCGCGACCGTAAACCACATTCACCACACCCTTAGGGAACGAATCGCGAAAGGCGGCCAGTAATGGGTAATGCAAAAGCGTCCCATGCTTAGGTGGTTTAAATAACAAGGTATTACCCATAATAATAGCCGGGATCAACGTGGTAAAGGTTTCATTCAGCGGGTAGTTGAACGGGCCCATACAAAGCACTACGCCCAGCGGCGAACGGCGGGCTTGCGCAATCACGCCTTCGGCAATTTCAAAGCGCGATGACTGGCGGTCGATATCTTTCAGCGCATCAATAGTAGCGGTAATATATTCAACGGTACGGTCAAACTCCTTGGTCGAGTCGGCCAGTGATTTACCGATCTCCCACATCAGCAGTTTAATCACCTTGTCGCGTTGCTCGCTCATTTTGTACACAAAAGCTTCCATGCACTTAATGCGGCCTTCAATGCTCATGGTAGGCCACTCGCCACGACCGTTATCATAAGCGGTTAAAGCGGCTTCTAAAGCTTCGTTAGCTTCCTTTTCGGTGCCGACAGGGTAGGTGCCTATCAGTTTGCGTTTTAATCCTTCGGCGGTAGGGATCATTACGGGCGAATAAACTTCGGTCACCTCGCCGTCCCATTTTTTTAACTCGCCGTTGCTGAGGTATTCGCGCTGATGAACTTCCTCGATACGATACTGCTCGGGGATCTCATTTTCGTTAACGAACAGCGCGCTTAGCTGGTCTTGAAAACTCATTTTTTTTATTTTTTTAGTTGTGATAAATCGGACCTTGCTTTCAAGGCTAAACCAAAGAACGGGATTTTAAAATAGATATGCTACTAAATTAGTCAGGTTTTTTGGCGGGAACGATTGCATGATTTCTGTCTGTTCAAGCATGGCGCTTAAAGTGACTTTAGAATCAAACTAAGCTTTGCCAGTCAGGATTTTTCATTTAAATTACATCCCAAACTAAATATCAAATGCTCGTACCTGGCCCTGTCTCATCTATCCCCGGCAAGCATAAACTGGCAGGTCTCGATCATCTCAGGGCTTTTGCTATAACTTACGTTTTGTTGTTCCATTATCAAATGTTCGGGCATCCCGACTGGGTAAACAAGGTAGCTAAGTTTGGGTGGACCGGCGTTGATTTGTTTTTTGTGCTAAGCGGTTACCTAATCGCCGGACAACTGTTCAGCACTATTGCTGATGGAAAGCAAATTTCGATACGGGCATTTTTTATCAAGCGATTTTTTCGGATCATCCCGCCATATCTTGTTGTGGTTGGCGTTTATTACGCATTTCCATTGTTAAGGGAACGCGAACAAATGGCTGCCCTATGGCGATACCTGAGCTTCACCTTAAACTTCGGTTTAGATTTAAGCCATACCGGCACCTTTACGCATGCATGGTCGCTTTGTGTAGAAGAACAGTTTTACGTGATTTTACCGGTGATTCTTTTATTGCTCAAATATTTAAACATCGGCAAAAAAGCAATTTACCTGCTGGTGGCATTGTTTATAGCCGGCTTTTTAATCAGGTATTTTAATTGGAAGTATTTTATCGAACCGAACTTACTGTCAGATGATTTTGTTGCGCTATTCTACAAGGTAATTTATTACCCCACTTATAACCGGTTAGATGCCCTGCTGACAGGTGTCGGTATTGCTGGCTTGTATGCTTTTTATCCGATTGTGAAAGATCGCCTGAACAGGTATAGCAATCTGCTTATGCTAACCGGAATTGCGATACTGATCGGGGCCTATTTTATTTGTACGCCACAGCAGTCTTTCTGTACCGCTATTGTCGGCTATCCGCGATAGATAGTAATCATAGCATCCTTAATTCATGAAGTTTATATGAAGCCGTTAAACCAAGGCGCAATTCCGCCGTCCATAACACAATTTTATTCCCGAAATTCGTTTTAAGATAAATTACAAATCAAGATGAAACGCGTATATAAAAACCTGCCCGGTTTATTGCTTGCCGGTTGCCTGGTTTTAATGATGACAAGCAATGCCGACGCACAACGTGGTCGCGGAGGATTTAGAGGAGGGTTTCGTGGCGGCTTCGGCGGTCCGCGGATAGGTGTAGGTTTTGGCGGTCCGCGCTTTAGCGTGGGTGTTGGCGTTCGCCCGTTTTATGGCGGTGCGTTTATCAATACCTTGCCTTACGGTTACTACCCTTTCTTTTGGGGGCCTGATCAGTATTATTACTACGACGGCCGTTTCTACCGTCCATCAAACGATGGTTACGAAATAGCCGCGCCACCAATAGGCGCAGCCGTACCGCAGTTGCCTGCAAATGCCAACCCAATTACCATAGATGGCGTGCAGTATTACGAACGCCGCGGTGTTTACTTTAAAGAAGGCGTAGACGAAAAAGGCAAAAAAGTGTACGTAGTTGCCGGTAAAGACGGTGTGCTGAACACCGGCGCTAGCGCTGATCCTAACGAAGTTGAACAAGCCGCACCCAAAGTTGGCGACGTAGTTGCCCAGTTGCCCGAAGGTTGCCGCAAGGTAACCCTGAACGGCAAAAAATACTATGTATCGGCAGATGATATTTACTACGAAGAATTTACCGATGCCAACCAAAATACCAGTTACCGCATAGCCAGCATCCCCGAAGCCGAGGAGCCGGTAAAGCAATAAGCTGTTAAGATCTATTTGTAGCTATGATAGGGAATGTGCTGTCAGCATGTTCCCTTTTTTATTTCGCAAGGCCGAAATAATGCCAGGTGTTGCAAAATGCCGCAATTGGGTGTTTTGCGACAGGGGCTATGTTCACGCGTGAACATGAACATGCAGTCGCTTGATAGACAGATCGTTAAGTGTTCACGCAGGTTTCAAGATGATTTTGAAATCGCCGACTTACGACTTTAAACTTACGACTTAAATCTTTCGGACTTCCGGTCTTCCCGACTTTCGGACTTCTTCCCATCTTCCCGTCTTTCCGACTTGCGGACTAAAATGTATCTTTGCCGAATTATGTCGCAGATAGATCATTTTAAAAGATATACCATTACTTCAGCATTGCCTTATGCCAACGGTCCCCTGCATATCGGGCACCTGGCGGGCGCTTACATCCCGGCCGATATTTTTGTGCGCTACCTGCGCCTGAAAAAGAAGGATGTGGTTTACATCTGCGGGTCCGACGAGCATGGCGCAGCCATCACTATCAAAGCTAAAAAAGAAGGCACTACCCCACAGGCCATTATTGATAAATACCACGCGCAGATTAAGCAAAGCTTTGAAGAATTTGGGATAGGTTTTGATATCTATCACCGCACGTCGTCGGCTATCCATCACGATCTTTCGCAGGAGTTTTTCCTGAATTTATACGAGAAAGGGGAGTTTATTGAGAAGTTTTCGGAGCAGTATTACGATGAAGATTTCGACCAGTTTTTGGCCGACCGTTATATTATCGGTACCTGCCCTAACTGCGCCAACCCCAATGCCTACGGCGATCAGTGCGAGCGTTGCGGAACATCGCTGAACCCGACAGATCTGATTAACCCGGTATCGACTCTAAGCGGCAAAACGCCAATATTGAAACCAACCAAACACTGGTTTTTACCTTTAGATAAATACCAGCCATGGCTGGAAGAATGGATTGCTACCAAAGGCAACGAGTGGAAGGTTAATGTGTTTGGCCAGTGTACATCGTGGCTGAAATCGGGCTTGCAACCCCGCGCTATGACCCGTGATTTAGATTGGGGTATTGATGTGCCGCTTGGCGAAGCTAAAGGCAAAAAATTGTACGTTTGGATGGATGCGCCGATAGGCTATATCTCCGCCACCAAACAATGGGCCGAAGATAACGGCAAAGATTGGCAGCTATACTGGAAAAAGCAAGCCGACGAGGCAGACGATGCCTGCCTGCTGCACTTTATAGGTAAGGATAATATCGTGTTCCACTGTATTATTTTCCCATCCATTCTGCATGCCCACGGCGAATATATTTTACCGCAAAACGTGCCGGCTAACGAGTTTTTGAACCTGGAAGGCGATAAGCTTTCAACATCGCGCAACCATGCTGTTTGGCTGCACGAGTATCTGGAAGAATTTCCGGGTAAACAAGATGAACTGCGTTACGTGCTGACCTCCATCTTACCCGAAACCAGCGATAGCGAGTTTACCTGGAAAGATTACCAGGCCCGCGTGAATAATGAGCTGGTGGCCATCCTCGGTAATTTTGTAAACCGGGTGATGATACTGATGCATAAATTCTTCGACGGCAAAATTGTCGGCGGTGCCACTTTAACCGATGCAGGTTTAAATATCGAAGTTGGTAACCTGTACGATGAAATGGAGCGCAGCCTGGATGCTTATAAATTCCGCCAGGGGTTGCAATCGGTGATGGATATGGCCCGTTTGGGTAACCGTTACCTGACCGAAAAAGAGCCATGGAAAAGCATTAAAACCGACGAAGCCGGCGCACGCGAAGCCCTGCATAATTGCCTGGCGCTGATTGCGCACATTGCCTGCGGTTTACAGCCATTTTTGCCAACCACCGCTAAAAAGATCCTGGCCATGTTAAACTGGCCGAAAGATAATATTGCTTTTGATGAAGAAGCGGCTTTCGCTGATGGTCACCAATTAGCGCCGGCCACTTTACTGTTTGAAAAAGTAGAGGATGAAGCCGTAGAAGCACAGGTAGCCAAGTTGCTTGCCAAAAAACAAGCTACCATAACCGAGCCGGCAGCACCCGAATTAGCCCCGGCAAAAGAAGCCATCAATTACGAAAGCTTTGCCACTATGGATATCCGCGTCGGCACCATTTTGACTGCCGAAAAGGTAGCCAAAACCAAAAAGCTGATGAAACTGACTATCGATACCGGCATAGATCAGCGTACCGTAGTATCCGGCATAGCCGAGCACTTTGGACCGGAAAATATCATCGGTCAGCAGGTGAGTATCCTGGTAAACCTGGAGCCGAGAGAGATCAAAGGCATCCTGTCGCAAGGAATGATTCTGATGGCCGAAAACGCCGATGGCAAACTAACCTTCGTATCACCAGGTGAAGGAATGCATAACGGGTCAGTGATCCGGTAGATGTTTAGATATGCAAATGTTTTTGCCTGTATCAACGATAATTTGCACCTTTGCAATCCATACAAGAATTTGCATATCTGCACATACCAGCATTTGCACATTCGTAACCGGTCCCGTAGTTCAACGGATAGAATAGGAGTTTCCTAAACTCTAGATATGAGTTCGATTCTCGTCGGGACCACTTGGAAAGTCGAAAGCCTTCAGATGTTAGTCTGAAGGCTTTCGGCTTTAACGAGGTTGAATATTAATCACAATCCCAGTTACCGCGCATTTTGCCACAGTGACTACATTCAAATACATAGTAAGTAGGATACCACTCTTCAAGTTTCGTTTCATTTTCTGGTAGACTATCATCCCATAAATGATTTAGTTCTTGATCTGTCATACTCATAAAAAGAGCTTTACCGTCGCCATCTTTACTGTTTGAATAAAAATCTTTGGGCTCCCAAGTCCCTTTGTAAATCATAAAATCATCACAATGCGTTAGCCATAATTCCTGTTGCCAAGTTATAATTTGCGGGGTTCTTCTTAACTCTATTAGCCTTTCAGCCGGAATCGACGGCGGGTTCTCCATATTGTGTTTATAAACCTTACTCAAACCATTTTCGTCAAGCATCCCAAATTCGGTGTCGTGCCAAAATTCAAACCTTCCTTCCTTTAAACATGAGTAACATCCAAACTTTCCATCTTTGTCATCGTTGATAAAAACATCAGTAGTGACGTAATCTAATTCAAAGCAATAGTCTGTTTTTCCACAAATTGAGCAGGCCGATTGTTCATCCACAAGGTCACTCATTTCATCAATTGGTCCTTTAAAATATTTGAAGATCATGAGATTCATTTTATGAATTAAAAATAAGAGATGTTTGCGATTATTACTTTAAGCAATAATTATATCTTCCAAACCGCCAGCGTAATACAAATAGGCCATAAAAGAGTTCGGGTTTTGTAGTTTAAAAGCCATCGGCTATCACCCAGATTCGCGGATTGCTTCTATACCGGTTTCATACAGTACTTCACTGCCAATCTTTCATTATTTTTATCTTACCGAATAAAAATATTCCTGCCAAAGGATTACAAAGTGTTAATATCAAAAGAATCATTTTAATAGAAATCGTAACATCGCTTGGTGGAGCTTGATCTGAAATATTCAGATCCATCGCGGCGGGGTAAGGTGGTTTCAAAGCTTATTGCACCTTCAGTAGTGCCGGCTGTTTTAGTGTACTGAAGTTGCGATGTGGTAGCGTCATGGCTTATACCAAGCCGTGTTTTGCTTCCGTTATTCCTTCCAAAAAGGTCAAATATTACCGATACTACAAACGCATCGCTTTGCTGGCCTGTATCACGGTACCAGAAACCAATATTTGCGCTCCTGTATTTAAGTTGTGCACCGGCGCTGAACGAGGTAATACCTGCCTGGTTGGCAAATACAACTGAAGGAATAATAGAAGGCGGATCGTCGAAAGGGTTTAACGGGAGCATGTAACTTGCATAGGCGTTAATCCGCATCGGCAGGTTTGCTGATGTACCTGTAAAAGATTCGTTAGGCTTATTGATGTGTTGTGCCGAGGTGCCGATCATAAAATCGCCTTTAACAAAATTTATTCCGGCCCCCGGATCGAAATAATACTTATTGTTAAACTCCGGATTGGCTGTGGCTGATGGCGAAGTGCCGGGAATGATGCCCTGATCATTTAACTGATCTAAAAACACAAGCTTATCGGCATCAATTTTCCGGTTTGTAAAGCCGGCTTGTAGTCCAAATGATAATACACTGTTATCAAACTCCACGCTATAAGAATATATCCCTGAGACGTTAGTTTTACTGAGATAAGCAGTTCCTTCAGACGACCGGGTAACCATTAAACCAAGTCCGCCGTTTAGCTTCGGCACATTCAGGTCTACCGAAAAAGTATAATAATTAAGCGGACCAGGAAGGTTTGTCCACTGGCTTCTGTAAATAAAGTTCATTCGCAAATCGCCATCAAACTGACCATTTAAAGCGGGGTTTAAATAATTGGGTGCGTTATAAAACTGCGAGTACAAATGATCCTGAGCCAATAGCCGGCCTGATGCACTTATAATTAGCACTAACAGTATAAATCTCCTCATCATAACTATCTTATTAAATGTATGATACCAGTTTTTGATGTCGATCTTCCATCGTTATATTTCATTCCACGCCACTCAGTGCCATCTAAAAAGAATGCAGTGATATCCCATACATATACACCCTGTGGCGCCGGTTTACCCTGCATGTATCCATCCCAACCCTGGCTCGGCGAGCCGTTAACATCCAATTTGCTGGTTTGAAATAACAACTGCCCCCACTTGTTAAATACGCGCAGATTATACGTTTTAAGGCCCGTTGCCCTCACATTGAATGTCTGAAGCTCGCTATTGGCGCTGCCCGGTTCAAAAGCATTAGGAACGTACAAGTATTGCGGAACGCCGGCAATTTTTACCGTTCGTACACTTGTACCTGTGCAACCATCGGCATTGGTTACTGTCAGCGTTACTTTGTAGCTGCCGGTATCCAAATAGGTGTGCGTAGGGTTGATATCTGCCGATGTTTTTCCGTCGCCAAAACTCCAGCTATATTTTACTGCATTGCCGGTGCTAAGGTTTTTAAAATTAAAAGTGTGGTCGGGCACGTTGATCACGCTATCGGGGAAAGCTGCAAAGTTGGCCGCAGGCGGAATTACAACCGTTATGTAGTTAAGTTGTACAGCTTCGTCGCTACAGCCAAAATCGCCATAGGCGGTAAGTTTAACGCTATAGGCAGATGTGTTGGATGTAAACGTATGCGAAGGGTTTTTCAACGTTGAAAATGTACCGTCGCCAAAATCCCATAGGTAGGTTGCTGCATTAACTGATAAGTTTTGGAAAGTAACCACCGCCTGGCTGCACCCTTTTAAATTATTAGCAGTAAATGCGGCTTTAACAGGGTTGGCTATTTGGATGGTGTGTTTTACAGTATCGTAGCAAGTCCCGTTAAAGGCAATCAGCCTTAGCTCGTATATGCCGGGCACTCCGTAATTGTGTACCGGTACACTGCCGCTAACCGCCGCGCTGCCATCTCCAAAATTCCAATTATAGCTTGTAGCGCCGGTTGATGTATTGGTGACCCTTATGGCCAGTAACCCGGTACATGATGTAGAATCCTGTAAAGTAAAATTGGCTTTAGGCTTTGGATAAGTATTGATAACGGCGGTATAAGTATCTTCCCGGCATCCATAAACATTGGCGGCAACCAATTTTAAGGTATAGGTTTGATTAGGCTGTGTTAAAGTTAAATGTACAGGAGTTTTATCGGTAGAAACCAATACGTTATTGATATACCATTTATAGCTATCGGCATAGGTAGATAGGTTTGTAATATTCAGCACAAATGGCGCACAGCTAATATTAGCGCTGGTTGTAAACTGTGCGATAGGTAAAGGGTTAAACTGAATTTTGTGAATAACCGTATCAGGACAGCCAATGGTACTGTAGGCGATAAGTTTAACCTGGAAAATATAAGGTAAGGTGCCTGCAGGGGTATTAAACGTATAATTTAAATCTTGCTGCGCCGAAACGTAAGTGTTGTTTACAAACCATTTGTAAGTGACCAGATCGGTGCCGCCATAAGTAGTGATGTTTTTAAACTTAATGGTAGCATTGTTGCCGCAGATAACACTATCGCCTGGGCTGAATGTGGCCTTCGGTGTCTCGGTCACTTTTACTATCTGCATGGTAGAATCTACGCAGCCGGTTTGGTTATAGGCTTTCATTACTATCCGGTAAATCCCCGGCTTTGTAAACGCATGTTGCGCGGTGTAGCCGGCCGCTGTATTATTGCTGCCTGTTGGGTCTCCAAAATCCCATGATACTGAAGACGCATTTGCCGGAGTGGTATTTACCGAAAGCAGGAACGGTGCGCAATTTAAATTACCGGCATTGGTAGTAAACGTGGCCACAGGAAGCGGCAAAATGGTGATATTATGTACAATTGGTGTGCTGCACGATGCCCCCGCTGCGTTTTGAAGCGCTGTGAGTTTTACCGGGTAGGTCCCGGCAGCAGCGTAGGTGTGTTTAGGGTTAACATCGTTACTGGTTGCACCATCGCCAAAATCCCATATGTAATTAAAGGATGCCGGCGATGGGGTTGTGTTTGTAAAAGAGGCGGCTTCTTTGGCGCAGTATTGCAATTGATCGGCCTTGAAAGCTACAGCAGGTTGCGCCAGCACGGTGATTGTTTTAATAATTGATGCGAAGGAACATCCGTTAGATGCGGTCATTTTTACGTTATATACACCGGGTTTATTGAAGGTATGCACCACAGTTTCGGGGGAGCGGGTGGTGCCTGCCGTTGTACCATCGTTAAAATCATAATTGTAAACGTTGGCGCCTGTGGAGTTATTGAAAAAAGAAACTTCAAAGGGTGCACAGCCGGTTTGGTTGTTGCCGTTAACAACAAGATTGGCCTGCACGCTATTTGGGTAAACTACAATCTTATAAAACGACGAATCTTTTCCGCACTCGTTTTCGGCAGTTAACTTTAAGGTTAAAGTGTCTGTTTTTAAAGTAGTATAGGTGTATTGTATAGCCTGGTTATCGTTAAGAACCCTCCTGTCTCCATTTCCAAAATCGTACGTATACTGGTTAGGTAACCCGCGCGATTGATTGGTGATATTGATTAAAAAAGGCGAGCAGCCAACCGTTTTATCGGGAGTGAATATAGCCTGCGGTGCAGCGCGTACTTTAACCGAATCGGTATAGGTTAATGTACCGCAACTGGTAATAGCTTTTAAGGTGATATAATATGTTGTATCGCGCCCGAAAGCATTAGGTTGAAATGTTACAGCCGAAGGTGTTACCTGTGCGGATGTTTGGCCATTACCGAAGTTCCACAAATACGTAGCGCTGTTAAGGGGGGCCGATGTATTTGTAAAGTTGACCAACAGCGGCCCGCAGCCTTTGGTTTGATCTTTGGTAAATGATGGCGTTACGCTTTTAACGGTCGAGAAGGTTTTTGATACGCTGTTGGTATCGCATCCAAACTTGCTCACCGTTATTAGTTTAATCACAACACTTTGCCCGTCATTTTTAATAATGTATCCCGGAAAAACGCTTCCCGTGCCAATCTGTACCCCGTCGGCCAGCCATTGATAGGTTGCATCCACATCATCGTGGGGTACCGGCGTTATCACTTTTTTAAGATCAAAAGGTACGCAACTGCTCAATACCGAAGCGGTATATTCGGCCTTGGCATTGGGGTTTACTAATATCTTAATTACATTACTTACGCTACCCTCGCTGCCTGCGCATAATCCCGATGAAACAGATCTCCTGAAATAAGTTGGTTCGTTAAGCAAAGGAGGTTGATAGCCGGGTTGAACCGCCGAAATTATATTGGTCCAGGTTATTTGATCTGTGCTCTGCTGCCATTGGTATATATAGGTGCCGTCCCCACCAGTTGGGGTGGCGCCAGTTAAAGGGGCGACAGGTTTATTGATACACACCTGCTGATCGGCCGAGATGGTGTTACCGGCTATGGCAGGTAATTGTATAACATGGATGATGTTACTCTCCAGGTTGCAGGAACCTGATATCACATTACGCCGGATATCGACAGTGCCTGATGGTAAAAAGGTAAGATCTTTGCCGGTTTGGCCGGCAACTACTGTCCACGTTAACTGATCTTTAGTGCTTTCCCAACTATATTGATAATTACCATTCCCCCCGCTTGCCGCCGCACCTGCAATAGTAGCCTGCTGCCCAAAACAAACTGTTATAGTTGATGGGCTGATAGTGTTAATAATAGCCGGATAATCGGTAATGGTTAATGGCGAACTTGTACTGCCGCAGCTGGCACTGGCAATAGACCACACCAAATGATAGGTATTACCCGGCACCAACCCATTAACAGTAGCGTTAAATGTATGCGCATCGGGACTAAAGGTAAGTGTACTGCCGGGGGCCGAATCAGTCCACGTGCCCAAAAACGCGCTGCCCGGATCGTTCCCGTTTAACTGAGTACCGGTTTGGTTGCAAACGTTTATTGCGGTACCGGCATTGGCAGCCACCGCTGTTGAATTAAGGCTTATTCCCACCGTATTGCTAATAACCTCGCACTGTGTATAGCTGCTTACTTTGCGCCGGTAAAAAGTATTTGCGGTGGGCGTAACAGTAAGCACGGCTGATGTTTGGCCGGGAATTGTTGCCCATCCGGTTGTGCCATTTGCCGATGATTCCCATACATACGTATAACTGGCGGTTATTACGCCCGGCACGTCTCCACCGGTAAGGGTTGCGGTACTTAGTGTGACAGGTTGGCCGGGGCAGGTAGCAGTAGCATCGGTTTTTATAACGTTGGTAATATCGCTTAATACATCCAAAGTGATTGTGGCGGTGCTGGTTGCACAACTATTGTTGGTGATAGACCATGTAAACTGATAACGATTCCCTTTTTGTAGCCCCGAAACTATTGCTCCCGGCGAATTAACCGAGCTATAAGTTACCGCCGGGCCCAGCGTAGTTGTCCATGTCCCGATGCCGACAACGGGCGTGTTCCCGGCCAGCGTGTAAGTAACCGCGCAGGTTTTATCGTTGGGGCCTGCGGCTGCCGTGGTTGTTTTAGCATTAATGGTGATATTATACGTTATTGGCTGGCCGTTGCACGATTGGCCGGCATACGTGTAAACCGGAGTAACGCTTACCGTACCGATACGATTTGTAGTGCCTGTGTTAATTGCAGTAAAAGCCGGCACCTGGCTTCCATTGCCGGCTGCCATGCCAATGTTCCCGGTAACAGTCCAGGTATAACTTACCGTGCCGCCCGTTACTACAACCGCATCATTTACAGGGGCAAATGCCGGGACAAGGTCTCCCGCACAATACTGAGCGTCGGGTTTGGGGCTGATGCCTATAGTAGGTAAAATTATGATGCTGAAAGTGGTAGGCACTCCGTTACAGGCGCTGCCGCCAGCAGTATAAATAGGGGTGACGGTTATATTTGATGTAATAGGAGCTTTAGCGTTATTTATCCCCGTAAACGAACTGATATTACCGTTGCCTGATGCGGACAAACCACTTGCAGTATTATCATTAACCCATGCAAAAGTAGTATTGCCGGCAGGGCTGCTGCTAAAGTTAATCGCCGATATGGCTGAACCATTGCAAGCAACTCTATCGGGGATAGGCGACATCGTTGCGGTCGGGTTAACCGTAATGGTTACTACCGACGAAACAGACGAACAGATATTGCTGACCACGCGCCTGCGATAAAACGTAGTAGCCGTAAGCGCGCCGGGTTGGTAATCGTTGCCGCTTGCGCCGTTAATAGCTGTCCAGGTAGTGTTGTTAAGTGAACTTTCCCATTGAAACGTAAATACGCCTGTGCCGCCCACTGGTGTTTGACCCGTTAGCAGCACCGGTGTACCGCCGCCACAAATATTTTGCGATGAACTGATATCAAAATTAGCTAACGAGCCCTGCACCGTTATAACAACTGTATTTGATGTAGTACTGCACGCTGCACTGTTAACAACCCTTCGGTATTGCGTAGTTGATGTTAATGCCCCCGGGCTGTAACTCGCGCTGGTTGCATTTGTGATATTGGCCCAAGTTGTCCCGCCATCGGTTGATCGTTGCCACTGATATGCGAACGTGCCGCTGCCCCCGCTTAATGTTGCTGTTGAAGTAAGCGGCGCCGGAGCAGTGCCCGAACACGTATTTTGGTCGGAGCCAATGGTGTTATTACTTATGGCCGGGTTAACGATAATTGTAATAGTTGTTGCCGGGCTTTCGCATCCTGCGGCATTTGATTGGGTTACATAATAATTGAAGGTGCCTGCGGTTGTTGTTGAAGGTGTGGGCGCTGTTGTTGTTCCACCGGTTAAAGCCGAGTTGGTGTACCAATGCAGGGTGTTTCCTGAAGCCGGTGTTGCGGCTAAAGGGGCCGGAATTTCATTTAAACAGTAGTTGATTAAAGCTGTTGCAGCCGGTGCCACCGGTTTAGGATTTACCACAATGTTAAAGGTGGCAGGTGTACCAGGGCAGCCATTAGCCGTAGGTGTTACCGTAATAGTTGCCGTTGAAGTAGTTACCCCGGTATTTTTGACGGTAAAATTAGGGATACTACCGCCAGTGCCCGATGATGATAAGCCAATAGCAGTATTGTTATTGGTCCAGCTATAGGTAGTTCCGGCTATGTTACTGGTAAACGTAAGTACACCCGATGGATCGCCATTACATAAATTCAGCGATGCAGGGACGGTGGCAACAGGTAATGAGGTAACGACTAATGGTTTGGTAACAGTTGTTGTACCGCATTCGTTAGTAACGGCCAGCGTTAATGTGTAATTTCCGGCTGTAGGATAAGTAATGGTTCCCGGATTAGCCGAGGTTGATGCAGAGGGGTTACCGCCTGGAAACGTCCATTGGTAAGTAGTGACCCCGGTGGAGGTTACCGGCGAGGTTGGTGACAATGTTCCGCCCTCACAAATATTTGCGGTAGCATTTATCGCGCCTACTGTTGGCTTAACCGTCACAGTTATAGTTTTAGCGGCCGGGTTTGAAATGCATTCCCCATTTGAACTCGTGGTTGTAAGGCTTAAGGAAAAGGTTCCTGCACTGGCGAACAATAGTTCGGGGTTAGCTGACGTAGCCATAGTGCCATTTGCAAAAGTAACACCCGTACTTGGTGAAACGGTCCAACGGTAGGTGTTGACGCCACAAAGAGGCGCGGGTGATGTATTAGTTGTTTTAACGGATAGCGGACCGCACCCACCGCTTACATCGGTAGTAAAAGATGCAATTGGGGTAGGATTGATACATACCGTTTGCGTAATTTCATCATTGCCGCAGAAAGTGCTGCCCGACCGCAGCCGGATTGTATACGTGCCTGGGCTCGTAAAAAGTACAGGTAGGTTGACTATACCGGTTTTCCATAAGTCCGCATTAGGATTCCCCGATAGATCATCCCCCAGATTATTCTTACTCGCTGTCCATCCCGTGGCTGGTGAAATACTCCAAACAAATTTACCCGGCTGGCAGCCTTCATTATTCACTTCATTGCTCAAACCTGTATTTGTGACCGTTATAGTGTTGCCAACACAAGTGGATGTTTTTGTTGCAATGAATGCAGCTTTCGGCTTGTCCGAAACATAAATGGCAGATACTAATGCTAAAGTACTTTTACAAGGATTACTGGCAACAATCGTGGCCGAAAATGAGTTATCATAACCTTGACTCGTAACGCCGCATGATGATTTGAAAAAGTAATGTATAATGGTGTCCGGTGCTGTGGTGTACGTTTTTGCAGGTGTCCCGTCATTAAAAGTTACCGTATAGATTGTGCCTGGTGGGTTGTTCTCTGTTCCGGTTACCGGAAACGTCAATGAGGAGCCGGTACATATAGAGGTATTTCCTGGATTGCCGAGCCCTACTCCCGGATTACTGCCAATGAAAACGTTATAGTTAGTGGTGTCTTTGCAGCCATTACTTCCCGTTACGATATATGACATTTTATAAGTACCTACCACATAAGTATGAGTGGTACTCTCCCAAGATGCTGTTTGAACGAAGTCTCCACCTCCATCACCCCAAATTATGCGGTATCCTGTGTTTGTTGCTTTAGTAGAAGATTGATTTCCAAATGTGAGCATCCCCGGAGCATTACTACAGCTAACAAAGTACTGCAGACCGTTATATGGCTTGGTGGAACCAGTTAACTCTGTCCCGGGGCGTTGCTGAATGGTGACGCTCCCTGAAGTAGTGACGCTACAACCAGTGTTATTAGTGACGGTAAGTTTTATCGTAAAAGATTGAGTCCCCGTGCCCGGGTTGCCAATAAATTTATGGTTAGGATTTGAAACAGTCGAAGTATTACTACTTCCCGAATTAGGATCACCAAAGTCCCATAGGTAAGTTATACCGTTTCCTGTAGCCGTACTGGTGAATTGAATGGGTGTGGATGCACACTGTCCGTCCGGTGTATGGATAAAGCTGGCTGTTGGCGCTACAAAAGCAGCGATATCAACAGCGGTGTAAGTAACAGGCACATTAGCGGTGGTAACTGTTACATTGTAGCTGCCGGCAGTATTGGCCGTATAATTAACCGAATTAGCGCCAGGAATGTTAGCACCATCTCTTGTCCACTGGTAGGTATCACCCCCTGGACTTGCGATTAAAATTACATTCCCTCCGGGGCAAAATCCAAACAGCCCGGTGTTTGTAGTTATAGTATTGGCAAAATGTTTAGCTTGCTTTGCGCGTGAGGTGTTCGATCTTTTTTTCGAACCCGATTCTTTGCTTAATCCATGCTTTTCGGGTACGATAGCTTTACTCATCGCAGGTGATAAGAAAAAAATAATCGCCAGTAAACAGCCACGTAAAATTTTACCCATTTATGTAAGTATTGTAATAAGTTCAGGATCGATAGCAGGTACTTGGGCAAGCTCCTACTGTGCCTCTAATATTACCAATTTATTTTACTTATGGCTTATTTGTTTTGTAAAGGGCTGTTATTTATTTGCGTAGCATTGGGATAATCATGCTGGGTGTTTTTTGTCGAATCACTGATTTGATTATTCGATAATAATAAGGGTTGGTCACTTAAAAAATCAAAAGCCTTTTTATGATTCATCGCCAATTCAAAAAACTTTTAATTTTAGGGCCTAAAAATTAAGTGGATTTTTATGGTTGAAAATGAGGTGATTCTCAAACGCGCGAAACGGAGCAGGTTAACGCCGGGTGTTCAAAACTATCACTTCCTGTCCCGTAAGTATGGTATAGAATTACTGGCCGATGTTGGCCGGATTGAATCTTTACCCAATTTTATCACCGATGATACCCCGCATCAGCTCAGTTTTTATGAGATAGCCATAGATGATCTGCTGCTTTACCGTTTCCAATTTTTTCACCAATACTCGCGCCCTACCAGTTTCGAAATGACCGGCGGGCAATTAGCTGAAGCCGCAGCGCTGGTACAAACTATCGAAAGGGAATATCAGCATCTTCAAAACGATAGCGGCCATTTGATCAGGGCCATACTATACCAACTGTTGGTGGTATTGAACCGGTATTATGCCAACAGCTATCAGATACAGGCCGATACCTTTGTGCATCCCAATTTTTTCCGGTTCCGCTCACAATTGGAAAATGATTTTAAAATCAATCACCGCGTGGTCGATTACGTGCAGAAGTTGAAGACCAGCGCCGTGCATCTGAATAAGGTTTGCAAACAGCACAGCGGTTTTTCGGCCCAGCAAATGATCCATCATAAACTAATATCCGAGATAAAAAGACAGTTGCAAAATAACCGCCCCGTTAAGGAGATCGTCTACGAGTTTAATTTTTCCGACCCATCCAATTTCAATCGCTTTTTTAAAAATCAGACGGGCACCACCGCCCAACAATATCGCGATGCGCTGTAAATGACCAGCTTGTTTGCAAAATGACCTTTTTACCGCCGCGCGCACCTGTAGTTTTGCCTCAAATTACAAGTATGATCAAAAAGATATTCATCCTGTTATTGATGGTGGTGCCGTCGGTAACAAGCATAGCCCAGCAAATTCATGTAAATGTTAAAACCGGTGACGATACCAACACCGGCACCTTAGCCCAGCCTTTAAAAACTTTAGCCGAAGCTGCCCATAGGGTAAATGCAGAAACCAACGCAATCCCGGCAACGGTTTTTATTGCCGAAGGTGTTTATCCGTTAAACGAAACAGTACTGTTCAATAACAATAAATTCACGCTTCAAAACAGGCTGATAATCAGGGCTGAGGTGCTGCCCGATGATGCCGATTGGACACCGCAGCGCATGCCGGTTATCACCAGCGTAATTCCCGGAGTGGCGGTGCCTAAAGATGGGGAGCAAGCTATCGGGCTTCAAATAGAAGTAAACCATGCCAGTATCGAAGGTTTGCGCTTTACCGGGAGCCCGGCTTATTATTATATAGACGGTAAGCAAAACAGACGGTATTACCCGGTTTGGCGTGGCGGTAAAACGCTGGATGATCTGCTGGTATCGCAATGCGTATTCATTGGCGATCCTGATATCATGCCCATACGTGTAGCCGTAATTGCCAACGGACATGGCCTGGTGGTTGATCATTGTGTGTTTTACAACTGCCAAAACAGCATTGTATTTTGGGCGGCCGAGGGCGGGACAAGCTACCATAATGCTATGCGCTATTGCCTGGTATACAGCGGCAACTACAGCGGTGTGTGGACTACAGACAATACCGGCGACGACTTTGATTTTCATAACAACATTATTGCCAACGGTCGCAGCGCATGGGTTACCGATAAGGGCACACGGCACTACAAAGCATCTAACAGTATTTTTGCCAATAATAATTACGTAATGCGGTACGGAAATGATACCAACATAGCGGATGCCGAGGCTGGTAATGATTTATTAAAAACAACAGATGTGAAGCTTAGCGGTAACATAGAAATTGAAAAAGATCAGGGTAAGAATAATTACCTGCAACTAAAAACAGGGTCATTAGGGTTTGATTTGCACGCGGGCTTATTTAAAAAATAAGATAAGAAAGAGTGAGTTAAGGCCTTCGGATGAAAATCTGAAGGCTTTTTTAGCTGATAACAAAAGGCAATGCACAAAACACTATTCAATCTCAATCACCAAATTGCTCCAGCCCTGGCTTAGTCCTTTTTTTGTTTTCTTTTTACGTTCCAGCATGGCTTTTTTAACCCTAATAGCGTACGACCAGCAGGTACTTTGCCTGATGTTTAATTTATCCGACAGCTGATGTGATGAGATGGTTCCCTTGCTGGTATACATCAGGTAAACCAGGTAAAACGCCTTGTTGATCGGGATGCGGTTATTATGAAAGATGGTTTTTTGCAGGGCCGATTCCTCATACGCGCACTTGGTACAGCGACGACTGTAAGGCATGCGCCCGCCACAATAGGTAGTATTAGCACAACGCGAGCAATTATACCCATTGGCCCATTTTAATTCGGACAGGAACTTATAGCAGGTCTCCTGGTCGGGATACTTGGCGCTGAATTCCTCAAAGCTTAGTTCGGTAGATAGGGCCCTGTCGTTAGTTACCTTCTCTATATTGGTTTTCAGCTGGATATTATCTTTTTCCAGCAGCAGATTCATGCGGTAAATCTCTGCAGCCTGATGTTCCAGTTGTTCGTTTTTGGCTAAAAGTTCTTCGTTCTGCTCCTCAATAATGTGCGATTGCTTAACCAGCTCGTCCGATTTATGAATCACCTCTGCGGTGCGGATCTGTACCTGCTTTTCCAGGTCGCGGTTCAGCGAGTCTTTCAAATCTACGTTAATAGCCATCTGGGCGATGATCTCTTCCTGCGCCTCGTCTTTTTCCTTACGCAGCAGCCGCACCTGGTCGCCTATGGAGAAAGCCAGGAATACCATTTCGAGCACGAAAGAGATACTTAAACTATAATGCCCAATTACCCGGTTAACCGGCCCGATATTCAAGCCCAATACCAATGCTGCCTTTATAGAAAAGCCGATGAATAAAAAAGTATAGCCCAACACAAAAAAACGGGCAGGTTTAAACCCTTGTTTCCAAACCACAATACCCGTACAATAGGCAATGGCCAGCGTAATAGAATCTATGTATTTATAAATGAATAAACCCTTGTTAAAAAAGAAGCAGTACAAGAAGTAGATAGTACGTAATACCAGCACACCTTGTATTAAATAGAACAGCCCTTTGGCCCTGGTTTTTACCTGCAAAAGCTCTTTGGTAAACTCAAGGGCAAAGGCGCTGAGCAAAAATAGCGCTATACCGTAAGCGTACTCGTTCCACTGCGGCGATGATGGCCAGATGTACTGGAAAGCGATACCATCTACACACATCTCGTAAAGCCCCACACTTAGTATATACAACACATAGTACAGATACTGCATGCGCTTAACCGCCATAAACATCAGCAGGTTATGGAAACAGAAAATGAGGATCATGCCGTAAAACAGGCCATAGGTCAGATACTCGGTTAGGGCGTAATGGATAAAATAATCTATCGTACGGTAAACGATAATTACGTTGACGGTCTCGACCGATTTAACTCTGAAATAAAAAGTGTACTCGCCCGGCTTAGGGTCGGGGATGTTGAATTCAAAATTTTTATGCCTGTACAGGCGATGGACGAAAGTAAAACGCGTGCCGGCCTTCATCTCGGTATAATGGCCGGTACTATCGGGAATGTAAGCGGTAATATCGTTAGTGGTCTGATCAAAAAACTCAATAAGGCACTTTTTATGATGCATGCTTTGATTGAATTTTATTTTAACCTTATACCAATACCACAACTTCAGATTATGGTTTTGCGGGTAAAAATCGGGGTTGTTTTTAAAGTTTTTATCCCCTTCGGGCGATGTGATCTGCGCAAGGGTTAGTGTTCCTTTACTATCTGCCTGCCATTTAATTTCATTGCCACCAAATAAATGCTCAAACACGGCGGTATCAACCTGCAACGTTTTTTGTGCAAGCAATAATTGAGGCAACGCCAAAAGCAGGGCAACAAAAGTTAACCTTTTTAAATAAATAGTAAATATCACCGTGGGGCGGGGTTTATAATTAAAAGCTAAACTAACCATTATTTGCAAAAAGTGAATGAGATTTAACCGTATTACGATAAATTTTTAATACGGTTATATCACGATGAATTTATAGCCGAAGCAGTGGTTTTTGTTCCTGAAAATCATTGCGCTTAATCCGTATCAATATCTGTTATAACTAATTAATAATCAGCAATATATGAATATTTAACTTGTTTTTTCGATTGTTTTTTTAATAGTTTTGCCGGTATCCAATTATATCCAAAACATGATGAGAAAAAATAATCTGCCCGGCGGGCGACTGATGTTGTTTTTGCTGTTGCCTGCCTTAGGCGTTCATGCACAGCAAGTTAAGCCTGTGAAAAGTGCCGATGTGTATGTAACAGCCCAAAACACCAGCCACCGGTTGGGCAGAACCGAAACGGTAAGGTTTATTGATAAACCCCAACCGCTCGAAACCGAGATTTCCATATTTATAGATCCTGCAAAAAAGTTCCAAAGCATGGTTGGCATAGGCGGTGCGTTAACAGATGCATCAGCTGAAACCTTTTATAAACTACCTAAGGAGGCCCAACAGGAATTACTAAAGGCTTATTATGATACTAAACAGGGAATCGGCTATACACTGGGCCGTACCAACATACAGAGTTGCGATTTTAGCAGTGATACTTATAGCTATGTTGCAGATAAAGATGTATCGCTTAAAAGCTTCAATATCAGTCACGATTTAAAATATAAAGTCCCTTTTATAAAGGAAGCCATGAGGGCCGCGGGTGGTAAATTAACCATGTTTGCCAGCCCGTGGAGCCCGCCTGCGTGGATGAAAACCAATAACGATATGCTGCACGGCGGCAAGCTAAAGCCCGAATATGGCAACGCATGGGCCAATATGTATGTGAAGTTTATAGCCGATTATAAAAAGCAAAATATTCCTATCTGGGGCGTCAGCGTGCAAAATGAACCTATGGCTACGCAAAAATGGGAATCGTGCGTGTTTAGCGCTGATGATGAGCGGCTGTTTGTGAAAAACCATTTAGGTCCGGTCTTTCACGCGAACGGTTTGGCAGGGACAAAGATCATTGCCTGGGATCATAACCGTGATATGGTTTATCAGCAAGCCAGTACCATTTTAGAGGATAAGGATGCCGCTAAATACATTTGGGGCATTGGCTACCACTGGTACGAAACCTGGACCGGCAGCGGTATGGGTTTTGAGAATGTTAAACGGGTAAATGAGGCCTTCCCAAACACCCATCTGATGTTTACTGAAGGCTGTATCGAAAAGTTTGATTTTAAGCGCCTTGACGACTGGGCCTTGGGCGAACGCTACGGTTATTCCATGATTAATGACTTTAACGCAGGCACCTGCGCGTGGACGGATTGGAACGTGCTGCTGGATGAAACCGGTGGCCCAAATCACGTAGGAAATTTTTGCTTTTCGCCCATTATTGGCGATACCCGTACCGGTAAACTCATCTATACCAACATTTACTACTACTTGGGCCATTTTGCAAGGTTTGTAAAGCCCGGCGCACGCCGTGTAGCAGCATCAGCCAGCAGGGATAAATTAAGCACTACAGCCTTTGTAAATGCCGATGGTAAACTGGTAGTAATTGTAATGAATGCGAGTAATGATAAAGTGCCTTACTTACTATGGATAAAGGGCAAAGCGGCGCCTGTAACAAGCCTGCCACACTCAATTGCCACACTTATTGTTAATTCCTAAACATCAGGGCGTTGATGATTTCAGTCGAAAAAAAAGAACATAGTGTACTGAAATCGCGTAAGCAAGAAGGATAAATCAGTGCTGATTTTGATATAAACCGATGCTTTTTACCGCTAAAATAGCTTAAAAAGCAAATTATTTTAAATGCGATTTAACCGTATCGTAGCAAGTTCGTTACAAAATGAAAAACATTCGTAATTGCATCATTTACAGCATAAGCAGCGATTTTTTGTTACGTGCATCAAGCGTATTAAAATCAATGTAAAATATTAATTATCAAGCATTTATGAATTATTTTTCTTGCTTTGTATTTGGTGTTTCTATAATTTTGACAACGTTAAACGGGCTGATGCCAATTTTTGCCCGTTTAATTTTTAACCAATTAATCTTTATTTATTAACCTTTTTACCCAATTAAACAGCCTATGGTTAAATGCACGTACACGTACATTTTTATGCAGCAGACCAACTGCATTTTTAAACCTTAGAACCCCACAAACTATTAAATCTTATGAGAAAAAAAATTACTTTGTTACTCTTCTTGCTCGTAGCCGGATTTACACTCGCAATGGCTCAATCCACCGTAAAAGGTAAAGTGACCGATGCCAGCGGCCAGGGTTTACCTGGTGTTACCGTAAAAGCCGACGCTACAACCTCAACCGCCACCGATGCCGTTGGTAACTACAGCATTAATGTATCAGGCAGCGGTTCGTTAACATTTTCATTTATCGGCTACACTACTAAAACAGAAAATGTGGCCAATCGTACAACAATAAACGTTTCGCTGGCCGAAGCCCAAAGCAACCTTAACGAGATTGTGGTTGTAGGTTACGGTACGCAAAAAAAGAGCGTAGTTACAGGCGCCATTTCAGGTGTTAGGGCATCCGAGCTCGAAAACCAACCGGTAACCCGTATCGAGCAATCTTTGCAGGGCCGTACTTCGGGTTTAACTATTGCAGCTACTTCAGGTCAGCCGGGCGCTGCCTCAACCGTGCGCTTAAGGGGTTTTACCTCTTTCGGTAACGGTAAAAACGAGCCGCTTTGGGTAATTGACGGGGTTGTAATTGATAACGGCGGTATCGGTTTCCTTAATCAGGATGATATCGAATCGATAGAGGTATTGAAAGATGCTGCATCGGCCGCAATTTACGGTACACGTGCTGCAGCGGGTGTAATCCTGATCACTACCAAAAAAGGTAAAGCCGGCACGATGCGGGTTAACTACAGCGGTTTTTACGGCACGCAGGCCCCTGCTAAAAAGCTGGATCTGTTAAATGCCTCTCAATACGCAACATTGCGCAACCAGGCTTTCGTGCTTTCACCGGATTATATCTCTAAAGTAGTAAAGCCAGCCCTGCCGTTTGCTGATCCTGCATCTTTAGGCGTGGGTACCGACTGGCAATCGTTAGTGTTTGATAATAACGCTAAGAAACAACAGCACGAGTTTAGTGTGAGCGGTGGTACTGATAAGGCTTCATACTTTACCTCTTTCGGTTATACCGATATTAGGGGTATTGTTGCGCCAACCATCTCTAAATTTAACAGGGCTAACATCCGTATCAACACCAGCTTTAAACCTGTAAAATGGATTAGCTTTGGTGAAAACTTAGGTTACAGCCACGGTGTAAGCAGCGGCGTAGGCGAAACCAACCGCGAGTTTGGCGGTATCCTTAACTCAGCCATCAACCTTGATCCAACTACTCCGGCTATCGTAACTGATCCGGTAGGACAAGCTAAATATTTACCTTCAACAGATGCGCAAAAATTAGCGGCTACCAAAAATCCTGATGGTTACTACTATGGCATCTCGCCTTTAGTAGCTCAGGAGATTAAAAATCCGCTGGCTGCTATCCAGAACAGGTTGGGCAATTTCTCGTGGGATCATAACTTTGTAGGCAACGCGTTTGCCGATCTGGAACCGATTAAAGGTTTACGCATCCATTCATCGTTAGGTACCAAGCTGGCTTTTTACGGTAGCGATGCGTTTACCCCGGTAACTTTTTACAACTCTTCATCGGGTATCGGTCAATCGCAATTCTCGCGTACCGAAAACTATGTAATCAACTGGAACATCGAGAACACCGTATCTTACAACCGTAAATTCGCTAAACACGATGTTACTTTATTGGTTGGCCAGGGCGAGTATAAAGACAACAACCCTTACGGCGTAACTGTTAACTACTTAAACATCCCGGCAACTACGTTTGATCAGGCTTCATTCCGTTTTAACGCTTTGGCGGCTAACCGTACGGCCTCAGGTTCAGATGGTACCGATCACCGCATCAACTCGTTGTTCTCACGTGTTCAGTACAATTACGATGAGCGATACCTGTTCACCGCATTGATCCGTCGCGATGGTTCATCAAGGTTTGGTAATAACAACAAATTTGGTTACTTCCCATCTGCATCAGTAGGTTGGGTGCCAACATCTGAAGCGTTTTTCCCTAAAAGCAATGTGCTTAACTTCCTGAAAATCCGCGGTAGCTACGGTATTACCGGTAACGACGGTATCGGCGATTTCTCTTTCGTGCCATTGGTGGTAGCAGGCGGTCAGCGTAACTACACCTTCGGTTCAACTACCGAAACGATTAACATTGGTTACAGCCCGGGCGCACCATCAAACCCTGATTTGAAATGGGAGCAAACCAGCCAGTTAGATTTAGGTTTTGATGCTACATTGTTCAATAACCTGTCGTTAACTGTTGATGTTTACAACAAAAAAACCAGCGGTATCCTTCAAAATCCGCCAATTCCAAGCTATGCCGGTTATGGTAGCTTCGCGCAAAACGTTGCGGATATCGAAAACCGCGGTATAGAGTTTGAACTGGGCTACAAAAAACGCATAGGCGATGTTGCTTTTGGTTTGAACTATAACATGTCATTCTATCAAAACAAGGTGACTAAGTTACTTCCGGGTAATGCGTTCCTTGAGGATAATAGCGCAACCTTCCAAAACTTAGGTAACATTACCCGCACAGGCTTAGGCTTGCCTTACCAACAGTTTTTCGGTTACCAAACAGCCGGTATTTTCCAAAGCCAGGCCGAAGTTGACAGCTACGTAGGCGCCGATGGCGTTACCAAATTGCAACCTACTGCTAAACCAGGCGATTTGAAATTTGCCAATGTAACTAACGATAACATTATTGATGGTAATGACCGTGTTTACTTAGGCAACCCTAACCCAACGGTTAGCTATGGTGTTACCCTGAATTTAGGTTACAAAAACTTTGATTTCACTGCCTTCGGTAGCGGATCGGGCGGTAACCAGATTTTCCAGGGCTTACGCAGGCTGGATATCAACAACGCCAACTATCAAACCAAATATCTGAACGTATGGTCGCCAACCAACACTGGCGCAACCTTACCACGGATAGCTGATGGTGACCTTAACGGTAACTACAATAAATTAACCAGCTTATACTTAGAGAGTGGTAACTACTTCAGGTTACGTACCATCCAAATTGGTTATTCGTTGCCTAAAAGCATCATCAGCAAATGGGGTATGCAAAAACTGCGCTTTTATGTGTTGAGCGAGAACTTATTTACCCTGACTAAATACAGCGGGTACGATCCGGAGATTGGTGTAAGCGGTGATTCAGGCGGTGGCGCTCAGTACGGTATCGACCGTGGTGTGTACCCTCAGGCCCGCTCATTCCTGGTAGGCTTAAATGTTGGATTTTAACTAAGACAAAAATATTCAGATTATGAAAAAAAGACTTTTATACTTAGCAGCCTGCGCCATAGTGGCGCAGCTGCTGGCATCGTGCAAGAAAGAGCTTGATGTTAACACGCAGGAACGGATCACTATTGACAATTACTACAAAACACCGGCCGATGCTTTTGCAGCCCTGGTTTCTGTTTACGACAGATTTGGCGCCCAGGCAGGCGGTTTGTATGACAAGGCGGCCATTATGGACGTAGCCGGCGACGATCAGTTAGCTGGTGGCGGTGGCCCGTCGGATATTAACGATCTGCAGGTTACCGAGAAATTTACGCTAAATGCAAGCACCGGCCCGCAAGGCTTTTTGTGGAGCAGAGGTTACGGCGGTATCTATCGTGCAAACGTATTGCTGGCAAAAATCAACGATATCCCGATGGATGCCACTTTGAAAGCACGTTACATTGCCGAAACCAAAACCATGCGTGCAGCGTTTTATTTCGACCTGGTAACCTTCTTTAAAAACGTACCTATCATTGAAGGTACGGTTGATCCGAAAGACCTGTACAACGTAACCCAGGTCGCGCCTGCAGCAGTGTATGCTTACGTTGAAAAGGACTTAAATGATGCTATCCCTAACCTGCCAAACACTGTACCGGCAGCTAACGAGGGTGGCCGTTTAACCAAAGGCGGTGCACAGGCATTATTAGGTAAGGTATTATTATACGAAAAGAAATGGCAGGCCGCTGCCGATCAGTTTGCTACCGTTAACGGTACAACTCCGGGCGGTGCAGCTTCTGTTTATGGCTATAAGCTGTTAACTAACTATAACGATCTGTGGAAAACATCGAACAAGTTTAACTCAGAATCTGTAATTGAATTTGTACACAGCTCAAACTCAAACGGTAACTGGAATGATGCCGGTGCCAGCGAAGGTAACCTGTTAAGCATTATTACCGGTCCGCGTAGCTACTCGGCCCTGAATGCGCAAGCGCCTGATTATTTTTCGGGCTATAGCTTCCTGGTAGTTACCAAAGCCGCTTACGATTTTATTCACTTCGATCCACGGTCTGGTGCAACTGTAGCCAATTTGGATAGTATGGTAACAGCCGGTGCTGCCAAATATTCGGCAGGATACAATAACACCGGTTTCTTTTTTAATAAATTCATTGGTCGTGTTTCCAACAAGTCTCCGGCCGGTACCACTGCCGAGTTAAACTTCGGTCAGGATGAGTACGAGATCCGTTTGGCGGATACCTACCTGATGGAAGCCGAAGCGTTATTAAACGCAGGTGTTTCTGTAGCGCCGGGTACAAGAGGCTACATTTTGCTAAATGCAGTAAGAGCTCGCGTAGGTTTAGCGCCGGTAGCTGTTACGCAAGATAACATCGAAAAAGAAAGACGATTGGAACTGATGGGCGAAGGCCAGCGTTTCCCCGATTTAGTACGTTGGGGTAAAGCGGCCAGCGTTTTAGCTTATAAAAACTTTACGGCAGGCCGTAACGAGATATTCCCTATACCACAAAGCGAATTGAACAATACTAAAATTGAACAAAGCAAGGAATGGGGTGGTACTAAGTAATTAGTACTTTTAGGCAGGGCATAGTAAAGGGTGTCCTGCCTTTTTTTTAACCAATTATGAAGGGTAAAGCCAGAACCATATTTGTATTTGCCGCCACATCGGCTTTTATCTTGTTGGTGTTTTTTTCGCATTGTACCTCATTCTCCAGCAGCAATGCCAAAGCTGATGTTAGAGGCAGCGCCTATGCGGACCCTAACACCTGCGTAAACTGCCATAAAGATATTGCCAGTAACTATGCACACACCGCGCATTTCAATACCTCGAAACCAATTACCGGCGATAAGCTCCAGGCCGATATTGTGGCCGACAGCAACACCTACGCCTTTAACGATAGTGTTAAAATCAGGATAGAGAAAAAGCAGGGCGGCTTGTATCAAACTGTTTATTTTAAAGATAAAAAGGTACGGTCGGAGAAGTTTGACCTGGCATTTGGCTCAGGTGGTAAAGCGCAAACCTTTGCTTATTGGCGTGGCGACAGGCTACTGCAATTGCCGTTATCTTACTTTAAAGAAGTGCACAACTGGACTAATAGTCCCGGTTTTCCAAACAATGCGGCGTATTACGATAGATCTATCATTAGCCGTTGTTTTGAATGCCACGGCTCTTTTGCCCAAAAGCATTTTGTAAAAACCGGCGCTGTTTCTGTTACGCAGGAATATGCTAAAGATTCGGTTTTGTATGGGATAGATTGCCAGCGATGCCATGGTCCGGCCGCCCAGCATGTGCAGTTTCAAACAGAGAACCCCGAGGTTAAACAGGCCAAATTTATAGCATCGTACAGAAGCTTAAACCGCCAGCAAAAAATTGACATGTGCGGGGTATGCCATTCGGGTAACGATAAGGAGCCGCAGCGCTCGCTGTTTGACTTTAAACCGGGCGATGAACTTGCCGCGTTTTTCGATCCGTTTGGAATGCGTAGAACCACGCCCGATGTGCACGGTAACCAAGCGGGATTATTGTATCAAAGTAAATGTATGAGCAACCAGAGCCTTACCTGCACCAGTTGCCACGATACGCATGTAAAAGAAACCGGCAACCTAATTTCGTACGCGCAAAAGTGTATGAATTGCCATAGCGAGGATAAACACAACTTTTGCAAAATGGCGCCGCAGTTGGGTGCAGCTATTAATAATAAATGTATCGATTGCCATATGCCGGCCATGCCATCGCAACTCATCAGTTATAAAGCAGCTGGGCAAAAACAAAATTCAAGGTATTATCTGCACACCCATCGCATTGCAGTTTATCCTGAAAAGGCAAAAGAAATTGTGGCTTACATCAATAATATTTCATCCGCGAAAGCGAACTAATTCACATTTACTTATGAATTACTTAAAAACCATAGCGGGCCAATGTTTCCGCTCTGTCAGCCTAAAATATGGCGTGATATCCGGCGTACTAATATTGTGTTCGATAGCAGCCAGCGCCCAAAAAAAAGGCGAGGTATGGCTTACCAATAACGATAAATCTGCTTTGTTTGCCAGACAGACCCAACCGCTTGCGTTTGCTAAAACCGCAGCTAAAGATTCAGTAATTGAGGTAAGCGATAAGCAAAGCTACCAAACAATTGATGGCTTTGGTTTTTGCCTGACCGGCGGCAGCGCGCAGTTATTAATTAAAATGAACCCTGCTAAACGGGCGGCTTTGTTAAAGGAACTTTTTGCCTGGAATGATAATAATATCGGCATCAGTTACTTGCGTTTAACAGTAGGCGCATCCGACCTTAACGAGTCTGTTTTCTCGTACGATGACATCCCGAAAGGGGAGGCTGATATGGACTTAGCTCAGTTTAATTTAGGTCCGGATAAAAAGGATATAATACCGGTGATGAAGGAAATTTTAAAGATTAACCCGAAGATCAAGATCCTGGCGTCGCCATGGTCGGCCCCGGTTTGGATGAAGGATAATGGCGATACGCGCGACGGTAGTTTAAAGCCGGAATATTTTGATGTTTACGCACGTTACCTGGTAAAATACGTGCAAAGTATGAAAGCCAACGGTATTGATATTGATGCCATGACCGTACAAAACGAACCCCTGCACCCCGGCAATAACCCCAGCATGCTGATGCTGGCGGCAGATCAGGGTAGTTTTGTAAAGACAAGTTTAGGGCCGACTTTCGAAAAAGCGGGATTAAAAACCAAGATCATTATTTACGATCATAACTGCGATAAGCCCGAATACCCGATCTCTATTTTAAATGATCCTGAGGCTAAGAAATATATCGATGGCTCAGCTTTCCATTTTTACGCCGGTAAAATTGAAGCGCTTAGCCTGGTACATGATGCGCATCCGGATAAGGCGCTGTACTTTACAGAGCAATGGATGGGGGCTCCTGGCAATTTCAGGCGCGATTTTTCGCAGCATATTACCAAACTTACCATTGGCGCCACCCGTAACTGGAGCCGTAACGTAATTGAATGGAACCTGGCCGCCGACCCAAACAATAAACCGCATACCGACAGGGGAGGGTGCGACAGATGTTTAGGCGGGGTAACTATTTATAAAGATAGCGTAACACGTAACCCGGCCTATTATGTAGTAGCACACGCCGCCAAATTTGTAAGGCCCGGGTCGATACGTATTGCATCGAATTTGCTTTCGGCTTTACCAAACGTAGCTTTTAAAACGCCTGATAATAAATACGTGTTGATTGTGATTAACAGCAGCCCCAATGCCCAGCAGTTTAATATTGGGTTTAAGGGAAGCAACGCTACTGCAAAGTTAAACAGCGGTTCGGTAGGGACGTATGTGTGGCAGTAGATAGAAGATTAAAAATAGGCGCTTTTATTAAATAAAAAAACGGCTCTCCACAATAAGGAGAGCCGTTTAGTTTTGGATCTATTTGAAATTAATTAGGCGCCTTTTTTCACTAAAGCATACTCCAATTTCGGGTAACCGCGGGTACCGCCATCTTGCGTGGTAAAGCTGTTGAACTTTACTTTATATACGTTGCCTGCCGAATCTTTAATCACATAAAAACGATCTGTTTTTACGCCGATGGTACCGGTAGTTGCACGCCAGTTACTGCTAATGGTGTTACGGCTGCTGCTGAAAGTGGTGGTAGCAATATTGCTTTCGCCGTAGCCCGCGTAAGTTACGGTGCTGGTTAACACCTCGGCCGATTGGGTGCCGCCTAAGTAGTTGGTGAAGATCAGGTCAGAGAAACCATATGGGGTTGTCCCGGTGAAGTAGATGCTGTAACCCCAGTAAAAATCCCAACGATCTTTAGCAGGCTCGACCGGTACCAAAGTCCCGCTGTCAAAATTGATAAAGCTGTAATTGTTAGCCGTGTTTTTGGTAATAGTTACGGTTTTGAAAGTAGTTTCGCCCAGTTTGGCGTATTGTAAAGTATAATCATTGGTTGCGCGCAGTACGCGGATCTTGATCAGGTCGGCAGCTGCTGCGGTTGTGCCCGAACCACCTATACGGTTAATCACGTATACTTTATTGCTGGCATCGGTAGCCGAAATTTGCGGGATAGCTGTTTTAGTCAGATCGCCGTTTACATCATCAAAAATAGCAAAGGTGCCAGCACCGAATCCCAATTGCAGATCGGTAATGTTGATATCCGCCGCTGTTACGGTGTTAATGTCGGTTTTATTAACCGCCACAACCGATGCTGCCGAGGTGTTGTTCAAAATCACACGGAAATCATCGCCGCTGTAAAAGCCCAGATCCCAACTGGTGCGTTTAACCGAAGTTTGAAAGTTTGAGCTTAGATCAACATAAACTGAGTTGATTGCTGAAGATCCGCCTTCGCCACCTTCAAGAGTTAATGACGAACCGGTTGAAGTGATAGACGAGAAGCTTAATTTTAAAGCAGTTGTTGCACCCAACACCACCGGCGAACCTACCGATTTAATCTGGAAGCTAACCGACTCGGTTCCGTTTAAGAAAATGCCTGCTGTTTTAGTCAGCTTAACCGTTACTGAACTGCCGCCTGCCGGGATAGTTAAATTTAAGGTATTGTTGGTTGCGGCCGGTATGGTGGTAAACTCGGTACCATAAGTAACGCCGCTGGTAGTAAAATTAACCACAATGGGGATGGCCACATCGGTAGCGCGGCCTAAGCTCAATGTTAAATCGATACTGGCATCGGTTGATGCTAAACCCTGGGTTGATGCCGAGAAACTTAGTTGATTATCGGGTAGGGCCGGATCGTTTTTTTTGCAAGCGCCTATAAAAAGCGTTAATCCTAACAGGTAAAAGAAAAGGTGTTTCATTTGAAAATGTATTGATTATGTTAATGGTTAATTATTGAATGCTGATTAGTATTTACTGTATTGAAAAGTTAGCCCAAAGAAAAACGAGCGACCATAACCCAGCGGAACTGGTCCCCCGGTGCTATGCGCGCCACCAACATCGGTTGATGTATTGTTGACATTAGTGATGTTGAACAGATTTTTAATCCCACCCGATAGGGACACCATTTTATTGATGCTTTTATTAATGCTTAAATCGGCAGTGTGGAAAGCAGCCCGTTTAGCTAAGTGGATTGAACTTATACCGGCCACGGTTTGTGTTTCGTAAACGGGCAGCGTACCGTTAAATTTGTAAAACAGTGCAACATCGGCCTTAATTTTACTGAAGTGATAGATGGCGCTGGCGTTAGCTTCGGGGTACCAGTTTAAACCGGGCAAGGTATTATCCTCCTCCTGCAGCTGATTATAGGTGCCGGTATACGAGAAACCGACCTTGGCTTGCAGGTTTTTGTAATTCAATGTGTTATCAAACGTGCCGCCTGTGGTTTTGTATTTTAAGATGTTAATATAAGTGGTAGATGATCTATCCGCCGGGTTTTGGCCGGTAGTGATGAAGTTGTCGAAATAGTTATAAAATGCCCCTGCCGATGAACGGATGCTGAAGATAGGCGTCCGTAACATCGTCCACGCTAATGATGCGTTGGTGCTGTGCGAATATTCGGCTTTTAAGTTGGTATTGCCATAAATGGTATGGCTGGCATCAACAAAATTGAAGTACAATTCGCGCAGGGCAGGCGAACGGTAACCACGGGCGTAGGCTAATCGTAAATCTAAATCGCTGTTAAGTTTAACCTTGGCGTTTAACGATGGGATAACCGGCGGCGCATCATAAACCGAGTTTTTATTGAACCTTAACCCCGGCCTTAAACTGATAGCTTTGTTTACCGCAATTTCTGATGAGATAAAAAACGCATAATCGTTAATCGTTGGCGATCCGGTGATGCGTGCACCCGTGCTGCCGGTGAGGTTTAGCTCTACGCCTGGTTGTAAGGATACTGCATCGCTTAATTTATACTGCGCCGTAGTACGGAAAAATTTGGTATCGAATACCGATTTATCTTGCTCGCCAATGCCTAAGGTTAACCGGCGGTCCCCGGTGTTTAAATCTAATTTTGAGGTTTGCGTATGGCGACTGTAATCTGTGTATGATGCAGCTGCGTTAAAGTTTAGCCGGTCGTTAAAGGTCCATTCGGCTTGTAACTGGTGCATCCAGCGGTTGGTCAAAAAGTTTTGATCTATCTGGCTGTTATCGGGTAGTACCGCGCCCCGGCCCCTGATGGTTTCATCGGTGCCATCAAACCTATACCAAACGTGCAGGTTATTGGTGCGATAGCCTAAAACGGCGTTGCCCAGTAATTGATCTTTAGGTTTCCAGCCCAGGCGGGCGCCATCAAAATAATTGCGGGTAAAATTTCCGGAGGCTTCCCAGTTTTTATGTCCCCAGCTTAAACCGACATTTTCCAAGTGAGTCCCGCTGCCATCCAGGCCCTGAAACTCTTTCCCGGCGGTTTCTTCCTGTATGCGGGCATTTACTTTAAATGATTCGTTACCGGTGCCTTTTTTGGTGATGAGGTTTATTACGCCGCCCAAAGCATCGCTGCCATAGCTTACAGACATTGGACCCTCTACAATTTCAATATGATCGATGGAATTGATATCAACCTGGTTAAGGCTTTCGCGGGTATCGCCACGGTCAAGCAGAGGGACGCCATTCTGTAAAATCTTTACCCGCTGGCCGCTTACGCCCATCAAAGTAATATCGCTGGTTCCAAGGGTTAAATCGTTAGTGAACCGCACCCCTAACTGATCGCTTAATACTTCCTGAATTTTGGCGGCGTTGCGCATCAGTATCTGCTGGTTGGTAATGGTACGTACCATATACACTGAGTTTTTTAAAGATTGGGCCGCATATTGGCCGGTAATTACCACCTCTTTCAATTGTTGAGCATTAAAGGTTAGCGTAACCTCTTCCTGCTCGGTTGTTTTACCGGCAGTGATGGTTGCCGGCAATTGTTTGGCCAGCATGCCTAAAGCTTTATAGGCGATGGTGTAAGTACCGGGTTTTAGTTTGATGGTGTATCTGCCATCGGCATTGGTAATAGCGCCGGTTTTAGTGCCGGTTACCTGTACTGAAATGCCTTGCGCCGGTTGATGATCGCTGGTGCTGATCTTCCCTTGCAGCGTACCTGTTGTGCTTTGTGCGATGAGTGTTTGAGGTAAAAAATAAAGGCCGAACACAATAAGCGTTAAAAGTTTTATCATTATTTAGACTAATTAAAAATAATGTTGCAAATTTGAGGGTTTTACACCCAGCAGGGTCAACGCTAAAGGGATTTTTATAAACGCGAAACGGATTTTACATAGATGTTCAGAGTCACCATTCCATTTACCAATGAAGTTTTGTTTGATACGGACCTTTATCGGGCCGATGCAACAGGCGGGTTGGTGATTAACCAGGTTGACGGGATGAATGGCGTAATAGACTTGAGTGTTAAAACCCTGCTGGCCGATGAGATAGCCGTGTTTATCATCAGTTTAAAATGTCCCGAAAACGTTTTAATTCATATTGAAAGCAGGGGCTATGGGCGGTTGATGATTTTTGTGCTGTCTGGCTCTTTAACTATCAAACAGACCGACACCAACCGCGATCTTAAACTATTAGCAAATACCTGCCATAGTTTCCCGTTGGCAGATAGTCAACGTGCAGAGGTAACTATTTGTGGTGAGGTAACTTTATTTACAGTATACCTTAAAGCGGAGGGTATTCAAAAGCTGGTCCCACTGGATGAGTTCGATGTCATCGAAAAACCCTCGGTCCAAACACTCACATTACACCAAAATAGTTTGATCGCAGCTATCACCAGCAGGGTGCAAAGTAGTACGCTGCATCGTATTTTGCTGGTAGCTAAAGTGCTTGAGTTACTGTTTTTAGATCTGGAATATATCAAAAAAAGCGCGGTCACTTTAAAAGCCCCGGCCCTGCGCCCTGCCGACCGGATGAAACTGGAAGCCGCCCGCGCGTTAATCGGGCAAAATTTGCAGTCGCCCTGCTCGTTAATTGAACTGGCGCATAAGGTTGGCCTGAATGATTTTAAACTGAAAAAAGGTTTTAAGGCAGCTTTCGGCACCACTGTATTCGGTTACCTGGCCGACCTGCGGATGGAGAAAGCCAAAAAAATGCTGGCCGATGCACATAGCGTGAGCGAAGTTGCGCATGAAGTTGGCTATAAAAATGCGCACCATTTTGCGGTGGCTTTTAAAAAAAGGTTTAACCTGTTACCCAGCCAGATGAGGGGGTGATCATCCCGGATCAATAAATAAAATGCCCCCGTCAATCGAGGGCATTTATAATGCTTGTTTATCTATTCATCGGCAGGTTCCCAAAGCTCAATGATATTGCCTTCCGGATCAAGGATATGTATAAATTTACCGTAATCGTATTCGGCAAGTTCATCAACAATGGTTACGTTCTCTTTTTTTAGCTCCTCAACCAACGATACCAGGTTATCAACCCGGTAGTTGATCATAAACGGTTTTTCGGATGGGTTGAAGTATTTGGTATCGTTAGGGAAAGCACACCAGGAAGTTGATCCCTTTTTTTCAGGATCTTCATCTTCGCGCCATTCAAACGTGGTGCCGTACTGGCCAACGGGTAAGCCCAGGTTTTTAACATACCATTCGTTAATAGCTTTTGGATCATTACTTTTAAAAAAAACGCCGCCCAGGCCGGTTACCTTTTTCATGTTGTTTATCTGCTTGTTGTTTATGTAACAGCAAGGTATAGCTATTTTTTTTCAATTGAAAATTATCAGGCAATTGCAGATCTCAGCTGTGTAAAATGTTATATGTTTTGTTTACCTGTTGTTTAAATAGAATTAACATACGGGGGATAATTGGTTAATCAATTCATCAAATGATTTTATAGGCCGGTTTAAAAACAAAGTTTTGAAAATCAAACACTTGTATTTCAAGAAATTTGCCCGTCTTTGTTTAAATAAACTTAAAGGTAATATTAACAGGTCGCCAATAATGTCGGATTTGATAATTTACGATTAATGTTTAGTTAATACGCCGGGGATAATTTTGCTCCTACCAAAACGTATGATCAAACTTAATCTCGCAATCTTAGCACTGATTGTGCTAAGTACGGTGTGTCTATTTGCACAGACCCCGGGCAAAATCACCGGTAAAATTACCGATGGTAAAAGTAATGAAACGCTGATAGGCGCTACTGTATTAATTGACGGCACCAACAAAGGAGCTGCGGCAAATATTGATGGTATTTATACCATTAATGGCGTTGCGCCCGGTAAGTATACGCTGACACTGAAGTACATAGGCTATTCAAGCAAACAAATTAGTGATGTTGAAGTAAAAGCCAATGGGGTTACCACCCTAAATGTGATACTTGATGTGGTGCCTTCTAAACAGCTGGCTACGGTTGTTGTAAAAGGTACTTACAAGCAGGAATCTAACAACGCTTTATACGCTCAGCAAAAAAACAGCGCGGGTATTACTGATGGTATCACATCCGAAACCATCAAACGTTCGCCCGATAGAAACACATCTGATGTGTTAAAGCGGGTTAGCGGCGCTACCATTCAGGATAATAAATTTGTGGTGGTTCGTGGTTTGAGCGATCGTTATAACAACGCATCGTTAGATGGTACCTCGCTGCCAAGCACCGAGCCTAACCGTAAAGCTTTCTCGTTTGATATTGTGCCATCAAACCTGGTAGATAACCTGATTATCAGCAAAACGGCTACACCAAACCTGCCTGGCGATTTTGCAGGTGGTTCGGTACAGATTCAAACTAAGGATATTCCTGATAATAATTTCTTAACCATTAGTGCCGGTTACGGGTATAACACCAACACTACTTTTAAAAACTTTAAAAGCGGCTACCGTAACGTTTCAGACTATTTTGGTTTTGACGATGGTTCGCGCAAGTTGCCTTCAGGCTTCCCTTCAAGTGCGGCTATTAACAGCGGCGGTTTAACCCAGCAGCAGCAAACAACCGCGCTGGCCAAACTGAACCCTAACTTTAATATCTACAACACCAGCGCTTTCTTAAACCAAAACTACCAGGTAACCTGGGGCCATGTTAAAGATATTGGCGATAACGGCAAACGCTTTGGTGTGATTGTGGCATTAACCTACCGCAATTCCCTGCAAACCACTCCGGATGTGGGTATCGATTATCACGTATTCCATTATACCGATAGTCGCTATAAATTCTCTACCAACATTGGTGCTTTAGCAAACTTTGCCTACACCTACGGTAAAAATAAAATCACGTTTAAAAATATTTACAACCGCATCTTCGACGATCAGTTTTTGATGAGAACCGGTAAAAATGATCAATCGGCCGGGGATGATAACCGGTTTACCGCGTTTGATTTGGTGCAGAAAGGCCTGTACAAAGGTACTTTACAGGGCGATCATGGTTTCGAAAACAACTCAAAATTAACCTGGATTGCCAGCTACAGCAATATTGTTAACAATCAGCCCGATCAGCGTAAAACCAACTACGCTTTAGTAGGCGGTGTTTATAAAGCCGACGTTGATGCTGCAGGTAAACAAAACGCACGTTTCTTCTCAGATCTAAACGAGAATGTAGAAGCCGGCCAGTTAGATTATAGCTTGCCAGTAAACATGTTTAAGCAAAAATCTACATTCAAAGCAGGTTTATCAGCCCAATATCGCGACCGTACTTTTGTACCTCGCTTTATTGTAGAATCGTTAAACAGCGGTCCAAATTATCCTTTCGATCCGGAAGTAGTAAAAGCGTTGCCACTTAATCAGATCTTTAGCCGAGGAATTGTTAATCAGAACGTATACAGTCTGAAAGACATTGTTACTCTGTCTGACCCTTATACCGCTAACACCCTTACAAGCGCTGCTTATGCTATGCTTGATAATAAGCTGAGCGAGAAATTTAGATTAGTATGGGGTGTGCGTGCCGAGAAATTCAACCTAAAACTTAACGATAAAGATCCAAGTACTAAAGAGGTTAAGTTAGATGACCTGGATATCTTGCCATCAGCCAACTTAACTTACGCTTTAACGCCTAAGGCTAACCTGCGTTTCTCTTACTCACGCACTATCGGTCGCCCGGAGTTAAGGGAGCTGGCACCATTTGGTTATTATGATTTTGAATTACTGGGTACTGTAACCGGTAATCAGAACCTGAAAACTGCGCATATCAACAACCTTGATTTAAGGTATGAGCTATATCCTTCGGCTGGGCAAATCTTCTCGGTATCGGCTTTCTATAAAGATTTCCAAAACCCAATCGAGACCGGTATTTACGATGTAAACTCTACACCTGACTATAACTTCTTTAACGCCCAAAAAGCGGTAAACTACGGTGTGGAACTGGAATTGCGTAAAAAGCTTGATTTCATCTCCTCATCGTTAGCAAATACTACTTTTTATACCAACGTTGCCATCATCAAATCTGAAACTACAGACAGCCGTTTCAGCGTATCCGAAAATAATAACAAACGCCCAATGGTTGGCCAGGCGCCATACGTAATCAACGCCGGTTTGCTGCAAACTTTTGCCGATAACAAGGTAAGCGTGAATGTGCTTTATAACCGTGTTGGCGAGCGCATTTTCAAAGCCCGTGGTAACCAGTTCCCGGCCGTTTATGAAAACTCCCGCGATGTAGTTGATGCGCAGTTAGGCTACCGTGTATTTAAAAACAAAGGCGAGTTTAAGTTTAACGCCAACGATATCTTAAACCAGGCTACCCGTTTCTTTTACAAGAACGATACTCAGCAGTACGTAATAGATAGCAACCCGTCAAGACATGGCACCATAGCCAACTACAAATTGGGCAGCAACTTCACACTATCGTACACCCACAACTTCTAATCAAAATCCAAAATCTATAAAAACGTAATCAAAAAAACCCATGAAAAAAAGTGCACTAATACTTATGCTTGCAGCAGCATTGTTTTCGGCATGTAGCAAAAACAGTACTGATGATACTGTTACCCCGCCAATTGTAGTACCTTCAAACACTGTTGCAGTTACTGGCGATATTACAACTAACACTACCTGGACTGCAGACAAAATTTACTTCCTGTCAGGCTTTGTTTATGTAACTAACGGCGCAACTTTAACTATCGAACCGGGCACGATTATTAAAGGCGATAAAGCTACCAAAGGTACTTTAGTTATTACCCGCGGCGCAAAAATCAACGCTACAGGTACTGCTGATAAACCAATTGTATTTACTTCGGCTGTTGCAGCCGGTGGCCGTTCAAGCGGTGACTGGGGTGGCATTATCTTATTAGGTAAAGCTCCTATCAACCCAACTGGTGGCGTTGCTACTATCGAAGGTGGTTTAGTGCCAACTAACGGTGGCGCTGCTGCTACTTACATCCAATACGGTGGTACTGATGCTGCCGATAACTCAGGTACTTTAAAATACGTTCGTATCGAGTATGCAGGTATTCCTTTTTCACCGGATAACGAGATCAATGGTTTAACCATGGGTGGCGTTGGTTCTGGTACTACTTTAGATTTTATCGAAGTTTACCGCTCTGGCGATGACTCTTACGAGTGGTTTGGTGGTACTGTAAACGCAAAACACTTATTATCTATCGGTGCGGTTGATGATGACTTTGATACTGACTTCGGTTTCTCAGGTAAAGTACAATTTGGTTTAGCACAGCGTGCACAAGTTGTGGCCGACTTCTCTGGCTCAAATGGTTTCGAGTCTGATAACGATGCTTCAGGTTCAAACAATGCTCCGCAAACCGGCGCTGTGTTTACAAACATGACCATCATTGGCCCAATGTTAGCTGCTAACTTAACTGCTAACAACACCAGCAACATCAATGCTAACTTCCAGCACGCTGCTCAGATCCGTCGTAACTCGGCTATCAGCATCGGTAACTCATTATTAACCAACTATACCGAAGGTTTATATTTTGATGATGGTACTGTTGCTACAGCAAAAGCTACTTCAGGTAACTACATTGCTGGTCGTTCAGTAATTAAAAACAACCTTATTTATGGTTGTAATGTTAAAACTACTCAGTTAAAAGGCCAAAACCTTACAGATATTTTTACCGGTACAATTACCATAGCTGCACAATTAGCGCTTGATAACGGTATCGATGCTACAAAATCTGCTGCTGATGTAATCACCGATCCGTTGAAATACGGTTCAGATTTTAAAGCTTCAACCAATACAACTAACTTTGGTACTCCTGACTTTACCGTTAAAACAGGTTCAGTTGCTGCTACCGGCGCTGATTTCAGCAACGCTAAATTTAACGATGCTTTCTTTGATAAAACTGTAACTTACCGTGGCGCATTTGGTACTACCAACTGGGCTGCAGGTTGGGCTACGTTTGATCCTCAACAATTGCCTTACACTACTCCGGGTGTTGTTAAATAAGTAATACCAGTAATAAAGCAAATAGAATAGTTTAAAAGTCCCGCCGTAATGGCGGGGCTTTTTTGTTTACCCTGGTTTGTAATATGTTAATTAGCAGGAATAAAAATTTACCAATAATTACATGTTAATGTAATGTGAGTTTTTTGATAACAAAAAAGGGTTTAGGTAATAATTTGTTAACATAAGGTTTATGCTGTGCTTATACTGTAAAGCGTCCTTTGCGGGGTAATAAAACAGTTCAATGAAGAAACTTTTTACCTCAATTTTTTTACTATTTCTGTTAACCGGCTTCGGCTTTGCCCAAGGCATTAAAGGAACGGTTATCGACAAAAAAACCGGCGAGCCGCTAATTGGCGCTACCGTACACATTAAAAGCAAAGGCTCAAGCTCACAAAAAGCGACAAGCACAGGTCTTGATGGTAGCTTCAGCTTCAAAGGCATCGCCACCGGCGAATACGAAGTAGAAGCCAAATACATATCGTACAAAGACGAGAGTAAAAATGTAAACGTAACTAACGGCGCTACAGCTACCGTTGTTTTGCGTTTAGATACCAAAGGGAGCGATTTACGGGAAGTAAATATCGGTGCACGTGCAGCCGGTAATACCGATCAATCTGCCCGCCGTACCGAGCAACGCGCAGATCAGGTAATCAATGCTGTATCAGCACGCGCTATCGAGATCTCTCCGGATGTTACCGTCGCTAACGTAATGCAGCGTGTATCGGGTGTATCGGTTGAGCGTAGCGCTAACGGCGAGGCTCAGTACCCGATTATCCGCGGTATGGAGAAACGTTATATCAGCACCCTGGTTAACGGTGTAAAAATCCCAAGCCCTGATAACAAAAACCGTTATGTGCCATTGGATATTTTCCCTGCCGACATTGTTGACAGACTGGAAGTATACAAATCGTTAACCCCATCAATGGAAGCCGATGCAATTGGCGGTGCAGTTAACCTGATTTTAAAAGATGCCCCTGACAGATTAACTATCAATGCTAATGCGGCTTTGGGTGGTCAATCACTGTCAAACTCAACATTTACTACGTTTAACCACGGCGGAACTACCTCGCAGTCGCCGCGTGTTGCTAATGGTAACAGCTATGTAGCCAGCAACGCCGATTTTTCGACCAGCCGTTTCAGCACACATACTGATAAGAATGCGCCTTTATCAAACATACTGGGTTTAACCATTGGTGGCCGTATGCTTGATAATAAATTAGGTGTATTGGGTTCGGTAAGCTACCAAAATACTTATCGTGCTACTAACACTACTTATTTTAAAGTAGGTGTTAACCAAACCGATGGTTCTCCTAAAGTAACAGATATCGAAGCGCGCCAATACAGCACTCAGCAAGAGCGTACCGGTTTACATGCTAAAGCAGATTACCGCTTTAACAGCCAAAACAAAATTGACCTGTATGCTGCTTATATGAACCTGACCCAAAATCAGTTCCGTATGGCATCTGATACCGACTTAACACTGGGTAGAACAGCTATCGGTAACGGTCGTGTATCTTACAACCAACGTAGCAGCCGTATGATTCAGCAGATCTATAACGTAACGCTGAAAGGTACCCACAAAATTTCTGACCTGTTCCGTACCGATTGGTCTTTAGTATACTCAAAAGCTACCGCTAACGAGCCAGATCGTGCCACTATCGATATTGCACGTGGTGTGAGCAGCACTGGTGCACAATTAGTACCTGCATACGATTTATTACACGGTGTAAGACACACCTGGGCTAATAACTCTGACAGGGATAAGGCAGCTTATTTAAACTTTACTTACAGCCCTAAAATTGCAGGTACTGTTGTTGATTTCAGCACCGGTGGTATGTATCGCGATAAAAGCCGTAGCAGCGCTTACGATGAATACAATTTCCGCCCTGAGCCTGCTACCCAGCCGGTTGTTGATGATATCAATAACGCCACCCTTAACCTGTTTAACAAACAAGGTACAGGTGATGATGCTTTAAATTACGATTTCCACGAGAAAGTCGGCGCTTACTACGGTCAGTTTAAATTTACTGCCGGTAAATTGCAAACCATAGGTGGTATCCGTACGGAATATACTAACCAGGACTGGGTTACCGCAGCCGGCCCTAAAGTTGAAGGTACCATTGGTAGCATCAGCTATTACGATGTATTGCCAAGCCTGGCCTTTAAATACATGCTGAACGATAAGCAGAATCTGCGTTTATCATACTATTCAGCTGTAAGCCGCCCTGGTTTCTATGAGTTGGTACCACACATTGGCGGCGACCCTGAAGCTGATTACCAGGAAATTGGTAACCCTAAATTGAAACGTGTAACTGCTGATAACTTTGACTTACGTTACGAGATATTTCCAAAAGGCTTAGATCAGTTACTGGTAGGTGTTTTCTACAAAAACATTAACAACCCTATCGAGTTTGCTATCGTTCCTGATAAACCGGGTTCAACATCTTACGTGTACTCGGCCAATAACTTTGGTACCGGTCGTAACTACGGTTTCGAGTTAGATTTCACCAAGTACGTACATAACTTTGGTATCAAGGCTAACTATACCTACACTAATTCAGAGATCACTACGGCAAAACGCCAGTGGTTTATCGATCCGGCAACTAACTCGCCAACCTTTAAATCGGTTGATCAAACCCGTCCGTTACAAGGTCAGTCTAAACACATCGCTAACGTAGCGTTCCTTTACAAAAACGTAAAACGCGCTTTAGATGCACAGATTGCCATGGTTTACACCGGTAGCCGTATCAACACCGTATCTACCGATTATGGTAACGATATTTGGCAAAAAGGCTTTGTTCAGTTAGATGTGTCGGTAGAAAAGAAAGTGGTATCACACCTGTTTGTATATGTTAAGGCAAATAACTTACTGAACACGCCTTTCGAACTGGAAGTTAAAAAACCTTATATACCAGGCACTACAGTGGTAGGTACGCAGGTACAGGGCGAGAACATCCGGGCCCGTAAAGATCTGTACGGACAAAACTACCTGTTAGGTTTACGCTATAAATTCTAATCAAACTTTAATTATGAAAAAGATATTTAATTTAATGTTGGTTGCTGCAAGCACATTCATGCTGTCGGCCTGCCACAAGGCCGAGCTGGTTAACCTGTCTACGCCAACCGTTCAGGCGGGTACACCAATTACTTCCGAGAATCTTTCGGGTAGTTTAAAAGGTACGCTGTTAGCCGGTAAAACTTATTTTTTCAGCAGCGATATTACCGTTAACGATGGTGATACCCTGTTAATGCAATCAGGCGTGCACTTAATTGCCAAAGGCGATGGTGCAACAGCAGCTACAAGCCCGCAAATTACCGTGAACGGTACCTTTATCAGCTTAGGTACTAAAGAGGCTCCGAACTGGATTACCGTTCCGGAAGAAAAACGTATTTCAGCAAATACCTTCGCAGGTTTATGGGGTGGTATTGTTGCTACACCTGCAGCTGCAAGCGGTGGTAAAACATTTAAAGGTGGCGATTTGATTTTAAAATGGACACACATTGAATATGCAGGCGGCCCTTCAGGTAACGGTAACGACCCTTACAAAGCAGGTGATCCGCGTTATATGATCCTGTTCAACAACATCGAAAAGAACTACATTATGGAAGACTGCTGGTTATACGGCAGTAAAGATGATATGGTACGTACAACTGGTGGCCACATCAGCATTATGCGTAACACGTTCGAATCAAGCGGTACAGCAGGTGGCGAGGCCTTTAACATGAAGAGCGGTACCGTAGGCGATTTAGCTTATAACATGTGTATCGGTCAATCTACCAACTCGTTAAAAGCATCAAACAGCGGCGCTACCACTATTCAGTGTAACGTAAATATGTATAACAACACCATGGTTAATGGTGGATGGCGTCAAACCAAATCTGGTCGTGGTGGTGGTATCAACTACGAAGAAAATGCACGTGGTTTGATCTACAACAACCTGATTGTTAACTGTCGCTTTGGTTTTAGGGTAGTAAATACTGCCGATTTGCCTAACACCAAGTGGAGCAATAACTATTACTACGGTAACTCATCGGGTATAGTAGCTCAGTTTTTAGCAACCGATGGCGTGGCTACTTTTGTTGCAAGCGATATTCATGGTACTGCTAAACAAAACAACCCTGCATTTTTTGGTTTCGATGTTGATAAATTCGATTACTCAACCCAAACTGCTGCTGTTACCTATGCTGCACAGCCAACTTACCTGGTAGCTGTAGGTACATCAAGCTTCCGTTTGGCGGCTAACTCACCGGCTATTGGTAAAGGTAAAACAGATTTTTCACCACTTAGATCAATCACCGCCACCGGCGATTACGGTACTACCATCACCCCTCCGGGTAAAGATATCGGCGCTTACCAAACCGATGGTACCGGTAACCAACACTAAAAATATCTTCATCACAAATAAAATAAACTCAGCAACCCTACACGGTGCTGAGTTTATTTGTATCATAGCACTATGTTCAGATCATTAAAAATTGCTGCTTCAATATTGGTTGTAAGTGTGTGCATCCAAAAAGCAAATGCACAAAATTGCAACTACAATTATTTAGGAACTAAAAACCTGTACACTGCCCCGGCTTATAAAAATAGCCCGGTACCGGCAGGTTATCAGCCGTTGTTTATTAACCATGTTGGCCGCCACGGTGCAAGGCATTTAACTAAAGAAGTTAATACCAGCTTTGCCTATACTTTTTTGGCTTCCGCCGATACTGCCAACAAGCTGACCGCTGCCGGTAAACAATTATGGGCCTATGTAAAGGCCCTGGATAAGGTAGAACACGGCAACGTGAAATCGATATCAGGCGAGGGCGCAGACGAGCTGAAAGGCATCGGTAAACGCATGTATGCCCATTACCCGCAAGTGTTTGCAGGTACTCCTAAAATGAGCGTAGGTTTCACTAAAGAGATCCGCACCAAGCAAAGTGCCGATGCTTTCCTGACCGGCTTAAAACCAAATTTTAAATCAGAACCTACCATCCGCGAATATCCAGATGATACCGATTTGCGTTTCTTTGACGCATCGCCGGCCTATACGGCTTTTGAAGAAAACGGCAACTGGCAGCAAAGTATGAACCTGTTGCAACAAAAACTGAACTATGCGGCTGTTAACAAGCAAATCGCAGAAAAATGGTTGGTGCCCGCATATCTTAAAACCCTGAAAGCATCGCAAATTGAAAAATTAGTGGGCGATGTTTTTGGCTTTGCCACAATTTTACCATCGTTAAAAGTAGAGATGGAGAAAGTGAATGTTAAAGCAGCCGATGTAAATTTTGCATCGCTGTTTACCTGCGATGAGCTGACTGTTTTAAGTAAAGTTGACGTTGCAGATGATTACCTGAAAAAAGCACCTGGAACAGATTTAAACGGTATCCAGATAAAAGTAGCAGCGCCCTTACTGGCCGATTTTATTACCGCTGTTGATGATTTTGCCAAACACCCGGATACCTGCGCCCGCCTGCGTTTTGCCCACGCCGAAACCATATCGCCGTTCGCTACCATTTTAGGAATCAGTCAGGCCAGCGTAGTTGCAAAGGATATCACCCAATTAGATGCCGCCTGGAAATCATCAGAGATTATCCCGCTAAGCTCAAACATCCAATGGATTGTTTATCAGAAAAAAGGCAGCAAAGATCTGCTAGTAAAAGTATTGCTGAACGAGCAAGAGGTATACATAGCTGGCCTGCCTAAAACATCGTACTATTATAAATGGCCGGTTTTGCGGGCTTTTTATCTGAAGAAGTTGGCAGCGCTTAAATTAGGTCTGACGGATGACCGCGACGCCTTCCTGAAGAATGTGAAATAAAATATACCTTTAGGGTATGCTGCAAAACCGGGTAGACCCAAAAGGAAATATTATTAAAACAACTGCCCGCGGCGCCTGGCTGGGCAACCGCGGGCAGTTACATAATAAAGGCAAAACTATCCTGCGCCCGTTTAAACATCAGGCATGGATTATTTGCCTTTTGCAATTTAAGGGCCGCCATCGCCAAATAATGGCGCCCAACCTTTGGACCGAACTTTTCTTTTTAGACGAAGCTACCGCCTTCGCCGCCGGCCACCGCCCTTGTTTTGAATGCCGGCGCGATGATGCCAAACGTTTTAAAACTGCCTGGTTGCAGGGAAATCCTCAATATGGTTTTGAAGCCAAAGTAGCTATCGGTAAAATAGACGAAATTACCCACGCCGAACGGATAGACAGCAAGGGCAGTAAAGTAATTTATTTAGCGCCCGTTGATGAATTGCCCGATGGTGCTTTTGTATTGATGAATAGCGAACCGTATTTGTTAGCCGATAGTCAACTGCATCATTGGACACCGTTCGGGTACGATGGCACTATAGATCTTCCGAAAGACAATGTTACCGTCCTTACACCACGCTCCACCGTGCAGGCTTTTCGTGCCGGATACGTACCGCAAACGGCTCTTGATTTTTAAGCAGACCTTAACTTATTATCGAGCGCAAAGGTGGTTTTACTAATTGTAGATAGCAGGAACGCAGCCGCTGCGCTGGTCAACACTGAATAATCTAACGGTGCCTTTACAGAGATGGAGATAGCCATAGCAAGGGCGAATAATAATAAAAGCATCCCCGCAGCCAAGGCTGCTTTTTGTGTTTGATATCCAACTATCAATAAAAGAGGCAATAAAATCTCAAGTGTAGTGGCTATTATGGCCAGCATCCCGGCTACGGTGTGATTAGCAAAGCTGTTCAGCTGTTGGGTATAGGCGACAAAATTAGTCCAGTTGCCCCAGGCTACTCCCGGCGTACCCGGCAGTCCCCAAGCGCCAAATCTATCTGCCACTGCCGATAGCATGGTGAGGGCTAAAACTATCCTTAAAATAAAACCTGCCTGCGCTGCGGATATAGATCTCATTCGGCAAAATTACTTTAAACTGTTGCTGTTTTTGCTTGTCGGGCTTTGCCTTTTTTTGCTTCTTTTCCTTTACCCTTTTTGCGTTTGCCTAACCAAATAATAAACCCGGTCACCGGTAAACTGGCGCAAATTAGGCTGGCTAAAAAGGCAATGATCTTACCTGTCAGGCCCAAGATCTGGCCGACGTGGATATCATAATTCATCTCATTCATCTTTAGTCCGGCGCTTTTGTTAACCTGCATATAGGTTTTTAAAAGTTTGCCGCTGTATTTATCAAACTCGTAGCCATCCCGGTCATAATAATGCATCGATTTGGCGTACGCCCCTACGCCAATAGCTCCGGCTACCGCGGGATCATTGTGAATTAAAAACATCTCGGCCCGGGGCGATTGTTGTTGTGCACGTGCAAAGGCCAGATCTATTACCGGGCGTTTGGCGGTAATGGCCGTATGCAGCGAATCAGACTTCGGCTCCGTTTTTTCGTCGGGATAGGTTTTGCCCAGGTTGGCAATTTTATAAATGGCATCATCAACTGCAGGGAAAGCAATAGCCAGCCCACTTAATGCTAAAATGACAGCGATGGCCGTGGCGTAAAAGCCCAGCACATTATGCAGATCGTAATTAATCCTGCGCCAGCGTGCACCCCATTTAATGGTAAAACTGCGCTTGCAGTCGCTTTTGCGTTTAGGCCACCACAGGATAATGCCGGTTACCATAATCACCAGGAAAATGATTACAGATATGCCTACCACCCATTTACCAATAGCCGGCGGAATTAACAGGTACAAGTGGATATATTCTACAATAACAAAGAAGTTGTTCTGCGGCTTTTCGGTATGGGTGATAACACCGGTGTAAGGGTTTAGAAACACATACTCGAAACCATCCTTGCCCATGTTGGCAAACAAGCCCGCCGGGCGGTCTTTACCGTAGTAAAACACAAAATCGACTGACGTTGCCTTCGGGTATTTTTTCTGTGTAATGGCAATCAGTTCGGACGGTGTTTTGTACTGCTTGGTCTGAACTTCTACATGCCGGTAGCTGTGCAACGCGTCCTGAATCTCATCCTGAAAACAGAAAATACAGCCTGTGATACTTACTATAAACACCACCAGCCCGGATATAAATCCGAGCCAGCGGTGACAAAAAAGAACCACCTTTTTTAATTTCGTCATAATTAGAATTTGTACGATGCGCTCAGTACAAACTGGCGTAAACGTTGCGGGTTAATGGTAGTGTAACCGGTATAATACTCTTTGTTCATCAGGTTGTTAACGGTTAAGCCTAAACGGTATTTGGTTTTATCGTAAAAAGCAGCTGCGTTAAATATGGTGTATTCAGGCAAAATAAAGGTGCCTTCGCTAACACTGTTGATGATTTTATTATTGCTTGAATAATTACCGCCAAAACCAAAGCCTAAACCTTTAACCGCGGTTGATGGTAAACGGTAGCTCAGGTAAAAGTTGGCGTTGTACGGCGAACCTGCTGTATTCGGGCGTAAGCCATTAACATCGGCGCCACCTTCTATGTATTTGCTATCGCAATACGCATAACCTAAAATGGCGTTGAAACCTGCAAATGGGTTAGCGATGACCTCAGCCTCGAAACCTTTATTACGTTGGGTACCATCCTGGATAGAACCGTAAGCATAACTGCCGCCAACATCAGGGCGAACAGAATTGGTTAGCTTGATATTGTAAACGCTTACCGTACCGTTCAATTTGCCGTTAAATAAAGCCACTTTTACACCTGCTTCCATTTGGTTGGCATTTTGCAGTTTAGGAGTTGTCGGCAGGCCATTACGATCGAAGAAAACATCCGGGTTAGCGAAGCCGTTTTGATAGTTGGCAAATAACGATAGCTCGTCTTTAATTGGCTGATAAATCAAGCCAAACTTTGGCGATACGGCGGTTTGGCCGAAAGGTGCGTTCTGCTGCACACCTGCCATGTTATAAGTACCCTGGTTTTTAAAATGATCTACCCGCACACCTGCCGAAACAATCAACTGTTCAGTAATGTTGGCAACATCAGATAGATATGCGCTATAGGTGTCTTTTTTGTAGATGTATGGATAAGTATTGGTATCATTCGGTACAAATCCGTTTTCGGTGACATCGACCAAAGCTTTGTTGTACGATCCATAATCGAACGATGAACTGTTCAACGGCGCAATGCCATAATAATTACCATAATAAATCTGCCTGCTGTCCTGGTGTAAATAATCCAGACCGAAAACAAAACGGTTGCGTATGTTACCGATCTTGAAATCGCCGTTGATGTTTTCCTGCACCTCTATACCGCGTAAACGGCTGTTAGCTGTGGCCTGGTCCCAGCGGCCTGCGTATCTTTTTCCTGTCGAATCTATCTGTAAATAGAAGTAAGGGCCATGGCCGTTAGAGAAGCTATTGGTAGATGTAAATACCGTTTGCGAGGTAAATTTATCGGAGATTTTGTAGTTAGCCTGCGCCAGATAGTTAGTGCTGCGCGATGTTTGTGTTACATCATCATTTACGTAAGCTTGCTTATAATCAATACCTAACTGGCTCGGGTTGGTTACACCCAATTGTTTAGGCGTGTTGCCAAAAAAGAAGAACGGTGTTAACGATGATGCTTTATTGTAGTACAATTCAGCCTCTACATTAAAAGATAATTTCTCGGTAGCCTTAATGGTTAACGATGGTGCAAAGGCCCAAGAATTAGCTTTACCATAGTTTTGGAAAGTGCCGGTATTGTTCATGGCTGCGTTCAGGCGAAACAGCACATCTTTGCTTTTGGTAACAGGAGTATTCAGATCGATACTGGTGCGGTTTAAATCGTAGCTGCCTACGGTCTGGGCAATCTCCAAGCCGAAATTCTCGTAAGGCTTTTTTGTTACCCGGTTAATTAAACCACCGAACGAGGTTAGCGTACTGCCAAACAAGGTAGCCGACGGGCCTTTAATTACTTCTAATTTTTCGGTATTAACAGCATCTGAAGCTGAGGTGATTAAACCCGCAACGCCATTACGTAAGTTAGTTTGGGTTACAAAACCACGCATGGTAAAGTAAGCGCCGCCATCGCCTGCGCGACCGGTTGCATCCCACATTTTTTGGATCCCCGGTGCGTTACGCAAAGCCTCATCATTGCTGAATAACTGCTGCTCGCGCAATAACTCGCTGGTTACTGTGCTGTAAACCTGTGCGTTTTCTAACTGCGTCAACGGGATTTTAGCCGCATCTACACTAACACGGGCCGTAAAACGGTTTGCCCTGCTGGCTATCACATTTACATCGCTCAGTTGCGAAAGCTTAGCATGGATAGTGATTTCGGGCACGGCAGTAGTTTGGCCTGCTGTAACTGTAACAGGCAATTCAACCCTATCTACACCCACATACGATATGATGATTTTATATGAACCAGCCGGAGCACGGAAAGTGAACTCGCCGACAGAATTGGTAGTGGTACCGAAAGAAGTACCTTCCAACCCGATAGATACACCAAATGCTACTTCGTTATTATCAGCAACCACTTTACCTTTTACGGTACCACGGTTGTTTTGCGCATAAATATTTTGAGTGAAAACCAATGCCAACAGCGTTAAAACTGCTGCAACTGATTTAGAGAGAGTAAGTTGAAATCGTCGCATGTTTATTAAGACTAATTATAAATAATTCGGCAAAAGTATAAATAAAATTATAACCTCCTAAATTATTTAGAATAATTATAAATAATATTCAGGGAACAGATGATAATAAGCGAGGATTGCTTGTAACCTGATTGCGAAACGTGACAAAACTTAAAAGTTAACCACGCTCCAAAAAGCCTTTTTAGGTTTAAGCTGCTGATCGAAAAGGAGCGGATAATTTTTACGCCCTTTTACCGGGAAATTATCCAGCCAGCTATCACGATCGGATAAATTCCAGAACGTAATCCCGGTGATCAGATTTTTATTGGCCCTGAAAATACTGAAAACGCGACTGTACTGCTCGGTTTGCTTTTGTTCGCGCTCGGGCGTGTAGTCTGTGTTTTCGTCAGATTTATTTCCACCGGGATATACCGAAATATCCAGTTCGGTAATCTGCACTTTTAGTCCTAATGATGAGTAAAGTTTAATAGCAGAGGTCAGGTTTTCGGCAGTAGGATCAGTTAACGACCAATGCGCCTGCAAACCGATGGCATTAACCGGTATGTGTGCATCTAACATCTTTTTCAGCAGCTGATATACCTTATCACGTTTTTTAGGGCTTTCTGTACCGTAGTCATTATAAAATAGTACCGCGTCAGGGTCGGCTTCGTGCGCATATTGGAAAGCTTTGAAAATGAAATCCTCGCCACAGATCTGGTACCAAAGCGAATTGCGTAAAAGCTGGTTATCCTCGGCGGCAATGACTTCGTTCACTACATCCCAGGCGTATATTTTGCCTTTATAGCGTTTTACTACCGTGTAAATATGGTCTTTCAAACGGGTGAGTAATACCTCTTTAGTAACCTGCTTCCCATCTTTATCTTTAAACATCCAGTCGGGCGTTTGGTTGTGCCAGCATAGATTGTGCCCCCTAACTTTTAAATGATTGGCCTGCGCAAAATCAACAATGGCATCGGCATCGCGCCAGTTGTACCGGTTTTCTTCGGGGTGGATGGGTGCCATTTTCATGGCATTTTCAGGCGTCAGACTGTTGAAATTCCGCAGGATGAGCGCACGTTGCGCAGAATCCCTCAACAGGGCTGGGCTAACTGCCACACCTATCGGGAAATAATCGGCGTAGTAATCTTTCAGCCCTTTTGCCTCGCCCGACTGTGCATTTGTTCGCACCGGAATGATTGAAACGAAAACAAACAAAAACACAATTTTCAACATCGGGTTACGCATAGCAGGCAGATTTTTTTGTACTAAAATAGCCATAAAAATCAAATTGCAATCGATTGTAATTTGATTTTTCGATTGTTTTTTTGTGAAATTTCATGGATTTTTATTTGTTGTTCGGATAAGCTTCGCGCAAAGCTTTCGCCTCTTCAGCCGTTATTTTGGAAAGGCTCCCATGGCGAGCATCCGGTGGCAGGCTAATGTCAGTCTCAATCTTCCAATGAAACAAATCGGGCGATGAAGAGATGCCATAATGATCGGCCATTGGATAATCGTAATACAGCAACCACCCTTTACCTAATGGATCGGCCATTACGCTGGGGCCTTCGGTAATGGTCGGTGCAATCTGGCCTTTGTTTAGCGGGCCATCGTAAATGGCATAAGGGCCTTCTATGTTTTTAGATGTAGCTAAACGGATAGCGCGTCGCTCACCTGTGCGCGGACTAAATTCCTCTTCTTTATGGAACAGGTAATAGGTATCGCCCTCCTTCAGTAAGGTACCATCAATAGCCGAATACGGCGGCGCGAACAGTACTTTGGCGGGTGTAAACGTTTTCCAGTCGGTGGTTTTGCAGTAGTACAGGCGGCTGTGTTTCCAGCCGGCATCCTCAAAAGATGACGACCACAGCAGGGTATATTCTTTAGCCGCCGCATCATAAAAATACTCAGGCGCCCAAATATTGCGCACGAAAGCGCCGGTCGAATCTTTAATCTCCTTCATTAACGGCAAAAAGCTTTCAAACTGCCAGTGGATCAGATCTTTTGATGTAGCGTACATGCAGCTTGGCCCAAACTCTTTACGGTTGGGCGCACCACGACCGCCGCCGGTAGCCACCAAACGCCATAAACCATCCGGCCCACGGCGGATAAACTGATCGCGCATGTTTTGGTCCCAGATGGGTTCATTATTATTAATCGGTGTCCAGTGCCGGCCATCGGTTGAGAGGGCAATGTGGAGTTTGGCAGTTTCGAATGGATTGGGCAGGGGCACCTCAATTATTTTACCCTGGGCATCAATCTCGATACGGGTAGGGTAGCGCTGGCGAAAATAAGTGAGCACCCAGGCATCTTTTTCTTTGTTTTTATTTTTTTTAGACTGCGATTGTACCGAACCTGCGGATAGGGCTATTATTAAAAATGTGAATAAGTAATATTTCATGGTTTATTGACTTACCACTAAGATAATACAATAAACCTATGAAGCTCCATTTATCTAAGAAAACCAAACTCTATCCTGAGTAATAATATTCTGATTATTGTGTTACCACCTCTTTAATCCAATCCTCGTATTTCTTTTTCAGGCGCTCTACAATTTCAGGATGTGCAGCGGAGAGATTTTTACTTTCGGTGCTGTCGGTTTTCATATCTATCAACATAAATTTGTTAGCGTCCTGCTCGTCGGGTTTCGATTGCAGGGGATTATGCAGCAGTTTCCAGTCACCGTCGCGCACTGCCCATTGCGGGTTTTCTTTAGTCCCAAGGCATTGCCAGTAAAAATCATCGTGCGGCGATTTTGCCGTTGGCGATGCAATCACCTTAACCAAACTCTGTCCGTCTATTTTACGGTTTGGCAGCGGGATTTTGCAATACTCGGCCAGGGTAGGGAACCAATCGGTATTGGCGGCAAATTGGGTACGTACGGCATCAACCGGGATATGACCCGGCCAACTGATAAACGCCGGAACGCGGGTGCCGCCCTCAAACAAACTTTCTTTCGATCCGCGATATGGAGTAGCTAAACCGCCGCCGCCAAAAGTGCGGTCTTCTTTCGAGAAACCCTGATCGTCCTGAAAAATAACGATGGTGTTTTTAGTTAAGCCTAAATCATCTAATTTTTTCATCAGCAGGCCAATCTTCTCGTCCATGGTTGATACATAAGCGGCATATATTCTGCGCGGCATGGGTAGCTTTTTGTAATACTCCAGCCATTTTACTTCGGGTTGTAAAGGATAATGAGGGGCGTTAATGGCAAAATACATAAAGAAAGGATTGGCTTTATTTTGCTCTAAAAACTGGCCGGCTTCTTTCACCATCAGATCTGAAAAATACTGACCGGGGTAATAAACTTCGGTGCCGTTGCGCCACAAATCATGCTGATTGGGACCGCCCCAATAATAAAAATGTGAATAGTTATCAATGCAGCCACCCATAAAGCCGAAAGAATAATCGAAGCCCTGCTGATTAGGCATTGTCTCGGGCGAGTAGCCGAGGTGCCACTTACCTATATGGGCGGTTTTGTAACCGTTATCTTTAAACAACTCCGCAAGGGTATATTGCCGGCCGGGCATGCCGCCCCAAACATAAATATTGCCGGCATTGCCTGCCAGCTCTGCCCGCTGCGGATACCGGCCGGTAAGGAGCGATGCCCTTGAAGGTGAACATACCGGCGACGACGCATAGAACTGGGTAAACCGCGTACCCGCATGGGCCAACTTATCCATATTTGGCGTCGTCAGATCTTTTGCGCCGTACACGCCCAAATCGATATAACCCTGGTCGTCGGTGTAAATGATCAACACGTTTGGTTTTTTGGCGATACCTTGGGCGTGCAGTTGCCAGGACAGTATACAGCAAAGCGTTGTTAATACCAGCAGGCGGGTGTCGATTGTTTTCATGAATAGGCTTAATTGGTAGTGGTTTATATAGTTGCACAATTTAGCTAAATCAATTTAGTTGTTAAATATTTTTTTAAATTATTTTTCGGCAGAGATCGCTAACTTAGTTTCCCGAATAATCTGATAAACCTATGCAAATCGGTCATTATAAATTTAAATCGGCTTGGCTAATAGCCGTGCTTTTACCCGCTGTTTTGCTGGTAAGCGCCTTTCAGCAAAAAGAAATAACCTGGGTAGCCATCGGCGATTCCATCACCTACCTCAACGATCATCCTAACGAAACCGGGAACCGCGTTACCAAAGGGTATTTAACCGCCGTGGTAGAAAAATATCCCGGACTGAAATATATTAACAAAGGTTATAACGGCTGGACATCGGGCGGTATCGCACAAAAAATAGATGACTTAGGCCTAACTAAAGCAGACGTTTACACCGTGTTTTTAGGGACCAACGACTGGTGGCAGGGCCGACCGATAGGCAAACTAACCGATTATAAAGACAATAAAGGCAACGCCACGATATATGGCTCGTTCCGTATCATTGTAAACAAACTGCGCGGGTTAAACCCCGAAGGTAAAATAGTGCTGATTACCCCTATGCAGCGTAACGATTTTGTCTACATCAACGGGCAAACCAATAACGCCTACGGATCTTACAAAGATAAAAACGGCCAAACGTTGGAAGCCGTTGCCAACGCTGTTGATTCCATTGCCGCGTTCGAAAAAATTCCCGTGGTTGATCTGTATCACAACAGCAAGCTCGATATTAAAAAGCTGGTTAAATTTAAACGCCTGAAAGACCCCACAACCGGAACTTACGTCAACTATAAATACCCTGCATCCATCGGTGTTCCGTTTGATGCGAAGGCAGATGAGTATCCTTATCCAACGGAAGCCATCGGTTTAACTTATGATGGTTTGCACCCATCTGATAGCGGAAATGAAATCATCGCTACTGAAGTAACCAAAGCCTTTAAAAAACTAAAGCTTTAAGATTTTAAGCAGTCGGGCTACGTTGTATTTATAGCAACTTTAATAAGTAAGATTATTTAGTTCCCGATGGTTTCTGCATCTCGATGCCATCTTTTAGCGGTACGCCAAAATCGGGTGTGCCATCTTTTTTCCAGGTGAATTTTTGGATGCGGGGTGCGCGTTTATTGCCACAGCCATCGCCGGGGTTGGTGTTGGCGTGGTATAAAATCCAGTCTTCCTTGCCATCCGGCGATTTAAAAAAGGAGTTATGCCCCGGCGCGTAAATTTTATTTTCAGGATTTTGCGAGAATACCGGTTCAGGCGATTTTTTCCAGGACTGTGGATCCAACAAATCGCTTTTGCTTGATGTGGTTAACATCCCCAGGGCATAAAAATCTGTCCAGCAACCACTGGCCGAATAAATTAAATAGATGTTATCGCCATGTTTTAAAATCTCCGGTCCTTCGTTTACAAGTACGCCAATGCCGCTGTTGGTTTCCCAGGCGTAGGTTGGGCTTGATAATTTCACCCGCTTGCTGCTGATGGTCCAGGGGTTGCTCATTTGCGCAATGTAGATACTTTGCATCCCGTTTTTATCGCCTTCCCAACCCGACCATAGCATGTACATTTTTCCTTTATTTTCAAATATTGTAGCATCGATAGCCCATTTGTTGGTTTCATCGGCAACCTGGCCTTTGAAGGTCCATTCGCCCTGCATTGGATCGGTTGATGGGTTTTCTACCACGTACATACGGTGATGATCATTAACCCCATCATCAGCCGCGAAATACATATACCATTTGCCTTGTAAAAAATGCAATTCGGGCGCCCATAGTTCTTTAGAATGCGCAGTCCCCGGCGGCGGCGTCCAGATCACTTTCTTCTCGGCCGATTTTAAATCGCTCAGGTCTTTGGTCTTCCAGATCACCAGGTTGCGCCCGGTAGAGTTGGTATAATAATAATAACCATCCTTATAAATATTCCATGGATCGGGCCCTGCTGGCAACACCGGGTTGGTAAATGTTTGAGCAAACGCGCCCGCAAAGGCGATGTTGAGCAATAAAAAGAGGATAGCTTTTTTCATATTGTTATTAGATAAGTAAATATAGAATTTACTTTAGTAAATAATAAACAAGCGGTTTGATACAGCTTTTATAAACTTTTAAAACATTAAACGGGCAATTCTCAATTATAATTGGATCACTCTATTCTCACTATCCTCAGTAAAATAATTGTACAATTGTATATCTCAAAACTAATACATGACAAACTCAATCTTAGATCCCGCCTTAGATATCGTACTGTTAATATTTAGTGTCGCTATCTTGATCATGCAGTTGTTCTTTAATGAATTTAAGAATAACGTAGAGGTAAGAGATCGGAAAGGAAAGCTTTTGCGAATTGATTTTAAAGGGTTAAATTTCAATGGGAAACTGATCACTACTATTTGTTTTTTGTCATTGAGTTGCGGGATATGGAAAGCTATTAGGGATAATGGCTCAAAAAATGAATCTAATGCAATTCAAATGAACATGAGAGATACAGTAAATGTTTTGAATGATAAGGTGACAAAATACAAGGAGATCGCACTCAAGCAATTCAAAATGGACAGTGCAGTCCTCAAAAGAAATCGTAATGCAGACAGTGTAGCGTTTGCAAAAATTCAAATTAGCTTAAGAGGTAAGGGGTATGGATTAGATAAGAATTTCAATATTACTGGACATGATAATTCTGTTTTAAGTAAACTTATAGAAAATCACGGATCAATAGGACATATAGAAATGACAAACTCTGGAAACGTATACCAAATACAAAAACATTAGCTATTATTTTAGCCCTGGCGGAAAAAATCCCCTTTAATAAGGCAGAGTTTAATAGCGAAAAACGAAACTTGATATTTTACTGAACTTCCCTTATTTCCCGCTGGTCGCCATAGGATTGGGTTCTTTCCAGTTATCCGTACGGAAAGGCACCGCAGGGATACCCGCGACATTTTGCAAATTGGTTACCGGGTAGTTGGTGAACGCGTAGCGCACGGCAACCGGATGTTTTACAGCCTTGCAGGTAAGCACAATAGTGTTGCCGTCGATAACTGCATCGGCATAATGAAAGACTTGATCATCGCCGGCTACAAAAAAGTATTTGGGAGCTTTGCCATTGTTGGTGGTCAGGCCGCCCTCGGTAGTTCCTGGTTCAAAGTACACGGTAGCTTTGTGTTTGGCGTAGCTTACGTAATCGATATGCGGACCGCGGTAAACCACATCCAGCTGATGATAAGTTTGATTAAGCGCCGTATAAGCCAACCGCAGCGCCACCGGTTTTTTGTTTTTGGGATGGATGTTATCCCGGTCGCCAACATCCATTGTAGTTACCATTGCGGTGTTAGCTAATTTGGAGATCTTTTCCTGCGCTTTCCTAAAAAAAGCATAATCGTTTAAAGTAGTATCCAATTTTTGATAAGCATGCGGCGCTACCTGCACATAATAAAAAGGCAGGTTATCCTGCGCGAAACCTTTGCGCCAGCTATTGATTAGCGTATAATTTAGTTTGACATACTCGTCCCGTTGCTCCCGGTTCGATTCTCCCTGATACCATAGGAAGCCTTTGATGGACAGGTTAAGGAAAGGATGAATCATCCCGTTATAAATCAGATATGGTTGCGAGGTTGTGCCGAAGGTAAAGGCGTCCGTCTTTTTCTGGATATAAACATCGGTTTTATAGAATGGATCGAGGTATTTTGCTTTTAGTATCGGGTCCGCAGCCATCACATCTTCGGCCACGTAAGCCTGGGTAACGGAGCCGCCAATGCCCGAGTAGATCACCCCGATAGGGATATCCAGCCGCCGCTGAATTTCATCGGCAAAATAATACCCGATAGCGCTAAAATCGCGTGCCGATTTGGGGTTAGCCTCGGCCCATTTGCCGGGGAAGGTATCGGTAGGGGCGGCATGCCAGCTAAATTTTGCCAGCAACAGCCTGATGTTAGGGTTGTTAACCGAATCGATTTTTTTATCGCCGTTGTCCAGTTCGCGCATGGCAAATTGCATGTTCGATTGCCCGCTGCAAAACCATACATCGCCTATCAGTAGATTATTTAAAAGCGCTTGTTCATCGCCGCTGCTGATGGTAATCTGATGTTTGGTATAATCACCTTTTTTAATGGATGGTACGTTGATTAGTCCCAAAAATCTGCCGTTGTTATCAGCTATGGTAGTTATGGGGTTTGGCAACCAGTCCGCTTTAATAGTAACTGTTTTGCCTGCTATTGCATAGCCCCAAACCTTAAAAGGTTTGTTTTGCTGCACTACCATGTTGCTTTGCAGAGCATCGGTAATAACCAGTTTTAATCCTGGTTTGGCTCTATCCATATTATTGGTTTGAGCCCAACTCATCGCCGGCAAGGCAAACAGGAAAATGATAACGATAGATTTAAAACAGGCAGGCATATCACATTGGTTTGACGGTTTACGAAAGTAGTTAAAAAATCGATTTAGCAAAAGTCAATTGAATTTTAATTGCAGCTGGGTTTCTAAACGTATTACGTACAACGTCCCACGTAAAACCAATTGAGCCTAATGTAATTACTATGTTAATAAGTATAAATTTTGTCAGGCCTTTTCCATGTTTAGGGTGGGGTAAACAAATTGCTTGTACCAATGCTTAGGTTTGCATCATCAAAAACATTTATCATGGATTTACAACTGAAAAACAAAACCGCACTGGTATCAGGATCAACCGCCGGCATAGGTTACGCGATAGCCAAAAACCTGGCTGCCGAAGGCGCTAAAGTGATAGTTAACGGTCGCACAGCCGAGCGTGTTAATGCTGCCGTAGCGCAAATAAAAGCCGATACCGGCAATAACGAGGTGAGCGGCGCCATAGCCGATTTCTCGAAACCGGAACAAATTGCCGAACTGATTAAACAGGTGCCGCAAGTAGATATCTTAATCAACAATGTGGCTATTTTTGAACCCAAAGCTTTCGCCGATATCAGCGACGAAGACTGGCTGCGTTTTTACGAATTGAACGTGCTGAGCGGCATCCGTCTATCACGCGCTTATTTTGACGGGATGCTGCAACGCAACTGGGGGCGCATCATCTTTATCTCCAGCGAATCGGCCATACAGATCCCATCGGAGATGATCCATTACGGGATGACTAAAACCGCGCAACTGGCTATTGCCCGCGGATTAGCTGAGTTGACCAAAGGTACCAACGTAACTGTAAACTCGGTATTGCCTGGCCCAACCTTATCTGAAGGTGTGGGTGGTTTTGTAGAGCAATTAGCTAAGGATCAAAACAAAACCCAGGACGAGGTGAGCAAGGATTTCTTCGTACACATGCGTCCTACATCTATCATTCAACGCTTTTTAACTCCTGATGAGGTTGCCAATATGGTTACTTATCTGTCAAGCCCGCTGGCTGCCGCTACCAATGGTGCGGCTATCCGTGCCGAGGGTGGTTTGCTGAAAAGCGCTATCTAAGAGCATATTAACTTATTGGAAATTGAAATGCCGTTTTCTGCAAGAAGGCGGCATTTTTTTATGCATAAACCTGCAAGTTGTGGAGCTTGCAAATTGTTAGTGCTATTAGGAATATTTCGATAGCGTAAAACTCAAAAATCAGAAAATGCTCCTGTAAGCTAATTTCGCATGCTTGTGCCTTGCAAAGTGCTTTTGTCTATATAGATGTTACAATTATTATGCGGTTATATGCATGATGTTAAGCCTATGTTAATCTTAACTTAAAATTAAGTTGACATTAGCTCCCGACCTTTGCGGCTTAATAAGGGAACTAAATGAAACTACTAATTCTGCTAAAACAAAATCTATCGTAAAGCCGCATCTATGAAGAAAACATCTACTAAACTTTTGTACAGACGGCGTGATAAACGCCTGATTTCAAAAATCATCACCTTAATGCTTGCGCTATTTGTGGCATCGCCGCGTTTGGCCCAGGCATCAACAACAACATTTTTCCAGCAGCAACAAACCATTACTGTAAAAGGTACCGTGGTTGATGATACCGACGGCAGCCCGCTGCCAAGCGTTACCATTGTTGATGCTCAACGCAAAACATTGGGAGTAACCGATATTAACGGCGCTTTCAATATTAAAGTAACCAAAGGCGCTGAAGTATCTTTCAGCTTTGTTGGTTATACAAGTTTAAAACAAGTTTTTAACGCCGCGCAAGAGAAAGGTACCATTCGTTTAAAGTCTACCGCAAGTGATTTAAATGAGGTGGTGGTAACGGCCTTAGGTATTAAACGCGAGTCTAAAGCCCTTGGTTATGCCGTAACCGAAATTAAAGGCGAGCAGTTAACCGATGCGGTATCAGGCAACTGGACCGACGCGCTTTCGGGCAAAGTTGCAGGTTTAAACCTGGTGCGTTCAGGCGCGGGTCCAACAGGATCTAACAAGATTATTTTACGTGGTGAGAATAACCTTACCGGCGAAAACGAAGCCCTGATTGTGGTTGATGGTGTGGTTACCAATAACGGTACCGGCCGCCGCACGGCAAATGCCAGCGATCAGGTTTACGGCGTAGGCAGCGATAACATGCCTGCCGATTATGGTAGCGGTTTAAATGATATTAACCCCGAAGATATTGAGAGTGTTACCGTACTGAAAGGTCCTGCTGCCGCCGCATTATACGGTCAGCGTGGCGCTAATGGTGCGTTAATTATCACTACCAAAGCGGGTAACCCAAAAAGAAAAGGTTTCGGTGTAACGCTGAACTCTAACCTATCGGTAGAGGCAGTTAGCCGCTGGCCTGATTTTCAATACGAATATGGTCAGGGTTTAGCTGGTGCTTCTTATTACTCGTTTGGCGCCAGCCCGGATGGGGCCAGCACCAGCGGTACCAGTTCGGCTTACGGCCCTAAGTTTGATGGTCAGTCATTTTTCCAGTACGATCCGCTTACTCAAAAACAAGGCGCTACCCGTACGCCATGGGTATCTTATCCAAACGCAATCCATAACTTTTTTGAGAAAGGCAGAACGTATACCAACACCGTAACTGTTGATGGTGGTACCGATAAAACATCGGCCCGTTTCTCTTTCACCAACGTTAAAAATAACTGGATTATGCCTAACACCGGTTACGGACGTAACACGGTAGCCATGTCGGTTAACTCGAAAGTGAACGAGAAGCTGACTATCTCATCAAAAATTAACTATACCAATAAAACCAGCGATAACCTGCCGGGCGCAGGTTACGGTAACCAATCGTTAATGTACTGGTTTATTTTTTGGCAGCCCAATGCCGATCCTAACTGGTTAAGAGATTATTGGAAAACCGGTCAGGATGGCCGTGCTATTCAATATCCGTTCAGCTCGTTCCCTGAAAACCCTTACGCCGTATCGTACGAGTTCATTAACAAAATGAAGCGTAACTCGGTAACCGGTAACGTGCAGGCCACTTACGAGATTGTAAAAGGCCTGAGCCTGCAATTGCGTACATCGGTTGATATGGGTTATGATCAGCGTGAGCAGGATCGCCCTTATGATGCCGGTTCTAAACTGGTTAAAGGTTCGTACCGTTACCAAAATATCTACTCGCAAGAGATCACCAGCGATTTCCTGTTACGCTACAATAAAAAAATTGGCAAGGATATACAATTAACCCTAACCGGTGGCGGTAGTACGTTGACCAATACTTATAATAAAGACGAGATCCGTGCCGACTCGTTAACTTACCCTGGTATTTATTCTACAGCAAACGCTGCCGGTCCGCTGGTATCTATGCCGTTTAAAAGCCAGTTCAGGTTAAACAGTTTTTACGGATTATTCTCGGCTGCTTACAAAGATTACCTGTACCTGGATGTAACCGGCCGCGAAGACTGGTCGAGCACCCTGGCTACGCCAACACGTACCGATAAGGCTAACTTCTTTTATCCATCGGTAGCGGCCAGCTTTATCCTTTCTGATTTTACTAAGCTGCCAAAAGAAATTAACTACGCTAAGTTCCGTGCTTCGGTAGCAGGTGTGGGTAGCGGCGGTACCACTCCGTACACTACATCGTATAACTATGTTACTGCCGGTGGTGGTTTATACCCTGGCGGTGCGCTGCAAAACCCAAGTACTTTATCTAACCCTAACTTATTGCCTTTAAGTACCACTACTTACGAGGTTGGTACCGAGGTAAAAATGTTGGACAACAGGTTAGGTTTCGACATTGCCTTGTATACCGGTAATACTTCAAACCAAATTTTAACCCGCGTTTTAGATGCTTCGGCAGGTTACGGTAGCGCCGTAATTAACTTGGGTAAAGTGCGTAATAACGGTATTGAAATTGCCTTGAACGGTACGCTGATTAAACCTAAAAAGAATGGTTTTGGCTGGATGATGAACGCTACGTTCTCGGCTAACCGTAATAAGATCTTAGAACTGGGTGACTCATCAGTTGTATTGCGCCGTGGTCCGGTGGCAGGCGGTCAGATTGTTGCCAAAGTTGGCGGCAGCATGGGCGACTTGTACGGCCAGGGCTATGTACGCTCGCCGGATGGCCAGGTGGTGTATGATGCAGCTACCGGCTTCGCTAAAATCACTCAGGATGTAGTTTACTTAGGTAACACCACTCCAAAATTCAAAACCAGCTGGGGTAGTAATTTCAGCTACGGTCAGTTCCGTTTAAATGTATTGTTTGATGCACAAGTTGGGGCAGTTGCTCACTCTTTATCAAACTATAAATTGGTTGAGCAGGGTAAATTAACCAGCACTTTACCGGGCCGCTACAGCGGAATTATCGGTAACGGTGTAATTAAAAACGCCGATGGCACTTACCGCCCTAACGATGTGATGGCTTACGATATCGACGGTTACTACCGCTCGCAAATGGGTGCGGATAACGCCGAGGGTAGCACCTTCAGCACCGACTTTATCAAATTCAGGGAAGCAAGGTTAGATTATAGCTTATCGCCCAAACTGGTTAGCCGCTTAGGCATTCAACGTGCAACCATCGGTGTTTACGGTCGTGATCTGTTCATCTGGACACCATGGCCAATCTTCGATCCGGAATTTGGTACGCTGAGCGGAACCGACATTGTACAGGGTTTCGAGGTGGCGCAATTCCCATCGACAAGAACATTTGGTATTAACCTGACCCTTGGGTTTTAATTGATCAACAGACATGAAAAACAAGACATATAAATATATAACCGTTGTAATGCTGCTATTGGTGGCATTTACATCGTGCAACAAGGATTTTCAAAAAATCAATACCGACCCTAACGGTACACCAAATGCCCTGCCCGAGCAGCTTTTGGCTCCGGCTTTAGTTGGTGTGGTTGGCGCTAACATGCAGCGTAACCGTAACTTTAATAACGAATTGATGCAGGTTACCGTTAACCAAAGCGATGACGATGCGGCAATTTTCAGATACGAATACCGTAACACCGTTGCCGACGCTTTGTACAACAGCTGGTACGCGCAGTTAACTAATTTAAAGGATATCTACAAAATTGCCGGTCAGCCGCTTACGGCTAACAAATCGTACCAGGGGATTTCGCTGATCAGCCAATCGTGGGTATACTCGTTGCTGACCGATACCTATGGTGATGTACCTTACTCTCAATCTAACCTGGCGCGCGACAGCTCTATTACCGAGCCGCGTTTTGATAAGCAAAAAGATATTTACCTGGATATTTTTAAACAGTTAGAAGTTGCAAATACCCTGTTAGCATCAAACGTAGCTATTAAAGCATCAAGCGACCCGGTGTTTAACGGAAACATCAGCAAATGGCGCAAGTTTGGTAACTCGCTTTACCTGCGTTTATTATTAAGACTTTCGGGCAAGGCCGAAGTATCTGCCGATGTAATTGCCAAGATTAAAGAGATAGTAGATACCAAAGCATCTACCTACCCAATTATGGCCAGTAACGATGATTCGGCTGTGTTACGCTGGACCGGCGGCGCTTATGTATCGCCTTACCAAACCGTACGGGAGCAGGATTGGAGAGCCCCGGCTATCTGTAGCTTCTTTATCGATCACCTGGTTACCTGGGCCGATCCGCGTGTGAATATCAACCTGTACGCTACCAGCGGCTTTAATCGTTGGGCAATTGCACAGGGACCAAGCGGCTTTGCGGGGATCCCAAGCGGTTACCTTGCCGGTTTGGGTGCACCAAAACAATCTTATTTCTATTCAAATACTTCGGCAGTATCGTTGCAAACCGATCAGAACACCGGTTTAATGATGAACTACCAGGAGACCCGTTTTATCTTAGCTGAATGTGCCGTTAAAGGCTTCATTAGCACCGGTACTGCCCAAACTTATTGGGAAACTGGTGTATTAGCCGGCCTTACTTTCTGGCTGCCAACCTGGCCAAATGCGGTAGCCGCAGGTGTGCCAACTTCAGCGCCAACTATTAACTCGGTAGAGTTTAGGGCGTATTTAACCAATGCCGATATCTCATGGGTGGAAACTGAAACCGTTGATCAAAAAATGGAGCGCATTCACCTGCAAAAGTATTATGCCCTGTTTTTAATGGATTTACAGCAGTGGTTTGAGTATCGCCGTACCGGTCACCCGATATTGCCGAAAGGCCCGGGCTTGCGTAATGGTGGTGTAATGCCTGCACGTATGACCTACCCGGTTTACGTACAATCGGCCAACCCTACCAATTATAAAAATGCGGTAGCAACCCAGGGGCCTGATGTAATATCGACCCAGGTTTGGTGGCAGAAACCATAATTAAACAGAGGTTTTAAGTATATAAAAAGAAATTTAAGATGAAAAAAATTACGTTTTATGCTTTTTTACTATCACTTGCCTTTGTATGGGCCGGATGTAAAAAAAGTAATTATCCCGGCGGTCAGGTAAGTCCGTTTATGCCGATGTATGATCTGCGCCATATTTATAAAGGTGCTGATGTTACCCTGAATGTAGAGAACATGTTAGGTTCAGACCAGGTAACCGGTATCGTTATCTCTGATTTTAGCGGTAAAAACATGCCTGCCGGTTTACTGGTGTTGCAAGATCACCGCCGGTTATCGCAGTACCGTGGTATTGCAATCAACATCGGCGCTGAAGCAGCTAACTATGTATCGGGCGATTCGATCAAAGTAAAAGTTGCCGGTGGTACTTTAACCCGCGATAATGGGATCTTGCAGATTAAAAATATCCCAGCATCAAACGTTACCAAATTGGGTACAGGTGTGGTTGCGGCTACCCGGATCCCGAGCAGTACTATTTTAGCTGATCCGTCTGAATACGAGAGTACTTTAGTTGCTATTGTAAAAGGCGGTTTTGACCCGATACCTACCCCTGCCGATAAATTTGGCGGCGAAAAATTGGTAAACGATGGCTTTGATAACTTAACCCTGCATACCGAAACAGATGCTGCATTTGCAGCTAACGTGTTGCCGGTAAGCGCTAACTTTTACGGCGTGCTATTTAATAAACCGGCTACCGATGGTAAACTGACCCCTACGCTGAGATTACGTAAAGGTACCGATGTACAGGTATTAAGCTCGACTATCGAGGTTACGCCTATCGTAATCAGCGGTTTTATTAACGACGTAATTGGCGGCGATGGTAATTATGAATACATTCAGTTATTAGCTACCCGCGATATTAATTTTGCAGAGACACCATTCTCGGTAGTGGTAACTAATAACGCCGGGGCATCTACTCCGGGTGGTTTCCCTATTAACGGTTGGGCTACGGGTGGTGGTTCGGTTGCGGTGGGTAGCGTTGCGGCTACAACCTTCCGTACCTTTAAATTTAACCTGACTACCGGTGCCGCCAAAAAAGGTACTTACTTTTATGTAGGCGGCGCGGGCAAAACTATCAACGGAAGCTCATCAACCAGCATTGCTACGGCCAACTGGATCAGATCGTTTAATTATACTACCCAGGATGGCGATGGTTTTGGTATCCGTAATGGTGGTTTCTTCGCTAACAGCGGTAACGCATTTGGTATGGCGGTATTTGCCGGAACGGATGTTACTAAAGATACCCAGCCAATTGACGTAATGTTTGTATCTACAGGTGGTTCGTTATACTCAGCTGGTCCGCCGGCGGTAGGCTACAAAATTGCCAATACCGATTTTTATGATGTGATTAACCCGATAACGCTGGCGTCTCAGCCGTTCTACCGCCAGGGATCGAACACGTTATCGTTGTTGTATACTACCCCGGCTGACGCAGGCTTTTTCTACAAGTTGGGTGGTGTTTACAATCCGCGTTTAGGCCGTTGGGTTAAGGCGCGCAGCCAGCAAACCATAACGCTAACAAAAACATCAGCGTTAACAGATATCGAAGCTGAATTCCCTGCAGGCTTAACGCCAACTACTTTAAAAAACTAATTAAATTAAACAATAAGGTTAAACCCTGTACCCTGCAATATTTTATTGCAGGGTATTTTTTTGAGAAACAATTGTTTTTCGATAGCGATTTAAAACAAGGGTTTAATATATTGCAGTACCCTATTTATTCTGAATGATATAAACAAAATCTATGAAAAAGATACTTTATATAGCCATTGTGATGCTGATTAGCATGGCAAACGTACAAGCTCAAAAAACCATGAAAGAAAATGCGCCATATCCAAAATTCGATAGGGAGGCTCATCGCGGCGGGCGTGGATTAATGCCGGAGAATACCATCCCGGGTATGAAGAATACGATTGATTTGGGTTTGGAAACGCTGGAGATGGATCTGCATATCTCGGCCGATAATAAAGTGTTTGTATCGCACGATGAGTATGTAAATTACCTGTTCTCGCTAACGCCGGATGGTAAGGAGATCCCGAAAGAGGATGCTAAAAAGTACGTGCTTTATAAAATGCCTTATGCCGAGATAGCTAAGTTTGATGTGGGATCGAAACCCTACAGCAAGTTTCCCGATCAGAAGAAAATGAAGGTAAGCATGCCGCTACTTTCAGACTTGATTGATGAGGTGCAGGCCTATTTAAAATCGACAGGTAAACCGCAGGTATTTTACAACATCGAAACCAAAAGCAGCGCCGCTGGCGATGGCGAGGTAAACCCGGATCCGGAAACTTTTGTAAAGTTGATGATGAATGTACTGATGGAAAAGAAGATTCTGCCATACGTAGTGATCCAGTCGTTTGATAAGCGGACGATTCAGATCATCCATAATAAGTACCCGAATGTGCGTACCTCATGGTTGGTTGATAATAAGAAAACCACTGCCGAAAACCTGGCCGATTTGGGTTATACGCCATTTATTTACAGTCCAAATTTTAAAATGGTAACTGCCGATGTGGTTAAAGAGTGCCACGATAAAGGCATTAAAGTACTGCCCTGGACACCAAATACTAAAGAAGACATTGATAATCTGAAAGCCATGGGTGTTGACGGTGTGATTAGCGATTATCCAAATCTGTTGAAATAAAAGCTGCTAAAAAATAGGATAAGGTGTTGCATAAATACTTACTTTGCGCGACTATAAGCCTAAACATCCCTTATGACAACTTTAGCCGAACGCCACCACTATATCCTGAATAAATTAAAGAAAGAACGCAACATTAACGTTGTCGATTTATGTAAAGATTTGCAGGTATCTACCGTAACCATCCGTAAAGACCTGCAGGTTTTAGAAGATAAAAATCTGCTGTTCCGTACGCATGGTGGCGCTACGCTTACTAATCCTTATGTTAATGAACAACCCGCTAACGAGAAAGGAAAACTTCAATCGACCGAGAAAGTAAATATCGGTGTAGCGGCCGCTGCCTTGTTGCAGGATAATGATTCGGTGATTATGGCATCGGGCACCACTGTTACCGAGATGGCTAAAAGTATCTCCGCCAGGCAGGGTTTAACGGTGATAACCCCGTCTTTAAATGTAGCGATTGAATTATTGAAACATCCCGGTATTGATGTGATACAATTGGGCGGGGCATTGCGTAAAAGCTCCGCATCGGTAAGCGGACCATCGGCCGAACAGGCCCTGGGCGATTTTTTTTGCAGCAAGTTATTTTTAGGGGTAGATGGTATCGACCTGGAATTTGGCCTCACTACCACTAACGCTATGGAGGCCCAGCTAAACCGGCAGATGATCAAAGTATCGCAAAAAACCATTGTGCTTTGCGATTCCACCAAGTTCGGCAAACGTGGTTTCGGCAAAATCTGCGGACTGGACGAGGTTAGCCAGGTCATTACCGATAGCGGCGTATCTCCACATACCGTAAAGGCGCTGGAGGGGATGGGTATTTCGGTTACGATAGTATAAGCTTTTCACATTCTTCCAAACAAAACCCCCAAATCAGGCATTGCTATTATGTTTTCCGCTGTAAGTAGCGGTGAGCATAATAAATAATGCTATGACTGATATCGCCAAACGTTTCTCTCAAAACCCACTATTATCGCCAAAAGATTTAAAACCCAGTACCGATGGGTTAAAAATTGCCTGCCTGCTTAATCCGGGTGTATTTAGGTTTCAGGGGAAAACCTGGATGCTGGTGCGGGTGGCCGAGCGGCCGGAACAGAGTGAGATCCATGTATCGTTCCCGATCTTAAATGAACTTGGCGAAACCAGCATTATGGAAATAGCGCTCGATGATGCCGATTTGATTGCCACTGATGCCCGGGTGGTGCGATATAAGGGCGTAGACTATCTCACCACACTATCGCACCTGCGGTTAGTTTGCAGCGATGACGGGATTAACTTTTACGAACCCGAAGGCAAAACCAAGATCTTTGGGAAAGGAAGCTATCAAACTTTTGGTATTGAAGATTGCCGGGTAACGCAGATGGGAGATACCTATTATCTCACCTTCACCGCCGTATCTGAAAGCGGGGTAGCCGTCGGGATGAAAAAAACCACCGACTGGCAAACGTTTGAAGATTGCGGGCTGATCTTCCCACCGCATAATAAAGACTGCGCCATTTTTGAAGAGCAGATTAACGGCATGTATTACGCCCTGCACCGCCCCAGTAGTGTTGATTTGGGCGGCAATTATATCTGGATAGCACAATCGCCCGATGGTTTACATTGGGGTAACCATAAATGTATAGCCAAAACCCGCGCAGGTATGTGGGATAGCGGCAGGGTAGGAGCCGGCGCAGCACCCATAAAAACCGATAAAGGCTGGCTGGAAATTTATCACGGCGCTACTAAAGAACACAGATATTGCCTGGGTGGGCTGCTGTTAGATTTGAATGATCCCACCAAAGTTCTGGCCCGGTCTGTTGAGCCAATTATGGTACCCACTGAGACCTACGAAACCAGCGGCTTCTTCGGCCACGTGGTATTTACCAACGGGCATGTTGTTAACGGCGATGAAGTAACCATTTACTACGGCGCTGCCGATGAATTTGTGTGCGGGGCAAAGTTCTCCATCAGCGAAATTATGGCGGGTTTGCAGGCTGTTTAAGCATCTGGATGGGCATTGGGACTATAAGCTACGCCCGTTGGTTTTATTTACGCTGTCGTGGCGATAAAATCTCGGCTAAATATTGGCTGCTTATAACATTTTACTACTTTTGGCCGTATATTTAAGGCAACCAATTTGCTCTCCCTAATCATTTTAAATGTTAGGGATAAACACAGAATGACAAACAGATCCGTTTATTTCTCTTTACTACTTAAAACCCTGTTGCTGTCGTTGGTGATCGGCTTGCCTTTCGCGGCTTTTTCTGATTCGAAAACGGATAAGATGTTTGACGATTTGAAAGAAGAGTTTAACAAAAAAGCAGCCTACGATCAAAAAAAGGAACTCCAAATTCAACAGCTGAAAGGTTCGCTGATCCATATCCCTGCCAGTAATCCTAAAAGTCAGTTTGAGATTTGTAATAAGCTGTACGAGGAGTATAAATCGTACCAGTACGATTCTGCTTACGTATACGCCAATAAACTGCAGGCTTTAAGTTATTCCATGGGCGACCGCTCGCTGCAGGATTTGAGTAAGATAAAAATGGGTTTCATCCTGCTTTCGTCGGGGATGTTTAAAGAGACTTTCGATGCCATGCACGGGATAGACGTGCGCGATCTGTCGGACAGTATCAAGGTAGAATACTATTCTATTATGATGCGGGCCTATTACGATCTGGCTAATTATGATAATGACCGGCATTACGCGCCTGGTTACACCAATCAAGCTAATAAGTACATTGATTCGGCCATTGCGCTGAGTAAAGCCGGATCGTTCGATAACGTTTACCTGTCGGGATACAAAAAATATAAGAACGGGAAAACCGACTCGGCGGCTGCTATTTTTACCAATTTGTTAGATCCTAAAAAGCTAACCGAGCACCAATATGCCATTGTTGCATCAACCCTGAGCAATGTTTATCTGAACACATCGCAAAAAGATAAATGTATCGAACTGCTGGTGCATGCTACCGTTAGCGATATCCGCTCATCAACTAAAGAGACCATCGCGCTTTTTTGGCTGGCCGAAATCCTTTACAAAAACGGGGATATTAAAAATGCCTACGTTGCCTTAGAACATGCTCTTGATGATGCAGAGTTTTACGGCGCCCGTCAACGTAAAATTCAGATAGGTACACTGCTGCCCGTAGTAGCTTCAGAAAAGCTGATCTATATAGAGCGGGAGGAGAAGCGCTTTATCATTTTCCTGAGCATGATTACCCTACTGGCCGCACTGATTATTGTGGTCACCATCTTACTCTTCAAACAAAACAAAAAGCTGAAGACTAAAGAAAAGATCATCGACGATAAGAACGTGTTGTTAGAAAAGGTTAACCTGAAGCTTTTGGAGGGCACCAAAATTAAGGAGGATTACATCGGTTACTTCTTTAACGTAATCTCGGGTTATATCCTGCAGTTGGAGCGCATTAAGCGATCTATCGATACCAAGCTTTCTATTAAGAAGTACGATGATATTCAGTTGCTGGCTAATAACATCAATATTAAAAAGGAACGGGATACGCTGTTTTACACTTTCGATCACGTGTTCATTAAAATCTTCCCCAATTTTATAGAGGAGTTTAACGCCCTGTTTAAAAAAGAAGACCAGATTTGGCCTAAAGAAACAGAGGTACTCACCACCGACCTGCGCATCTTTGCCCTGATGCGTATGGGTATTACCGATACTGAGGCTATAGCGAAGATCTTAGAGTATTCAGAGAAAACCATCTACGTTTATAAAATGCGCATCAAAGCCAAAGCCCTCATTCACGGCGAAGAATTTGAGCAGCGCATTATGGCCATTAAGGCGGTGGATATAGAATAAATCCACAGTTTCCGCCGGTAAGCAATTATTTCCCCAATCTCCTAATTTTCCCCTCTTCTATTGTGGAATTATCCCCAGTAGCGTAACCGTTATCCCAGGTTTTTTTTGACGGCAAATTTCGCCTGGTAAATTTTTTCCGGGCGCACCCAATTTGCCTCATTTCAGCGGTCGTTTAAACGATGGTTTTCTACACAAATAATCTCATTTCGATACACTAAGTACTTTAAAAACCCTTAATTACGTTTAAATTTTTCAAGATAACTTGTTTTTTAATTATTTGATTATCAGTTTATTGATTTTTAAAAACGTGATATTTTTTTAAATTTTTCATAAATAAGTAGGGAAGATGATTTTCCTAAACAATCTTTGTCTTGTCGTAATGTTTTAATGTAGGTACACTAATTAATATTTACGGCGCAATTACCAATTACAAAATTTCCGAAGGCGAGTCTATTATTTCGATAAGATAAAAGTGGCTTCATGTTTGACCGTTGTACATACGGTATTTGAAAAGCGTGGAGAGTTTTACCGATTAAAAAGCTTGCCGTTAAAAATTTAAACAGTAAGAAACAAACCCGATTGATTTGAACATTTATGATTAAAAACAGACAAACCTAAACAAGCGTAGAAGAGAAAGATCAGCGGGTGGCCGTCCAGGCCCTTTACCACCCGGCACAAACCAACAATGACCCATTACTAACTAAATTATAAATTAAATGAGAAACGATTATTTAAAAAAGTACATGCTCCTTTTTGCGATGCTGTTAATATCAGGGGTGATATTTGCACAAACAAGAAGCATTACCGGTAAAGTTTTTGATGAAAACAATCAATCCTTACCCGGAGCAACCGTAGCTATAACCGGTACTACCATGGCCGGTTCAACCGACATTAACGGTGTATTTAAAATTGCCGGCGTAAAAGCAGGCACGTACACAGTAACCGCCACCTTTATCGGTTACAACACCGCAACGCAAACTGTAACCGTTGGTTCAGGCGATGCCATAGTAAACTTTAACATGGTACCTTCATCAAAATCACTGAACGAGATTGTGGTTATTGGTTACGGTACTGCACGTAAAAAAGATCTTACCGGTTCTATCACTACGGTATCGTCTAAAGATTTCCAAACGGGTAACATCACCTCTCCAGAGCAATTGATCTCAGGTAAAGTAGCTGGTGTTTCTATCACATCAAACGGTGGTGCGCCTGGTGCAGGTAGCCAAATCCGCGTACGTGGTGGTGCATCGTTAAGCGCAAGCAACGATCCTTTGATCGTAATTGACGGTGTACAATTAAGCAACGACGCTATCCCCGGCGCTCCAAGCCCATTGGCTTTGATCAACCCTAACGATATCGAAACTTTCACTGTATTGAAAGATGCATCGGCAACCGCAATTTACGGTTCGCGCGCATCAAACGGTGTAATTATCGTTACTACCAAAAAAGGCCAGACAGGTGCGCCTCAGGTTAGTCTGAGCAGCCAGGTATCAGTATCTAAATTAATAAAAGAAGTAAGTGTTTTATCGGGCGATCAGATGCGTGCATTTGTTAACGCTAACGGTACAGCTGCCTTCCAAAGCTATTTAGGCACTGCTAATACCGATTGGCAAAAAGAGATTTACCAAACAGCTGTCAGTAATGATAACAACCTAAGCGTAAGCGGCGGTACTAAAAACCTGCCATACCGGGTATCGGTTGGTTTCCTTGATCAGCAAGGTATATTAAAAACAGGCCAATTGTATCGTACAACGGCTGGTATCAACTTATCTCCACGTTTGTTAGATAACCACATTAAGTTAGATATCAATTTAAAAGGTAGTTTAAGCCGTTCGCGTTTTGCTAATATGGATGCAGTTGGTGCAGCCGTATCTTTCGACCCTACCCAGCCGGTATTCTCTGGTAATAACAATTACGGTTCTTATTACGAACACCTTGATGGAAGTTCATCCACAGGTGAAAAAGTTTTAGCTCCACGTAACCCTGTAGGTTTATTACAACAAAAATTTGATGGCAGTAATGTTAAACGTAGCATTGGTAATGCCCAGTTAGATTATAAGGTGCATTTTCTTCCGGATTTGCATGTTAACGTAAACTTTGGTTACGATGCATCTGAAGGTAAAGGTACTGTTGTTATCCCGCCAACCGCAGGATCATCATTTAACAGGTTTAAAGATGCCAACAACGTGTTGCACAGTGGGGTTGATAACCAATATCGCTCAACTACTTTAAATACCACTTTCGAAGCATACTTAAACTATGTTAAGGATCTGAAATCAATTAACAGCCGTATAGATGCAGTAGCCGGTTACGCTTACTATGATTATGCTACTACTAATTATAATTTCCCTGATCGTACAAGCGATGGTACTGTAGTTAGTTCGCCAACGTATCCTTTTGACAAGCCTGAAAACCGCTTGTTATCATACTACGGCCGTTTAAATTATACTTACGCCGATAAATACACTTTAACAGGTACTATCCGTCGCGATGGTTCATCAAAGTTTAGCCCGCTTAACCGTTACGCTACGTTCCCTTCGGGCGCTTTGTCATGGAGAATTAAAGAAGAGTCTTTCCTGAAAGACAGTAAAGTGTTTTCTGATTTAAAACTGCGTGTTGGTTACGGTTTAACCGGCCAGCAAGATGGTTTAGGAAACTACGGTTACACTTCGTACTACAATTTAAGCTCGCAAACAGCATCTTACCAATTGGGCAGCACTTACTACCAATTGTATCGCCCTGCAGCTTACGATCCTAAACGTAAATGGGAGCAAAGTGCTACCACCAACGCAGGTATCGATTTCGGTTTCCTTAACGGCCGCTTAACCGGTAGCGTTGATGTTTATTACAAAGACACTAAAGATTTATTAGGCCCTGCTAACGTGCCTGCAGGTGCAAGCTTCTCAAATATCTTCACTACCAACGTGGGTAACATGACCAACCGTGGTATAGAGCTTAACGTGAACGCACAGGTTGTACGCAGTAAAGATGTAAACTGGGATGTTGCCTTCAACACCACTTATAACGAAAACAAGATCACCAAATTAACCCTTACCGATGATCCTAACTATTTAGGTAACGCGTACGGCGGCGTATCTGGTGGTACCGGTACTAACGTTCAGCGTTACTTTGTTGGCCAGCCACGCGGTGCGTTCTACGTATACCAACAAGTTTACGATACTAACGGCAAACCGATTGACGGTGTGTTTGTTGACCGTAACAAAGACGGTATCATTAACGATAAGGACTTGTATTACTACAAACAATCAGATCCTAAATTCATTTTCGGTTTTTCAACCAGCGTGAATTATAAAAAATGGACAGTGGCTACAGTTTTACGTGCTAACCTGGGTGCTTATGCTTACAACAACGTAGCATCAAGTACAGGTACTAAAAACAATATTTTAAATCCGTTGCAATACCTTAATAATGGTTCAACCAATGTATTAGAGAGTGGCTTATCCGGCGCAGGCGATAAAAACATTTTGTCTGATTACTATGTGCAAAACGCATCATTCCTGAAAATGGATAATGCCAGCCTTGGTTACAACTTTGGTAAAGTTTTACATAGCTCGGCTGCGGTTAGCGTAAATGCCAACGTACAAAACGTATTTACCGTTACCAAATACAAAGGCCTGGATCCGGAGATTGGCAGTGGTATCGATAACAACCTGTACCCTCGTCCACGTACATTTACTTTGGGCGTAAACGTTAAATTTTAATATCTCTCGTATATAAAATATACAGCTAAAAATAAGCGATATGAAGAAGACATTTATTATAAAAGCACTTACAGTAGTAATGCTTTCAGGCGCACTGGCTTCCTGCAGTAAAAAGCTGGAAATTGTGCCTACCAATGATATCACCAGCGAAACGGTATACAATACCGCTGCCGGTTACAAAGCGGTTGCTGCCAAAGTTTATGGCGCATTTGCTTTAACAGGTAACAACGGCCCTGCCGGTAACCCCGATGTACAAGGCATTGACGAAGGTTACTCAGATTTTTTACGTTTGTTCTGGAAATCACAAGAGTTAAGTACAGATGAAGCTGTAATTGCCTGGGGCGACGTAGGTATCCAGGATTTTCATAACATGAACTGGTCGTCTGCAAATCCTTTTCTTAAAGGGTTATATTACCGTTCAGAATATCAGATCACCTTGGCTAACGAATTTATTCGTCAGTCATCAGATGATAACCTGGCCAAACGCGGCATTGCCGGTACCGATGCAGACAATATTCGTAAATTCCGTGCCGAAGCTCGTTTTTTACGCGCTTTCCAATACTGGGTGTTAATTGATGGTTACGGAAACGTTCCATTTACTACCGAGGCTGACTTGATTGGTACTATCCCTACTCAAGGTACCCGTACACAGGTTTTTAATTATATCGAGTCGGAATTAAAAGCAATCGATCCGTTGTTGGCTGCACCAAAAACTAATGAGTATGGCCGTGCCGATCAGGCTGCTGAATGGGCTTTATTAGCTCGTTTATACTTAAACGCGCAGGTTTACACCGGTACCGCCCGTTATACAGATGCTATTACTTACGCTAAAAAAGTAATAGGCGCAGGTTATAGCTTAATTGGCAACTACCAAAATATTATGCGTGCCGATAACGACAAAAACACCAGCGAAAACATCTTTACCATTAATTACGATGGTTTACGCACACAAAGCTTTGGTGGTACTACCTTTTTAACCCATGCACCTGTAGGCGGTTCAATGCCTGCTTCTGATTATGGTATCAGCGGAGGCTGGGGTGGTACACGTACTACAAAAGCCTTAGTTAATCTTTTCCCTGATAATACAGGTACTATCGACAAACGCGCTCAGTTTTACACAGCCGGTCAAAATTTAGAGATTAAAGACCAAACTGTGTTTACCGATGGTTATGCTGTTACTAAATTTAAAAACATAACAAGCGCAGGTGCTGCAGGTAAAAGCTTAGATTATTCGGATGTGGATTTCCCGCTGTTCCGTTTATCTGAAATGTACTTTATTTATGCTGAAGCTGTGTTGCGTGGTGGAGCAGGTGGCGACGCCGCTACTGCGGTTGGTTATATGAACCTGATCCGTCAGCGCGCTTATGGCAATGCCAACGGTAATATTACCACTGTTACACTTGATTTTATTTTAGATGAGCGTGCCCGCGAGTTATACTGGGAAGGTTTCCGCCGTACCGACCTGGTACGTTATGGCAAATTTACCGATGCCACCTACGTATGGCCTTTTAAAGGCGGTGTAGCAGGTGGTAAAGGTGTAGAAGCATTCAGGAATTTATATCCAATTCCGTCGGATGATTTGAACGCTAACCCTAACCTGAAACAAAATACAGGTTACTAAACCCTATAAAGGCGGGCATTTAGTGCCCGCCTTACAAAAACTGATTATACCAATAATAAACTAAAGTATTAACAGAATGAAAACATTAATTACCAAATTCTTTGCAGTGGGCGGCATGGCTATCATCATGCTTGCATCGTGCAAAAAAGATGAAGTTAGAGTGGTTGCACCTGCAACAGCAACAAGCGCCGCAATAACTTTATCTACCACCAGCCCTGCTTTAAGTAAGGCCACTTTAACCAACACAGCAATTACAATTACCGCTGCCCAGGCAAGTTACGGTTATGATGCTGCAGTAGTTTACACCCTGCAACTGGCTGTAAAAGGTACAAACTTTGCTAAACCAACCGAAGTTACTTTAACAAAAGATGCTTTGGCAAAAGCTTACACCGTGCAGGATTTTAACAACTTATTGTTAAGCATGAATTTAGCTACAGGCGTAGCAGCACAGGTTGAAGTGCGTTTAAAAACCTCGTTAAGCGCAACTGCGGGTATCACTTACTCAACTGTAAGCACTATTACTGCTACCCCGTTTGCTTTAACCAGCTACATTTATGTACCAGGAGCTTACCAGGGCTGGAATCCGGCTACTGCCGATAGTTTGCAATCAGCAACAGGTAACGGCGTTTACACCGGTATCATCAACTTCAGCGCAGGTAACTTAAACTTTAAATTAACCCCTCAAAAGAAATGGGATGTAGCTTACGGAACAACCGGTGCAGGTAAGATTGGCACTACAGGTGGTGATATTCCGGCTCCCGCTGCAGGCCAGTACTACTTTACTGTTGATTTAAATGCCGGTACCATGACTATGGCACCAGCTGATTATATGAGTGCAATTGGTAACGCGCCTGTAGGCAGTAACTGGAGCGCCGATATCGACCTGAAATACAACAACGGTACACTGGCCTGGGAAGGTGTGGTACCAATGGTTGTAGGCGAGTTTAAATACAGAATGAACCATGCCTGGGATAACAGCTACGGCGTACCTAAAACCGGTGCCGATGGTACTTTCTTAAACAATAACGATAACAACAACATCCCAATTGCTGCTGCGGGTAACTATAAAGTGGGTATCACTACCGCTTATACCGATTACAGCACCGATATTACCAAATTGGGTAAAATCAACAAAACGCTTACTGCTAAATACACTGTTGTTAAGCAATAAAAATATAAGCGCTAACCCATTCCCTAATTTGGGTTAGCGCTTAATCTTCTTTTAAACATACTGGCAACAGCCGGACCGGGAGATAGGTTTGCTGAAGGCTTTACATATTTGGGCGGGAGGTCTATGGTGGGGCACCCGTTTCGAAAAAGCTAACGGAAATTATATCAGCAATTTTGGAATTAACTATGAAAGACGTTGCACCCCGGGCCCGGATTGCCGGATAATAAAATCACCTTTTAATTTTGAAGCTGCAGTACCGCGATTTAACATCGCACGCATACCTTCATCCTATATATCTGATACCGAACATGAACTTAAAATTAACCGTAACACTTTGTTTCCTTTTTATTTCGGGCTGCCTGTTGGCACAAATACCGGCCTTAGATAGGGTTGAACCTGCCAACTGGTGGGTAGGGATGAAAAATCCAAAGCTGCAGTTAATAGTGCATGGTGCGGGTATCGGCGGCAGTAATGTATCTCTTAAATATCCCGGCGTAAAATTAGCTGCGGTACATAAGGTGGAGAACGCTAACTACCTGTTTATCGATTTGGAAATTGCGGCTACAACCCGTCCAGGTAAATTCCCTATCACCTTTAAAAGGGCAGGGGCTAAGGATGTTGTTTACACTTACAAGTTAATGTTGCGCAATAAAACGGCACAGTGGGCGCAGGGCGTTACCAATAAAGATCTGATCTATTTGCTGATGCCCGATCGTTTTGCCAATGGCGATCCATCAAACGATGTGGTGAGCAGTATGCGCGAAACCGGTTTGCATCGCGATTCGATGTACTCGCGTCATGGCGGCGATATCCAGGGTTTGATCAATCATTTAGGTTACCTGAAAGATTTGGGCGTTACCGCGATTTGGATGACCCCAGAGATTGAGAATGATGAGCCTAAAGCATCGTACCACGGTTATGCCGTTACCGATTATTACAAGATAGACCCACGCTACGGTACCAACGAGTTATACAAAACTTATGTTGCCAAAGCACACGAAATGGGCCTGAAAGTGATTAAGGATTTGGTGCATAACCATATCGGTACCGAAAGCTGGTTAATCCAGGATATGCCGATGAAAAGCTGGGTACACCAGTGGCCAAAATACACCAACTCCAACTTCCGCGATGCGGCAGTGATGGACCCGCACGGTGCCGCTGCCGATAAAAAGCAAATGCTGGACGGTTGGTTTGATCACCGCATGGCCGATGTAAATCAAAATAATCCTTACGTACAAAATTATCTGACTCAAAACCATATCTGGTGGGTAGAGTATGCCGGTATTGATGGTTTCCGTTTAGATACTTATCCGTATAACGACGCAGCTTACATGGCCGATTGGGCAAGGAAAGTAAAAGCCGAGTTTCCGCGCTTCACCATCTTCGGCGAAACGCTGGTATGGTCGGTTGCTAACCAGGCTTACTTTACACAGGGCAATACCGTTAACCGTGGTTTTGATACCCAACTGCCGGGCATAACCGATGCGCAGATTAAAGAAGCGATTTACGAAGCCCTGAACGGCAAAGAAGGCTGGACAGACGGAATTTATCGCTTATACAACATTGTAGCGCAGGATTTTATGTACCAGGATGCTACCCGCAATGTCATTTTTATGGATAACCATGATATGAGCCGTTTGCTATCGGTAGTGAAAGATGATTTTACAAAATACAAATCGGCTATGGCTATGCTATTAACCATGCGCGGCATCCCGCAAATGTATTACGGAGATGAGATTTTAATGGCGGGCGAGTCAAACCCTGACGGCTTGGTCCGTTCAGATTTCTCAGGCGGTTGGGAAGGTGATAAAAAAGATAAATTCACCGCAGCCGGCAGAGATAAAAAAGAGAACGAAGCCTTTGATTTTGTACGCACTTTAGCCAACTACCGTAAAAATACCCCCGCCCTGCAAACCGGGAAACTAATGCAGTATATCCCGCGCCAGGGCGTTTATACCTACTTCCGTTACGATGCCCAAAAAACAGTGATGATCTGCTTTAACGGCGCTGATAAGGAAACTACCCTTGATACCTCCTTCTTTACCGAACGTATGGCCGGCTTTAACAGCGGTACCGACGTAATGACCGGTAAACCCATAACCAATTTAAAGCAGCTAACCATACCTGCTAAAACCACCCTAATTATTGAATTGAAGAGATGATAGTGGCTGAAAAAGAAATTAAAACCACCTCCGGCGGCAAACCGCGCAAGGTAGTGGAAAGGCCAAGGCTAAGCTTTTGGCAGATATTTAACATGAGTTTTGGATTTTTAGGGATCCAATTCGGCTTTGCGCTGCAAAATGGTAACGCATCGCATATACTGCAAACCTTTGGCGCTGATGTAGAACACCTGTCGCTATTTTGGTTGGCAGCGCCCATTACCGGGATGATCGTTCAACCCATCATCGGTCATTATAGCGACCGTACCTGGAACAAACTGGGCCGACGCAAACCCTACTTTTTAGCAGGTGGCGTACTGGCTGCTATTGCGCTGGTATTTATGCCTAACTCATCAATGCTGTTATTCCTGCCGCCGCTGATGGTGGGCGCAGGTATGCTGATGATTATGGATGCCACCTTTAACGTAGCGATGGAACCATTCCGTGCGCTGGTGGCCGATAACCTGCCCAATGCACAACGCGGCTTAGGTTTCTCGGTACAAACCTTCCTGATTGGTATCGGCGCTGTAGCCGGATCATGGTTGCCTTATGTGCTGGCCGAAAAATTTGGTGTTGCCAAGGTAGCTCCTCAAGGCCAGGTGCCTCACAATATTTTATACTCGTTTTACGCGGGTGCCGCAGTGCTGATCATCAGTTTACTGTACACCATATTTACTACTAAAGAATACCCGCCCGAGGTTTATAAAACCTTCGATCACGAAGAAGCAGAAGAAGGCCACAAAGGTCTGTTATCCATCTTTACCGATCTGAAAAACATCCCGGCTACCATGCGCCAGTTGGGGTTGGTGCAATTTTTCTCGTGGTTTGCGTTATTCAGCATGTGGGTGTTTATGGCCCCTGCTGTAGCTGAGCATATTTACCATGTGCCTGCCGGCGATACCAAATCAACCACCTTTGCCGATGCGGGTAATTGGGTGGGCATATGCTTTGGGATTTATAATGGTGTTTCGGCACTTTATGCATTGGCTTTGCCGGCCATTGCTAACCGTACAAGCCGCAAGGCTGCGCACGCCTTCTCGCTGATTGCGGGTGGTGTGAGTTTAATTTCGATCTTCTTTATTAAAGATCCTAATATGCTGGTGGCGCCAATGGTGGGTATCGGTTTGGCCTGGGGCAGTATCCTGGGGATGCCTTATGCTATCCTGGCCGGATCAATCCCTGCTAAAAAGATGGGAGTTTACATGGGTATTTTTAACCTGTTTATTACCCTGCCGCAGGTAGTTAACGGCTTTTTCGGCGGGTGGATAGTTAAATCTATCTTCGGCGGGCAGGCTATTTATGCTATTGTGCTGGCCGGTTTGTTTATGCTTTGCGCGGCGGTATCGGTATTGTATGTACAGGATAAAGATGCTTCGCTATCTAAAAAATAATATTGAATGAAATTGCTACGGGTTTTTAACGCATTGTTTTTAATGTCCATCTTATTCTTATCGTTTAAGCCGGCGGGTATTAATGCGCCTGTTTATCATGGTACCGATTTAGGTGTTACCTACACAGCCGCCAAAACCACGTTCAAAATATGGTCGCCAACGGCAGCGCAGGTTAAACTGCGTTTATATGCAGCCGGTATGGGTGGCGATGCACTGCAAACTATCGACCTGAAAAAACAGGCTGATGGTGTTTGGCTGGCGGTAGTTAATAAGGACATCAAAAACAAATACTACACCTTCCAGATGCTGAATGGCGACAAATCGTCGTTAGAGGTGCCGGATATTTATGCCAAAGCGGTAGGCGTTAACGGCAAACGCGGGATGGTGGTTAACCTATCGGAAACTAATCCTGCGGGATGGGCTACCGATAAAAAACCGGCGCTGAAAAATCCTACTGATATTGTGCTCTATGAAACTCATGTGCGCGATATCTCGGTCGACCCAAACTCCGGCATTAAACATAAGGGTAAATTTTTAGGCCTGGCCGAGGTTGGGACTAAAAGCCCGGATGGTTTATCAACCGGTTTAAGCCACATTAAAGAATTAGGCGTTACCCACGTGCACCTGCTGCCATCGTTTGATTATGCCAGTGTAGACGAAACCAAACCTGCCGACGGCCAATATAACTGGGGTTACGATCCGCAAAATTATAACGTGCCTGAAGGCAGCTACGCGACCGATCCATACAACGGCAATATCCGCATCAAGGAGTTTAAAACCATGGTGAAAGCCATGCACGATAATGGATTGAGGGTAGTGTTAGATGTAGTTTATAACCATACCAACGATATTGCTCATTCCAACTTCCAGCAGTTTGCGCCTGATTATTTCTATCGTAAAAATGCAAATGGCAGTTATGCTGACGGTACCGGCTGCGGAAACGAAACCGCATCTGAACAACCGATGATGCGCAACTTTATGATCCAATCGGTTTTATACTGGGCTAAAGAATATCATTTAGATGGTTTCCGTTTTGATTTGATGGGTATCCATGATATCGCAACCATGAACGCCCTGAGCGATGCCCTGCACAAATACGACCCCACAATTTTTATCTACGGCGAAGGCTGGACAGCAGGAGCAACCCCGCTGCCTGAAGGTCAGCGCTCGGTGAAAGCCAATACAGCCAAATTGCACCAGATTGCCGCCTTCGGCGATGATATGCGCGACGGCTTGAAAGGTCCGTTTAGCGATGTAAAGCAAACCGGCTTTGTAAACGCTAAACCCGGCACTGCCGAGAGCGTAAAATTTGGCATTACCGGCGCGGTACAACACCCACAGATTGATTACAATAAGGTAAACTATTCTAAATCGCCGTGGGCAGGGCAGCCATCTCAGGCTATCAGTTATGTATCCTGCCATGATGATAATACGCTGTTCGATCGTTTAAAGATCGGCAACCCAAATGCTGCCGAAGCCGAGCTGATTAAGATGGACAAGTTGAGCAATACCGCGGTTTTAACGGCACAAGGTGTAACCTTCCTGCATTCGGGCGTAGAGTTTTTACGGACAAAACAGGGCGTGGCCAATTCCTTTAAATCGCCGGATAATATTAACCAGATAGACTGGCACCGCAAAGCGCAATACAAAGCCGTTTACGATTACTATAAGGGATTGGTGAGCCTGCGTAAAAGCCACCCGGCCTTTCGCATGCCAACTACGGCGATGATCCAAAAGCACCTGGATTTTTTAAACACAGATAATGAAGGTTTGATCGCTTATCAGCTGAAAGATAATGCCAACGGCGATACCTGGAAAAATATTTTGGTGATACTAAACGGTAACGCTACCGAAGCATCATTCCATCTGCCGGAAGGCAACTGGACTTTGGTTGGCGATGGAGAAAAGATCAATCCCAAGGGATTATCTAAAGCAACAAATTCGGTTAAAGTACCAGCGACAACAGGTTTTATTTTGAAAAATTAAGCCCCCTAACCCCCTAAAGGGGGAACAGGATTTAAAAGCTCCCCTTTAGGGGGTCGGGGGGCTAACTATATAAAATGAAAAAGATACATTTAATAACAGGAGTGGTGGGGTTGCTATTAGCAACCATGGGTTGCAGCAAAAAAAGTATAGACCCTACGCCCGACCCGGGAACAACTCCCGTGGTAGTTGCCAACGGTAAAGCTTTGCCATCCGGAGCAGGCGATGGAGTGACGTTTATTAACAACGGTGCATCGGCCATCTTTAACCTGATCGCGCCAGGCAAAACTACGGTATCGGTAATAGGTGAGTTTAATAATTGGACGCCAACCGCCATGAACGTTACCCCCGATGGTAAAAACTGGTGGATCCAGGTGGACGGTTTGGATGCTAATAAAGAATACGCCTACCAGTTTTTGGTAGATGGTACCTTAAAAGTAGCCGACCCGTATTGCGAGAAAATTCTCGATCCATCTAACGATCAGTACATCCCGGCCACGGTATATCCTAACCTGAAGGCATATCCAACCGGGCAAAGCGGTATTGTGAGCGTAATGCAGGCTAACCAAACGGCTTACACCTGGAAAAACACCAGCTTTACCCGTCCGGATAAAAACAAACTGGTGATTTACGAATTGCACGTGCGCGATTTCATCGGCACACACAGCTATAAAACTTTAAAAGACACCCTTAGCTACCTCACTAATTTAGGTGTAAATGCAATTGAGCTGATGCCGGTAAACGAGTTTGAAGGTAATTCATCATGGGGGTACAATCCGTCGTTTTACTTCGCGCCTGATAAATATTACGGCACTAAAAACGATTTAAAAGCATTTATAGATGAGTGCCACTCGCGCGGAATGGCGGTAATTTTAGATATGGTGCTAAACCACTCGTTCGGGCAATCGCCAATGGTGCAATTGTATTTTGATCAGACTGCTCAGAAACCTACTGCCAATAATCCGTGGTTTAACGTTAACGCTACCCACCCTTACAACGTAGGTTACGATTTTAACCACGAGAGTGCCTACACCAAATACTTCGCTAAAAACGTAATGAAGTTTTGGATGACGCAGTATAAAATTGATGGTTACCGTTTCGATCTTTCTAAAGGATTTACGCAGCACGTAAGTACCGATGATGCAGGTATGTCTGCCTACGATGCCAGCCGTGTAGCCATCTGGAAAGAATACAACAGCTTTATGAAGAGCGTAGATGCGAACAACTTCTATGTGATCTTGGAGCACTTCGCGGTTGACCAGGAAGAGAAAGAACTGTCGGACAACGGCATGATGTTGTGGAACAATATCAACTATAACATGAACGAAGCCACAATGGGCTATATCAGCACATCCAACATTTCAAGGTTGTATTATACCGGTCATGCAGGGTTTACCCAGCCAGATAATTTGGTGGGATACATAGAAAGCCACGATGAGCCACGCCTGATGTATAAAAATGAGCAGTTTGGCAACGTTTCGGGAACTTACAGCGTAAAGAACATACCAACAGGCTTAGCACGTAATGAAGCTGCGGCAGCGTTCCTGCTAACGTCGCCCGGTCCGAAAATGATCTGGCAGTTTGGCGAGTTGGGTTATGATGTGGATATTGACTTTAATGGCCGTACCGGCGAAAAACCAATTCATTGGGATTACACAGCCGACGCTAACCGTAAAAAGTTATATAACGCCTTTGCCAAAATGGTAAAAATGAAAATTAAGAACGATGTGTTCAATACATCAACCATCAGCGTTAACAGCGCGGCCAATATTAAAACGGCTATCCTAACCGGTACCGGTGTAAATGCGGTGGTAGTAGGCAATTTTGATGTAAGCACGCAATCGACAACGGTAGGCTTCCCAACGGCGGGTACCTGGTACGATTATATGACTGGAACAACTATTAATGTTACCCTGCCTTACACGGTAACCTTAACCCCGGGCGAATACCATATATACAGCAGTAAGGCCCTCAATTAGTAAAAGTAAATAGGTTTGTTATAAATGAAACGTCGTCACCTTGGTTCGGGGCGGCGTTTTTTTTGTGACTCACCCCGACATTGCTACGCTCGTCGGCCCTCTCTTCGCTGCGCGGAAAGAGGGCAGGAGTAATATTTAAGCCTTACGAAGTTTTTAAAACTTCATAAGTCTATTTTATCGGTTTTAATCCCTCTTTACGCGAAGCGAAGAGAGGGTGGTCCAGCGCAGCGCAGACCGGGTGAGTTTACGCCACGACCACCTCGCCCTTAGGTTTCTTACGCATCAATACAGCCGCGGCAATTAACGACACGATTAACCCCGGCGGAAAAGGCTCCATAAACGTAAATAAGGCCACCATCAACGGCGATTTATACAGATCTTTCATTTTGTTGATCTCTTTTACTTTCTCAGCCATCTGCGCAGCGTTGTAATGACTGTTTTGCGCCTGTCTGATCATGTGTGCCGCATAGTGATCCATAAAATCGGGGATAAAGCAATAGTATTCAATTAGCCATACCACCACATACACCCCGCAGGTGATCAGCGTAATATATATTGCCAATTGAAAAGCTTTACCGAAAGTAATAACGCCGCCGTTGTACTTATCCCGGTAGTTTTTTACAGCAGGAAATATCAGGGAAAAAGCCAGCAACATGGCCGAGTACCCCATAACCATGCTGCCCTCATAACTGGGATTGTTGTAGCAGATGGTTACAAAGACGATCAACCAGATGGTGATCAGTAAGCTGGAGATGGACGCAAATACAAGTACATTTCTTTTCATGTCAATTTTGTTTTAGTGTTATTTTGATGATCCAAAATTGCGGTATCAATGGCAGATCACGGTCATACTTTTGGGTGATTTTGCTGTAATAGTACTAAAGTATGGCCGGTTTCAGGCAATCAGGCTTAACTTTCGGGCTTTGTCTACTGCGTGTGTCCGCCGGTTCACTTCCAGCTTCTCAAATAATTTAGATGAGTGCGTTTTGATGGTGTTAACCGATACAAATAAACGTTCGGCAATCTGTTCGTTGCTTAAACCATCGGCCATTAATTGTAATACTTCCAGCTCGCGTTTACTGAGACCGAGGGTGGTCATCTCTTTTTCGTTCAGTATAAAATCACTGGTTTTAATAAAGATCTCTTTTTCAACAATGATGGTATTTGTTTTCGGTCGCGCCAGTTTTAGGGCCAGCCAAATACCCAGACCGGTAAACAGCAGGGCGATGCCGCCGGCATAAAATTCAAAGCTATAATTCAGGATAATGAAACGCCACTCTAACCAGCGCATCAGCAACAATAAAGCAGCGAGCGATAGTCCATATAATATGGCAGAACGGTTGCGGATTAAATAGCCTGAAATCATAATCTGATTTAAATTAAAAGAATTTATACGGATAAACAAAAAACCGTAGCCGAATGATAATTATATTGCGGTGTCTGAAAAATCTGTCTGTATGCTCAATCTTAAAACTACTTGTTTGGTATCCCTGCTCTTAATAATCGGTTTAAATACTTTCGCGCAAAGTTACCAGGAACAAATCGCTGCTTATCGAAAAAGTTATAAGGAAGATTTTTTGGCAGATAAACGCTCGCCGCTGAAACAGGACGACCTGCAATACCTGCGTTTTTACAACGCCGACAGTACCTACCGCGTAACCGCCAAAGCCGAATTGATTAATAACGCACCTGGCTTTATAATGCCGGTATTCAGCGGGCAGGGCAGCGAGTATTTGCCTTATGCCTTACTGAAATTTACATTAAAAGGGAAACCTATGCAGTTAACGGTTTACCGCAGCGTGGGACTATCAAAAATAGCAGCCTATAAAGATTACCTGTTTTTACCCTTTACCGATGACACCAACGGCAAAACTACCTACGCCGGCGGCCGCTATATTGATTTGCGCGAGGGCGATTTTAAAGGGCAAACGGTTACCATCGATTTTAACAAGGCGTATAATCCATACTGTGCTTTCGGTTCAGGATATGCCTGCCCGAAACCACCTGACGTAAATCACCTCATTTTTGCTGTAAAGGCAGGGGAGCAAAACTTTGGGAAAGCGCATTAGGCTGTAATCGCTACTGCTGCAAGTTGAGATAGGCTACCGAACTGCCACCTTCTTCAAACACAATAATGGCCGAGCATTTCTCTTGCCGGTCGATTTCAAAAGCTATGCCTTCCTGATTATCATCATAAACTTTATAGGTACCGTTTCCATTTTGCGACTGACTGCGAAGGTTATAATGTGCTGCAATGCTGTCTAAGGGCATTCCCACATGCACCATTTCGGCTGTATTAAAATCGGGCGATGTAACGCGGATAGCTTTCACTTTGGCCAGGCCTTCATCCTTATCATTATAACTATGGTGGGCGTAAACACTGGTGTGGTAGCTGCCGCTGTTATGGTTTGCATACCAGGTCATCAGGCTGGCCCCCATAGCGGCATCGCCGGCATCGGGTTCGCCTAAAGTTTTGATAACGCTGTCGGTACTGCTGCCGATTTTGATTTTCCCGATGCCAGTACCGGGATCGATCATAAGGTCCGTCGAAAGATGTTTCGCACCCGACGCTGGCGTTTGATCGGTGTTGGCAACAATGATGTTATTTTTAGCCGGCGGCTGATCGCAACCTGCCAAAGCGCAAATAATTGTTAGGGCAAAAGCATATTTTATCATAATTTTAAAATCGCTGATCTTTAAAAATAACTATATCGGCGTTGTTTTGTTTTCAACTTATGATTAGCGCAGGCGAACAGGTTATACAGGATTGGTATCGGAATAAGAATTGGGAGCAGTTCCCTTTTCAAAAAGAAATGATGGATGCATACCTGTCAGGCTATTCGGGTTTGCTGAATGCGCCTACAGGTAGCGGTAAAACCTTTGCGCTGTTTTTACCTTTTTTGGCAGCTTATATCAATCGTTATCCCGATACCTACCTCACCCGCAAAAACAACGGACTGATGATGTTGTGGATCACGCCGCTACGTGCGTTGACTAACGATATCCGCAAGGCTATGCAGGAAGTTTGTAACGAACTGGGCCTGCCCTGGCAGGTAATGACCCGCACCGGTGATACATCTGCCGCGCAAAAAGCCGCCCTGAAAACCAAACTCCCCGAAGTACTGCTCACCACCCCCGAAAGCCTGCACCTGATGCTGGCCCAAAAGGATTATACCAAACTATTCCAGAACCTGGAAGTAGTAGTCTGCGACGAGTGGCACGAGTTACTGGGAACGAAACGGGGCGTGCAGGTGGAGTTGGGGTTGAGTAAGTTAAAAGTCTTGAGTACGAAGTCTGAAATTGAAAGTCCGAAGCCGAAAGGCAAAAACAAAGAGAACTTAGGGCTTAAGACTCCCGACTTAAGACTCAAAATCTGGGGTATCTCTGCCACCATCGGTAACCTTGAGCAGGCCGCCGATGTACTGTTAGGCAACACCTTCCCTGTTGATCAGATTAAAATGGTGAGGGCTTTTATTGAGAAAAAACTGGTGATTAAATCTGTGATCCCGCCGGATATTGAGAGTTATTCATGGTCGGGGCATATTGGCATTAAGCTGTTGCCGCAGGTGATGGAGATTGTGGCGCGGAGTAAAACAACGCTGATCTTTTGCAATACACGGTCGCAGTCGGAGATTTGGTATCATGCTATTTTAGACAATTACCCCGAGTATGCAGGCATTATGGCCATGCACCATGGATCGCTGGATAACGAACTACGCAACTGGGTAGAACAGGCCTTGCATGCCGAAGCTTTGAAGCTGGTGGTTTGCACATCGAGCCTGGATTTAGGCGTGGATTTTCGTCCGGTAGATACCATTGTGCAGGTGGGCAGCCCCAAAGGCGTGTCGCGGTTTATGCAACGTGCCGGTCGAAGTGGTCACCGGCCGGGCGATACTTCGCTGGCTTACTTTGTGCCGACCCACTCGTTAGAGTTGCTGGAAGGCGCAGCGCTGAAGCAGGCCATCAAAAACGGCATCTTCGAAAGCCGCGACCCGGTATTGCTGGCTATGGATGTGCTGATTCAGTATATGGTTACCTTGGCCGTGTCGGATGGTTTCCGGGCCGAGGAACTGTATCACGAAGTAAAATCAACCTACGCTTTCGCGGATTTAAGTCGCGAAGAGTTCGGGAAGCTACTGGACTTTATCACCAATGGTGGAAAAACCCTGGCCGCGTATGATGAGTTTTTGAAGGTAGAGATAGAAAACGGTTTGTATAAAGTAAACAGTCGCCGGGTGGCTATGCGGCACAGACTAAGCATCGGCACCATTACCAGCGAACTAAGCCTTCGGGTAAGCTGGCTGAGCGGCGGTAGTTTAGGTACAATAGAAGAGGGCTTTATTTCGAAGCTAAAACCGGGCAATGTGTTTTGGTTTGCGGGTCGCAGCCTGGAATTTATTAAAGTAAAGGAGATGACCGCCTACGTTAAAAAATCGACTAAAAACAAAGGCATTATCCCAAGCTGGGCAGGGGGCAGGATGCCGCTGTCATCGCAATTATCAGCCGTATTCAGGGATAAGTTAGATGAAGTAGCGCACGGGGTTGAAAAGGATGAAGAAGTAATTGCCCTGCGACCATTATTTAAACTTCAGCAAGATCTTTCACATCTGCCCCAGAGTCACGAGTTTTTAATCGAATCCTTCCACTCGCGCGATGGGCA
>Ga0116227_10000049_pt1 | contig 198185 bp, 169 predicted proteins | sample S1TSphgellanicum_FD_89693 | JGI IMG/M metagenome (GOLD analysis project Ga0116227, IMG submission 89693) | Host-associated microbial communities from peat moss isolated from Minnesota, USA - S1T2_Fb - Sphagnum magellanicum MG | ecosystem: Host-associated > Plants > Peat moss > Unclassified...
AACGCTCGAGAAGATCGGCGGCTTCGCGCAGTTCGTGCATCACCTGGCGGAGGATCATGCGATCGGCGAAGCGGTGCGCATGATCGGCGAGAAGGTGGTGATACCGCCGTTCACGGTGTCGCATGCCTGCGTCGAGACCAGCGCCACCAAGCTGATTGCGCACGAATTGCGCTGGAGCCGGACCATCCGCACGATCGATCCGGTCGGCCATTTCGGCTCGGTATTGACGCATCCGCTCGCTTTCGCATTGCTTGCTGCCGCATTCTCGGGCGGTGCGCCGTGGGCATGGCCGCTCGTGGCGGTGGCGCTGCTCGCGCGACTGGCGTTGAAGGTACAGTCGGATCACGCGCTGGGGCAAGCGTATAGCGACTTATGGCTGCTGCCGCTGTGGGATATCGTGTCGTTTCTGATCTTCGTGGCGAGTTTCTTCTCGACGCGAGTGATCTGGCGAGGCTTCAGCTTCAAGGTGGACGGCGACGGCTTGCTGTCGCCGGTTCAGGACGAGTAGGGCAACGAAGATACTATCCAAAGACCGCGCACGCCCGCTCCGGCCGCGTGCGCGGATTTCCGCGGCGGTCACGCTCCTTTGAAGCGCAATACCATTTTGCAGCCCGGCTGATTGTCGTGTATTTCCACGTCGGCGTCGTGCACGCGCGCAATGGCCGCAACCAGGCTCAAGCCGAGGCCGTGTCCGGCCGGCGCATGGGCCTGTTGATTCGGACTGCGATAAAACGGCCGCAAGACCGCCTCGCGCTCACCCGCCTCGATGCCGGGCCCCGAATCTGCGACAGACACAATGGGTTCCCCCGCTTCCGTCGTGGCTTCGAGCGTAATCATGCCGCCACGCGGAGTGAACTTGAGCGCGTTATCCAGCAGGTTTTCGACCGCGCCGAACAGCAGGTCTACGTCGCCCGTCACCTGAACGGGCTCGTGCCCAAGCACGGTCACTGACAAACCACGATCATCCGCAACCGGTTCGTAGAGATCCACGACATCGCGCAAGACCGTGCTGAGCGACACCTCGCCAAAGCTGGCGCGCCGCCCGTCGGCTTCGATTTCGGCGATTCTGAGCAGTGCGGTGAAGCGGTTCAGCACGATGTCCGATTGCACGATGGCCGCTTCGACGGCGGTCTGGTAATCGTCCACACTGGCCGAACGGCGTCGCGCCCGTTCCAGGCCTGCGCGCAGATGCGTCATCGGCGTGCGCAGGTCGTGCGCGATGCCGGCACACACGCCCCGCACTTCGGCCACGAGCCGCTCTATCTCGTCGAGCATCGTATTGACGATCTCGGCAAGGCGATCCAGATCGTGATGCGTGCCTCGGGTCGGCAGGCGCCGGTTTAGCTGGCCCGCCATGATCTCGCGCCCGGTCACGCTGATGGCCCGGATGCGACGGTTCGACATCGCGTTCAGCGCCGCTCCGCATCCCACAGCAAGGATGATCGTCAACATCAGACCCACGCAGAGCATCTTCACCAGGGTCCGGTCGAAGTCGATGATTTCGTCGATCGAATGCCCCACCACGATGCGCAAGCCGCTCTGGGTCGGCACGATGATGCCGCGAAAATGCGCGTCGATGGCGCGATGGCCGTCTTGCATGACCTGCGTGTAGTAGAACGGTTTGCGGTGCCGGGCAACCGGCAGCGTATGAATATTTCCCGCAAGCCATGTGCCGTCGGCGTCGAACACGCCATAGGGTCTGCTGCTCGCAACATCGCGCCGGCTGAGCGCCGCGATGTCGGCAATCGCCTCCGCGCGGCCAATTGAGTGGAACTCGGCGACCTCTCCCAGCAGCCGCTCGTCGACCTCGTGCAGCAGATAGCTGTGCGTCACCCAGTAAAGCAGGGTGAACAGGACGATAGCCGAACTGATAAACACCGCCAGCAGCCACGTGACGCTGCTGAAGTGCATGCGCGTCTGGCGCTTATTCGCCTGCATGGAGGATATAGCCGACATTTCGAACCGTGTGGATCATCACAGAGAGCCGGCCATTCAGACTGACCTTGCGGCGCAACTGTCCGATATGCATATCGATCACGTTGGTCTGCGCGTTGAAGTGGTAATTCCAGACGGACTCGAACAGCATCGCCCGCGTGACCGGCTGTCCGGCATGACGCATCATGTATTCGAGCAACTGATACTCGCGCGGCTTGAGCTCGATGACCTCGCCTGCACGCTCGACGTGATGGGTGCTGGTATCGAGGACGAGATCGCCCACGCTTAGTGCTGAGGCTTCGACAGGCGACGAGCGGCGGCGTAGCAACGCATTCAGTCGAGCGGTGAGTTCGAGACTGTCGAATGGTTTGGTCAGATAGTCGTCTCCGCCGGCACGCAGGCCTCGCACGCGCTCGTCGACCGCCGAAAGCGCGCTCAGGATCAACACCGGGGTTTGCTTGCCGACATTGCGCAAGGTGGAGAGGATCGACAGACCGTCGACATCCGGCAGCATGCGGTCCAGCACCACTGCATCGAAATCGCCTTCTAGCGCGCGCAGCAAGCCAGTGTGGCCGCGCGCGACGCTCTCGACGGCAAAGCCATAGTCCTCGAGCGCCGCAGTGACTTCGAGCCGTGTGGGGTCGTCGTCTTCGACAACCAGGATGCGAGGCATGGGGCCCGGCTGGCGGAGGATCGATGCTTCACTTTCCAAGAGGACGTAGTTCCATTAGATGACGCGTCGTTGGGATGCATGGGCAGCGTCGTTGCGGTGTCGCCTGGCATCGGGTGTAGGTTCGCGGGCCTCGACGTCTGGCCGCGAAGCGTGCCATGAGTATGTGGCTGTTTCATGACTCGATCTGCGACGCGCCACTTGTCGGCAATCCGTAATAAGAACTTTAACTTCGTAATTTACCCATCACCGGGCATTAATGCGTGGTCTATAGCATCCGGCCTTGTCTGACTCACTGCCCCACCGCCCCATTCAAAAACAAGGATGCATGAACCATGCAACGGGTACGTTCAAAGTTCAATCAGAAACCGCTGACGCAATTCGTTCTTGCGACGCTGTGCGCCGCCGGAGCGCAGGTCTCGCATGCGCAGGCAACCGGCGATCTCGGCTCGGTGCAAAGCACGGCCGTGTCGTCTTCCGATAACAGCGCGCCTGCCGCAAAGAATGCAGAGTCGGCGCCGGCCCAGGCGCCTTCCCAGGGTTCGCTGACGGCCAGCGAGCCGAAATCGGTCATCAGCCAGCACTACATCCAGAACAGCACGGCGCCCACCTCGAACTACAGCGATATCGTCCAGATCGCGCCTAGCGTGTCGAACATCGACCCGAACGGATCCGGTTTGATGGAGTCGCAAAGCCTCTCCATTCGTGGGTTCCAGGACGGTCAGTACAACGTGACATTCGACGGCATTCCGTTTGGCGACTCCAACGACTTCACCCACCACTCGACCTCGTTCTTCTCGAACCAGGTGCTGGGCAGCATCAATATCGACCGCGGTCCGGGCGACGCCTCGCAGATCGGCTTCGCCACCTTTGGCGGCACGATTGGGCTGGAGTCGAAGGATCCTTCGCTCACGCCGTCGTTTTCGGTGCTGGGTTCATACGGTAGCTGGAACACGTGGATTACCGGCGCGGAACTGAATACGGGCGACATGCAGCAGTGGGGCGATGCCCGCGCGATGGTGGGCTACACGCAGACCGGCAGCGACGGCTACCTGACGGATTCTGCGCAACGTCGTCAGAACGTCTACTTCAAGCTCGAGAAGCCGATTGGCGACAATACGTTAATCACCGTCTTCGCCACCTACAACAATATTCACCAGAACGTGCCGCTCGGTGCAACCGCCGCACAGATTCAGGCCTATGGTCCGAACTTCGGTCTGAACGACAATCCGGCGAGTCAGGCGTTCTCCGGCTACAACGTCGACCTGATCAACACGGACTTCGAGTACATCGACGTTCAGACGAAGGTCGCTCAATGGGTCATCAATAACAAGCTGTACACCCTGTACACCTACGGCTACTACCACAACGGCTTTAACGGACTCGATCCGAACGGCGAAACGCCGAACGGCACCAGCCTCGGTGCGAACGACGTGCCGGGTCAGGAGATGAACAACAACTACCGCGCATGGGGCGACGTGCTCACGGCCGAACGGAAGATCGGACCGGGCACGCTGCAGATGGGGGCGTGGATCACGCACCAGTCCAACTTCCGCGACAACTTCAATGTCGACGATTCGTTGAACTTTGCGTTCCTGTCGCAGAACTTCACGATGACCGATACGTTGCTGACGTTCGAGCCTTACCTGCAGTACGCGCTGCAACTCCCCTACGGCCTGACGGTGACGCCGGGCGTGAAGTATGTGTCGTTCAATCGCGATATCGATTCGCCGATGAACCAGAAATCGGGCGATCCGCTCGACTATGGCCATACGTGGACGAAGGTGCTGCCCTCGCTCACGGTCCACGAACAGATTGCTTCCGACTGGAGCGCGTACATCCAGTATGCGCAGGGCTTTCTGGCGCCTAACCTGAATGTGTTCTACGTGCAGAACCCGTCGGTGTCGGGGCAGCCCGATCCGGAGCAAACGGATAACTACCAGATTGGCACAACCTTCAAAACCAACCGTTTGACGGTTTCAGCGGACCTGTACTACATCAACTTCCGCAACGCGGTGACGAGCCGCACGGTGGGCGACAACACGATCTTCACGAATGCCGGCGGCGCGGTGTACAAGGGTTTCGAGTCCGAAGCCACCTTCTCGCTCGGCTACGGTTTCAGCCTCTACGCCAATCTGACGTTCAACTCGGCCAAGCAGAAGAGTACCGGCGACTGGATGCCGAACGCGCCGCAGCAAACCGCTGCAGCCGGCGTGCTCTACGAACACGGCCCGCTCAACGGCTCGCTGATCACGAAGTTTGTGGGTCACCAGTTTGGCGACACCGGCGACACGCAGCCGATTGGCGGCTTTGCGGTGACCAACTTCTCGGCCGCCTACACGATCAAGAGCCTCGCGCCGTGGCTGCATGACACGCGCATCGGCTTCCAGATCGACAACCTGTTCAACCGCACCAGTATCGACGCGCTGGCAGGCTATACCGCTGCCGACAACACGCCGCTGTACTGGACCATCCCGGGCCGTGCCTTCATCGGCACCTTGTCCACCGACTTCTAACCGGAGCTTTCCCATGACCGTCGATACCCTGCTACACCTCGCGAACAATTCGGGCGGCGTTCTGTACGTGATTGCCGCCATGCTGTTCGTCGCCTTGACGATCATCATCGAACGTTGCTGGTTTCTGCAGCGTGCCGCCGGCAGCAGCCGCGCGGCGCTCGAGCAGCTCGACAGACTCGACACGTTCAATGCGGCGACGCTGACCGCCTGCGCCGAGCAGTTTCACGCGCTGCCGATGGCGACGCTGTTCGCCACCGCCGGACGTCTTGCCGGACAGGCCTCGCGCGAAGAGCTCGATGCGTGCCTGGAGGAAGCCATCATGCGCGAAGCGCCGCGCATCGACCGCTTTCTCTGGGTGCTCGACACCATCGTCACACTTGCGCCGCTGCTCGGTCTGTTCGGCACGATCGTCGGCATGTTCAACGCGTTTCAGGTGCTGTCGAACCCAGGCAATGCGCCGACCCAGGTGACGGGCGGCGTGGCCGAGGCGCTGATCGCGACAGCGTCGGGGCTGTTCGTGGCGATGATCGGTCTGGTGTTCTTCAATGGCTTGCACAATCGCGTGCGGGGTGTCGTGCATCAGATGGAGACTGTGAAGGCCGCGCTCGTCAACCGTCTCGTTGGGACGTCGCACGAAGGCTCAAAAGCCGTGCGCGAGGCACCGCGTGCAGTGGTCGGAAAACTTGCGTCGCAAGGAGCGTGACGATGAAGTATTTCGAAGCGCGCAAGGCCCGCATCGAGATCATTCCGATGATCGACATCATGTTTTTTCTGCTGGTGTTTTTCATCATGATCACGCTGCACATGATTCCGAACGCCGGTTTGCGCACACAGTTGCCTTCGAGTACCACGACGCAGTCCTTGCCGCCGCCGAAGGTGACCGTCACGCTCGCGACCGACGGCAGCCTCTCCGTCGACGGCCGCACTTTGAGTCCCGTCGAACTGACGGCGATGCTGGCAGCGAGAGCCGATGCTTCCCACACCGTGGTGACGATTGCCGGCTCGAAGCAGGCGCAGATCCAGAAGCTCGTCGCGGTCATGGACGCCTGTCGTGCCGCGGGCGTCTCGCAGATCGCGCTGGCTGCGCAACCCGTGGCGAACTGATATGGCGACTGTCTCCGCCCCCGAGGTTGTGCGGGAACGGCCGCGCCTGATGTCCGCTGCGGTGCTGGCGCTGCTCGCGGAAGTGCTTCTGCTTGGCGGTGCATTTGCGTTTTTGACGCATCGTTCGCCTGCGCCGGCCGAGCTGCCGCCGACGTTGCTGACGCTAGCGGCGCCCGCGCCCATGCCGAAAACCGCTGTAGTGCCACCCAAACCGGAGGCGCCAAGCCCCACGCATCCGGTCGTGCCGGTGCATCGTGTGGCGCACGTTGCACCGCCGAAGCCTGCCGCGATCGCGAACCCACGGCCTGAGCTAACGCCCGCGCCGGTCATGCCCGCGGCAACGCCGACTGATCCGCCGCCCGTGCCGCGTCCGCCACCGCCGCCTGCTGCCGCGCCCGCGCCGGCAGTCGTGACTGCCACACCGAGTTTTGAGGGGGCCTTACGCGCGGCCATTCAGGCGGCGCTGCGCTACCCGGAATCGGCGCGTATGGCGGGCATGGCCGGTCGCACGCGGGTCGCGTTTCAGTATCGGGACGGCGAGGTGTCGAACGTGAGCGTCGTGGTGTCCAGCGGCATTGGTTTGCTCGATCGTGCGGCGCTCGCGGCGGTGCGCGATGCGTCGTATCCCAAGCCTGAACCGGCATTTGTCGGCAAGACGCTCGCGGAGCAATTGTGGGTCACCTTCAACCTCGACGACCACGAATGACAGCCATCCCGCACTGAGGTTTCGGCATGGCCGGATTAAAGACGCGACGGTTTCAGACCGGAGCGCGATAGCGCTCGTCCGAGTTTCAATCGACATCAACAAACGGAGTCAATTCAAGTGAAAATAAAGCACATTCTGCAAACGCTGACCGTGGGTGGCGTTATCTCTTTGCTTGCCCTTGCTGCGGCGCACGCTGCAACGGTTAAACCCGACGCGCAGTTCGAAGTGGTGAGGCACTATGGTCTGGACGGCGACGAACATTGGGACTACGTAGCGTACGATGCGGTGCGTCATCATCTGTTCATCAGCCGGGACACGCATGTGCAGGTCGTCGATACGCAGACGGGCAAGCTGTTCGGCGAGATCGCGCATACCGATGGGGTGCACGGTTTTGCATTCGTGCAGGACCTTAAGCTCGGCTTCGTGACCAATGGCCGGGCCGATACCATTGCCGTCGTCAATCTCGACACGCTGCAGGTGGTCGATACTATCAAGGCCGCAGGCCCGGATCCCGACGGCATTCTCTATGTCCCCTCGCTGCAGCGGATCTTCGTCAGCAACGGGTATGATCAGAGCGTGAGTGAAATCGACGTCGCAACGCGCAAGATCGTCGCCACCTTGCCGGTGGGGGGCAAACCGGAAGCGCTTGCCGCGGACAACCACGGGCATGTCTTCGTCAACGTCGAAGACAAAGGCGAGATCGTCGAAATGGACGGCAGGTCGGCCAGCGTGCTGGCGCATTGGTCGATCGCACCGTGCGAGGAACCGACCGGTCTCGCCATCGACCCCACGAGCGAGCGCCTGTTCTCCGTATGCGCCAACCAGCGCATGATGGTGACGGACGCGGTGTCGGGCCGTCATGTGGCTGAGATTCCGATTGGCGGTCATCCGGACACGGCTGCCTTCGATCCTGCGCTGAAGCTGGCGTTTAGCTCGAATGGCGCGGATGGGACGCTGACGTTGGTGCATGAAGACGATGCGAACCACTACAGCGTCGCACAAAACGTGCAGACGCAAGAGGGCGCGAAAACCATGGCGCTCGACGCCAAGGCACATCGCGTCTATCTCGTGTCGTCGAAATTCGGCCCTGCGGAAGCGGCTAGCGCCGACACGCCGCATCCGCGACCGAGTGTGATTCCCGGGACCTTCGAGGTATTGGTGGCACAGCGCAAGCCAGCCGGCAGCCGCCATCTCACACCGGATTGATCTCGTCCTGACTACGCCGGGTGGTGCGGGGTCCCAGTACCCGCACCGTCAAGGCCACGGTCAGCAGCGCAGCGGCGATGATGCCGAACATGGCGCCTGCGCCGTACGCACTCAATATCGGCAGCAAGATGAACGGCAGGATGCCGCTGACGATGCGCGACAGCGAATAGGTGCTGCCGATGGCCGTGGAGCGTGCGCCCGCCGGAAATATCTCCGACTGGTACACGTGATAGGCATTACTGAAGACATTCGATGCGCAGGTGGTCAACACACCAAAGCAGACGATCAGCGTGGAATTGTTCGAATAGGCGAAACACAGGCCGCAGGCTGCGATGGCCAGGATCGATACGATCACGAGGGTGCGACGTTCTATCCAGCTGAGAAGCGGAATGGACAGCAGCGAGCCGACCGGGTAGCCCAGAAACGACAGGGCGATAAACAAGGTCCCGTCGGTGACGTCATATCCGCGGCTTTTTACTACCGTGCTGGCCAGCGTGCCAAAGCCGTAATAACCGAATCCTTGCAGCAGGTGGAAGATGGTCAGCATCAGGTAGCGCTTGTCATAGGGCGGGCGGCGCAACAAGGCCACGCGCTCGCGCAACGTGATCGGATGCTGCGTGTTCGCCGCTTCAGGGAGGATGCCCGATACGGTTACCCCCGCGCTTGCGGCGAAGCGCCGAAGCATGGCGTGCGCCTCCTCGACGCGCCCCTGCGCCAGCAACCAGCGCGGACTCTCGGGCAGCTTATGCTGCACGATCAGGACCAGCACAGCCCCCAGGCTGCCGATCACCAGGATGATCCGCCAGCCCGCCACCGCGCCAATGTGCAGCGGATTGAGCCACAGCGCGAGGAACCCCACCAGCGGCACGGCGACATACGAGGTGGTGTAGGCCCACGCGGCCAACCGGCCTCGACGTTCCTTGGGCAGAATCTCGGAGAGGAAGCTATCGGCGACCGGGTAAATCGCGCCTACACCGATGCCGGTGAGCACGCGGCAGATCACGAGCATCCCGGCGTTCACGGAGAACGCACCGGCCAATGAAAACGCGCTGTACCAGACCAGGTTGAACAGGAACGCCTTGCGCCGGCCGATCCGGTCGGCCATGCTGCCGAGACAGAACGAACCGAAAAACATGCCGATAAAGGCCGAGGCCAGCAGGAGCTTGAAGTCGGTACTGTGTCGGTCGATGCCGTATTCGCCCTGCAGTGCGGTGCCGATCGAGCTGACGAGGAAAATCTCATACATGTCGAAGAACAGGCCGATGCCGATCACCAGCACAACGAATCGATGCAGCGGGCCCACCCGCATGTTGTCCATCCAGTCGCCGAGCGTGAGCGCATGGGTATTCGGCGAGGGCGCCGCATCGGGTGCGGCGCCGGGTGCAGAGGCAGGGAAAGCGGCCTGGGCGCTCGCTCCGCTGCCCAGGCCCAGATTGTTGGCGCTCATGGCGTCTCCTTGATTTATTGGATCATGCTGATGTGCCGCCCACGGTTCTTATGCCTGGTGCGGTGCCGCTGGCTGTGTCATGGCGGGTGCGCGACCTGGGCGCACCCTGCACCACACACCGCGGCAATGACCTTCGCGACTCAGTTCAAGAGTTCGGAAATTTCGATCAGGTTGAGATCGGGATCGCGCACGTACACCGAGCGGATCTTCTGCGTGGCGCCGGTGCGTTCAACCGGCCCCTCGACGATCGGCCACTCCACCTTGTTCAGATGCCTGATCACATCGTCGAGCGGGACGGCGGCAATGAAGCACAAGTCGAGTGCGCCGGGCACGGGGACGTGTGCCTTCGGTTCGAATTCGGATCCGCGAACGTGAAGGTTGATCTTCTGATTGCCGAATCGGAAAGCCAGCCGGCCCGCGCCGAACGTCTCGAGTTCCATCTGCATGACCTGGGTGTAGAAGTGCCGGGTCGCCTCGGGGTCGACACAGGTCAGAACCAGATGATCAAGGTGGTCAATCAATGGCATTGCAAACTCCTGGTTGAACGAAGGCGCGCTACGTCGGAATGCCGCGTCATGTCGTTCATCCTGCTGCATTTCCAGGCGCGCGATAATCGCTGGATTCTCAAGGATGCTTTCCATCCGGGAAAGGCTGCCGCGAGAACCCGCCGGCAAGGCATTGCGGTGGCAACCTAAGGTTTACCCGCTTAGGCGAGCGACACGACGTGCCGGGGGTTGCCGGCCTGAAATGCGGTGATGTTGCCGATGAGTTGATCGGCCAGCGCCTGAATCGCTTCGTCGCTCGCCCACGCCACGTGCGGCGTCAGAACAAAACCAGGGTGCGACAGGATTTCCTGGAACGGATGGTCGAGCGGCATCGGTTCTTGCGTCACGACATCGAAGCCGGCCCCCGAGATCATCCCCGACTTCAAGGCTGCAACGAGTGCGGTCTCGTTCACCAACCCGCCGCGCGCGGTGTTGATCAGCAGCGGCTTGCGCTTCATCTGAAGAAATTCGGCTTTCCCGATCAGGTCCCGCGTGGCGGGCGTCAAGGGACAATGCAAGGAAATGATGTCGCTCGTCTCAAGCATCTCCTGGAACGGCGTATAGAGCGGACCCATATCCGCGCGGCCTTTATAAGCGGAGAAGAGAACGCGAAGTCCGAGCGCGCGTCCAATATCGGCAACGGCGCGTCCGAGCACCCCATCGCCGATGATTCCCAGCGTGGTGCCGCTCAGGTCGCGGATGGGAAAGTCGAAGAAGCAGAACTGGTTCGCCTCCAGCCAGCGGCCGGCGCTTACCGCGTCGCGGTAAGCCACGAGGCTGCGCCGCAGTGCAAAGATCAGCGCAAACGTGTGCTCGGGGACGGTGTGCGTGGCGTAGTTCCGGATGTTGCTCACCACGATTCCCCGCTCGCGACAGGTCGTGAGGTCGACATTGTCGGTACCTGTCGCGGCGATGGCGATCATTTTCAGGTGCTTCGCCTGTTCCAGGTCCGAACGGGTGAGGCGAACCTTGTTCACGATGACGATATCCGCATTCGCGATGCGAACCGCAACCGACTCAGCGGGCGTGTTTTGGAAAACCTCAAGGGAATGCGGGAAGGGGAGTGCCTTGAGTACGGTTTGGGGGGAAATGGTTGCGCGGTCAAGGAAGACGACCTTCAGGGGGGCGGGAGCGTTTGGCATGATCGATCTGCAGTTTGGCGTTAGACGTTCGGTGTCGAATCCCCTCCATTGTGAACGGCGCCTGGCGCTGCGGTTTGCTCGATCCTCAACGACGCTTTCCCTAAGGGAAAGGGGCGCTCGAAGTCACGGTGAGTGCGGCGACCGGAGCCAGCATGGCCATTCTCATTGGAGCATTTTCCTTGGGATTGCTTGTGAAATTCAGGAACGAGCGACTGTACCGGCAGCGTGACGCTCGAAGCGCCCCCATTCTCGCGCGTGCCGCGTGCGAACACGCGCGAGAAAGAAATCCGCGCTAGCGCGTCAGGCTTCGATCGCAGACGCCTGGTCCTGCGCAGTTCGGCGGAGCTCGATCGCCTGGATCAGTCGCCTGATGGAGTTCGAGATGAAGTCGAGGGTCGGCTTGTCCGTGAAGACCCCGTTTTCGACCTTCTTGTTGACGTGCGGAATGACGATTTCCGGCATAGGCACAACGTGGCAAAGCATTGAACTCAGCGTTTCCCGCAGTTGATACTGCGCGCGGACGCCCCCAAGCGCGCCCGGCGAGATCGTGCAGAAGATAACCGGCTTGTTCTCGAAGCAGCTCGCAAATGCGGGCCGGGAGAGCCAGTCCAAGGTGTTCTTCAGGACACCAGGTATGCCGTGATTGAACTCCGGCGCAACAATGACGACGCCGTCGCTTTGCTCGACGAGGTGGCGTCCCGTTGCGACCGCTGCCGGCAGACCGGCTTCTTCGATATCCTGGTTGTAGTGCGGGAAGTCGCCGATATTCAATAGATCGAGACCGTGCCCGTGGGAGTGAAGCTGCTGGCCGAACGCGTTCAGCACGGTGGACGAGAAAGACGCCTGACGCAGGCTACCCGACAGGCCAACAAATTTGAGCGATGTTTTCATGAGCTTGTAGACGAACAACAGGGAAGAGGGACTGGGCAATAAAGAGGATTCGACTATAGCCACCGCGAACACAAGCGGTCGGACATGCACTTTCGAGTTTCGGTCAAATGGTCTACTCGTTGGTCTAACGAAAATGTTCGACTGCGAGGTCGATGAATGCCTTGACCTTGAGCGACTGGAATTTGCGGGTCGAGTACACGATCCGGAACTCCCTATCGGCCAGGTGATATTCAGGCAAGATGCGCTGCAAGCCTCCCGTCCGTATGTCATCCTCAACGAGGTAGGCCGAGAGCGTGGCAATACCCATTCCGGCCAGTGCGCTCGCACGCAACATGCCGATGTTGTTGCACACGAAGGACGTTTTTGGCTGCACGGCGATCGACGTGCCGTCCGCCGCGTGGAAAATCACCTCTTCGCTGCTGTGTTCGGTACGAAAAGCTAGGTAGGGATGATCGGCCAGCTCCGACGGGTGTATGGGCGTGCCATGTTCGGCGAGATAGCCGGGCGCGGCGCAGATGTGAAAATCGGTGGTCGCAAGGTGTCGTGAGACGAGGCTCATGGCATTGATGCGGCGTGCGGCGAGAATGCCAAGATCGAACTCTTCCTCGATCAGATCGACCGGGCGATCGGCAAGGACAAGGTCCACGATGACATTCGGATAGGCACGCTGATAGGCCGCAAGCACCGGCGCGAGCTTGTGCTGGGCAAAGAGCGCAGGCGCGGCGACGCGGATGCGTCCCGACGTGCTGACCGCATTCGCCGAGAGCATGAGGTATGTCTCTTCGATTTCGCCGAGAATCTGCCGACAGCGTTCCAGATAGATCCGCCCGGGTTCGGTCAGCGACATCTTGCGTGTGGTTCGTTGCAGCAAGCGGGTGCCGAGGTGATCCTCGAGTTCGGAAATGATCCGGCTTGTTCTCGGCACCGCCATATCCAGCGCTTCGGAGGCCCGTGCGAAGCTGTTGAACTCCGCGACTTTGACGAAGACTCGCATCGAATTCAAGGCATCCACGTTGCATTCTCCCGAGCATTGTTAAGGGTGAGGGCCTTGATGCTGCGCCCTGACTACCGGACGCACTCTATCGCGCGGTGTTTCGCTCGACGGGTCAAACGCTTTCGAATTTCGGACATTCGACCTTTTCGGGTCGGCCGCGGGCATCACGGAGCCGTTCGAACAGTGCGTCAAAATGCCACGCAACTTCGCCACCCATCTGGATATGCCCCTATCGAAGTGATAGACTTCCGCGCGTTATTGCGCCCAAACGACATGACCTTCTACAACCGCAAATACCTGACTGCATGGCTTGGCCTGATCGCCATGTGGCTCATCGTATTCGCGCCGGTCGTGAGTCAACTGGTCGTCTCGGCACGCGCGGATGAACCCGTCGCCGCGCTTTGTTCTGCTGCTCAACCTGGTAGTCCAGAGCATCACGATCCCGTCAGTTCACTGGACGCCTGCGGTTATTGCAACCTGTTGGCGCATCATGTGGTGGCGCCGCCTGTTCCTCCCGCTGCGCTGTCTCTCTTCGTACTCACGAGTGCCGCTGCTGCGCCGGTTCTGAATATCCGCTTTACGCCACTCGGCGCTTTTCCTTCCGGTCGTCCACGCGACCCGCCTGCCGTTTCCTGATCGCCGTTATTGCTGCTGGCCGTGCCTAGCCATGCGCCCATGAAGGGCGCGCGCGGCCGCTTGTCCAATGCATTCAGGAAACCTTCATGTTTAACTTCGCTTTGCGAAGGCGGCCCCTTTGCGCGCGCAAACGGGCACGCTCTGTCTCGCCTGTCACGCTCGGCTTGCTGCCGCTTTCCGTCATGCCGTCATTCGCTCAGGCCGGCGATATCGCCAGTGGCGTTACATTGCCTTCGGTGACCATTACTGCGAGTGCACCCAACCCCATCACAGTCGATCCCAATCTGCCGGCCACCGTCGAGACGGTCACCCCCGCCCAGTTCCAGAACTGGAACGTGGTGAACAGCGAGGACGTGTTGCAGTACATGCCTAACCTCGCGGTACGCAAGCGTTTTATCGGCGACCTGAATTCGATCATCGCCGTGCGCGGCACGAGCAATAGCCAAAGCGCGCGAGGACTCGTCTACGCAGACGGTTTGTTGCTGAGCAACCTGCTCGGCAATAGCTATTCGTTTCCACCGGCATGGTCGATGGTGGCGCCTGACGAAATCCAGCAGGTGAGCGTGATCTACGGTCCGTTCTCCGCCGCCTATCCGGGCAATTCGCTGGGCGCGACGGTGCTGATTACCACGCGTATGCCGACGCATTTTCAGGCGGAAGCCGACGTCAAGGGATTTACCCAGCATTTCAGCCTGTTCGGCGTGAACGGGAACTTCAACGGCAGCGAGGCGAGTGCGTCGATCGGCGACAAGGTCGGCAATTTCTCGTATCGGCTCGACGCGAATCATCTCGAGAACACCAGTCAACCGCTGCAGTTCGGGACACTCGCCAGGTCGAACACACTGGCCAAAGCCGGCGACATCCCCGTTACCGGTGCGTATTTCTACAACAACCAGACCAACACGCCGACTGCGGTACTGGGTGTGAATGGGGAAGGTATCGAGCACTCGATCAACGACCAGTTCAAGCTGAAGATGCAGTACGACTTCACGCCGACGCTGCAAGGCGGCTTGACGCTGGGCTATTGGCATCACAGCTATAACAGCCAGACGTCGACATTCCTGCGCGATGACAATGGCAATCCGGTGTATAGCGGCAACGTCAATATCGGGGGCTACGAATACCGGATTCCCGCGGCCGAATTTGCACCCAGCTCGGGCTACAGCGAAAACTGGCTCTATGGCGTCACGCTGAAAACGCGCAACGCGACGGGCTGGAATGGCGAAGCGATTGCTTCCTACTACGATATCGGCAGCAGCGTCGCGCGCACGGCGAACTCAGGCGCGCCCGGCAACGGTCCAGGGAGCGTGACCTTCGGCGACGGCACCGGCTGGAAGACGCTCGATCTGAAGACGACGTATACGCCGGCTACGCCTGCAGCCGGTCAGGCGAACCATGCGCTGACCTTCGGCTATCACTACGACAACTACTTCCTCGACAACACCACGTACAACACGCTCAACTGGCAGGACGGCGCGGGCAACGCATTCGCTAATGCGTTTGCGGGCAAGACCCAGACGCAAGCCGTCTACGCGCAGGACGCCTGGCGTTTCCTGCCGCGCTGGAAGCTCGTGTATGGGGCGCGCTATGAGGATTGGCAAGCCTACGACGGTTCACAGGCGATCGCCGGCACGCGGGTGCCTTATAGCGATGTGAGCGACCAGCATGTCTCGCCCAAGGCATCGCTCTCGTTCGATTTCACCAACGATCTGACGTTGCGCGCATCCATTGGCCGGGCCTACCGCTTTCCGACCGTCAGCGAGCTGTTTCAAGGGCAGATCAACGGTTCCTCGATCGTCAACAACAATCCGAACCTGAGGCCGGAAAACGATCTTTCGAAAGAGCTCACCGCCGAATGGGCTCACTGGAACGGCCTGTTCCGTTTCACACTGTTCCAGGACGACGTCAAGAATACGATCTTCAGCCAGACCGATACGACGGTCGTGCCTAACGTCACGAACTTCCAGAACATCGGCGAGGTGCGTTCGCGCGGCGTCGAGACGAGCTATGCGGGGGAGGACGTCGTGGTGCGCGGGCTGGATCTCATGACGAGCGTGGCTTACACGCAATCGAAGATTCTTGCTAACGCCCAGAATCCGGCGACCGTCGGCAAGTACTTCTACCGCATTCCGTTGTGGCGTGCCGATCTGGTGGCGAGCTATCACCTGGACGGGCGCTCGACGGTCACCGCGGGCGTGCATTACTCGGGCCGGCAATACAACACGCTGACCAATACCGACACCAATCCGGACGTCTTCGGCGGCACCAGCAGTTACACCGTCGCCGACGTGAAATACACGTTCAAGCCCACGAAGCTCAGCGAGATCGGTATCGGCATCGACAACCTGTTCGATGAGCGCTACTTCGTCTATCACCCGTACCCGGGCCGCACGTTCTACGTGGAAGGCAAGCTGCGCCTGTGAAGTCGGGTCCGAGCTTTAGTCTACGTTTAGCTAATCAGGAGAATTGAATGTCCGCGACCACGACGCACTCCGTGTCTTCGGCACGCAGCACAGCCGGTGCCGGCTATCGAACCTTATGGCGCTGGCATTTCTACGCCGGCCTCTTCGTGATGCCGTTCCTGGTGGTTCTGGCCATCACCGGCACGCTGTACTGCTTTCAGCCGCAAATCGAACCGCTGTTGTACCGGCATCGCCTGGTCGTCGAGCCGCAAGCGCGACCGCGTCTGAGCGAAGACGCGTTGCTGGCGAGCGCCCGCAAGGCGATGCCTGAAGGTGCGCTGGCGACGACCGCGGCCATCGATCAGAACCCTGCACGCAGCGCCGAATTTGTGTTTCGCTTGCCGAGCGGCGAAAAGCAAAGCGTCTATCTGAATCCGTACACAGGAGCGTTGCTTGGCACGCTTAGCGTGGAGCACCGCTTCATGCAGGTGGACCGCATGCTCCATCGCAAGCTGTTACTGGGCAAGCCCGGCGAACTCTTGATGGAGCTGGCCGCCTGCTGGACGCTCGTGATGATCGGTACCGGCGTCGCCCTGTGGTGGCCGCGCGAGACGACGACGTTGCGCGACGCGTTATGGCCGCGCTTCGCGCTTAAGGGGCGTGCGCTCTGGAAGAGTTTGCACGCGGTGTTGGGCATCTGGCTTGCGCTTGGCGCCTTGGCCTTCGTGCTGACGGGGTTACCCTGGTCGGGGTCGTGGGGAAAGCAGTTCAAGGCGCTGGCGACCAGTGCCCATCTCGGCGCACCGCCTGGCTCGTGGGGTGGGCTTCCGTTGCAGTCCACTTTGCCTGGGAGGAGCGATGGGAAACCTGCGCCGGCTAATGTCGCCCACCATGAATCCTCCATGGAGTCGATGCCGGGCATGACGATGGACGACCTGCCGCTGCCCACGACACCGTGGGCGGTGGGCAATGTACCGGTGCCGAATTCGCGCAGTGACGACGCTCAAGGTCACTTTCCACTCGGACGTGTGGTGGCCCTGGTGGCGTCGCTCGGTGTGGCGGGTGGCTACGATATTGTGCTGCCTGCCTCGGCAAGCGGTGTTTATACGGTGTCCTACTTTCCACCGGATCCGCAGCAGGAGCGCACGCTTTATATCGACCAATATAGCGGTGCAGTCCTCAAGGACATTCGTTATGCGGACTACGGCGCGGTGTCGAAGGCCGTCTCTTACGGCACCTCGCTTCATATGGGCCGCTATTTCGGGCTGGTCAACCAGATATTGTGCGTGCTGATCTCACTGGGTCTTGCCGCCATGGCGGTGACCGGTTGCATGATGTGGTGGAAGCGCCGTCCTGCGCGCTCGCTCGGCGCACCAGGCCGCGCACGCGCCGTGCCGCCCATGCGTGCATGGAAGGCCGGCCTGGTGTTCCTTGGAGTCCTGTTTCCGTTGATGGGCGCCAGCATGCTCGCAGTCTGGATGGCCGATCGAACCTTCTTTGGCCGTGCGGCATAGCGTTTGGGTTCTTGAGCACGTGACGCTCGCCGCCCAGACGCGTGGATGCGCGACGCCGCGAGCGGCGGTGCGTCGCGCTGCCGGTTATTCGCCGATGATGTGCGCGACGATGTCGCGGCTTTGAGGATGCTGCCGATGCTCGAACAGGTAGATGCCTTGCCACGTACCGAGCGTCATGCGTCCATGCTCGATCGGCACGGATAGCTGCACTTGCGTGAGGGCGGTGCGCAAATGTGCGGGCATGTCGTCGAGCCCCTCGGTATCGTGCTCGTAGCGGTTGCGGTCTTCCGGCGCGATGGTGCCGAAGTAGGTTTCCAGGTCGCGTTGCACGGACGGATCGGCGTTCTCCTGAATCAGAAGAGAGGCCGACGTATGACGGCAAAACAGCGTCAGGATACCGATCTCGATCTGCTGCTCTTCGACGAACTCGCGGACCTCCGCCGTAAATTCGACGAGTCCACGTACGGGCGCCCTGACGTGAAAATGACGAATGGCTTGCTGCATTGAATCGACTCCTGCCTGGCCGGTTTCATGGGATGCGAAGCACGGGTGCGCCGGCCTGGGTGAAGGGGCGGCAACCGCGCAAGACGATGCGACGAGTATGCCACGCCCTACGGTCCACAGCGCCGGACACGACAGCACCTTCCGCGGCGCGAGTGACGTGCCGGGCCGGCCGTCGCCAGGCAGAACCGGCAACGCGCTTTGATCAGGACTCCCGTGGAGATAGGGCGCCGCAGCCAGGATCGTGTGATTCAGCGCCCGCTGAACTTGCCTTCAATTACCGTTTTCGTCTAATGATTGAAGACGTCGCGCAATCGTTTGCGCGTTGCCGGCAAACGCCGAAGGTTCACAAAAAGCCGTACAAACAGGCTGACGGCGCTGAACTTTATGCATTGCGGGCCGATAACCAGCTATGAGGCGGAAGCGTTCGATCGGTGTCGTGGGCGACATCAACGCGCTGTGCCCAGAATTCGAACCGGAGAATGAGGTATGGGGGCAGATCTGCATGTGGCCGACGAACGTACGAGCTTGACCAGCTCGAACAAATTCGAATTGCTGCTGTTTCGCCTTGGATCGGTCCCCGACAGCGACGCGCATGAGCTCTACGGAATCAACGTCTTCAAGATTCGCGAGATTTCGACGATGCCGTCCGTGACGCCGATTATGGGCGCGTCGGAGTTCGTGATGGGCGCGGTCGACATCCGCGGCCAGATCATTCCCGTGATCGATCTGCCGCGTCTGATGGGTTGCGAGCCGACCCGCGGCCGCAACATCCTGCTGGTGACGGAATTCGCTCGCTCCACGCAGGCATTCGCGGTTGAAGAAGTGGACGATATCGTTCGCCTCGAATGGAATCAGGTGCTGACCGCCGAAGGCGCCGCCGCCGGCAAGTCGATCACGAGCATCGCGCGGATCGACGGCAATACCGGCGACTCGCGGCTCGCGCAGGTGATCGACGTCGAGCAGGTGCTGCGCGATGTGTTTCCGTCGCAACATCCGGCGGTCGACCCGAAGTCCGTCGGCGATCATCTGCAGATGCCTGCCGGCGCCAAGATTCTCGCGGCCGACGACTCGGGATTCGCACGCAAACTGATCGAGCAAGCCTTAGGCGCGATCGGCGCCGAGTACATCATGGCGAAGACCGGCGAAGAGGCCTGGAACATGATGCAGCAGATCGCGCGCGAAGCCCAGACCGAGAAGGTCAGAGTGCGGGACAAGATCGCACTCGTGCTGACCGACCTTGAAATGCCGGAAATGGACGGCTTTACGCTCACGCGACACATCAAGGGCGATGCGCGGATGCGCGACATTCCCGTGGTGATTCATTCGTCGCTCACCGGGGCGGCCAACGAAGCGCACGTCAGAAACGCGGGCGCGAACGGTTATATCGCCAAGTTTGCCGCCGGCGAACTGGCCCAGGCGCTGCGCCAGGCGCTCGCGGGATCCACCGCGGAGTTTCATATTCAACCGGCCTGAGACGCGCGCGTCGGGTTGCCCGTCAACCCGGCGCGCCTCAATTCGACACGTGCAGGTTCTTCGATAGCACGGTGCCGGTCTGCGGGCTGATCAGCCAGACCGCCTGAATCTCCGTGTAGAGGATCGAGGTGCGCGTCGTGATGTCGGTCGGCTCGTCGTCGGTCGGATCGCTGTGCTCGCGCTGGTCGCTCAGGTAAGGCGGCGCCAGGCTGCACATCAGCGCAATTGCGAAGTCGCCATCCACTTTGGCGAAGGTCGCCGCCGGTAGCGTGAGGTGGCCGCGAATCCTGGTTTTGCCGGTTGCGTCGGACTTGAGTCCAATGAGATCGATCTGCTGGATAAAGCCCTTCGCCTTTGCTTCCGCCGCCACCGTCAGTCCCCGGCCATCGGGTCCGTCGACGGTTTTCTTCAGCAGGATCGCGCCGGGTATGTCTTCGTTAGCCAGGTCCGCGTCGATCGTCAGCACGTGGCTCTTCGACTGGTACAGGACGCCGTAGGGGATGGGGACGACGAACACCAGTTCGCGGTCGAGGCTGGCTTGTGTCAGGCCAAGATCGTGCTGTGCCTTCCGGTAAGGAATCAGCGCACGGATACGGTCGCGCAACGACGGCGCGTTGCCATGGATGCTGTGTTTGGCCAACGTGTTCCGGATGGCAACCGGGTCGTCGCCGACAATTGGCCGTGCCGCGAGGACCTCGGCAATGGCAGCGCTCGCCGCCCCGCTGGCGGCAGCGGCGGTCGATGCCGCCGCGGGCGTCGCAGCGTGTGCGAGGACCGACACGCAGGCCAGCAGGCAAGCCGTGTTGAAGCGAATCAGTCTGGTTTTCAGGTTGGACACAGTGACACCCTCCGGTACGGCAGGAGTCTATCGTAACGGCTGGGCGTTCAACATCGCCGAGCGTGCGGCCCACGTGAAATCAGCCGTCGTGGCATCATCTGATGCACCTTCCCCCCACCGCAGGAGTCTATGCCATGGCGACTTATATCGTCTTCACGCGAGAAAGCACACAGGACCAGAGCGAACTCGACATTTACAGCAGCAAGGTCGGTCCTACCTTCAAGGGCCATGCGGTCAAGATTCTCGCCGCCTACGGACAGCAGCAGGTGCTCGAGGGCGATGCCCCCGAGGGCGTCGTGATCGTGGAGTTTCCGACCACAGCGGAGGCGCGTGCCTGGTACGACAGCCCCGCTTATCAGGAAGTCGCGCAGCACCGCTTCAAGGGCTCGCGCTATCGCGCCGTCCTCGTCGAAGGCGTGTAACACGCGCGCATTGCGCTGTCCGTAGGATGCGCAATGCGCGATCTTTCTCGCACCATGTTAACGATGGCAAGTCGAGCAAGGCCCGAGATGCATAGGACTACTTACGCCGACAACGAATAAAACGGCCCGGCGAAAGTCGGCTAAGGCTCACGCGCTGCGCGTGCGGTACGCCATGAATATATGCACAAATAGATCATATTTAGCGGATCGTGAGGTCGTGGGGACGACTGCTTGAGGTGGCAATGAAAGAGGGGGCAAAGTGAAAGATGCGCTTTTGCGTGCGGCAATTCGCCACAGGCGCTACACTGCGACCGAGTTCCCCCGGAGTTTCTGAGGGGCGTCTATACATTCCAATATAGGAGACGCGACTTCATATGAAAAACATAACAATTCGGCAACTGAAGGCTTTCGAAAGTGTTGCGCGTCATCTGAGCTTTTCCCGCGCGGCGGAGGACCTGCACCTCACCCAGCCGGCCGTGTCGATGCAGGTCAAGCAGGTGGAGGATCAGGCGGGGTTGCCGCTGTTCAGCCATATCGGCAGGCGGATCTTGCTGACCGAGGCAGGCAAGCTGCTGCTGCGTCACAGCATGGTGATTCTGGCGGATCTGAAAGCCGCCGAGCAGTCGATAGCGAGTCTCCAGAGCGGCGGCGCCCAGCGTCTGCGGGTCGGACTGATTACCTCGGGCAGTTATTTCTTTCCGCATCTGATCAGTGCTTTCATGCAGGACAGGAGCCACATCAACCTCGACATGACGGTGCGCAGTCGCGATCAGCTCATCGGTTTGCTGCGAAGCGACCAGATCGATCTCGCCGTGATGGTGCATGCGCCGGATGACCCGGCCATCGTAGCCGAGGCGTTTGCACCGAATTCGTTCGTGCTGGTAGCCGCCCCGACACACCCGCTCGCCGACGAACGCGACATCCCCTATGCGCGTATCGCACTCGAATGCCTGATCGTCAGGGAGAGCGGCACCGACACGCGCAGCGCCGCCAACGATACGTTCCGCAGCCTTGCATCGACGCCACGTTTCATGGAGATCGGTTGCGCCGAGGCGATCAAGCAGTCGGTCATGGCAGGCATGGGCATCAGCTTTCTATCGGCGCAGGCGGTTCAGTCCGAAGTGCGCGCCGGTCTGCTCAAGGTGCTCGACGTGCAGGGTTTTCCGCTTAAGCGCCACTGGTGCGCGGTCCATCGCGCGGACCGGCATCTGCCGCCGGCGGCCCTCGATTTCCGGCAGTTTCTTCTTGCCGAGGGCGGCGCGCGGCTCGAGCATTTCACGGGGATCGACAAGGTGCATACGGGCATGGATATTCCACGTCCTGACGACGCGGCTCGAGAAACACGAACGATTGCCACCACTAGCGCCCGTCACGAAGTCGCGCTTCGTACCCGCGCACTCTTACGAGACGACGGACTGCCAGATGAGCATCACGTTCAGGGCCAGAATCACGCCGGTGGCGACGACAGCAGTGCCGATCAGCTTGCGGCCCGCCGTAAATCCGCCCATCACTGAACGGCGCGAGGACAGGACGACGAGTGCGACGAGCGGAACCGGCAGGATGATGCTCAGGACGATCTGGCTATCCACCATGGCGGTCATGGGATTGCAGGTCATGCAGACGATGACGGCCGGCACCATCGTGATGAGGCGTCGCAGGAGCACCGGCGTCTTGAAACCGACGAAGCCCTGCATGATGTTCTGACCGGCCATCGTGCCCACCACGGAACTGGAGATGCCCGACGCCAGCAGCGAGACGAGGAACAGCGCGGCCGCACCGGCGCCGAGGACGGGCGTCAGGGTGTGATAGGCCACCGCAATGTCCGAGATGCCTGGCGCCTTCTTGCTGAATACTGAAGCGGACATCGTCACCATCGCCAGATTCACGAGGCCGGCGAAGCCCAACGCGATCACCACTTCGCGGTTCGAAAAACGCACCAGCTTGCGGCGTTGATAATCGTTGCGGGCCGGCGCGCGGTTCTGCGTCAGGCCCGAGTGCAGGTAGATCGTATGCGGCATGATGGTTGCGCCGACGATACCCACGGCTAGCATCAAGGCATCGTTGCCGTGAAGACGGGGCACGAAGGTGTGAAAGATCGCGGCGTGCCAGTCAGGCGGCGCAATCACCAACTCGCACAGATAGCTCAGACCGATGACGGTGATCAGCGCGGCGATGACGATTTCGAGCGGCCGGAAGCCTTTTTTGTCGAGCGTCAGAATGCCGATCGTGATGATGCCCGTGATCAGCAGACCCCAGCCCATTGCCAGATGGAACAGTAGCGAGATACCCATCGCGGCGCCCATGAATTCGGCCAGGTCGGTCGCCATGGCGGCAATTTCCGAACCGATCCACATCCCCATGACGAGCGGACGCGGAAACTCGTCGCGGCACAACTCCGCGAGACTTCGGCCGGTTACGATCCCGACCTTCGCGGACATCGCCTGAAACAGCATGGCCACGAGGCTCGACAGCAGCACCACCCAAAGCAGTTCGTACCCATAGGTCGAACCGGCCTGGATGTTCGTCGCAAAGTTGCCCGGATCCATGTAGCCGACCGAAGCGATCACAGCAGGACCCGCGAACGGCAACAGTGCACGCACGCCGCGGCGGTTGTTGTCGAGCGTGTCGCGCATCGCCGTGACGGTGTCGGCCGTCGCTTCTCCAGAAAGCGCGTAGCTGGCGGTTCGTTTAATTGCCATCAACATGATGAGCGTCTCTCTTCACGGTGCTGCGTGGTATCGATAGGGACTGACTGCTTCTGCTTATGCTTATGCGCCGGTATCGGAGCGGGACTGCATCGAATCCGTGTGGGGCGCCGTGGACCCGCAGTTCGGATCGAACCGCCGGGCGCACGGCGCCAGCTGCTGCAGGGCCGGCGCGCTTACGCAAGCACGTCGCGGCGTTGCTTCAGGTTGTGGATCGCGTCGAGCGTTTCGTCGTCGACGCGCAAATGCTCCTTGAGCAGTTGACGGGGGACATTCGCTAGCCACTGCGACAGGGTCACCTCGGAGAAGTGGTCCGACTTGAAAAGCTCAAGGAACACAAGATCTTCCTTACCGGTGTTCTTGATGTAGTGACCCAGGTTTTTCTCCACGTAGCCCACGTCCCCCGGGTTGAAGTCCACCGTCTGTGCCGCGGGGCCCGTGTTGAACACCGTCATGCGGCCGGTGCCCTTGATGAAGTACTGCCATTCATCGTTGTCCGGGTGCCAGTGCAACTCACGCAGACCACCCGGCCTGACCGTCACGAGTGCGGCTGCCACGGTCTTCGAAATCGGGAAGTTGCGGCTGTCGACGATGCGCACTTCGCCGCCCGCGTTAGAGAGGGTCGGCGCCATCGAGCCCATACGGAAGATAGACGGATGATCGGGACGGCCTGCCGGCGACGCGCAGTATTCCTGGTCTGCTGCCAGCGCACCGGCCTTCGCCCCCTGATAGATCCAGAGTTGATCGAGCGGGATTTCCTTGAATTTTTCGGCTGGCACACCGAAGTTCTGCGCCAGAATTTCCGGCGGAGTGTGCGCGAACCAGTCCGTTACCATCAGCGTGTTGAATTCGCCGGCCGCGCCGTTATCGAAAGCCAGGACGAATTCGCCACCGTTGTCGCCCAGGCCTTGCAGCGAGTGCGGCAGGCCCGGCGGGAAGTACCAGATGTCGCCGGTTTGCACATCGGCGACTTCAGCGCGGCCCTTGGTATCGATGGTCGTGATACGAACTTCGCCGCTGACCATGATGGCCCACTCAGCCTGCTGGTGCCAGTGCAGTTCACGCACGCCGCCCGGTCCGAGGCGCATGTTCACGCCGGCGATGTCCTTCGATACAGGGAACGCCTTCGTCGTCACTTCGCGTGCCCAACCGCCCGCCTGAATGCGCTTGTGTGCCTCGTTGAACGATGCCCATGGAATCGGCATGCCGCCGACGTCGGTGGGCGGCGGGTTGTTGAACGAGGGCAAAACGTCGCGCAGTTGCGGATTCTGCGGACCAGGTTCGGAAATCGCGGCAGGCGTCGAGTTGATACTTCCTTGCGAAGGACGATCCGGGTTGCCGAATTCCGCGGCTTTGGCAGCGGCCGACGCGCCAAGCGCGACCGCCCCCGCAGCTGCTCCAGCCAGGACACTGCGCCGTTTCATATCAGTCATGCTTTCTTTTCCTAACTATCTGTTTTCGTCAATTCCTGATGACCGGGATGACGTCCCGTGCCACGCAGGATGTGGGGCAGAACCGGCGAGTTTCCGTGCTGCAGTGAAGCGTCGGTCAACATGAGGCTTACTGCATGATCGGCACCGTCGTCATTCGTTCCGTGCCGCAAATATTAGAAAGATGGGGCACGAATCACCAATCAGGATTTATTGGAGAAGCCATAAGCACGTTTGATACACCGTCGATGCAAATCCCCTTACGATCTGCGCCTGACCTGCGGTACTCAGGTGGGGTTGGCGGGTCGGTTCCATACAAACGAAAGGAGTGTGATTATGGGTAGCCTCAGCATGGCTCACTGGTTGATCGTTCTGGCGATCGTCGCGCTTGTCTTCGGTACGAAGAAGATCCGCCATCTTGGTTCGGACCTGGGCGGCGCAATCAAAGGTTTCAAGGAAGGCTTGCAGGAGAGTGAACCCGTCGCGGCGCAGGCGGTCTCGATTCCTGCCGAGCCTGCAATCGACGCGCAGATTCCTCGCGCGACCTCGCAACAATAAGTCGCAGAACTGAATTTTCAGTCCTGCAATGTGGAGATACGGTTGCCATGCTTGATTTCGACATTTCCAAACTGGCCGTCATCGGCACTGTCGCGCTGGTGGTGCTCGGACCGGAGAGACTTCCCCGCGTTGCGCGTACCGCCGGCACGCTGCTAGGACGAGCGCAGCGTTACATTGCTATCGTGCAGGCGGAAGTGGACCAGCAGATCCGCATGGACGATCTGCGCAAATTCAAGGACGGTGTCGAGCGGGCTGCCGGCGATATGCAGGCCACGGTCGACCGTACCGTTGTCCAGCACATGGGTGAACTGCAGGCAGGCGTCGATGCCGCAGCAGCGGATATCCGGGAAGGCTTGCCCGGCGCCTATCTGCCGTCGGTTCACGAAAGTGCCGGCGATTTGCAGAGTGAACTGTTCAAGGTTCGACCGGCACCGGCACCGTTGCCGTTGCCGGTTTCGGTACAGGACGTCGGCTCGAACCATTCGCTTCGTCTCGCCGCGGATTTGCCGAGCGCGCCGAGGTCTCCGGCTCAGCGCATGCGAACGAAGTGGCACGGCACGGCATCAGCGGGCCGACGTGGCGCAGTCAAGCGCAACCGCGTCGTCTCGATGGCTGCCAGCAAGGCCATGGGACGGAATATTGACCGGCTCGCGTAACGCTCGCCGCTTCCGCGAGCGCGGCTGTGGCCGGGAAAGCCGGTAAATTGCAAGGTTGTGTGTCGGCGGAAGGTCCAGATACATTGGGATACAAAGCCCGCCGCGAGCTGGGCTATAAAGCACACATACATGACTGATCGTGGACGTGGAGTGCTTTATGACGACCGATTCGACACAACCCGCCGTTGCCCACGCTCGTGCTTACGGGTTGCCTCTACGGCATCGATCCGTATACGCTGGAGCTCTGTCCGACGCAGCGCGCGAGCCCGTGCGCCGTGGAGGCGGGATGCGTCGGCTGCTGGCCATGCTCGTCTTCCTCGCCGGCGGTTTGATCGCGGAACTGGCGCATCCCGTGCAGTGTTCGCTGATCAACGTGAACCGGGTGCGCGTCAATCTCCGGAAGGAATGATCGCTTGATGGAAACCCTCGACCATGTGCTGATCGTCGACGACGATCGCGGCATCCGCGAGTTGCTCGCCGGCTATCTGGAGAAGAACGGCATGCGCGTCTCGCTCGCCGCCAACGGTCGCCAGATGCGCGCCGTGCTGGAGCAGGGCGCACCCGACCTGATCGTGCTGGACCTGATGTTGCCGGGCGAAGACGGCCTCGTGCTGTGCCGCGAATTGCGTGCGGGCAAGTTCCGTTCGGTTCCGGTGCTCATGCTGACCGCCCGCAGCGAGGAGACGGATCGGATCGTCGGGCTGGAGATGGGCGCCGACGACTACCTCGCCAAGCCGTTTGCGGTGCGTGAGCTGCTGGCGCGCATCCGTTCCGTGCTGCGCCGCGCGCGCATGCTGCCGCCCGGCATGCAGGTGACGGAGACCGCACCGATGATCGGCTTCGGCGACTGGCGGCTCGACACCACCGCGCGCCACCTGCTTGACGCCCAGGGCACCATGGTGGCCCTGAGCGGCGCGGAATACCGCCTGCTGCGCGTGTTTCTCGATCATCCGCAGCGCGTGCTCACGCGCGATCAATTGCTCAACCTGACCCAGGGCCGCCAGGCCGATCCGTTCGACCGCTCCATCGATCTGCTGGTCAGCCGTTTGCGGCAGCGCCTCCAGGACGTGGCGCGCGAGCCTCGTTACATCAAGACGCTGCGCAGCGAAGGCTATGTGTTTTCGGCGGCCGTGACCATGATCGAGGGCAATCCATGACGTTGAACGCATGGCCGCACTGGCCTCGCACGCTGTTCGCGAGGCTCGCGCTGATCCTGTTCGTCGGCCTCGCGCTGGCGCAGACATTGTCGGTCTGGCTGACCATGACCGAGCGCGATCAGACCATGAACAACGTGATGATGGGTTATATCGAGCGCGAGGTCACGAGTTCGGTCGCACTGCTCGATCATCTGCCACCTGACGAGCGCGCCGAGTGGTTGCCGCGCCTCGCGCGGCGCACCTATCGCTTCATTCTCGGGCCTGGCGTGCCCGGCGCTGCGCCAGACGCCGCGCTGTCGGCGCGCGTGGCGCAATCGATTGCAGACGGCATCGGCAAGCGGTATCCGCTGACCGTCAACGCGGTGCCGGGCCAGCCCGAACGTCTGCAGGTCCATCTGCGCCTGAGCGACGGCTCGCCGCTGACCATCGACTATCAGCCGATGGCAGGCGCGCCGCTCTCGCCCTGGCTGGCGGTGGTGCTGGTGCTGCAACTGATCGTGCTCGCCGCCTGCTGCTGGCTGGCGGTGCGGGTGGCGACGCGTCCGCTGAGTCATTTGGCGCGCGCGGCCGACACGCTAGGTCCCGATCTGAAAGCGGAGCGCCTGCCCGAAGACGGCCCGGACGAAGTGGCGCGCGCGGCGCGCGCTTTCAATGCGATGCATGACCGCGTGAAGCTGTACATGACCGAGCGCCTGCAGATTCTCGCGGCGATTTCGCACGACCTGCAGACGCCGATTACCCGCATGCGTCTACGGGTCGACGTCATGGACGACGACGCGCAGGGGGCCAAGCTGCGGCAGGATCTGCAGGAAATGGAAACGATGGTCAAGGAAGGTGTGACGTACGCCCGCACCATGCACGGCGCGACCGAGGTGCCCATACGCATCGATCCGGACGCGCTGTTCGACAGCCTCGTCTGCGACTATCTGGACGCGGGGAAGGACGTGTCGTTGCACGGGCAGGTCGCGACTTCATTGATCACGCGGCCGCAGGCGCTGCGCCGGATCGTCGGCAACCTGGTGGATAACGCGCTGAAGTTCGGCGGCGCGGCCGAGATCGCGGTTGCGGCCGCACAGGGCGGCGAGGTGAGGATCTCAGTGCTCGATCGTGGGCCCGGCATTCCTGCCGAGTCGCTGGAAGCGGTGTTCGAACCGTTCGTCCGGCTGGAAGGATCGCGCAACCGCCACACGGGCGGCACCGGACTCGGGCTTGCCATTGCACGACAGCTCGCGCTCGCGATGGACGCGGCGCTGTCGTTGCATAACCGGCCCGAGGGTGGGCTGGAAGCGCGGCTCGTGTTGAAAAACGCCGGCTGAAGCGACGTTTACTTCACCGCTCCCAAAGCCAGCCCCTTGACCAGATAGCGCTGCAGCCACGCAAACACCACCGACACCGGCAAGGTCGCGCACAAGGTCGCGGCCATCACCAGATGCCATTCGACGACGTATTTGCCGGCCACCATATCGGTGACCTGCACGGTCAGCGTCTTGTTCTCCGGCGAACGGATCAGCGTATAAACCACCGCGAATTCATTCCACGCATTGATAAACGTAAAGATCGCAGTGACGACAATGGCGGGCACGGCCAGCGGCAGGAACACCTTGAACACAGCCTTGGCCCGTCCGCAGCCCTCGAGCCAGGCGGACTCTTCGAGATCGCGCGGCACGGTCTGAAAGTACGACGACAGCATCCACACCGCGAACGCAATATTGAACGCCGCATACGAGACGATCACCGCGAGCTTCGAGTCGACCAGATTGCCGTCGCCATACGGAATCATCGCGGCGAGCCGGAACAGGCCCACCACCAGCAGGATCGGCGAGAGCATCTGCGTGACGAGCAGGAATTGCCGGTACAGGCCACGTCCTTTGAACGGAAAGCGCGCGAGTGCATAGGCGGCGGGCAGGCTGACGGCCAGCGCAAGCGCCATCGAAAGCAGGCTGATCACCACGCTGTTGCGCAAGGCCACGCCGAAGTTGGCGGCCACCCACATATCGGCGAAGTTGCTCCATTGCCAGTGCACCGGCAGCCAGCGCGCCGGATAAACGAACACCTCGTCCGCCGGTTTGAGCGCGGTGAACAGCATGATCGCAAACGGGAACAGCACGAGGACGATCAGCGGAGACAGCGCGAGCCAGCACCACAGCGTGCGTTTCATCTTGGTGCTCATGCGTTTTCTCCTTCCTTCGCCGGCTGCATGCGCAGATACAGCATCGAAAACACGAACAGCATCACCAGCATGATCAGCGATACCGCCGCCGCCTGGCCCGGACGCCCGAGCCGGAAGCCGACTTCGTACAGATAGGTGACCAGAATATGGGTGCTTTCATCCGGACCGCCTTGCGTCATGACCCAGATGATCGGAAACGAGTTGAACACGTAGATGACGTTCAGCAGGATCGCCATGTTGACGAAGGGTTTGAGCAGCGGCAGCGTCAGCTTGCGGAACTGCTGCCAGGCGCTCGCGCCGTCGATGCGCGCCGCTTCGTAGATATCGCCCGGAACGGACGACAGGCCGCCTAGCAGGATCGTCACCGTGAACGGAATCGACACCAGAATGCCGACGCCGATTTCCACCGGAAACGCGAGCTCCGGCGTGGCCAGCCAATGGATCGGCCCGTTGATCAGGCCGAGCCGATGCAGCGTGACGTTGACCATGCCGTAGTCGTCATTGAAGGCCCAGCGCCACACCACGGCGGTCATGGTCAGCGACACGGACCACGGCAGCATCACAATGGTGCGTGCCACGCCGCGTCCATAGAAGTCCTGATTGAGGACCAGCGCGACCGGTACCGAGATCAGGACGGTGCCGCCCACCACAAAGAAGGTCCAGTAGATCGTGCGCCGCAACGCGCCCAGAAACTCCGGGTCCGCGAAGACGGTATAGAAATTCTTCAGGCCGGTGAAGTCGCGAATCGCGCCAAAGCGCGACACATCGTGCAGCGACTGATACACGATGTTGAAAATCGGATAGCTGATGATAAACAGCGCGAGTATCAGGCTCGGCGCAATCAGCAACCAGGGCGCCGACAGGCGCGGAGAAGCAGGACGGCTCATGCGTGCTCGATCGTAAGTCGCGCCGTGGCCTCATGGCTGGCGCAACGGGATGGGCCGGGTACAACACGGCGCGCGCCGCCTGTCTGCGGTAGCGCGCGCCGGTCTACATTAACGCGGTGTTTCTTCAACCGGGCATGAGCTGGGCATCGGCTATGCCTCGACCCAGCCTTGCCTCAGCCTTACTTGCCGAGCGATTCGTTCGCCTTGTCGGCTGCCGCGTTGAGCGCAGCGGCCGGCTGGGCCTTGCCGAGGTAGATCGATTGCATCGCGTCGGAGACGGCCTTCGCGGTGTCTTCCCAACCCGTGATGGTCGGCGCAAAGTGCGCGCTCGGCAGCAGCGCGATGAACGCCTTCGTGTCAGGATCGTTGAACGCCGGATCGGTCGCTTCGGCCTTCGTCGTCGGCAGGAAGCCTTCCGTGCTGGTGAACTGCACGCGCGGTTCCTTCGTGAACAGATAGTCGAGGAACTTCCAGGCGCTCTTCTTCACCTTCGAGTTCTTGAACATCACGATCGAGTCCGTCACCGCATACGTGGCGTGCGTCGTGCCCATCGGGATCGGATCGATGCCGTACTTCAGGTTAGGCGCTTCCTTCTTGATCTGCTTCGAGAGGAACGGTGCGGAGATCACCATCGCCACGCGACCCTGCTTGAACAGGTTCTGCACGTCTTCGCGGCTGTAGCCGGTCACGCCCGGTTCCGTCAGGCCGTCGTCGATCAGCGTCTTGTAGAGCGTCGCCGCCTTCACGCCGGCCGGCGAGTTGAACGCAGCCTTGCCGTCCTTGCCCACCACGTCGCCGCCGTAGCTCCACAGCGCATAGTAAAAGTAGACGTCCGTTTCGATTTCCTTGCCTTGCAGACCGAAGCCGGCAATACCTTGCGCCTTCAGCTTCTTCGACGCATCGATCACGTCGTTCCACGTCTTCGGACCGTTCGGGTAGCCGACCTTCGCCAGCAGGTCCTTGTTGTAGTAGAGCGCGCGAGCGGAGGCAGCGATCGGCAGACCGTAGACCTTGCCGTTGATCTCACCCGGCGCCAGGAACGGGCCGATGAAGCGGTTCTTGAAGCTCGCATCCATGTAGCCGTCGAGCGGTTCAGCCACATCGTCCTTCACGAAATCGAGCAGCCAGCGCGTGCCGACAATCGCCAGATCGGCGTTGGCGCCACCGGTAATGTCCGTTTGCAGCTTCTGTTGCAGCGTGTCCCAGCTGACGTCCTCGATCTTGATGGTCGTGCCGGGGTTGGCCTTTTCGAATTCGTGGGCCACTTTCTCGAAGTACGGGGCGGTCGCATCGCTGTAGTGGGCGACGGTGACGCGGACCGTGTCGGCGTGCGCCGCCACGGCCATACCTGCAAACGCGAGCGCTACGGCAATCTTGCCGAGCGCGAAGGAAGCACGGGCTTGCAACGACATTTCTCTCTCCTGGGGTGGTCCGCTGCCGTCGCCGGCCGCTGGGTTGTCAAATTGTTTGAAAAAATCCTACAGGAGTAAAAATTTGTTGTCACGTAGGGTCTACGATATTTTTTCTCGCGGCTGTTTTTGCATAAGATGCTGTAAAGAAGGCGTATTTTGTGCGGTGCAGAGGCGGGCGGCAGGTTGGTCGGAACAGGCCCGATATGCGAAATGAGTGCGTTGTGTTGGAAATTTACAGCACGCGAAGCCTTTAAGCACGAACCTGAGAGCGTTTGACGAGTGGTGCCGGCGTGCTCCGGACCACCGCGATTCACCCGGTCGGCGGCGGTGCCGGCAGGCAAAAGGCAGGGAGAGACATGACTCGAGTGGTGTTGGTCACCGGCGCCTGTGGCGGGATTGGTAGCGCGCTGTGCCGGCGTTTTGTCGAACTGGGCGACACCGTGCTGGCGCTCGACCTCGACGCAGCGGCGCTCGCAGCGCTTGCCGGCGGCTTCGAGGCGGGCCGCGTGACGCCGGTGGTGGCCGATCTGGCCGATGCGGCGGCGGTCCAGCAAGCCGTCGCGCAGGCGGTCGCGCTGCGCGGGCCGGTCGACGTGCTGGTCGCCAACGCGGGCGGCGCCAAGGGGCTGACGCTGGCGACGACCGACGTCGCCAGTTGGCACCGCGACGTCCATCTGAACCTGAACGGCACGTATCACACGGTGGAGGCCGTGCGTACGTCGATGATCGAACGCCAGCAGGGCGTGCTGGTGCTGATCGGCTCGGTGAACGGCATGGCTTCGCTCGGCCACCCCGCGTACAGCGCGGCGAAGGCCGGCCTGATCAGCTATACCAAGGCGCTGGCGCTGGAATTGGGCAAACACGGCATCCGCGCCAACATCGTCTGTCCGGGCACCGTGAAGACGAAGGCCTGGCAGGCGCGGGTCGACAAGAATCCACAGGTCTTCGAGAACCTGAAGAAATACTATCCGCTGCGCGACTTCGCGACACCGGACGACATCGCCGACGCGGTGCAGTTTCTCGCCTCGCCGATGGCGCGTGTGATTACCGGTGTGGCGCTGCCGGTCGACGGCGGCCTGATGGCGGGCAACCGGCTGATGGCCGAGGAATTGACGCTCGAGACGCTTTGAACCAGTGAACGTGGTGTGCCCGCTTCGCGGTGGCACCGGACGACGATGAGGACAGCATGGCAGCAGTGCAACTGAGCGGCATTTTCAAGCGTTACGGCGACACCCAGGTGGTGCATGGCATCGATCTGGATATCGACGACGGCGAATTCGTCGTGCTGGTCGGGCCGTCGGGGTGCGGCAAGAGTACGCTGATGCGCATGGTGGCCGGTCTCGAAGAGATCAGCGGCGGCGATCTGCTGATCGGCGGGACGCGCGCCAATAGCCTCGCGCCGCAGCAACGCAATATCTCCATGGTGTTCCAGAGCTACGCGCTGTATCCGCATCTTTCCGTCTACGAAAACATCGCCTTCGGGCCGCGCATCCGCAAGGAGTCGTCCAGCAGTTTCAAGCCGCGTATCGAAGCCGCGGCGAAGATGCTCAACCTGGGCGGTTACCTCGACCGCTTGCCGCGTGCGCTTTCCGGCGGCCAGCGTCAGCGCGTGGCCATGGGCCGTGCGGTGGTGCGCGAACCGTCGCTGTTCCTGTTCGACGAACCGCTGTCGAATCTCGATGCGAAGCTGCGCGTGCAGATGCGCACGGAGATCAAGGCGCTGCATCAACGTCTGAAGAATACGGTGATCTACGTCACGCACGATCAGATCGAAGCGATGACGATGGCCGACCGGATCGTCGTGATGAACGCGGGCCGTATCGAGCAGATCGGCCGGCCGCTGGATCTCTACGATCGACCGGCGAATCTGTTTGTGGCCAGTTTTCTCGGCTCGCCTTCGATGAACTTTGCCGAAGGCGTACTGGTGAGCGGCGCAAGCGGTCTCGCGCTGAAACTGGCTGACGGCAGTGAAGTGGCGCTGTCGCACGCACCGGCTTCAGCCAAGACCGGCGCCAAGGTCACGTTGGGCATTCGGCCCGAGCATATCGAAACGCTGGCGCCGCCGGATGGCGTGTCAATGGAAGTCGAAGTGGTGGAACCGACTGGCGCCGAGACCCACTTGTACGGGAAAATAGGCGGCAGCACGTGGTGCGTGACGACGCGCCAGCGCTCGACAATCGAGCCTGGCCAGCGCGTGGCGCTCCGCTTGCCGATTGGGCATATTCATCTGTTCGATACGGAGAGTGGACGCAGGCTTGCCTGAAACCGCGTGTGGCCGCTGATCTCCATAGAACCAAGACGCGGATTCCAGACCTTGAACCCATAAGGAACACACGGGTGTCCGCTCCCAACCTGATTCCCCACATTCGCGGCGCATTGACCCAGCTACGTCCGGCCGAGCGCAAGGTCGCCGACATGGTGCTGAGCGACGTCGACTTTGCGATGCGCGCCAGCATCACCGAGCTCGCTCAGCGCGCGGAGGTGTCCGAGCCTTCGGTGACGCGCTTCTGTCGCGCGGTCGGTGCAAATGGGCTGCGCGACTTCAAGATGCAACTGGCGCAGAGCGTGGCGGGGGGCTTGCCGTATGCGTCGACGGCCGTCGCGCGGGATGACGACATCCAGACCCTGCTCGACAAGGTCGGCGAAGCGGCGGTCGAAGGCATCACGCATGCGCGTGGGGCGCTCGATCCGGTTGTCGTGGAGACGGCGATTGCCGCGTTGGCCGGCGCGCGCCGCGTGTATTTCTTCGGCGTGGGTTCGGGATCGGGACTGGTGGCCCAGGATGCGGCGCTGCGTTTCCTGCGGCTCGATATCGCCGCGAGCGCATTCACCGATGGTCATTTGCAGCGCCTCTACGCCGGGCTTCTCGAGCCGGGCGATGTGGCGTTTGCGGTGTCGCACTCGGGGCGCAGCGTCGAAGTGAACGAAAGCATCCAGATCGCCAAGGAGCGCGGCGCGACGACCATTGCGCTGACCAATGTCGGCTCGCGGCTTGCGTGGCTGGTCGATATTCCGCTGCTGCTGCGCGTGCCGAGTGCGATCGATCCGAATACGCCGGGCGTGTCGCGGCTCGTGCATCTGTGCATCATGGATGCGCTCGCAATCGGCGTGGCGCTCAAGCTTGGGCCCAAGACGCTGGAGAAGATGCGGCATGCGAAGGCGCGGCTCGCGCATGAGCCGGAGCCGGCAGCGGGGGAGTCGTCGTAAGTGCCGCATATTTCCTTGCCAACTCCGACGTTGCACACCGCTCGCCTGCTATTGCGTCCTTTCACGGAAGCCGATACGGACGCCATCTTCGCGCTGCACAGCAGCGCACGCGTGTTGCGCTACTGGGATGCGCCGCCCTGGAAGACGCGCGCGCAAGCAGAGCGCTTTGTCGTGGTTTGCAGAAAAATCGAGCAGGAAGGCAGCGGCGCGCGGCTGGCCATCGAACGTGCCGCCGATGGTGTGTTCATCGGCTGGTGCTGTTTGATCAAATGGGATCCGGACTATCGCAGCGCGACGATGGGCTACTGCCTCGATGACACGGCATGGGGTCAAGGCTTCGCCACCGAAGCCGCAGGCGCCTTGTTGCAGTGGGGCTTCGATACGCTCGATCTGAACCGCGTTCAGGCCGAGACCGACACGCGCAACGCGGCATCGAGCCGCGTGCTCGAGAAGCTCAGGTTTGTCCGCGAAGGTACGTTGCGGGAAGATTGCATTGTGGATGGCGAGGTCTCGGATTCCTGGGTGTATGGGCTTCTCAGGCGGGAATGGAAGCCGTCGCTGTGAGGTCACTCACGGTTTGGCAAGTTGCCTGAGACCGAGACCCTCTGTCAACTGAGTCTGCACCGACAGGGCTTGCGCGTTGAGGGTGTCCGGCGCCAAACGACTGCCCGACGACCAAACGTGTAGAACCTCGTCTCGATGGGTTACGACCTCGAAAGAATTGCGAGCGAAGTCGGCTATGCCGACTCGGCGACGTTGCGGAGCTTGCTGCGGCGGAGGCTCGGCCGCGGGGTGCGGGAACTTCGCGCCGAAACGCGGTAGAGGTGGGTCCGCGTCATCATCTTAAGACGATGATAAATGATTGTTTAGCGATAATTTTTGCGTTATTCTCACGCCGTGATCAACTGCGAGAGAGCCACATGACCTCCGACCGTCTTGCCCGTTTCAGCCAAGGCATGGCTGCTGTAACGCTGTGCTTTATCGTTGCGATGCTGCTGCTCAATGCAGTGTGCTGGCTTTTTCCAGGTCTGAGCTCGGCAACGAACGGGTATGGAATCGGGTTTAGCCTGACGGATGAACTGATTTCAAAACTGGACATTCATGTCGCGGCTTTCCCGTGGTGGCAAAAGGCGGGCGGCGCGTTCCTGTCCAGTGTGCCGTTGCTTGCCTTGGCTCATGGCCTCCATCACCTGCGTCTTCTGTTTCGATCTTACGGACGCCGGGAATACTTCTCGGCAGCCGCCGCGACCCATCTCGGCAAGGTGGGTAAGTCGGTAGGCATGTGGGTACTGCTGAGTCTTCTCTGTGAACCGCTCCTGAGCATCTGGTCGACCATGCGCGCGCCGGTAGGGCACCGCGTTATTACCGTGAGCTTTGGTTCGCCGTATGTCGTGGCACTCTTCCTGGCAGGCTGTATTGCGGTCATCGCGCATATCCTGAAACAGGCGAGCGAACTCGATTCCGAACACCGGCAATTCGTGTAAGTCGCAACCATGGCCATTTACATGAGGCTCGACGTGATGCTCGCCACGCGCAAGGTCAAGTCCAAGGATCTCGCCGCCGCCATTGGAATCACGGAACAGAATCTTTCGCTTCTGAAGCAAGGGAAGGTCAAGGGGATACGCTTTTCTACCCTTGAGGCGATCTGCCAGTATCTCGACTGCCAGCCCGGCGACCTGATGGAATACAGCCCGGAATCCCTGCCTGACCAGGCTTGAGTAGCCATCATGTCTTCGAGCAGAATCGACGGCTTCCGGTCGCGGTCTCGCCGCTTCGACGTCGGCTTCGTGGCTTTGTTTATTACGACGTCCGTGCATGTGCTGGCGTGGCTGGCTTTGAATGATTCGCGAACGCCGGAGAGCGTTCTGGATAATTCGGCATCCATACCGTTGACGGTGCGTCTGATCCCTTTCAGGAGGCCGGAAATGTCTGCGCTGTCTGCGCCCGTGATGCGTCCTGACAAGAAGGTCGCAACGCAGCGGTACAGCGATCGGCAACAGAATCTTGCCCGGCCAAAACCGCAGCAAGAATCTGCTGCTGCTCATTCGATGCCGCCTGCCGTGGTGAGTCCGGCGCCGCAGGCGACGGATCGGTCTGTGGATTGGCAAGACGATCTGAATTCGGTTATTTCGTCGCCGTCTACGCGTTATGAACGCGCACGGCCAACGTTCGGTGCTTCATCCGCAGTGGCTGCTTCTCCAACCAACCAAGTGGATGCAGTGCTCGATCATGAAATGTCGAAGGCGGCCCGTGCGGATTGCCGCAATGCTCACGCAGACATGGGTCTATTTGCGCTTCCTGCACTGGCGATCGACACCATGCGTGGCACGGGCTGCAAGTGGTAAGTTTGCCTAAGTATCGATGAGCCTGCCGGCGAAAGCATGCAAAGATTTCTTGCCGAGTAGTGCAATGGCTGCTTTGCATGGGTCAACTGCGACAGGGCTGGCTATCCGCATCGTGCGCGGCATGGTGATTGCTGCGTTCATGGTCAAGCAGGCGATGATCGTCTGCGTCTTTATTCCAGCCCAATCAAGGAGGGACTGATCATGAACAAGGCAACCAGCACACTAATCGCGGCTGTAGCCGCACTCACGTTGTCGGGCGGCGCTTACGCACAGGCGGCCGGAAGTTCAAGCGGCAGCGGTTCGTCGGGCAGCACGGCTAGCCCGGCAAACCAGGTGAACGGCCAGATGAGCGGCCAGATGAACGGTACAACGAGCGGCTACGGCACGCCGGGCACTCCCAACTCGGAGAGCGGCATGGCTAACGGGGCGCCGAACTCGGGTTTGCCGAGCAGCAATAGCTCCACGACCAACAGCGCTCCCAAGACCAATAACACACTAGCGACCCCGAGCGTGGTGTCGCCCGCCGCGGGACAATAGCAGCGGGTAACGACGGTGGACAGGGAGCGATCAACCAGTGACAATCGTTTGTAAAATAAATCAATGTCCAGAGTAATGTTCTCCATGTTCCCAGATCCCTGGCTAGACCGTTGGCTAACACTGATCAAGTCGCGGGCCGGTGATCGGCCCGTGCTTGAGATTGGCTGCGGTTACGGCGACGATACTGCAACCTTGACGAAGACCGGTCTACGCGTAATCGGTTTTGACCTGTCGTTGAGCGCGGTAACGTCGACCAAAATCAGAGTACCCTCGGCGAGCATCGAACGGCGAGACGTTCGCGATCCGCTTCCCGAAGAAGCGACGGACCTGGGCGTTGTGTTGGCGAGTCTGTCGCTTCACTATTTTGCCTGGGAAGAAACCGTGTCGATTGTTGAACGCGTACGATTGGCGCTTCGACCAGGCGGCGTATTGCTGTGCCGATTGAACTCCACCGAGGATAGAAATTTTGGTGCGGACGGGGGCGAGGAAATCGAGCCGAACTATTTTCTGGTTGACGGACAGGCGAAGCGCTTCTTTGACGAAAGCGCGGTGCGTCGACTCTTTGCGGATGGCTGGCGCACGGTCGCGCTAGAGCATACCGTGACTGATAAGTACCGCAAACCAAAAGCAGCTTGGGAAGTGGTTCTCGAGCGGGAATGATCGTCCGGAGCGGGCGCGCGACACCCGGAGTGCGTCACCCGAGGATCACAGCAAAGAGATCAAAACAGCAAGGATACCTGGGCAGCAGATAGCGGCCACCCGCAATCCATAAAGCAGGCAGCGCGCGAAGACGCGACTATCGCCGTAGCCGCTTCAGGGCAGATTCTTTGTGATGTCCTCGCCCAGCCACTTCTGCGAAATTTTCGCGAGCGTGCCGTCCGCACGCAGGCTTTGCAGCGTGGTACGTATCTTCTCGTTCCATTCGGGATCGCCTTTGTCGGTCGCAATCCAGTTTGGCTCGGCGTACAGTTGGGCGACGATCTTGAACGCCGCCGTCTGGTTAATACGCGCCTTGGCGGTCGCCAGATCGGAGATTACGGCATCGAGACGCACGCCGGGACCCAGCGCCAGGTCGCCGAAGGCGACCGTCTCGTCACTCGGTATTGCTTGCACGGCGCCGAAGGGAAAGGCAATCGGAGGCGTATTGGGGATCACCAGATTTTTCTGCAGATAGTTTTCATAGCTCGAGCCCAGGCCCACGCCGACTTTCTTGCCGGTCAGGTCTTTGGCCGACTGGATCCGGGTCTCCGCCTTGTTCACCACCAGCACTGCCGGGGAGGCGTAGTACGCCACCGGAAAGTCCAGCACACGCGCACGTTCCGTGTTCGGTGTCATCGAGCAGACGCAGAGGTCCCAGCGACCGTTCCAATGTCCGCCCACCACCACTTCCCAACTAGGCGCGGCGAGTTCGATCTTGACGCCGAGGCGTTGTGCAATGGCTTTGGCTACGTCGACGTCGAAGCCCGCATAGTGATTGGACGCGTCGACAAAACCGAATGGGGGATAGCTGTCCACCAGAATGTCACGCATGACGCCGCTGCGCTGGACACGTTGCAGGGTTTCGCCGGCATGCGCGGCCAGCGCGCTCAACATGACGGCGGCCATCACCAGGGCACCTGGGATCGATTTGAACTTCATGAGGTTCCTTAACAGGAGATCGGGCGCGCGCCGCACGTCCACCGATCAGATATGAGCACGTGCATAGCCTTTGCCGAAGCGGCGTTCAAGGCGTGCTTGCAGCAACTCGCAGACGATGGACATCACCCAGTAGATCGCGGCCGCCGCGATCAACATTTCCATATAGTGGTATGTGCTGCGGCCGTAGGATTGCGCAACGAAATTCAGTTCCCATACGCCCATCAAGGAGACGAGGGAAGAGTCTTTCAGCATCGAGACGAACAAACTGCCGGCCGGCGGGATGATGATGCGCAGCGCCTGCGGCGCGATCACGCGCAATGCGATCACGTGCCGCGGCAGACACAGGGCCAATGCCGCTTCTCGCTGTACGGGCGGGACCGACAGCACGCCACCGCGAATGGTTTCAGCCAGATAGGCGCCGTAGTTCAACGACAGCGCCATCACACCCGATGTCACCGGTCCCATGACGACACCGACCTGCGGCAGTGCCAGGTAAATCAGCAGCACTTGCAGCATCAACGGCGTACCGCGAAAGAACGAGCCATAGAACGTCGCGAGGGCGAAGGCAACCGGACTCGCGGACATGCGACCGGCGGCGACGAGCGTTGCGATCACGCAGCAGCATGAGATTGAGATCAGGGTGATCAGGATCGTCAGCGGCGCACCCTGGATAAAGTCGTCGGGCGAGAGGTGCAGGCCCAACAGAAACGGCAGTTTGTCGCGCACCAGTGAAAACTGTAGTCCGAGGTGCGACAGCAGCAGCACCAGCAAGGCGAGCAGGATCAACCATGTGATCCGCGCACGGATCTGGAAGCGGGCACGGCTACGCAACTCTTCACGTAGCGTGTCGAATTCCACGAGGGGCGCGCCTGGTGTGTCGGGTACGGCGGCAATGTCGTGCAAATGCCTGAGCTTCAGCTTGAACATGGAAACGCAAACGGTGAGGTGGCTCGGAAAGCGGCAAGCCTATGCGCTTGCGCCCGAAAGTGTAAATGGTTAGTGACGCGCAACGAAAAAGTAAAAATGCTTATGGATATATTGATACGGTATAAGGGCGATTGCGTCCGGGTGCTAGCATGCACGATCATAAAAATCATGTACCACCGCGACGCGCACAGGAAATTGGCGTCATGTCGGAGCGTAGCGGGCCAGGTACGGCAATATCATTTAAACAGCATGTCAGATAGACCTTCCGACTCACTGATCTCGTTGCGCGGCGTCAGCAAATGGCACGGCCGCACGCAGGTTTTGAAAACCGTCACGCTCGATATCCGCGCCGGCGAGACCCTGGTGATCTGCGGGCCGTCAGGCTCGGGTAAATCGACCCTGCTGCGCACGATCAATGGCCTGGAGAAACGTCAGGCGGGCTCCATTGACGTTGCCGGCGTCGCGCTGGATCTGGAATGCCGCAACGCCGAAGCGGTCCGACGCCATGTCGGCATGGTGTTCCAGCAGTTCAATCTGTTTCCGCATCTCACCGTACTGCAAAATCTGCTGCTGGCGCCGATGCATGCTCGCCGTATATCCCGGGACGAGGCGGAACAGTCGGCGCGATACTACCTTGCCCGTGTGCATCTTCAGGACCACGCCGATAAATACCCGGCGCAGCTCTCCGGCGGCCAGCAGCAACGCGTCGCTATTGCCCGGGCGCTATGCATGCGGCCGAAGATCATGTTGTTCGATGAACCTACCTCGGCGCTGGATCCTGAAATGGTCCATGAAGTCCTCGACGTGATGGCCGAACTCGGTGAAGAAGGTCTGACGCGAGTGTGTGTGACCCACGAAATGGGTTTTGCCCGCCGTGTCGCGGACCGGGTGGTGTTCATGGACGGTGGAGAAATCATCGAAGTGGCGGCGCCGGATGTGTTTTTCGAGCGCTCGTCGAATGAGCGTACGCGGCAGTTCTTAAGCAGGGTGCTGGCGCATTGAGCCTGCCATGAGTCGCGCGACGCGCGACTCGATCAGGAGAAACGGGCAATCGTACAGGCGGACGAGGCGGACACAGATCCGCTCGGTGGTATTCAGACGTATCTTGACAGGTGAGCCAAAAAAATGAACCAAAAAAGCTACTTCGGTATTAATTTAGGATTACTGATGTGGTCGGTGTCGGCCGCATCGGTATGGGCCCAAAGCGAACCGGGTGCAGCCACATCCGGTGTGCAACCCGCGGCAGCCGCCAGCGCGCCGGGCGTGACACTGGACTCGATGGTGGTCACCGGTAGCCGGGCGGTCAACCGCTCGCAGCAGAACAGCACCACTCCCATTCAGGTCATTAGCGCAAAGGACCTCGCGGCCACGGGACAGGGTAATCTGCTCGATGCTCTGAAAACTTTGGTGCCGTCATTGACGACACCCGCTGTGGGCTACGACGCCGGCGCGCTGTCTCGCACCTTCCAGCTGCGCGGCTTGGGACCGGGCGAAACACTGGTGCTCGTCAATGGCAAGCGGCGCCATCTTTCGGCGACGCTGTATGCGGACGAGGATCCATCCCAAGGGGCGAATGCGGTTGACCTGGACTTGATACCGCTCGCGCTGATCGATCACGTTGAAGTTCTGTTGGGGAGCGCGGCGGCGCAGTATGGCTCGGACGCCATTGCGGGCGTGATCAACATTGTTCTGAAGCGTGCCAGTCAAGGTAGCACGGCCACCGTTACCGGAGGCGCATACGGCAGTGGGGGCGGCGCCACTGGTCAGGCCGATGTCGAACAGGGGCTGCCGTTCGGCGATGACGGTTACCTGACCTTGAGTGCGGGATTCCGGCACCATGGCTACTCCAATCAGAGCGGGCCCAGCGGTGGACCGGAACCCGCCAGGGTGCAAGGCGATCCGCAGACCAATATCGGTACATTCGGTTTTAACCTGGAGCGCTCGCTGACCCCGGGCGTGACGTTGTACAGCTTCGGGACGGTTGCCGACCGTACCGTGCGTGCCTACGAAGACTACCGTTCGCCGTCCTATATCAGCGAGAACATGCCGGAGTTGGCGGCCCTGTACCCGAACGGCTTTTCTCCGGTGGAGCGCAGTCACGAAACCGACTTCAGCTTTACCATCGGCGTCAAAGGCAGGACGGATTCGAACTGGGACTGGGATCTGAGCACGACCTATGGTCGCGACGAAATCAGTTTGAGCAATCTGAATACCGCCAACTACAGTCTGCTGACCGACAACGGTTATACGCCAACGTCGTTTTACGTCGGCAGCTATACGTCCTCGGAGCTGACTACCAACCTGGATTTGCGCAAGTCGTTTCAACTGCCGTTGTGGAGCGCGCCGGTCAACGTCGCGGTGGGCCTCGAACATCGCTATGAAACGTTTAGCCTGGGCGCGGGCGAGCCCGGCTCGTACTATGAAACCGGGTCCGTTGCATTCCCGGGTTATCTGCCGACCGATGCGAGTAGCTCGAACCGGCAGAGCGTCGCCGCCTACACGGATGTCTCGACGCATATCTTGCCGCCCTGGCAGGTCGATCTGGCCGTGCGCGCCGAAGATTACCAGGCCCTCGGTGCATCCGTTGACGGCACGGTATCGACGCGCTACGACTTCGCCGATGCGTTTGGTGTGCGCGGGTCGGCAGGGACGGGCACTCATGCTCCCACCCTGGTGCAGGACCACTACTCGGCCACCAACGTGACGACCGGCGGCGCCTCGATCCAGATTCCGTTAGGCTCACCGGGTGCGGCGATTCTCGGTGCTCCTAATCTCAAGGACGAAACATCCCGGCAATTTAGCCTCGGCATTGCCGGCAAGCCGACTCACAATTTTGACTACAGTCTGGACTTCTATCAGATCGACGTGGACAACCGTATCGTGGATAGCGGCGGTATCTACGGGCCGCTTGCCGCTGAGGCGATTGCAGCAAACGGAACTACAGTGCCGGCCGATGCGGTCGAAAACACCTATGCGCAGTTCTTTACCAACGGCGCCGATACGCGTACGCGGGGGATCGATGCGGCATTGAACTACCTGACGGATTATGGCCGCTACGGCAGCGTTAAGTGGAATCTCGACGCCAACTATAACCGCACCACCATCCGTCATATCAACACGCCGGCAAGCCTCGCTGCGGCCGGTGTTTCAGTGCTGGACGCCATTCAGACCTCGAACCTGACGACCGCGACACCGCGCATCGTGGTCTCGGGGGCGGGTGTCTACACGCTGGGCAACTGGCGGGTAACGCTGCGTGAAACCTACTACGGCAAATCCACTCAGGTTCAATGGTCGACGGACTACAGCACGGTGTATCCGGACAACGTCAATCCGGCCTTTATCACTGACCTCGATATCGCCTACAAGATCAACCGGAACGTGACGGTGGCGCTCGGCGCCAACAATCTGTTCAACACATTCCCCAACAAGAATAATCCGAACGCGGAGCCTAACTTCGACATGTATCCGCATTTGTCACCGTATGGGATCAATGGCGGCTACTACTACATGCGGTTGACCTGGCAGATTTGAGTTCGATGGCGGTTGCGCGGCGCGATGCGGGTTTGATCGTGGCAACGCGGAGCGGGACATTGCGTGGTGCTTGCCTGCTGCTATGGCTGGGCATTGGGTTGGGCTGCGCTCTGCTTTTCGAAATCCTGAGCGGAAATGCCACGCCCTTTATATAGGAATGCGGTCAAGTCCCAGATCGTCTGGTCGTCTTGCGTCTTGCCGAACGCGGGCATCGCGGTCATTTTGACGCCATTCTTGATGACCCAGAACATCATCTTGGGATTGTTACGGCGCGTCGGCGCCAGCAGTTCCGGTGCGAGCGGCAGGATGCCCTGACCGATCGGACTCAGCGCGTGTCCCGGTGCGCCGTGGCACGCCGCACAAGTGCTCGCGTAAAGACGCGCGCCGGCCTCGACGTTGGCGGTAGTCATCAGATCGGGCGGCACCTCGATATCGGCCGCGTGGCGGTGCAACGACTGCAGGTAAGTCTTGTGCAGCAGCCACGCGACGAGCGGGTTATGTCCGGACGTGGCCGAGACATCGTACACGCCCGAGTACATGAATCCGAAGCCGGCCGCGCCGGCCACGACCGCCGTCGCGACGAACGCGCTCAGCGTGGGATGCCGGGAAAGGAATGAGGCTTCTCTGGCTACCGAGTTCATGTTCGACTACCTGCTATAAAAAATGGGGAAGTGGATTGCTGCGTGCAAGGCCTCGAAATACACACTGACACAGGCGCTCGTGTCAGACCGTGTAGTCATTGTTGGATCGGGTAGATGACGGCGCCCTTGCCCGGTGATTACAGATTTGTCATTTACCCGTAGTGACCGGACCTGGTCGCGCATAGCACTTCAACGCGCATTGGGTCTGGACTGTGCTGCGTAGGCATGACGCCCGACGAGCGCTTTGAACCATTCGACGTATCGATCAAAATTGGCGACAATCGCCCCACGCAGCGACGGTGAATGGCCCCCGTCGCCGTATCTGCCGCTCAATCTGAAAGTCTGAAAAGGCAACATGAAACACCTGTTCCTCGCTGCGCTCGCGGCCGCCTCTTTCGTCACCTGCGTTCATGCGCAAAGCAACGCGTCGGGCCCGCTCGCCACGCCTTCGGGCACGCTGCAATTCGTGCGTGCCGATCGCGATTTCACTGCCATGCTCGACAAGGAAACGTTCGATCGCTTCGAGGCGAACGGGCTCACGCATTTCGATGACGTCGGCAGCACAAACGACAGCGTTACGCGCATGCTCGTGCAGACCGAGTCAGGCCCGGTGCTGTACGACTTTCGCCGCCGTCCGGCGCTCGTGCAGCGCCTGGATAAGCGCATGACGATCAGGCGCGTGTTCTGGCAAGGCGATGAAGTCGTCATGCAAGGCTCGCAAGGCTGGTTTCGATTCGAGCACGGTGTGCTGACGAAGCTGCAGTCTACGAGCACGATCTACCATTGATCATTCAGCTCAGACGGGCTGGTGATGCGCGAAGAAATCAAGCAGACTCTGCGGCGCGTTGGGACCAAGACACGCTTCGAGTACGCCTTCCGCCGCTATAGCCTCAGACGCGCTGCGAGGGAAGAGGTCTTTTTCATACGCAGCGAGCGCCGCTTCAACGTCGCCAGGATTCGCGGCGATGGCCTGCGCGAGTTCAGCGCCGTCGAACATGGCAAGGTTGGCCCCTTCACCAGAGGGGATCATCAGGTGCGCCGCATCGCCTAGCAGCGTCACCCCGGGTACGCGAGCCCATCTGTGCCCAACCGGAAGCGCATGAATAGGGCGCGGCACAGGGTCCGTCTCGCCGTCGGTGATGAGCGCTGTTAGCGCCGGAGCCCAACCCTCGAACTCCTCGGCAACGCGGGCCCTGGCCGCTACCGGATCGGAGAAGTCGATGCCGTCGATCCAGTCCTTGGGCTTGTGTAACTCCACGTACGTGTGCAGCACACCATTCGGCTCGCGGTGCGCGAGGATGCCCTTTCCGGGCGCAAGCGCAAACAGCGCGCCATCGCCAACCGCTTGCGCGCTAGCCTTGTGACGGGTGTCGCTGTCGTACAGGTGCGTTTCAATGAATGCTGTGCCCACGTACGCCGGTTTCGCCTCGGAAAGAAGCGGACGAACTCTCGACCACGCGCCGTCAGCCCCCACGAGCAAGTCTGTCGTCACCGTCGAGCCGTCGGCAAAGGTCAACTTATGCCGGCCGTCGCCGAGCGCAGACGCTGTGGCAAGTTTGTGTCCCCAGCGGATCGTGTCGGCAGGAAGTGAGTCGAGCAGAATCCGCCGAAGTTCGCCTCGCGGTACCTCGGGGCGGCCGCCGGTGCCGTCGTCGGGTTCATCAAGCAGGACGTTGCCGTCCTTGTCGAGTACTCGCGATGCCTGACCGCCGGCGTGAATGATCGCGAGAAACGGATCGAAGAGCCCTGCTGCCTTGAGCGCGAGCTGCCCGTTGTATTCGTGGATATCGAGCATGCCGCCCTGCGTACGCGCGTTAGCCGAGGCTTCCGCTTCGTAGACCGTCGCGGCAATGCCGTGGACGTGGAGGACTCGGGCAAGCGTCAGCCCACCCAGTCCCGCACCAATAATCGCAATCGAAGTGTTCATCCTGATTCCTTGATGGTCGGAGGTCGTCACACGATCTGCTTCAGACAGTCTATGGAACGTCATTCCATAGTATTATTGGAACGGCATTCCATAAGTGTCAAGATGAACAATGGCAAAAAAAGCACGCAGCACCCAACGGCGCGAGGATTCGCTCTCGCCGGATCGAATCATTGAGGCGTCGATTGCGCTACTGGACAGTAGCGGGGAGAACGGCCTGACGTTTCGCGCCCTGGCCGAGCGGCTCGCCACCGGCCCTGGTGCGATTTACTGGCACGTCGCCAGCAAGAGCGATCTGCTGACCGCCGCGTGCGACGCTATCGTCGCTCGCACGCTGAGCGAGCCCGTGGTCGGCGCGACGCCGGAGGCCAGCATTCGTGCGCTCGCGCTGGGCATGTTCGACGCGATCGACGCGCATCCATGGGTTGGCTCGGCGCTCACGCGCGCCCCGGGTCAGTTGCCCGTCGTGCGTATTCTCGAACGCCTGGGGCAGCAGTTACGCGCGCTTGGCGTGCCGGACGAAGAACAGTGGGAAACGGTGTCCGCGTTGTTGAGCTATATCCTTGGCGTCAGCGGACAGAACGCGGCGAACGCGCATTTCGCGCGGGAGCGGGACGCCGATAGGTCCAACTTCCTGGATGAGGTGGCGACCATGTGGTCTCAGCTCGATCCGGATGAATACCCGTTCACCCGCAGCGCAGCCGCACAGTTGCGGGTCCACGACGACCGTGTCGATTTTCTCGCCGGGATCGATCTCATCCTTGGCGGGATCAGCCAGCGCGCGGCCGCTGCCCGGAAGGGGCGTGCAGGCGTCGCCGGGACGAAGAGCAGGCGTTGATTCTTCGAGGTCGTATTGAGTGAGGATGACTGACTATCCCCTCACTCCACCACCGCCTTCGGCTCAGCAGAACGACTCGAGCCGTGCACAGCCCGTCCACCAAACACGCAGACGATCAACGTCGCCGCCACCAGCACGCATAACGCCAGTCGCAACCCCAGCAGTCCTGCGCCGAATCCGATTAGCGGCGGGCCCACCAGAAAGCCCGCGTAGCCCGCCGTGGCGGCCATGGAGACACCTACGGCCGGCGTCGGAGTCGAGCGGCCGGCAGCACTGAAGATGACCGGAACGATGTTGGCCAGACCGAGGCCGACGAGCGCAAATCCTATGCAGGCGGTGAACGCGCTTGGGATGCTCAGCACCAGAGCAAGGCCGCTCGCCGCGACGAAACCGCCCAGCGCCACCACCTTGCTGGAACCTAGCCGGCGCACGAACACGTCGCCGATGATGCGACATGCCGCCATCGAAAAGGCGAACGCGGAATAACCGAGTGCCGCAATGCTCGCCTCGCCGGTCAGGACGGTGCGCAGGAACACTGCGCTCCAGTCGGCTATCGCGCCTTCCACCATCATGCACAGGAACGCCAGCGCGGCAAGCCTCATGACAGCCGCACTGGGCAGCGCGAAGCCGCTGCCACCTGGCGCTGCACGCGGTCCAAGCTCGCGAAGCGCAAGACCGGCGGCAGCAAGGATCAGTGCGCCGATCAACACATCCGGCAACGCCAGGCTGGCGATCACACCCATCCCGCTCCTTTGGAGCATCGCGCCGGTCGCGGCGCCGAGTAGGCCGCCGGCGCTCCACGCAGCGTGGAACGACGACATGATCGGCGCGTGCCAGGCACTTTCGATGGTACTGGCGTGGCCGTTCATGGATACATCCAGCGCGCCGTTTGCCGCACCCAGCAACAGAAGCACGATGCACAGCAACGGAAAGTTCGGCGCTAGCGCAGGCAGCGGCAGCGCCGCCACAAACGCTACGCCGAGCAGAGCGGTGGCCCGGCCGCTGCCAAGCCGGGGCGCCAGGCGTCCTGCAAGCGGCATCGCGACGATGGCGCCTAGCGCGAACGCGAACAGCGCCATGCCCAGCGAGGCGTCGCTTAGCGAAAGGTGTTCCTTGATACGTGGCACTTCGACCGCCCACGCGCCGATCCCGAAGCCATTGGCCAGAAACACCGCGACGGTTGCAATACGCTCCTTGACAGGCTTCATGGCGTGGCCACGATTACGCTACCGCAGACCTTTTCAAGCGTGCGTCGCCCGTCGGCGTGGAGGTCCGCCTCGATCACCAGATAGTCGACGTCCGATGCCGGCGCGACCACGAACGGGGCCGCGGTCATCAGCTTTTCGGATGTCATCGCAATGGCGACCAGACCGCTCGCTTTCACCATGGCGCGCTTCAGTTCGGCATCTTCCGCTTCGAAGGCCGCGACACCTTCGATGGGGTCGAGGGCGCACGCCCCCAGAAAGCAAAGATCGGCCTTGATCTGCTGGACCTGCAGCAGCGCGGTAGCCCCAACCGCACCGGCAACCTGTTTCCCAACCCTGCCGCCGACCAGGATGACATCGAAGCCCGGCCGATCCAGCAAACGCAGGCACGCCTCGGGCGAGTTCGTGATGACCGTGAGGCCGGCGTTGTCAGGCAGCGCTTGCGCGATCGCGACGTTCGTTGAGCCCGCGTCGAGCAGGATGACCTGCTTCCTCTGCACGATCGACACCGCAGCGATAGCGAGCCGCTGCTTGCGATCGACCGCCTCGCGCATCCGCGTGGATGCGGGGTGGTCAGCGGGGGAGGTGAGCAGCGCGCCGCCATAGACCCGCTTGCAATGGCCGGCGCTGGCGAGGTCGCGCAGGTGGCGGCGCACCGTATGCTCGGACGTGCTGAGTTCGACCGCCAACTCCGACGCGAGCACGCGGCCCTGCGCTCTGAGCCGCTCAAGAATGAGCCGCTCGCGCTCCTCGGGCAGAAGCCCGTCTACTGCATCCTGCCGCGTTCGTTGCATGCGTGCTTCCCGCTTGAATAGCAAAACGATCATAAACGAGCATAATGTATAGAAAACGAGCAGAATGTGCAATAGGCGGCGAGCCGGTTAGCCCAAGGTCGAAAACGCGGTGGAGGTAGTACGCGGCGACCTCGGCGGCCGGCACGTTGAGGGCATTCAACCGGTAGGCGCTGAACAGGCCGTTGGCTAGAGCGCGTCAATCCAGGCGGTGACTGCAGCGTTCACGTCTTTGCTGCGGTCCTGCATGATCCAATGGCCTGTGTGGGACCACACGTCGACTTCCGATTTCGGATGTGCGAACCAGGTTCGCATGCGGTTGGCCTGCTCGTTGTCGCGGCACAAGTGCTTCACAGGCACTGTGAGGCTTTTGCAGAACGTGGCGCTCGCCTCTCCAATGCCGACCTGATCGCCGCCAAAGAACAGTGGGGCAAAGGACTCGCGTACGACATGCGCGGGCATGCCCTGGACGCGCCTCGTGTGCCAACGCTTGTACGCCGGATCGGTGCTGCGGTCATAGACAAGTTCGAACAGGGCAGGCGCCGCCACGCCGGGATCGCCGGCGTTCAGATCGCGGCTGGTTGTCGCAAAGAGTTTGGCCGCGGCTTCGGAGAGGCCGAGCGCGCCGTCGACGGACACCACGGCACTGACCAGGTCCGGCCGCCTGGCGGCAAGTCGGGCGGCGACCTGCCCACCCATCGAATGACCCACGATGATGAACTTCTGGCCGGGATATTTCGTCACGATAAACGCCTCGATGTCCGAGACATAATCCGCGGGCGTGTAGGCGCCCGAGGGCATGACCTGCGATCTGCCATGCCCGCGCAGATCGACAGCGACGACACGGTATTGGCTTTCGAAGTACGGCAGTTGCCAGCTCCAGTCATGGGAGTCGCAAGTCCAGCCGTGGAGAAACATCACATTCTTGCCTTGGCCTCGCTCCGTCGCGAACAGCGTCGCCGGCGATTCGGGCGCAGCAGAGGCCGTACGGCTGCCCAGCGCGCCTGCTACAGTCGTCGCACCGGCGATCTTCAGCATACCGCGTCGGGACAGTTTGTGTTCCATCATTTCCATTCGTTATCCTTATTGATTGGGCGTGCATCAACCGCCTGGCTCGCTCGCCTGCATGACGTCGAGCTCGAAGCAATTGACCTGACTCCATGTTATACGTTGGATATCTACGGTCAATTACGCACCTTCAGGTGCGCAGATATACAGAAGGATACTGGGATGACTTGCGAGGTCGATGAGGTTTTCTTTGCGGACTGTGCCGCACGCTCGTTTTTCGATCAGGTGGCGAACAAGTGGTCGGTGATGATTCTCACGCTGCTCACCAGGAAGCCAACCCGCTTCAACGAGATCAAGCGCAGGCTGGAAGGCGTCACGCACAAGGCGCTTACGCAAGCCTTGAGGCGTCTCGAACGGAATGGCCTGATCGCGCGGGCGGTGCTCAATACTTCGCCGGTAGCGGTGGAATATTCGATCACGGAACTCGGGCGAACCTTGCAGGTTCCGTTCGGCGCGGTTTATGCATGGTCGATCGAGCATCTGGATGAGATTGACCTGGCACAAAAGGTCTATGACCAACATGCGCTGTGAGAGCCATAGTGCCAACACCCGGCCCGTAGCGGGAGACCCTGCCGCTAGTGGGTGATTGGGGATGAGCACCCATTGAGGCGAATCTTCAAAAACCGAAATTAATCTTTGCGAACAACGCGCTTAATTATTAGCGCCCGCTTTCCTAAACTTGCTGTTAGCTGCTATGGACTCGGTCGCGCGAGTTTGATCGCCACGAGCCAAGCGTACAACGACCGCTATGGAGACATGCAAATGGGTCGTTTACGTCGAAATTCCAGTCCAATCAAAGAGGAACGGGTCATGAAAAAGGCAACTAGCACACTCATCGCGGCGCTCGCCGCACTCACGCTGTCGGGCGTCGCTTATGCGCAGAACAACACGCTGGCCACGCCGACCACCGTGTCGCCCGCCGCCACTGCAACGAGCGGCTACGGCGCGCCTGGCGCCACCAATTCGGAAAGCGGTATGGCCGCCGGATCGTCGAACTCGAACCTGTCGAATAGCTCGAGCAATAGTGCGGCGGCTCTCACTAACCTCCCCGGGAGTCACAACACGCTGGCGACCCCGAGCACAGCGTCTCCGGCTGGCCAATAACGGCAATTGAGGACGACAACCAGGCGTCGATAAACGACGGCAGGAATAAGTCAATACGACTGGCTTAGCTTGCCGTCACGCGCCAGATGGCCGAACCTGCCCCCACGTTGAATGACAGCGTCGGGGCGGGTTCGGCCATGAGCGCTTGTCTGTCTCGCGTGCCTATGTTCGGCCGCGTGGCGCAGACGTCGCGTCCCATGCCGTTCCCGCAGAGCACCGCCTCCATCGCCGCACCCTGTTGCTCACTTGCCGCCGGTGACATCGAGGAACGTGCCGGTGATGAACGAAGCCTCGGCGCTTGCCAGCCATAGGATCGCCCGCGCAACCTCTTCAGGCTGACCGCCTCGTCCCATGGGGATCGAGTCTTTGACGCGGTCCACCCGTCCCGGCTCGCCGCCACTAGCGTGCATGTCGGTGTAGATGTGTCCCGGGCGAATGCAGTTGACGCGTATCCCATCCCGCGCGACTTCTTTGGCGAAGCCGGTAGTGAATGTCTCAAGCGCACCTTTCGAGGCAGCATAGTCGACATATTCGTTTGGACTGCCAAGCCGGGCCGATGCCGATGAGATGTTGATCACCGCGCCGCCTCGACCATTGTGACGACGCGACATCCGCTTCACCGCCTGCTGCGCGCAGAGGATCGGGCCTATCGCATTGACCGCAAAGATGCGCTGCATCCGCTCGAATGCGAGATCCTCTAGCCGAGACTGCTGCGCAATGATCGCGGCGTTATTGACCAGCACATCGATGCGGCCGAACTTCCGGTCGATCGCGGCGAATAGCTGAGCGACCTGCTGCGGATCTGCGCTGTCTGCACGCATGGCTAAAGCCCGGCGCCCGACAGCTTCCACATCGGCGGCCACCGCAAGAGCGGCAGACTCGTTGGAGACGTAGCTTATCGCTACGTCGTAACCTTGTGCGGCAGCCAACCGCGCAGTCGCCGCGCCTACGCCACGGCCTCCGCCCGTTATCAGAATCAATGGGGTCTGCGGAACAGTATTCATTGAGGGAACCTCCATGTGTGATGCTTGCGTGCCTGGCTCGGCCGAATAACAGAGCGGTGTCAATCGCCTTATGCGCAAGAGCGTCAAGCGGCGGCCCATGCGTTGATGTCGAGGACCGCGTCAGCGAACGCTTCGGGTGCCTCCTGCGGAAGATTGTGGCCGGCGTTCGGCACGACGCGGTTCTGATGGCGTCCCGTGAAGCGCTGTGAGTTCGCCTGCCTTCCCCCGGGTGGCGAAACGCCATCGGCGTCCCCTTCGAGCGTGATCGTAGGCACCGTGATCGACGGCATGGCGGACAAGCGGCGCTCGATATCGTCAAACTGGGGATCGCCGTCGACCAGTCCGAAACGGTGCCGGTAAGAATGGACGACCACATCGACGAAATCGGGGTTGTCGAACGCCGCTGCCGAGCGCGCGTAGGTGTCGTCGTCGACGCGCCAGGTCGGTGACCATAGCGACCATAACAGACGACAGAACGCGCGCCGGTTTTCAGTCAGTCCGGCCCGGCCGCGCTCGCCATGGAGGTAGTACTGGTACCACATCCGGTATTCCTTTTCGGGGTCGGCGGGCCGCACGGCGCTAGCTATGTTCTGGATGTTGTAGCCGTTGACCGAGACCAGTCCTCGCGCTCTCGAAGGATAGAGCGCGGCCACGATGCATGCCGCCCGGCCGCCCCAGTCGTACCCGCCGAGCGTGGCCTGGCCAATCTGAAGTGCATCGAGTAGCGCTAGCAGGTCTGCTCCAAGCGCCGCTTGCTGGCCCGAGCGAAGTGTCGTGGGCGCAAGGAAGCGCGTTGGCCCGTATCCCCGAAGATAGGGGGTGATGACGCGGGCGCCCTGGGATGTCAGGCGTGGCGTCACCTCCGCGTATGCGTGGATGTCGTAAGGGAAACCGTGTAGCAGGACCACCGGCCAGCCATCGGCATTGCCCTGTTCGTCATAGGCGATGTCAAGCAGGTCGGTTGCAATATGTTTAAGCATGGTGTCTTCCTTCGCAGCAAGAAGGATATCTATCCTGCGGCGGTCCAGCAAACCAGATAAATTGCCGAATCGCGTTAGAAAAACGCCTGGTTCCGGGTTGGACTGCCAATGTCAGCCGTTCGACATTGCGAACTGGATCGCTAACAAGCGATCACTTTGCGCGACTTGACCTGCTACGATAGCTCTGTCCCTTGACGGAGAAACGGTCGATGACGAACATAGAAGTGCTTCGCGCTTTTTATGCGCGATACATAACGGCCAAGGGAGCGTGCCGAGACCCGAGCGTTCAGGCGGCATTTGCGTTGGTCGAAAGGGAAAACTATCTGGGTCCCGGTCCATGGAACGTGTACACGTTGGCGGGATACATCTCGACCGACACGTCCGACCCTGCCGTTCTCTATCAGGACATCCTGATCGGGCTCAAGACCGATCGAGGCATTAACAACGGTGAGCCGAGCCTCCATGCCCGGTGTCTGGACGCAGCCGCCATCTCGCGGGGCGAAACCATCACACACATCGGTTCGGGAACCGGCTATTACACGGCACTTCTCGCGCACCTCACTGGTGAAGCAGGGCATGTGGCTGCGTATGAGATCGACCCGGGTCTGAGTGCGCATGCGACGTCGAACCTTGCTCACCTGGAACACGTCCGGGTGCTTGAAGAAAGCGGAACTCACGCAGTGCTGCCGCGCTCGGATTTGATTTACGTGAGCGCGGGTGCGACGCATCCATTGAATAGCTGGCTTGAGGCACTCAATGATGGCGGCCGTCTGATTTTCCCGTTGACGCCAAATCGCGGCCTCGGCGGCATGCTGCTTGTGACACGTGTTGCGGCCAACTCATACGCGGCAAAGTTCATCTCACCGGCGCAGTTCATCGAGTGTATCGGAGCTCGCGACGATGCGACCGGAGAATCCCTGGTCAGTGCGTTCAAATCAAATACGACGGCGGCAGTCAAGTCGCTAAGATTGAAAACGCCCGCGGACCAATCGGCGTGGTTCGTGGGGGCCGACTGGTGGCTATCGACCTCCGAGCCGGCCTGACTTCCGCCAGATTCCACCAGACTTGTCTGTTGAGCGACCGTTACACACTACCTTCACCATGGATTCCTGCGTCATGACCGCCACCCGTCGTGCCTATCTGATCGAACAACTGGCCGAGATGCCGCGCTTCCTCGCCGAGGTCTTTCAGGGGATGCCCCGAGAGCACCTTGCTCGCGCGCCGGAAGAAGACAACCTGTCGCTGGTCGAGCATCTCTGGCATATCAAAGACTGCGAGAGCGACCTCTATTACCCGCGAATCGTACAGGCTCTCGATCACGACAAGCCGGCGCTGTTGCCAATGCCGGACATCGGCAGTTGGCCGCTTGCACGCGCTTACGCACAGCGCGACGGCGACGACGCGATCCGTGAGTTTACGACGCTACGGCGGCACTTGATCGATCGCCTGCAAGATCTGGAGCCGAGTCAGTTTGAGCGGGTCAGTATCCGGCAGAACGGCTCGACCTACGAGGTGTACGACCTGCTTGAGCATCTTGCGGATCATGATCGTGACCACCGGTGGCGTATGGCTGCGCTATTGCGGCGCGGCTTGCTCGCCTGACACCGGATTTCGCCCTCTTCATGCCGTGGTCCTCGAGATGAATTCTTTTTCACGGTTCCATAATCGACCCGCCGGGCGCAAGCGGCTACGCTTTCGCTTATCCGGATGCAAGCGAGTGGTCGCCGAAGAAGCGGGTGAATCGCCCATCGAGCTTGCCCGCATTTGAGTGAGCGTCGGCCGCGTGTGTCCGACGCTCGCAAAACCTATATTACGTTAGCCTATCATCATGATTTATGTAGACGAGTTGAAAAGCGGCGCCTGGAGCGCCCGCGGTCCGCAAGCCCAACATTGCCGGCTGTTTTCGGACGATCCGACGCCCGATGCGCTGTTTGCAATGGCCTTGCAAATCGGACTTGATCCCGCCTCATGGATTCCCTCACGCGCGGCCGACGGCACCTTCACGCCGAAGGGTGCGCCGTACTACTGGATTCGCCCCGACGTGCGAGCGAAAGCTGTCGCTGCCGGCGCACGGCGCCTTAAGAACAAGGACGCCGACCGGCTTCTGGCGCAAGTCACGGTTAATGTCTCGAACATGCCAATGCCGGTTGCGGACTAGGCAACAGGGGACCCGTATATCCATGTAAATCGTCGGCTAACTCATCAGGTACGGTTGGCGACTTCAACGGAATGAGATCGCAGCGGCGTCGGCCTGGAGCGCGGCCTCGAACATGGGTTTGCCTGGACCTGCTAACCATTCGTCGAAACTCAACAGGTGTCCAAATTCGCTCTTTAGGGCAGCGATGTCCGCATGGCCCGCGAGTCGGCCATCGTCGAACAGGGATGTAAGACGATCAAGGAAGCTGTTGTCCTGCAACAGGCTATCGGGGAAGCGGTAATAGGTGATTAGCTTGCCCGCGGCGCGACTCAGACTTTCCTGTAGCGTCACGCCAGTCACCTCGTCCCCGGCAATTTCGATGGTCCGGCCGACGAATCTGTCTGGATCGGAAAAGATGGTCGCGACGATCTTGCCGATGTCTTGCACCGCAATCACCTGTCCGGTCTGCCCCGGTCGCAGAAACGACATGAAAACTCCCTTGTCGAGTCCCATGCCGGGAAGCATCAGAAGTTCCATGAAGCCGGCGGGGCGAATGATCGTGCTGCGCAGACGGGTGCCGCGAACATGCGCTTCAATCTCGGACTTGCTATCGAAGTGGCCCATTCCGGTCTTGTCGGGACCAGCAGCATTGACCGAGGTATAGACGAAATGTTGCACGCCCATTTCGATGGCGATGTCCGCGACGCTTTTGCCGTAGCGGATCTCCTGCTCGTCGGATATGCCGTACAACGCGCCCTGTCCCGAACTGGGTTGCACGCTGAAGACGCCATAGGCTCCCGACATTGCGTTCCTGATCGAATCGCTGTCCGAAAAGTCGCCCTTGAATAGCTCGACGCCCAGGTCCAGGAGAGCTTTCGCCTTGTCGCTGGCGGGATTGCGGACCAGCGCCCTGACCGGCCATCCTTGCAACTTAAGCGCGGTTGCGACGGCTCCGCCTTGCTGTCCAGTGGCACCGAACACAAGCACGGCTTTGGAGGCGGCTGCATCCTGCCTGGTCAGGCTGTTTGATTCATGAATATCAACGGTCATCTTCCACCCCGGTCTGTTAGAGGTAGGTTATGGTATACATTTGATACTTGAATGCAATTACGCACCTGAATGCTACTAGGTAGCCTGGAATATCCCGGACAATGTCGACACCATCCCGAGAAGACCTTGAATTAAATCGCGTCGTGCTCGAAGAAATTACGACCAAGTGGTCGCTGCTTGTCCTTGGTTGTCTCTGCGGCGGTGCCATGCGGTTCAATGCGCTGCGAAGAGCAAACGAGGGCATCACCCAGAAGGCGCTGACTCAATGTCTTCGCCGGCTTGAGGCCAATGGCTTCATCAATCGCTCGGTCATCAGCACGGCGCCAGTTGCCGTCGTCTACGAAATATCGCCGCTCGGGCGCTCTCTCGAGCCGCATCTACAAGCGATCCTGAAGTGGGCAGAAGATCATCGGGAGGATGTCCAGGCTGCGCAGAGAGCCTTCGCCGCTCGCAGCCCTTTTCCTTGAGAGCATCACGCCGTGGCAATACCACAGCAACGTTGCATAAAGACTGGCCACCCGCAACACGATGGCCCGCTACGCAGGGTTAGCGAGCCATGCTTTCCTGGATGGACATGTTTCCATAGCGCGCTTGTAGCCTTCGCGTGCGCGGGTGCGAGCCATGTAAGACTGCTCTACCTCACCGAGGGTGATGCCGCCACTTGTTTGGGCCAACTCCAGAGCGTAGGTCACCGAAATGTCGGCTGCGGTGAACGTCTCGCCAGCAAGATAGGGTGTATGCGCAAGCCGACGCGTCACCAACGTCAGCCGGCTTTCGAAAACCCTCCGCGCCTGACCCGCACTCCAGTTCTGCCGCTCGGACTCCGGCGCGATAAGGCGGGCGCCAACGACGAAGTAGATGGAGGCCGCGAGACCGGCTTCACCGAGGTGGAGGAACTGCTGGTAAGCGGGGAACGCAGGATCGCGCGGGGTGGGCGCGAGCGGCGTCGGCCCGTAGCGAGCCATCAGGTACTCCATGATCGCAATGGACTCGACCATCGTGACGTCGCCATCCTGAATGGCCGGAATGAAACCGGCGGGATTGATGGCCAGGAACTCCGCGTCTTCTTCGACACCGGCTAGCAGGTCCACTGGCCTCAGCCGGTAAGCGAGCCCCATCTCCTCCAGCAGCCAGACGACCCGGAACCCTCTTCCTTCTCCAAATACGGTGATCATCTTTCGCAACCCTCCTTTGATCAGGTTTTATCTACCTTATTTCGGAACGACGAATGGGAACCTCGAAAATCGACATCATCGTTGGGATTGGCTGCGGAGCTGGGAAGCCTCCGAATCTGCTGCTTCGCGCGAGAGTGCGGTGCAAAGCGACCATTACAAAAAGTTGTAGACTCGCGGTTAATCTAGCTATCGATTGACGAGTAGCGGTGTGAGCACGCTTACCTTGCTACTGACCGTCTGTGTTCGCGTGCTCCTGCCGGAGTTCGCGAGCTAAACGCGCAATGTATCAATCAACGCGCGTAGACCGCTCGATACGTGACGGTGGCCAGAGTAATAAAGACACAGGCCGGGCATAACCGGGCACCAATCGGCCAATACGCGCTCAAGGTGACCATCGCGCAATGCGTCGCGGACAAGATGATCCGGCACGCCGGCTATACCACCTGGAGCGGCCTTCGGGATGCAGCACCTCAGCCGCATGAAAGAATCGCTGTTTTGGGTATTGGGGGATTGGGGCACGTTGCCTTGCAGCTATCCAGGGCGTGCGGTTTCGAGACCATCGCGATTACACACTCCGCGGACAAGCGGGACCTGGCCATCCAGCTAGGCGCGGATCAAGTGGTTGGCAATGGCACAGAACTTCGCGATCTTGGTGGCGCCGACATACTATTGGTCACCACCAACGAGTTCGGCGCTGCAGAGGAGGCCATGGCGGGTCTGAGGGTCGACGGTCGCGTGATCCTTTGCGGACTGGACTTCAGCAAGCCGTTCTCGATCTCGTCGCAGGGCAAGCCGTTCCACATGATGCGCCAACGGGTAATCGGCTCCACGCATGCGGGACTGCGCCATCTCAGCGAGGTGCTTGACCTCGCCGCAAAAGGAAAAGTTAAGCCAATCGTCGAAACCTTTTCGCTAGACCGTGCCACCGAAGCGTATGACCGTCTCGCTTCCGGGAAGATGCGCTTCCGTGGAGTATTCACACCTTCACATAGCAACTGAACGCAAGTGCTTTGGCCTGGCTTTTCATTCCAGGGGATGCATGGGCTTGCGGGCGACGAAGTGCAACCACGACGCGTCACTCGTGTGGGCATCGCCATCGATACGCTTGCCGTCACCGCATCCGAACACGGATTCAACCCGGAACCCTAGTGATTCCAATTGGCGCCACTGTTCGGTCAACGTCGTGTACACGATCAGGATGCCGAAAAAATGGGCTGCCGCCGTCTTGATCGAATACCCTTCGTAGTTGCGATGAAAACGCGCGTGCCGCATGTAGTTGTAGGAGGCAAGAGGAAGCGTCCGTAGTGCCCGTAAGGTCCGCCATCCGTAGCGTAATGGGTTGAGCGTAAAACGCGGCATCAGCTTCGGGATACTGTCCTGGAACCCTGGGCCATCGCGATTGTGGCTTGAGAACCAGACCAGGCCGCCGGGCCGGGTAACGCGGAACATCTCTTTCAGGATCAGAACGCGGTCTTCGTAGGCCACACAGTCGATTCCGTTGCAGCTGAAAGCCGTCAGCGCATAGTGATCGGTTGGCAGCCCTGACATGTCCCGCGCATCCATGTGATACAGATTGAGATCCGGGTAGCGAGTGCGAGCGTGCTCGAGCAGTTTGGCCGTGTAGTCGATCCCAGTGTAATTGGACGAAATCTGCATCATTAACGGAATCGTGCGGCCCGCGCCGATACCGATGTCGAGCAACGGCTCGCCGCGACACTCCTCGGCGATCTGGTCGAATGCGGCTTTTTCCCCAGGGTCGATCCACGACTTGCTCCGAAGGAACTCGCGCGAGGCATCGCGCGAGTTCCAGGCACGCTGGTTTATCTGGTCAAGCGTAAGTTGAATGTCCATTACGAGACTCCCGTCTCATCTCAAGCCCAAAACCGCAATCGCCAAAACGAGGACGCACCTTTCCGGCGCCGGTCGGTGGCGACGAGGCGCGGGGAGATATTTATGCGTTGACTCGGGCGGATGGAAGCGTTCGTCCAGGTCCGTTGCTACGGCCCTGACTCCCGGTTACTGCTCAAACAGGCGAGCGAATACAACAAAAACAATACGGTGATCTATACAAAAGCATAAATTTATCGATACGATTGCCTTTCCTGTTGCCTACATCATCGTAAGTTAACCCGGTGAGGTCAACGCTTCAGTGTGCGCCAGCGTACACTCTGCCCAGCCCACCGGCAGAATGGTCCGGTCATGACCAGCGGAGCGGTGCGAACGTCCGTTCTTATAGCGAGCGGAAACAGCGCACCGCGCTCCCGGCGTTGCCACACGGGTCGAACGCCACACCGTGTTCGCCAATCAGGCGACAATCAACCCGTGCTTGGGCAACAACCGTTTGAGCACGAAATGCCTGTGATACTCGGCTGCGGAATGGAACGAATAGGCTCGACTGTTCCTGATGCGCGTGAAGTTCCTCTCTGTCAGCGCCTCATCCAGTTCGGAGCCCCACGCACCGACGGAATACGCCGCACATCTCGCGACCTGAAGCGACCCTTGCTCCATCGCCTCCGTCCAGGCGCGCTCGCGCTCCGTCATTTCTCCTTCGTGTGCAATCAGCGTCTGAACGGCGTTCTCGATCGCATCGAACGGGACAATTGTGCCGCGCGAGGCTTCGGTATAGCGCTTTTCAGCGACGCGCATAAAGAAGGCGTGAAGCTTGTGAGACGCTTCCAGAAAATTGTCCGGATTCGCGCGGTTCTCGAGGTGACCGTTTTGCTTATAGCGGAACGCCCATTTCAGGAATGGACGATCCGGGCAGGTATCGACGCCACCGTGTCCGATATGTGCAGCATTCTCAATGAACCCATAGAGCCGTCTGAACTTCGAAGCACTGCCCTCGACGTAATTCTTCGTCTCGTGGCCATGGCCATCGGAAATCTGAATCGAATCGATATCAATCGAATTCAGCCACGATGTAACACCTGCGAATCCAAAATGGGCGAACGTGTCGGCGTAAACGTGGGCCGCAATCCCTGCCAGCACCAAACCGAAGTCTTCCTGCGCGAAGCCCAGGTGATGCTCCAGCATTTCGTTCGCAATAGCGCTGTCCTTCTGGCAAACGAGCTTTTCCAGGTAGTTGGTCCCCTTGTTACCTGGCAAGAAATGAAACGGCACCCAAACGAGCCGGCTATCGTCGCGCCCCTCCTTGTGATTCGTCTTGCGGCGCACGAAGTTCGCAGCCTCCCTTTCAAGGTGACCGAGCCCCGCGAAAATACCGGTCTCCAGGGGGTGATGCGCCGTGGGTATGGTGACCACCGACTCGCAAAAGTCGCCCCCTACCTCCCGAACGGAAATGAGGTCTTCGTCGTTCTGGTCGTCCACATATTGCGAAGCATAGGCAATAGTTTCGGCATCCTCCTTCGGAATGCCGGCCGCCGCAGCCATTGCATATGTCGCGTAATAGTGCATATCGCGCTGCATAAACTCCCCCGGACGTGTGTAATCGGGTCGATTCTACTGCCGGCTCTTCTATTAAGGTGGGTCGATTCTCACTGAAAACCTGCCTGTTGCCAGAGCGCTTTTGTCCTTAACGTCCTTTGCGCCAAAATTTTCCCATACAGGAAACGCCAGAAGCCGGTGTTACCATCCTTCGCTCAGATTAAAGCCCGCCTCGTTCATATCCTTTGGACGACAGTTCGAATTTCCAACCAGCACCTTCGTTCGAAGGAACAGACAGTGAACTGCACACACCCGTCGGCGCATTCCGATGCACCCGGAGAGGAAAGGCATGGACGAATCCTGGAGGCCCTTCATGACCATGGCTGGTCGGAACAGGACAACTTTCTTCCGCCGGATTTGACGCTCTCGCTCGCGCTGGAATGTGCGACGCTTGCGGCTGCCGGGACGCTCGCATTGGCGCGGGTCAGCCAGGGCGCGGCGCGTTCGCTCCAGCCCGATGTCCGCGGCGACCGGATTCACTGGTTGGAGGCGGGGCAATCCGACGCCTGCGACCGGTATCTCGCGATCATGGAAACGTTGCGTGTCGCGTTGAATCGCAGGCTCTTTCTGGGACTCGAAGAATACGAAAGCCATTTCGCGTTCTACGCGCCTGGCGATGCATATCTGCGACACCGCGATCAGTTTCGCCATGACGACAGGCGCACAGTGTCGGTCGTCGTCTATCTGAATGCAGACTGGCTGCCTGAGCATGGCGGTGAATTGCGACTGCATCCGGAGGGCCTGCGCATGTGGGACATCTCGCCGGTCGGTAGCCGGATTGCGGTGTTTCTATCCGCCGATATGCTGCACGAGGTATTGCCCGCGACGCGCGATCGCCTGTCGCTCACCGGATGGTTCAGACGCCGCGCGTAATGGCGCTGGCTTTCATGCGTTGATTCTTGAGACGGGGAGGCTCTATGAAATTCGACTGGCACCGGGACCCGATTGATCGGGCCACCAAAATTGACGAGACCTACAGGAACACTCAGAACGTTCGGCGGTTTCTGAAGAGTGAGTGTGGTGAGACGTTTAAGTTCGATCGACTCTTCATGGCGTGGATTAAAAGCGGCGTACCCCGGAACATGGGGGAGGTGGCGGACGAATGGATCAGGTTGCGGAAGGTCGACGGCGGAATTTGACTGCTCTGTGTTGAATGGATTGCGCGGCACGCGGCCAGTCGCGGTCATTTGCCAATCTCGCTAACCGGTCACTCGAGTGGCCGGTTCACTCTGAAACCCGCCAAACGCATGTCTGGTGACGTGCCCATCGGTCATTTGACCGATACCCTGCCGGCGCCTTCCCTGCGATCCTTGCGTTCATACCAATTGCGCCCCCCGACTGGATGGTGCTCTGGTTCGGCGGATTCTGAGCCGCCAGCCACCAACAGCTTTAATCCCTTCATATCAACGGAGCATCTATGTCCATCCGTATCAAGCTTGCCGCTTCACTCGTTGCACTCTCGCTTGCGGGCGCATCGTTCGCACAATCTCCGGCGACAAAGCCTGAGCGCATTCGCGGCGACATTGTGTCGTTCTCGGGCGATGCCTTGACCGTACATCGCCGCAGCGGCGACACCGTGACGCTCACCTTGAGCGACGCGTCGAAGGTAAGCGCGGTGAAGGCGATCCAGCTCTCCGATATCAAACCGGGCTCATATGTCGGCACCGCGGCGATGCCGGGTCCCGACGGCAAGCTGACCGCCACGGAAGTGCTGGTGTTTCCCGATGCCGCGCGCGGAACGGGCGAAGGGCACTATGCATATGATCTCGGCGCCAACAGTTCGATGACGAATGCCAATGTGGACACTGTCGTCGAGGGCACGAGCGGACGCGATCTGAAACTTTCCTATAAGGGTGGCAGCAACACCGTCACGGTGCCGACCAATGCACCGGTCGTGACGCTTGCACCGGCCACGCGTGCAGACCTGATTGCAGGCAAGAAAGTGTTTGTCATCGCTACCCCGGCTAACGGCGGAGCCCATAACGCGCAATTTGTCGTGGTCGAAAAGGACGGCGTAGCACCGCCAATGTGATTGTTTCCGGCGTCGCAGCGCGACTCAGGTGTGCGTCGGGTGACACGGTCGCTGCACGGTCTTGGCGAGGTGTGTCGCACCAGACGACACACCAGGCGAAATTTAAAAGGAGTTTCAATGGCTACTCATCTTTCGGATACCGCTCGCCTTCAGAATGAGCGGTGGCTCAAACACCTTTACTTTATCCGTGCCGCGTTCTCTGTCGTCTGGGTCGCGCTTGCGTTCACCATCGGGCAGCAGGTCACGGCGATCGGAGCCGCACTGCTTATTGTCTATCCCGTATGGGATGCGCTGGCCAATTACGTCGACATGTCGCGTAGCGGTGGAATGCGCAAAAATTTTACTCAGGCTTTTAATGTCTTCGCTAGCGCGGCTATAGCGATTGCGGTGATTGTTGTGTTGTACGTAAATACAAGCTCGGTGCTTGATGTATTCGGAGTCTGGGCCGTTCTGTCCGGATTACTTCAGCTCGCCACTGCCGTGCGCCGCAGGAAGCGCTTTGGTGCGCAATGGGCAATGATTCTGAGCGGAGGCCAGTCAGCGCTGGCGGGTGCGTTTTTCATCGCGCAGGCCCATGCATCGACGCCTCCTGCGATCGTCAAAGTGGCCGGCTACGCAAGTGTAGGGGCAATCTATTTTCTTGTCTCAGCGTTGTGGCTGTCGGCCGGCCAACTGCGGCGAAAGTCTGCATCGACGCCTTAAAGAACTGGACTACCGTGACCGTTGTTTCGCAGGTGCTGAGATTCGGCGATCGCTGTACGGTGGGCGCCAGCACAGATTGGATCATCCTTTCGACGCGCGTTATCGAACAGTGAGCCGGTAGCGCTCCGTCGCGTCAATCTTCGCTCTGCGAAGCCATCCATCCGAACCGGCGCGACAACCTGAGCGTCGCCGCCCGCAGCGTTTGCGCGGGTCCACCGGTGAGTTCGCTATCGAAGCTGCCGCTCGGTCCCATCAATGCCAGCACGAGGCAGATGCTTCCCGTGTGATCGAGAACCGGCGCAGCCAACGTGTCGATGCCCGGCACCGGCCGGCTCAATGCCGAGTCGATCCCGTGCGCGCGGATCTGTGCGAGGCGCTGGGCGTACTGTCCGGCGGACTGCGGCGACGCCATGTCTTTGCCGCTCGCCAAGGCGGGCTTCGCTGACCGGTTCGCCGTAGCGGCGAAATACTCCTCCTTGTCCACCCCCGCCAGCCGCAAGTGATCCTGCGCCAGCAGACCCTGACGCACGTCGTCCGCAACATACGCCGCGAACACCCGTCCGATGGCCGTGTTCACCAGCGACATCACCGTGCCCACCCGCAAGCTCACATGCAGCGGCCGCGCGGATTCTTCCAGACGCACGACGGTTGGCCCAAGTGGCCCAAGCACCGCCATCGCGACGCTCATTGCCGTCGATGCCGCCAGTTCGACCACCTCCGGCTCTGCTTCGCGCGTCGGCGACAACCGCTGCAGTCCGATCAAGCCCAGCTCCAGCGCAAGCGGACCGGCTTCGAAATAGCCGGCCGCATCGCGATTCAGCAAGCCGATTTTCAGCAGGCTCACCAGATGCGGAAACGCCTTGGCCGGCGGCATGCCTGCAGCGGCCGCGAGGTCGCGCAAGTTCAGAGGTCGCGCGGCCGCGACCAGCGCGGCGAGCAACTCGCCGGTGCTGTCGAGCGACTGGATGCCGCGCTGCGGTTTCGCCGCGGCGCTAGCAGCGGTGCTGCCGGCGTGAGAGGTGTCGAGAGAATCGGTCACGATGAGGAAGAGGCCAGCAGGGAAGGGGGCGCTGTCAGTTCTGCGCTGATGTCGCGCGTCGCGGCGAGCAGCGCGCGGGCGGTTGCACCGCCGGCGGCCACGTCGATCGCGCCGGTCGAGCCGATCACTGTCAGCGCGAGGCATAAGCGGCCATGCGCATCGAGTACCGGAGCACTGAGACTGCTGATGCCCGGACTCGGCGCATCGACGCTGGATTCGAGTCCGCGTGTGCGGATGGCGTCCAGAGCGGCGTCGAAGCGGGCGCGTTCAGCACGCGGTGTCATCGCGCCACCGGTGCCCGACTGATTCGCCCACATGCGCTCCAATGTCTCGCGTGGCAGATAGGCGCAAAACACGCGGCCCGTGGATGTTGCCGGCAACGACATCACCGTGCCCACGTGCAGATTGACGTGCAGCGGAAAGCCCGCGTGCTCATATCGAACGATGGTCGGTCCTTGCGGCCCGGCAATGCAGATCGCGACGCTAAAGCCGATCGCCTCAGCCAACGCGGCGACGCGCGGCACGGCGGCCCGAAATGCCGGTTGATTCTCCAGATGCAGCAAACCCAGCCGCAGCGCAAGCGGGCCGGGTTCATAGCGGCCCGACAACTCGTCGCGCTTGATCAGGCCCAACTGGCTCAAGCTGACCGCATAGGCGTGCGCCTGCCCTGGCGCAATCTGCGCAGCGGTGGCGAGATCGGACAACGCCAGCGGTCTGCGCGCCTGGGCGAGTGCCTGCAACACGCGGCCGCCCACTTCGACGCTCTGAATTCCGCGCTGCGTTTTACCGCCGTCTGCCGTGTCGCCAGCACCGGCACCCGCGCGCTTGTCCACGCCCGGGCCCTTTCTGGAAACCGCACCGGAGTCCGTTTTGGCTGCTTTGCTCACACCTGCGCTCGTCCGTAAAAGGGCTCCATGTTAGCCGAAGGTCGTCTGCTTTCCTTTCTCATCATAGGTGCTTATGAGTTTGCGTATAGCGATACATTTCGCTATTGACAAATAATCTCGCCCGGCCATAAGATGCCTTCACCCCGACACACCGGCGCAGTCACAGAGTCAAAACGGGGCGAGACAATCCTCCAATGCCGTCTGTTTGCGCGCCCCGTTCCGAACGGCGCCCATGCCGGCCGTCTCGCCTCACGTCCAACTTTTGAGGGAGACAAGCATGGCAAAGGCATTCGCATCCCAGGCCGATCTGGAAGAAAAGAAAGTCACGTGGACGCAACTGTCCGAGAACGCTTATGCCTACACCGCGGAAGGCGATCCGAATTCCGGCGTGATCATCGGCGACGACGGCGTGCTGATCGTCGATACGACTGCCACGCCCGCCATGGCGCAAGACCTGATCGCGAAGATCCGTAGCGTCACCGACAAACCCATCAAATACGTCGTGCTGTCGCACTACCACGCGGTGCGCGTGCTCGGCGCTTCCGCGTATTTCGCCGAGGGCGCGCAGCAGGTGATCGCGAGCCGCGGCACCTATGAAATGATCGTCGAGCGCGGCGAGCAGGACATGAAGTCGGAGATCGAACGTTTCCCGCGCCTGTTTGCCGGGGTCGAGACGGTGCCTGGCCTGACCTGGCCCACGCTCGTGTTCGAGAAGGACATCACGCTGTTCCTCGGCAAGCTCGAAGTGCGCATCGCACATCTGGGGGCGGGTCACACGAAGGGCGACACGATCGTCTGGCTGCCGTCGCAGAAGGTGCTGTTCTCAGGCGACCTCGTCGAATACGACGCCGCGTGCTATTGCGGCGACGCGCAACTCGCGCAATGGCCGGCCACGCTCGAGGCGCTGCGCGCGCTGAACGCGGACAAGCTGGTGCCGGGCCGCGGTCCCGCGCTGACCACGCCCGCAGACGTCAACAAGGGCCTCGATTACACCAAAGACTTTGTGACGACGCTGCTGCAGCAGGGCCGCGAAGCCGTCGAGCAGAAGCTCGATCTGAAGGCGGCCATGGCGCACACCCGCAAAGCCATGGACCCGAAGTTCGGCCACGTCTTCATCTACGAGCACTGTCTGCCGTTCGACGTTTCGCGGGCTTTCGACGAGGCGAGCGGTATCACGCATCCGCGCATCTGGACGGCGCAGCGCGACAAGGACATGTGGGACGCGCTGCAGGCCTGACGGGAGCGCACAGCGTGCAGAGCGTGCACAGCGTGGAGATGGACGGAGACAAGATGGGCATCAACTACCAGACGCTGTCGTTCGAGTATCAGCCGTGCCGCGAGCAGCAGGGCGGCACGCAGGCGACGGCGTATCCGGTGATCGTGGTCGGTGCGGGGCCGGTGGGGCTCGCCACCGCAATTGACGTCGCGCAGCAGGGCGTGCCGGTCGTGCTGGTCGACGACGACTGTTCGCTGTCGACCGGTTCGCGCGCAATCTGCTTTTCGAAGCGCTCGCTCGATATCTTCGACCGGCTCGGCTGCGGCCAGCGCATGGTGGACAAGGGCATTAGCTGGAACGTCGGCAAGGTGTTCCTGAAAGACGAACTGGTCTACACGTTCAATCTGCTGCCGGAGAGCGGTCATAACCGGCCTGCGTTTATCAATCTTCAGCAGTACTATGTGGAAGGTTATCTGCTGGAACGTGCACGCGAATTGCCGAATCTCGAGATCCGCTGGAAGAGCAAGGTGGTGGGCATTCGGCAGGACGGCACGCTCGGGGACGACGACGCCAACGTTACGCTGACGGTCGAAACACCCGACGGGCAGTACCCGCTGTGCGGCCGTTACGTGGTTGCAGCGGACGGCTCGCGCAGTCCGATTCGCAATCTGATGGGTCTCGACACGCATGGTCGTACCTTCAAGGACCGCTTCCTGATCGCCGACGTCAAGATGGAGGCGGAGTTTCCCACCGAGCGCTGGTTCTGGTTCGATCCGCCGTTTCATCCGAATCAGTCGGTGCTATTGCATCGTCAGCCGGACAACGTGTGGCGGATCGATTTTCAGCTTGGCTGGGATGCCGACCCCGCGCTCGAGAAAACACCGGAGCGTGTGATTCCGCGTGTGCGCGCGTTGCTCGGACCGGAGGCGAAGTTCGAACTGGAGTGGGTGAGCGTCTATACGTTCTCGTGTTTGCGGATGGATCGCTTTCGCCACGGCAACGTGCTGTTCGCCGGCGACTCGGCGCACGGCGTTTCGCCGTTCGGCGCGCGCGGGGCGAATAGCGGCGTGCAGGATGCGGAGAATCTCGCGTGGAAGCTGGCGATGGTGCTGAGCGGGCGAGCGTCGGATGCTTTGCTCGACACCTACGCCAGCGAGCGCGAATCTGCAGCCGACGAGAATATCCGCCACTCCACCCGTTCTACCGATTTCATCACACCCAAGAGCGCGGTGAGCCGGGTGTTTCGCGACGCTGTGCTCAAACTCGCCCGCGATCATGCATTCGCGCGGCAACTGGTGAATAGCGGGCGCCTCTCCGTGCCGGCGGTGTTGCGCGACTCGGCGCTCAATACGGCGGACAGCGAGCGCTTTGCCGGCCAGATGGTGCCGGGTGCGGCATGCTGCGACGCGCCAGTTCGTCTTGGTGGGCAGCCGGCGTGGTTGCTGCAACAACTCGGCCAGCAGTTCACGGGCATGCTGTTTTGCGGCGCTGGGGGCATCGATGAGGCGACATGTGATGCGCTTCAAGCCCTGCGGCGTGGGGCGATTCCTTTGAAACTGGTCGTGCTGGTAAGTGCGGATGCTGCGGAGGGCGTGTCTGCACTTGACGTCGCGTTATCCGGTGCAACGGTCTTGCACGACACGGAGGGTCTGGCGAAGACGCGCTATGACGCCACGCCCGGCGCGTTCTATCTGATTCGCCCCGATCAGCACGTTTGTGCGCGCTGGCGTCGCCTGGACGCCGGCCGTGTCGAGCAGGCATTGAAGCGCGCGTTGTGCGTGGGCGGCACGGCGTGATCGTGGCGTGGCATGGGCACAGGCATGCAGCACGCGAGCGCCACGAGAGAACAGGAGACAACCATGACACTGAACACACAACCGAATCTCGCACGCCCCGACGACTTTTATGAAGCGCTGATCGACATGCATCGAGACTTCGACGATGCGCAGAGCCAGTCGGCGAATGCGCAGTTAATCCTGCTGCTGGCGAACCATATCGGCGATCACGCCACCTTGCTCGAAGCGATGCAGCATGCGCGTGCAGGCGCCGCGCAGGCAGGTGGGAAGCAGCAGGGCGCGGCTGCGTCGTTCGACGCCTGAGCGGGTGGCGCTTGCATGTGAATGCTGTACAGTGGCCGTTTTCCCGAGTGCCCAGGCAACGAGCCCGAACCCTGCAATGCAGCGTATCCCTCTCTTCCCGTTGTTGCATGATGGCCCGTCCGATGTCCAGGTATGGCGGGTCGATATCCCCTTCGATCAAACGCTCGAAAGCGAAGCATTCAGCGCGCTGTCGAGCGACGAGCGCGCGCGTGCGCGAGTGTTTCGTCGCAGCGAAGACACGCTGCGCTTCGCGGCCGCGCGTGCGGCCCTGCGCGAGCGACTCGGGAACGCATTGGGCGTCGCGCCACATGCCGTGCGTCTGGCGCGTGATGCCATGGGGCGTCCGTGCCTGGCTGCGATGGATGCAATGGCGGAGGTGGTTGAACTCGCCGAACCGGTTGGGGCGCGTGCGCTTGATTTCAACGTATCCCACTCCGGTGCCCACGGTCTGATCGCGCTGTCCGCTCGCCGCAGGGTGGGGGTCGATATAGAACAGTGCAACGTACAACTCGACTGGTGCTCGCTCGCCTCGTTGACACTGGCTGACAGCGAAGCGGCATGGCTCGATCAGGCGGAGGCCGGCCAACGTCTCCACTGGTTTTACGATGCCTGGGTTGCCAAGGAGGCGTTGCTCAAGACAACGGGCGTGGGCGTGACGCGTGGCTTGCAGCGCCTGACCGTCCTGCCACGCGACGGCACGCGTGTCGTCTTGCGCGATCAGGTGCCTGATGAAGCGCGCGACTTGTCGGCAACGTGGCTCGCCGCGCCTGCGGGCTATGCCGGCTGTGTTGCCTGGTCGACGACGGATCACGGCGCAATTTGACCGCACGCGTCGGGCCGAAGTCCCCAACTGAATCCCGAACATCGCGACATGCTCGTGTCGTTGGCGAGTTTGTTTGTGGGTTGCGGCACTCGCGCGGAGGATGTCGTGCGCGACGCGGCGAAGCATTGCGCGGAGTGTGCTCGTCGAACGAATGCCGGTTGCCTTCGACCGCATCGTGATGCAGCGCTGGCGTGAGCGTGTAGCGCGGCTATGATGGCAGGTCTTGCAGTATGCTGGCTGCTTCCTTGCCTGACAAAAGCTCGTCCCACGCTCGCTCATGTCCGCACAATTGACTCGGTCGAAATCGCTTCGCCATGACACGGAAACGCCAACGCCGAACCGGATGGAGACGTTGTGGCTCGCCGTAGCGCTCTCCCTGGGAAGCGCGATTGCCCTGGGCCTCGCACGATTCGCGTACGCGCTGTTGTTGCCCGCGATGAAACTCGATCTCGGCTGGAGCTTTGCCCAGGCCGGCGCCATGAACACGGCCAATGCATTGGGTTATCTGCTCGGCGCGCTTGCTTTTCCGCGCTTGTCGCGGGGCGCGTCGACGGCTGCGCTGTTTGTTGCCGGTTGCATAGCGACGGCATTGCTGATGGCGGTCAGCGGCATGCTCGTCGACACGCACGCCTTGCTCACCTTGCGCGTGATGACCGGCGTGAGCAGTGCGCTGATCTTCGTCAGCGGCGGGGTGCTGGCGGCGCGCCTTGCTTCCTCGCGGCCGCGCGACGCCGGACTCGTGCTCGGTTTGTACTACGGCGGCGCCGGCTGGGGCATCGTAGCTTCCGCGATACTCGTGCCGTTGACGATTGCCAGGGCGGTCCACGGCTGGCAGCTTGCGTGGTTTGCGCTGGCGGCCGGGTGCCTCGCTTTCTCGCTGGTGGCGATCGGCGCGGCCCGCAAAATCGAACGGGGCCACGCGGTGGTATCGAAGGCGGCGGCCGCGCAGCCGGCGTCCGACTCTGGACTGCACTGGCCGCGTTTTAGTCTTGCGTTGGGCGGCTATGGATTGTTCGGCGTCGGGTATATCGGCTACATGACGTTTATCGTTGCGCTGTTGCGCAACGCGGGGATGAGCGCGGCCATCGTGACCGGCTTCTATATCCTGCTCGGCGCGGCGACCGTTGTCTCGGCGCGTCTGTGGTCAGGGCTGCTCGACCGGATGCGCGGCGGCCAGGCGCTCGCGGTACTCAACGGACTGCTCGGCCTCGCGACGCTGCTGCCGGCGCTTGCCACGCATCCCTTCGCCGCGTTTGTTTCGGGGGCCTTGTTCGGCGCGACGTTTTTGTCCGCGGTGGCGTCGACGACCGCGTTCGTGCGACACAACCTGCCTGCCAGTCATTGGGCCAAAGGTATTAGCGCATTCACGATCGTGTTCGCGTTCGGGCAGATCGTCGGGCCATTGGTGATCGGTTGGGTATCGGATGGCGCTGGGCTTGCGCGCGGGTTGGTGTATTCGGCCGTGTTGCTGTTGGCCGGAGCCGTGCTGGCGGCGTGTCAGAAACCGGTGGATGGGCGGGGGTAAGGACAGACGCTGGGGCGATGGTTCCGGTTCCCGGGCGTTTGATGCATCACGCCCGGGTTTTCCTCGCGTTGTCCGCTAGTGCTTCGGTACCGTTGGCGTCGACAGTAAGCTGCTGCCGCTGGTTCCGCCCGTCAGGCCGCCGAGCAGGCTCGTCAACGGAGCGAGCAGGGAGGATCCGCCGCTGGTTCCACCGCTCAGCCCGCCGAGCGTGCCGGTCAGCGAGGTGACCAGGTTGGTCAACGGCGCAACCGGACTGCTTGATGAGCTTGTACCGACGACGCCCGACGACGACCCGTGCGAGCTTCCGCCACCCAGGACACCTGTTAGTCCACCTAACAAGGTTGTGAGGGGGGCGACGGGGCTGCTGCTTGCGCTACTGCCGCCGCTTTGCGAACCGCCGGTGACCGGCGCGACGCGCAGGCCGCCAAGCAATGCGGTGACAGGTGCCAGCAGATTGCCGGCGCCGGATACGCCCGTTTCGCCGGCGCTGCCTTTGTTGCCCGTCGTCCCGTTGCCTACGCCATTGCCGTTCCCGCTGCCGCTGTTGTTGCCGACGGTGATGGGCACAATCGGCACGCTGATGGCACCGACGTTGACCACCAGATCCACGATCGGATTGAGCAGGCCGCTGGTGATCTGGTTGCCGTTGCCGGAGCTGGAGCTGGTGCCTGATCCAGATGAACCGCCTGAATTGCCGGAGCCGCCTGAGCCGGAACCGCCGTGGCCGCCATTTCCGCCATTTCCGCCGGTAGAGCCGCCGCCGTTGCCTCCGGAGCCGCCGTTTCCGCCCGAGCCGCCGCTTCCACCGGAACCACCGGAGCCGCCGCTTCCGCCGGAACCACCCGAGCCGCTCCCCCAGCCGCCATGGCCACCATCACCAGAACCGCCCCCCGAAGAGCCGCCACCATTTCCACCGGAACCGCCGCCACCATATCCGCCGGAGCCACCGCCTCCGCCCGAGCCACCGCTTCCACCGCTTCCACCGGAGCCACCGGAGCCACCTGAGCCACCTGAGCCACCGCTTCCGCCAGAACCACCCGAGCCGCTCCCCCAGCCGCCATGGCCGCCATCACCAGAGCCGCCCCCTGAAGAGCCGCCGCCATTTCCACCGGACCCGCCACCACCATATCCGCCGGAGCCTCCACCGCCGCCATTTCCACCGGAGCCGCCGTTTCCGCCCGAGCCACCGGAACCGCCCGAGCCACCGGAACCGCCCGAGCCACCGGAGCTTCCTCCGCCACCACTGCTCCCGCCGCTACCACCCGTCCCACCTGACCCCGTCCCCCAACCTCCTTGACCGCCATCACCTGAACCACCGCCATATCCGGAGCCCGAACCCGAACCAGAGCCCGTGCCACCGCCCCACGGCGAGCCGCCCACTGAAGCCCAGGCTGAACCGCTGCCCCAACCGTATCCCGACGCGGAGCTACCGCCCCAACTAGAGCCCGAACTGGCGCCCGTCGTACTGCCGCCGGAGCCTATTCCGGTCGTGCCGCTACCGCCCGTCCACGGAGACCCCGCGCCCGGTAGTCCGCTGCCGGTCCAGCCGCTTTCCGGGATCGAAGGCGGTGTCATGCTGGTGAAATCGCCTGCCTGACATGACGTAGCGAGCGACCACCATAGGATTACGCTCGCCGATGCAACAAGAGTGTGTTTGAAGGGAGCCATGATTAGTCCTTTCGCGATGGAATCGCGTCCTGATTGGTCAAAGGTGTAATCAGTGCCCCCGGAAAACCGCTGATCGGTCTTGCAGAAAGTGTTTGCTCCGGGCCCGATGTCGCGCGTGTGTGCGATGCCGTTTTTTAATGTCGGGCGCGGTAGCGCCATGCATGGATATGGCTTGCTCGGGCAGGCGAGCGGCGCAAGTTCCGAGCCAACGTATGCCTGACGACGCGCGATGCAAGCCGCGCGCGTGCGGTTCGAGCATCGATCAAAAGGAGAGGGGGAGGCGCCTTACCTGGCGGACCGGCGCACGCGTCACCGCGGAAGGCCGACGCCGCACTGAGCGCAGTCGGGTGCGCAGACGATGTTACGTGTTCCCGTCGCGGGCGACGTAACCCCGCCGTTACGTCACACGCCGCGGCTATCTATCAGACAATTCGCCGCACGAATATAGTATGGACTCCGATATATAAGACCGCACGTTAGAAACGCGCGTTTAGATTTGCACTGACGGAATGCTCTTCATGCAGCGCAACGCGAACATCGAACGGCTGTGCCGGATGCCGGAGATCCGGTACAGCTTCTCGCGCAGAAAGCGCTCGTAGCCGGCGGTGCCGTCCACGGCCACCTTCACCAGATAGTCATATTCGCCGGACACCAGATACGCCTCGAGCACTTCGGGCAGCGTCGCCAATTCGGCGCCGAAGCGCGCGAGCGCGTCGTCCTCGTGACGGTCCAGCGTCACCTCGAGGAGCACCACGTCGGCGAAGCCCAGCTTCTGCTGATCGAGCAACGCCATGTATCCGCGAATGTAGCCTTCGGTCTCCAGTTGACGGGTGCGATTCCAGCATGCGGTGGTCGACATGCCGACCAGATCCGCAAGTTCTGCATTCGAAAGCCGCGCGTTCTTCTGCAGCTCCCGCATGATTTTTCGATCCTGGTTGTCCAAGGGACGGTTTCGGCTGGTCATGGTGGATTAGGAAGAATATTCAGGTAAATTTGATTCTACAAGAAGAGTGTTCCTAAGGTGGTGGCTGGCGGCAAGCATTTAAGAAGCCCGTCCATGGGCGCTGAAGGTATATTTTGAGGGTGCTTCCATGCCCGGGACAAGCTTCCGGTTAGACGGATGTTCCTTCCGTCTAATCGGCGCAGCCATAAGCTGCCGCCTGATGTCGCGCCGCCTCCACCGTAGGCGGCCGCGGCGGGCCATTTCCGGTGCGACCGACGCCGAGCGATGCGCTCGCCGGGCATGGACGCATGTCCTTCATCGACCGCCAATCTATTCATCGCAACGTCCGCGCGCATCGCTGGAAACGTTTCCGGAAGCCGCGTCGAGCCATTGCTCTCAGCGGAGATAGCGCATTCAAACCCGGCGCAGCACCTGTTTACCCTGACAGTGCCTTGTCTGACGGTGTTTCTGCCATCCTACGCAACCTCATTCAAACGCCTGTCCGCGCTGGGCGAGCGTGCATTACACGGTTGTCGCGCGTGGGGACTATCAGCCGGTATTTATTCCGAAAAGATTTTTCCCACATATTGATCATTTGCGATGTCCCGAATTAAGATGACTTCCCTCGACGCACTCCGCGTGTCGAGTCGGCGAAGAGTCAATTTGCGGTATCCGTTCAACGAGTCAGGTTCGGGACGCGACGGTTGACCGTCAGCATCCCGTCAACGCAGCAGCTAAAAACTTGGGAGACGAAGATGCTGAGCCCTCACGAATTCGCAACGCTGATGCTGGTCAAGGACGCCACGGGGCAACTGGAGGTAGACCGGGCCGACCTCGACGTGCTGCTGTCACGCCAACTGGTCAGCCTCGAGCATGCGCCGTCCGGTCAGGCGTTGCCGCGCTTGACCCGCGAAGGTCACTCGTTCCTGAAGGCCGCCGGACGGATTCATTGAGCGAGTACGCCTGAAACGCCACGCGGTTCGCATACCGCCCCACCGAGGATTCGCTACAACGATAAAGTGTACGTACGTGCTGTTATAAAACCTGAGAGAGTAGTCAGTCTATTAGTTTGTTGTGCTTATTTAATAACAAGAAAATATCACGGGGATGAACGAGATCTTGCGATGCCCGCGCGCTGCAATGCGCTCGCCATCCCTTCCCAGCCATGCCATGACCCGCGCATGCCTCGCCAATCCTGGGAGTGCAACGGTGGGTCGATTTTAGGAGCTTGACGATGAACGAGTGGATTCCGGAGCAGCTTGCCTCCGCTCAAAAGGCCAACCTCGAAGCGTTTTACGGAGCGGCCAATCTGGCCTTCGAGGGCTTCCAGAAGCTGACCGAACTGAATCTGCAAGCGGCCAGGTCGGCCCTTGCCGACATGCACACGCTGATGTCCGCAACCGATCCGCAAGCGTTCGTTGCGCAGCAGGCCGGACCCAACGGTGCGCTCACCGAACGCGCGCAATCGTATTACCGCCGTCTGTATGAGATCGCCGCCGGCACCCACGCCAGTTTCGCGACGATTGCAGGGGCGCAGTACGAAGCGCACAATCGCCGGGTGCAGGCGCTCTTCGAGGACGTGTCGAAGCAGGCGCCGGCCGGTTCCGAAGCGGCCGTTGCGGCGCTTAAGAAGCTGCTCGAATCGAGCAGCGCCCTTTACGACAGCGTCAACAAGTCGGCGCGGCAGGCCGTCAACATGGCCGAAGGCAGTTTCGAAGCGGTGCTCTCGCACACTTCGAAAGCATCAGGGGTAACGACCGGGTGAGCGGCCGGCCAGGCTGAACGCGCGGTGACCGGAGCAACATCCTCTCACGCGAGGCAGCCGCCATGACAAAGCAGATCGCACTCATCACCGGTGGAATGGGCGGGATCGGCGAAGCCATTGCCGTCAAATTGCACGACGCCGGTTATACGACGGTGGTCACCTACTCGCCCACCAACACCGGTGCGCACACGTGGCTTGAGCGAATGGAGGCGGCGGGGCGCCGCTTCCCCGCCTACGAGGTGGACGTCGCGGATTACGACTCGTGCCAGCAGGGTGCGCAGCGGCTTCAGGCCGAAGTGGGCAATGTCGACATTCTCGTCAACAACGCCGGCATCACACGCGACGCCAGCTTCAAGAAGCTCGACAAGATCAACTGGGATGCGGTGCTGCGCACCAACCTCGATTCGCTCTTCAACATGACGAAACCGCTCTGCGACGGCATGGTGGAGCGCGGCTGGGGCCGCATCGTCAACATCGCGTCCATCATCGGCTCCAAGGGCGGCTTCGGCCAGACCAACTATGCGGCCGCCAAAGCCGGCATGCATGGATTTACGAAGTCGCTGGCGCTGGAAGTGGCTAAAAAGGGCGTGACGGTCAATACCGTGTCGCCTGGTTTTATCGCTACCAAAATGGTCATGGCCGTGCCGCAAGAAGTGCTCGACACCAAGATCATTCCGCAGATCCCGGTGGGAAGACTCGGACAGCCCGACGAAGTCGCGGCACTCGTGCTCTATCTATGCTCGCACGAGGCCGCCTTCGTTACCGGCGCCAACATCGCCATCAACGGCGGGCAGCATCTGCAGTGAAGCGCAGTCAAGCGCACGTCGATTTCTGCCAGCACCCCTAAGCATCGCGACGGGCTTCGATCCCACAGTGTGCGCTTTGCCAGCATCTCCACCGGCAGATTATTTCGACACGGTCTTTTTTTCGTGGAACCATCTATATTGTTGCAATGGCCGGCGGCAGGCAGGGCGGCGCGCGGTCCATCCACAGCCCGGCAGCAGCTTGCTTCGGGACCGGTCGTCAGGCACGGCAAAAGGGGCAGACATGTCGACCTCACCGCTTATCGATGGTGGCGCCCCGCGCGATGCGGGTGGGCATGTCGCACAGACCGACGAGCGTCTGTATAACCACGACCTTGCGCCGGTGCCGCTCAACAAGCGCACCTGGACTGGCTATTGCATTTTCGCCATGTGGATGTCGGACGTGCACAGCGTCGGCGGCTACACGTTTGCGGCGAGCCTGTTTCTGCTCGGCATTTCCGGCTGGCAGGTGCTGATTGCGCTAACCATCGGCATCCTGATTGTTTATCTGCTGATGAACCTGGTCGGCAAGCCCAGCTATGTGCACGGCATTCCGTTTCCGGTGATGGCCCGCGTCAGTATGGGCGTGATGGGCGCGAACCTGGCGGCGGTGATTCGCGGCGTGGTGGGGATTGTCTGGTACGGCGTGCAGACCTACTTTGCTTCTAAAGCGGTGGCCACGCTAGTCATCCTGTTCTTCCCGGCGGCCACGGCACTGCACGATTTCCGCTTCTTGCGGCTCGATGGATTGGGTTGGATCAGCTTCCTGTTCATGTGGGTGTTCCAGTTGTTCATTTTTCAGCGCGGCATGGAGACGATCCGCAAGTTCATCGACTTCTGCGGACCGGCCGTATATGTAGTGATGTTCGCGCTGATGGCGTGGATCCTGTCGCAGGCGGGCCTGGGCAGTCTGAGCCTGACGCTCGGCGGCAAGGTGCTGTCGGGCAGCGAGCAATTCGCCAGCATGGGCAATGCCACGCTGCTGGTGGTGAGCTACTTCGCCGCGCTGCTGCTCAACTTCGGCGATTTCTCGCGCTTTGCCAAAAGCGAGCGTCAGATGAAGGTGGGCAATTTCCTCGGCCTGCCGGTCAACTTCATCGTCTTCGCCATCATCACGGTGGTGGTGACGTCGGGAAGCGCCACCGTGTTCGGCTCGATGATCATGGACCCGGTAGCGATCGTCGCGCACATCCAGAACAAGGCGGCCGTGGTGATCGGCAGCCTGACGTTCATCGTGGCGACAATGGGCATCAATATCGTCGCCAATTTCGTCTCGCCTGCTTACGATATCGCGAACCTGTTCCCCAAGCACATCGACTTCAAGAAAGGCGGCCTCGTGGCTTCCATTCTCGCGGTGCTCGTGTGCCCGTGGATTTTCGTCGACAGCCCGAAGGCGATCACGATCTTTGTCAGCGTGTTCGGTTCGGTCCTCGCGCCGCTGTATGGCGTGATGATGGCGGACTTTTACCTCATCAAGAAGCAACAGGTCGAAACGGCCGAGCTGTACAGCATGTCGCCGCAAGGGCGCTTCTACTACGACGGCGGCTGGAACAAGGTGGGCATCGCGGCGCTCGTCATTGCCGGGATCATCTCGGTGGGCTGGGAACTCTGCACGCAACTGCTGCATGTCTTGCCGGACAACAACTTCGGCTGGCTGATCGGCGCCATGGTGGGCGCGGTGCTTTACGTGACGATGATGCGGGCGGCGCACCGCACCTGACGCGAGCGGCCCGCAAGGACCGTGGCGCCGATGGCTACTTGTGCTGGGTGCGCAGGTCGACCGCCATGGAGGCACTGGCCGGTTTCGCCGCGTCGTCGAGATGCACCGCGACGTTGCGATACACGTCGCGGCAAAACTGCATGCCGTTGGTTACATCGTGAGTCTTGTCGACCGGGGGCGCGATTTTTTCAGGGTTGGCGAGCGCCGCGTCCACCGCCATCTCGTCGCTGGAATCCGCCTTCATGATGCCGATGCCCTGAATCGTCACGGCAACGCACGGGTCCGGCACGTCCTTGCCGTGCGTCGCGGCGACGTTGAAGTTGATATTCAGGCGCCAGAACCCTTCGTGAATGTTCTGATGAATGATCACGGCCTTGACCAGGTCCTGATGCGATAACAAGTACTCGCTGTTTGCCATGATGTGCTCCTCGAACAGGGTCCTCTTTCGAGTGCAATGTCGCGCGAGGCGTTGCCTCAGCCTGACGGGATACTGCATGCCGGATCACATTGTACGAGGCTGAAAATCACAATCAAGACGCGTGCTGCAATCAGGCGACACGTTGCGACCTGGACCTGTTTAACGCCCCGACTGGGATGCGCTGCGCGGCGCGACGAGCGGCAACACGACCCATACCTCGAGTCCACCGCCGTCGCGTGCGTGAAACTGCAGAGACCCACCGTGCAGTCGCGCGATACGTTCGACGATCGCGAGCCCGAGTCCTGTGCCTCCCGCTTGCGCACGTGCGTTGCGGCCGCGCTGAAACGGCGCCTTCAAGGCTTCGAGTTCGTGCGGCGCGAGCCCCTCACCGCGATCGCCGACCGCGACATAGGCGGCGCCGCTCTGCACCCACGTGCGCACGGCGAGACCCACGCGGCCGTATACCACGGCGTTCTGCATCAGGTTCATCAATAGCCGCATCATGGTGATTGGACGAAACGCGAACACCGGCACGGCACCCAGCGAGAGTTCGAATTCGTGGCCCAGCCCCGCAAAATCCGCGGCGAGCCGGCTGATGAGCGCATTGAGATCGCCGGTTTGCGCCGTCTCGCGCTCGCCGCTGCCGGCGTAGTCCATGAACTGCTGGAGGATGGTTTCGATCTGGTCGAGATACGCTTCGGCCGCCACCACGAAGCTATCGTCGCCGTTGTCGGTGATTGCCATGGCCATCGCTAGCCGCAGCTTGGTCAGCGGCGTGCGGATGTCGTGCGAGATGCCGGCCAGCATCACCGCGCGCGTCGCTTCGGCTTGCTGCAGCGCTTGCGTCATCTGGTTGAAGGCGCTGCTTACCTCGGCGATTTCCGTGGGGCCATCGGTCGGCAGCGGTGGTGGTGTTTCGCCTGAACTTACGCGGCGTGCCGCATGCGCCAGATTTTGCAGCGGCCGGTTCAGATGCCGCTGGATCAGATAGCCGGTGAGCGCGGCTGCTGCGGCAAGGCCGAGCGACAGCAGAATCGCCGCGTCGAGACCGGCGCCGCGAGCGTCCTCGGGAATCGGCAGGGCGATCCAGTAGGGCATGTCATGCGCGTGAATGCGGATCCACAGACGCTGGCCGCCCAGGGTTTGCCAGCGTACCGGCATGTCGGCGGGCAGGTGTTGGCGCAGGGCGTCCAGAAACACCTCGCGCTGATAGGTGACGTAGAAATGCCGCAGGCTTGGCGTCGGCTCGAGCTCGTCTGCGGCCGGCGGCTGTGCGCCGTGGTTGAGGCGGGCCACCAGTGCATCGCGCGCATTGTCGGGTGCGGCCTCGAACAGCGAGTCGAGCGTGGTGACGTAGTTGGCGAACACGGCGGCGGTGCGTTCGACGCGCGGTCTTTGCACATAGTGCAGCAACACCGTGAGCGAACAGACCTGCGACAGCATGACAAGCACGATCAACAATACGATGTTGCGTGCGAGCAGCGTGCGCGGCAAGCCGAGGCGCTTCAAGGCCACCGTCATGATTCGACGTCGGCGATCAGCATGTAGCCGACGCCCCAGACGGTCTTGATGAAACGCGGTTTGGACGGATCGTCCTCGACAATCTGGCGCAAGCGCAGTACCTGCACGTCGATGCTGCGATCGAGCGCATCGTGATCGCGACCACGGGCGCGCGCGATCAGATTGTCGCGGCTCACCGGCCGATTCGGCGATGACGCCAGCGCCACCAGCAGCAACATCTGCGCGGAGTGAATGTCCAGCGGCTCATCCTTGCACGAGAGCGCCTGCTTGCCGATGTCGAGACTGAAGTCGCCGAAGCGCACGGTCTGCGAGATGACGGTTGGATCACCTGAGGCGATTTTCTGGCGCCGCAGCAAGGCGCGGATTCGCGCCACCAGTTCGCGCGGCAGGAAGGGTTTGGCGAGGTAATCGTCGGCGCCCGTTTCGAGACCCACCACCTTGTCGAGCGGGTCGCCCTTGGCGGTCAGCATCAGGATGGGCAGCGTTTGCCCTTCGGCGCGCAGCCGGCTACAAATTTCAAGGCCGTTCTCCTCGCCGATCATCAGATCGAGCACCAGCAGGTCGTACGGCTCGCGCTGCAAATAGCGGTCGAGCCGTTTGCTGTCCTCGACGACGCGCACTTCGAAGCCATGGCCGGTCAGAAAGCGCTGCAGCATATTGCGCAATTCGGCTTCGTCGTCGAGCACGATGATTTTCGCGGGTCGATCCATGCGTGGGCTCCTTAGGCGCGCATCCGGCTACCAGAATAGCGGTTTTCGGGGACAGTGCGAACATACGCACCGCTTGCCCGATACGCCCACGATCCCTCTGATGATTGCCTCGCTCAGTGTGCTGCCGCGCGCTGCTGCATGAATGCTTCGATTTGCGGCAAGGTCACGTAGCCGGCCTTCTGCGTATCGATCGCGTCGAAATTGCGGGCGACCATCGGCATACCGGCTGCCGCCTGTTGGCGGGTCAGCTTGCCGTCCTGCGTGGTGTTCGCGCTGGCAAAGCGGCTTTGCAACTGCTGCGCCATTTGCGCCATGCGCTGCGGGTTGCCGCCCATGGGCGGCGTCGCGGTTTGCGCAAAGGCGCCGCTGCAGGCGAGGCACAGCGCCAGAATCGTCAACATCTTCTTCATTACGTTCTCCGTAGAGTTTGCCATCGTGCGTCGTCGGCCTTGTGCTGCGATCCGTTCGATGACAGGTCGAATTCTTGTCGACTCTGGCGGGGAAGGCAATTTGGAAATCATGTCGCCGTATGTCGCGACATGGTTGGGGCGCTGGTGGCGGGGAACGGGAAGTGGAACGCGAAGCGCCGTTGCGTTCGCGGAACGCAACGGCGGCTGCCGCGACACGCGCCGGATGTTGCCGCGCGCGTGCCAACAGGCAGTGGGTTTCTTAGGGCGTCACGTCAATGGAAGATCAGATACAGGATGACGAGGACGATGAGCGGCACGCCGAGTAGCCAGCCAAGGATATAGGGCATGAGAATTCTCCTCCGGTTGATGGTTTGCGTTACCACCGCTATCCAGCATCCGGCGTGCCTACTCCTGGTCAGCGTGGGCTGGGCGCCGCTGCCGTCCCCTCAAGCGATGCGGCACGTCCCGCTGCAAAAGGCAGTTCACCGTTGACGACCGTCTCATATGCCGCGTTCAATCGCGCCACGTCCTGCTCGCGATCGCTCGCCTGCACATTGCGCAGCTCGGGTAGATTCAGCGTGACAGGCAGGCAATGCGGATAGTCCCGCACTCGCAGTTCAGGCGCGATGGTCGTGAAAAAAGCCGTAGTGGGGACGTCGAATCCGGCGGCGATATGCACTGCGGCGGTATCGGAGGTCAGCACGTAGCGAGCGTGCCTGATCCACGCAAGAAAGTGCGCCGTGCCGGTCGAGGTGGCCGCCACGTCGACGTAATGCGGATGATCCACCGCTCCAAAACCGAGTACAGGCAGACCGAAGCGCTCAAACAGTCGGCTCACCAGCGCGCGGCGTACCGGTTGTGGAATGCTGCGGATCGGCGTGCTGGCCGTCGGGCAAAACAGCACATACGGCTGCTCGCGCCAGGGCTCGGGCAAGCGTGGCAACTCGAGCGTCTGGAGCCAGCGGTTAGCCTTGTGCGCGGACGGAACGCTTTCGGGTGGCACGCCAAGCGCAGCGAGAAAAAAGTCGATCATCGGCAAAGACATGAAGCCGGGCCAGAAGAGATGGTTGCCCATGTCGATGCGCGTTTCGTTGGCCGGGATATCGGCGAGCGGCCACGGCAACGAACGCGTTGGCGCGAGCTTGCCTGCCGCCAGCGCGTAGAGCTGTTCGACGTAAGGCGGCGAGAGTTCCGGCCGGTAGATCACGAAGCGCACTTGCGGGTGAGCCTGCTGGATCGCAGCCAGTGCGGTCAGGCCGATGATCGAATCGCCGAGCGTCACGCCCATGCCGTTGATCACGTGGGCGACGGCAACCGTCGAGTAGTCGAGTACGAATGGATGAGCCGCTGCGTTGAGGATGCCGGGCTGGCTCGCGAGCGCGTCGTGCTCACCGATCTCTGCATCGCGCTGCTCCAGGTCGTACGGCGCGATGATGCGTCCGTCGGGGGCGAGCAGGGATCCGGCATGGGTGAGCGCTTCGTCTGCACGTAGGCTTTGCAATTCGAGGGTTCCGTTGGTTGTGTCGAGGGGTAAGCCTTGAATCATAAGCCACCCGAATGAAGACCATTGGGAATAAGCATTTTACGAATGTATTTCGGCGAAGGATAAAGGGCAGACCAGACTAATCACGCGGCGTTCCGCGGGTTGAGCCGGTGGGACCGATGCCGGTTCGACCCAGCCCACGGCACCCGCGCTCCACGACACAGGGCTGCCATGTCTCTTCCCGAGCAAACGCATCAACCCGTACGCGCCGCAACCGCGGCCTTTATCGGCACCACCGTCGAGTTCTACGACTTCTACACCTACGCCACGGCGGCAGCGCTGGTCCTTGGCGACGTCTTCTTTCCCAGCAGCAACCACTTTCTGAGCACGATGGCGTCGTTTGCGACCTTTGCGGTCGGCTTTCTGGCGCGCCCGTTGAGCGGCATGGTGTTCGGGCATTGGGGCGACCGCCTGGGCCGCAAGAAGATGCTGCTGCTGACGATGTTCCTGATGGGCATTGCCACAACAGGCATTGGACTGCTGCCGAGCTACGAACGTATCGGCATATGGGCACCGGCGTTGCTGATCGGGCTGCGGATTCTCCAGGGGATCGCGGTGGGCGGCGAATGGGGCGGCGCGGTGTTGATGGCAAGCGAGCATGCGCCGCAGGGGCGGAAAACCTTCTTCGCCTCGTTTCCGCAGATGGGCAGCCCGGCCGGCCTGATCCTGTCGCTGTTGTCGTTTCGCTTCGTGACCTCGCTCGATCACGCGAGTTTTGTGTCGTGGGGATGGCGTCTGCCGTTTCTCGCCAGCTTCGTGCTGCTGGTGATCGGTCTCGTGATCCGGATGGGGGTGAACGAATCACCGGAGTTCGAGCGCTTGAAGCGGACGCAGCAAGTGGCGAAGTCGCCTGTCGCAGAGGTGCTGCGTACGGCCTGGTATCCGATTCTGCTGGCCGCCGCCGCGACCACGATCGGCTCCGCGGGATTCTTCTTTACCAACACGTTCATGATCTCGTATGTCACGACGTATCTGGGCATGCCCAAGTCGCTGATTCTCGATTGCCTGTTCGCGGTCACCATCATTCAGCTTTGCTCGCAACCCATCGCGGCGTTGATTGCCGAGCGTGTCGGTGAAACGCGGTTTCTCACGGGCGCGGCCTTGCTCTCGATGATCACGCCGTATCCGATGTTCCTGCTCGTCAATACGCAACAGCCGCTTGCGCTGATTGCGGGGATTTCGCTGGCGGTGGTCACGTTGTCCGCGATCTACGCGGTGATTGCCGGGTTCATGACGCCGGCGTTTCCGACCCGGGTGCGTTACTCGGGAATCTCGATTGCATACCAGTTGTGCTGCACGATCGCCGGCGGCACGACGCCTTTGATCGGGACGATGCTGGCCCAGCATTACAAGGGTGAATGGATGCCGCTTGCGTGCTTCTTTACGGTGCTGTCGGCGATTTCGTTGTTTGGGATTGTCGGGCTCGGGCGTTATCGGAAGGGGTTGAGTTCGGAAGAGGTGGTGGGGGTGTTGGCGAATTGATTTCGCGCTGCATGGCCAGAGGTTGAGGCGCGATTGCTCGCGCCCGTTTGTCTATGGATGCTTTGTACGCTATCGGGCTGCCCCGATCTCTCGCAAGCAATCGTCGTATTCCGCCGAATCCAGCAGCACGAACGAGAACCAGGTTTCTTGCCCTTTCGACGCGATTGCACGCTGCAAGAAATTTAACGCGGAGCGATTGCATTGCTGCTCGAAGACCCGCCAAGGTGTGGTGGTCCGTGGCGAATAGTCGGCGATGGCATCTGAGTAAGGCATCGTTCCCCTTGCATCGATGCGGAAAGCTTCGACTCCGATAACGGCGATTTCCACGCGTTCACACGCCGCGACAAGATCCAGTGAGTCGCGGGGGTTCAGAAATATCTCTCCGCCCGATTGGACCTTCGCGCGCTCCAGATATGGGGCATAGAGTTCGGTTTCTGTCGTCATGTCCAGTTTCTCAGAACGGATTTAACCAGCCGGGATTGTTTCGATTGGAGACCTGCACAATCGTACCATCGAGGTCATTTCGGATGACATAACTTCCGTCACTGTTTACGTAAGCAGTGGCAGGGTCGTCGCGGCTACCACTACCATCCTCCAGATTCCTCGTGTCCCTCGTTTTTGCTGTGCGGGAGGGGTTTTCGATCGTGCCCTCGACAGATTCTTTTGTCCAACCTCGCTTGTTCATTTGGCGCAAAATTTTGCTTTCAAATACGGTCTGGACCAATTCTGGTTCAGCTTGGCAACTTTTCGTATCCTTGACGAGATACGGTTTGAGGAGCGAAATCCCGGTGATGGCATACCTAACAGGCGGAATCCAGCACTCAACGCAGACGGGTTCCAGCCCTGATTCCTGCACGAACTTCAGCGCCTTTGCCCACCCAAGTAGATTGACCGGTGGGCCGGCCGGACTAACTCTAGATTCGTAGTTGTCCAGCCATTGATCTATTTCGTCGCTTGTGATCGCTATATCACGGCCGCCGTTTGTTGCAACCGTGCCGGTGCGGGATACGATCCGATTGTCGGGTGAATAGTTGTAGGTCACCTTAAGCAGTCGAGTCACATTGCCGTTAAGCGGTCCGGCGTCTTCGTTGTACCAGAAAGTACTGAGCCGCCCCCGGGAGTCGTAGACCGGGTTTGCCAGGAATCCAGGTCCGGTTATAACGGCAGCCCTGTGTGCCGTATCTCGGGAACCTACGAGGTAAACGTCGCCGGTTTTCCTGTTTTGAATGCCGCGCAGATTGCCTGTCTGGTCCTGTGTAAATGACCACCGCCCCGACTCTATGTCGTTGTCATAGATCTGGACGAAATTTACGTTGTTCAAAGAGTCATACGCAAAACCATACGTGCGTTGCTGACCGCTGGCCGTTGATGCTCCAAAACCGTTCACGCCAGTCGGATCATCTGTCGTCAACTCGCTAACGCCCGTTACATTGCCCTGCGCGTCGTAGACATAAGCGCGCATCTTGCCAGGCGAAGCGATGAACGACGGGCGTAGACTTTTTGCGTCTGCGTAACGCACTGAAGTCTTGGCGGCACTTGATGCACCTCGTTGGACGATGACAATTGGACGACCAGCATCATCATAGGTGTATTCGATCGCACTGCCATTCGCGCCTTTATCAACAAGTAAGTTACCTGACGTATCCCACGTTTTTGCTGTGCCAGCACTACTGCCGGTGGCTCTCTGAACGCCAGCGATTGAAGAGAAGTTAAGGGTTGTGCTGTTCTGGCCGCTTGTAACGGTGGTCGACGTGTTGTTGTACGTAAACTGTGCGTTACGGGTCGTGTCCGGGTGGCTAACAGCCGTCGCGCGGCCGGTCGCGTCGTATGTCCATGTCGCGATGCGCGAACCAGTTTCATCGATAACCCCGGTCAATGCACTGGTGAAGCGCTTGTCTTCATAGGCGTACTGCCGCACGTTTCTATCCGGCCAGGTGACCGACACCAGATTATCGTAAGTGTCATAGCCGTACTGGATGATGCCCCCGGTCGGGTCCGTCATCTGCGTGATCCTCCATTTCGCATCATAGCTAAGGCGGAGCGTCAGGTCGTAGTACGGGTTTGTGAGGGCCGCATGCTGCGTAACAGCGATCAACAGGCCGGGTGCCGGTGCCACGTTACCAGGCGTGTTTGCATCGCTATAGGTCAACGTTGTCACCAGGCCCTCGTGCGTGCTAACCGACAAAAGGGCGCCTTGCGTCGAGTACGATTCGTCGGTGTTTGTAGTCAGATCGGTAAGCGTCCAGGAGGACGAACCTTGCGTCAGCGTGAGTAGTTCACCGTCTGTCGGACGCCAATTCCCGCTCGCCTTGCTGAATGTCACTGGGTCGCCCTTTTCACGATAGGCGATGACCTTCGGTGGATTGCTCGCGGCGTTGCTTACAACCAATTGCCGTTGCCAGTTGTGAAACCATAGCGATCCCAGACCGGCATCGGTTCTCACGAGCGGTCGCGCCCGATAGATGCGGCGGAACACGATTGGTGTTGCGTCGCCGCTGGAGAAATCAGTTTCGGTGATCGTGGTTGATCCGGTGCCAGGATAGACAGGGTCGGCAACAGGACAACTCTTGTCAGGTATCGCATCGGGTGGTGTCCCGCACCATCTGTTGACTAGAGGCAGTTCAGCAGTACACCTGTAAGTCGCCATGCCAACTGGTGTGTTGCTTGATGCGATAAGCGGGCAAGATGACGTGCCCTGGACTGCGCCGGACCTCGGGTAGAGCCCAAAACAAATGCTATCCCCTTCTTCAGCATTCGTAGCAATTGCTATGAGAAGCAAAGCGAAAGCGACAAGCAAGAGCCTCATCGATTGTACCGATCGGTGAAATGTTGTATTTTGTAACATTCAATCTCCATTTTTTATTAGTAATCCAGATAAAAGAGAGCAAAATATAAACAATGATTTGAATCACGCAAGAGAGAAAATTCTGAAAATGAGACTTCTTTGCTCGATCTCACCGTTCGCGAGAATTCGTCAAGCGAGGTGGCGCTCGCATCTTCGGTAACAGAGGACACTGTCGTGGGCTCAAAGGTCGAGCGTGAGCGCGACTGCAGAATGGAGTTCGCCCGGCGTTGTCGTTGAGTAACGCCCCGAGGAACTGAAGGGACTGAGGAGAGTTCAGTCCGATGCAACAAAAGGCGGCGCCGATCCCTGCACCGCCAAACGGTAAAGCGAAGCGATCAACCGCGCCGCGCTAACTACCCACTCGCCCAGCACGCGCGAGCATCGCATGCAGCAGCACATCCGCGCCACGCGCGACGTCCTCCGGCAGCGCGTCCTCCGCTTCGTTATGACTGAGCCCGTTCACGCAGGGAATAAACACCATCGCAGTAGGGCAGTATTTGGCCAGATGAATCGCATCATGTCCCGCGCCGCTGATGATGCGCTGATGCGGATAGTCGAGCGCCTCGACCGCATCGGCAACCGCCTTCACGCAGGTCGGGTCGAACGGTGTGGCCGGGCTGATCCAGTGGTGCGCGACATCAACCGTCACGCTACGCCGTTCGGCAATCGCATCGAAACGCTTGCGCAGCGCGGCTTCCATTGCTTCGATGCGCGCGTCGTCCGGATGACGCAGATCGATCGTGAACGACAGGTCCGCTGCAATCGTGTTGCGCGACGCGTTGCGAATCCCGATCTCGCCGACGGTGACGAGTCCCTCGGGCGCAAAATCCGCGGCCATCGCTTCCAGCGCAGCTGCCATTTCTGCCGTTGCAAACAAAGCATCGCGACGAAACGGCATTGGCGTGGTGCCGGCATGCGCAGCTTGGCCACGCACGCGTGCGTCGAGCCAGCGAATCGCCTGGCCGCCTGTCACGACGCCAATCGGCACGCCGTTGTTTTCGAGTACCGGGCCCTGTTCGATGTGGGCTTCGAAATAGGCATCGAAAACGGTCCCGGGCACCGCACGCTCGCCGCTATAGCCGGTGGCGCTCAACGCATCGGCAACGGAGACGCCGTCGGCATCCCGCGCGTTCAACGCCTGTTTTAGCGGCATCACGCCGGCAAACGCCGCCGAGCCGAGCATCGCAGGCGTGAAGCGCGCGCCCTCTTCATTGGTCCACACCACGATCTCGATGGGCTTGTCCGTTTCGATCCCCGCGTCGTTCAGCGTACGCACGACTTCGAGCGCGGCCAGCACGCCATACACGCCGTCAAAGCGCCCGCCTTCAGGTTGTGTGTCGAGGTGACTGCCGCTCGCCACAGGACTCGCGTGATTCACTCTGCCTGCGCGCCGGGCAAACAGATTGCCCACCCGATCCACGCTCAGCGTCAGTCCTGCCTCCGTGCACCATTGCGCAAACAACGCGCGGCCCGCAGCGTCCTGTTCGGTGAGTGCGAGACGCCGCACGCCACCGCCCGCAGTCGCGCCGATCGTCGCCATTTCCATCAGACTCGACCAGAGCCGCTTCGCATTGATTTTCAGCATCGCTTCCATTTCCTCGTGACGCTGCCAGGATCCGGCAGCTTGGGTTCGCCATGCTGTCTTTATCGAAAATCCAAAATCATTTGTCCAATTTCTAATTATTATTTTCAGTATAATTTTCGCGAATGATCACGCCCGCGGAGCGCGCAATGAACAAGGACAGGCCGGATACCTATCTGAACGACCGTCTCGACTGGAACCTGCTGCGGACCTTCCTCGTGATCGCCCGGGAGCAAAGCGTCAGCCGCGCAGCGACCCGTCTGCATCTTTCGCAGCCTGCCGTGAGCCAGGCACTGCGCCGGCTCGAGGAGCAGCTTGGCCGCCGCCTCGTCGACCGGCATGGTCCGCGTATCGAGGTCACGCGTGCGGGCGTGGACGTCCGGCAAATTGCTGAGGATGTCTACGGAACCATCTCTCGCCTCTCGCTTGCGAATGAAGACAGCAGCGACCGCGATATCTCCGGCATGGTGCGCGTGAGCGTGGTGAGCGGCATCGACTTTCCCGCTTACGATGCTTTCCTTGCCGGATTTCATCGCGACTATCCGCGCATCGAACTCGAGAGCCAGGAGATGCGCAGCGCCGATGTCGTCAACAGTCTGCAGCAGAAGACGGCCACACTGGGATTGACGCCTAAGCGCGCGCTGCCGAAGCGGGTCGAACATCGTGTGTTTCTACGCCAGCGTTATGGATTGTTTTGCGGCCGCCATCATCCGTTGTTCGGTCAGACAGGCTTGACGATCAGTGACCTCGTCGGCGAAAACTTCGTTTCGTTCACCGGCGACAAGGTCGGCGATCACATGTCGCCCCTGACGTTCTTTCGCGACGAAATGGGCTTCACCGGGCGCGTGGTGGGTTCCTCCTCGAGCATGCCGGAGGTGCGGCGCTTCATCTTCGCGGGCTTCGGCATCGGCTGTCTGCCCGAGCACATTGTGCGCGACGACGTGGCCGAGGGCCGCCTGCAAAAACTGCCTCCCGAGAACGGCGTGGCCGATGTGGACGTGCACCTGCTTTGGTCCAGCGACCGCAGATTCAGCGCGGCGGAAAGCGCCTTCCTCAGTGCGCTGCATACGTTCATCGATCAGCACGAAGCGCAGACCGAAGGCGCCGAAGATGCTGAAGACGAGTCCGGCGCGGAACCCACCGGCGCTGCGGCATCAGACGATCAATAGCCGCGCGCCATATCCACCAGATTGTCGAGCGGCTCGCCGCGCACGAGGCGTCGTACGTTCTGCGCGACCTGCAAGCCGATCGTCTCCGGACTGGCCACCGACGCCATATGCGGCGTAACAATCAGATTCGGCGCGCTCCAGAACGGATCGCCCGGCGGCAGTGGCTCATTGGGAAACACATCGACGATGGCGCCGCCAAGCCGGCCGTCGGCCAGCGCAGCGTGCAGATCCTGCGGCACCAGATGTTCCCCGCGGCCCACATGAATCAGCTTGGCACCCGGACGCAACTGGCCCAGCGTACGCGCATGCAGGATGCCGCGCGTCGCCTCGGTGAGCGGCAGCAGGCACACCAGAATATCCGTGCCTTGCAGGAACGGCGCGAGGGCGTGCTCGCCAGCGAACGTGTCGATGCCCGGCAGATTCTTGGGGCTGCGCGCCCAGCCGCGCACGGCAAAACCGAGCCGGTGCAGATCGCTCGCAACAGGGCTGCCAATCTCGCCTAATCCCATGATGCCGACCGTGCATTGCGACGGATCGGATTGTTGAGGCCGCAACCAGATCTCCTTGCGCTGGTTCGCCAGGACGCGGTCGAACTGACGGTGAAAGTGCAGCACGCCCCACGTGACGAACTCGCTCATGCGGCGCGCGTGGTGCGGGTCCACGACCCGGCAGACGGGCACGCGCGGCAGGCTCGGATCCGACAGGATGTTATCGACCCCCGCGGCGATGCTATGCACGAGCTTCAGGTGCTGCAGCGTGGCAATCGCACCGGCGGGCGGATTCCAGCAGACGGCGACCTCGGCGTCGTGCGCATGGGCGGCGCTGTACAGGCTCACCTTCAGTTCCGGCGCGGCGCGCTGGATCGGAGGGATGAGGTGTGACATGTCGTAGTCACGGCTAATCAGAACGAGTTGAGTCATGAACGGGCAGGGCTTTACGCGCCGGGTCCCGACGCGGGTGGATTCGTGGATGACGAGGCAGTTAGCGGCGGTAGTCGGAGCCCGTATTGTCGATCAGGCGCAGCGCCGCTTGCCACGCCAGTTCGGCGATGTCCTCGGAGTCGTCGCGATTGAACTGGCTGGCCGTCAGTTCGCATACGGCTGCCGACGGAATCCGCAGCGTGGCGCCGCCTGCGAGCGCCGCGATCTGTGCCTGGCAGGCACGCTCGAGAAAGTAGATCTCATGAAACGCCGCGGCAGCGCTCGCGCCGCCGGCGAGCAGGCCATGGTTGCGCAGGATCATCGCCTTATGCGGACCCAAGTCGCGCACGAGGCGCTCGCGTTCGCCGAGATCCAGCGCAATGCCCTCGTAGTCGTGATAGCCGAGCTTGCCGTAGAACTTCAGCGCGTGCTGGCTGATCGGCAGCAGGCCATGCTCCTGCGCCGCGACGCCGATGCCGGCGGCCGTATGCGTATGCACCACGAAGTGCAGGTCGTCGCGCGCCATATGGACGGCCGAATGGACCGTGAAGCCGGCGGCATTGACGCGAAAGCGCGCGGGTTCGGCTGCGGCGCGTTCGTCGATGACGCGGCCCAGGTGGTCGATCTTGACCAGATCCGAGGCGCACATTTCATGAAACAGCACGCCGTAGCGGTTGATCAGAAACGTCGGCGTGGCGCCCGGCAAGCGTGCGGTGATGTGGGTGTCGATCATGTCCGTCATGCGGAAATGCGCGACGAGGCGGTACAGCGCCGCCAGGTCCGTGCGGATTTTCCATTCGACGTCCGCGTCGGCATCGGACGAAACAGGTGCATCCTCAGCGTGAAGCGAAGTGGGCTGGGTTTCCATCTGGGAGGTCTCTCAGGTTTGCAGTGACAAGTTCGACAGTTATCGCTGGCGCGGCGGCATTAGTCAATTTTCTAATTTTTATGCTGATCATTGGGCGCGCGAATGATGGCCCGCAGTTCCTTACGAATCACTTTGCCCGTCGCCGTCATAGGCAGGCTGTCCACGAAGCGTATCTCGCGCGGATACTCGTGGGCGGCGAGGCGCGTCTTCACATGCTGTTGAATCTCGCGCACCAGATCGTCTCCAGGCACGAAGCCGGCATTCAGCACCACAAACGCCAGCACGATCTCCGTACGCTCGGCATCCGGCGCACCGACCACCGCAGCCATGCAGACTGCCGGATGCTGGAGCAGGCAATCCTCGATCGAAGCCGGTCCGATCCGGTAGCCGGCGCTGGTGATCACGTCGTCGTTGCGTCCGACGAAACGGATAAAGCCGGCGTCGTCGCACTGGCCCAGATCGCCGGTGAGCAGATAGCGGCCGCGGAACTTGTCGTGCGTCGCCGCGGCATTGCGCCAGTAGCCGAGGAACATCACTGGATCGGGGCCGGCAATCGCAATGTTGCCGATCGTGCCGTTCGGCACGGGCTGACCGTCGTCGTCGACGATCGCCACTTCATGACCCGGCACCGCTTTGCCGATGGCGCCGATGCGCGGCGCGAACAGCGACGCACATGAGGACACCACGACGTTGCACTCGGTCTGCCCATAGAACTCGTTGATGGTCACGCCGAGCGCGGCGCGTCCCCATGCAATCAGTTCCTCGCCGAGCGATTCGCCGCCGCTTGCCACCGCGTGCAGCGAGAGCGTCCAGCGCTCAGGCTGGGGCACGGTGCGCATCATCTTGAGGGCAGTGGGCGGCAGGAACGTATGCGTGACCGCGTGGCGCGCCAGCAGGTCGAACGCGGCCTCGCCGTCGAACTTGTCGAAACGGCGCGCGAGTACGGTGACGCCGTGATGCCACGCGGGCAGCAGGACGTCGAAGAGGCCCCCAATCCACGCCCAGTCTGCCGGCGTCCAGATCACCTTGGCCTGTGCGGGAAAGCAGGCCTGCGACAACTCCACGCCCGGCAGATGCCCAAGCAGGACACGCTGCGCGTGCAGCGCGCCTTTCGGTTTGCCGGTGGTGCCGGAGGTGTAGATGATGACGGCCGGATCTTCAGACGAGGTGTCGACCGGTGCGAACGCCTCGGACTCGGCATTGAGCGCGTCCCAGAAGGCATGCACGTCGCTCGCAGCGGCGGCGCTATCCGCGTCGACGCAATACACCGCTTTCAGTTCGGGCAGCGTGTGGCGGATCTCGGCGAGTTTTTGCAGGCCCGCCGCGTCGGTGATGAGTGCCGCGGCGGCGCTGTCCGCGAGCCGGTACTGGATTGCGTCGACGCCGAACAGCGCAAAAAGGGGCACCGCGATGCAGCCGGCCTTGTAGGCGGCCAGATGCGCGAGAGCGGTTTCGGGCGATTGCGGCAGGAAGATCGCCACGCGGTCGCCCTGCACGACGCCGTTGTGGCGCAGCGCGTTGGCGAACTGGTTGGAGCGGGCCTTGAGATCGTCGAAGCTATAGCGCGTGGCGCTGCCGTCGCGTTGCTCGTAGATCAACGCGAGGCGCCCTGAGCCGTCGGCCCATTTGTCGCACACGTCCACGCCGATGTTGTATCGCTCGGGAATCTGCCATGCAAAGTTTGCCGCCAACGTCTCGTACGTCTGTGCTGCTGGAAGCATCGCTTCCTCCTCGTGTCCATGAAAGCCGCTGCACACACCAGTCTGCGCTGCACGCTCGGGTGTGCAACCGGATTTGAGTAGAACCCAGCTATGCAGGTGAGTCAAGTTGAGGTGTGTGAGCGCAATGCGCCGCTCACAAACTCAAGGACTGCAATGCATCTTTACCGGATTCGAGAAAATCAGGCGCGCTATTCATGCAACAATTCGAGCGGGTTTTTGAAGGATCGTATGGATACGCTACAAAAAATGCGCGTGCTCGTTCGCGTCGTCGAAGCGGGCAGTTTCACCGGTGCCGCGCAGCACCTCAACACCACCACGGCCTATGCGTCGCGTGCCGTCTCCGATCTCGAGGCGCGTCTGCGCACGCGCCTGCTCAATCGCACGACGCGCCGCATTGCACTCACCGAAGCGGGCGAGCGTTATCTGCATCGTTGCGAGGAAATTCTCGCCTGTGTCGATCAGGCCGAAGCCGAGGCGAGCGATGCGCAGGCACGTCCGTCCGGCAAGCTGAAGGTCCACGCCATGACGGGTATCGGCCAGCACTGCATCGTGCCCGCTATAGGCCGCTATCAGCAACGCTATCCGGAGGTCAAAGTAGAGTTGACGCTGGCGCAGCGCGAGCCGGATCTGATCGACGAAGGCTATGACGTCGCACTCGTGCTTGCCACTGAACTGCCCGACTCGGGGCTGATCTCGCAGCGCCTCTGCAGCACGTTCAGCATTGCCTGCGCGTCGCCGGCTTACCTCAAACGCAACGGCGTGCCGCAGACGCCCGCCGACCTCGCTACGCACACCTGCCTGCAAACGGCTACGCCAATTTTTCCGGCGCACGAATGGGTGTTTCAGGGGCCGCGCGGCCGGGAGTCGTTCGCACCAACTGCGTCGACGTTCTGCGTCAATATCGCGGAGGCACTGGCGGTGGCGGTGGGCGAGGGCATGGGGATTGGCTTGCTGCCCTTTTACTCCGCGGCGAGCGGTCTGCGCAGCGGCGCGCTGGTGCGCATTCTTCCGGAGTACACAACGCAGCACACGAACGTCTATGCGTTGTATCCGTCGCGCCAGTATCTCGACGCGAAGATTCGCACGTGGGTTGAGTTTCTGCGCGACGAGCTGCCTGCAATGTTCAATCACGAATGCGTGGATGCTGCCGCGTCGAGCAATCTGCTGTACTAACCGATACTTTGCTGCAGTGCATGATTACTGCGCTGCAGCACGCAGTATGACATTTTGACAAAGGGAAAACCCGTAATCGGTAAATTCCGGCATCCTTATTGACTCGGGTCATACACCTTCGCCCTAATCGGGAAAGTCCTAACACCGTGTGAGCATGGTTCGCGCTAGTCTTCTCATCAGAGGAGGCAAACCATGAGACGCGTATTTAATATTGCTGTACTGATGCTCCTTGCGTACCTGACAGTGGGCCGCGCACTGACCCATGCGCAAGCGGGGGAAGAAGGCACCATATCGTGCGAAAAAGGGGCCGAGATGATCCGCCTGGGCGCCATGGACAAGGGCTTCTCCGAAGCGGCGTCCAGTGGGCAAGGACAGAATTTCCTTTCGGGCTGCCTCGTGACAGGCGAGGCGCGCGTCAATGATCAGGTGGTTGCGCGCGATTAATTCGCTGCCATGCGGTATGCATGAAACGTCTGATGATTGATTTTTGCTGCGGGTGCGTTCCATACCGCGTATCGAATTTTGCGTAATCCAGCTCCTTAACGGGGCTGGATCTGTTTTCTCTCCAGCTTTTATCTCCGCTAAAAAAGATCTTCGTGCCTGCAATTGACGAGGATCTCGGCCACGCTCGCCGAGTTTGGCAACTCAATCGTATTGGCGACCAGCAACGCAATGTCCTCCGGCTGGGTCATGGCTTCGGGCGGCAGATCGGCCAGACCCGCCGCCATTTCCGTATTCACGAACCCTGGACAGATAGCGGTGGCGCGAATGCCGTCGTCCCAGCCTGCGCGCCGTACGGCATGATTGAGTGCGATCACCGCATGCTTCGACATCTGATAGCCGGCGTTGAGGTTCTTCACGCGCTTGCCGGACAGCGAGGCAATCTGCACCACGCGGGCATTGCCGGCCCGCCGCAAGTGCGGCAATGCCGCCTGAATCAACCGGAACGGCGCCTTGACGTTGATATCCAGCGTCTCTTCCAGTAGTTCGTCGCTGCCGTCTTCCAGACTGATGGGCTTGCAGATGCCGGCATTGCTGATCAGCACGTCGATACGCCCGAACCGTTCCACCGTGGCGTCGACCCAGCGGCGCCCTGCCTCGGGGTCGCGCGCTTCATAGGGAAACACCAGGCTGTCGAGGTGACCGTAAAGCCCTGCGGGATTGCGCACGCCCAGCGACAGCAGATAGCCGCGCCGGGCCAGTTCTTCGGTTATCTCCCGGCCGATGCCGCGGCTCGCGCCGGAAATCATCGCTACCTTCTGCATACGACTCTCCCTAGAACCCCGCGTCGATGACGATTTTGGTGCCGTCGCTAAAGCGGCTCAGACGAAACGCGTGGGGATCCACGAGCGCTGTATCGTTCGCGACCAGATCGGCCATCAGCTTTCCGGCTGCCGGACCGATGCCGAACCCATGGCCGGAAAAACCCGTGCCGATAAATAATCCCGGCACGGTATCCACGTCCGAGATCACCGGAATCGCGTCGGGCGTCACATCCATGTAGCCGGCCCAGCGCTGCGCGATGCGCGCATGGCTCAGATGCGGGAACACCTTGATGAACTCGCGCAGCCCCGCGTCGACGTAGGGGACGATCGGCTCGGGATCGAGCGTGCGAACCTGTTCGAAGGCGGTGGGCTGATCGAGCGCCCAATGCCGCGGGCGCCGCAGTTCTTCGAAGAAGCGGGCGCCGATGCCGATACGCAAGGAGCCCAATTGGCTCTTTAACGCTTCGATGTACTTGAAGAACAGACGGAAGCTGTCCGGGGTGAGGTCGCTGTAAGTGCGAAATCCATTCGCCACCGTATAACCTCCATCCGCGCGCTTGCGAAACGCAAAATGCTTGTTGCTCGCACTGCAGGTGGGGCCGCCTTCAAGCGGTTCGGTTCGAAGTACTGATGCTTTCACCAGCAGTTGCGGCACGTCGACATCGAGGTTGCCGCAGAACAGTCGCGACCATGCACCGCCGGCCACCACCACGCTCTGGCAGCGGATCGTGCCGTGCTCGGTGACGACCGCGCTGACCCGGCCGCCGCTCGTTTCGATGCCGCGTGCCGCGCAGGGCGTCAGAATCTTCACGCCGCGCTTGCGCAACGCGTTGGCGATGGCGGGCGCTGCCCGTTGCGGTTCGGCGCGGCCGTCGCCGGCCGTAAAGAGCCCGCCCTTGAACGATTTCTTCGCGCCAGGCAGCAGGGCGGCGACATGCTTCGGGTCGACTACGCGCGTATCGAACGCATCGCCGGCGAGGTTGCGTGCGTTCTCGAGCCAGGTGCGATGCCCCTCCATGACCTTGTCGTCCTCGGTCATGTAGAGAATCCCGCACTGGTTGAAACCGGTGTCGATGCCGAGATCGCGGTCCAGGGTGCGCCACAGCTTCAGGCTTTCGATGCTCAGTTCGAATTCGCGCATGTCGCGATGGGTGACGCGAACCCAGCCCCAGTTGCGGCTCGACTGCTCGCCGGCAATATGCCCCTTCTCGCAGAGCGCCACCCTTAGGCCTTTGTTGCTCAGATAAAGCGCGGTACTGACGCCGATAATCCCGCCGCCGACCACGACGACGTCGACTTCGGCGGGCAAGCTGGTGTCGCTGGCGACAGTCTCGACTTGTGGTCCCATAGTGTTGGCGGCCCGTTAGATGCGGATGAGTAGGTTAGTGATGTTGTTCGGCAATAGCCGTCTCGGCTGCCGGTGCCTGCGCCTTGCGTTGCCCGCGCGTCGCGCCACCTTGCCGCGGGTTCGCGTGACGGTTCGTCCAGCGGTCGATGTGATTGATGGCATGCGTGAGCGGCACCGTGATCAGCAGATAGACCACGCCGGCGGCCACCAGCGGCGACAGGTTGGCCGTATTGACGGACGTATTCTGCCCGATGGTGAAGAGATCGCGCTGCGAGGTCAGCAGGCCGAGAAAGTAGACGAGACTCGAATCCTTGACGATCGAAATGAACTGGTTAGCCAGCGCCGGCAAGATGCGGCGGATGCCTTGCGGCACGATGACGTGGCGCATGCTGCTCCAGTACGTCATGCCGAGCGCCTGACACGCGGAAAGTTGTCCGCGTCCTACGCTTTGAATCCCCGAGCGGAAAATCTCCGCGATATAGGCCGACGAAATCAGGCCCAGCGCAACGATGGCGAGCGGGTAAGGGTTAGGTCCGAAGATCGCCAGCCCGACCGGCGCGAGACCCTGGCCCACCAGCAGGATGACGAGCGCGGCGGGCAGGCCGCGAAACACGTCGATAAAGACCTGTGCGGGCAACATGAGCCAGCGCGTGTGCGATACCGCCATCAACGCGAGGACCATGCCGGCCGCGATGCCGAGCACGGTTGAAAACAGCGACAGCACCAGCGTATTGACGAGGCCGGTGCATAGCAACGAGGGCAGCGACCCGATCAGCAACGGCCAGTCGAGAAAGTTCTGCAGGAAGGCATTCATGATTCGCTCCTGTCTGAGCGTCGGCGGCCGGTCGATGAGCGTTCGGCGGCCGCCGGGTTGCGTGTTCGTTGCTGCGTCGGTGGGTCTTGCGCGTTGATTAGATGCCGCTTGTGTACAGACTAGCTGCCGGTCTTCATGACATACGGCGGCAGGTTCGCCGGCTTCGGATAGCCCGGATGGAACTGCAGGTACAGCTTGAGCCAGGTGCCGTCGGCGACGAGTTCGTCGATGGTCTTGTTCAAGGCCGCCTCGAGCTTCGCATTACCCTTGTGCACCGGAAATCCTGCCGGCAGATTGACCGCGGAGATATCGAGCTTATCGGCTATGTTCATCTGCGGATATTTGCCTTGCAAGCCTTCGACGAGCGTCTTGTCGACGAAGTAGCCGTCAATGAACTTGGAGCGCAACGACAGGAAGCCCGCATTCAGATTCGGGAAGCGCACGATCTGCGCGCCGGGCAAATAGCTGTCCGAATACGTATCCTCGATCGTGCCTTGCACGACACCGATGCGCTTGCCCTTTACCGAAGCGGGGTCGCTCGTGATCGGACTGTCGGGCAAGGTCGCCACGCTCAGCAGGCCGGTCAGGTAGCCCTCGGAGAAATCGACCATCTTCAGGCGTTCCTTGGTGATGGAAATCGAACCGGCGGCAAGATCGATCTGCTGGTTCGCCACGCTCGGCAGCAGGCCGCTGAAGTCTTGCGCGCGAAAGTCGGCGGTAAGGCCGAGCTTCGTCGCGATGGCGCGCAGCAGCTCGACGTCGAAGCCGGTCATCTTGCCGTCGTCGATATACGAGTAGGGCTTGTTGTTCGCATCCACGCCGGCGACGAGCTTGCCGGGTGTCAGCGTGCCGACGTCCTCAGCATGCGCCGCGGTGGCCGCGGCAAAGGACAGGGGGACGACTATCGCGAAGAGGCGCAGAAAATGGCGAAACCGCATGATGTTTGCTCCGTCGAAAGGACTACCGATTGAAGAGGATGGCGAGGAAATCAATGCAATATCCGGGAGAGAAACTCGCGTGCGCGAGCTGAGCGCGGACGGTCGAAAAACACTTCCTTCGCTTCGTCCTCGACAATCGCACCTTGATCCATGAACACGACGCGATTGGCGACGCGCCGCGCGAAGCCCATTTCGTGCGTGACGCACAGCATCGTCATGCCCTCTTGCGCCAGCCCGGTCATGACGTCGAGCACCTCGTTGACCATTTCCGGATCGAGCGCCGAGGTGGGCTCGTCGAACAGCATGGCCACCGGGTCCATCGAAAGCGCCCGCGCAATCGCCACGCGTTGCTGCTGGCCACCCGATAGTTGCGACGGAAACTTGTCCTCATGGGCGCGCATGCCGACCCGCTGCAAGAGCGCGCGGGCCTTGTCGGCCGCTTCGTCGCGACTGCGGTGCAGTACGCGCATTTGCGCGAGCATCAGGTTCTGGCACACGTTAAGGTGTGGGAACAGTTCGAAGTGCTGAAACACCATGCCCACGCGTGCCCTCAGCTTGACGAGATCCGGCTTCTTCCGGTTGAGAGCAGTAGTGGTCACCGGCGTGCCGGCCACCACGATCTCACCCTGCTGCACCGGTTCCAGCCCGTTGACGGTCTTGATCAAGGTGGACTTGCCGGAGCCCGACGGTCCGCAGATCACGACCACTTCCCCACGGCCGATGTACGCCGAGCAATCGGTCAGCACCCGGTGTTCGCCATACCACTTCGAAACGTTGAGCAGAGAGATCATGGGAGAGGCCTCGTTCTTGACGTGCTTCACGACAGGGCGGCGCGTGCGCGGCCGTCCCAGAGATCGTCGAGCTTGTAGAGCGCAGCGCCGACCGGCACGGCCCAATGGCTCGCCATGCCCGCAACGCTGATCGGGAATGTGCCTTCGCCGAACGCGCCCGGCGCGGCATCGAGCCCTAGCAGGTGTTGCGCCACGCGCTGGCCCAGATAGCTCATCAACGCGACACCGTTGCCGTTGCAACCGAGCGCGTAGTGAATGCCGTTGTGTTCGCCGATATGCGCGAGCTTGTCGCCGGTCATCGCAACATAGCCCTTCCATGCATGGGTGATGCGCACGTCGCGCAATGCCGGCCAGAGCTGGATCATCTTCGCGTACAGAATCCGCGCGGCCTCGCGCTCGTCCACTTCGCGGATGGCGGGCCGCGAGCCGAAAATCATGCGGGTGCCGTCCGGCGAGGGCCGCGTGTAGAACAGATTGCGCTTGGAATCGCTGATCATCCGGCGGCCAGGATTGAGGGCGGACATCAGTCCGGCAGGCAGTGCTTCGGTGGCGATCTGGTAGCTGGCCACAGGCAAGACGCGTCGCGAGAAGAACGGCAGGAGCGGTCCTGTGTAGCCGTTGGTGGCGACCAGCACGTGCTTCGCTTCGATCGGGCCGCGAGCGGTCTGAACACGGAAATGCGCGCCATGCCGCTCGATGCGCTCGACGGCGGCGTGCGAATGCAGGCTCGCGCCGCGGCGCCGGGCCAGGCCGCGCAGGGCGCGATGATATTTGGCCGTATGCAGGCCGCCGTATTCGTCGACGAGGATGCCGCCATAGTAGTAGTCCGAACCGATGATCGAGCGTTGCTCGGCACGGGTAATCAGGTGCACCGTGACGCCGGTTTTATCGTGCAGCAATTCGCCTTGCTTGCGCAGATGCTCGAAATGGCCCTGCGTGAAGGCACCGAAGAAGCGGCCGGTAATCTGCAGATCGGCGTCGAGCGCTTCGTCGGCGATCAGGTGCTGCAGATACTCGAAGCTCGCCATCGACTCACGCATCAGGCGGCCTAAGCGATCGGACGAAACGCCGCGAATCGCGTTAGTCAGGGCCAATTTCTGTCCGCTCGATACCATTCCGCCGCTGCGCGTACTGCCGCCCGCGCCGATCTCGGCCGCGTCGAGTACCGCGACGCTCGCGCCCTGGCGGGCAGCTTCCGCGGCCGCGGACAGGCCGCAGTAACCGCTACCGACGATCGCCAGATCGACGCGCTCCGGCACCGGATCGCGCGACGTCTCGGGCGGCGCCGCATCCCACCAGTAGGGCGCAAGCCGGAAATCGTCGTGGAACAGCAGGGCGTCGGGTCGCATGGCTTCTTTAACGTTGCAGGATGAGAGCCAGTCTAGGTTTGCGCCGCCTATCCGGTCAAATACGGCCAAAAACGTCTTCTATTCATTTTTGATATGGCATGCTGACGAGAGGCGAGGCTAAACGGATGGGACTCATCTGATGAATCAGCGACAGATAGAGGCGTTCAGGCTGGTGATGCTGCGCGGCTCGATGACGGCGGCGGCCGAGGAGCTGGGCACGTCGCAGCCGAGCATCAGCCGCTTGATCGCGGAGCTGGAGCAATCGACAGGGCTCGCGTTGTTCACGCGTAACGGCGGCCGCATCCAGGCCACGGACGCGGGCAGCGCGTTTTATCGCGAGGTCGATCGAAGCTTTGTAGGCCTGGAAAAGCTCGTGCATTCCGCGCGTGAGATTCGTCAGTTCGGCACGGGACGCTTGCGATTGGTGGCGGCGCCTGTGCTGGCGCTGTCGTTTGTACCGACCGTGATCGAGCGCTTTCTGGCGGCGTATCCACGCATTGCGGTGTCGCTGGAAATGCGCAGTGAAGGGACGATTCAGCGCTGGGCGTCGTCGGCCTATTGCGATATCGGTTTCTCCACCGCCACGCCCGATGCGTTCGGTGTGACGAGCGCCGAGCTATACCGCTTGCCCGGTGTGTGCGCGTTGCCGGCGGGGCATCCGCTTACGGCCAAAAAACACATTCACGCCCGCGATCTGAAGGATCAGCACCTCATCTTGCCCTCGTATGCGGACGACACGCGTTCGGCCCTCGATCGTGTGCTGCGCCAGGCGGAGGTGAACCAGGTGCCCACAATCGAAACGCCGTATGGGGCGACGATTTGCGCCATGGTGTCGCGCGGACTCGGGATCGGTTTGGTGAATCCGCTCGCCACGCTCGATACGAATCCGGAGCGGATCGTGTTCCGGCCGTTTTCACCGGATGTGCTATTCCGCGGCTTTACGGTGTGTCCGCAACTTCAGCATGTCAATCCGGTCGTGCAGGCGTTTCTCGAACTCGCTACTGAGACTATGGAACGGGAACATGGACACTTCCGCAGCGATGTGGTGGTGCGGGCTTAGTGCGGGATCGATCAAGGGACCGGTCGCACACTGCAGGAATCTTGCCGCGGACCACTCAACGTGGATAGCGTATCGACGATCTCCACGAAGGATGGGCGACTCGCAACCGTCTCGCTTAAGCACGCGGCCTTGAGTTGCGCCAATGTGGCTAACGTGGCGGAAGCCGACGCCGACGCCGACGCCGAAGTAGACCCAGCTCCAGCTTCATCGCAGCGCGCGATCAACTCTTCGAGCAGGCAACCGAACGCCCGTACTTCGATGCGTTGAAGCAACGGCGCTAGCGTCGGATCATCCACCGCGTAGAACGACGCCGCGCCGAAATCGCCCAGCAGTGCACGCCCCGCGCCGCAATGAAGAATATTGTGGGCATACAGGTCGCCGTGCATGATGCCTTGCTGATGCAAATGACCGGCAGCGGATGCGATGCCGCGTGCGATGCGCAGTGCCGAGGCGAGATCGAAGCGCGTGTCTTCGCTGTAGATGTCACGGGTGCACGAATCGAGGCTGGGCGGCCCGGCCAGGTTGGTGAATTGCGGATCGATCAGCTCCATCACCAGGCCATGGCTGTCGGCAGGGTGATCCTTCACTTTGCCGAGCACCGGAATCAGGTTGGGATGGGTGCCCGCGTTGATGCAGGCGGCCATCTCGCTGTACGGCAAGCCGTCGCTTGTCACGTCGCCTTTGAAGAGTTTCACGGCGACATGGCGATCATCTTCATTAGGAATCCGATGCGCGGCACGATGGATGACACCCGAGGCGCCTTCTCCGAGCCGATGATGCAGTTCCAAAGCATCCCAATGCATATCCGCGATGGGTGTTTCGTTCAGTGCAGCAGCTTCCAGCAATGCAGTAAATGGATTGCCCGCATAAGCAAGCCATGAAAGCCGAGGCAACGCGAGCAACCATGCAGGGAGATCCGTGAGCCGATTCGCTGCAAGCCGGATCAGTTCGAGGCGGGAGCACGCAGACAGTTGCGAGGGCAACGACTGCAGGCGGTTGCCCGCCAGCATCAGTTTCTGGAGATGTGTGCAATGGCCGATTTCGGGCGGTAGCGCCTCGACTTCGTTATCGGTCAGGATGAGCCAGCGAAGCGCGCGCGGCAGCGATTGCCCCGACACCGTGCGAATCCGGTTCGCCTTGAAGCCCACCATGCTCAACTGCTCGCACTGACCGAGGACTTCAGGCAACTCGGTGAAGCGGTTGTTGGAGCAGAACAGGATGCGCAGCTTATGCAGACGCGGCAAGTCGTGCGGTAGCGACGAGAGCGCGTTGCCGGAGAGGTCGAGGATTTCCAGCGTGTCCGCCAGATCGAAAATCTCGCGCGGAAATTCGCGGAGTCCGCAGGCTAACGTCAGGCGCTGCGTACCGGCCAGTTGTCCGGCGAGCAGTTGGTCGAGGGTCGTGGTCACTGTGATGAGGCGAGCGTGGCGCGTGCCGGCAGGTTGATTCGATAAGGCTCGATTCTACTTGCATCGTCTAACCGGTGGCTTCTGTCGTTCTGACTTGCACTTCACGAAGGCAATCCGGATTGAGAAGTACACCAGAATGATCGAGCTGAATAGTCACACCTCATGGCCCCAATGCGCAGAGCATATTGAGTGCGACTAGATGTAACACTTTGTTAGATTGCCGCTCGCGCATTTGAAAATGTCCTCTTTTGCGAACTAGACTTTCACACACAAGACGATTCGGGGCGGCGTCATTACCCGAGTTCATTCGACCGGGAGCGAAGAGGGTTGATCGATGAAACGGCAAATATTGACTGTCGCGACTGCTGTTGCACTCATGTTTGGGGCAAGCTTACCGATCGCGGATGCCGCGACTTATTCGAACGGAACGGCAACCGCGACGCTCACGGTCTCTCTCACGTTGCAGGCGAATTGCTCCATTGCAGCCAGCCCACTGAACTTCGGCACGAACGGTGTGCTGGCCACTGCCATCAACCAGCAGACCAACGTAGCTGTCACCTGTACGAACACGACACCGTATAACGTCGGGCTCGATGCCGGCACCGTCACCGGCTCATCCGTCACAAGCCGGCTGATGGCTGGCACCGCCACGGGCAATACGGCTACCACGGTCGGCTTCCAGTTGTACCAGGACTCCGGACACACCACGGTGTGGGGCAACACGCAAGGCACCAATACCGTGGCGGGCACGGGCACAGGGGCTGCGCAATCGATCGCCGTGTATGGCCAGGTGCCCGCGCAATCCACGCCGAAGCCGGACACGTACCAGACCACAGTCACTGCGACGGTCTACTTTTGACGGGCCGCGGCGCGCCAGGTGCGCAAGGACTCATCGCCGGCTCACTGCTGCTGTCGTTCGCAGTGGTGGCGAGCGCGTCTACCTTGCAGATCTCGCCGGTCACCGTGGATCTCTCGCCAGGCGAAAACGCATCGGGCATCACGCTGCGCAATCCTGGCGACACGCCGCTGTATGGTCAGGTGCGTGTGTTCCGCTGGGACCAGGCGAACGGCGACGACGTGCTCACGCCAACCACAGACCTCGCGGCCAGTCCGCCGCTCATCCAGATTCCGGCGCATAGCGACCAGCTGATCCGGCTGGTGCGTGCGATTCCGGCGCCGCCCTCTGGCGAACAAAGCTACCGACTGCTGATCGACGAATTGCCGGCACCGGACGAGCCCGTCGCCAACGGCGTGACTATCCGTTTGCGCTATTCGGTCCCGGTGTTCGTCGAACCTGCCGGCACAGCCGGCGTCCCGGCGCTGTCGTGGCATCTGATGCATGACAACGGGCACTGGGTACTGCGCGTCGACAACAGCGGTTCGCGACGCGCCCAGATCGCGGCCGTGCAACTGCTCGATGGCACCGGCAACCCGTACGATATCAACAAGGGCTTGCTGGGTTACGCGTTGGCAGGACGCGGTCGTCAATGGCAGGTGACGTTGCCGCCCGACACTGCGCCGAGCGGCGTCATGAAGATTCGCGCCCAGGTGAATGCGCTGCCCGCCGAAGCTACGCTCGGCACGCAGTAGTCTCCCAATCGCAAGCGCGCTTCGTGGGTCAACCGGAGAGGACATGATGGGTCACAAGCCGATCGATGAGAATAAGACAGACAGCACATCGCTGGTACGCCGTGCGCGTCGCGGTACTCGCAAACGTTCTGCTTATCGTTGCGTGTCCTTGCGCGGTTGCTCAGGCGCCGATGCTGCCGGTCAGCACCCGCGCGCATGAATCGCGAGACCTGTACCTCGAAGTGACCCTGAACGGACAGCGCACTTCGGTGATCGTGCATTTCCGCGAGGTTGACGGACACCTGGTTGCAACCGGCAGCGATCTGAACAGCCTCGGTATCGAGACCGAGCGGCTCGGTATCGCGGATACGGCGGAAGTGCGCCTCGACGACATTACCGGCCTGCGCTATCGCTACGATGCCGCGCAGCAGGCGATCGATCTGCAGGCGCCCGACAGTATCCGCAAGCCGTATCGCTTCGATACCCGTGAGCTGAGCGCGACGCCGGCGGCGACGTCCTCGCGCGGTCTCGTGATCAACTACGATGCGTTCGTCCAGACCGATACCGAGCAACGCCTCGCGTTCTACAGCGAGGAGCGCTACTTCGATCCGGCCGGCGTGTTCAGCACGACCGGCATTGCCTACCTGTATAGCGACCTGAGCCGTTATACGCGCTACGATACGTCGTGGAGCCGCTCTAATCCCGCTACGCTGGACACGACCCAGATCGGCGATACGATTTCGGGTTCTCTCGCGTGGACGCGCTCGCTTCGCATGGCCGGGTTTCAATGGCGCAGCAACTTCGCCTTGCGCCCCGACCTCGTGACGTTTCCCGTGCCGACTCTCTCCGGCACGGCGGTCGTGCCTTCTTCCGTCGACCTGTACATCAACAGCGTCCGGCAATATAGCGGCAACGTGCCGAGCGGACCGTTCATCGTCAACAACGTGCCGGGCATCACCGGTGCCGGGCAAGCCACGGTCATCACCCACGATGCGCTCGGCCGTACCGTAGAGACCTCCGTACCGCTCTACGTCGATACCCGCTTGCTGGCGCCGGGTTTGTCGAGCTATTCGTTCGAAGCAGGCTTTCTGCGCCGTAACTACGGTATCGACTCGTTCGACTACGATCCGCGGCCGGCGGCGAGCGCGTCGGCGCGCTACGGCGCGAACAGCGCCCTGACACTCGAGGGCCATGCCGAAGCGACCAGTGGCCTGTACAACGCGGGGGCTGGAGCGCTGCTGCGTCTCGGTATGGGCGGCGTCGTCAATGGTTCGCTTTCGGGTAGCGCCGGCCGACTCGCGGGAACGCAGATTAGTTTGGGATACGAATTGATAGAGCCGCACTTTTCCATCGACGCACAATCCATTCGCGCGTTCTCGAACTACGGCGACCTCGCTGCCCGCGACGGCACACCGGTGCCGACGGCGACCGACACCGTCACGCTGGCGTTGCCATTCTTCAGCCACCAGACGTTTTCAGTGAGTTATATCGGGTACCGCTTTCCCCAGGCGCCGTCTTCGCAGATCGGCTCGGTTTCATACACGCTGGACTTCGGCAACCTGGCCTCCGTGAACCTCAGTGCGTATCAGGACTTCAAGCAGCGCAGCTCGCGCGGTATGTTTTTAAGCCTGAGCTTCGGCCTCGGTCACAACACGTCGATCAATGCGAGCGTGGGGCGGCAGGGCGGCCAGTCGAACTACAACCTCAACGCAGTCCGGCCGCCCGACTACGGCGGTGGCTGGGGGTGGGGCGTACAGGCAGGCGACAACGGCGCCGTGCCGTTTCAGCAGGGCCAGTTGCAGTACCTCGGCAACGACGGTGAAGTTACGGGTGTCGTGCAGAATCTTGCGGGGCACACGAGCGGTTCGCTCGATCTCACCGGCGCAGTCGTGCTAATGGATCACGTGCTTGAGCCTTCGCGGCGCATTGACGATGGTTTTGCGCTCGTCTCGACAGACGGCGTGGCGGGCATCCCCGTGCTGCATGAAAACCGCGTGATCGGCACGACCGACAGCAGCGGCCATCTGTTGATTCCGGACCTCAACTCGTACCAGCACAACCAGGTCAGCATCGACAGCATGAATCTGCCCGCCGACGCGCGCATCGCAACGACGTCGGCCGACCTCGTACCGCAAGCACAGTCCGGTGTGCTGGCGCGCTTCGGCGTGACACGCTACAGCGCTGCATCGCTGATTCTGCATGACCCGGACGGCAAGGTCCTGCCGCCAGGTGCGCGTGTGCACGAGGTGGAAAGCGGCAAGGACACCATCGTCGGTTACGATGGCATGACGTTCGTCGACGGCCTCCAGCAGACCAACCACCTCGTCGTCACAAGCGGTGCGCTGCGCTGCGCGGTGAGCTTCGACTATGCTCGGCCCAAGGATGGCTCCTTGCCGACCATCGGGCCTCTGACGTGCAGGCCCTTATCGGACCACGCCGGAGTCGGGCCATGAGGCGGGTCGCCATCATCTTCTGGGTCGCATGCTTGCTGGCAGGCATGATGCAGGGCGCGCACGCACAAAGCTGCAATGCCAGCGCGTCAGCGGTCAATTTTGGCTCGGTCAGTCCGATCAACCGCAGTGCGGTCAGTACGACCGGCACCGTCACGGTGACCTGCACATGGCCTGCCATCACGCTGACGCCGAACGTCGAGGTCTGTCTGAATCTTGGCGGCACCAGTCCGCGTGCATTGGCAAACGGCAGCAATCAGATGCAGTACGACCTCTACCAGGATGCGGCGCACTCGCTGACGTGGGGATCGATCTACTCCGGCACGACACCGATTTCGCTGGCGCTCGTCAAACCTCTCTCGGGGACGACCGCCAGCGCTTCCGTCACCTTCTACGGGCAGATCGCCGCCAACCAGCCGACGGTACCCACCGTGAGCAACGCCAGCACCGTCTATACGCAGAATTTCGGCGGCAACCAGACTTCGCTCAACTATGGATTCTATTTGCTGGGTGCTCCGACGTGTGCGTCGCTGACCGCCACCGAAAGCACGTTCGCGTTCAGCGCAAGCGCCACCGTCATCAACAACTGCAACATCAGCGCGACCAACGTCGCCTTTGGCGCAGCCGGCGTGCTGAGCAGCGCATTGAGCGCGACAGGATCGATCACGGCGCAGTGCACCAATGGCGACGCTTACCGGATTGCGCTCAACGGTGGCGCGAGCGCCAATGTTGCGGCCCGGCAGATGCAGCGCTCAGGCGGCGGGGGGAGTGTCGGTTACCAGCTGTATGTCGACTCGGCGCATACGAGCGCATGGGGTGACGGCACCGGCGGCACCGTCATGGCAACGGGAACGGGTACCGGCATCGCCCAGGTTTTCAGTGTGTATGGTCTGGTGCCGCAGCAGAGCACGCCGGCGCCCGGCAGTTACAGCGATACGATCACCGCCACCATCAGCTTTTGACGTGACGTTGAATGAGCTGGGAAGGGGAACCCGGTTGACGACGTCCGTTTAGAACGCAACGGTCAAAACCGTGCTTTGCGTGGTTTGCTTCGCGGCTTGAAGTTGGGAGAGCGGCTGCGTCGGATCCAGTGGCCCACGCCCGATCGCGTTCGCCGCGCCGTGCAGGCACGATACGTTGGGCAGGGCGAAGGTTTTTGTCGCGTCCGAAGAGCGGATTTCGCAGGTCTCCTGTACGACGAGGCTCACGGCGATCGGCGCCAGTTCAGCCGCCGAGGCCGGCGTCGTCTTGGCGATGCTGCCCAGCAGCAAAGGCACGGCAGCGCCGAACGTTAGCGTTTTGCGCACCCCGCGCAAACGAACCGCCGCACCGCGCTGAGGCCGGGAAGGTCCGAAGATCGAAACCCCACGGCAGCCCCGTGCATGTGTATGTGCCTTGCTTTCGTGAACGAACCGCATCCGCGTGCCCTCTTGTCTTCGCGTATCCGAAGAGGTCAATCCGACTGACTCTTGCTATGTGAATAGCATCAGGTATATCGGCATTCGCGCGGAAATCTGAAGGGTGTTCCCGTTTATCGGCTATGGGCTTTCGCCGAATCGGCGACCTGCGGCGGGATATGGCGGGCGATGCCGACGATCGGCCATACCGTGGCCAGCGCACCGAGCGCGGCAATCCACATCGTCGGTACGAGGCCGAGCTTATGTGCGCTGAGTCCCGCCATCATGCTCGCGACCGGCATCGTGCCCCAAAGCACGAATCGCATCGTTGCGTTGACGCGGCGCTCGACGCACATGAACAGCGCGCCGCCGCTGCCGGGCGCTCTAACAGTTTTGCTTCGGATAAGGCGAGTCTGGCGAATACCGCTCCAGCGTTTCCATGTCTATCGGGCCCTTGTCGTCGTCGACGAAGCCGCATTTGGCGCTTCTTAGCGAGCCGTGAATGACTACCCCGTCTTTAAGCCGCTGTTGGGTTCGCGCATCGTAGTCCGACAGTTGATCTACCAGGGCACGTAACCGGTACAACCGGTTGTCGAAAATCATGAATGCGTCGGGTTGCGCGTCATCGCGCTTAAGGAAGAAGTACGTCACATTGCCGGCATTCAACCCCTCGTGCCTGAAAACATGACTGCCGAAGCGCGGAAATGCGATCACGCCATTTTCGATAGCAATGCCCCCGTCGAGAACCATGCCGGTTGGGATCGTGCTGTCGTAAGGCGTGCAATTCAGTTGCGGATACCCCGGTATGGGGCAAACCGGCATGACGATCTTCAAGGCTGCCGCATTTAGCCCCTGGATTTTCTTGCCTTCTCTATCGAAAACGGACGTCCCGTCAGTCATGAAATTGGGCGACAGCAGATGCAGATCCGGCTTCATGTCCGGACGCAAGGTCACCTCGTCCCACGACACCTCGAACACTTTGTCTCCGTTGATGATGAACGAGGTCACGCTGCGAGGGTCGCCTTGCACGCGAACGGGAAAGTTGGGCGACATTCCATTGATCGTTCGGCCGAAATAGAAAACGTGGTCTTTATCGTGCGCCCATTCGTGATCGTCGTTCGATCCCGTCGGCGTAAAGCATTTGAAGCTGGCCAGGTCGGCGCCTTCGATCCGCACGGGCGTATACGGAAACACGCCGCTCTCATCGTCAAAGGCATGGGTGGCATAGAACAGCGAAACACCGTCCGAGGCATACAGTCCCAGCTTGCAGCCGCTGGCAGCCGTACCGCCCTTGACGGATGATTCGTCCAGTAACTTCAGCTCGCGCCCGCTGGTGACCTGGTAGTACTGCCTCTCCTTGTGGACCTCGTAGTGCCTCAGCGCGTCGGGAAGAAAACACTGCGGATCGATGACGGGGGCGCCGCGATCGTGACAACCGGGCCCTTCCGGCACCTCGGTCAACTTTACGTAGTAGCCCTTGCCGTCGACCATCGCGAAGCTCTCGGAGTGGCCCGAGTTCCATAGCTCGAGAAGTTTCATGCTATGCGATTGACAATCCCCCTCCTTGACCTTCGTCCACGATGCGGTCGAACCCGAGAATTCCTTCCCGGGTGTCGGGACATACCAGGTTTCCTCGCAGGTCGTCGTCGTATAAGCGTGAGCCGGGCCTGCGAACAGGCAGAGGACCAGAAAGATAATGCGCGCCGCTTTGCTCAAGGATGAATGCCTCGCTTTCATGTTGTTAGCCGAAGTAAAACGTGCGTTGGCGCGGGGGTGCCGTGAAGCAGCCTACGCTCGTCACAGCAGCATGCCATGAGTCGGACAGTCGGGTAAGTCCCGATGACAGGCGATTCACAGCAGTCTACGCACAAATAAAACGACCATGCTTTTATTTACACGGCGAATCTCCGCACGTATGATGGCTTGAAAAAGCAAACCCAAAAGTCCTCATCAAGGAGACGCCGGATGCATGTCAAAGACCTGTTTCAGTTGGAAGGCAAGGTGGCGCTGATTACCGGCGGCTCGCGCGGACTCGGTTTGCAGATGGCCGAGGCGCTCGGCGAAATGGGCTGCCGCGTGGCGATCACCGCACGCAAGGCCGACGAACTCGCGGAAGCGAAGGCACATCTGGAAGAGCGGGGCATCGAGGTCCAAACCTTCGTTAACGATCTCGCCAGATTCGAGAGGATTCCAGATCTTGTCAGCGACGTGTTGGCCGTGTACAGCCATATCGACATTCTGGTCAATAACGCTGGCGCCACGTGGGGCGCCCCAGCGGAAGACTATCCCGACGAGGCCTGGCACAAGGTGATGAATCTGAACATCAACGCGCCGTTCTTTCTCGCGCGTGAAGTGGGCAGGCGCAGCATGATTCCGCGCCGCGCGGGCAAGATCATCAACATCGCTTCGATCGCGGGCCTGAAGGGCGCGCCGGCAGGCATGAATACGATTGCCTACAACACCTCGAAGGCCGCGGCGATCAACTTTACGCGGGCGCTGGCTTCGGAGTGGGGCCGCCACAATATCAACGTCAATGCGATTTGTCCCGGCTTTTTCCCATCGAAGATGTCGGCGGGTTTGCTCGCCACCATGGAAGAGTCGATCATTGCGCATTCGCCGCTGCACCGGCTTGGCGGCGAGGAGGATCTGAAGGGCTCAGTGGTGTTTCTCGCCAGCGAGGCATCGCGGCATATCACCGGTCAGAATCTGGCGGTGGACGGCGGCGCTAGCATCGTGTGACGGTACTTGGGCGTGCTCAAGAAACGTGATAACTGGAGTCCCCCATGAACACCCTTCATCACGCGTACTGGCCGGCTGGCGTGCCGCATCATCTGAGCCTGCCGCAGACCAGCCTGTTCTATAACGCGGAAGTGGCGGCGACGCGCTTCCCGGACAAGCCGTTCATCATCTTCTACGACACGCCGCTGAGCTTCGCGCAGTTCAGGGACGAAGCCGAGCGGATCGCGGGCTTTCTGCAACAGGAATGCGAAGTAAAAGCTGGAGATCGCGTGCTGCTCTATATGCAGAACAGTCCGCAATGGGTGTTGTCGTACTACGGCATCTTGCGGGCGAATGCGGTGGTGGTGCCGGTCAATCCGATGAACCTGACCGACGAGGTGCGTCACTACGTGGAGGACAGCGGTGCGACGACCGCGATCGTGCCGCAGGACCTGTACCCGCAGATCGAGCCGCTGCTGGGCGAGGCGCCCGGGCAGGGGTTGAAGCATGCGATTGTCGCAACCTATAGCGACTACCTGAAACGCCCATCGTCGATTACCCCACCCGAATTCGTAGCGGCGCCGAAGCGATTGATTGAACGTGCCGGCGTAACGGCCTGGAGTACGGTGCTCGAACGGCGCCTCGCGCCAGGGCCGTTGACCGCAGGCCCGGATGACCTCTGCGTGATGCCCTACACATCGGGTACGACAGGCAGGCCGAAGGGTTGCATGCATACGCATCGCAGCGTCATGAGCACGCTGGTCGGTTGCAGTGTCTGGTTCGCGGGATCGCAGGACAGCACGCATCTGTCCGTGTTGCCGATGTTTCACGTCACCGGCATGCAGGGCGGTATGAACGGGCCGTTGTATGCGGGCGCAACGATTGTCATATTGCCGCGCTGGGATCGTGATGCCGCTGCGCAGTGCATGCAACGTTACGGCATCACGTCGTGGCAGTCCATTTCGACGATGATGGTCGACTTTCTGTCCAACCCCAAGCTGGCCGAATACGATCTTTCCCGACTGACCGGCACGCGCGGCGGCGGCGCGGCGATGCCCGCCGCGATTGCACGCAAGCTCAAAGACCTGACGGGCCTCGACTATGTGGAAGGCTACGGCATGTCCGAGACGATCGCCGCGACGCACATCAATCCGCCGCAGCGTCCCAAGCCGCAGTGCCTTGGCATTCCGGTGTTCGATCTCGACGCGCGCGTGATCGACCCGGCCTCGCTACAGGAACTGCCGCGAGGCGAAACCGGTGAGATCGTCGTGAACGGGCCGCAGGTAATGCAGGGTTACTGGCGCAATCCCAAGGGTACGGCTGAAGCGTTCGTCGAGCTCGATGGCAAGCGTTTCTTACGCACGGGCGATCTGGGCCATATCGACGAGGACGGTTATTTCTTCATGACCGACCGCCTCAAACGCATGATCAACGCGTCGGGCTACAAGGTCTGGCCGGCGGAGGTGGAGGCGCTGATGTACCGGCATCCGGGCATCCATGAGGTCTGTGTGATCGGCGTGCAGGACGAACGCCGCGGCGAGACCGTGAAGGCGCTGGTGGTGCCCGCTACGGGCTACGCGGATACGTTGACGGAGAGCGAGGTCATCGCCTGGGCGCATGAGCAGATGGCGCCTTACAAGGCGCCGAGGCTGGTCGAGTTCGTGACGTCGTTGCCCAAGTCCGGCAGCGGCAAGATTCTGTGGCGCAAACTGCAGGAGGAGGATGCCGCACGCGCGGCAGCCGCCGCGGGCAAGAAAGCGTGACGCGCGCCTAGCCGATTTTCCACGACAGTTCGGCGGCGCGGCCGTCGCGTGGCAACGCGAGCGTGGCTTCCAATCCTTTGACCGCGCCGTTGCGCAAGGTGAGCGTGCCGCCATGCGCGGCAGCCACGCTGCGTGCAATCGTCAGCCCGAGGCCGGTGCCGCCGCTTGCGCCGTTGCGGGAACCCGAGACGCGGAAATACGGCTCGAATACGCGCTCGAGCAAGGCCTCGTCCGCAATGCCGGGACCCGGATCGCTGACGACGATGCGCAGCAGTTTCTCGTCGTCGCTCACGCGGATGCTTGCTGCGCCACCGTAGCGGATCGCATTGTCGAGCAGGTTCTGCAAGCACCGCTTCAGATTGCGCGGATAGCCTGACAAAGGACGATCCGCACGACCTTCGACGCTCACGTCGTGGCCCGCCTCGCGTGCATCCTCAGCAAGCCCTTCGAGCATCGAATTGATGTCGATCTCGTGGCGCGCTTCGGTAATCTCCACGCCCTGAACGGCGTCGAGCGTCGCGCCTACCATGGCTTCCATCTCGTCGAGATCGCCGCGCAGCCGTTCTCGCGATTCGGCATCGGGCAACATTTCCATGCGCAGCCGTAAGCGGGTGAGCGGCGAGCGCAGATCGTGCGAGACGGCCGTCAAAAAGCGCGTGCGTTCAGCGAGACTGCGGGATAGTTGCTCCTGCATCGAATTGAACGACTGCGCGGCGGTGCGCACTTCAAGCGGTCCCGTCACCGGCAGCGGTGGCCGATGAATGTTGCGGCCAAGCGCCTCGGCCGCCTTGGCCAGTTCCTTCAATGGCTTCACAGCAAATCGCACGGCCACGAGTGCCAGCAGAAGGACGGCCGTTAGCCGCACCAGATAGATCCGCAGCAAATAGTCGAGCACGAGCGTGCCTGGTTCGGTCAGCATGCCGGCCTGGCCTTCATTGGCCTGTACATCGAGCCATTCGCCCTGTGGCAACCTCAGTTGCAGATGAAAATCGCCGGACGGCATGCGCGAATTGAACAGGCTGAGGATGCCGTGATGGCGGCCGGTTTCGTCGCGCAACTGCACGTCGAGCAGGCGGACCTCGATCGGCTCGCCGAGCCGCCGGTGAACCACGCCCGCGATCAGGTCGCTCACCGTGCGTTGCGCGAGCGAACCTGCAGGTGCCGTAGCGGGCGTATCGACCCATTGCAGACGGTAGCGCTGATCGGCGAGCTCCGCGGCAATCGCATGGCGCGTGGTCTCATCCGGAGCATGCTGCAGCAACCGCACGGTGTCGGCGAGGCGGCTGGCAAAGAGGCGCGCGGGAATCTCAAGCGTGCGGTTGTCGTGAGTCTCGAACCAGATGGTGCTGGTGAAGAGCTGCCCCGCAAACATGCCCACGACGAGAATCAGCACGAGTCGCCCATATAGCGTGTCGGGCCAAAAGCGCAGTTTCATGGCGATGCGCCGCTCAGGCTTCGTGCGTGACATCGGCCACCAGCATGTAGCCTTCGTTACGCATGGTGCGGATCAACCCGGAGCCGCGTGGCGAATCCTTGAGATGCTGGCGCAGACGGCTGATGCAAACATCGATGGAGCGGTCGAGCGGCGTGCGTTCCTTGCCGAACACCCGGTCCAGCAGAAACTCGCGTGACAGTGGACGGTTCGGGTGATCGAGCAGCGTGCGCAGCGCGCGATAGTCGGAGCCGCCGAGCGAGACCACCACGCCGTCGGGCGAGAGCATCTGCTTCATGCGCGTATCGAGTTTCCAGCCGGCAAAGCTCACGAACGCAGACGAATCCGTGAGCCGTTCGCCCGGCACGCTGCGCGTGCGCCGCAGCACCACCTTGATCTTGGCGACGAGCTCGCGCGGATCGAAGGGCTTGGGCAAATAATCGTCGGCGCCCATCTCGAGGCCGAGGATGCGGTCGAGCAAGCCGCCGCGCGCGCTCAGGATAATGATCGGCACGGCGTGCGTGCGCCGCAGCTCACGCGTGATGTCCAGACCATCTTCGCCTTCGAGCATCAGGTCGAGTACGACGAGATCGACGGGCGAGGTGTTGATGACCTGCTTCATCTGCACGCCGCTTTCGACGGCGGTGGCCCCATAGCCCATGCTGCGCAGGTAGTCCTGCAACAACTGGCGAATGTTGGGGTCATCGTCGACAACGAGTATGTGGTCCATCGTTCAGTTCTTGTGGGCGGCTCGCATGCTATCCGCAACGCGATTTTTACGCTCGCGTTTGCGCCAACACATTCCATTACAAAACAGCCGTGTTTCAACACATTGCCATTACATTGCGCCGCTAAAGTGGAGCCCGCAAATGGCAATCATTCTCATTTACGCACTATACCATGTCGATTTTCCGGTTTCAGTCGTTCGCACGCCCACTCCGCGCGGTCACACGCGCCCTGACTGCCTGCGCGGTGCTCAGCTTCGCGACCCTCGGGGCCAGCATGGCCGCGCACGCCGCGACGCCGCCGGCTACGGTCGCGGTACCGGCGCAGACCGTGACCGATCTGGCGGGCCGCACGGTTCGCATTCCGGCTGAGCCGCATCGCATCCTGCTCGGCGAAAGCCGTCTGCTAATGGCGGTGGCGCTGCTGGAAGGGAAGCAGCCGCTGGCCCGGATCGTGGGCTGGCAAGGCGACTTGCCGACGATGGATCCGCAGACCTTCGACGCCTACGCCGCGAAATTCCCGGGCATCAAGCAGATTCCGCTGATCGGCAAAGCCACGGAAGATAGCATCAGCGACGAGAAGGCGTTGAGCCTCAAGCCCGATCTCGCCATCTTCAGTCTCGCGGGCCACGGTCCGAGCCGCTATAACGCCCTGGTCAAACAACTGGAGGCGACGGGTACCACGGTGGTATTCGTCGACTTCCGGCTGCATCCCATGCAGAACACCCTGCCGAGTATCGAACTGCTCGGTAAGGTGATGCACCGCGAGCAGGAGGCCAACGCCTACGTGCAGTTTTATCAGCAGCATCTGGCGCGAGTGCAAGCGGTGGTGAACCGGATCCCGGCGCAGCAGCGACCCAAGGTCTTTATCGACCTGCTCGCCGGCGTCTGGGATGCGGGATGTTGCCACACCGCGGGTAATGGCAACTTCGGCGAATTCATCGAGGCCGCAGGCGGTCGCAACATCGCGGCGGGGTTAGTGCCGGGTGTGCTGGGCGACATCAGCATGGAGCAGATCATCGCTGCGCAGCCCGACGTGTATATCGCCACCGGCAGCCGCAGCAAACCGGGCCTGGCTTCGCTACGCGTCGGCGCATTGACGAGCGGGCACGATGCCCAAGCGAGTCTCGCGGCGCTCGTCGCACGGCCGGGCTTCGACACCATCAAGGCAATTCACGATGGTCGCGTGCACGCTATCTCGCACAATTACTATGACTCGCCGTACAACATCGTGGCGATCGAGGCATTCGCCAAATGGTTCTATCCGCAGCAGTTCAAGGATCTGGACGTCAATGCAACGCAGTCCGAACTATATAGGCGCTTCCTCGCGGTGCCGCCGGACGGCGCCTATTGGGTAGATGGGACCGGGGATGCCGCTCGGGCCGCTACGCCGGTAGCGTTGCACTGAGCGGGCGGTTCATGGCGACTCTTCAGCATCAGGCCGCGCCGCACGATCTTAGCGTGCGGCATTACAAACGCCTCACGTACCGGCGCATCATGTGGCTCTTCGCCGTGATGGCGCTGATCGTCTGCGCGTTGCTGTTCGATCTGCGCACCGGACCATCGGGGTTGCCGTTGATGGCGCTGCTGCATACGGTCTTCGACCGCGCTGCCGCCGATCCGGCGACGAGCGTGATCGTCTGGCAGATTCGTTTGCCCTATGCGGTGATGGCGCTGCTGGTGGGCGCGTCGCTCGGGTTGTCGGGTGCGGAAATGCAGACCATCCTCAACAATCCGCTCGCGAGCCCCTATACGCTCGGTGTGTCGGCAGCGGCCGCGTTTGGCGCGTCGCTTGCGATTGTGCTGGACGTCGCCATTCCCGGCGTGTCGCAGACGTGGATCGTCTCGGCTAACGCATTCGTTTTCGCGCTGCTTTCCGCGTTGCTGCTCGACGCGGTTGCGCGCTGGCGCGGCATGAATACCGCAGGCGTGGTGCTGCTGGGCATCGCACTGGTGTTCGCGTTTCATGCTTTGGTTTCGCTGATGCAGTTCATGGCCTCGGCCGATGCCCTGCAGGGTCTCGTGTTCTGGACACTCGGCTCGCTGGCGCGCGCCGATTGGCCCAAGATCAGCGTGCTGGCGATTGCGTTGGCGCTAGCTTTGCCACTGTCCATGCGCAACGCCTGGACGCTCACCGCGTTGCGTCTCGGCGAAGACCGCGCGGCCAGTTTTGGTATCGACGTGCGGCGCCTGCGGCTCTCCACGCTGCTGCGCGTGTCGGTACTGTCGGCGCTGGCGGTATCGTTCGTGGGCACGATCGGCTTTGTCGGACTGATTGCGCCGCATATCGCGCGCACCTTGTTCGGCGAGGACCATCGGTTCTATCTGCCGGGCAGCATGCTGATCGGCGCGCTGACGCTCTCGCTGGCGTCCATTGCTTCGAAGCTGATCATTCCGGGCGTGCTGATTCCGGTTGGGATCGTCACGGCGCTGGTGGGCATTCCGCTGTTTCTCGGCATCGTCGTGCGTTCGCAGGGGCAAATGGGATGAACGGCCTGTGCATTCACGATCTGAGCGTGCGCTACGACAAGCGCCAGGTGCTGACTTCGCTCGAAGCGGGTCCCTTGCCGCGTGGTCAGATCACTGCGCTGCTTGGCCCGAACGGCAGCGGCAAGTCCACGTTGCTGCGCGCGTTGGCGGGTCTCACGCGGGTCCACGCCGGTTCGCTCTCGCTCGACGGCGAAACGCTCGCCTTGTCGGCGGCGAGCGCCCGTTCGCATAGCGTCGTTTATCTGCCGCAGGCGCTGCCCGCGGGCGTGCGCCTGCAAGTGCTCGAATCGGTGCTGGTGGCATGTCGCGCCACGCGCGGATATGGCGCTGCGTCGGCGCATGCCGCGCACGGCGACGATCTTGTGCATGCGCATGCGATTCTGCGCAGGCTCGGGGTCGACGACCTCGCTTCGCGCTCGCTCGATGAATTGTCGGGTGGTCAGCGGCAACTCGTCGGCATTGCACAGGCACTCGTGCGCGACCCGCAAGTGTTGCTGCTCGACGAGCCGCTCTCGGCGCTCGATCTGAATCACCAGTTCCACGTGATGCAGGTGCTGCGCGAGGTCACGCGCGAAAGCCGGATCGTGACCGTCGTGGTCCTGCACGACATCAATGCGGCGATGCGCGCCTGCGAATGCGCGATGTTGCTGCACGAGGGGCGCATCGTGCGCTTCGGGCCGCCGCCCGAGGTCGTCACACCGGCGACGCTCGGCCAGGTATTCGGTGTCGCCGCGCGTATCGAGCCATGCTCGCGCGGCCACCATCAGGTTCTGATCGACGGACTCGTCGCTTAGACGGGCATCGCCAGCCGTTAGCCATACGGCCCAGCCAGCCCCTTCCATGCCGCTTTCGGCTCGCTCCGCACGACACCGCCCAGCCGCGGTGTCGTGCGGTCGCGCGCGGGCGGCTCACTAGAAACTTCAGGACAAACATGAAGAAGACTTTGGTTATCGCCCTATGCGCGGCGGGGTACGCCTGCGGGGTGCAGGCACAATCGAGCGTGACGCTCTACGGGGTGATCGACGCGGGCCTTTCCTATACCAGCAACGCGAAGGGGCATACCGCATGGCAGGCGGGCAGCGGCGACGTGACGGGCAGTCATTGGGGCTTCGTCGGTCATGAAGATCTCGGTGGCGGTACAAAAGCGATTTTTCAGCTCGAAAACGGCTTTAGCGTAATGAACGGATCGCTTCGCCAGGGCGGCCGGGAGTTCGGCTATCAGGCGTATGCAGGGCTGTCGAACAATCGCTTCGGCACGGTGACGCTCGGACGCCAGTACGACTCGGTCGTGGACTATGTTGCGCCGCTCAGCTTCACCGGCATTCATCCGGGTGGCAACAATTTTTCCGCTCATCCGTTCGACAACGACAACCTGAATAACTCATTCCGCGTCAACAACTCGGTGAAGTTCACCAGTACGTCGTACGAAGGATTGCGTTTCGGCACGCTGTACGGCTTCTCGAATGAGGCGGGCGGCTTTGACGACAATCGTCTGTACAGCTTCGGCGCTGCGTACAATGCGGGGCCGTTGAGTCTCGGTGCGGGCTACCTGCAGGCCAACAACGGCGGCAGCAGCAACACAAACGGCGCGCTGACCTTGACTGACCGCACCTTCATCGCCGCACAGCAACGAATCTATGGCGCGGGTGCGAACTACACCGTTGGCGCGGCGCGGTTCGGTTTCGTGTGGACGCGCACGCAACTGGGTGGGCTCGATACGATCAACGGGGCGAACAGTCTCGGTCTCGCGGAGAACGGCCAGGGTGCGAGCTTCAACAACTATGAAGTGAACGCAAGTTACGCGCTGAACCCGGCGCTCAGCCTGACCGGCGAATACACGTACACGGACGCGGCGCTTTCTACGGCGAGTGGACAGCATCATCCGAAGTGGCAGGAAGTGTCGGTGCAAACTGATTACATCCTTTCCAAACGCACGGACCTGTATCTGCAGGCGAGCTATCAGCACATCGACAGCGACGGGTCAGGGTTGACGGCCGATGTAAGCGGGCAAGCGCTTTCCTCGACGGACCAGCAGGTGGTGGCGGGCGTGGGGATGCGGCATCGGTTTTGATGGGTTTATGCCAGGCCCGTGTGTTGCCGGGGTATTGGCGACACGCGGGCGCAGGAACGGCGGTGCAGGACTTTAATCTACTGCAATCATCACCTTGTTTTCGTGTTTGACGCCGCCTAGTTCGAAGTACATCAGACCATCTTGCTTCATGCCGAGTGAGCGATAGAAAGTGATGGCGTTCTCGTTTTGCGAGTTCACCATGAGCCAGATCGAGCGGCTGCCGGTTTTCGTCAATGCGATCTCTTTGGCCCTCGTCAACAAGCCCGAGCCGATTCCCTGTCCGGCGAAGCACGCCTGGACGTAGAGTGTTTCAATCTCCGTCTGAATGTCCGCATGTTGCGAAGCGAAGCGCACGACGATATAGCCGGCGAGATTCCCCTCGCGCTCGGCGACCAGCATGACAGCGCCAGGGTCTTGCGCAAGCGTGCGGAATCGCTCGGGTGTAAAGGATGCCAGCACGTATTGAGCGATAACCTCGGAGATGCCCGCCGTCGCATAGGTGTGAATCCAGACCTGCGCGCCGAGCACCGCAATACGCGGCGCATCTTCGGCGAGGGCGGGGCGAATCAGGTACGTAGAGCTCATGTCAGTCTTTTGGAGGAAGGCGCGGATCGGCGCTATTCTGACATGCATGCGAAGCATGACTTAGGGATGTGCAAGCGATTCGACAAACTCCTGAATGAACCCGGCCACTTCAACCGGCGCCTCGAGCGGTGACAGGTGGCCGCTGCCCGGCACCACCTGCATGCGCGCGTGCGGAATGTGGGGAAGCAGTTGTGAGCGCAACGTTTCGACACTGTCCACCCGGTCCAGTTCTCCTGCGATGACAATGGCAGGCACGTCGATCGCCGCAACTTCCCTGGTGATGTCTTCGAGGCTCGCGTAGAGCGGCCATGCGGCTTTGGCCTGAGGGGCGCCGCGCAGGCTGTCTTCAATGACCTGCTCGCGATGTGTAGCGCTCAACGGTTTCGCGGTGAGCATGTGATCGATGGCTGCTTCGACCGACGCGCGAGACGTATAGGCGCTCTCCATCTGTGCGCGCACTTCGGCGGGAAGCACCAGCGGCACCGGAGGCGAAGGCGCAACCATGACCAGTCCCGCGAGTCCCTTGGGACGACGCGACGCCAGCAGTTGTGCGATCTTGCCGCCCATTGAGTGACCTACCAGCACGAACTGGTCGAGCCGCAGCGAGTCGATGACACCTTGCGCGTCGTCGGCGAAATCCGCGAGGGCGTAGCCGCTAGCGGGGGCGTCGGAGTCTCCCCAGCCGCGGTGATCGGGCGCGACCGTGCGGTAGGCCTTCGGTAGTGCGGCGATGACGTTGTTCCATGTGCGTGACGAGCCACCCCAGTAGTGCAAAAACACGATGGCTGGTGTGCCGTTGCCCTGATCGTCGACGTGGAGGTGAATGCCGTTCGATGCGATTTTCATTGCGATGCTCCTTCGATACCCCGTTGCTTCAATGCCGTTTCCGGACCCTGAAGCGATAGTAGATTGAAGCATCGGGCGCGATAATCCCGCATCCAGTATCATCAGTCGATCGTAAAATTCCTGAATTGACCCGCCATGGACCGTTTCGCGAGCATTGCCGTTTTTGTTGCAGCGGTGGACGAGGGCAGCCTGGTGGCGGCCGGCAGACGTGCCGGGCTGTCGGCATCCATGGCCGGGAAGTATCTGAGCGCGCTGGAGGCGGATCTGAACGTGCGCTTGCTGCAGCGGAGTACGCGCAGCCTGAGCCTCACGGAGGCCGGTCGCGCCTATTACCTTCGCTGCAAGCGGATTCTCGAAGAACTCGACGACGCCAACAGCGAAGCGAGCGACGCACACAGCACCGCGCGGGGGACCTTGCGTGTCGCTGCGCCGGTCACATTCGGCGCGATGCATATGGGCGATGTCGTGGCGCGGTATCTCGAGAGCCATCCCCACGTGAACATCGAGGTTGCGCTCGACGACCGGTATGTCGATCTGCAGAACAACGGCATTGATGTCGCTATCCGCATTGGCCGCTTGCCTGATTCTCAACTTGTCGCGCGGCGTCTCGCGCCATGCCGGATGACCGTCTGTGCCTCGCCGGCGTTTCTCGCGCGTGAAGGTGTGCCTGCCACGCCGGAGGATTTACATCGCGCGCCTCGTCTGGCATTCAGCGAGGCGGTCTCGATGCCTGAATGGACGCTGACCGACGAAGCGGGCCGTGAGCACGTGGTAGACGGGCCGCACCGGATGCAGGCCAACAACATGCAGATGCTGCTTTCGGCGACGCTCGCCGGAGTCGGTATTGCATACGGTCCCACGTTCGTGTTTGGACCGCACATCCGGGCGAAGGAACTGGTGGTACTGCTGCCCGGTTACCGTGCGCCCGAGTTGACCGTCCACGCGGTTTATCCGACCGCCCGCTACGTGCCGTCCAAGGTGCGCCGGTTTATCGAGTACCTTGCGGATGCATTCGGCGACCGGCCACCATGGGACGCGTATTAACCGCGCGACACCAGAGCGCCGCGGCGTTGGAAGCGGATGTCTGCGACGGTTGGTTCCAGCGGAGAACTCAAGCTGTTGATAACGCCGTCCGCATTGAACTGGAAGGTCACTTGCAGAGGCGGGCCAAAGCGGGGATCGCCGTCCTCCTTGAGTTCGAACGTCGTGCCGTCGCAGCTTAGCAGGACGCCAGTCAAGCCTCGCCAGCGCCAGCCCAATACACCCGCGTCTTCATCTTCGAACACCGAGAACTCGCCGTATGCGGGGTGCGCGTAGTCACCGACGTAGTCTTTCAAAGGCCGGGCAGGTTCGCTCCAGGTTGCCCTAAGCGCCTCGCGGCTGCGCCGCTCCGTCTCTTCCGCGTCGAGCGCTTTACGTCGCCTCTCGCGAAACGTCTCCAGCCAGTTGAGAGGTTCGTGCGAGCGCAGGCGGTCGAAGACGGAATAGATCAATAGCTCGTTCACCGGACCAGGATCGCGATTGGTGAGGACAACCACGCCGAGACGATGCTCGGGCATCATGCTCATCATCGAACCCCATCCCGGCAGGGACCCCGTATGCGAGACCGTTCGATCACCGCGATACTGCTCGCAGCGAAGCCCCAAACCATAATGGCGAGTGTCGATCTCGCTGAACTCCGATTCTTCAAAGTAAATCTGCGGGGTCATCATCTGCTGTATGACGCTTTTCGACAGTAGCTGAGATCCGTTAACTTCGCCTTGAGAAAGCAGGAAACCTAGCCACTTTGCCATGTCCGAGACGGACGTGTTGATGCCTCCCGCGGGCGCCGCGTGCATCGGCCACAACCTGCCTCGATAAACGCGAGCGGCATCTCGGGGATGCGGCGAGGCATGATCGGTTGCGGCCTCAAGCGCGTGCGTCGAAAGACTGACATGCTTAAAGCCTAACGGACGCAGCAGGCGTTCGGTGGTGAAGGTCTCCCAGCTTTGTCCGCTGATCTGCTCGGCCACGACGCCAGCCACCACGTAGCCGAGATTGCAGTACTGGCTGACCTCGCGAAGCCCGCGACTCGGCTGCAGGTAACGCATGGCCTCCAGAATGTCGGCACGCGAGCGCTCGCCCGGCGGCGACCAGATCCTGTCGTGACGCGGCAGGCCGCTTTGATGCGTAAGCAGGTCGTGTACGGTGAGGTTCTTTGAGGCGATCGGATCGTAGAGCTGGAAATTCGGCAATACGTCCTGGACGCGCGTGTCCCAGCTCAGCCGCCCCTCGTCGACGAGCAAGCCGAGTCCGGCGGCCGTGAACGACTTGGTCAGGGAGCAAAGCATGAACTGCGTGTCGATTGTCACGGGCAAACGGGTTTCCATATCGCGTGTGCCATAAGCCTGCAGCTTGATGACTTCGCCGCCCTGTACCACTGCGAGCGCGAGTCCGGGAACTTGCCAGTGCGCCATGGCCTCTTCGACCAGACTGTCCAGGTTGCTCAAATCGGGTTCGCTCATCGTATCGATACCTCCTTAAGGCAGTTCCCAATGTCAGTGGCTCGCGGGCGGTCGAGTCACGTAGTGCTCTCGAGACTAGTCGTCCAGACGCAGCATCATACGGTGCTCGTCGTAGAAGCGATCCCCGATGCGTATGGCACGCGGTTCGAAACCGTACCGCTCGAATCCGACCGATCGATACAACCCTTCCGCCCGTGGATTCTCAGTGTGTACGGCGAGATGGAGTTGCAGCAGCTTCATTTCGCGAGCGTGTGCAACGGTCGTGTCGAGCAATTTGCGGGCAACACCGCTGCCGCGCCAGGCCGTGTCAACGAAGACCCCCCAAAGCATGGCTCGATGAGCGACCTGAGCCAGCGGCTCGCGCCTTAAGCCAACAATGCCAATCAACTCGAGTCCGCTAAACGCGCCGAATACGATCTGGTGCTCGTTGTGGCGAATCCGCTCGATGATGGCTTGAGGCGTGAGTCCCGCTTCTTCTTCATAGGTGGGCCACAGTGCTGCTGGGGAGTCCAGAATAGCCTTTAGACGGAGCGCCTTGAATGCCGGTGCGTCGTTGCTGGTCAAGGGCTTGATGACGAGTTGAACGTTGTCCACTGGTGTCTTTGGTAGAGTTGGTATTGGCTTATGATACTTCTGCGACAATGATGAGGTTTTCTACGACCATCATGCCATGCACCTGGACCTTACCGACGATCCCAAGGCGGATGACGAAGCCTTTGTCATTGACCAGACCCGCGCGTACAACAGGCGTTTTTCGCAGGGCGGGGCACAACGACTTTGCGTATTCGCCCGCGATGATGAGGATCACATTATTGGCGGGCTGACCGCCAAGACCTACTGGCAGTATCTGGACATCTCTTTTCTTTGGGTTGACGAGCGTCACCGGAAGCTCGGTTATGCAACAACGCTAATGCTGGCCGCGGAGGCAGAGGCGCGGCGGCGTGGCTGTAAGCAGGTCATCGTCGATACTTTCAGTTTTCAGGCGCCGGAATTCTATCGAAAGCTAGGCTACTCCGAATGGGGCCGCCTCACTGAAATGGACGGCGTGCATGAGCGTCATTTCTTTCGCAAGGCGCTTTGAGTCGCACGACTTACTGAGTCGATAGTCGCCGGTTGACGCAGCGCAGCGACCTATTGACGATCACTCGTTGAGTTCTTTACGAAGGTTGAAATCGCATCAACGACATTGTTCGCTAAAGGAAGATGCGGGTCCGTATAGGCGGCGAGGTTTTCGCTTCGGTCAGGCGTATGGACAGCCTTCAAAACATGATTGGCATCGGGGAGGAACACCAGCTCCGCCCGAGGATCCGCCTGCTTTAGCCGTTGCGCATTTTCAGGTGCGACCTGAAGATCCCGCATGCCTTGCATAATGAGCACGGGCTTGGTGTAACCCGCCAGCAGGGTAGCGGGATCAAGTGTCAATTCGCTCATGAGAAAACGCTGAATTTGTGGCCCGAACAATGGCAGCAAGAGGGGATCGATCCTCGTCGCGTCCACCGCGTGCCCAGCTTCGAGGGATTCGAGTATCGACATGGCATTGTCCAGAATCGCGGCATTTGCCGGGTTCGATCGTAACTGTTCCCTCAACACTTGCCCGAGCGGACGTCCTGCTGTGGCGACCAGGATTAGCCCGCAAATGTCGTGGCTGTCTTGCGCGGCCTTTAGCGCCACGAGGCTGCCTTCGCTATGACCCAGCACCCAGACGCAAGACACGCCGGTCCGCTTGCGGATAGTCGCTGTCCACGAATGCACGTCGCTCGCGTAGTCCTGGAGGGTGACGTCATTGGCATTGGGTACAGCGGATGCGCTACCGAACATCCCTCGCTTGTCGATTCGAACCGAGGCGATACCGCGGCTCAGCAGTCCTTCAGCGAGCAATTGATAGGTTGAGGTGTGAAGGCCGTTTGGGCCGTCGCCGTTCCGGTTGGTCGGACCAGAACCCGGCACGATCAGGACGACGGGCGCGCCGCGGCTTGCGGGCGAAAGCAGCGTGCCACGCAAGGGACCCATTGGACCGGGTGCTTCAAGCTCGGTTTGTACTGTCTGCGCGATGGTTGCGGATTGGATAGCTGCGGCCATGGCGATAGCGGCGAGAAGGCTCATGCGCAGTGCCTCCGAGGCACGAAGACGAGACCCGGAAGTGTGCCACATGGCCGGAAGTTAGCACGACCCGCGCAAGCAATCGTTGCAAACTTCTCCGCTCTCACCGGATTCTTCAGGAAGCATGCTGATGCCGGTACTCCTGCGTCACCCCCTCGTATCCATACCCCGCCGCACTGCATTCGACCACATGAACGTTCGAATGCGGATGAACCTCGTCCAGCAGTTTCGACAGCAGTTCGAACGCGGCCTTGTGATAGGCCGCGATCTGAAACTTCGTGTTGGTCCCCTCGGTAATCGAAACCGTCAGCCGGAACGAGTTTTTGCCAAGCTCCGCAAGCGACTGCTCATTGATAAACCAGTCTTCAAGAGCGATGTACTGAACAGCCACCGTCGTGTTCACCGGCTTCTTGTCGAGCAGCGTGCACGTAAGCGATGTCAATTCGCGCGCCACGGTGCGGGAAAGCGCCGCATTGGGCGTACCGGAGAGGTTCACAGAGATGCCAGGCATATTGCCCTCCAAACATGAGTAGGAGACAGCATCGTGCCTGTGTCGTTGCTATTGGAAAAGCGGGAATATATGATCCCATCCATCGGAAAACCAGTTGGATAGGACATGCGACGCTTCGATCTTGATGCCCTCAATACGCTCGTGGCGGTCGCAGACCTGGGCAGTCTGTCCGCGGCGGCCGCGCATCTGTGCCGGTCGCAATCCGCGGTCAGCGAACAGGTGAGGAAACTCGAAGAGCTCTGCGCCTTGACGCTATTCCTGCGCGGCAAGAAAGGCGTCAGCCTGACTCCGGCCGGCGACCGTCTTCTCGCGCATGCCCGTTCGCTTCTGCGACTCAACGACGTTGCGTGGCTGGACATGCAAGGCGTGGTGTTGTCGGGTGATCTGCGGCTCGCCATCACCGATTACTTTCGGCCTACTGATCTGGCAGGCATTCTGAAAGGTCTGGGCGAACAGTATCCGCGTCTGCGTCTGCATGTTTTCATCCGCAAAAGCGCGCTGATTGAACACGATGTGGAGCGCGCCGATTTCGATCTTGGGATCTCCATGTCCATCGTCGGGCGTGGGGAGGAGAGCGACGAGGACACTGCGCACCGGCGCGTTGCGCTAAGACGCGAACCGCTGATGTGGGTTGCGGGCGCATCGTACAAGGTGGATCGGAGCGCGCCGTTGCCGCTGATCACGTTGCCGGGTCATTGCTCGATGCAGCGGTTTGCCCTCGCGAAGCTGACGGAACAACGCATCCGCTATTTCGTTGCGCATACCGCCTCAGGCATTAGCGGCTTGCAGTCGGCACTTTCAGCCGGGCTCGGCATTGCTTGCCTGAATGCATCCGCTGTCCCCGGCGGGGTTCGGGCGTTGGAACGCGAGATCGACCTGCCCGAGTTGCCCATGGTCGAGTTTTCGCTGCTGATACCTCGCTCCGGCGAATCGGATAGGGTGCGCGAAGCGGCCGACGTGTTGATCAACCGGTTCAAGTAGCGGCGTCGGCCTGCTGGTTTCCTTGCCCCTGCCGCGCGAGTCGTTCCAGCAAAGCATGAAACGCCTGCTTGATGCGCTCCACCGCCGCCGTCTTGTACGGAAACTGCTGGTTCCGTCCATGCACGAGCATGCTTGCATTGACCTCGAACACGACGACGGCGCCGTCACGATCGAGCGCGCAGTCGATGCCGAAATAGTCCAGACCGATCGCGTCGCGAATCGACCGCAAAGCCGCTTGCTGCGCGGCGCCGAAGACGCGCCACGGATCGTCCAGAAACGCCCGTTCCTCGTCCTGCATCCAGGTATGGGTGGTCATGCTGGTGGTGACGTGGTGGACTTTCCATTTATCGTCGATGGCGAGGTGATACGGCAGGATTTCGTCGCCAACGCAGAGGAAACGGTATTTGCGGAAATAGCCATCGTCGGACCGGTAGTCGACAAACGCGGTGAGATAGTAGCTGCGCGGTTCGTGTCCGCCAAGGAATGCATGCAGTTGCGAGGGACTCTCCATCTTCTCGAAGTCGTCGCCGCCGTGTGTGCCGGCGGGTCTCACCAGCAACGGAAACGTTAGCATGGCTGATGAATCGGAGGCGAGCAGGTCGCGCAGCTCAACTGCATGATACTGCCGCGTTTGCGGTACGCGACAGCCCGGCAACGCCGCAAGGCGTCGCGCGACCGACTCCCGGCCCGTACCCTCGATCGCCTTGGGAGGGTTGACGACCGGACCGCCAACTTGCTCGACAAGCGCTTGCGCGGGTGCGAGGAAGGCGTGTCCCCGATCGACGTCGGAAATCAGATTGACGACAACGTTTGCGTAAACGCGCAGCCGATCGACGTCGTATGCCGTGTCCGGCAACAGGGTGACGATATTGCTTTCGAAGCGCGCCTGCTCGATCAGATACTCGATGGGGGTGTTACCCGCACTGGGCCCGAACACGAACAGCACGCGGAAATCCGGCGGTGCGACGATGGCGGGCACGGTGATCAGCGGCTTCAATTTCAGTGCACGCCGATAGGTCGCGTCGGCGGCGCTATTGAGACCTAGCGCCTGCTGCAGATTGGCGACGATGTGCAAGGTGGTGGCATCGTCGGGCTCGTGTTCAAGGGCCTGTTTGAAATGATCCAGCGCGCGTTGCCGCCGTCCCGCGCAAGCTTCGGCGAGTCCGATCTGGCGATGGACTGCGGCGTGATCGCCGGGGCGGTTCAACAGTTGACTGAGCCGGCCGATTGCTTCGTCGAACCGATCACGCCGGATCAATACCTGGCCGAGTCTAAAGCATGCGTCCCAGTGATTGGGGTCGAGGTCCAGTGCTTGTCGATAATGCGTTTCGGCCAGGTCGAAATGGCCTTCCTGATGATACGAAGAGGCCAGAGAAAGAAGACGATCGATGGGCATGATGGGAGCGCACCGCAAGCGAGCCACGTGGTGGTCATGCATGCGGGTGGTAAAGCGATGGTTCAGTGGGTCTTCATGTCCGGCGGAAGAGGTTGAACCTTGCTGGACGGGGCGAATGAACCGAGCATAGCAGCGCCGCGAGTCGTGCCAATCGAGCCTTGAAGTGGAAAATTTACGGCAGGTTACGAGAGGGGTGTTTGGTAAGGATGCGTAATGCGAGGGGGTACTACGTGCCGATGGACGCTCTAAAGCCGACGCAGTCAAGTTCCGGTCGAGGTGTACTTCCGCACCCCGAAGCGCCACGCCACGAAGCTCGTCGCAAGGAACGCGAATCCCACCGCGGGCGCCAGCGGCAGGAACCACCCTGGCGCACCGAGCGGATCAGCCTTGTGCAAAATCGCCAGCACCGGAAAGTAGGCGATGCAAGCAATCGGCACGACGAAAATCAGAAAGTTGCGGAACCAGCTAGTGTAAAAACCGAGCGGGTACTGCGCAGCCTGCACGCCGCCGTAAGTCACTACGTTGACCACCTCCAGACTTTCGACGGTCCAGAAGGCGAGCGTTGCCTGCAAGACCACCAGTCCGAAGAACAACGCTACACCCCCGGCAATCGTCCAGAGCGCTAACGCAACTTCGCCCACACCCCAATGAAGATCGAGTGCCCGGGTGGCTACTGCCAGCACCAGCAGGCCCTGAATCAGACGGCCGATCACTCGCAGCCGGAAGTCGTAGCCGACTAGCTGCAGCGTTGTCGTGCGCGGCCTCAACAGCACACGGTCGAAGTCACCGGTTCGCACAAACTCGTTGCCGAACACGTCGAAGCCTCGACTCATGAAATCGGCAATCGAAAAACTGATGCTGACCATGCCGAAGAACAGACAGATATCGCCAAAGCGCCAGCCCTGTACCTCGCCGAAGCGATTAAACAGCGCCCAGATTCCGGCGAGTTCGATGGCGTTCGTTAGCAGCGCACTGAAGGCCAACATGAGGCTCGAAGCCGGATACTGCAGTTGTGCGCGCATCGAAGTGACGAAGTAGCGTCGTAACAGGAAGAGGCCGTTCATCGATTTAGCCTCCTTGCACTTCGAGACGGGACATTACACCAGCGATTCCTTTGCGGCCCAGCATCACAAATGTCAGCGTCCAGAAAACCTGCAGCGCCAGTCCCGCCCACGCCGCTCCACCACTCAGCGTGCCGAGGTAGATCCGGGTGGGAATGTCGAGCATGCCGGCGAACGGTTGCGCGATCAGTGCAGGCTGTATCCAGTCCGGAAACAGTCCGAGCGGAATCAGGTTGCCCGATAACAGGATCACGAATGCCGGCGCAAGCGTATTGATGCCCCTATCGGTCAGCGTTGCGGTAATGCAAAGATTGATCAACATGGTGAACGCCGCGCCTAACAGGATCATCAGTGCGAGCGAGAGGACGAACAAGCCCGCTTGCGTGGCATCCGCCGGCGCACGCCACGACCACGCATCGAGTCCGGCCAGCGGCAGCAGAACCGCTGCGGCCGCGAACATCAGCGCGGCCCGGGGCAACGCGCGTGCGCTCATCCATGCCGCCGCCCGGATGAACCACCAGGTATAGGTATCGACGGGGCGCAGACGGTCGTAGCTCACCGCGCCGGTGCGAACGGCGGCCGCGACCTCAGGGTCGCCGCCCCACGGTTGCAACGCGAGCAGCGCTTGCCCCAGCCATGTATAGGTGATCACCTGTGCTAGCGTCATTGGCGCATGGGCATGGACCGAGTGACGATAAAAGGCCGTATACACCATCACTTTGAGGCCACCCCACCAGCACTGAGTAGTGAAGCCCGCCACGGCAGCGGCCCGGTATTGCAACATGGTTTTGAAGCGGGCAGCAAAAGCCGCGAGGTAGGGGCGAAGGATGTTCATCAGATCAAGCTTCGGTCGCGCCATGCAGATGATAGAAGCGCGCGATTACCTCTTCGATCGCGGGCTGCTCGACACGGATGTCCTCCACGGCGTGGTCTGCCGCGATGCGCGCAATCAGAGCCGGCGCGCCGATGACGCGCGGATCGAAGCTGAACTCCACCGAGCGGCCCTCGTGTCGCAGCAACTGCGCACCCTCGATCGCAATGACCGGCGCATCGTCCGTGAAGTCCACCAGCAGGCGGCGATCGGCCAGGACGTCGAACGACTGGTCGGCCAGCACCCTCCCATGACCGATGACGATCACGCGTTGCGCGAGCGCCTCGATGTCGTGCATGTCGTGGGTGGTCAGGAGGACGGTGACGTCGCGCTCGCGATTCAGTTTCTTGACGAACTCGCGCACCGCAAGTTTCGACGGCGCGTCGAGGCCGATAGTCGGTTCATCCAGGAAGAGAATGGGCGGGGCGTGCAGAAGCGCGGCTGCGATCTCGGCGCGCATCCTCTGTCCTAGCGACAGTTGCCGCACGGGTTGATCGAGTACGCGTTCAAGCCGCAGCATGGCGACCAGTTCGTCGCGGGTCTGCCGATAGACCGTGGGTTCCACGCGATAGATGTCGCGCAGCAAATCGAAGCCGTCGATGACGGGCAGGTCCCACCACAATTGGCTGCGTTGACCAAACACCGCACCGATGCGGGCGACATGAGCGATGCGATTGTCGAACGGGACACGTCCTTCGATCACGACGCGGCCGGCAGTGGGGCGCAGAATGCCGGACAGAATCTTGATGGTGGTCGACTTGCCTGCGCCGTTGGGGCCGATAAAACCGAGCAGTTCGCCGCGTTGCAGACTGAAGCTGACGTCCTTGAGGGCTTCCACCTCGCGCCAGCGACGCCGGAGCAGGCGGAGCAAGCCGGGTTGGCGCTCCGCGATGCGGTAGGTTTTAGCCAGGCCTTCGACCACGATCTGAGACATGCCATCCTCGCTGAGTCGTCGATGCTGCCAATTGTTTTCAGCCCGACCGTGCGGACCGAAAAGCGCAAGATGTTAGCAGAAACCGGGACGTGGCCGTTCGTGGCTGAGATTCACCGCTCCAAAACAAATAAGCACTCCTTGCCCGCTTAAAGCAGACAAGGAGTGCAGAGGCACCTACGCCAACCCGGATCGTAGAAGAACCCTATTCCCCGACGACAAAATTCACCAGCCGCCCGGGGATGGCAATCTCCTTCATCACCTTCCGCCCCTCCAGCAAAGCGCCGACCTGTGGTTCGGCTTTCGCCGCTGCCGCGAGAGCATTCGCGTCGAGCCCGGTCTCGCCGTGGAAACGATGTCGCACCTTACCGTTGACTTGCACGACGTACTCCTGGCGCTCATCGAGCGCCAGCTCCGGGTCGAAGTTCGGCCATGGCGCATACGCGAGTGTGCCGTCGTACCCCAGCTTGCCCCACAACTCCTCCGCAACATGAGGTGCAAACGGCGCCAGCAGCTTGACGAAAGTCTCCACCACTTCGCGCGGCCGGATGGAAGCGTGAGTCAGTACGTTAGCCATTTCCATCAACCGCGCGATGGCGGTGTTGAAACGCAGCCCCTCAATATCCTCAGTCACCGTGCGCACGGTTTTGTGCCGTAATCGCAGCAGAACTTCAGGCACATCCGGACCATCCTGCACCAGCGGATGCGGCATATCGTTGTCGTCGCAAACCATGCGCCACGCCCGCTCGAGAAACCGGCGCACACCGGTCAAGCCCGAGGGTTGCCACGGCTTGGCGACCTCCAGCGGGCCCATAAACATTTCATAGAGTCGCAACGCGTCGGCGCCGTACTCCTGCACCACGTCGTCCGGATTGACCACGTTAAAGCGCGATTTCGACATCTTCTCGACCTGGCGGCTCAGTTCCACCGTGCCGCTGAAATGCGTGCCGTCGCGTTCGACCACCTGGTCGGACTCGTAGTAGCGGCCTGCTTCGTCCTTGTACGAAAAGGCCAGCATCATCCCCTGATTGAACAGCTTGCGGAACGGCTCCTTCGTCGACACCACGCCGATGTCGTACAGCACCTTGTGCCAGAACCTCGCGTACAACAAGTGCAGCACGGTATGCTCGGGACCACCCACATAGACATCCACGGGCATCCAGTATTTTTCCGCTTCCTTGCTGACGAACTCGCGGTCGTTGTGCGGGTCGAGGAAACGCAGGAAGTACCAGCTCGAGCCGGCCCATTGCGGCATCGTATTCGTCTCGCGCATAGCGGGGATGTCAGTGCCGGGGGCGGTGGTTCGAACCCAGTCCTCCGCGCGGGCGAGCGGCGGCTCTCCGCCCGGAGCGGGCTTGTAGTCGTCGAGTTCGGGCGGCAGGAGCGGCAACGCGTCCTCGGGCAACGGCACGATCGAACCGTCGGTCAAATGCAGAACCGGAATAGGCTCGCCCCAATACCGCTGACGGGAGAACAGCCAGTCTCGCAGACGATAGGTCACTTTCGCGCGACCGGCGCCGTGCTGTTCCAGCCACGTCACCATGGCCTGCTTTGCCTGCGTGACCGTCAACCCATTCAGGAAGCCGGAGTTGACCATCAGGCCGTCGCCTTCATACGCTGCCTGCGTGATGTCGCCGTTTAAGCCATCGTCGACAACCCGTACGATTGGCAGACCGAAGTGTCGAGCGAACTCATGATCCCTTCCGTCATGCGCCGGCACCGCCATGACGGCGCCGCTGCCGTAACCCGCCAGCACGTAGTCCGCGACCCACACCGGCAGGCGCTCACCGCTCACGGGATGGATAGCGTATGCGCCAGTGAACACGCCGCTTTTCTTGCGACCCGCATCGCCGCGCACGGTGTCGTCCAGCGTCTTTGCCCGCTCGATATACGTGTCGACGGCAGCGCGGGCCTCGGGCGTGACGATGCTGGCGAGCAATGCGTGCTCAGGGGCGAGGATGCAGCACGTCACGCCGAACAGCGTGTCCGCGCGCGTGGTGAAAACGGTCACCGAGTGGCGGCTGCCTGCAATCGGCAAATGGATCTCTGCGCCTTCCGATCGTCCCACCCAGTTGCGCTGCATGGCCTTCACGTTTTCGGGCCAGTCCAGTTCGTCCAGATCGTCCACCAGGCGGTCGGCGTAGTGAGTGATGCGCAGCATCCATTGGCGCATCAGACGGCGTACGACCGGGTCGCCCGTCTCGACGTACTTGCCGTCTTTCACTTCCTCATTGGCCAGCACGGTGTTTTGCGCGGGACACCAGTTCACGGCGACTTCGGCCTGATAGGCGAGACCCCGTTCGAACAGCTTCAGGAAGATCCATTGGGTCCATCGCACATAGGCCGGGTCGGTGGTGGCGAATTCCCGGCTCCAGTCATACGAAAAGCCCAGGCGCTTGACCTGGCCGCGAAAGGTTTCGATGTTGCGCTTCGTGGTGATGGCCGGATGAACGCCGGTACGCATCGCGTAGCGCTCGGCGGGCAAGCCGTAGCTGTCCCAGCCCATCGGATGCAGCACGTTGAAGCCGAGCATGCGCTTGTACCGGCACAGTATGTCGGTCGCGGTATATCCCATCGGATGCCCAACATGTAATCCCGCACCCGATGGATAGGGAAACATGTCCAGCGCATAGAACTTCGGTTTAGTTGGATCGATCTGTGCCCGGAACGTGGAATGTTCGTCCCAATAGGCTTGCCACTTGGGCTCGATCGCTTTTGGATCGTAGGCCATCTGTTACCCCTTGCCGGCGAAACGGGTTCAACCGGCTTTGTCCGTATGCAGCCGCGATTGCGGCGATGGAATGGCTACGGCCGCCAAGACGCCATGGCTCAGCGGCCGAGCGGTAGTCGGCGGATAGGGAGGTAGACAGATAGGGGCGTGCCAAGGCGTGGGTCGTAAAACCCGTGTACATCTGCCGAGGACGCGATAGTGAACACCATAAGAGCGTAACGGTTAGCCCGTAATGTGTAACGAGTTTGCACGAATCGCGGCTTTCTGTAAATCTTCGAACGTCGAGGTCCTTCGTTGAGGCGACACTCGCGCACTCCTTAAAACATGACTGCTCCCGATTGAACAGGATAATTAGTGACTCATTCCACCACGCGTCGAAGTCTGATTCTTGGACTACCGCTGTTACTTGGCATCGGCGTTGCTAACCCGCTTTACGCGGCCGAATCGCCGCTAGCCGATATCGAACGCCGACACGGCGGACGCCTTGGCGTGTTCGCCGTCGATACCGGTTCGGGGCGAACGCTAAGTCATCGCGCGGATGAACGCTTTCTGATGTGCAGCACCTTCAAAGGGCTTTTAGCGGCACAGGTGCTTGCCCGTGTAGATAGCGGCAAGGATAGCCTCGAGCGTTTCGTGCGGTACACGGAGAAGGATCTGATCTTCACTTCTCCCGTAACGAAAGCCAACGTTGCGCAGGGTGCCATGTCGGTCGGCGCGCTTTGCCAGGCGATTGTGGAGGTGAGCGACAACACGGCGGCAATCCTGTTGATGCGAAGCGTGGGCGGTCCTGCTGCCTTGACTCAATTCGTTCGAAGTCTCGGCGATACCGTCACACGCTCGGATCGGTACGAGCCCGAGTCGAACCAATATAGCGGCGTGCTCGATACGACGAGTCCGAGAGCCATCACCCAGGCGGTGAGCCGAATTCTTTTAGGCGATGTCTTGAGTCCCCCGTCGCGTGCGCAACTGGAAAGCTGGATGGTCGCCTGCAAGCCTGGCCTCAACCGGCTTCGTGCAAGTCTGCCTGCGGACTGGCGGGCGGCCGACCGCCCCGGAACGAGCGTCGAAGAGGAAACAAACGACTACGCCATCGTGCGGCCGCCAGGGCGCGCGCCGCTTCTTGTCGCCGCGTACTACGATGCGCCCGGCGTGAGCATGGACGCTCGCGAGGCCGTCCTGCGCGAGGCCGGCGCTGTCTTCGTGCAATGGGTGACGGCCAGCGCTTGATGTATGAGGAGGGTTTCAAACCCGGCCTGTGCGTGCACATGACCGCACTGACAAGTGTAGCTTGTCAGTTGACTCCGGCTTATCCGCCGGTTATCGTGTGCACATGTCGAACGCGGGCCACATCGCGTTCGGCCACCCGCTCGGGGAAATGTGTCCCGGGCGCTTCGAACTCTCCATGATCGAATGCGCCTTGACCTCGCGAAGGTCTTGGCCGGTCACGCCGGCATGTTCCGTCCGTTTGGATCGGAACATCCTTTGCATTTAGGATGACGAAATAGAGGGCGACGGTGTTACCTGGTCGGCCGTTACATCGCCTCCCAATTGAAAGGAAACGCCATGCAGTTTCTTAAAGCTCCGCGCGATGTTCTGATTCACCCATTGCAAATTGTCTGCGGCATCGTGGAGCGGCGCAGCACGCTTCCCGTTCTCTCCAGCGTGCTGGTTTCCACCGCCGGCAACCAGTTGCATTTCCGCAGCACCGACCTCGAGTTGGAACTCAGTGCAACGGAAAATATCGACGCCCGCGAGTCCGGCACGGCCTTAACCGTGAACGCACGCAAGCTGCTGGATGTGGTGCGAGCCATGCCCGACGCACCGATCAGCCTCGCTGTGTCAGGCACTCGTCTCATCATCCAGGGGCCAGGCAGCCGGATATCCCTGCATGCGGGGAGCGCGGAGGATTTCCCGCAGATCCGGCAAAGCGCGGAGCCGGAGATGGCGCTTTCTGTCGGCGCAGGCAATCTGAAACGCCTGCTGCACATGGTGCACTTTGCGATGGCGGATAACGACATTCGTTACTTCCTGAACGGCGCACTGTTGATCAGCGGATCAGAGCTCACGGCCGTAGCGACCGACGGTCACCGGCTGGCTACCGCACGTATCCCCGCCCAAACCGGCCACGATTCGCGGGAGATCATCGTGCCGCGCAAGGCGATTCTCGAATTGATCCGCCTGCTACCTGACGACGATTCGACGGTTCTGCTCACCACCGCTGCGGGATATGCGAGTTTCGCGTTTGGGAAGATTCTCTTCACGTGCAAGCTGATTGCGGGCCGGTATCCGGACTTCAGGCGCGTAATTCCAGATGGGTTCGAGGCGGAGTTCACGATCGACCGTCAGGCGTTTTACGCGTGCCTGCAGCGTGCAGCAGTACTAGCCACTGAGAAGTTCAAAAGCATCCAATGTTCCGCGGGCCATGGCCGGTTGCAGGTCAGCGTCAGCAATCCGGAGGACGAGGAGTCGGTTGAAGAGCTTGAGATAGCCTACGATGGTGCGCCGGTAGACCTCAGCTTCAACATCCGCTATTTGCTGGACGCCATGGCGACACTGCGGACCGATACCCTGGAGGTTCGCTTGAGTTCAACCAAACTGAGCGCCCTGATCGTCGCACCGGGTGAGGAAGCGTTCAGGTACGTCGTCATGGCATTGCGGAAGTGATGGCGTGTTTTGCGGCGCGAGCGTGTTGCACCGTAGCGTGCCGGAATCGGATAATGTCGGATATTAACCGTTGGGGCGACCGTCCATCCATTCCATGAGCTACCGCAGACGCTCCATCTACAATGCACGGCTCATGTACCTGGGCGTTGCGCTCGCCTGAGCGACGGTACGGCTTGGACCTTCGATCCGAAGCCCGATTGTTTAACCTGAAGGAGAGTGGCATGGCATATGGCGAGCACAAGTACCAGGTTTCAGTGCAGTGGACCGGCAACCGCGGCACCGGCACGTCGGGCTATCGAGACTACGGACGCGATCATACGATTCGCTCGGGCAGCAAGCCCGACATTCCCGGCTCGTCGGACGCAGCGTTTCTCGGCGACGCGGCACGCTGGAATCCGGAGGATCTGCTTGTCGCGTCCGCATCGGCCTGTCACAAGCTGTGGTACCTGCATCTGTGCGCCGATGCCGGCATTGCGGTGCTGGACTATCGCGACGACGCGGAAGGGACGATGCTCGACAGTCCGGAGCAGGGCAGATTCACGCGAATCGTGCTGCGCCCTCACGTGACGATTCGTGCGGGGGATGACCCTGGCCTCGCCGCGCATCTGCATCACGCGGCTCATGAAAAGTGCTATGTTGCGAACTCGGTCAATTTCCCGATTGTCTGCGAGCCGACTATCGAACTCGCTGCAACCTGACCGGGTGCGGCAATCCGCGGACCCCGCAAGGACATCCGCGCAACGAATGAGAGCAAAGACGTGGGCGAGTGGGATACGGGGTACGTAGATGAGATTGTCTACACGTTCGGCTATTGCGACGAGCTGAATCCACTACGGTTGAAGCTTCCGTTGCTGTATGCCGGGCTTGTGCCGCCCTCCGTTGGTAACGCATGCGAGCTCGGGTTCGGGCACGGCGTCAGCGTCAACATTCACGCGGCCGGGTCGAGCACGCAATGGCATGGCACCGACTTCCACCCGCCTCACGCGCACTTCGCCCAGCAACTCGCCGAGCGCGCCGGATCGCAGGCGCAATTGTCCGGTGAACGCTTCTCTGAGTTCTGCCGGCGCGACGACCTGCCCGATTTCGATTTCATCGGCATGCACGGCATCTGGAGCTGGATCTCCGAGGAAAATCGCGCGCTGCTTGCCGAATTCATCCAACGCAAGCTGAAGCCCGGCGGCGTGCTGTACCTGAGCTACAACACGCAACCCGGTTGGACACCAATGCTGCCCGTGCGCGAATTGATGCACCGGCATTTCCAGATCGGTGCTCAATCCGCGCAGCATGACGGCATGATTGCTGAGGCGCGCATGGCGGCTCGCATCAAGGACGCCGTCGGTTTTGCGCAAGCCGTATTCGCGACGCAACCGGGCTATGCCGTGGTTAACCCCTTGCTGGCAGAGCGTGTCGAGGCGCTCTCCGCGGAGAGGCCGGCGTATCTCGCGCATGAGTACTTCAATCGCGACTGGCATCCCATGTCGTTCTTGCAGGTGGCCTCGTCGCTGACTGCGGCCGGTTTGAGTTATGGCGGATCGGCAGACTATCGCGATCATGTCGACGAGATCAACCTCAGCGCGGCGCAACGCGCTCTTTTGGCGGGCATTGCCGATACAGGCTTGCGTGAGTCGGCGCGCGACTTCTGCGTGAACCGCTCGTTGCGGCGCGATTACTGGATCAACGAACCCCGCACGCTGACGGACGACGAGCGCGATACGGCGCTGCGCGCGCATCGCGTGATCCTCGCGCTGCCGAGAGCGTCTGTGGTGCTGAAGGTGCGTGGCGCACTCGGCGAAACGACCTTGCCGGAAGCGCTATACGGCCCGATTCTCGACGCGCTGTCGAGCCATCGCCCCGTGCCTTTGTCCGATATCGAACGCGATGTTCGCGCGCGAGGCATCACCTTGGCGCAGATCGTCGAGGCTGTGCTGCTGCTGATCAGCATGGGCGCATTGCTGAATGCCCAGGACGACGCGCAGATCAGCGCGGCCCGGCCGTCAGCAGAGCAGTTGAACGCAGCAATCTGCGAGCAGGCGCGTCACCATGACGACGTGCATTTCATGGTGAGTCCGGTTTCGGGATCGGGCGTTTTTATGCCGCGTTTGCCGCAGCTTTTTCTGTTGGCGAGGCGACATCAAATGCAGCAACCGGCGCAATGGGCCGAATTCGCAGAGGCGGTGTTACGCGCGGATTCGGAATCAAGCCAGAAAGCTAAGGCATCGCCGTCAACAGTTTCTTTGGCCGATCTGACGCCCAAAGCGCAGCGCTTTGCTCAGCTTCATCTTCCGGTCTTGCAGGCATTGGGCATTGCTTAGGTAGAGCATTCCTTGGCACGACGCAACCGCACGCGCGCCTAGATCGCTTCCGCCACCCGCACGATCAAAAACGCAGCCGGAATGAGCATCGCCTGCGCGACGAGCGTGCCCACGACGCGTGCACCGATCAGCGTCGTAATCGCGCGGCGGAACCGATTTTCCGTGACCCGTCCTTCGATGACGTCGTCGGTCATGACGGAAATCTGCGGATCGATCATGACGGTCAGGACGATCGTCGCAAAGCCGTTGATGACCGACGACAGATTCGCGCAGGTCACGCGCAACTCCGGTTTCAGAAAACCCGCGTATAGCGACGCGAAAACGCCCACGGTCCAGAGCGCCATCGCTAGCACGTTCAATACGATGACCTTCCACGACACGCCTGAGCCGCTCGCCAGTTGCGTCACGTTGGTGCGTGACGGCAGACGCGCGCCGTGCCGGATGTAAGCAATGCCGCCGCGACTGAAGGCGTGGAGCGCGAGACGCGGAAGCGAGCGGTGCGCCTGGAAGTGCACGACGGCGCGGCTAAAGTAGCGCTGAAACGTGGGGATGAGGAGCGCGCCGACGATGGTGGCAATCGTCGCCGCCAGCAGGAGCAAACGAAAATCGCCGAGCATGCCTTGCGCAATGTGCTGCGCGATATCCTCTTCGACGCGCTTTGCCAGAAACGGCCCCTGAAATGAATTCGCGGTGCGAGACACGAGGGCGATGATGCCGAACAGCGCGAACGATACGGCGATCCTGCGCGTGCGCACCCCTGCGATCCGGACCGCGTACGCGAGGGTCGCGATCACGTGAATGACAAAGGTCAGTGCGCAAATAATCAGTAGCTGGGCGTCCATGATCGAGGCGGTAGTCGCGGCCCCGCCAGTCTACATGACGGCAGATGATGCCCGCGAAGCTGCTGTCGTGCACATGCTTGAACTACTCGCATCCATTCACGCGCGTTTGCGGGCCACTGCCTGATAAGGTTCGCCGGCGCTGAACCGGTCCAGCCGGTCGCTTGCCTCGGTAACGGCCCAAAGCGGGGCTTTCTGCAATTGATGGTCGTACACCGTCGCGATGGCCGCGAAAATCTCGTAGCCGGCGCGCTCGAGTACCCATTCGCCCGAGGTACGGCCACGCTCGAAGCAGGCGGCGCTCGCGGCGTCCGCGGTACGCAGCGCTTCAGGGGTCAGCGTGCCGTAGCCCGCTTCGACGATGAAGGCGACGAGGAGCATCGCCTGCGTCACGGTCTGGGCGGCGCTGACGCTGCCTTGCCCGCGTCGCAGGCTGTCGAGTGCGAGGTGGACCTGCAGGGCAAGTTCTTCCGCGGTCGTCCTCGGAAGCGGCAGCAACATAGCCTTTGCTGCCCGCGCGCGGGCGGCCTGGGTGTTGCCGGAAAACGGAATGGTCTTGGCCATGAGCGGGCACGTGAAAGGTTGGCAGATGCAATAACGGCCTCTCCGGCAAAAGCTTAAGGCCCATCTGCACAGTCGGCCGTCGAACGCCGGCCGGCTGCACTCGGCGTGCTCAGCCGTGGAATGACCTTCGGCCACAGGCGGCAACGAAACACGCTTCCCGCTCACGCCGCCACATACCGCATCTCCCTCGATTCACCCATCAACAGCGCGCGATTTTCATCCGCCGCCGCGCGCAGATAGTCCCACAACGAAGTGACGCGTCGCAGCTTGCGCAGATCTTCGCGGCAGCAGAGCCAGAAATGCCGCGTCACCACAACCTCGTCCGGTAAGACCGCCTCGAGCAGCGGATTGAGCTCGGCCATGAAGCAGGGAAGAATGGCGAGCGCGTTGCCTTGCAGCGCAGCATGGTATTGAGCGATCACGCTGGTGCTGCACAGGTTGGCCGTGGCGTTGGGGATGGTGCGGTCCAGATAGAGCAGCTCGCGGCTGAAGGCGAGATCCGCAACATAGCTGATAAACGCGTGGTCGCGTAAGTCCGTCACCGTGTTGACGGGCGGATGGCGATCCAGATAGCTGCGCGTTCCATATAGCTTGAGCCGGTAGTCGCACAGCTTGGTGTAGACGTACTGGCCGCGCTCGGGGCGCTCGAGCATGATGGCGAGGTCCGCTTCGCGTTTGGAGAGACTGACGAAATGCGGAACCGGCAGCAGGTCGATTGAGATGTCAGGATGCTTGCCCGCAAAGCGCGCGAGTTGCGGCGACAGAAAAAAGCAGCCGAAGCCCTCGGTCGATCCCACTCTCACGTGTCCCGAGAGCGAGTGCGCGCCACCCGTGAATTGTTCAGCGGCGGATTGCACGGTGGTTTCGACGGTGTCGGCATAAGCGAGCAGACGCTGGCCGTCTGAGGTCAGGACGAAGCCGTCCGCGCGCGACTTGTCGAACAGCACGGTGCCAAGCGCAGCTTCCAGTTCCCTTACGCGACGCGCCACGGTGGTGTGATCGACGCCCAGGCGCTTTGCTGCGCCGCTTGCCCGTTGGGTTCGCGCCACCTCAAGGAAGTAGCGCAGATCGTCCCAGTTCAAACTTTGCATCCGGTCTCCGTGCAGCAGGGCACTTGTGTTTTTTTGCATATCAGATGGGCTTTTTCATCTCTATGCCGTGGATATTCGAATAACTATACTCGGATGCAAGCCGCTGGAACAACCACGGCTTAGGCAGTCCGCGCGATTCGCGCGATCGGCGAGCCTACAAAAAAGACCGGAGACACAGGATGCAGATGCAATCGACCCCCGACCGGGCGGCAGTTGCCGCACCGCTTCCCAGGCGCGCCAGGGACTACCTGCTCGCCGGGTGGGCCAGCATGGCCGGCACCACCATCGAATGGTATGACTTCTTTCTCTACGGCACGGCTGCCGCGCTCGTATTCAACAAGATCTTCTTTCCGACGCTCGATCCCATCCTCGGCACGCTAGCCGCGTTTGCGACCTATGGCGTGGGGTTCATCGGCCGTCCGATGGGCGGTATCGTCTTCGGTCACTTTGGCGACCGGATCGGCCGCAAGTCGATGCTGCTCGTCACGCTGTTGCTGATGGGCATTCCAAGCATGGTGATCGGCCTGATTCCGTCGTATCAGAGCATCGGCTACTGGGCCGCTGCGTTGCTGGTGGCGATGCGGTTTTTGCAGGGCATGGCGGTGGGCGGCGAGTGGGGCGGCGCCGTGCTGATGGCGGTGGAACATGCACCGCCTGGCCGCAAGGGCTTCTTCGGCAGTCTGCCGCAAACCGGCGTGGGCTTCGGACTGATCTTGTCTTCGCTGGCCATGGCCGCCGTCACCGCGCTGCCGGAAGCCGACCTGCTCGCATGGGGCTGGCGCATTCCGTTTCTCGCCAGCATTGCGCTGGTGGTAGTTGGCTGGGTGATCCGCGTACGCGTGCCCGAATCGCCGGACTTCGAGCGCGTAAAAGCGCGCGGCGAGCCGGTGAAGGCGCCGATCCTCGAAGCGATGCGCCGCCATCCGCGCGAGTTGTTGATCATCATCGGCGCGCGCAGTGCGGAGAACACCTGGTTCTATCTGGTGGTCGCGTTCGCGCTGGCCTATGCGGCCAACCAGTTGAAGATCCCCAAGGCCGCCATCCTCCATGCGATTACCGCGGGTGCCGTGCTGTCCTTGTTCACCATGCCGTTTTGCGGCTATCTGAGCGATCGCATCGGCCAGAAACGCCTGTTCCTGATCGGCCTCGTCATCATGTGCCTGTTTGCGGCGCCGTTCTTTGCGATGCTCGGCACGCGCGATCCGTTCACCGTCTGGTGGGCGATGGTGCTGGGCGTCGGCGTCGTGTTCCCGATTCTGTATGCACCGGAGTCACAGTTATTCGCTTCGCAGTTTCCGGCCGAGATTCGCTATAGCGGGATCTCGCTGTCGGTGCAGATTGCCGGCGTACTGGGCGGCGGTATCGCGCCGATGATCGCGACCGCCTTGCTCGCCGTGGGCGCCGGCCGCCCGCACTACGTGGTGGTTTATATGGTGGCGCTCGGCGTTGTCGCGTTGCTCTGCACGCTGATGATGCGCCCGCGCGCCGACCACTAGTCCATCCGTAGCCCACTCACCTTATCTATCCGAACCTAACCGAGAGAGCCCATCATGAATGCTGTTACCCAGGCGTCCAACGCGAACGTCAGCACGGTCAAACTGCTGATCAACGGCGAGTTCGTCGAATCGAGCACGCGCGAATGGCGCGATATCGTCAACCCGGCGACTCAGGAAGTGCTGGCACGCGTGCCGTTCGCGACCGCCGATGAAGTGGATGCGGCCATCCGTGCCGCGCATGCCGCGTTCGCCACGTGGAAAAACACGCCGATCGGCGCACGCATGCGCATCATGCTGAAGTACCAGGCGCTGATTCGCGAACACATGCCGCGTATCGCGAAGACCTTGTCGGCCGAGCAGGGCAAAACGATTCCCGACGCGGAAGGCGATATCTTCCGCGGCCTCGAAGTGGTCGAACATGCCTGCTCGATTGGTACGCTGCAGCAAGGCGAGTTCGCCGAGAACGTCGCGGGCAGCGTCGATACGTACACGCTGCGCCAGCCGATCGGCGTATGCGCCGGCATCACGCCGTTCAATTTCCCGGCGATGATTCCGCTGTGGATGTTCCCGATGGCGATCGTCTGCGGCAACACGTTCGTGCTGAAGCCGTCGGAGCAGGATCCGCTGTCGACGATGCAACTGGTGGAACTAGCCATCGAAGCCGGTATCCCGAAGGGCGTGCTGAATGTCGTGCATGGCGGCAAGGACGTCGTGGATGCGCTGTGCACGCATGAGCTGATCAAGGCGATTTCGTTCGTGGGCTCGACGGCGGTGGGCACGCATGTGTATCGCCTAGGCAGCGAACACGGCAAGCGCGTGCAGTCGATGATGGGCGCGAAGAATCACGCGGTGGTGCTGCCCGATGCCAACCGCGAGCAAACCCTGAACGCGCTCGCAGGCGCCGGCTTTGGTGCAGCAGGCCAGCGTTGCATGGCGACGTCGGTGGTCGTGCTGGTGGGGGCGTCGCAGCAGTGGTTGCCGGAACTGGTCGAGAAGGCGAAGACGTTGAAGGTCAACGCGGGCAGCGAGTCGGGCACGGACATTGGCCCGGTGGTGTCGCGTGCGGCGAAGCAGCGCATTCTCGGCCTGATCGAAGCGGGCGTGAAAGAGGGCGCCACGCTTGCCCTCGACGGCCGCGGCGTGAAAGTGAAGGGCTTCGAGGAAGGCAACTTCATCGGCCCGACGATCTTCGCCGACGTCACCACCGAAATGGAAATCTACCGCACCGAAATTTTCGGGCCGGTGCTGGTGGTGCTGAGCGTGCCGACGCTCGACGATGCGATTGCACTCGTCAACCGCAATCCGATGGGCAACGGCGTGGGACTCTTCACGCAGAGCGGCGCAGCGGCGCGCAAGTTCCAGAGCGATATCGACGTGGGCCAGGTGGGGATCAACATTCCCATTCCGGTGCCGGTGCCGTACTTCAGCTTCACCGGTTCGCGCGGCTCGAAGCTCGGCGATCTCGGCCCGTACGGCAAGCAGGTCGTGCAGTTCTACACGCAGACCAAGACGGTTACGGCGCGCTGGTTCGACGACGCGACCGTCAACGATGGCGTCAACACCACTATCAGCCTGCGCTAAGCGCTCGGCGCGAGGCACTCTGGATCACGAAGGGGAGACGCAATCATGAAGATCGGTTTTATCGGACTCGGCAATATGGGTGCGCCGATGGCGCAGAACCTGCTAAAGGCCGGCCACGCAGTGACCGTGTTCGACCTGAACGCGCAGGCCGTACAGGCGCTGGTGGCCGCGGGCGCCAAGGCGGCGGTGTCGCCTAGAGCCGCGGTGACGGACGTCGAATGCGTCATCACGATGCTGCCCGCCGCAGCTCACGTGCGCAGCGTGCTGACTGCCGACGATGGCGTGCTGGCGGGGATCGCCAAGGGCGTGACGATCATCGATTCGAGCACGATCGATCCGGCGAGCGTCAAGGCGTTCGCCGAACTCGCGGCGCAGCACGGCAATGCGTTTGTCGATGCGCCGGTCTCGGGAGGCACGGGCGGCGCAGCGGCCGGCACGCTGACGTTCATGGTCGGCGGTAGCGCAGCGGCGTATGAGCAGGTCAAGCCGGTGCTGTCGGGAATGGGCAAGAACATCGTTCATTGCGGCGATACCGGCACGGGCCAGGTGGCGAAGATCTGCAACAACCTGGTGCTCGGCATCACGATGGCGGGGGTGGCCGAAGCGATGTCGCTGGGCGCGGCGCTCGGCATCGATCCGAAGGTGCTGGGCGGGATCATCAATACGTCCACCGGGCGCTGCTGGAGTTCCGACACGTACAACCCGTTCCCGGGCGTGATCGAAACGGCGCCGTCGTCGCGCGGTTATACCGGCGGTTTCGGTACGGATCTGATGCTGAAGGATCTCGGTCTTGCTACGGATGCCGCGAAGCAGGTGCGTCAACCGGTGTATCTCGGCGCGCTGGCGCAGCAGTTGTATCAGAGCATGAGCATTAAGGGAGCGGGCCGGTTGGACTTCTCGGCGGTGATCAAGCTGTATCAGGCTGGGGACGTCTGATCGCGGGCAGGGCGGTCAAGCGGCGCTTTGAGGGCGCCGCTTGATCTTTGCTTGATTGCTTGATTGCTTGATTGCCTGATTGCCTGATTGCCTGATTGCCTGATTGCCTGATTGCCCGGTTGCGGGCATTCGCGAGCTGCGAGCCTGCGAATGCCGCCAAGCACGCTAAAACGCAGACGGGCCGCCGCCGCGGTGCAGAACGTCGGCGATACGCGTGCGCAATTCGTCGCCGCCCGCCACTTCGTGAATGGGCCGGGACGTCTCGCCGATCTGCATGAATTTCCCCACCAGCGCGAGCGCGGCCGGATTGCCGCCGTCTCTTAGCACTTTCGCGGCATAGCGGCGCCATTCGGCGTCGTTGAGCTTGAACAGACATCCGGCCAGCAGGGCGATCGACGCCGTGTTGGTCTTCTCGGCCCATTCGAGGCGTTTGAGAAGACGCACGGCGCCGATCCAGTCCGCGTCGCGGATATGGAGGCGCACTTCGCCGAGGTCGATCGGCAGCGCGTCGCGGCGCAAGACCCGCAACGCCAGCAACATATCTTCCAGATCTTCGCGCGGGGCATCCTTCAAGCCCAGCGTGAAGATCTTCAGCAACAGTGCGATCACATCGTCACGGCATGAGAGATAGGACGCAACGTGATTGGCCGGCATCGCCGTCCTCCGATTCGCGTGACGAACGGCGTCCTGGAGCCACGCCTATCAGAAGTCGTTCGTCTGGTTCAGGTCGCCTGCGGAAACCGTGACTTCCGACGACGAGAACACCGCGTTGCCGCCGTCGCCTTCTTCCGGCTTGGCCGCCTTGCCGGCGAGGATGGACATCGGATTGCCGCCGGTCTCGAGACGCTGGATTTCCTTCGTGGCGCCCGAATTCAGCGAAACGGAGCCATCCGCACCGACGTGGCCGACATTGTCGCCGCTGCCGTTGTACAGATTGCCCTGGCTGTCTTCCTGCAGATGCAGGGCTTCGCCGCCCGCCGTGGAATTGATCTTCACGTCGTGCAGACCTTGGCCTGCTTCGCTGGCGCCGGCAGCCGGACTGGCCCCTGCCCCGGCAGCGGGACTTGCACCCGCGCCCGGAACTGCGCCGCCGCCAGGCGCACCGCCGGTGGACGGGATGCTACCGGCCTGCGGCAAGCTGCTCGAGCCACTGCCGAGATCCATGCCACTACCCGAGCCGGAGCCCGAACCGCTGCCCGAGCCCGAACCGTTACCGCTCGCATCTTCAAGCAGGGTCTCGATGTCCTGCAGCAATTGCTCGACAGCCTGGTCGGCGCTGCCCGACGTGGATGTGGACGGCGCGCTTTGCGTCGTGGGATTCAGATACGCCGACGATATGGTGTTCATCGTTACCTCCTCGCGAGATAAAGTTTGGGACGGTCTCGTGGACGACTGCACAGGGGAGTCATTTGGACCTTGGGGGAGGTTACGACTGGCCGCGCAGCAAAAACGGCGCCGATACGAACGGCCGTCACGCGATGCGAAGCGGGTGAGGGGAGCCGGGGCCGGCCGTCTTCGCTACATCAGCGTTAGCGCAACTCCTGCACTGTATGCAGATCGAGCTCGAGGAACTGGGTGCCTTCCACCGGATTGAACACGTATGCCGGGATCGGCACGAACCCGAGCAACGCGTAGACCTTTTGCGCCGCCTGCATGGTTGGGAGCGTATCGAGCCGGATCTTCGAGTAGCCGCTCTCCTTCGCGATCTGCACGATGCTTGCGGCGAGGCGCTTTCCCAGTTGCTGACCGCGTCCGGCAGGACGCACATACAGACGCTTCATTTCGCAAACGCTCTCATCCAGCGGACGCAGCGCAACACTTCCGATCACTTCACCGTCGCGCCACGCGAGAAGGACGCGACCTCGCGGCGCCGCGTACTTGCCCGGCAGGTCGGCTAACTCCGCGTCGAAATTCTGGAAGCTGAGGTCGATGCCGAGGCTTTGCACGTATTCGCGGAAGATCGCTCGCACGGCTTCGAGGTGATGCGGAAATTGAGCCGCCTGAATCTCTGTCATGGGGAAACCCGCTTGCTTTCGACGATGGAATCGTATCCGGGATCATAAAGCGGTGGCTCCGTTCGTGCCAGGCCACCGTGGTGCATCCCGTTCAATCCCTTGCGCTCGGATCTCACGCGCGCGCGTGTTTCGTGTTAAAAAACGGAGCTCGTCCCGTAGTTCGCGCGCAGGGTGCTGACACAGTGGCCAGCCACCCAGCTACCCACCCACCGTCCGGAACGCATCCGCATGAGAAGGGCTCGATGTTCAACTATTCGTTGTTCCGCTTCGTTAGGCTCAATAGCCGGCACATCTGGCTCGCGATAGCCACGGCTTCGGCCGTTGCCCTGGCGGGTTGTGCATCGTTGCCGTCCGCGTCCACGCAGAGTCATGCGGACGCTCCCGCAGCCGGCCAACCGGCCGATGGCCCCTTACCGGTTCCGCCCAACCTTGTCGCGTTGACGCAGCCCGAAGGTCAACAGCGGCTGATGTCGAGCACCGACAAGCAGTCGTACTGGCCACTCTCGGAGTATTTCGAAACGCAGCGGAACGAGGCGTACTGTTCGGTGGCAAGCTCGGTGATGGCGCTGAATGCGTTGGGCATCCAGCGTCCCCAATCCACGCAATACCCTGACTTCCCATACTTCTCTCAAGAGGATTTCTTTCGCAGCGTCGATCCGCAGGTCGCCAATGCCGAGCGGGTCTCGCACGAAGGCATGACACTCGACCAACTCAGCGCGGTGCTGGGTGAATTCCCGGTCGAGGTTAAAAAATTCCATTCCGGCGATCTCACGCTCGCGCAGTTTCGCGAGCTGATCCGCGATACCACGGCGCATAGCGACCGCTTTGCGCTGCTGAACTTCAGGCGGGTGGAGATCGGCGAAGCGGGTGGCGGTCACTGGTCGCCGCTTGCCGCCTTCGACGCCGCGAGCGATAGCGCGCTTGTCCTCGACGTCGCGCGCTACAAGTACCCGGCGGTGTGGGTGCCGATCGCGCAGTTGTACGCGGGATCGCAAGCGGTCGATAACGTCAGCGGGTTGTCACGCGGCCTGGTAATTGTGAGCAAGCGCGTGAATTGATGGAACGTATTGAGCTTGCCGCGGACGTCATTCGCCTGCGCTCGTCCCCACCGCGCCGTCCTGCGGCGATTTCATGCGCGAACTGAACAGCAGCGGCAGCACCAGCAGGTAGAGCGCCGCGCCGATGGCCCACACGAGACCCGGCCACATGTGCTGACTGGCCGCGTAGAGCCATGTCACCGCGAGCGGCCCTCCCACGCCAATCAGACTCGCGATGCTCGTGAGCGTGCCCTGCAATTCGCCTTGACGGCTATCGTCGACTTGCCGTGCGAGCATGGCCTGCAGCGACGGCATGGTGATGCCGCCCACCGCGAACAGCGGCAGGATGGCGAAAGGCATCCATCCGCGCGTTGCAATGGCCATGAAGACCAGGCCCAGACCGTCCGCCGCCAGTCCGATCAACAACGCGACGCGTTCGCCCAGCCGTGCCACCAGCGGCCCGATAGCGAAGGCCTGGGATACGGCATGGCAGGCGCCGAAGGCGGCCAGCGAGGCGCCGGCGATCGTCGTGGACCACGCGAAATGGTCCTCGCCGTAGATGATCCACAGCGTGGCGGGGGTTTGTGAGCCGAGCATGATGATGGCGTAGACGCCCACGAGCGGCATCAGGTTCGGCGTGCCGCGCAGACGATGCAAGGCGGCGAACGCGTTCATGTTGCGCTTCTCCCGAGGACCGCTTTGCCGCTCGCGCGATTCGGGCAAGACGAAATACGCCAGCAACAGATTCAGCCCATTCATCGCCGCGGCCGCGACGAACGGCGCCCGCAGATGCAACGCGCCGAGCAGACCGCCGATCAGCGGTCCCGCAATGAAGCCCACGCCCAACGCCGCACCCATCTGACCAAAGCGGCCCGCGCGCTCCGCTTCGGGCGTGACGTCGGTGAGGTAGGCCGTGGCGACGGCCATGTTCGCGCCGGTGATGCCGGCGAGCACACGACCGATATAGAGCCACGAGAGGCCAGGCGCCGAGGCCATTACCAGATAATCGACCGCCGCTCCCGCGAGCGATGCCAGCAACACCGGACGACGGCCGAAGCGATCGCTCAGTGCGCCGAGGATGGGAGCAAACAGAAACTGCATCAACGCATAAACGGCGAGCAGGGCGCCGTAGTTTCTGCTGACAGCGGTGTCCGAGCCGGCGAGGCTGTGCAGCAGTCCCGGCAGGATGGGAATGATGAGCCCGAAGCCGATCGCGTCCAGCAGTACCGTGAAGAGTATGACGATATGGGGTTTTTTCAAAACGCTAGGGCCTCGCATAAATTTCCTGGCATACCTTACGAAGTGCCTCTGCGAACAGCAGGCTGGGCATGCGCTGCGCTTCGTTCATGCGCGTGAACAGCGCAATGGGCGACAAGGTCCATTCGAACGAGTACGGCACGATGGCAACGCCTGCGATGCGCACCAGCTCCTCGGCGATATCCGCCGGGACGATGGACACCGACTGCTCGCCCGCGACGATCATCTCGCCGATCAGCTTGGACGAGTAGCTTTCGACAATCGGTGTCGGCGGCGTCAGGCCTGCGCCGAGAAAGAGGTCGGCGACCTGCTCGCGCATGGGCGTGTTCGGCGCGCCCAGTATCCAGTCCAGTTCGGCCAGCTTCTGCCAGTCCAGCCGGCCGCGCGCCAGCCGGGCCGCGAGGCGGCGGCTGGCAATCAGGCGCGGTTGCTGGCGATACAGGATCTCGACGCCGACCTGCTGCAGATCGAGCGAAGCCGAGGCGCGTCCGATCACGATGTCCACCGTGTGGTCCCGCAACTGGGCCAGCAAGTGCTCGCTCGTGCCCTCGTGAATCGTCACCGTCAGGCGCCGGTCGCCTTCGGGCCGGGTGCGTTCAATCGCCGTCGACAGCATCTGGCCGGGAATGAACGGGATCACGCCGATATGCAGATGCGCGGCGTGCCCGGACGCCACCGCCTCCATTTCCCGCACCAGATGGTCGAGATCCTCGGTCATCGCCCGTGCTCGCGCCAGCACGACCTTGCCCAGCGCCGTGGGCGCCATGCCGCGCGCCGAGCGGTCGAACAGCGGCGCCCCGAACATGTCCTCCAGCTCCGCCAGCGCATTGGTGACCGCGGGCTGGCTGCTCGCCATATGTTCGGCGGCGCGCGTCAGGGAGCCGTGCTGCTGGATCTGCAGCAGCAGCGTGAGGTGGCGCATTTTCAGCCGCGAGGCCAGTTTGCGCACCACCACGTTGGGATCGAATGCTGCCATCAAGGTGCCGCGCCATTAGAAAAAGGTGATGGGGGCATATTAACTCCAAATATTGTCCTTATGGCTCGTCCCTAGAATGAGTTGTCGCTGGATTCGCGCCGCAAGGGCGCCCGCCAAACCGCCAAAGATAGGGCTCAGAACATGAACGCATCGGATCGCCAGGCCGCACTCGATTACCACGAATTCCCGATTCCGGGCAAAACGGCGGTCACCGCCACCAAGCCGCTGGTCACCCAGAGAGATCTCGCCCTGGCGTACACGCCCGGCGTGGCCGCGGCCTGCGAGGAAATCGCTGCCGATCCGCTCAACGCGTTCCGCTTCACCGGGCGTGGCAATCTGGTGGGCGTCATCACGAACGGCACCGCGGTGCTGGGCCTGGGCAATATCGGCGCGCTCGCTTCCAAGCCGGTGATGGAAGGCAAGGCGGTGCTGTTCAAGAAGTTCGCCGGAATCGACGTGTTCGACATCGAGATCAACGAGACCGATCCGGACAAGCTGGTGGACATCATTGCCGGCCTGGAACCGACCTTCGGCGGGATCAACCTCGAGGACATCAAGGCGCCGGAATGCTTTACCGTGGAGCGCAAACTGCGCGAGCGGATGAAGATTCCGGTCTTCCATGACGACCAGCACGGCACGGCGATCACCGTGTCCGCGGCCTTCATCAACGGCTTGAAGGTGGTGGGCAAGAGCATCAAGGAGGTCAAGGTGGTGACCTCCGGCGCGGGCGCGGCGGCGTTGGCCTGCCTCGAGTTGATGGTGGAACTCGGCCTGCCCATCGAAAATATCTGGGCCACCGACATCGAAGGCGTGGTCTATCAAGGCCGTACGACCCTCATGGACCCGCAGAAAGCGCGCTTCGCTAAAGACACCTCGGCCCGCAAGCTGGAAGAGGTCATCGAAGGCGCGGACGTGTTCCTCGGCCTGTCGGCCGGCGGTGTGCTGAAGCCCGCCATGGTGGCGCGCATGGCGGCTCGCCCGCTGATCCTGGCGCTGGCCAACCCCACGCCGGAAATCTCGCCGGCCGAGGTGCAAGCGGTGCGCGACGATGCGGTCATCGCGACCGGCCGCTCCGACTATCCGAACCAGGTCAACAACGTCCTGTGTTTCCCCTATATTTTCCGGGGTGCGCTGGACGTGGGCGCGACCACCATTACCCCTGAAATGGAAAAGGCCGCGGTCTACGCGATCGCAGCCCTTGCGGAAGAAGAGCAGAACGAAGTGGTGGCTGCGGCTTATGGCGCGTATGGCGTGGACTTCGGGCCCGAGTACTTCATCCCGAAGCCGTTCGACCCGCGCCTGATCGTGCGTATCGCGCCGGCCGTGGCCAAGGCGGCGATGGAAAGCGGCGTCGCCACGCGCCCGCTGCAGGACCTGGAGGCGTACACCGAGCAACTGCAGCAATTCGTCTACCGCTCCGGCGCCTTCATGAAGCCGTTGTTCGCGGCGGCGCGGCAGATTGTCCGCGAGGGCGGCAAGTCGCGCATCGTGTTCACCGAAGGCGAGGAAGAACGTGTACTGCGGGCGGTCCAGGGCATCGTCGACGAAAAGCTGGCGCGGCCGATTCTGGTGGGACGTCCGGAAGTGCTGATGGCGCGGATCGAAAAATACGGCTTGCGTCTGCGCCTCGGTCACGACGTCGAAGTGACGAATCCTGAGTATGACGAACGATTCCATCAATACTGGACTACCTACTGGGAATTGATGTGCCGCGACGGCATCACCAAGGAGATGGCGCGCGTGGAAATGCGCCGCCGGCTTACGCTGATCGGCGCGATGATGGTGAAGCTGGGGGATGCGGACGGGATGGTGTGCGGCACGGTCGGCGCGTATCACGATCACCTGCGCTTCGTCGATCAGGTGATCGGCAAGAAAGCGGGTGCGCAAACCTACGCGGCCATGAACATTCTGCTGCTTGACAATCGCACCGTTGCGCTGGTGGACACCCACGTCAACGACGACCCGACGGCCGAACAGATCGCCGAATTCACGATTGCCGCGGCGCACAGCATGACGGGGTTGAACCTGGTGCCGAAGGTGGCGCTGCTGTCGCGCTCTAACTTCGGCTCGGGCAGTTCGGCCTCCGGCGCGAAGATGCGGCGCGCGCTTGAACTGGTGACGCAGCAGGCGCCGACGCTGGAAGTCGACGGTGAAATGCACGGCGATTGCGCGCTCGACGAAGCACTGCGCTCGCGCATCCTGCCGATGTCCCGCCTGAAGGGTGCGGCGAATCTGCTGGTGTGCCCGAACGTCGACTCGGGCAACATTGCCTACAACCTGTTGAAGACCGCGGCGGGCAGCAATGTTGCCGTGGGCCCGTTCCTGTTGGGCGCCAATGCGCCGGTGCACATTCTCACCTCGAGTTCGACGGTGCGCCGGATCATCAACATGGCGGCACTGACGGTGATCGACGCGAATCGCGAGGCCGATACGAACGCCGCCGCGCGATGAAGTAACGCCCGTCTCGAGGACGTCTGCGCGAAAAGCGCAGCGGCTTCGAGACGGTGGGCTTAGCCCCGCTTGTTCCTGCCGGCCCGATTCCCTTTCAGGCCTCTGATCTCTCTGACGTTGTGAACGTCCCGGACGCTACGGACGTTTCGCACGTCAGGCACATCTCCGCGTTTCTCCAGCGCCTCCCGCAATACCCGCCGGCCTTGCGGTTCCTGCGCGCCGCCCTTCGTGCTGCGCAGCGCGCCCGAACGCGCCAGCACAACCGCGACCCAGCAACACGCGCAGAGCAAGATGAGCACACCGGCTGAGAAGCTCATTCTTTCGTGGTCCTTTCGTTTATAACGCGGTTTGCAAGCACGTTGAGGCCTCTGGAATGATGCGCAACGTGTGAGGACGCAGTGTATAGCGGGTCGCGCCGAGGCGGTCAGATATCAATTTCGTTATCTCGGAAATAACGCCAACAAATATTTGCCGGCTAATTGGCCTTCGACTATCCCCCTGATGCTGTTCACCTGCTGGGGCCTTGTCCCAGCGCCCGACCGCAGATCCAGCCCAACCCGCCATGGAAAAATTTATGAAAGCAGAGATGACCCGCACGCTTCGCCATCTATTCCGCATGCCGGCTACCGTCCTCGCGGTGGCCAGCCTCGGCCTCGCGCTGGGCGCCCACGCCGACACGACTCAACCGCTTGGCGTCGCGTTCGTCTATCTCGGCAATCCCGGCGACGCGGGCTGGACTTACGCGCACGAGCAGGGCGTCAAGGCCATCGAAACGCAGTTCGGCGACAAGATCAAAGTGACCCGCGTCGAAAACGTGCCCGAGTCCGCCGACTCCGAACGCGTCTTCCGCGACCTCGCGGCGAAGGGCAACAAGATCGTGGTCGGCAGCAGCTTCGGCTACCAGGACTTCGAGCTGAAGGTCGCCAAGGACTTCCCGGACACGGTGTTCGAGCATGCCACCGGCTACAAGAAGGCGGCCAACTTCGGCACCTACGACGTGCGCACCTATCAGAGCGCCTACCTCGCGGGCGTCGTGGGCGGCTATACGAGCAAAACCAACACGCTCGGTTTCGTCGGCTCGGTGCCGGTGCCGGAAGTGGTGCGCAACATCAACGCGTTTACGCTCGGCGCGCGCTCGGTCAATCCGAATGCCAAGGTGAAGGTCATCTGGATCAATAGCTGGTTCGATCCGGGCCGCGAAAAGCAGGCCGCCGAAACCCTGATCGGCGAGGGCGCGGATGTGCTGATCCAGAACACCGATTCGACCGCCACCATGCAGACCGCCGAGCAAAAGAAGGTCCACGCCTTCGGCTGGGACTCGGACATGAAGAAGTTCGGCCCGAATGCGCAACTGGGCGCCTGCGTGACCTATTGGGGGGTCTACTATTCACATCTGATCGAGCAGGTGCAGGCGGGCAAATGGACCAATGCGCCGGTCTGGTGGGGCTTGAAGGACAAGGCCATTGACCTCGCCGACATCAATACCGACGCCGTCTCCGCTACCGCACAAAAGGCGCTGGCGCAAAAACGCCAGGACATTATCGACGGCAAGTTCGACCCGTTCGCCGGTCCGATCAAGGATCAGACCGGCGCAGTCAAGGTCGCGGCCGGCCAGAGCCTGGCCGATGCGGATCTGTCGCGTCTGAACTGGTTCGTGCAGGGCGTCGACGGCGCGCTGCCCAAGTAAGCCGGCCGCTGGCTGTTTGCCGCCTGGCGCCGGCGGCTCGCCGAGCTGATCACTAACAAGGAGACCTGTCTGTGAGTCTGACCATTGCCGCGACGCCCGCCGGCGACGCTCCCGTTTATCCGCCGCAGGGGCTCACGCCGACGCGCGAGCAGATCGTGCGTCATCTGCGGCATTCGTGCGCGGTCGCCGAACGGGCGACGCTGATGGGCCACCACCCGTTCGGTGCGATCCTGGTCGGCCCCGATCAGGAGACCGTGTTGATGGAGCAGGGCAATGTCGACACGGTCAATCACGCCGAGTCGGTGCTGGCGCGCGTCGCGGCGCTCAACTTCACGCCGCAGTACCTGTGGGGGTGCACGCTGTACACCTCGGTGGAGCCGTGCTGCATGTGTGCGGGCACCGCCTACTGGGCGAACATCGGCCGCGTGGTGTTCGGCATGACGGAGATGCAGCTGCTGCAGGCCACCGGCGATCACGCCGAAAATCCCACCATGAGCGTGTCGTCGCGCTATGTCTTCGACCATTGCCAGAAGCCCGTCGAGTTGATCGGACCGGTTGCTGAGGTGGAGGAGGAAATCATGCGGGTGCAACGGGCGTTCTGGGCCTCGCGGACAGGTTGACGGCCGACGATATCGGCCGTTTCGCGTTGTAGGACAACGTATAATGGACGGGTCAGCAAACAACCAAGGAGGTCCATGATGACCGCGTCCCCAACCCTAACTGCGCCGCCGATGCGCGTGCGTGGGAGTCTTGCTGACCGGGTGGTGAACTACATCAACGAGCAGGTCGCGGCGCACACGCTGAAGCCCGGCGACAAGCTGCCCACTGAGACAACCTTGATGTCGCTGCTCGGCGTCAGCCGTACGGTGGTGCGCGAAGCCATCTCGCGCCTGCAGGCGAATGCGGTGATCGAGACGCGTCACGGCATCGGCAGTTTCGTGCTCGAACCGCGCCGCGAGTCGCTGGGTCTTGCGATGGTGCCCGCCACCACGTTGGCCGACCTGCTGTCCGTGATGGAGTTGCGCATCAGCCTCGAGACGGAGTGTGCAGGGCTCGCCGCCCAGCGCGCCAGCGAGCGCGACCTGGCGAATATCCGCGCGGCGCTCGACGCCATCGAAGCCACCAGTCGTGCCGGCGGCGACAGCGCAGCCGCCGATTTGCGCTTTCACGTGGCGGTGGCGGGGGCAACCGGCAACCGTTATTTCGTCGACATTCTCACGCAGATGGGCACCGCGCTGATTCCGCGGCACCGTGTCGATTCGCCGAGCCTGGCGCAGAGCGATCCTGTCGCTTATATGGCGCGGGTCAATATGGAGCACGAGGGCATTCTCGATGCCATCGCGCGGCGCGATCCCGAGGGCGCGCGGGCGGCGATGCGCATGCATCTGTCGAGCAGCCGCGAACGGCTGCGCCGGTTGAGTAGTGCGTCGGAAGAGGGTGTCGAGCGCACGCTTTGAGTTGCCTCGGCCGACGTCAGGCCAAACTGCGCGCATTGCGACATCGCGACATTGCGTTCGCCAGAGTGGCCTCGCGCCGACGAGGTTGGTGCTCGATATCTACCAGCGGCAGGTCCTCGCTCAGCGGAAAACCGTCAGCCAACCGTCCCGGCAATGCTTGACTGGCATGCGATGTCACGGCAATGTCATCGTACAACTGGTCAGGTTGGAGCTAAATTCCGGCCGCGAAACGGGAGATTTTCGTGGGCTCATTGCCCCTTGTGCGTGCTCCACCGGCGCGGAAAGTGGCTGAATATCAGGCTCAAGCCGCCTGATGGCAGGGTAAACACCTTGTTGGAAGCCCAGGATAAAACAGAGTAGACTGTCGTCAGACAACGTATCTCGGATTGTTGGCTGGAGTCATCCCACTCCACGTCCAACCCAGCCGCGTTGCGTTCGATTTGGCCGTCGCCCCGGCCGATCCAGGAGACGCCCTTGCCCTCTGTTCTCACCACGACGCCCGACCCGCTGGAATCCGCGGTCGCGAAGGTCAAGCGGCACATTCTGCCGCTGTTTCTGATCATGTTCATCGCGAACTACATCGACCGTGTGAACATTGGCTTCGTCAATTCGCACATGCAGGCGGATCTAGGCATCGGCGCGGCTGCGTACGGTCTGGGCAGCGGGCTGTTCTTCGTCGGCTACGCGCTGTTCGAAGTGCCGTCGAACGTCCTGATGCAAAAGTACGGCGCACGCGCATGGCTCACCCGCATCATGGGGACGTGGGGTCTCGTGGCCGGCGCGATGGCCTTCGTCTGGAACGACACCTCGTTCTATGTCTTGCGTTTTCTGCTCGGCGTGGCCGAGGCGGGTTTCTTCCCGGGCGTGGTGTTTTACTTCACCCAATGGCTGCCGCAGAAGGAGCGCGGCAAAGCCATCGCGGTGTTTCTCGGCGGCTCGGCGCTCGCGTCGGTGCTGTCCGGTCCGATCACCGGTAGCCTGCTTTCGATCAGCGGGCTCGGCCTGCGTGGCTGGCAGTGGATGTTTCTGATCGAAGGCGGCTTCTCGATCGTGCTGTGCGGCGTGAGCTGGGTCCTGCTGAAATCGCGCATCCGCGATGCCGCGTGGCTGACGGCGGAAGAGCAGCGCATTTTGCAGACGTCGATCGCCGCCGAGCAGGCTGAGCGCGACGCGCTCGGCGGCGCGCATTTGCCGGCCATGAAGCTGCTGAAGGATCCGCAGATCTTGCTGTTCTGCTTTCTGTACTTCGCGATTCAACTGACCATCTACGCGGCCACGTTCTGGCTGCCCACCATCATTCGCAAGATGGGCGGACTCTCGGATTTCCAGGTCGGCATGTTCAACACCATTCCCTGGCTGATTGCGATGGTCGCCATGTACTGCTTTGCGGTGCTGTCGGCGAAGTGGCGTTTCCAGCAGGCGTGGCTCGCCGGCGCGCTGGTGATTGCCGCATGCGGGCTGTTTGCGTCGACCTCCGGCAATCCGGTCTTCTCGTTCGTGGCGATCTGCTTTTCGGCTATCGGCTTCAAGGCAGCGTCTTCGCTTTTCTGGCCGATCCCGCAGGGCTATCTGGATGCACGCGTGGCGGCGGCGGTGATTGCGCTGATCAACTCGGTCGGTAATCTGGGTGGATTCTTCGCGCCCGCTGCGTTTGGCTATCTGCAGCAGCATACCGGCTCGATTTCCGGGGGCCTGTATGCGTTAGGCGTGGCGTCGCTCGTCGCGGCGGCGGCCGCTTTCCTGACCCGCAATCGCCGCGTGAATCACGACGTCGTGGCGCCGCCGCTTCATAGCAAAGCCCACTGATCATTCGGATACCTATCCAACGACACTTGCCAGCCGGCTCTATCACTTCACGAGTCTTACTTCATGTCTACGAAACCTATTCAATCGAACGCCACGCCGACCGTCACCGAGTTGCGCGTCGTGCCGGTCGCCGGCCGTGACAGCATGCTGCTGAACCTGAGCGGCGCGCACGGGCCGTTCTTCACGCGCAACATCGTCATTCTGCGCGACAGCGCCGGCAACACCGGCGTCGGCGAAGTGCCAGGCGGCGAGAGCATCCGCAAGACGATCGACGACGCGCGGCCGCTCGTCGTCGGCCAGTCGATCGGCAATCTGCAAGCGGTGCTAAACAAGGCGCGCACACAGTTCGCGGACCGCGACGCAGACGGTCGCGGCCTGCAGACCTTCGACCTGCGCACCACGATCCACGCGGTGACCGCGCTCGAAGCGGCGCTGCTGGATCTGCTCGGACAGCATCTGGGCGTGCCGGTCGCTGCGTTGCTCGGCGAAGGCCAGCAGCGCGACGAAGTCGAAATGCTCGGCTACCTGTTCTACATTGGCGATCGCAAGAAAACCGATCTGCCGTACGCGAGCGGCGCGGAGGGTCGCGACGCCTGGGAGCGGATCCGCACCGAGGAAGCGATGACGCCGGAAGCGGTCGTGCGGCTGGCCGAGGCTGCGCAAGCGCGCTACGGTTTCAACGACTTCAAGCTCAAAGGCGGCGTGCTGCCGGGCGATGCCGAGATCGAAGCCGTGACCGCTTTGGCCGAGCGCTTTCCCGATGCACGCGTGACGCTCGACCCGAACGGCGCATGGTCGCTGGCGGAAGCGGTGCGTTTGTGTCGCGACCAGCGCGACGTGCTAGCTTATGCGGAAGACCCGTGCGGCGCGGAGAACGGCTACTCGGGCCGCGAAGTGATGGCGGAATTCCGCCGCGCGACCGGCCTGCCGACGGCAACCAACATGATTGCGACCGACTGGCGCCAGATGGGCCACGCTATCCAGCTGCAATCCGTGGATATCCCGCTGGCCGACCCGCACTTCTGGACCATGCAAGGCTCGGTGCGCGTGGCGCAGATGTGCAACGACTGGGGGCTGACGTGGGGTTCGCATTCGAACAATCACTTCGACATTTCGCTGGCGATGTTCACGCATGTCGCGGCGGCGGCGCCCGGCAAGATCACCGCCATCGACACGCACTGGATCTGGCAGGACGGTCAGCATCTGACGCGCGATCCGCTGCAGATCGTAGGCGGCAAGGTCAAGGTTCCGCAAGCGGCGGGCCTCGGCATCGAACTCGATCTGGATGCGCTCGACAAGGCGCATGCGCTTTATCGGCAGCACGGCCTGGGTGCGCGCGACGACGGTGTGGCCATGCAGTACCTGATTCCGAACTGGAAGTTCGACAACAAGCGTCCGTGCCTCGTGCGCTGATTCTAACCGCGGACCTGGACCCTCGATCCCCGATACGGCGACGGCCGGAGTGGCCGTTCACTTTTTCTCAAACTTGACACTCTTCAGACCATGACGACCCCTCAAGAACTCAAAGCGATTGTTTCCGAAGGCTTGCTGTCGTTCCCCGTGACCGACTTCGATGCGAACGGCGACTTCCGTGCCGACACCTACGCGGCGCGCCTCGAATGGCTCGCACCGTACGGCGCAACGGCGCTGTTCGCCGCAGGCGGCACCGGCGAATTCTTTTCGCTGACCAAGAGCGACTACAGCAACGTGATACGGACTGCTACGGAAACCTGCAAGGGCAAGGTGCCGATCCTCGCCGGCGCGGGCGGCCCGACGCGGGTGGCGATCGAATATGCGCAGGAAGCCGAGCGGCTCGGCGCCAAAGGCGTGCTGCTGATGCCGCACTACCTGACCGAAGCGTCGCAGGAAGGCATTGCCGCGCATGTCGAGCAGGTGTGCAAGTCGGTGCAGAACATGGGCGTGATCGTTTATAACCGCGCCAATTCGAAGCTCAACGCCGACATGCTCGAGCGTCTGGCGGATAGCTGCCCGAACCTGATCGGCTTCAAGGACGGCGTGGGCGAGATCGAGGCGATGGTGACGATTCGCCGCCGGCTCGGCGATCGCTTTTCGTACCTCGGCGGCTTGCCCACCGCGGAAGTCTATGCGGCGGCGTATAAGGCGCTGGGCGTGCCGGTGTATTCGTCGGCGGTGTTCAACTTCATTCCGAAGACGGCAATGCAGTTTTATCGCGCGATTGCTGCCGACGACCATGCCACCGTGGGCAAACTGCTCGACGAGTTCTTCCTGCCGTATCTGGCGATTCGCAATCGACGCCAGGGTTACGCGGTGAGCATCGTCAAGGCGGGTGCGAAGCTGGTGGGCCGCGACGCCGGTCCGGTGCGCGCACCGCTTACGGACCTGACTGCAGAGGAACTGGCGCAACTGGACGTGCTGATCAAGAAACTCGGCGCGCAGTAAGCTTCACGAATGTGGCGAGTGGCGGCGCGCGGGAGAGGCTCGTAGCGTGCCGCCGGGCTGGCTTCTGCCACGCCGCGCACGCTTTCAATGCATATAGGTGACGCGCCGCTCGCGGACCGTGAGCTCAAGTCCTGCCTCAAGCAGCGCGATCGCAAACCAGCGGACCACCTTCAGCACGACGCTCATCGCCTGTTGCGGTAGCCAGTCTTCAAGCAACCTGATCGCCTCGTCGCTGCGCATGCTCTGCAGCAGCGCGATGGATTGCAGCAGCATGGCTTCGTCTTTCGCAAGATCGCTGGCACAGCGGCAGCGCGTGTCGAGCGGCCGGCGCGTCACGCTCATGACCGAACGCATGAGCAAGTCGAACGAGACGAGACCATCGTGCGAAAGACCGGCCTCGGAGAGCGGTTCGCGCCAGCTTTCGCGCTTGCGCATGGCGTCGCACTGAGGACGCAGCCACATCCTGAGCGCGGAGAGGACGGTTTGCTCGGCCATGTCGGGGTGTTGTGCGAGAGACTCGTCGAGCAGTGAGTACGGCTGCTCCGATAAGCTAAGGAAAGGCATGGGACCTCCAGGCTGAAATGAACGCTGCGCCGGCGCGGGCCGCATAGAGAAGCGCGCACGGGGCGCGCAGCGATCGAGCTGTGTGCTATGACTATGACGCGTGCTGAAGGTCGATCCGCCGAGCCGCGCACGCGTTGGGTTCGCTCTTAATTCGCGGGTGACGGCTTCGACGACGGCCCGGTCCATTCCCGCACGTGGGCGCTGCGCTCGGGCCTGGCCACGGCACGTTGCGCCGCTTGCGGTGTGCCGACGAACAGGAAGCCGAGCAATCGTTCGGACGACTGAAAACCGAGCGCCGCGTGCATGGCTGTGTCGTAGCTGTCCGGACCGGTGGCCCAGAAGCCGCCGTAACCGAGCGCGTGGATCGCGTTCAGCATATTCATCGTCGCTGCGCCGACTGCCAGCAACTGCTCGACTTCGGGCACCGTCGACTCCTCGTCCACCGCCGCACCGAGCGCAATGATCACCGGTGCCGCTTGCGCTTTCCTCGCGCGATGCGCATGCGCGGCACGCGGCTCCCCCGGCGAGCGGGCGCACGCGATATCCACCAGTACCTCACCCAGCGCGACGCGTGCCTCGCCCCGCACGACGACGAAGCGCCACGGGCGCAGATTGCCGTGATCCGGCGCGCGCAGGGCGGCATCGAAGATCGACGCAAGGGCTGCGTCGTCAGGACCGGGGCTCGTCAACGGCCAGTGCGACTGACGCGACAACAGCGTGTTCAGCACGATGTCCGTGTGATCTTGCGGCTCTGAAGCGGTGGCACGGTCGGGCGAGGCAATAGCGAGAGGCGAATTCATGAGAGGCGGCATCACAGTGTTGGCATGACGCCAATGATGAGACAGATTGGTCGTTAATGCAAATGATTCTCATTCGAATATCTTGCCGATGAGGTTATGCGTATCGGCTCGCCGGACGGCTGGCTGGCAGGTGTGACGAAGGCCGCATGGGCCTAGGGGCGAGCTTTGCGGCCGCCAAAACTCCTTGACAAAGGGTAGCGCGCCCTCTAATTTACGCGTCTAAACACAAATGATTCTCATTTGCGCAACACCTTCACACCCGTTTCGATGCCGGCGAATGTGAGGACAGACCGGTCCGAAACGACGCGGGCCTGCTGCCGAGTCGAATCAGGCGAGCCGTGTGGCGGGCTCAGATGTGAATGATACTTATTCAAGCGATTCAACAATCTACAGCGGAGCGTTCAATGAGCTGGGGCGATGAAGACACAAATTTCCACGTAGTCGTCAATGACGAAGAGCAGTACTCGATCTGGCCGGACTACAAGGCGATTCCCGCAGGCTGGCGCGAAGCGGGCAAGTCCGGCAAGCGGGCCGAGTGCCTTGCATGGATCGATGAGGTCTGGACCGACATGCGTCCCTTGAGCCTTCGCAAGGCGATGGCCGAGGACGTAGCCCGAGAAGCCGCGGCGCGCGCGGGATCGGCGGCCTGATCGATGACCGGATCCGTCGCGGTGCCTGCCGTGCCGATCGCATTGCAGCCGGTGCGCTTGTTCTGTCTGCCGCATGCGGGCGGTAACGCCATGCTGTATCGGCGCTGGGCGCAGCGTTTGCCGCGCGGCGTGCAGGTTGAGCCGCTGGAATTGCCGGGGCATGGCGCGCGTCGTGCGCTGCCCGCGCATACGGAATGGCCCGCGCTGGTCGACGCGTTGCTCGTCGACCTAGAGGGACGGCTCGACGGCAAGATGCCGTTTGCGGTGTTCGGCCACAGCATGGGCGCGCTGGTCGGGCTCGAACTGATCCACGCACTGCGCGAGCGTCATGGTCTCGCGCCGGTATGGTTCGGCGCCTCGGGTTCGGTTGCGCCGAGGCGCCGTAAGTGGGAGACACATTGGCTCGACTGCACGCACGACGCGATGGTCGACAGGCTGCGCGAACTCGGCGGCACGCCTGCGGAGCTGCTCGAGGACCGCGACTTTATCGACTTCGTGCTGCCGCTGTTGCGGGCCGACTTCCATCTTTGCGGCACCTATCGGCGCGAGTTGAATGACGAGGCCGGCATCGCACAGACCTCGCCAAGGCTCACCGTTCGCTCGCCGCTCGACTGTCCGGTCGACGTGTTCATGGGCCGCGACGACAGCGCCACCGCATGCGTCGAAGACGTCGCAGCCTGGCGTGAGGAAACGCGCGCCACGTGCGTGCTGCATCGTTTCGACGGCGGCCATTTCTATCTCGACGGCGCGCCCGAGCCTGTGCTCGCGCGTGTCGCCACCTCTCTTGCGGATGCGCTCGCGCAGTCGGCTCACGCTGCGCCGGCGCGTCTATCGAAGGCCGAAGCATGGATACATTGATCAGCGGTATCGACGAGGTGCTCAGCGAACAGGTGCTGGAGCAAAACGGCTCGCGCGTGCTGGTGCTGAGTCCGCAGGGCGCGCTCAATGTGGACGCGTGCCTGCCGCAGTTGCGGGAACGGGTTGCGCGCGCCAGCACGACCTATGGCGGCGTGCTGCTGCGCGGCTTCGATGCGCTCGGCGCCGCCGGTTTCGATCGACTCGTCACAAGATTTGGGCAACCGCTGCTGACCTACGAATTCGGCTCGACACCGCGCAGCAAGGTCGAGAAAAGCGTGTATTCGTCGACCGAGTATCCGGCCGATCAATGGATCGATCAACATAATGAGCAATCCTACACGCTCAACTGGCCTGCCTCGATCTGGTTCTACTGCGACATAGCGGCGGAGCAGGGCGGCGCGACGCCGGTTGCCGATAGCCGGCTTGTCTACGAACGGCTCGACCCCGCGTTGCGCCGACATTTCGCCGAACGGCAGGTGATGTACGTGCGCAACTACGGTAACGGTCTCGATCTGCCGTGGGAGCAGGTGTTCGGCACCGGCGAGCGCGACCAGGTCGAACAGTATTGCCGTGCCAACCGGATCGACTATGAGTGGCTCGACGACGGCGAGGCGTTGCGTACGCGCCAGGTGTGCCAGTCGGAGTTGCGTCATCCGGTGACCGGCGAGACGGTGTGGTTCAACCAGGCGCATCTGTTTCATGTGTCGAACCTGCCGCCTGCGGTGCGCGAGGCGCTGCTGGAAGTTGTCGACGACGACCGTCTGCCGCGCAATACGTTCTTCGGCGACGGCACGTCGATCGACGCCGCGATGCTCGACGAAATCCGCGCGGTCTATCGCGAGACGATGTTGTCGTTCGCCTGGCAGGCCGCCGACACGCTGATCCTCGACAACCTGCTCATGTCGCATGGCCGCGCGCCGTTCGCCGGCAAGCGGCGCGTGCTGGTCGCAATGACGGCCTGAACCCCCTTCGGCTACGGCGCACATGAGTGCGCCGGCGGTCGGAAACCCTCTCGAATCAAGATCATTCATGAGTCAAACTGCAAGCGAAGCGTCGAAGGACCTGCTGTCGATTTCGAAGGCGTACGTTGCGTTGCCGCCAGAGAAGCGCGCGGCGTTCCGCGCGCGCCTGAAACAGCGCGGCATCGACCCCTCGCGCTTGCCGATTGTGCCGTTTCCGGGCGGCGAGCGTCGTTTTGCGCTCTCGCATGCGCAGGAGCGTTTGTGGTTTCTGTGGCGTCTCGATCCCGCGAGTGCCGCGTACAACGTCACCGGTGCGGTGCGTCTGCGCGGCCGGCTCGACGCGCGCGTGCTGCGCACGGCGCTCGACCGGGTGGTCGATGCGCACGAGAGTCTGCGGCAGCGTTTCGAAGAAGTCGACGGCGTGCCGTTCCAGATCGCAGGCGAGCGCCGGTACGGTTGGGATGAATTCGAGCTCGAGGGCGGCCGCGATCCGGAAGCGGCGCTCGACGCGCTGCTGGCTGGCCGCTCCGCGTTACCGTTCGATCTCGAGCACGGTCCGCTGTTGCGCGTGGTCTTGGTCCGTCGCGCGGCGGACGATCATGTGCTGCATATCGCCGTGCATCACATCGTTGCAGACGGTGTGTCGATTGATGTTTTTGTGGCTGAATTTACGGCTGCTTATCGGGCGTGTGTGGAAGAGGCGGAAGCGGGCGCGATTGATGGGGCACTGACCACAGCGGCTACCGGCACACCACCCGTGCAATACGGCGACTACGCGCAATGGCAGCGCGAATGGTTCGACGAGGATGCGCTCGAACGCCAGCTCGATTACTGGCGCGAACGCCTCGGTACCGAGCATCCGGTGCTGGAATTGCCGCATGCGCGCTCGCGCACCGGCATGCGCAGCGGTGCCGGCGCGCGCGTGACGCGCGCGCTGCCGCCGGCGCTGCGTGCGACGTTGGGCCAGATCGGCGAGGCGGGCGATGCGACGCTCTTCATGGTGCTGCTCTCGGCGTACGACGTATTGCTGGCCCGTTACAGCGGCCAGCGCGACATTCGCGTCGGCGTGCCGGTTGCCGGCCGCGACCGCACGGAGGTGGCGCGGGCGATCGGCTTCTTCGTCAACACGCTGGTGGTGCGCACCGAATTCGCGGGCCTCGCGACGTTCGCCGACCTGCTGACCCAGGTGCGCGAGCGCGTGCTCGAAGCGCACGCCAGTGCCGAGCTGCCGTTCACCAAGGTGGTCGACGCGCTTCAGCCGCAGCGCAGCTTCGGCCACACGCCGCTGTTCCAGGCCATGTTCAACTACCTCGGCGCGGATCGCGACATGCCGCCGTTGCCGGGGCTCGACGTGTCCCATCATGAGATCGATACGCAGACCGCGCGTTTCGATCTGGTGCTGGCCGCGCGCGACCGCACGCACGGTCTTGAAGTCTCGCTGACCTACGCAGAGGATCTGTTCGACGGTTCGGTCATCGCACAGATGCTCGATCATTACGTTGGCTTGCTTGAGCAGATTGCGCGCGACGCGGCCGTGCCGCTAGGCTGCTTCGAACTGGTGCGCGAGATCCCTGCCATGCCCGCGCAAAAGACCTTCGAGCCGGTGCCTGCGCGCTTCGCGGCAAGCGTGGCGCGGCAGCCGCACGAGCTTGCTGTGCGTTGCGAAGGGGAGCGCACGACGTATGCCGCACTCGACGCATGGGCCAACCGGATCGCGCGGCAACTCGCCGTTGCGGGCGTGCGCGCGGATGAGCGGGTCGGTATCTGCATGACGCGTTCGATCGGTATGGTGGCGTCGCTGCTCGGCACGCTCAAATCGCCGGGCGCGTTCGTGCCGCTCGATCCCGCTTATCCGGCCGAGCGCCTCGCGCTGATGATGGACGACGCGAACGTGCGCGTGCTGCTGACCGATCGCGCGACACGTGAGCAATGTGGTGCGTTGTTCGCCGGTCGTACGGTGATCGATGTCCATGCGCTGGATGGCGGGACGGGCAAGGACACGAGCGCGAGCGCTACGCCGGCGCACTCGCCCCATCCCGAGCAACTGGCCTATGTGATCTACACCTCGGGATCGACAGGCCGGCCGAAGGGCGTCGCCATCACCCACGGCGCATTCGCTGCCCACCTCGACGACTTCATGGCGGCGCATCGCATCGATGCGAGCGACACGGTGCTGCAATCGTCGACGATCAACTTCGACGTCGCACTGCACGAACTGCTGCCCGCGTTGCTGCGCGGCGGCAAGGTCGAAATGCGCGGCCCTGAGGCGTGGGACATCGAGACGACGAGCCGGCATCTGATCGATGCGCGCGTGACGTTCTCGCGTTTGCCCACAGCATACTGGCAACAATGGCTGCGCAACCCGCCGCCGGCAGACGCGCTTGCCGCACTGCGGCAGATCACGGTCGGCGGCGAGGGCTTGCCGGGCGACGCGCTTGCGCAATGGCGCAGCGGCCCACTCGGTCATATCGGCCTCGCGAATCTGTACGGTCCAACCGAAACGACGGTGGCGTGCATGTATCGCGCCACCACCGCCGACGACGCGTCGCAGCCGATTGTTTCGATTGGTGTGCCGTACGCTTCGCGCACGGCTCGCGTACTGGATAGCGACGGCAACGAGGCGCCGGTCGGCGCACTCGGCGAACTCTGTATTGGCGGCCATACGCTGGCGCGCGGCTATCTTGACCGGCCGTCGCTGACGGCCGAGCGTTTCGTTCCCGATCCGTCGCATCCTGGTGCACGCCTGTATCGCACTGGCGACCTGTGCCGTCGCCGTCCCGACGGCGCCATCGATTTCCTCGGACGCCTCGACCAGCAGGTCAAGCTGCGTGGCCTGCGCATCGAACCGGGCGAAATCGAAGCGGCGCTGCGGCGCCGGCCAGGTGTCGCGGATGCCGTGGTAGTGCTTGCGAAGGATCTCGGCGCGCCGCGCCTGGTCGCCTACGTGGTCGCGAAAGACGGTGCGTCCGTGCAGAGCGCTTCGCTGCAGCAGGCCCTTGCGCAGCAGTTGCCGGCGCACATGGTGCCTTCGGCGATTGCGTTACTCGATGCGCTGCCGCTCATGCGCAACGGCAAGGTCGATCGAGCGGCACTTCCTGCAATCGATGCATCGGATAACGAACTACACAGCGCACCGCGCAACGACGCCGAGCGCGTGTTGCTGGCCCTCTGGGAAGCGGTGCTCGGGCGTGAAGGCCTGGGCGTCGAGGACGACTTCTTTGCCGTAGGCGGCGATTCGATTCTGAGCTTGCAACTGATTGCCCGTGCTCGCTCGCAAGGCTGGTTGCTGACGCCGCGCCAGGTATTCGAGCATCCCACGGTGGCGCGCCTGGCTACGGTAATGCGTCCGCTGGAGGAAGGCGGCGCGGCGCTCGCAGAAGTGCGTGACGCATTGCCGTTGACGCCAATTCAGGCGTGGTTCTTTACGCGTTATCCGAACGGGGAGCCGCATTGGAACCAGTCGGTGTTGCTCGAAGTACGCGGCGAACTGGAGGTGGATGCGCTGGAGCGCGCGCTGAACGCGCTCGTCGCACGTCATGATGCCTTGCGTCTGCGTTTCGAGCGTCATCCGGATGGCTGGACGCAGCGCGTGCTGGCCGATGCGCCGCCGGGGCTGCTGAGTGTGGTCGATCTGCGGAACGCGGTAAGCGCGACGGTGGCGCCGGACACACCGGGCGATTGGCAAGCGGCGTTGGCGGAGCAAGGCCAGCTCGCACAACAAAGTCTCGATCCGCAGGCGGGTCGCCTCGTGAAGGCGATTTACTTCAAAGTACCTTCGACAATGAACGGTACAGCGCATGGTGCCGCGTCGGGGCGTCTGTTGCTGGTGATCCATCACCTCGCCGTCGACGGCGTGTCGTGGCGCATCCTTCTAGCCGATCTTCAGGAAGCCTATACAGCGACGCTCGCACGCAAAGTGCCGGCACTCGGCGCTAGCACACCGTGGAGCGTCTGGGTCGGCACGCAGCGCAAGGCCGTGAACGAGAATCGGCTGACCGGTGCGTTGCATGCATGGCAGCATGTGCTGACCGGTTCGACGCCGGGACTAGCGGCGCCAAGCGGTACCGCCGCATCGAGCCACCGGATCGACTGGCGCCTCGACGCCGCAGCGACCGCCGCGCTACGCCGGGCCGCGCCGCGTGCATACCGTCTTGGTGTCGACGAACTGCTTCTGACCGCACTCACGCGTACGCTCGCCAACGCACTCGGCAGCCGCGGTGCGTTGCTCGCGCTGGAAGGGCATGGCCGCGACCTGAACGAAAGCCACGGTTCGGACCTGAGCCGCACCGTCGGCTGGTTCACGTCTCGCTACCCGGTCTGGTTGCCCGCGCAACCAGATGACGCGCAAGCGCTGATCGCGACCAAAGAGCGTCTGCGCTCGCTCCCGGATGACGGCCTGTCGTGGGGCTGGTTGCACGCCTACGGTACAGCGGCGCAGCGTGAAACGCTCGCGCAGTTCGGTGCGCCGCGCATCAGCTTCAACTATCTGGGCCAGTTCGATCAAAGCCTCGTCGCCGACGGCCCGTTCGGCTTTGCGAGCGAAGCGGCGGGCAATCCGCAACCGGACGACGAAAAGCTCGTCTACACGCTGGACATCAACGGCATGATCGTGGGCGACTGCCTGTCGCTCGGCTGGCGCTACGACCCTGCGGTGCTCGCGCAAGCGGACGTCGAAGCATGGCTGGCTGCTTTCGACCGCGAAGTCGCACGACTCGTCGCTCATTGTGCCGCGGCGACGCCGCGTGCAAGCGCGGCGGATTTCCCGCTCGCGCGGCTGAGTCAAGATGAACTCGATGCGCTCGACCTGCCGCTCGATACCATCGAAGACATCTACCCCGCGACGCCGCTGCAAACCGGGCTGATCTTCCACAGCCTGCTGGAACCGGGCGCTTACCTGAACCGCAAGCGCCTGACGCTGCGCGGGACGCTCGATCTCGACGCGATGCGCGCTGCGTGGCGCACCGTCGTTGCACGGCACGCGGTGCTGCGCACGCGTTTCGTGCGCGGTCACGGCGGCGCGATGCTGCAGGCCGTGTACGCGGAGGTGCCGGAGCCGTTTGCCGCGCACGACTGGAGCAGCCGTACTGACTACGAGTCAGCGTTTGCTCAATGGTTCGAGCTTGACGCACCGCAATTGATCGATCTGGACGCGGCGTGCCTGATGCATGTGGCGCTTTTCAAGCGGCCCGATGGTGCGCACGATCTGGCGTGGATCAATCATCACGCACTGGCCGACGGCTGGAGCAATGCGCAACTGCTGGGCGAACTGAGTCGCGCGTACCGGGCCGCCAGCCGCGGCGAGACGCCGCCGCTCGATCCGGTTGTGCCGTACCGGTCGTACCTCGAATGGTTGCGCGAGCAACCGGATGCGGGTGAATGGTGGCGCGCTCGACTCGCCCGCGTCGACCGTCCTGCGCTGCTGCTCGACAGTGTGCCGTCGTTGCCCACCAAGGCTTCGCGCGGCGTGCGGACGGGCAGCGCATTCCTCCATCGTGCGCAGACTCTCGACGCTGCGCTCGGCGCGGCGCTCGTGCAAGCCGCTCAAACGTATGGCGTGACGCTCAATACGCTGATCCAGGGTGCCTGGGCGCTGGTGCTGGCGCGCTATGGCAATCGCCGCCAGGTTGCGTTCGGCGTGACCGTCGCGGGGCGTCCGGCGGACCTGCCGGGTTCGGCCGCGATTCAGGGGCTGTTCATCAACAGCTTGCCGTTGTGGGTCGACGTGCCCGCGCATCAACCGGTCGCGGAATGGTTGCGCGGGCTGCAGACGTACAACGTGGAGCTGCGCCAGGCGGGGCATGCCCCTCTGTCGTCCATCCAGCAGTGGGCCGGCGCGGGCTTCGGCACCTTGTTCGATTCGCTGCTGGTGTTCGAGAACTTCCCGGTCGATCCTGCGTTGAACGACGGGTCGCTCGGCTTGAGCGTGGCGTCCTCGGAGTCTTTCGAGCGCACGCATTATCCGTTGACGCTGGGTGTGGTTCCGGGTGAGCGCATTGCGCTGGAGTGGAGTTGGGATGCGCAGCGTTTGCCGGAGGCGACGCTCGATGCATTGCAGCGCGCCTATGTGGACTTGCTCACGCAGTTGACGCACGGCGAAACGCAGACCGCTACGCTCTCGCGCTTGCGCGTGGCCGGGCGGGATGCGGCGAGTGGTGCGGCAAGTGGGAGTGCGGCTCACGCCTATCGCTCCGTCGTCGAGCGTTTCGAGGCTGCGGTACGTGAGCGCCCGGGCGCTTTGGCGGTCCATTGTGACGGCGCGACGCTGAGTTATCGCGAACTAGACCAGTGGGCCAACCGGATCGCGCGCCGGCTCGCCACAGAAGGCGTGTGTCGCGAAGCACGCGTGGGTGTTTGCGTCGAGCGTTCGCCGGCGTTGATCGCGGCGTTGCTTGGCGTGCTGAAAGCGGGCGCCGCATACGTCCCGCTAGATCCGGCGTATCCGCGCGATCGTCTGCGCGACATGATCGACGATGCCGGGCTTGCGACGCTGCTGACCGACGCGAGCACTCATGCTGCGCATGCCGAACTGATTGCCTCGGTGCTGTGTGCAGAGATTCGGGTGGACCAGATCGCCACTACAGAGCCGGGCTACGATCTCGGGTATCCGCTGCACCCCGCGCAACTCGCCTACGTGATCTATACGTCGGGCTCTACGGGCAAGCCGAAGGGTGTGGGTATCGACCATGGCGCGCTGAGCCTGCATCTGGACGACTTTATCGCCGAAAACACCTTGAGCGCAGCGGACCGCGCGCTGCAATTCGCGACCGTCAATTTCGATGGGGCAGTGGAGCATATTTTTGCCACGCTGGCTGTGGGAGCCTCGCTCGAATTGCGCGGGCCCGTCTTGTGGAGCGGCGCAGAATTCAGCCGTGTACTACGGGAACGCAATGTCACGGTTGCAGACTTGCCGACGGGGTACTGGAAGCAATGGGCGCAGCAACTCTCTGAGGACACCGCAGGATTCGCCTTGCGCCGCGTCACGGTGGGCGGCGAGGCGTTGCCCGGTAGTGCGGTTGCGCAATGGTTGACGGGACCGCTCAAGGACATCCCGTTGGTGAATACGTATGGCCCCACCGAGGCAACCGTGACCACGTCGGGGCAGACCGTTACCGCGGATCACGCTGCAAGTGTGGCCGTGTCGATCGGGTTGCCGTGGGCGTCGCGGACCTATCGCATTCTCGATGCCGACGGCGAGCCGGTGCCCGAAGGCGCACTGGGCGAACTATGCATCGGGGGCGCGACGCTGGCGCGCGGCTATCTCGGCCGGCCCGCGCAGACAGCGGAGCGTTTCGTGCCCGATCCTTTTGGGCCGTCAGGCTCGCGTCTCTATCGCACCGGCGATCTGTGCCGCTGGCTTGCGGACGGCAGCGTAGCGTATCTGGGCCGTCTGGACGATCAGGTGAAAGTGCGCGGCTATCGCATCGAACTGGGTGAGATCGAACGCGCACTGTGCGTGCAGCCTGGTGTGGCCGAAGCCGTGGCGATCGTGCGAGGCGATCAGGAAGCGAAGCGTCTGCTGGCTTATGTTGTTGCCGCAAGCGGGAAGGCCGCGCTTTCTGGCGTCGTGCTGCGCGAGGCGCTGACCCGCACGCTGCCGGCGTACATGGTGCCGTCGGCGATCGTACCGCTCGACGTGCTGCCGACGCTGCCTAACGGCAAGCTTGATCGCAAGGCACTGCCGGATGTCGACGGGGATAATACGGATTACGTAGCACCTCAGACGGAGATGGAAACGCTGCTCGCGGGTATCTGGCAGTCGGTGCTCGGCATCGAACGGGTCGGCGCGCGTGACGACTTCTTTGCGCTCGGCGGCCACTCACTGCTCGCGCTGCAAGTGGCCGCGCGGCTGCAACGTGCGCTTGGCCGCGAGATCGCGCTGCGTACGCTGTTCGATCATCCGGTGTTGAGCGCGCTTGCGGTTGCGCTCGATGAGGTGGTCGCAGAGAGTCCTAACAAACGTAGCCTGAAACCGGTCCGCCGCCTGCGTCGACGCGAGGTTCGGCCCACACATGGTCAGGAGCGCCTGTGGTTCCTCTGGCGTCTCGCGCCTGACAACCCGGCCTACCATCTGTCGCTGGCCGTGAAGGTCGATGGCGCACTTGACGCTTCCGCATTGCGCTTGGCGCTTGCCAGCGTCGTGCGGCGTCACGAGATGCTGCATAGCCGCTTCGAGGAGCGTGACGGTGCGCCCTGGATGATCGTGGACGAGCATCTCGATTGTGAATGGTCCGAGGCGGCATTCCCGGATATCAGCGATACCGCGCACCCGTCGCTCACGGCGTGGCTGCGCGACGGCGCGGCGAAACCGTTCGACCTCGCACGCGGCCCGGTGCTGCGCGCGCAACTCGCGCGCCTCGGCGACGGCTCGCATGTGTTTGGGCTGGTGGTGCATCACATCGCCGCCGACGGTTGGTCGATGAACCTGCTGATCGATGAACTGCTGACCGCCTACGCGGCGCATCGCAGCGGTGAGGTGCCTGCATTCGCGCCGTTGCCCGTGCAGTACGCGGATTTCGCCGTCTGGCAGCGCGAGACGCTTGATGCCGCGGCGCTCGACCGGCAGCTCGACTACTGGCGCACATGCCTCGGCGACGAACAGCCGCTGCTGGAATTGCCGGCGGATCGCCCGCGGCCGGCGCTACGCAGTGCACAAGGCGGGCAGGTCGAAGGCGTGCTGGATCAGCCGCTTGCCGATGCGCTGCAAGGTTTCGCACGCCGTCGCGATGCGACCGTGTTTATGACGCTGCTCGCAGCATTCCACGCGCTGCTGCATCGCTATGGCGGCCAGCGCGATATCCGCGTCGGGATTCCGTTGTCGGGTCGCGAGCCGCTGGAGATCGAGCCGTTGATTGGCTTCTTCGTCAATACGGCGGTGATTCGTGCCGACCTCACGGGCGCATTGCCGTTCGATGCGTTGCTGGCGCAAGTCAAGCAACGGGTACTCGAGGCGCAGGCGAATCAGGACGTGCCGTTCGCGCAGATCGTCGACGCTCTGCAGCCAACGCGTGCGGCCAATCACACGCCGTTGTTCCAGGCGATGTTCAATCTGGATGTCCCCGCAGGACCGCTCGATCGGCATGCCGGTACCGCATTGCGATTGCAACCGCTGGGCGGTCAGCGTACGGCTGCGCAGTTCGATTTGACACTGAGCGTGTCGATTGCGGATCGGGTGAACCTGTCGTTCAGCTATGCGGCCGACCTGTTCGAACGCGCGACGGTCGAGCGTCTGTTGCGCGACTACGTGGGCGTGTTGACGCAACTCGTGCAGGAGGACATAGCGCCGAAGACACCGCGCTTGCGCGACTTTGTACTGGAAGCGCGGCCTGTCGCGCAGCGCGGCGCGAGTGAGCCGTTTGCGTCGTCCGCGCGGTTTGTGTCCGTGCACGCAAGCATCGCGGAGCAAGCGCGCCGCTCGCCCGATGCGATCGCCTTGCGTTGTGATGGCGCGACGCTTAGCTATCGGCAACTGGATGAGCGCGCCGCTCAGCTCGCGCAGCGCCTGCTTCGTCGTGGCGTGAGTGCGGAAGGGCGTGTCGGCGTCTGCGTGGCGCGTTCGCTGCAAATGGTGGTGGCGGTACTCGCGGTGATGAAGGCGGGCGCGGCATACGTACCGCTCGATCCGGGTTATCCGGCCGCGCATCTGGGCGGCATGATCGACGATGCGATGCTCGCCTGCACGCTGGTCGATGCAGCGGGACGCGAGCGGTTGGAAGAAATCGCAGGGGAGCATGTGTTCGTCGATGTCGATGTTGAAGTCTCGAGTGCGGGACAGGACAGCAAACAGAGCGCGGAAGACTTCCCGCTCACACCGGTTCGCGCGGATCAACTCGCCTACGTGATCTACACCTCGGGTTCGACAGGCAAGCCAAAGGGCGTCGCGGTCGCTCACGGTGCGCTAAGCCGTTTTCTCGACAGCATGCAGTCTCGCCTCACACTGGGTGCCGATGACGTCTGGCTCGCCGTGACCACGCTGTCCTTCGATATCGCCGCGCTCGAGCTCTATCTGCCGTTGCTTGCGGGCGCAACGATCGAGCTGGCGACGCGCGAAGCCGTCGCCGACGGTCGACGCCTCGCGGCGCTCCTCGACACGTCGAAGGCGAGCGTCATGCAGGCAACGCCGATGGGTTGGCGCGTTCTGCTCGACGGTGGCTGGCAAGGCCAACGGAACGGCAGTACGCCGTTGCGCGCATTGTCCGGTGGCGAAGCGCTGCCCGCGGATCTCGCCGACGCGCTGCAGACGCGCGGCGTGCAGCTATGGAACATGTACGGCCCGACCGAAACGACGATCTGGTCGAGCGCGGCGCGGCTTGATGTAGGCACGCCAATTACGCTCGGCGCCCCGCTCGAACACACGACGCTGATGGTGCTCGACGCGGACGGCAATCCGGTGCCGGACAACGGAATCGGCGAGCTGTGCATCGGCGGGGACAATCTCGCACGCGGTTATACGCGGCGCGCCGGACTGACCGCCGAGCGCTTCGTGCCGGACCCGCACGGCGCGCCCGGGGCACGCCTGTACCGCACCGGCGACTTGTGCCGTGTGCGCAGCCACGGCCCGCTCGAGTATCTCGGTCGTGCCGATCAACAGGTCAAGCTGCGTGGCTTCCGGATCGAGCTGGGCGAAACCGAAGCGGCGCTGCGCGCGCTCGACGGTGTCGCCGACGCGGTATGCCAGATTCAGGGCGAGGGCACGGCGCGCCGGCTTGTCGCATTCATCATCGGTGAAGCCGATCCGGCCGCACTGCGTGCCTTGCTCGCGAGCCGCCTGCCGGCTCAACAGATCCCCGCGCAGATCGCACATCTCGAAGCGTTGCCGCTGACGTCGAACGGCAAGCTGAATCGCAAGGCATTGCCGTCGCTCACGTCAGGCGCAACGGAAGCGTATCGGCCACCCGTCACCGCCACGCAGATCCTCCTGTGCCGTGTCTGGACGGAGGTGCTGGGCGCTGCGCAAGTCGGGATAGACGACGATTTCTTCGCGCTCGGCGGTCACTCGTTGCTGGCGGTACGGGTGGCGGCGCGCGTCGGCGAAGCGCTTGGACGCAAGATCGAATTGGCGTTGCTGTTCGCGCATCCGGTTCTCGCCGATCTTGCCGCGCAACTCGATAGCGTAGCTGCCACGCAAGGCGAAGGGCCGGATGCGCTCGATGCGCTGCAGGATCTGATGGATTCCTTATGAACGAGTGGCTTGTGGGAGTCTCGGTCCGCGCCTGTACGCGGCTTGCATTGCAGAAGAACAGGAAACGATGAACGTGACGGACCAAACTTCGGCGCAACCTTTCTCCGTGTCTGACGAGGCGGCTGCACTCGCAGCGGCAGCGGCTACCGCAACCGCAACGACAACCGCTGCCACCTACACCGCAGCGCCGCCCGCCGCTCGCCGACCCGACGCATTACGGCTCGCGCAGCAGTACGCGGCCCTGCCCGAAGACAAGCGGGCGCTGTTTCGCGCGCGTGCGCGCGCCCAGGGGCTCGGTGCGGACGCGTTGCCCGTAGTGCCGCTCGTACCGCGCCCAGCGCGCTTTCCGTTGCTGTTCGCGCAGGAGCGTCTGTGGTTTTTGTGGTGCCTCGATCCGCACCACGCGGGCTATCACATCACGCATACGTTGCGACTATCCGGCACTTTCAATGTCGCCGCGCTTCAGGATGCATTGGCGCAACTGGTGCAGCGTCACGAAGCGCTGCGGCTGCGCTTCGATGCGAACGACGGCGTGCCGATGCAATACCCGGCCGCCGACGCCGGCTACGGCTTTGTGCAGCAGACGATCGCGGACAATGGCGCATCGCTCGATGAGGCGCTGCACGATTTCGCGTGTGAACCGTTCGATCTCGTCAATGGACCGGTGCTGCGGGTTGGCGTGTTCGAGACCGGCCACGACCAGCGCGTGCTGCAGGTAGTGGTGCACCACATCGTCGCCGATGCATGGTCCATGGACGTGTTGTTTCGCGATCTGCTCGCGCTGTATCACGGTGAGCGCAATCTTCCGGCGTTGCCGGTGCAACTGGCGGACGTCGCATTGTGGCAGCGCGAATGGGCGGCCAACGATTTGCTCGAAGGGCAGATTGGCTATTGGCGCGAGCGGCTCGCGGGCGCACCGGCGGCACTCACGTTGCCGCGCGACGTGCCGCCACGCGCGACGCGTTCGCACGACGGCGGCCTTGTCCGGCTGTCGATTCCGGCTGCGCTGGCCGAGTCGTTGCGTACGATTGCACGCAGCCAGCGCGCGACGCTCTTCACGCTGCTGCTCGCCGTGTTCGACGTATTGCTGTGCCGCTATTCGGGGCAACGTACGGTGGTGGTCGGCGTGCCCACCGCGGGACGCGGTCGTACTGAACTGGAGGGGCTGGTCGGGTTCCTCGTCAACACGCTGATCGTGCGGGCCGATCTGGACGGCGCGCAACCGTTCGACGCGTTGCTGCGCGGCCTGCATGACCGCGTGCTCGAAGCGCAGGCCCATCAGGACGTGCCGTTCGCGCGGCTTGTCGAGGCGCTCGCTGTCGAGCGCAATCTCGACAGCTCGCCGCTGTTTCAGGTGATGTTCGATCTGGCGGCGGATACCGTGCAGGCCCAGCCTGCCGCGCTGGCTGGTGACGATGGTCTCGCGGTCGAATCGATGCTCGACGTTGCGCCCACCGCGCGTTTCGATCTCGCGCTGAACACGCGGGATCGCGGAACGGGTGGTGCATTGCAATTTGCGTTGACCTATTCGCGCGACCGCTTTGTTGAGGCGACAGCGCAACGCTTGCTGGACGACTATGTCGAGCTGCTCGAACAGGTCGCTGCGCAACCCGAGCGCAGGATCGGCGATCTGGCGGTACGACGTGGCGGCTCAGAGGCCGTGCGCGACGACGCGGGCGATAACGTAGGCAGCAAACCGCACGACATCGCACGCGGTCCGTTCTGCGCGGCGCACGAGCGTGTCGCCGAGCGTGCCCGGCAATGTCCGGCGCGGGTCGCCTTGCGCTGCGAGGGCGAGCAGTTGACCTACGCAGACCTCGACGCATGGGCGCAGCGCATCGCGCTCGCGCTGCGTGCGGACGGTCTCGTTTCCGGCGAACGCGTGGGCCTGCTGCTGGAACGTTCGCCGGCACTGCCCGCAGCGCTCCTCGGTGTCTTCAAGGCGGGCGGGGCGTTCGTGCCGCTCGATCCGGACTATCCGCAGGCGCGTCTGCAGGCGATGATCGTCGATGCCGGCGTGACGCGAGTGATCGTCGACGAGGCTACGCGCAACGATTGGCGCGATTTGCTCGCGCCGCTGCGTACGGTGCTTGCCGCGGCGGTGCGGCACGATGCGACGCCCGCCGTGCACGCAAGCGATGAACCAGATTCCGGCGATGGAACACGCGGTCAAGACGTTCCCACTAGCAACGATCAAACCAGCGCACCCGCATGGCCCGTGCACCCCGACGCGCTCGCCTACGTGATCTACACCTCGGGGTCGACCGGCACGCCGAAAGGCGTGGCGATTTCGCATCGCTCGCTCGCGTTGCATCTGGACGACTTCCTGCACGACCACCGCATCGCCGAGTCCGATATCGTGCTGCAGTCCTCAACGATCAACTTCGACGTCGCGTTGCATGAACTGTTGCCTGCGCTGATAGCGGGCGGCCGTGTTGTGATGCGTGGTCCGCAGCCATGGGAACTGGCATCGCTGAACCGCACGCTATGCGACGAACGCGTGACGTTCGCGCGGATTCCAACGGCGCTATGGCAGCAGTGGCGTATCGCGCTGCCTCCGGCGGAAGATATCGCGCTGCGGCAGATCACGGTCGGCGGCGAGGCCTTGCCTGGGGATGCCTTGCAGCGCTGGTACGAAGGCCCTCTCGCGAACGTCGCAATCGACAATCTGTATGGCCCGACCGAAACCACCGTGGCGGCGCTGCATCATCCGGTTGGGCGCGCTGACGCGAACCACGCGATCGTCGCAATTGGCCGCTGCTATCCGGCGCGTCACGCTTATGTCGCGGATCTCGACGGCAATCGCGCTCCCGACGGAGCGTTGGGCGAGCTGTGCATCGGTGGCGCAACGCTTGCGCAAGGCTATCTGGCGCGGCCGGGGTTGACGGCCGAACGCTTCGTACCCGATCCGTACGGTGCGCCCGGCTCGCGCGTCTATCGTAGCGGCGACCTGTGCCGCGCGCGTGTCGACGGCACCATCGATTTTCTGGGTCGGATCGATCAGCAGGTGAAGCTGCGTGGGCATCGTATCGAACTCGGCGAGATCGAGGTGGCGTTGCGGCGTATTGCGCAGGTTCGCGAGGCTGTTGTCGAACTGCGCGGGGAAGGGGAACGCAAACGCCTCGTTGCCTATTTCACCGGTTCTGCCGATCCGGACGCGGTACGCGAAGAACTGGTGCACACCCTGCCGGCTTCGCATGTGCCGTCGCTGTGCATGGCGCTCGATGCATTACCGACGCTGCCTAACGGCAAGCTCGACCGTCGCGCGTTGCCCGAACCGGACGACACGCTGCAGGGCGCCGCGGTGGCGCCCGCGGGGGCCGTCGAAACAGCGCTGCTGGCTGTCTGGCAGACCGTGCTCGGGCGCGCAGACTTCGGCGTGACCGATAACTTCTTTACGCTCGGTGGCGATTCGATTTCGAGCCTGCGCGTGATTGCCCAGGCGCGTGCCGCGGGCTGGACGGTTTCGCCACGCCAGGTGTTCGAGCATCCTACGGTGCGGGGCCTTGCGCGAATGGCGCAGACTAGTGTTGAACCCACAGAGGGTGAACCTGCCGCAAGCGTAGCGTTCGACGTGCCGCTTGCGCCGATGCAACGGTGGTTCTTCGAGCGCTATCCGGATGCGCCGGCGCGTTGGAATCAATCGGTACTGCTGCGCAGTGCCGAGGCGCTTGACGTTGACGCGTTGCGTACTGCGTTTGCGGCGGTGCTGGCCGTTCATGATGCGTTGCGCGCGAGCTTCCGGCGCGACCCGCAGACGGGTGAATGGACGCAGACGATTTTGCCGCCGGCGTCGACGATCGGCGGTGAGTCTGCATCTGCAGTGGCATTCAATACAGCTAACGAAGCCGACGTATTACGTATCGTGGACCTGCGAGCCGCTGCCGATCCGGCCGCCGCTATCGAGGCGCTCGCGGACAGCGTGCACGACAGTCTCGATCTCGCCGCCGGCAAGCTGCTTCGCGCGGCCTACGTGATGACGCCGGACGGCGCACGACTGCTGGTCGTCGTGCATCATCTGGTGGTTGACGGTGTGTCGTGGCGCATCCTGCTCGACGATTTGCTGAGCGCTTATGAATCAGCCTGCGCTTCCGGCGCACAGGCGGTACAGTCCCGTTCCGGCACGGCATGGAGCGAATGGACCCAACGTCTTGCTGAATACGCGAACCTGCCGGAGCATCTGAGCGAACTCGCCTGGTGGCAGGCTCAGCTGGAAGCGCCTGTGAGCGCGGTTGCAGCGGCTGATCTCACGACCTGCGCACAAAATATGCAGCGTCCCACCTTGCATCGCACCTGGACGCTCGACGCGCAGACCACGCGCCGTTTGACGGACACCGGTCGCCGCATCGACGAGGTCCTGCTGGCCTCGCTCACGCAGGCCTTTGCCGGGCATGCGCCGCAGGTGCCCGTGATCGTCGAACTCGAGGGACACGGCCGTCGCGAGTGCGCGCCTGGACTCGAACTGAGCCGTACGGTGGGGTGGTTTACCACGCAGTATCCGTTGCGTTTGACTGCCGCGCCGCAGATCGAGACGACCCGCCGTGAGATCGCGGCACTTCTGCGCAACGTGCCGGCGGAGGGCATGCATTTCAACCTGTTCCGCTACGGTGGATCCGCGTCGACGCGTGCCGTGCTGAACGCATTGCCACGCACGACCATTGGTTTCAATTACCTCGGACGGTTCGAAGAAAGACTGAGCGAAGGCCGCTTCACATTCGCAACGGAGGATAGCGGCAACGGCGCTGGCGCGAGCGTGGCCACCGGGCCGCGTCACGTGCTGGATCTGAATGGCCTCGTTGCGAACGGCTGCCTGAAAGTCGAGTGGAGCGTGGCGCAAGAGGTGTTCGATGTGCCGCAGCTTGAGCGGCTAATGGCCGCGTTCGACGAACATGTGCGGGCGCTGGCGGATCCCGTGGAGCACTTTACTGACGTCGCGCACCTGCGAGCGTCGCCCGACAAGACGGATGAGGCAGCGCGACAGCATCTCTACGACGGGTTGACTGTCTCCGCGCGTGCGCCCGCTCCGACAACCGACGCCGCGCAATCCGGCGCGTTCGAATTGTGGCGGCAGCGCTTTTACAGCGAGGCATTATTGTGCCCACCGTACACTGCGGCCGGCGACGCGGACGTCCAGCCGCTGAACGCGAGCGGCGCGCCGCTGACGCTCTTCTGCTTCTACTCGGGTTTTGGACTCGTTGGCGAATACCGCTTTCTTGCCGCCGCGCTACAAGGCATCGCCAGCGTGCTCGCATTGCGTTCGCCCGGTTTCGCTCGCGACGCGGGCGACGTTCGTCATGACCGGCCCGCTGACTTCGAGTCGCTTGCGCAAGCCTGTGTCGAGCGAGTGTTGAAAGCGCAGCCCACGGGACCGTTCCGGCTGCTGGGCTGGTCTTTCGGCGGCCGGCTCGCCGCTACGGTCGCCGCGCAACTGCGCGCACGCGGTCACGTGGTGGACTTTCTCGGGCTGCTCGATACCGCGACACACACCGCCGAGGCGCATGAAGATGAAGGCGGCGAGCAAGCCGGGTTGTCCGCGTGGCTCGACCGGCAGGCGGACGGCGTGCAACTGCGGACCTTGTTCGAGCGCGCGGCCGAACTGGATGCCATGCACTACCGGCTGCGCGTGGCTCACACGTTGCCGACCCTCGACGTGCCGATCACGTTCTGGCGCGCCGCCCGCGATACCGTGGCGGGACGCGAACGCGACTGGCGCGCACATACAAGCGCGGCTGTCGAAGAGGTGCGGATCGATGCAAGCCATACCGGAATCGTGCTTCATCCGGCGCTGCACGATAGTGTGAGGGAGCGTCTGGAACGGCTGCGGAATCCGCAGTCGCAATCGCAGCACACACAACACGCGCAGCAACTGCCCGGCGCAGCGGCGCCGCAACCCGGCCCTGCCTGCACGCAGGAGGGTTAACCTCACCCCATAACAATCGCGACGACGGCCGCGCAAGCGAAACCGCTACGTCCTCCTACCCACTTTCAATCTAGCTACGGCGTGAGTTATGCAGTCATCAAGCGGTCCCTCGCTTTACCAGCTTTCCGGCGTCGACTTTTCGATCGGCGACCGGCTGCTGTTGCAATCCATTTCGCTCGATATCGCGCCGGGCCAGGTCGTAGGCCTGATCGGTCATAACGGGTCGGGCAAGACCTCGTTGATGCGGCTGCTGGCCCGCCTGCATCAGCCGACGCGCGGCAGCATTCATTTCGACGGCGCGCCGCTCGCGAGCTGGCCGCACCGGCGTTTCGCGCAACAGGTTGCGCATCTGCCGCAGTACACACCGTCCACCGATGGCCTGCTGGTGCGCGAACTGGTCGCGCTCGGCCGCTATCCCTGGCATGGCGCGCTGGGCCGCGTCACCGCGGACGACCGCGAGCGCGTCGAGGAGGCGATGGCATGGACCGACGTCGCCCGCTACGCGGACCGCGCGGTCGACAATCTCTCGGGCGGTGAACGCCAGCGCGTCTGGCTGGCCATGCTGATTGCGCAGAACAGCCGCTGCGTGCTGCTCGACGAACCCACCTCGGCGCTCGACATCAGCCACCAGATCGAAGTACTGGGCCTGATTCGTTCGCTGTGCGAAAAGCGCGGCATGACCGCGATCGTCGTGCTGCATGACGTGAACATGGCGACGCGCTTCTGCAACGAACTGATCTCGCTGCGCGGCGGCAAGGTGTTGATGCAGGCGAGTCCGGCGGAGATCATGCGCCCCGACAGTCTGGAGGCGATCTACGGCGTGCCGATGGGCGTGCTGACGGATCCGCAGACTGGCTACGCCGTCGGGTTTCCGCGATGACGAAGTCCCTGATTCGACCCACGCGCGATGGAGCGATGCCGGACCCGCAGCGCCGCCGGCTGCTCGCGGGACTCGGCGCGCTCGGTACGTCCTGTGCATTCAGCGCATTCGGTGCGGCGAACGCATACAGCGCGACAAGCACAGCGACGCCCGCCAATCTCGCGCCGCACCGCATCGTCACCCTCAACTGGGAGTTGACCGAAACGTTGCTCGCGCTTGGCGTGACCCCCATCGGCACACCGCTACCGGACTGGTACCGCAGCACGATCGTCGAGCCGCCGCTGCCCGCCAGCGTGGCCAATATCGGGCTGCTATACCAGCCGAACTTCGAGATGTTGCAGGCGCTCGCGCCCGACCTGATGATCATTACGCCCGGCCACGCGCCGGCCAAACCCTGGCTCGAGCGCCTCGCGCCGACGATTACGCTCGGCGCCTACATGTCGAGCGACGCGCCATACCCGGCGCTGCTCGGCGAAACCGTCGAGCTCGCCGCGCGGCTGCAACGTCCGGAACACGCGACGAGCCTGATTGCCACAACTGAGCGCAACACGGCCGAGATCCGCGCGCAACTCGCCGCGCGCCCAGCGTTGCTGCGCGCGCCGGTGCTCGTCGCCGATCTGGTCGACGATCGCCATTTGCGTGTCTATGCGCGCGGCAGCCTGTTCGACGAGATGTTGCAGAAGCTCGCGGTCGGCAACGCCGCGAATCCCGCCACGGGCGGCAGCCCGTGGAGTACCGAGTCCGGCTTCGCGCTGGTGCCGGTGCAGCGCCTCGTCGAGGTGCCGCAGGCGAGCGTGCTGCTGGTGGGTCCGGTGGCGCCGTCCGCGCGCGCCGGTCTCGCGCGCAATGCGATCTGGCAGGCGCTGCCGGTGGTGCGCGAGCGCCGCGTGGCCGTGCTGCCCGTGATTGCGCCTTACGGAGGACTGGTTTCGATGCAGCGTTTCGCACAAGCGGTCGCAGCGGCGCTGGCTACCATCGACAATGGCGGAGGCGGCGTTGCGTAATCTTGCTGCTTCTCCCGCGCCGGACACAGTGCGCGACTTTCGCGCCGCGCTTGTTGGCGTGCTGGGTGTCGTCGCTCTGATCCTGGCAGTCCTTTCCATTCATGCGCAACTGAGCGGTGCGTCGTTCTGGACCACGCTGACCGCACCGAACCGCACGGACCTGCATCAGGTACTGGTACGCGACAGCATGCTGCCGCGCATCGCCATGACGCTGCTGTGCGGCGGCGCGCTGGCGCTGGCGGGTACGCTGGCGCAGCAGGTGCTGCGCAATCCGCTGGCCGAGCCGATGACGCTCGGTATTTTCCCCGGCGCGTATCTCGCGCTGACCATGGCCGAACTGTGGGCGCCGGCGTGGCTCGCCGGCGGCCGCACCGTCGTGGCGCTGGCAGGCGGCGGGCTGGCGATGTTGCTCGTGTTCGGGCTCGCGTGGCGGCAGCGCATGTCGTCGCTGGCGGTCATCCTGTCGGGGATGATCGTGAACCTGTATTGCGGCGCCATCAGTCTCGCCATCGCCATGTCGAACTTCGACCTGTTGCGCGGCCTGATGATCTGGGGTGGCGGGGCGCTCGACCAGAGCGGCTGGCAGGAAAGCCGCCAGCTTCTGTGGAGCGTACTTGCTTGCGTGGTCGCCACCGGCCTGCTACGCCGTCCGCTCGGCGTGTTCGAGGCGGGCGATTCGACCGTGCAGAGCCTCGGCATCTCGCTGCAACGCACGCGCTTTGCCGCGCTGCTGATCGCGGTGGTGTTGACGGCCTGCGTCGTGTCGGCGGTGGGCGTGATCGGCTTCGTCGGTCTGGCCGCGCCCACGCTCGCGCGCCTCGCGGGTGCGAGGCGCCTCAGACAGCGCCTGATCTGGGCGCCGTGCCTCGGCGCCGCACTGCTGTGGGCGACGGACGAAATCGTCCAGGCGATGTCCACGACGGAACTGTTCTCCTCGCATCTGGTGCCCACCGGCACGGTCACGTCGCTGCTCGGCGTGCCGTTGCTCCTGCTGTTGCTGCCGCGCCTGCGTAGCCAGCCGGACCTGCATGCGAGCGCTATCGCGCACGCACCGCCGGGCAAGCTGGCGACGCGTCTGCCGTGGGCGATCGTCGGCCTCGTGGTGGTGACCCTGCTGACCTTTGCCGTGTCGCGCGACCTCGATGGCTGGCGCGTCTCCAGTCTCGCGCAGATCGACGCGTTGCTGTTCTGGCGGCTGCCGCATACGGTCGCGGCGATGGCGGCGGGCGTATTGCTGGCGATTGCCGGCACGCTGATCCAGCGCGTCACGGCCAATCCGATGGCGAGCCCCGACCTGCTCGGGGTGAGCTCGGGCGGTGCGCTCGGTATCGTCGTCGTGCTGTTCGCCGGACTCGAGCCGACGCCGGGCTTCCTGTTCGCCGGTTGCCTCGCCGGCGCTATGACGACGCTTGCGCTGCTATTGTGGCTGGGCGGCCGGGCCTCGTTCGCACCCGAGCGGCTGCTGCTGATCGGCGTGGGGATCAGCGCGCTGTTTCAGGCGGTCGTCGGCGCGCTGTTAGCCAGCAACGATCCACGCGCAGGTCTCCTGATGAATTTTGTGGTCGGCTCGACCTATTACGTCGAACCCGTCGCGGCGTATGCAGCGGGCGCAATCGCGCTCATGGCATTGGTGCTCGGACCGTTGATGGCGCGCTGGCTCGAAACGCTCGGTCTTGGCGCGCCGATGGCGGGCAGCCTCGGTGTGCCGGTGGTGCGGGCGCGGCTCGCGATCCTCTTGCTGGCGTCGCTGTTGACGGCCACGTCCACGCTGCTGGTGGGGCCGTTGTCCTTCGTCGGCCTGATTGCGCCGCATATCGCCCGCTTTTCCGGCGCACGCAGGCCGGCCGTGCAGATGTTCGTGGCTGCCATCTTCGGTGCCCTGCTGATGGGCTTCGCGGATTGGCTCGGCCGGCAGCTCGTGTTCCCGCTGGAGATGCCGGCGGGCCTCGTGGCGACGCTAATCGGCGGTCCGTATCTGATCGCGCTGACGTTGCGCAAGACGGTTTCGTCCACCTGAGGCGCGCTGGAGCGTGACGGGATTGCCACGAATCACCCCATCGAACGTAAAATAATTTGCAAATGAGAATCATTATCGAATAACATCTCATTCGCGATAACGCGATGCATGGCGCACGACATCTGCGCCGTGCATCGATGCGCGAGAGCGGCTTATCGCCGGTCGCGGTACTAGGGGAAGTGCAAAGCCGCGAGTCACCTTCGCAACGAATACATCATCCTGACACATCTCGTTAGGAGTCCATTTCAATGGGACGAACGGGGGGTGTGTCTTCACGCTGAAAATTTGCCTGCCACGATGAAAATAACCATGGACCTTTGCCAGACACGACGAGCCAAAGCTCGCTCGTTGCATTCCCGGCTGACACCGGTAGCGATCTCGCTGCTCGCAATCTGGGCCGGCCACGCCCGTGCGCAAACGACGCCTGCCGGCACGACGGGCGCGACCAGCGCCGCCAGCACGACGGGCGCGACCAGCGCCGCCAGCACGACGGCCAGCGACAACGTGCTGCCGGCCGTCAGCGTGACGAGCACCGCCGACGCCACCACCGAGGGCAGTGGCTCTTACGCCGCTACCAGCGCGACGGTCGCCGGGCAGACGGCGCAGCCGCTCAAGGAGATCCCGGCATCGGTTTCGGTGCTGACGCGTCAGCGCATGGACGACCAGAACATGACGAGGATCCAGGACGCGTTGCTGTATGTCACGGGCGTCGAGTCGCTTTACTATGGCGACGGCACCGCCTACTACAAGGCGCGCGGCAATTATCTGGGTATCGAGTTCGATGGCGTATCGGTCGTCAGCGGCCTGCAGTACCAGACCCAGTTCGACCTGGCCATGTACGATCGCGTCGAAGTGTTTCGCGGACCGGAAGGCGTGATGACCGGCGCAGCCGACCCGACCGACCCGGGCGGCACGGTCAACCTGGTGCGCAAGCGCCCGCTGGATACCTTCCATATCTCCACCGAGACGCAGGTGGGTACCTTCGGCAGCGTGCGTCAGATGGTCGACGTCACCGGGCCGCTCAACAAGGACGGCTCGTTGCGCGGCCGTGCAGTGATCGTCGGCAGCGACGGGCTGAAATCCGTGGATGGCGTGCGCGAGAAGACCTTCATGGCCTACGGCGCGCTCGACTACGACATCAACCCGCGTACGACGATCGCGCTGTCGGCCGCCTATGAGGTCGATCCGGTGTCGGGCTTCGACTATGGCGTTGGTGGCACGGCTGCCGGTACGCGGCTGCCGAGTTCGTATTCGCAGAACTTCAGCCCGAGCTGGAACTATGCCTACACGTCGCTGGCGGAAACCAACCTGAACCTGACGCACCGCTTCGAGAACGACTGGAAATCGCAGACCACGTTGTTCTATCGCCATGAACTGCAGTCGGGCGAGTACGCGTATTCCGGGCCGGGTGTGAGCCAAAACGGTTACGCCGACTATGCCGACCAGCGGCAACGCATCACCTACGACTGGTTCGGCGCGGACACGAACGTCTCAGGACCGGTTCAGTTGTTCGGCCAGACGCATACGTTCACCATTGGCGCGAACTACTCGCTGCTCAAGGAGACCACGGAGTCGGGCTTTGCTTCGCTCGACGGTCCGTTCGGCGGGGCATACAACGTCTTCGATCCGGACTCGGTCCCGCAGGTCAACATACCGTTCACCTACGGCTCCAACATCCGCACGGAGCAGTACGGCGTGTACGCGCAGGGACGGATTCATCTCGCCAAGCCGCTGACGCTCGTGCTCGGTGCGCGCGAAACCTTCTTCAACGAAGAATCGCAAAGCATCTTGCCGACGGTGTCCGACTGGACCACCAGCACGCGGATGAACGGCAAGTTCCTCCCGTCCGCAGCGCTCGTCTATGACATCGTTCCATGGTTGAGCGCCTACGTCAGCTACTCGAAGGTGTTCTCGCCGCAGACGGCGACGACCTACACGGGCGGCGCCTTGCCGCCGGCAACCGGCCAGCAGTACGAAACCGGCCTGAAGGGTAATTTCCTGAATGGGCGGCTCGGTGTGACCGCGGCGTTGTTCCGCATCGACACCGACAACGTCGCGATTGCGGATCCCAACAATCCGACCGGTTCGATCGCAGGCGGCGGGGCGCGCAACGAGGGCTTCGAATTCGAAGTCACGGGCCAGCCGCTGCCGGACTGGAATGTGTACGCGGGCTATACGTACCTGAACCAGGACTTCACGAACCAGACGGCCAATTATTCGGACGGCACCGATCCCAAGCACCTGTTCAAGCTCTGGACGACCTACCGTCTTTCGCAAGGATTCCTGAACGGTGTGACGATCGGCGGCGGGATGCTGGCGCAGAGCGCGATCACGCGCGGTGTCGAGCAGGGCGGCTACGCCATCTTCAACGCGCAAGTGGGCTATCGTTTCAACAAGCACGTCAACGCCTCGCTGACGTTGAACAACATGTTCAATCGCGAGTACTACATCCGTCCGCCAGGTACGTTCTTTAGCGAGTTCGGCGACCGGCGCAACCTGATGTTGACGGTGCGCACCGACTTCTAAATCGAAGCGGTCGAGGCATGCGCATCAATGCGATGCGCATGCCGGTTGTGAGACGCGCGGCTCCGCTTCACAGCGGGCCGCGCGTTGGTGTCAGTGCGTTACGCCCATCGCGCAACGGAAAGCAGTCGTCCCGGAAGCAGGCTGACCTGAAAGGACTTGAAAGATCTTGACAAGACAGGGCATCATGTCTAATTTTGTATAAATGAGAATCATTAACATTTATATTCGAGATGTTGAGCCGGTTGTGCGCCTGCCGTCCGGCGGCGGATTGTGAAGCACGCTCCGCACGCCATGCCGGCATCGTTGCGCCGTCCACTTCCGAGTCATTCACAGGAACTATTGCCATGACGCAAGCTACGCCTTTGCTATTCGACTTTGCGCCGTTCGCCGGCAAGAGCGAACAATACGTAAAACTGATCAAGCAGTTCGCCGCTGCTCACTCGTTTCGCAGCGCCACAGTCGACGAGCTGCTGCTTGACAACGACTATCACCGCCGCCCGTTGCGTCCCGAAGACTTCGAGTTTCTGAAATTCGCCAAGCCGGTGCGTCAGCACAATGTGAGCCGCCTGCCGTCGCTTGCTTCGAACCGGACGCTGCTGTCGATCTACGAGCTGGGCATCGCGCGCCTGCCACGCAGTGCGGACGCCTCGGAATGGCAGCACTTCAGCGAGTTCTACCGCGACGAGGTGCAGGTACGTGGCGCGCAGCTTGCCCCGTTCCTCGAAGCCTACGCGTTCGAATATCTCGCGCAGGACCACGTCATCGAAACGGAGGCCGCGGCGGCGAGCGCGCGGCTTGCCCGCATCGTCGACGACGAAACCGCCTTCTGGAGCGAGACGTTCGAGCGGCTCATGCGCAACGACTATCTCGAGGAAGGGCTGCGCTTCATCATGGTCCAGCGCTGGGCTCTGGCGCCGTCGAAGCGCCGTGCGCTCGCCCGTGCTACCGCGAGCGGCCTGTTCGACATGTTGCCGGCCGACCTGCGGCCCACGCTCGAGGGCGATCTGCCTGACGACGCGCTGTTGCAGCGGGTAGCAGGTGCCTGCGGCGTGACGCGTCAGCAACACGCTTACTGGCAGTTCTATCTGCCCACCAGCATGGCGAAGTGCAATCTGCTGTATGCGCTGGGACGCCGGCCGGATCGCGCGTTCGCACTCGCCGGTGCGGCCTTTGCCGCGCAAGCCGAGTGGCTGGCGTTCGGCCTCGCGCTCGAACGTGCGTGTGCGCATTTGCAGCCCGCCGGGCGACGCCGCGGCGATGCGGCCGAACGCAAAGCCGAACTGGTGTCGCGCTTCACGCGGGCGTTGCAGGGCATCGAAGACGAGTTCGGTGCGGCGGCTTTCGCCCAGACCGTGCAGGGCGTGGCGGCCGCCGAGCGGCTCGCCGAGCGCGGCCGCTGGGATCTCGGCGAGCAACTGCTGTGGCTGTCGTCGATTCGCCGTTACGTCGAGTTCGCGCATCGCATCAGCACGCGCATCGACGCGGAGTGCCCCGGCATCGACCGCGAAACTTTCGTCGAACCGCATGAGATGTGTTCGACCACTCACGTGCACAACGACCACCGGCTCGTGACCATTCAGGAAGGCGAAATGCTGTTCTGGGGCAACGTCGGCATGCAACTGAAGATGAACGAAGGCGACATGGTGCTGATCCCCGACGGGCGCCTGCATGGCTCGACCGTTGTTTCGGGCGAGTGCACCTACCACCAGCCGATCATCCCGGACGACTGGGTTCAGGCGCTGGTCGCCGAACTGGACGCGAAGGCCGAGGCCTGAGCGCCGCGGCGGCGGCAGACGTCGCGAGCAATCGCAGACGAAGCCAACCGCCGCTGCTTTCCTGAATGCCGGAACGCCTGGGACAGGGCGCCGGTTCCCCCGCAAACCGATATCGCAGTTGACGCGCGCCCGCGAGGACGCGTGCCGGCCCGCTCGCCGCTGCGCGATGCAGACGTGTGTGACGACAAAGGACTTTGAAGATGCGATCAAATGAGGGAACCGTGGAGGGTGGGGTGCAGCTTGCTGCATCGCACGTGTCGAATCCGCACGAGGCAGCGTCGCTCGGCGACGGTTTCGACCCCGGCGACTGGAAGAGCCGGATCATCGCCGGCCGCGCGACCGGCGCGGCGGCGAATCCGCCGGCGTGGCTCGACGCTTCGTATGAAACGTTGTGCACGCACGTAATGGACCCTGCGTATCCGTGCTTCTTCGGCACGATCGCCGAAAAGCGCGGCGAGATGTTCTATTCATACGTGAACGGCAAGGACATTCGCGATCTGCCGGCGACGATGCAAACGTTCGCGGAGTTGGTCACGCTGCCGCAATACCGCAAGAACAACATTGCGATCTTCTTCGAGCCGGATGCGCAACCGCTCACGCATGAGGCGTATCACGCGTGGTTCTGGAGCATCCTGCAGCATCTGCACGACGTCGACCCCGATCCGAAGGCCGATGCGCAGCCCGAGCCGTCGCACGAGGACTGGGAGTTTTCGTTTGCCGGCGTGGAGACCTTCGTGGTCTGCGCATGCCCGTCGTTCCGTCTGCGGCATAGCCGCAATCTGGGGCCCGGCATGGTGCTGCTGTTCCAGCCGCGCAGCGTATTCGTCGACACGATCACCAACAAGGTGATTGGGCGTGAAGCGCGCAATCAGGTGCGCAAGCGCCTCGAAACGTGGGACGAAATTTCCGCGCATCCCGATCTCGGCTTTTACGGCGACCCCGGCAATCTGGAGTGGAAGCAGTACTTTCTCGACGATGCCAACCTGCCTGCCGACGACCGTTGCCCATTCCTGAAGCGTCAGCGCGAGAAGGCCGCGCAGGTTGCGGCCGCCGTGCCGGCTCATACCTCGACGCATCCGGATGCATCGATCGACAAGGTGTCCGGGTTCGCTCACGGCAGCTACACGCATTGGCATCCGCGTGCAGCGGCTGCGGCCGAAAGTCCGTTTGCGCCGCATGCGGCGCGGCATGGGGCCGAGCACCGGCATCTGGCCGACAGCGAGCACGAGCGTCGCGAGCACGGCGAAGAATAAGCAGGCGGGCGGCGTGCCGCCTGCATCGCCGCAGCAGGCGCGGCGTGTCATACGAGATGGTGAAATGACTGAGAACATGATCGAACGGCTGCGCGCGCTGAGTGCGTCGCGTGCGACGGACATCGCGCTGGTGACGCTCGATGCGGCTGGCGAGACCCGCTATCACTACGCTGATCTCGACCGGCGCGCTCGGGTGATTGGTGCGCGTCTGCGTGGTGTGGGTGGTTTGGGTGGTGCGCGTCTGGGTGGTGTGGGTGGTGCGGGTGGTGTGCTTGCCGAACCGGATGGCAGCGATAACGACACTCCTCCACGCGCGCTGCTGCTGATGGACAGCGGTGTCGATTACGTCGCTTCGTTCTTCGCTTGCCTCTACGCGGGCATCATCGCTGTGCCGGCTTATCCGCCGGAATCGTTGCGCGGACAACATCTGGCGCGCCTCGAGTCGATCGCCGCCGACGCTGGCGCGAGCTTCATCCTGACGACCGCGACACTCGCCGGCAAACTTCGCGACGCGTTCGCGGCCATCGCGCCGCGTGCCGAACTCATTGCGGTGGATGCGCTCGATTTCATCCGCGTCGATACGGACGCTTTCGAGCCACATCGCGCACATCCCTCCGACGTCGCCTTTTTGCAGTACACCTCCGGCTCGACCTCGGCTCCGAAGGGCGTGATGGTCACGCACGGCAGCCTGTGGGCCAACGAAGTGGCGATCCGCGAAGGCCTCGGCGTTCGCGACGACGACGTGTTCGTGAGCTGGCTGCCGCTCTATCACGACATGGGGCTGATCGGCACGCTGTCGCAACCCGTGTTCAGCGGCATTCCGCTGGTGTTGATGTCGCCGCAGTATTTTCTGGAGCGGCCGGTGCGCTGGCTCGAAGCGATTGCGCGCCATCGCGGCACGATCTCGGGCGGTCCCGATTTCGCGTACCGGTTGTGCGCCGATCGCGTCAGTGACGAACAACGCGCGGCGCTCGACCTGTCGTGCTGGCGGCTAGCGTTTTCCGGATCGGAGCCGGTTCGCAAGGTGACGCTGGATGCGTTTGCCGCGCGTTTCGAAGGTGTCGGCTTCGATTCTCACGCGCTGTTTCCGTGCTACGGCCTGGCTGAGGCGACGCTGTATGTGAGCGGTGTCGCGCGGGGCGATGGAGCGCGGGCGCCGTCGTTCTCGGTGACTGAACTGGCGGCAGGGCGGGCCGAACAGGATGCTGACGGCGTACCACTCGTCTCCTGTGGCAAGCCCGCGAGCAGTCACGCGTTGGCCATTGTCGATCACGCGAGCGGTGCCGTGCTTGAGGCCGGGCAGATCGGCGAAGTTCTGGTTCACGGCCCGAGTGTCGCGGCTGGTTACTGGCGGCGGCCTGAAGATACCGCGCGCACGTTTGTCGAGCGCGATGGGGCGCGTTGGCTGCGCACGGGTGATCTGGGCTTCCTGCACGACGGCGAGCTCTATGTCGCGGGACGCATCAAGGATCTACTGATCGTGCGCGGCCGTAATCTGTATCCGCAGGATCTCGAGCTTGTGATTGAACGCGAGGTCGAACTGGTTAGGCGCGGACGTGTTGCAGCATTTGCGGTGGAAGTCGATGCCCAGGAGGGGATCGGCATTGCGGCGGAAGTGTCGCGCAACATGCAGAAGCTCGCGTCGCCTGAAGCGATTGCCGCGGCGCTGAGCGAAGCGGTTGCGCTGGCTTGCGGCGAACCGGCGAGCGTCGTTGTGCTGCTGAATCCGGGTGGACTGCCGAAGACATCGAGCGGCAAGGTGCAACGCGCGGCATGCGGACGTGGCTGGCAGCAGCGTTCGCTGGATGCGTATGCGTATTTTGCGCAGGGGCGGCGGGTCGATCTGGCTGCGTTGGGTGAGGCGGGCGCAGCCTCGACTCGTATCGAAGAAACGCCGTCGCCGGGAGATGCTGGAGCGGTGTCTGCGTCTTCTGCGCCGTGTGCACCATTGACCGGCACCGAACAGGCGCTTGCGACGCTGTGGCGCGACGTATTGCGCTTGCAGCAGGAGCGGCCTGCACGTGACGACAGTTTCTTCGCGCTCGGTGGCAATTCGCTCGCGGCGGTGCAAGTGGCGGCCCTTGCCCGTGCACACTGGACCGTCGACTACACCTTGCGTGATGTCTTTAGCGAGCCCGTTCTGAAAGACGCCGCGACGCTGATCGAGCAGAAAAGCATGCATGGCGCGGCTGCGCAGGAGCTTGCACTGGTGCGTCTGCCTGACGGGCAGCGTCTGATATCGCGCGCCTCGGATGCACAACGCGGCCTCTGGCTCACGTGGCACCAGGACCCTGCGAGCGCTGCTTACAACATGAGCGGCGAACTGCGTTTGTCCGGTGAGCTGGACGTGACGGCATTGCAACGCGCGTTCGACGAGCTCGTGCGTCGCCATGAGATCCTGCGCGCGCATTTCACGCTCGGCGAAGACGGCGAACCGCTGCAGATCATCGATAGCAGCGTACGAATTCCGTTACCGGTGACGCGGATTGACGCGAGCTCTTCCGTCGAGCAACAGGCAGCGTTCGATAAATTGATCCAGCAGGTCGGTCGCCAGCCATTCGATCTCGAACACGGACCACTGTTGCGTGCTCACCTGGTTCGCACCGGTAGTGACGAGTACCGTTTGCTGCTCGCGCTCCATCACATCATCGCGGACGGCTGGTCGGTGAACGTGTTGCTTACGTCGCTGGCTGAGGCCTATCGCGCGCAACGAGTTCCGCCGGATGCGGCGAGTTCCGGCACGGCGCCATCGTTGCAGTTTGCGGACTACATTGCGTGGGAGCGTGCGACGCTCGACACGAACGTGATCTCGCGCCAGCTCGATTACTGGCGCAATCAACTTGCCGCGGACAGCGATCCCGCAGCGGCAGCGCAACTCTTTGCGCGACCAGCTAACCGCCTCGCAGGCGCCGAAGATCTCGCAGGGCACCAGCGCAGCCTAAGCTTTTCGCTTTCCGCCGACACCGCTGCAAAGCTGAAGCGCTTTGGCGGAACCCGCCGCGCGTCGCTCTTCATGACCATGCTCGCGGTCTTGAACGCTGTGTTGCAGCGTTTGAGCGGCAGGGACGATATCCGCGTCGGTGCGCCGCTCTCGTTGCGCAAACGGACCGAAGCGCAGTCGATGGTGGGCTACTTCATCAATCTGCAGGTTCTGCGCACACGCATGAGCCTGCATCGCGACTTCGGCGCACTCGTCGATGCCGTGCGCGAGACGGTACTCGCTGCGCAGGAACATCAGGATGTCCCGTTCGACCGGCTTGTGAGTGCGCTGCTGCCGAATCGCGCGAGCAATAGTGCGGCGCTGTTTCAGGTCAAGTTGACCGAGCAGCAACCCTTTGCTGAAGCCGCGTTTGCACCGCTCGAAGCGCAACTGAGTGTTCTGTTGAACGACGCACCGCATTTCGACCTCGCGCTCGACTTTACCGATTCGGGTACGACAGTCGACTGTCTGCTCGCCTACGACGATGCGCTTTTCGATGCGACGTTTGCGGCGCGCTTTGCTGAGTTGTTCGCAATGCTTGCGAAGCGGCTCGTTGAAGCACCTGGTGTGGAACTGGGTGCGCACGATACCGAGGCGTCGGCGCTGCCGTCATCGCCGCAACGCTCAGACGAGTCACAAGCCGCCCTCGCCGTATCCGCCGCGTCAGGCGAACCGGGCGAGTATGCCGCGCATGACGTCCTGACATTGTGGAATGCAAGCGTGGCGCGTTGCGCCGACCGCATCGCCGTATACGACGGCGAGCGCAGCGTGACATTCGGCGCGCTGGACGCCGCGGCCGAGGCACTCGCCGCCCAGCTCGACGTATTGGGTGTAGGCGGCGAGGCGCGCGTCGGCGTGCTGGCAGGGCGTTCGATCGAGCAGGTGCTCGGCATGCTGGCCGCCTTCAAGGCGGGCGCAACCTGGGTGCCGTTCGATCCGCAGACACCGTCGGCGCGCATCGCTGCGCAGATCGCGGACAGCGGGGCGGTCGCGTTGCTGCATGCCGGGGCATTGCCAACGGGTCTTGTCGATTTGCGCATCGATACCTTGGCGCTGCGCTACGACTTCGTCACGTCGTTGCAATCGCTGCAGTCGTTGCAGTCGCAACCATCGCAGGGCGCGTCCGTATCACACAAGCGCCGCGCAGCCCACGCAGACAGCGCCGCCTACATGATCTACACCTCGGGTTCGACCGGCGAACCAAAGGGCGTGGTGATTACGCAGCGCGCCCTCGCGAACTACGTCCATGGCATGCTTGCCACCTTGCGGGTCGACGCTGACGCATCGTTCGCGATGGTCTCGACACCTGCCGCCGATCTCGGTCACACGGTGCTGTTCGGCGCGCTGTGCTCGGGGCACACGCTGCATCTGCTGGCGCAGGATCTCGCGTTCGATCCGGACGGTTTTGCGCGCTACATGGCCGAAAATCGAATCGGCATACTGAAGATCGTGCCGAGCCACCTTGCCGCGCTGCTATCTGCCGCGCGTTCCCGAGACGTGTTGCCGGGCCAGGCACTGATTGTCGGCGGCGAGACTACTTCCGCTGCGCTACTCGAACGGCTTCGTGCGCTCAAGCCCACATGCCGCATCTTCAACCACTACGGTCCGACGGAAACCACGGTGGGCATCGCGATGCATGCGCTCGCAGATACCACGGAGCCGGCCCGCGATCTTCCGCTGGGCGCGCCGTTGCCCAATGCCCGCATCTATCTGTTGGACGAACGGATGGAGCCGGTGGCTCGGGGCGCCGAGGGCGAGTTGTATCTCGGCGGCCCGGGTGTCGCGCGCGGCTATCACGGTCGTGCGGGTCTCACGGCGGAGCGCTTCGTGCCCGACCCGCAGGTGCCGGGCGCGCGGCTCTATCGTTCCGGCGATCGCGGCCGGTTCGCTGCGGACGGTCTGCTCGAGTACCTCGGACGGGTGGACGACCAGGTGAAGGTGCGCGGCTACCGGGTCGAGCCCGGCGAGGTCGAACGCGCGATCCGCGCTGTGGACGGCGTGCAGAACGCAGCGGCACTCGTGTACGAATCGACCCCGGCCTCGGCTTCGATCTCGAGCAAGCGGCTGGCCGCTTTCGTCGTGTCGAGCCGCGCGCTGGAGGCTGTTATGGCGGACGCTGCACGCACGCTGCCTGACTATATGATGCCGGCGGAGGCGATCGCACTCGCTGCGCTTCCGCTCAACGCCAACGGCAAGCTCGACCGTGCCGCATTGCGAGCGACACTGGCCGCACACCTGGAGGCAAAGTCCGCACCTAACACCGACGACGATCACGCCGACAACGCCGCTGTGCCACGCAGTGCAGCCGAAGTTGCGCTGGCGCAGATCTGGGCGGATGTGCTGGGCATCGAGCCAGGCATGATCGGACGTGAGCAGAATTTCTTCGAGGTTGGCGGCGATTCGATCCTCGGCCTCAAAGTGGTCGCGAAGGCACGCAAGGCCGGCCTGTGGGTGACACCGAAGCAGTTGTTCGAGCGTCGGACGCTTGCAGAACTCGCGCTGCACGCAGCGTCGAAGGCCGTGGCGGGTAAGCAGGACAACCAGCGGCTGGCGTCGATCAAGCGCCTGCCCGATGCGGCCCGTACTCGCACGGAAGCCTCGTACGCGCAGCAGCGGCAGTGGTTCATGTGGCAGCTTGCACCGGAAAGCAGTGCTTATCATGTGTCCGGTGGTTTGTGGCTGACGGGTCAGGTGGATGCGAAGGCGCTGCGCGCGAGTCTGGAAGCGATCGTGGCGCGGCATGAGGTGCTTCGGACGCGTTTCGTTGCGGATGAAGCGGGGCGGGTCGAGCAGTGGATCGATATGCGGGGGCAGCTCGACTGGCGCGAAGCGTCGCCGGCCTCTACGCAGATCGATGCGGCAGCACGCGCACTGGCGAGCGAACCGTTTGACCTCGCGACAGGTCCGCTGCTGCGCGCGGGACTGTATCGCAGCGAGGCCGGGCGTATCCTGCTGGTGCTGGCGCTGCATCACATCGTCTCGGATGGCTGGTCGGTTCAGGTGCTGCTGGAGGAACTGGTGGCGCATTACCGCGCGGCCGTGCTGGGTGAACCGCTGTCGCTGGCAACGCT